>Ga0335085_10000144_pt1 | contig 227679 bp, 225 predicted proteins | sample Lox_Sample_45_FD_206712 | JGI IMG/M metagenome (GOLD analysis project Ga0335085, IMG submission 206712) | Soil microbial communities from Loxahatchee National Wildlife Refuge, Florida, United States - Lox_Sample_4.5 | ecosystem: Environmental > Terrestrial > Soil > Wetlands | place: USA... | reverse complement strand
TCGCCGCCGGCGTGGGGTCGCTGGCGGACGGGATGGAGGTGCCGGACGAAGACGCCGACGGCAACGCCATCCCCGGCGCAATCGCCTTCAACGTCACCGAACACGCGATATTCGGCGGCGCAGGCTCGCTCCTGGGGGGCGGAAAGTTCGCCGACGGCGCGCAGACTGCCGCCTTTGCGTATCTGTTCAACAGTGCGCTTCATCCTAAGCCCGGCCCGGGAAATGGTAGAGTATGGAGTGACGAAGGGCCCGCTCCGTTGCTTCCCATTCCTCCGGATTTGGCGGAGCCCATCGAATTCCTGATTAAGGTGGCAAACGCGGCAAATGGCGACATTCCGCTTTGGGTTCCGCAGCCATTCCGCGGGCTACTTGTTCACTACCAGTTCGAGTGGGCATTGAAGGACATGATTGAGTTGGGGTTCACTGCGGAAGTTTCGTATAGGGGTGGAGTTGTGACATTCTATGGTGACCCCGGCTCATCTCGCGCCGATGCGATATTTGGCTTCCTAGCCCATCCTCTCTTCGCATTTGAGCTGAAAACAGGAGGTGCGTACGTGTCAGTGCGTCAATTCAACAACTACGTGACGAATCTACCACCAGGAACTCCGCTCATCGAGTATCGAACGTACTGAGGATGTAGTGCAAAACGGAAAATTTGTGCGTGAACTGCTCAAGCTCCTGCCAGCGTTCGGGGAGATAAAAGGGCGTTTGATTTTCGAGCCGCCAGTTGAGCATATCCTAGTAGGGTTTGCTTGGGAGAAGCCTAGGGGGGGCATTTACATCTACACGTTCGTGTATCCACTTTTTGATATGATGGACTTTATACACCTCGGATATAGTGATCGCTTGCGCCCACCAGCCGAATGGATTCCAGATATTGGGCAAACCGAACAAAGCATGGCGGAGCAATTTGTTCAAATAGTTGAGCCTTATAGAATGGCTGTGTCGAATCTTCGGGAGCTATCCGCATTCGTCGAATTCATGCGTGCGCGCGACCTGCAAAATCCTCTCATTCGTCGAGGATTTGCGCTATCATTGATAGTTTCTGGAGATCAGAGCGAAGCACGCGTGCAACTCGAACTATGTTTGCGTGCAGCACACAATCGCGAATTCGAACTAGGCATCGTGGATCTCATTCGCAAATTAGATGCGGGAATTGCGGCCGAAACGCTTCTCGCCCGTGAGCTGAAATTCAGGGCCGGATTGCGTATCTAGGTATATTCCCACCCTTGTCCCGCCCGACGGTGGAGGCGCCCTACGACCTGCAGGACCTCGACCGCTACGCCTATGTCGGCAACAACCCGCTCAGCTTCACCGACCCCTCCGGCCTGTGCTTCCTGGGCTGCTTCTGGCACTCCGGCATCTTCCAGGCGGTGGCCAACATCGTGCTCTCGTTTGCGCTGGCCAATGCCGGGCTGCCCTATGTGGAAAGCGAGGTCGGCATCGCCGACGAGATCGACGACGCGGCCGTGTTCAACACCATTCTGGGCGCGGGCATCGCCGGCTACGTGACCACCGGCAGGCTCTCCGGCGCGCTGGCCAACGGCGCGCAGGCCGGGTTCTTCCACGGGGCAGGGGACTGGCTGGAGACCGACAAGGTGCCGATCCTGGGCTCGGCCACCGCCGACACCTTCGTGGTGCATGGCCTGGTCGGCGGGCTGATGAGCGTGGGGACGGGCCACGGCTTCGCCTCCGGCTTCCTCGCCGCCGGCGTCGGCTCGCTGGCCGACGGAATGGCGGTGCCGGACGAAGACGCCGACGGCAACGTCATCCCCGGCGCATTCGCCTTCAACGTCACCGAGCACGCGATATTTGGCGGCGCAGGCTCCCTCCTCGGGGGCGGAAAGTTCGCAAGCGGAGCAGTCACGGGGGCCTTCGGGTATTTGTTCAGTGGCGCACTACAAAAAGGGTCTAATGGCGTCACGCCTGCACAAGGAGTCGATGCAAGCAGTGCGCTCGACCTCGCGGGGAAAATCTGGAATCTGCCGAACACGATCCTCGGTTTAGGCTACGGCACACTCGGCTACGCTGCGGGCTGGGCGGGCTACGAATTTGGATGGCAGAGCGCGCCACCCGACATTTTATTCGGCAACAACGCGTTCCAGTTTGTGAACAATCCGTTCGCGAAATATGGTGCAATCACCATCGGGAACGTCGAAGTTTTCGGGGGAAGTCGGTACGACATGGGCGCGGACTACAACGTCATGGCGTTCCATGAGGAGCAGCACACTTACCAGGGTCAGCTCTTAGGTCCGCTCTATCTCCCATCGAATATCTTAGGCGGCGCAGCGGGACTTTTGTTCGGCGGCGACTTCCATGCACCGCAAAATTGGAACGAAGTCGGGCCGCAAATGCATCCGCCACGACCATGGCCACCGTGAGGCTATGATGCGATTCACGCGAATCTTTTTGACCGTCGTAGTGACCACGTTGGCTCTCGCTGGCTGTTCGTTGAAGCTGCAAGTCGCGCTGTTCAACGGCGCCGGCGAGGCCGTGACGGTGAAGATGGAAGGCAAGAACATCGCCATCGAACCTGGCCGATCCGGTGAGTTCGATTATCCTGGGGACGAGCAAAATTGGATGCTGCACCTGTCAACAGCGGCATGTGATTACGCCTATCAGGTGCCGCGAACACTGGAGCACTACCCGTCGTCGCCAGGCTCGAATGGTCCTCTCAAAGCGCAGGTGGAGAGAGATTTTAGTATCTACTTGTTGCCGCCTTCGGCCACCGCCGTTGCTTCTGTGGCGGGGCTTGGATCACCACAGCAAGATGGCTTTCCGCTGCATCCGGTGTCGAAAAACTGCCACTGACGAGTGACAAATCCGGCGCCGAATCGGCGTGCCGTCCGCACGATTTTTGCACCGCCAGCGCGTCGGAATTGCCGTTCCGCCGCACCGTGGCGGGCCGGTTTTGCGTGCGGGATTTGCTTCGCGCGGGCGGGGTGTTCATCCGTCAGGAGAGGGTCGCTGGAGAAGGCGCGGAAGGAAGGGCCGCTGAAGGGCGGACGACAAGATAAAAGGCTCGGCCCCCGGTTTGAACCAAGTAGTTGTCTGCACATCGTTTTTCATGGTGCCAACGGCCTTCCCGATGGTGCCATTGCCAGCCTCGAAAGGCTTAAGCGGTTGATTTTGTTTGGCGGAAGCGGCTGGCAATCGTGGGCCGGGATAGTGCCGGACAGATTTGAGGGGATCGAAGCGACAAGGGCGTTTGCCGGTGTCGGGCAGTGATGCCAGGCGCGGCGGCGTGCGCCCGAACTTCCGGAGAAATCGATAAGATCGGGATCACCTCTTACCCTGGCGAGCGGTACTCACAAGCCTATCTCAATGCCCAGAACGTGCGCTATGAAACGCAAGCCCAATATCAATGGCGCTATCCCGCGATGGTGGACGAGAACATTCGCCTCACATGGTATCAGATCGAACATGGTCAGTTACCGCGGCTGAACCAAGTGACGCGATAGGAGCATGAGTTGAACTTCTGGGCTTCTGCTGAGGTTTTTGTGGCGGCCGATCCGGCGCAAGATCGAGCGCGACGTTGTGCCGAGCCATACCTCAATGCGGCCTTTGCGACATCGAGTCTTGCCACGCTCGATGTCAAGATCCGCTATGTGCCGATCGTCATGCCGGAGGGGATGCGGCAGCGTTATCCAGCGCGTTCGAAGCTGCGGAAAAAGGAACGGCTTTACGATTGCGCGCCCCAACTGAACTACGAGGTCTTCATCCATGGGAGCTTCGAGGATCAGCTTCGGGAATACATCCGCGGCATCGCCGAATCGGCCCCGCATCTCGCCACTCTTGGCGCGACGCCGGAGCAGATCGAGGACTTCAGGACGATCATGGCGACGGCCGTCGAACGCATCCTCGCGGAACGTCCGGATCAGACTCGTCACTGAGGATCGCCACAACTCCGTGGGCGACATCACCAAGAAGGTGGGGCTTTGCGGCGCGACCAATTGCATGACCTACGCCGATCCGGCCCATCTGCACGCGGTCTCCAGCGTGGTGACGCAGACCGGCGTGCTCTACCATGGCCTGCATCAGGCCTATCTGTTCTATGACGCCAACGGCAACATGCTGTGTGCGACCGGCAATGCCGCGGGCTGCGGCGCGCAAAACACCGGCGATGCCCAGAACGCCAACTACACTTCGTTCAACATGGTGAGCTCGATATCCCAGAGCGACGCCAACGGCACGCCCGACAGCACCTGTTCGCTGCCCGACGCCTCGGCCACGCGGCGCGGCTTCGCCAACCAGGAGGAGATGCCGTCCGCGGTCTGCCTGGTGATATGGCTTGTCGGCAGAACCGCGAAAGGATCGCTTGGGGCCAACCGCACGAATTCAAATTGGGACACTACCGTTTGTCTAGTTTACCCGCTGCACCGATCGCGTTTTCAATCTCATTGTTATGCCGGCGTTCGCCGCGGGAAGCTGCGCGGCGACGGCTGCCCGCCCCACGCTCGAATACTGCCGTTGCGGCAGCGGATTGTCGGCTGGCGGCCGATTGCCTATGATCCTGCGGGCTGGTGACGGGCGTATCGTGAAAACCCTGTTTTTCCTGGCAGCGTTTGGCGTGGTGCTCTCCGGCTGCGCGCCGGTTCGAACGTCCGACGTGGGTTCGAAGGGGCCTGTTCCACCGCCTTCCGTCTCGGCTCCCGGCGTTCAAGTGGCGGTTCAGCCCGGGCCCTGGCGGATCACGAAAACAGAATGGTCCGAAACGGACGAAGAAGGCTTCGGCCGGTTTGTCCGCGCCATCGCCGAGAGCGGATGTCAGACGACCGTTTCGTGCATGCAAGGCGCGGCCAATCCCTATCGGGACAGCGATCCGCCAAACTTCGCGTTTCATGCCGACTGCGCGAAGTGGGCTTACATGCTGCGGGCGTATTACGCGTCGAAAAACGGCCTGCCGTTTTCCTATGTCAGCCGCATAGCCTCTCAAGGAAGCGATCCCCGGTTCAGCGCAACATCCAACTCGGCTGTCGAACGCGAAGACATTGTGGACGCCGGCACGGCGATCGATGCCGTCGCGGTGTTGAAGCGATTGCATGACGAGGTCTCGTCGGCCACCTACCGGATGGACCCCGCGCAAGAGACGCCGCTCGAGCAGGATTTCTATTCGCCGAAGATCGCGCCGGGCGCGATCCGCGCCGGGACCGCCATCTACGACATCAACGGTCATGTCATGCTCGTCTACGATGTCACGGAAGACGGCAGCATCCTTTACCTGGATGCCAATCCCGACCAGAGCGTGTCGCGCGGCGTCTATGGGCCCCAGGTGCCGCAAAGCCGGATTGCGCTGGGCGGAGGATTCAAGAATTTCCGCCCGCTGAAGCTTGTAGGCGCCCGGCAACAGGCCGATGGCACTTATGTCGGCGGTCACGTCGTTCCGGCGGCCAACGATGCCATCGCGGATTTCTCGCTCGAACAATATCGCGGCAATGCGAGCGCCGACGGTTCTCCGGCGCAATTCCGCTACAACAACGTCTCGCTCAATCTCTATCAATATGCGCGGGCGTCGCTGTCGCGGGGCGGCTTCGCGTACAATCCCGTGTATGAGCTTCAGGTATCCATGAACGCGCTGTGCCAGGACGCCATCGGCAACGCGAGGGGATCGGATGCGCGAATCGAGGCCGGCATTGCGTCGCTTTATGCCGATCTGTCCCGGGCGATCACGGACTGGAAGGGCCGCGACCTTCGCGTCGTTTACAACGAGCTGACGCTGAAGGATGCGCTGATGGATGCCTACGCCGCACGGAACCGGGCCTGTGCCGCATCCGCCGACAAGACGGAAGCAAGTCCGCTGGACCGCTACATGCACCGCTCGCCGGAAACCGATGTGCAGAGATTGATTGGGGAAATCGTCGAGCCGGAGTCGTTCGCGCAAATGAAGCCCGTCGGGCACTGACCGGACCGCCATGTCACGGAAATACGCGAAATGCGGAGACACGATGCCTGTTGCCATGAGAGCCGCAGTTTCGAGCGCCTCTCGATAACCATGCACCGCAACATGCTCTGCAACCGATAACACAAGGCGGAGCAAGGTTTACCCGGACGCCGCGCTGTACCATTCGAATTCGGGCGAACCGCGACCTCACGAACCTCGCGCACGTCGCCGCGCCCGTGGAGTCGCACGTCGCCGACCGCATGGGTCGGGCCACCTTCGACAGTCCGCGCGGCGGCGACAGGACCGCTCATCGCCGCGAGCCGCGGCCCGGGGGGCCAGACCGCCCTTCGCGCGGGGCGCGCCCGGAACGTCCGTTACCAAACGCGGCGGGCGATGCAACGCTGGCGGGCATAAGAATCGACGAGCCGCGAAAATGCACTTTTTCGGTTGACTCGCCTTCGAGCCGGAAGAAAGTGGCGGCCCGCGCTCCCATGCCTTTTCCGCCACGGGCCCCAAGACATGACCGCCACAGCATCCGCCACTTCTCTCAACCGGGAAATCGTCGACGACCGCGATGGCAGGTTGAGCATCCACACCCAGGAGATCCGCCTGACCCAGGCGCAGCTGCCCTATCAGCCGGTGAAGGGCAAACGGCTGGCCTCGACGAAGCATTTCGCGGTGTACGCCGACCGCATCGTGCTCGGCGGCGTCCTCCAGAATCCGGGCCGCGACATCGAGCTCAACGCGCGCGAGATCGTCGTCGAGAAGCCGGTCACGCTGGACGTCGCCGGCGCCTATGCCGACAAGGATTTCCCGCCCGGCGATCTGCCCACCCAGAAGGACGCAAAGCCCGGCGCCGCCGGAACCGACGGCGCGGATGCCACGAGGGGCGGCGACGCCGGCAACATCCTGATCAACGCGCGGGTCGTTTCGAGCAGGATCCCCGGCGCGCATCCTTTGTCGGTGACCGAGCTCGCCTCCATCGGTCAGCGGATCTTTTCCGAGCACCCGCCCAGGATCGACAACGCCGCCAAGCTCGCCCGTTTCGTGCTCGGCAGCACCAGGATGTTCGGCAACGAGATGACGATCCACCTCGACGACGGGCGCGTCGAAGGCTTCGCCAGGCTTTCGCTCGACTCCGCGTCTTTCGACGGCACCGCCAACCGCATGGGCATGCGCCTCAATCTGCCCGCGCTGACGGTCAACGGCCTGACGCAGATGAGCGGCCTTCAGCGGCTCTCGAGCCAGGCGTTCGCCTGCAGGATCGAGGCCGCGGCGGCGATGGACGCCGCCGGCAAGGCCGGCGCGATCGAGACCGCGTTGTCGCTGGTCTCCGGGAAGCCGATCAAGGTTCCGGCGCCCTACATCGACGGGATATTGCCGGCGGCGGCGCTCGACATCCTCCGCAAGCAGATCGCGGCGCACATGCAGGGCGCGATCCAGGCGCTTTTCGAGGCCTTCGCCGGACAACTGCGCAAGGCGCCCCTGATCCTGCTCGCCGGCGGCGGCCGCGGCGGCCGCGGACAGGACGGCCATCCCGGCATGCAGGGCGAGAAGGGCGAGGACGGCGCCAAGACATCGCAGCACGGCGTCGACACCGGGCGCGGCTACGGCTTCCCGGACGAAGCGAACGGCAAGAATGGCAAAAAGGGCGGGCAGGCCGGCTCGCCGGGCGCATCGGCCAATGGCGGCAATGGCGGACGGATCGCACTGAACGTCGTCGATCCCGTGACGCTGGATATTCTCTGCGACGCCGGCGGCGGCGAAGGCGGCGTCGAGGCCAGCCCCGGCGCGCGCGGCCCCGGCGGCCCCGGCGGCCGGGGCGCGGTGTGCAAGATGTTCAACCAGGCCACCGGCCGGCCCGTCGAGGACCAGAAGGCGCCCGACGGCCAGAGCGGCCCGGACGGCCCTGCCGCCCAGCGTGGCGGCAAGAAGGGCGAGCCGGGCAGCGCCGGCGCGAAGCTTCAGTTCAACGGCAAGCCTTTCGCGGGCGGCCAGGCCGCGCCCCTGTCGCTCGCCGCGCTGGCGCAATCGCTGAGCCTCAGCCAACTGCTCATCGCGCAGAACACGGCCGACATGGACTTCCTCAATGCGAAGACCGAGGCCGATCTGGCGGCGGTGGCCGCGGCCTATTCCTGGCTCGTCGACATCAACGGGCCCTTCACCGGCGCCGCCGCCGGGATCGACCCCGGGCGCGTGCCGCCGCTGGAGCAGAAAGTCCGCGCCGGCATCCACAACGGCGCGATCGTCTCGCTGATGCGCCTGCAGCAGGGCCTGGATTTCTACGGCCACAGCTACAATTGGACCCCGGTGCTGAGCCTGGCCTATCTGGCCGGCCGAACCGCCGAGATGATCGCGATCGGCGAGGTGGTGCAGACGCAGTACGAGAAATACCTCAAAAAGGGCGCGACCGATGAGAAACGCATGGCCGCGTTCAGGACGGCCAGGCAGAAGATCGACACCAAGCTCAAGGATTTCGGCGAGGAGATCGGCAAGATCAACGATCAGATCGACGGGTTCCGCACCGAGATCGAGGATTTCTCCGAGGATATCCGCAAGCAGCGCACGCTGCTCTTGGAAGGACAGCTTGCCTTCAAGGACCAGCTGATCAAGCACCTGCGCGAGGAGAGCGAGCTCGGGCTCACCGATTTCCTCGACATGCTGGGCACCGTCGTCGGCTGCGTGGGCGGCGTGGTCGGCGGCGTGGGCGGCGTCAAGAGCGCGATCGACGCGGTCAAGAAGGCCGAGGAGTTCAGCAAGCAGGTCAAGGGCGTCGTCGAAGTGTTCAAGAAGGCGAAGGCGACCATCGACAGCATCAAGAAGGCCTATTCGGCCATCAAGGATCTCATCGACGTCGAGGGCCCGAACGCCGCCAAGATCATGGTCGACGGGAGCGAACTCGACGATCTGCTCAAGAAGTATCTCGGCAAGTTCGATGCCGCCGGCGAACTGCGCAAGGCGCTGGACTACTATCTGAAGCTGTGCCAGGCGCGCAACATGGCCGCCTACAACTACACCACGCAGGTCGCCCAGCTACTGACGGCGCAGGCCCAGCGCGACCAGCTTTACAGCGGCATCCAGCACATCAATGCCGAGATGGCCGCGCACCAGGACAATGTGCTGCCGGTCTATACCGCCTATCTCCGGGATGCCTACGAGGACGTGCTGCGCGACCTGATGCGCAACATCTATCTCGAGAATCGCGCCTATCAGTACTGGTCGCTGCAGGAGCGGCAGCTGGAGACCGAAAACCTGAACGTGGCCACGCTGGGCGACACGCACCGGCGCCTGATGAAGGCCATCGACGCCTTCCGGGAGAGCAAGTCCCCGTTCGCGAGCTTCCGCCAGAAGGTGACGATCTCGGCCGGACACTATCCCGACGAATTCGCGGCCATGGCCAGGACGGGCTCGCTCGTCTTCACCCTCGACATCCGCAAGGAGACCGGCTTCCGCAGCATGAGCTACATCGCCGCGCGTGCGTTCAAGCTGGAATTCCCCGATATCCAGGACAAGGCGAACGTCCTGACCGTCAACCTGATCCACAGCGGCCAGGCGGTGCTCAACAGCGACGTCGACCGCAACAAGCCGGGCGCCCTTCATTTCTACAGCCATCAGCCGCGCGTCCTGTTCTACCAGATCGACTACGCGGTGCGCGAGAATATCGCTGGCGGCGATATCGGAGACGACGCCGAGGGCTATATCGGCCTCAGTCCCTTCACCCTGTGGCGGATCGACTTCGGCACCACCAAGGGCTTCGGGAGGGAGGAGCTCGATGGGGACACGCAGATTTCCGGCAATGAATGGCTGGATCTGAAGAGCATCAGGACCATCGAGCTGACGTTCGAAGGACGCATGCTGGGTGCGGGAAGGAAGGTGAATGTGACGCCGCCGTGACGGACCGGCGCCCGGTCCCTCATCCGGCAGGCAGCGTTTTTGCCCAATCCGCCACGAGCCTGGCGAAACGCGGCGGGTCCGCGGCGTGCATGGCGTGGGCGGCGTCGGGCAGCGATTCGTAGGTGACCGGCGCGCCGGCCTCTACCAGCAGTTCGCGCACCCGCGCGGCCTGCAGGTCGGACATGGCGCCGAACAGGTTGCCGGTCTGCGGAAAGACGTGCCGCGCATGGTGCGTCAGCAGCACCGGCACCTTCACCTGGGAGAGCATGAGCTCGTGCGGGCAGCTCGCCGCCACCGTTCCCTCCCAGAAGGCGCGGCCCCATTCCGGATCGTATTCCCTCAGGTTCTGTGGCGGCTCCGGCCGGGACGGCATCATGCGCAGGAGCGGGATCGGGCTTTCGGCCATGGCCTTCTGCAGGCCCTGCCAGTCGCCGATGCGCCACTGATCCCCGAGATAGGTCGCGAACATCTGGAACACCGGGCCGATCGCCTGGCGGATCGACTGGCCGGTGACCGGGCTGGTTTCGGAGGAGAAGAGTGGCGGATCCTCGTATACGGCGCCGCGAAGCTGTCCGGGCAACGCGAAGGCCGAAAGCCACGCGGCGAGCACGCCGCCGGACGAGCACCCGCTGGCGACGACCGGACGTCCTATAGCCGTGGCGATGAAGCGGACGAGATCGTTGCCCATGTTGTCGAGCGTGTAGCGGCGCGGCGTCCAGGTGCTGCGGCCCTGTCCCCGCAGGTCGACGGCGAAGACGTGGAAGTCCTCCGCCAGGAGCGCCATCGCGGCTTCGTATCCCCACCAGGATTCCGTCTGGCCCGGAATGAGAAGGAGCGCCGGCCGGCCGGGCGATCCCGCTTCGGCGTAGTTCATCGCGATCTCGCCGAGATCGGCGGTCTTCTCCTCGCAGGCGTGGGCGACGAAGCTGCGCGGGTCCCGGAAGGACGCCGGTTTCGGCGTGGATGGCCGGCCGCCCCGGCCCGGCGCAGATTCCGCCATTTGTGCCTTCTCCCGTGTGTCTGCCGACCATAGCGCGCAATCCGCGCGAAGATCATGGCACACGCCCTGATTGCACCGCCGGCCGCGGCAAGGCTAAGCGTTCGTCAAGGTATTTCCCTTAATTTTGCCGAATGCCGAGGGGGATTGCCGCCTTACTGATCGTCGTGGCGTGCGGCGTTGCCGGCGCCGGCGCGCCGGCTTCGCCGTTGCCCGCGCAGGCCGCGCCGCCGCCTGCCTTCGACGCATTGGTGGCGGATGCCAAGCAGGCCATGATGGCCGACCCGAAAGCCGCGCTGGAAAAAGCCCGCGGCGCGGAGGCCATCGCCGCCGGGCTCGCCCGTTCGCCCCGGCAGGGCGAGGCGCTCGCCACGAGCCTGTGGCTCGAAGCCGAGGCGCTCACCCGCATGAACCGGACCGCCGAAGCGCGCGTGGCGCTGGGGCGCGCGATGAAGATCGCGAGCGGCGACGGCAACGTCACCGCGCTCGACGGCGAGCTTCAGCTCGCGAACGCCCTCATCGCCCAGACCGACGGCGACGTGGCGCTCGCGCTCAAGAGCTATCAGCGCGCGCACGACATCTTCGCCGGGCTGGGCGAGGCGCGCAAACAGGCCATCGCGCTCTTCGGCCTGGGCGCGATCTACGACGAGGCGCACGATTTCAAGCGCGAGATCCGCTACTACAGCGAGGCCGGACGCGTCTATTCCAGGGACCCGGCCATCGAGCTGGCCGTCGCCAATAATGTCGGCTTCGCGATGCAGCAGCTCGGCCGCTACGACGAGGCCATCGCCAATTTCCGGCACGCGCTCGCCATCGCGCGCGCGAAGAAGAGCCCGTTCCTGGAAGCGAAGATCCTGCCCACGCTCGCCTATTCCCTCGCCAGGACCCACCGTTTCGGCGAAGCGACGAAGGCGGCGGACGAGGCGCTCGCGATCCTGGGCCGCAACGATTCCAGCGGCGACGCCACTTTCGCCTGGGGCGTGAAGGCCGAGATCGCCCAGGAGCAGGGCGACGTCGCGATCGCGGCGCAGGACATGGACCGCGCGTTCCGCGGCGTCGACCTCAAGACCACCACCATGCCGTACCGCGACATGCACCAGATCGCCTATCTGATCTACAAGGCCGCGGGCGACGCTCCGCTGGCGCTTGCGCATCTGGAGGCGTTCAAGCGGCTGGACGACGAGGGCCGCGAGCTCACCGCCTCCACCAACCTCGCGCTGATGGGCGCGCAGTTCGATTTCGACCGCCAGCGCTTCGAGATCGAGCATCTCGAGGCCGAGCAGCTCAAGCGCGACATCAGCCTGAAGGAATCCCGCGCCGCCACGCAGCGCGTGATCTTCGCCGCCGTGCTGCTCGGCGTCCTGGTGCTGACGCTGTGGTTCGCCTGGCGCCACATGCTGCTGCGCCGCCACCGCAACGCCATCCGGATCAAGAACCGCGAGCTCACCCGGACGCTGGGCGAGCGCGACGTGGAGATCGCGCGGCGCTCGCAGGTGGAGGCGGAGCTGCGGCTGGCGACGAAATCGGCCGAGGAGGCCAACCACGCCAAGAGCCAGTTCCTCGCCAACATGAGCCACGAGCTGCGCACGCCGCTCAACGCCATCATCGGGTTTTCCGATCTGCTGTCGCTGGGCGCCGTGCGGGGCCCGAAGGCGCAGGAATACGCCGCCGACATCAACACCAGCGGCCGCAACCTGCTCGCCATCCTCAACGACATCCTCGACATGGCGCGGATCGACGCGGGCCACATCGCGCTCGACGAGACGGAATTCGATCTCGCCGCGGTGGTGCGGGACTCGGTTGCCGAAGCCGCCGCGACACCGGCCGCCGCCGCGAGGACGATTGCGTTCGACGAACCGAAGGACCGCACGATAATCCGCGGCGACTCCATCCGGTTCCGGCAGGTGCTGGCCAATCTGCTCTCCAACGCCGTCAAATTCACCGGCAAGGGCGGGCGCGTCGACCTGCGCGTCGAGACCGTGGCGGACGGCGTGGACATCGTGGTCGCCGACGACGGCGTCGGCATCCCGGGAGACAAGCTCGATACCATCATGGAGCCGTTCGGCCAGGCCGAAAGCGCCTATGCGCGGCTTCATGGCGGCGTCGGGCTGGGCCTGCCCATCGTGAAATCGCTGGTGCAGATGCATGGCGGGCGCTTTTCGCTCGCGAGCGCCGTGGGCGAGGGCACCGAGGCGCGCGTGCATCTGCCCCCGGAGCGCGTGCTGCGTGCGGGCGATCGGGGACTGCAACCGCTGGAAGCCGCCAATCGTTAAGGCCGGCGCCGCGGACGCGACTCCGTAAACCGGAAATTAATCGCGCCTTAGCGAAGCGTGAGCGTGTACGATTGGATTAAGTCCCGTTTAAGAGCCTTCGCCCAAGACTTTCCGCGAATACAAATCAAAAGTCCGGGTGGGGTTCATGTTTCGCAAGACGTTGCTGGCCGGCGCCGCGCTGGCCTGCGTGCTGACCGTCTCCGAAGCGCGGGCGCAGGCGCTGCCGCTGCTGCCGGAGACGCCGCCGAGCGACGCGACGCTGGCGCCGTTCTACGGCCAGATCAACCCGTTCTACGGCTCGATCAATCCATTCTACGGCGCGATCAATCCCTTCTACGGCCAGATCAGCCCGTTCTGGGGCGACATCACGCCGTTCTGGGGCGCGATCAATCCCTTCTACGGCACGATCAATCCGTTCTACGGCGACATGGACCAGTTCTGGGGCTCGATCAATCCGTTCTACGGCAGCATCAATCCCTTTTTCGCCACCGTCGGCCCCTATTGGCAGGCCGCGGGCCCGCAATGGGGCGCGATCAACGCCGCGTGGAACCAGCTCCAGGCCTCCAACGCCACGGACTATTCGGGCCTCCAGGCCCAGCTCAACGCCTTCTTCGCCCAGGCCGCCGCGCAATGGGATCCGCAGGTGCGCAAATACACCGGCAAGGATTTCGCCACCGGCTTCAACAACGACATGCTGGCGCGCTACGGCATCGATCCGAACGATCCCAATTCCCTGGCCGGCATCGACGCCGCCACGCGCTCCTATTTCTTCCTCAACTGGTACGACGGGCTGATGAACTTCACCGGCGTCGATCATGTCGACTGGTGGATGCCCTCCATCGACTGGTCGCCCATGCTGGCGCAGACCGAAGGCACGACGAAAACGACCGTCGGCGTGCTGGATGCGACCGTCAATCCGGGCGGCGCGGATGTCGCGAACATCTCCTTCATCGGCGGCTACCAGCTCTACGTGAACAACCACGGCGCGGCCGTCGCCAGCCTCATCGCCGCCCAGCAGGACGGCACGAACGTGATGGGCGTGGCGCCGAATTCCTCGATCCTGCTCTACAACCCGTTCGACGCCACCGGCACCGCGAGCTGGAGCGACGTCGCGGCGGGCATAGCCTCGCTCTACGACCACGGCGCCCATGTCGTGAACGCCTCGCTCGGCGTGCCGGGCACGGTGGTGTCCAACGAGTGGGTCGACATCCTCAGCGGCTCGCTCCTCAGCGGCCGCGAGTCGAGCCTCGTCGTCGTCAAGGCCGCCGGCAACGACGGCGTGGCGCAGACGCAGAACGTGCCGTGGCTGCTCGGGCTGGAGCCGCCGAACAACCTGATCCTCGTCGGCTCCATCGGCCCCACCGGCGTGATCTCGCCCTTCTCCAACACGCCGGGCCAGGCCTGCTACACGATCCTGGGCATCTGCGCGCAGCAGAACAAGCTGATGTACCACTTCATCGTGGCGCCGGGCGAGCTGATCCTGACCTCGGACAACAATGGCGGCGTCACGCGCTGGAGCGGCACGTCCTTCGCCGCGCCGCTGGTGACGGGCGCGGTGGCGCTGCTCGACGAGCGCTGGCCGTGGCTGCAGCAGCATGCCGACGAGACGGCGCAGATCATCTTCCAGTCCGCGAAGGATCTCGGCGCCCCCGGCGTCGATCCGGTCTATGGCTGGGGCGAGCTCGACGTGCAGGCTTCGCAGTCGCCGCTCGACTTCGACGATCTCACCGTCTACGCGCCCTACACCTACAACGGCAAGTCCGTGAACACGCCGCTGTTCCCGAACTCCTCGCCGAAATCGCTGAAGACCGCGGTCCTGACGCCGGGCCAGCTCAATCTCTGGCAGCAGAAGGGCGCCTATGTCGTCGCCTTCGAGACCATCGGCTCGACCTATCGCGATTTCGAGATCCCGCTGAGCGGCCTGCTCGCCGGCAAGAGCCAGACGGTCAACGGCGTCTCCAACAGGTTCCAGACCTATCTCTACCAGCGCATGCTCGACTGGGCGAACGGCAAGAGCTCGCTCGCCTTCGACCAGCAGGACGTGCCGCTCGCGGGCGGCGAATGGACGCTGGGCTTGCGCTCCACGGAATCGTCGTATGACGAGATGCGCCGCGGCGCGGGCCCGGTGCAGACCGAGTTCGTGGCCTCCAGCGCCGATGCCGGCCTCGAGCTGAGACTGGGCAACGGCAACGCCTCGCATTCCTTCATGGGCGAGGGCGCCTTCGACCTGCGCTCGGACTTCGACCCCGCGACGGGCGGCGTCAATCCCGTGCTGGGCTTCGCCTCGGGCGGCATGTACGCCAGCGGCGCGATGGACGTCGCGCGCGGGGTGACGCTGCGGCTGGGCTTCAGCGAGAATTCCGACAATCACAGCTTCATCGATCCCGAGCTGGGCCCGATCGAAGCCGTGCCGCTGGCCACCAGCCACGCGGCCGCCTCGCTCGCGAGCATCGCCTACAAGGTGACGGATGGGCTTTCGCTGGACATGTCGTACACCGCCCTCGACGAGGCCAACGGCCTGCTCGGCGCCGAAGGCGGCGGCCCGCTCGCCTTCGCCAACGGCTCGCGCACCGACGCCGCGACGTTCGGCGCCACGGCCGCCTTCGCGCATGGCTGGACGCTGTCCGGCTCCGCCACGCTGGCGCGCACCAGCCAGGCGCAGTCCGACCAGTCCAGCTTCGCCATCGTGGGCGGCAGCCTGAAGTCCACGGCCTTCGAGCTGGCGGCGGAGAAGCGCGGCCTCTTCGTGGACGGCGACGGCCTGCGCCTCACCGCCGCGCAGCCGCTGCATGTCGAGGACGGCGCGCTGACCTACACCGAGCTCGAGGTCACCGACCGCGACAGCGGAGCCGTCGGCCCCGTCACCCAGACCTGGAATGTCTCCGGCAACCGCGAATACCGCATGGAAGCGATCTACAGCATCCCGGTGATGAGCGGCCTCGCCGACATCGACAGCTTCGGCCTGGTGGACCTCAATCCGCCCACTTCGCCGGGCACCAGGGTCTCGCTCGCGGCAGGCGCCCAGTTCCGCCTGGGATTCTGAGCGGCGCCCAAACCGCGGCGTGGCGCTACGGCGAAGGGCCCGCCTTGCGCGCGGTGATCAGCACGTCGATGTCGTCGGGGCGCGGGTTGGTGAAATCGAGCCGCACGCGGCCGTCTTCCGTCGTGGAGATCTCCGCCGGGATTGTCGAGTTCGTCAGCATCCAGCCCCTGGGCAGCACCACCACATTGGCGGGGCGGCCGAAGGAGCGGTCGAACACCAGCTCGTCGCCGTCGAGCCGGTAGCGGCCGGGATCGGTGTAAGTCTCGCTCATGCGCAGGCGGATCGACTGGCCCTGTTTCAGCGGCTTGAAGTTGAACACCACGATCTCGCTGTCGGCCATCACCTTGCCGAGGTCCGGATCGTCGATGCCGGCCCTGGCGATCGCATCGCCCTTCAGGATGACGGCCGGGATGATCTGCCCGGTGTCGAGATTGCGCGCGGACGGATTGGCCGCGCTGCTGCCCGGCCGCACGACGTTGATGTAGCGCGACACGCCCGGGCGCTCCTCGGTGTAGTCGTGATAGAGGTCGAAAGCGTGGGTCTCCGGCTCGCGCAGGAAGTAGACGATGTCGCGGGTCTGCGCCGCGCGCTCGCCCAGCCGGTCCTTCATGCCGGAGGGCGCGGCCGGCAAATCCATCGCCCTTGCCACGATCTTCAGCGGCGCGGCCGCCGGCGTGGCGTTGATGAAGCTGACCTTGATGCGCCCGTCCGCCTCCTGCTCCACCTGCGAGGGATAGTTGCACGAGACCAGTCCGTAGCCCGCGGGCAGCACCACCGCGTTGCGCTTGATGCCGAGGCTGCGGTCGAACACGATCGTGCCGCCGTCCTGGTAATAGCTCTTCGCGTCCTCGTAGGTCTTGAGGATGCGAATGCGCCCTTCGCCGCCGTCCGCCGGCACCGGCCGCGCCAGCGCCACCCGGATGTAATCCATCGACGCATCGGCCTCCGGCAGTTCCTTCCTCGCATCGGCGCCGGAGACTACCGCGAATTTGAGCGGCTTGCCGGTGGCGCGATCGATCACGCTCTCGCCGGTCGAGATGCTGCCCTTGCGGACGGGATTGAAGAATGCCGTGGCGCCGGGCCGCACCGCCGTGATGTCGTAGACGATCCTGAATTTGTGCGAGTCCGGCGCCAGCAATTCGTAGCGCGTATAGCCGTTGGCTTCCTGGGAACCGGGACCGGCGGCGAGGGTGCCGCCGCAAAAGGCACTCGCCAGAAACAGTCCGCACATCACCCGCCGCATCGCACGCTCCTCATTTCCGGTGGCCGCGTATCGCATTCAGGAACGCCGCCCCGAAATCCCTGAGCTTGGCCGCGCCCACGCCATGCACCAGCGCGAACTCGTCCTCGTTGCGGGGGCGCAGGCGGGCCATGTCGATCAGGGACTTGTCGGAAAAGACGACATAGGGCGGCACGCGGCGTTCGCGGGCGAGCTTCAGGCGCAGCGCCTTGAGCGCGGCGATCAGCGCCTGGTCGTCCTCGGACTGGAGCGCGATCGTTTCGGCGCGCGCCTGCTTCCTCGTGCGGCCGCGTTCACGCGGCAGGGCGGGGCGGCACTCGAAGGCGCCGTCGCCCTTCAGGAGCGCGCTGCCGCGGGGCGCGATCTCCAGGCCGCCATAGCCCTGCAGATCGTGGCGCAACAGGCCCGCGCCGGCCATCTGGCGGATCAGCGATTGCCACTCGTCCTTCGCGCGCCCCTTGCCGCAGCCGAATGCCGGCGAGGCTTCGTGCGCGGGCAGCGTCCGTTCCGTGCGGTTGCCCAGCAGCAGGTCCACGACATAGGCCGCGCCGTAACGCTCGCCGGTGGCGCGCACCGCGGCGAGAACTCTTCGCGCGTCCTGCGTTGCGTCCACCAGCGCCGCCGGCGCGCGGCAGATGTCGCAATTGCCGCAGGGTTCGCTCGCCTCGCCGAAATAGCCCAGCAGGATCCGGCGCCGGCACCCCACCGCCTCGCAATAGGAGAGCAGCATATTCAGCCGCGCATGCTCGCGCCGCTTGCGCTCCTCGCCCGCGTCCTCCCGGTCGATGAAGATGCGGCGCATGCGGATGTCGTCCAGCCCGAACAGCATGTGTGCCTGCGCGGCCTCGCCGTCGCGCCCGGCGCGGCCGATCTCCTGGTAGTAGGCTTCGAGACTCCCCGGCAGGTCCATGTGGAAGACGAAGCGCACGTCGGATTTGTCGATGCCCATGCCGAAGGCGATGGTCGCCACCATCGCGATGCCGGGCTCGGTCATGAACGCGTTCTGGTTGGCCTCGCGCGCGTCCTTGTCCATGCCGGCGTGATAGGCGAGCGCGCGGATGCCGTGCCCGTTGAGCAGCGCCGCGGTCTTCTCGGTCTTGTTGCGCGACAGGCAATAGACGATGCCGCTCTCGCCCTTGTGGCGGGCAAGGAAATCGAGAAGCTGGCGGCTGGAATTGCGCTTGGCCTCGACCGCCAGCGCGATGTTCGGCCGGTCGAAGCCCTGCACCAGGGTCTCGACCTTGCCGCCGAAGAGCTGGACCGCGATGTCCGCCCGCGTCGCCTCGTCCGCCGTCGCCGTGAGCGCCGCCATCGGCACGCCCGGGAAGAGTTCGCCCAGCCGCGACAGGGCGCGGTATTCCGGCCGGAACGCCGGGCCCCATTGCGAGATGCAATGCGCCTCGTCGATGGCGAAAAGGCGCACGCCCAGGCCCTTCAGCGCCACCAGCATGCGCTCGGTCATCAGCCGCTCCGGCGCCAGGTAGAGCAGGCGCACCTGACCGGCCGCCACGCGCCGCCAGGAGGCGACGTTGTCGTCCCGGCTGCGGGAGGAATTGATGGTCTCCGCCGCCACGCCCTCGAGCCTCAGCGCCGCCACCTGGTCCTGCATCAGCGCCACCAGCGGCGACACCACCACCGTAAGCCCGCCCAGCACCAGCGCCGGCACCTGGTAGCACAGCGACTTGCCCGAGCCCGTGGGCATGACGGCCAGCACATTGCGCCCCGCCAGCAGCGCGTCGATCGCCTCTTCCTGCCCGGGGCGGAATTCCTCGAACCCGAAGATGTCCTTCAGCACCTCGTGCTTGGCATCATGCTTCCGCTGCGGCAGGCCCATGGTGCCCCATTGTGATCGTCTTCTTGCGGGCCCGCGTATTGTCGGGCGTGGCGAGTCGCGACTAACCTGCCACAGCCGCCGCCGCAGAGCGACGGGTCGAGAGCGTCGAAGGGGAGCGAAATCCGATGAACGTCCGCGCTGCCGGGCTTGCCGGCCTGCTGGCCTTGATGATCATACCCGTGCTGGCCAAGTCTCCGCACAAGCCGGTTCACGCCAGGCCCGCGCACACGGCGGCGCAATCCGCTCCGGCCGCAACCCCCTCCGGTCCCGGCGCCAAGGTGGACGGGGCGGCCATCGCGAATGCCAATTCCGACGCCGATGAATGGCTCGCCCATGGCCGCACCTACTCCGAGCAGCGCTTCTCGCCGCTGTCGGACATCAACACCTCCAACGTCAGCAAGCTGGGCGTGGCCTGGGAATACCAGACCCATTCGGTGCGCGGGCTGGAGGCCACGCCGCTCATGGTCGACGGCAGGCTCTACATCACCCTGCCGTGGAGCATCGTCGTCGCGCTCGACGCCGCGACCGGCAAGCAATTGTGGACCTACGATCCCAAGGTGCCCGGCGCCACCGGCCGCTATGCCTGCTGCGACGTGGTCAACCGCGGCGTGGCGGTGTGGAAAGGCGCGCTCTTCGTCGGCACGCTGGACGGAAGGCTGGTCAAGCTCGACGCGGCGACCGGCAAGGTGCTGTGGAGCGTGGACACGGTGGAGAACCACGCCCACACCTACACCATCACCGGCGCGCCGCGGGTGTTCAACGATCTGGTCGCGATCGGCAACGGTGGCGCGGAATACGATTCCCGTGGCTACGTCACCGCCTTCGACACCAGGACCGGCAGGAAGGTGTGGCGCTTCCACGTCGTGCCCGGCGATCCGTCGAAGCCGCAGGAGAGCGCCGCGCTCACCCGCGCGCTCAAGACCTGGGACACCACCGGCAAGTACAAGTTCTGGAAGATCGGCGGCGGCGGCGCGCCGTGGAATTCCATGGCCTATGACCCCAGGCTCGACCTCTTCTATTTCGGCACCGGCAACGGCAATCCCTGGAACCGCGACCTGCGCTCGCCAAAGGGCGGGGACAATCTCTATCTCTCCAGCGTCGTGGCGCTGCACGCAAAAACCGGCAAGTTCGCCTGGGCCTACCAGACCACGCCGGGCGACACCTGGGACTTCGACTCCACCGCCGACGCCGTGCTGGCCGACCTCACGATCGGCGGCAAGCTGCGCCACGTGCTGATGCACGCGCCCAAGAACGGCTTCTTCTATGTCATCGACCGCGAGACCGGAAAGCTCATCAGCGCGCAGAAATTCGCCACCGTCACCTGGGCCGACCACATCGACCTCAAGACCGGCAGGCCGGTCGAAAATCCCGACGCGCGCTACACCAACAAGATGGCGATCGTCTATCCGGCCGAGACCGGCGCGCACAATTGGCAGCCGATGACCTTCGATCCGCAGACGGGCCTCGTCTACATCCCGGCCATGGACGGCGCGGGCATCTTCGTGGGCGAGAAGCAGCTCGACTATCACCACGGCGCCTGGAACCTCGGCGTGGATTTCGCCGCGGTGTCCAAGATCGTGCTGGACGCGATCAAGTCCGGCCATCCGCCGGCCGCCAGCGTCGGCTACATCAAGGCCTGGGATCCGGTGGCGCAGAAGGAAGTGTGGCAGGTGGCGATGGGCGGCTCGTGGAATTCGGGCCTGCTGTCCACCGCCGGCGGCTTGCTCTTCGGCGGCGACGCCTACGGCGATTTCTCGGCCTACGATGCGAAGACCGGCAAGAAGCTGTGGTCGATGGACCTGAAGACCGGCATCCTCGCGCCCGCGATGACCTACAAGCTGAACGGCACGCAGTACATCGCGCTCTTGGCGGGCTGGGGCGGGGCGGGCGGGTTGTCCGCCTTCAAGGATCCGAACACGGCGCTCTCCAAGTACCAGACCGATCAGGGCCGGCTCTTCGTCTTCAGGCTGGGCGGGGCGCAGCAGGTGGCCGCGCTGGCGCCGGAAGGCACGCCGCCCACCGAGCCGCCGCCGCAGACCGCCGACGCCGCCACCATCGCCAAAGGCTTCGCGCTCTATCACCGCAACTGCCTGGTCTGCCATGGCTTCTTCGCCCAGTCCGAAGGCGAGGTCCCCGATCTGCGCCTGATCGACCGGGGCACCTGGAATTCCTTCGACGACATCGTGCGCGGCGGCGCGCTCAAGGACGGCGGCATGGCCTCCTTCGCCGACGTGCTCTCCAGGGACGACGTCGCCGCGATCAAGGCCTACGTCCTTGAGCAATCGCACCTGGCCTGGGATCAGGGCCACCCCAAGCCGCCGGCGCCGGGGGCGAACAAGCCCGATTGAGGGTTGTGGCCGCGCAATTATTGTGCTACATTAAATTATGATCGTCGAATGGGACGAGGCCAAGCGGCGTGCCAACCTGTCCAAGCACGGCGCGGACTTCGCCGACGTTCCGTTTCTCGACTGGGACACGGCAACGGTCCTGCCCGACAGCCGTTTCGACTACCCCGAGCGGCGGTTCTGGGCGTTCGGGATGCTGCGCGGACGATTGCATCTGGTGGCCTTCTGCATCCGCGGCGAGCGCATCAGGATCATCAGTTTCCGCAAGGCCAACAGGAAGGAAGTGAAGCGCCATGCCAAGAAAGACGAAGACGGCGGCTGACGACATCCCGGAGATGAGCGCGCGCGATTTCGCCCGCGCGCGGCCCGCGGCAAAGGCGATGCCGGGCCTGGTGGCGGCGATGAAGCGCGCCCGGGGCCGCCCGCCGCTCGAACGTCCCAAGGAGCACGTCACCCTCAGGCTCGATGCCGACATCGTCGAGAGCTTCCGTGCCGGCGGCCCCGGCTGGCAGCGGCGCATCAACGACGCCCTGGCGAAGATGGTGTCACGCGGCAAACCGGCACATTGAGCTTCCTCCCCCGCGAGAGCGGGGGAGGGGGACCGGTGAAGCCGGTGGAGGGGGGACGGCACCGGTGAAGCTTCATCTTCGCCAGAGGACACACCCCCTCCGTCTGCTCGCGTTGCTCGCATCCACCTCCCCCGCTCTCGCGGGGGAGGAAGCTGACGACCCTTGCCGCCGGCGCCCCCACCGTCTATTCAATGCCCCCACGATGAGCGACCCGGCCCATGCCCACGGACAAGCAAAACCGCCCCAAGGCGCGGCTGCCGCGCGGATTCCGTGACCGCACGGCCGCCGAGATCGCGGCCGAACGCCAGACGCTGGACACCATCCGCAAGGTCTACGAGGCGTACGGCTTCGAGCCGCTTGAGACGCCCGCCTTCGAATACACCGACGCGCTGGGCAAGTTCCTGCCCGACGTCGACCGGCCCAACGAGGGCGTGTTCTCGCTGCAGGACGACGACAAGCAGTGGCTGTCGCTGCGCTACGACCTGACCGCGCCGCTCGCCCGCTACGTGGCCGAGAACTTCCAGGCCCTGCCCAAGCCCTTCCGCCGCTACCAGATGGGATCGGTGTGGCGCAACGAGAAGCCCGGCCCCGGCCGCTATCGCGAGTTCACCCAGTTCGACGCCGACACCGTGGGCAGCAACTCGCCCAGCGCGGATGCCGAACTCCTGATGATGGTCTGCGACGCGCTGGAAGCGGTGGGGCTGAAGCGGGGGGAATATTCCGTAAATCTCAATCATCGAAAAATCGTAGACGGCGCTTTGGAAGTCGCGAATGTGGATATGTCGAAGCGCGGAACGGTGTTGCGCGCGATCGACAAGTTAGATCGACTTGGCATTGATGGTGTTCGCCAACTATTGGGTCGCGGACGCAAAGACGAGTCCGGAGACTTTACGCAGGGCGCAGGTCTCGCAGGCGAACAGATTGAAATCGTGCTTGCGCAAGTCCAACCGGCGATGACCGGTGGCTCGCCGCGTGCTGGATTGACCGCGAGCGTGAGCATGGCCGTCACCGACGGCCCGTCCGGCACGAAGGGGCACCAAGAGCTTCGAGAAATCTTTCAGCTGGTCGCAGCCGCTGGCTACAACGACGGACGAATAAACGTCGATTTCAGCGTGATTCGCGGCCTTGAGTACTACACGGGCGCCGTCTTCGAGGCGCAACTGAAGATTCCCGTTCAAAACGATGCTGGTGAAGAAATTATATTCGGCTCCGTCGCCGGCGGCGGGCGTTATGATGATCTGGTCGCGCGCTTCACCGGGCAGCAGGTTCCGGCCACGGGCATCTCCATCGGCGTGAGCCGGTTGCTGTCGGCGCTCAAGAGCCGCAGCCGCCCGGCGCTGGCGCCGCTGGTGGTGGTGCTGTCGCTGGACGATCCGCAGGCGAGCTTCAAGATGTCGGCCGAGTTGCGCGCCGCCGGCATCCGCGCCGAGACCTATGTCGGCACCAGGAAATTCGGCGACCAGCTCAAATATGCCGACAAGCGCGGCGCGGCCATCGCGGTGATCGAGGGCGGCGACGAGCGGGCCGCCGGCACCGTCACGCTCAAGGACCTCGCGCTGGGCGCCGAGCTGTCGAAGTCCATCGAAAGCCGCGCCGACTGGGTCCAGGACCGCCCCGCGCAGAAGACGGTTGCGCGCGCCGACCTGGTCGCGAGCGTCAAGGCGATGCTGGAGCGGCGGCGATGAGGGTAGCGACAAATCACCCTTCCCTTGCGGGAGGGTCGACAATTTGCGCAGCGAAGCGAAGCAAATTTCGGGGAGGGGATCTTCCGCCGGCACACGCCCCCTGCCCGAAAAACGCTTTGCGTTTTTCGACCCTCCCGCAAGGGGAGGGTGGCTCTTTCCGATGAGCGCGTTCCCTACATATTCCGCCGCGCGCATCGCCGCGCTCGAGGCGCAGGCGGCGGCGATCCTGGGCACCTTCGCGGCGCGGCGTTACACCCGCACCGAGCCCAGCGTGCTGCAGCCGGCGGAGATCTTCCTCGACCGCTCGGGCGAGGAGATCCGCCGGCGCACCTTCGCGCTCGACGATCCCGCCGGGCGCGAGCTGGTGCTGCGGCCCGACCTCACTATCCCGGTGTGCAAGGCCTATCTGGAATCGAAGGGCCGCTTTCCCGCGCGGCTCTGCTATCACGGGCTCGCCTTCCGCCATCAGCCGGCCGAGCCGGACCGGCCGACGCAGTTCTGGCAGGCGGGCGCGGAGCTGCTGGGCGAGGGCGATGCGCGCAAGGCGGACGCCGAGATGCTGTCGCTGACGGTCGAAGCCGTGCGCGCCGCGGGCCTCGGCCGCTTCAGCCTCAAGCTCGGCGACCTGTCGCTGTTCTCCGCCTTCGTGGACGCGCTCGACATCCCGCTGCAATGGCGTGGGCGGCTGAAGCGGCATTTCTGGCGCAGCGGCTATTTCGAGGCGCTGCTCGGCCGGCTGTCCGGCCGCGCGGCCTCGGGCGCGCAGCGCCTGCTCGCCCATCTCGGCACGCTGCCGGAGAGGGACGCGCGTCCGGCCTTCGAGGGCCTGATGGACATGCTCGGCGAGGCGCCGCAGGGCGGGCGCACGCGCGAGGAGATCGTGGACCGGCTCATCGAGCAGGCGGCGGACGCGGCGGCGTTGCGCCTCGATCCCCGGATCGCCAGATCGCTCGCGGCGCTGCTCTCCATCTCCGGCCCCGCCTCCGGGGCGGTGGAGAAGATCGGGAAGCTCACGAAGTCCGCCGGCGTATCGCTCGATGCGCCGCTCGGCGCCATGGCCGCACGGCTCGATACGCTGAAGAAGCTCGGCGTCGATCCGCAGCGGATCAGCTTCGCCGCCCGCTTCGGCCGCAACATGGAATACTACACGGGCTTCGTCTTCGAGCTGTGGGCGAAGGACGCCGAGGGCCCCGTGCAGGTCGCCGGCGGCGGGCGCTACGACACGCTGATGGAGCAGCTCGGGGCGAGAAAGCACATCCCCGCCGTCGGCATCGCGATCCGCACCGAGCGCGTGCTGGCGGCGCGCGACGCGGCAAATAAAGGAGCGAGTCGATGAGCAGGCTCATCCTCGCGGTGCCGTCGAAAGGCCGCCTGCAGGAGCAGGCCAACGCCTATTTCGCCGATGCCGGGCTCGCCATGAGCAAGGCGGCGGGCGCGCGCGGCTATCGCGCCACGCTGGAGAGCCTGCCGGAGATCGACGTGATGCTGCTCTCCGCCGGCGAGATCGCCGATGCGCTGCTCGCGGGCGACGCGCATCTGGGCATCACCGGCGAGGATTTGATCCGCGAATCCGCCCCGTCGCTCGAGGGTCGCGTCGCGCTGGTCAAGCCGCTCTCGTTCGGCTACGCGGACGTGGTGGTGGCCGTGCCGCAGGCCTGGATCGACGTCGCCTCGATGGCCGATCTCGACGACGTCTGCGCCGCGTTCTACCAGCGCCACCGCCGCCGCCTGCGCGTCGCCACCAAATACGTGAACCTCACGCGCGGTTTCTTCGCCCGCCATGGCATCTGGGACTACCGCATCGTCGAATCCGGCGGCGCCACGGAAGGCGCGCCGTCCGCCGGCATCGCCGAAGCCATCGTCGACATCACCACCACGGGCGCCACGCTCGCCGCCAACAACCTGAAGACGCTGTCCGACGGCACGATCCTGAAAAGCCGCGCCACGCTGGCCGCGGGCCTCGCCGCGAAGTGGGACGCCGACGCCGCCGGCCAGGCCAAGATGCTGCTGGCCCGGCTCGCCGCCCGCGAGCGCGCCAGGGCCGCGCTGGTCCTGCGCGCACGGCTGCACGGCCCGTCCGGCGGCGGGCCGGACGCCGCGATCACGGCGCTCGGCAAGCTCGGCGTGACGGTGCTGTCGCGTCCCGCGCGCGGCAATGCCGGCGGCGAATTCGCGCTCCTGTGCCCGCGCGGGAAGCTGACCGAGGCGGTCACGCTGCTCCGTCGCCGCGGCGGCGGCGGCGCGGTGACGGCGCAGACGGTAGACTACGTCTTCGAAACCGAGGACCCGCTGGTGGCGGAATTCGAGAGATCGATCGCGCGTTAGCGTCCTGCCCGCGCGGGGAGGATGCGCCCGGCTCAAGGTCCTCACATCGCGCGCAGCGCCTCCGCCAACCGCGCCGTGTCCTCCACGGAATGATAAATCCCGAACCCGATCCGCAGGCGGTCGCCGCGATGGTCGACGAGGATGTTCCGCGCGGCGAGGTCCCGGGTGATGGCCGCGGCGCGATCGGTGCGGAAGCAGAGGAAGCGGCCGCGCGCGGACTCGTCCGGCAGCATCAGGGAGGCGGCGTCGAGCGCGCCGGGGGCGCGCGCCAGCGCCGCCAGGAACGCGCGCTCGATGTCACGGACGTGACGGAGCATGCCCGCCACGTCGCGGCCCTCCGCGCGCAGCCAGTCCTGCACGGCGTTGAAGCGGTAGAGCGCGGTGACGTCGAAAGTGGCGCCGAGGAAGCGGCTGCCGTCGGCCGCGAAGGGCACGCCCGCCCCGCCGTGCTCCAGCGCGGAGAAGCCGGCATACCAGCCGGTGTCGCGCGGGCGCATGCCATAGCCGGGCGGGCAGGCGAGGAAGCAGGCCCCTTCCCCCGCCATGGCGTATTTGTAGCCGCCCGCGAGATAGAAGGCGCGCGACGCCAGCGCGGAGAAATCCACCGGCAGCGCCATGAAGGCGTGATAGCCGTCGATCGCGACGAAGGTTCCGGGATCGGGAACCGCGCGCACCAGCGCCGCGGGGTCGCGCACCGCATAGCCGGAATCGAAGAACACCTGGCTGAAGAAGACCAGATCGTGCCCGCCCCTCGCCGCGGCATCGGCGAAGCGCGCCTCGAACGTGTCGAACGGCTCGACGGCGACGCGCATCACCTCGGCGAGCCCGTCTTCCTCCAGCCGCGCGATCTGGCGGGTGAAGCTCATGAACTCCGACGAAGTGGTGAGGATGCGCGGCCGCGGTGGCAGGCAGGACAGCAGGCGCAGCACGAAGGAATGCGTGTTGGGGCCGAACGCGACGCTCGCGGGATCGCCGAGCCCGAGCACCCGCGCGATGTGCGCCTGCGCGCGCGGGATGGTGTCCGCGAACACATGATCCCATTTGCGGTCCAGCATGCGCGCGGCGTCGTGCCAGGCCCGTTCCTGCGCCGCCAGCGTCACGTCGGGCCAGGGATGATGCGAATGGGCCGCGCAATGCAGCGGCGCGCCCGGAAGCCCCACCGACTGCGCGAAACCCTTCACTGCGGCGACACCGGGCCCGCCTTGATGTCCGGATCGTTGAGGTGCTCGGCCTTCCAGCGCATGGCGGTCCAGATGCGGGTGCGGCCGGAAGGGTGGTCGTAGAAGATGAACTCCTCCCACGGGCCGGGATCGAGCTTGCGGTATTCCGCGAGCTGAAGCGCGGCCTGCGCGAATCCGTCCGGCTCGCGCGCCGCGTTGATGCCGAACATGTCGGCCTGCTGCTCCAGCGTGCGGGTGATGGTGTTCTGCACCGGAGTCATCAGGAAGAGATAGACGGTCAACAGCGCCATGAGCACGGGCAGGCCCGCCGGATCGTCCACGCTGCGCACGTCCCAATTCCCGCCGAACACCCCGGCCAGCCGCGGGAACGCCCAGGCGACGGCGCCGAGGCCCACGAAGATCAGGAGCCCTTCCCAGGTCAGCCCGATGGCGTTGTGGTTGAGCACGTAATGCCCCATCTCGTGGCCCAGCACCGCCTTGATCTCGCGCGGCGTGGAGCGCTTGAGCAGATTGTCCGTCATGGAGATGCGCGTGGTGCCGAAGGCGCCGGAGACGTTGGCGGAGATTCGCCTGGACTGCCTGGAGGCGTCGAACTCGTAGACGTTGTCGGCCGGAATGCCCTCGGAACGGGCCAGCGACAGGATCTGCTGCTTGATCGGGGATTCCGGCAGCGGCGTGTACGTGTTGAACAGCGGCGCGATGAAGACGGGCGAGATCACGATGCCGATGAACAGGAAGAACACCATCGCCACGCCGCCCCACGCCCACCAGAAGCGCGGGCTGCGCCGGATGATGGCGTAGATCGCCGAGCCGACCAGCAGGAACGCGACGACCTGGATGGCGAAGGAGATGCAGAATTCGCCGAACCACTCCGGGAAGTCCTGGTTGGAGAGCCCATAGGCGTGCTCGCGCACGAAGCCTTCGTACCAGATGAGCGGGAAGGTCATCACGGTGACGAGCACGACATAGGCGACGATCACGATGGCCGTCTGCAGGCCGCGCGAGCGCGTGCGCGCCTGCGCCCAGTCGCGGATGCGCGCGGAGAGCCGCGACCACATCAGGATGCCGGCCACGATCAGGGCGTAGAGCGTGTCCACCGCCGGGAGCCACTCGGCCTGGCCCTCGAAATAGGTGTCGGACCTGGCCCGCGCCGCGCCCCTGACGGTGGCGAGATAGGCGTTGGTGGCCTTGACGGGATCGAAGGAGGGCTGCGCGCCCAGCCGGGGCAGCGGCTGCACCGTCACGGTGGAGGTCGGCGCCGGCGCGGGCGAGGCCTGGGCGAAGGCGGGAACCGAAACGAACGAGACGAGGAACGGGATGATGACGGCGGCAAACGCAATCCGGACACGATGCATGTGAGGCCTCTCCGACTCCACGGCGGCAGAGCCTATCAGGCGCCGATCAGTCCGCGATAGACCGCCAGCGTGTCGGCGCACATGCGCTCCAGGCTGTAGCGGGCCACGATATGCGCCCGTCCGCGCGCGCCCATCTCCGCGCGCGCCTGCGCATCGAGCCCCGCCAACGCGGCGATTGCCTGGGCGAGGTCCCGCGCGTCGCCGGGCCTGGCCAGGAGCCCGGTCTCGCCCGCCACCACGGTCTCGCGCGCGCCGCCATGGTCCGTCGCGATCACCGGCCGGCCCATCGCACCCGCTTCCGCCGCCACGCGGCCGAACGCTTCCGGATCGGTGGAGGCGGAGAGGACGATATCGGCGGCGAGATAGGCAAGCGGCATGTCGGACGTATGGCCCAGGAGCGTGGCGCGGCCGTCGAGCCCCGCCGCCGCGAGCGCCGCGCGCAGTTCTCCCTCATAGCCCGCGCGTCCCTGCGCATCGCCGGTCATCACCGCGCGGATGTTGCCGAGCATGCCGTCGCGCCTGAGCAGCGCCAGCGCGTCGATCAGCACGCGCTGTCCCTTCCAGCGCGTCAGCCGGCCGGGCAGGAGCACGACGATGTCGTCGTCGCCCGCGCCCCACGCCGCGCGCTGCCCGGCGACGCGGTCCGGCGCGAAGCCGCCGGGATCGAAGCGGGCGAGGTCCACGCCGCGCGGGATGACGTGCAGCTTCCCCGGCGCCACGCGATGCTCGGCGCGCACGTGCCGCGCCGTCCATTCCGAATTGGCGATCACCGCGTCGGCGCGCGCCATCACCGAGTTGTAGAGCCGCTTGACGGGATTCCCGGCATTGTAGATGCCGTGATAGGTCGTCACGAACGGGACATGCGCGCGCCTGGCCGCCATCGACGCGCTCCAGGCGGGCGCGCGCGAGCGGGCATGGACCAGCTTCACGCCGCGGCCGCGCACGACGGCGGTGAGGCGGGCGATATTGCCCGCGATGGTGAGCGGGGATTTCGACGCCGCCTGTAGGGAAATTAATTCGCCCCCCGCCGCCCGGAGCTCCGGCTCCAGCCTGCCGCCCTCGCTGGCCACCAGCGCCGTGAATCCGGCCCGCGCCAGCGCGGCGGCGATGTCGATGGTGGTGCGCTCGACGCCGCCCGCATCGAGCGCCGGGACCACTTGCAGGATGGCGGGGGCGGCGGAGGAAGGCACCGTGTTGCTTGCTTTCGGAGGGTGGGTTGGGCTCTCTTAGCCAATGCGCGCGCGCCTGTCATTCGTCCTGCTGCTCTCGTGGTTTACGCTCCCGGCGCTGGCCGCCGGCCCGCTGGACGACCCCTCGCTCGGCGCGGACCGCTATGGCCGCTGCATGGCGCTGGCGCAGCGCGCGCCGCAGTCGGCGCTCGATGCCGCGGAAGCCTGGCAGAACGAGGGCGGCGGGGCGGCGGCGGCGCATTGCCAGGCGCTGTCGCTGGTGGCGCTGCGGCGCTACGCGGAGGCGGCGCAGACGCTCGACCGCCTGGGCCGCGATCCGGCGACCGGCGCGGCGGCGCAGCGTGCCGAGCTGTTCGACCAGGCGGGCAATGCGTGGATCCTCGCCAGCCAGCCCGCGCATGCGGACGATTCCTTCACCGAGGCCCTGGCGCTCACGCCGGGCGACCGCGACGTGCTGGCCGATCGCGCCCGCGCCCGCGGCGCGCGCAAGGACTGGGCCGGCGCGGAAAAAGACCTGAACGCGGTGCTCGCCGCCGACCCCGGCCGGGTGGATATCCTGGTGCTGCGCGCCAGCGCCCGCCACGCCCAGGGCCGCAAGGCCGAGGCGCGCGCGGACATCGACCAGGCGCTCGCGCTCTATCACGATTATCCCGAGGCGCTGGTCGAGCGCGGCGAAATGAAGGCCGAGGACGGCGACACCGCGGGCGCGCTCGCCGACTGGCAACGCGCCATTGCCGCGGATCCGGACGGCAACGCCGCCAGGGCCGCCCGCGCCCACATCGCCGAAGTCCAGGCGCCGGCGGCGCAAGGCAAGCCGAAATAAGGCGCTACACGCCCGAGGATTCCTCGCCGCGCATCTTGCTGCGGAAGCGCACGACGATGTCGCGCTGGCCGCTGGCGGGCACGGTGAAGCTCACCGTCTTCCGCGGCGCGCCGGCGACGTCCACCGTGGCGCGATAGCGGCCGGAGTCGAGCTTCATCAGCACCCACGGCGCGTCGCAACGCACCTGCGCCACCTGCGTGCCGTCCTCGCGCGTGAGCGTGACGTGCTCGCCCGCGAGCCACTGGCCGTAGCCGCCCACCGCTTCGAGCTTCACCGGATAGGCGCTCCAGCGGCCGCTCCGCTCGTCGGCGTTGCCGATGCCGGTGCAGACGAAGCCGACATTGTTGCGGTACGCGACGCGATCGATCGGCAGGCCCGTGGTGCGGGTCATGGTGCCGGGCATCGCGGCCGGCATGGCGGCGGCGCCGAGAGGCACCAGTGCGGCCGATGCGGCGGCGACGACAAGAGTCTTGATAGGTGTCATGGACAGTCTCCTTGCGAGCGGGAGCGGTCCCCAGGCAGGCCCGCGGCCCGCGACATATCCAAAAAATCCGCCAGCGCCGGGGCAGTTGCGTGAAAGATGCGTCACGCGGAGGAGAAGGCACGATCTCGCGCCGACGCGGAAGAGAACGATCCATGCGCGGACGACAGCGGCGGGCGCGCGCCAATTCCTGTTTCCGCGGTCAGCCACCCATCCTGCGCACGACGCCGCCGCGCGCATTGCCGCTGCGCGCCTCACGCCTTCTTCGGCTTGCGCGCGATGCCGAGGGCGTCCTTCCACACGCGCGGCGCGATCTCTTCCACTTGGCCTTCGCCGAGCTGGCCCAGGTGGAACGGCCCGAACTGGACCCGGATCAGCCGCGCCACCTTCAGGCCCAGCGATTCCATCAGCCGCTTCACCTCGCGGTTCTTGCCTTCCTTCAGGCTGACATTCGCCCACGCATACATGCCGCGGGCGCGCTCGAGCTCCGCGACGACGGGGCCGTAGGCGACGCCGCCGAGCGTGCGCCCCGCCGCGAGCGTGTCGAGGTCGGCCTGCGTCACCTTGCCGAAGAGGCGCGCGCGGTATTTGCGCGTCCAGCCGGCCGCGGGCAGCTCGAGCCTGCGCGCCAGCCCGCCGTCGTTGGTGAGCAGCAGCAGCCCCTCGGAATTCACGTCCAGCCGCCCGACCGAGACGACGCGGGGCAGGCCGCGCGGCAGCGCCGCGAACACGGTCGGCCGGCCCTCGGGGTCGCGGTGCGTGGTGACGAGCCCGGCCGGCTTGTGATAGCGCCACAGCCGCGCCGCGTCGGGCTCGGTGAGCGGCTTTCCGTCCACCGCCACGATCTGGAATTCGGTCGCGCGGGTGCCCTGCTGCGTCACGCGCTCGCCGTCCAGCGTCACGCGGCCGTCGGCGATCAGCTTCTCGGCGTCGCGGCGCGAGCAGATGCCGGCGCGCGCGACGATCTTGGCGATGCGCTCGCCCTTGCCGTCGCCACCTTCGCCGGCGCGCGTGCTATCCTGGGTCGCGGCCTGGGTCATCAAGGGAAACCATGAGAGACGAGGAAGCCATAGCACTGGCGCTGGCCGAAGCCCAAGCGGCGGGGGCGCGGGGCGAAGTGCCGGTGGGCGCGGTGCTGGTGGGCGAGGGCGGCCGGGTGCTGGCCCGCGACGGCAACCGCGTCCTCGAGCGGCACGACCCCACCGCCCACGCCGAGATGCTGGTGCTGCGCGCCGCCGCCGCCGCGCTGGGCAACGAACGGCTGGGCGGCGCCACGCTCTACGTCTCGCTCGAGCCCTGCGCGATGTGCGCCGGCGCGATCAGCCTGGCGCGGGTGAGCCGCCTGGTGTTCGCGGCGGAGGACGCCAAGGGCGGCGCCGTCCTCCACGGCCCCATGTTCTTCGCCCAATCCACCTGCCACCACCGCCCCGCGGTGGCACGCGCGGGCGACGCGGACGAGGCGGGGCGGATGCTGAAGGCATTCTTCCAGGCGAGACGGCGATCCCTGTGAGCCTCCCCTTGCGGGGGGCGGTCACTGCAGCGAGCTCTGCTCCATCTCCGCCGAATGCGCCGGCAGCCGGATCAGCGTGCCATCGTGGCCGAGCAGGACACCGTCCGGCCGCACGTCGCGCACGCCGCGCAGGAAGGCGCGCTCGGCGATGGCGTTGGGCAGGACCGGCAACAGGTGCGTGTAGACCAGCAGCTTCGCGCCGGCTTCGTTGGCGATGCGCGCGGCGTCCACGGGGCTGGTGTGATAGCCCGGGATGTCGTGCATGATCTTGGCGGCGCGCCAGCGGCCGGCTTTCGCCGCCGCGTCGCCCAGGATGGCGACGAGCTCCGGCGACAGCGCCTCGTGCACCAGCACGTCCGTTCCCCTGGCGGCGCGGGCGAGGTTCTCGTCCCTGGACGTATCGCCGCTCACCGTCACGCTGCGCCCGCCGTAGTCGAAGCGGTAGCCATAGGCCGGCTTGACCGGGCCATGATCGACGGTGATGGCCGTGACCTTGAGCCCGTCCGCGTCCAGCGCCACCGCGTCGGGCCTGAGCGGCACGGCGACCATGCCGGCGGCGGATGGCGGCAGGAACGCCGCGCCGTGATGGGCGGTGCGGTAGCCGTCGTCCAGCGCATAGGCTTCGTTGAACCCGGCCACCACGCGTTCGATGCCCGGCGGCCCGTAGACCTTGAGCGGCGTGCGCCGCCCCGCCACCCAGGTCTGCAGCTGCACCTCGCCCAGCTCGCCGATGTGGTCGGAATGCATGTGCGTGATGAACACGCCCCTGATGCGGTCGAGCGGCACGTGCCAGAGCGCCAGATTGCGCATGCAATCCAGTCCGGCATCGACGAGATAGAGGTCGCCGCCCGCCGCGATCAGCGTGGACGGCCCGGCGCGCGCGGTGTCGGGCAGGGGCGAGCCCGTGCCCACCAGCAGCACCGAAAGCTCGCCGGGGCCGGCCAGCACGGGATCGGGCGCGTCCATCGCGTGCTCCGCCATGCGCCGGTAGAGCCACACATCGACTGCCGGAAACAGCGTGGCGGCGTATGCGGCGGCGGCGAGCGCGACCGCCGCCGCGCCCGCGATCAGGGCGATCCGTTTCATGGCGCCTTCCGTTTCTCGAGGCCGTTCTGCTTCAGCCGCCAGAGCAGCACGTCGATGCGGTCCTGGCCGAAGAACGGCTCGCCGTTGAACGCCATGGTCGGCACGCCCCAATGGCCCGCCGCCTCGTGCGCCTTCTGGTTTTCCTGGATGATGGCTTCGTACGTGTCCGGCGCGGCGGCGATCTTGCGGTCGAGCTGCGCCAGGTCGAGGCCGGCCCGCGCGCTCGCCTTCGCGAGATGATCGCCTTCGTGCCAGTTGTCGGTCTCGCCGGACCAGATGGTGCGGCTGACCTCGTGGAGGAACGGCATGCCGCGCCCGGCTTCCGCCGCCGCGCAGCCCAGCCGCGTGAGGCGGTGGATGTAGGGCTGGTCCGGCGTGCCGTGGCGCGTGGCGGGATCGACCTTGACGGGGTCGGGGCGCGGCCAGCGATAGGGCATGCCCAGCATCTGGCTCTGCCGGAAGGTGTCGCGCATCAGGTAGCCGATCCACAAGGGATGAACGCGGTCGAAGAACTCCGCCGTGCGCACCGCCAGCGGGTAGACGGGGCGGACATTGATGGAAAGGTCGTACTCCTCCTGCATCTCGCACAGCCGCGGCGTGGCGAGGTAGGAGTAGGGGCTGCGGAACGACCAGAAGAGATCGAAGCTGAGCGTCATCGCGCGCCTCCCCGGAAATAGGCGATGCAGGCCGCGGCAAGCTCGCCGATGGCCCTGTTGTCGTGGATGCGGGTGGGCGCGCGGCTGTTGAGGACGCCCACCAGCATGAAGCCGTAGATCATCTGCGTCATCACCCTGACGCGCAGGCCCGGGCTCTTCAGCGCCTTTTCGAGCGCCGCCGCCAGCTCGTCGCGGAAGGTCATGATGGCGTTCATGGTCTGGGGATGCTCGAAGCCGCATTCCACGATGGCGCGGAACAGGCCCTTGTGGCGGCGGAAATTCCCCGCCGTCGCCTCGACGAAGGCGTGGATGACGGTCTCGGGATCGTCCTGCGTCGTGCCTTCGAGCAGCCGCGCCAGCCCGGCGCGTGCCTCCTCCGCGAACGACTCCGCGATGGCGAAGAACAGCGCGTCCTTGTCCTTGAAGCGGAAATAGACCGCGCCGACCGAGCAGCCCGCGGCGTCCGCGATGTCGGCCAGCCGCGCCCCGTCATAGCCCTTCTCGGCGAAGACGCGCTCGGCCGCCGCCATCAGCCGCTCGCGGGTGGCGCGGCTTCGCGCCTGGGTGGCGGGGAGCGACCAGCGCTCGGCGGCGATCTTCGTGGCGGTCTTGCGGGCCTTCGGCATCGGTGCTAAATCTGAATTCGGATTCAGAATATGCCGCCACTGGCGCCGCGTCAACCGCCCGTCCCCCGGAGGAAAAGCATGGCCATCATCCCCACGCCCGATCAGATCAAGACGATGATGGAGAAGGGGCCGCAGGGCCCGATGGTCATGGTCAACCTCCTCAAATACCGCGCCACGGCCGCCTACGGGCCGGAGCACAAGGAGGCGAAGGAAAACCTGTCGGGCCGCGAAGCGTACCAGCGCTACGGCATGGTCGCCATGCAGCAGGTGATGAAGCGCGGCGGCGGGGTGGTGTGGGGCGGGCCGGAGAAGTTCGTGATGATCGGCGAGACCGAAGGCAACGACTGGGACGACATCGTCTGCGTCCGCTATCCCTCGCGCGAGGCGTTCCTGAACATGACCCAGGACCCGGAGTATCTCGCCGCCCACTATCACCGCGAGGCGGGGCTGGAGCGCACCGTCCTCATCTGCTGCGGCGCGGGGATGGCCACATGAGCGGCGTCTACACGATCTATGGCGGCCTCGGCTCACCCTATTCGATGAAGATGCGCGCGATCCTGCGCTATCGCCGCCTGCCTTACGTCTGGCGCCAGATGGAGATGGGCGACGACCGGGTGTTCCAGCACGTCAAGGCGCCGGTCATCCCCGTGATCCGGTTCCCGGACGGAAGCTGGCACAACGACTCCACGCCCATGATCTTCGAGCTGGAGAAGCGGCATCACGAACGTTCCATCGTGCCGTCCGATCCGGCGATGGCGTTCATTGCCTGCCTGCTGGAGGATTTTGCCGATGAGTGGGGCACCAAGGCGATGTTCCACTACCGCTGGTACCGCGAGCGCGACCAGAAGCAGATGAGCGAATGGCTGGCCTTCGACCGCATGCGCGGCCGCGGCCGCCAGGCGATCCTCGATGCCGCGGCGGCGTTCCGCGCCCGCCAGGTGGGGCGCATGGCGCTGGTCGGCTGCACGCCGCAGAACGCGCCGGTGATCGAGGAGAGCACGCGCAGGATCCTCGCACTGTTCGAGGCGCAGGTGACGGAGCAGAACTATCTCTTCGGCACCCGCCCGTCGCTGGCCGATTTCGGATGGATGGGCCAGCTCTCCCAGCTCGCCACCGATCCCACGCCAGCCGACCTTCTGCGCGCCGAATTCCCGTTCACCCACCGCTGGCTCGCCAATCTCGACGATGCTTCCGGCGTCGAGGGAGAGTGGAACGAAGGTTACGCATCCGCGGTGAAGGGCCTGCTGAAGCTGGCGGGCGAGATCTATTTCCCTTTCCTGCTCGCCAACGCCGAAGCGGTGGCAAAGGGCGCGCAGACGTTTTCCGTCACGCTGCTCGGCCGCTCCTATGCGCAGGGCGCATTCAAGTATCAGGCAAAGTGCCTGGCCGAATTGCGCGCGGCCTATGGGCGGCTCGACGGCGCCGCGAAGGCGGCCGTCAGGAGCCTGCTCGACGTCACGGCATTGGAGAACTGACATGGGCCGCAAGATCCTCTTCATCACCACCGACCAGCAGCGCTACGATTCCCTCGGCGTCAACGGCAATCCGTTCTGCCGGACGCCGAACATCGACGCGCTGGCGAAGGCGGGGATCAATTACTCGCGCGCCTACAACCAGAACACCGTCTGCATGCCCGCGCGCTCGACCATGCTCACGGGGCAGTACGTGCGCACCCACGGCGTTTTCGCCAACGGCGTGCCGCTGCCGGAGGATGCGCCCAGCGTGGCGCGGTACCTGAAGGACAGGGCGGGCTACAAGACCGCGCTGATCGGCAAGGCGCATTTCGAGCCGGGCTTCGATGCCACCGGCAAGTGGCGCGAGAACCGCCGCCAGATGGAGGGCGATTACGGCCCGTGGCGCGGCTTCGACTACGCCATCCACGCCATGCACATCTACAATTTCCGGGGGCAGCCCGCCGGCCATTATGGCCGCTGGGTGAAGAAGAACTATCCGGAGTTCTTCGACAAGGCCGCCCCGCTGCTCAACGCCGTCGGCGGCGGCGACACCGGCGCCCCGGAGACGCACAACAATCCCCTGCCGCGCGAAGCCTATCATACCGACTGGCTCGCCGGCCTCGCCGTCGACTGGCTGAAGGGGCTCGATGCGGAGGAGGACTGGTTCCTCTGGCTCAGCTTCCCCGACCCGCATCATCCCTGGGATCCGCCGATGAGCGAGAACTGGCGCTCGAACTGGCACGACCTGCCGCTGCCCGCGGGACACCCCGGCTCGAAGGACGCCATCCGCAAGGTGCTGGCGCGGAAGCCGGCGCATTGGCTCGCCTTCTACGACGGCACCTTCGCCAACATCGAGGGCGGGCCGATGAACTTCACGCCGCAGCAATTGTCGGACGACAACGTCCGCGAGATCAACGCCAAGACCCACGTCATGAACGAATTGATCGACGAGGCGATCGGCAAGGTGATGGCCGAGGTCAGGGAGCGCGGCTGGGATGGCGACACCGACGTGATCTTCACCACCGATCACGGCGAGATGCAGGGCGATTTCGGCTTCGTCTACAAGGGCCCCTGGCATGTCGACGCGCTGATGCGGCTGCCCTTCATCTGGCGCCCCGCGCCCAATCTCGGCGTGGCGCCGGCGCGCGTGGAGCAGCCGGTGGAGCAGGTGGACATCGCCGCCACCTGCGCCGCCATCGCCGGCGTCGATCCCGCGCCGTGGATGCAGGGCCGGCCGCTGCCCACCGGCGACGACGGCTCGCGCAGCCGCGCCTTCTGCGAATGGGACAGCCAGTTCCCGGGCTACGGCTTTCATCTCCGGTCGATCTACCGCGACGGCTACATGCTGACGCGCTACGAGCCGTCCACCGGCGGCCAGCCCAACGGGCTCGAGGAAACCTGGCCGCAATTCGGCGCCATCACCACGCGCGTGACATTCGACGGCTCGGAAGGCGAGCTCTACGATCTGAGGAACGATCCCGTGCAATGGGAGAACCTGTGGGACGATCCCCGGCACCGCACCCTGAAGAGCGACCTCATCGCCGACCTCTATGACAACCTGCCGGAGGAACGGGCACCCAAGCTGAAGGTGGAAGCACCGGCGTGATTGTCGACCTCCCCCTGGTGGGGAGGTCGAAAAATGCGAAGCATTTTTCGGGTGAGGGGAGTGGTGCTGTGCTGTCTCCACCGCGCCCCTCACCCGAAAAATTCGTCGCTGCGCTCGAATTTTTCGACCTCCCCACAAGGGGGAGGTTACTTGGGATGCGGTCCCGCTCGCGCGTCCGCGGGAGATAAGAGTTTACTTGCTATAGGCCTTCGGTTTCTGACAACCTGTCACCAACAAAAACACTTCAGGGAGACAATGATGGCGCTCATCGTGTATGGCGGGTCGGTTTCGCCGTTCGTGCGGAAGGTCAGGGTGTTCCTCGCGGAGAAGGGCCAGGCCTATTCGCTGGAGCCCGTCAGCCCGTTCCAGCCGCCGCCGGAATTCCTCGCCATCTCGCCCCTGAAGCGCATCCCCGCCTTCCGCGACACCGATCTCGCCCCGCCCAACGACCATCTCGCCGACTCCTCCATCATCTGCGACTATCTCGAGCACAAATTCCCCGCGCCCGCGCTCTATCCGAAGGATGCCTATGCGCGGGCCCGCGCGCTGTGGTTCGAGGAATATGCCGACACGCAGATGGCCTCCAACCTGGTGCGCCCGTTCTTCTTCGAGCGCGTCGTCAAGAAGATGCTGAAGCAGCAGACCGACGAGAGCGTCTGCGCCGCCGCCAAGGCCGACGTCATGCCCGGCGTCTGCGACTACCTCGAGAAGGAGATCGGCGAGCGCACCTGTCTGGCGGGCGACGCGTTCTCCATCGCCGACATCGCGGTGTCGTCCATGTTCGTGAACATCGGCCATGCGGGCGAGACGGTGGATGGCGCGCGCTGGCCCAGGCTCGCCGCCTACGTCGCGCGCCACCACGCGCGGCCGTCGTTCAAGGCCCTGATCGACGAGGAGACGCCGTTCGTCCAGCGCTTCCGCGCGGCGTGAGGCCCGCCATGCCGAGCCCGGGCTCAGATCGCGTCGACCTTTCGCGCATCGTGACCTACGCGCTGCCCAGCTTCGCGCTCGCGGCGGTGGGCATGCCCCTGGTCGTGCACCTGCCGGCCTTCTACGCCTCCAGCGAGGTGGGGCTGGGGCTCGCCGCCGGCAGCGTCTTCGGCTTCATGCGGCTGCTGGACGTCTTCGTCGATCCCACCTGCGGCTACATCAGCGACCAGATCCACACCCGCTTCGGCCGCCGCCGCCCGATGCTGGCGCTGGGCGCGCCGCTGCTCGCGCTCGGCCTGTGGATGGTGTTCGTGCCCGGCGGGCCGGTGAGCGCGGTGCATCTCGGCTTCTGGCTGTTCGTGATGTATCTCGGCTGGTCGATGTGCGTGATCCCGCACCTGTCGTGGGGATCGGAGCTGTCGGGCGCCTATCACGAGCGCAGCCGCATCTATGGCTGGGTGCAGGCGCTCACCGTGGCGGGCATGGTGGGCGTGCTGGTGATCCCGGCGATCCTGGAGATCGCGGGCGTTCACGACCACGGCACGCAGATCATGGCCATGGCCGCGTTCTCGGTGGCGACGCTGCTGCCCGGCGTGGCGCTCTGCGTCATCTTCGTGCCGGAGCCGGAGGTGAAGCTGGGCACGCGGGCAGGGTTCTTCCGCACCCTCAAGTTCGTGCTCCGCAACCGCGCCATGCGCCGGGTGATCCTGATCGACCTCGTGGAAGGCATGAACCAGGGCATGCGCGGGGTCATGTTCTTCTATTTCGCCGACATCGTGCTCGCCTTGCCCCGGGCCGCCAATTCGCTGCTGCTGCTCTACTTCGTCAGCGGCGTGCTCTGCATGCCGGTCTGGATGAAGCTCTCCCGCCGCCTCGGCAAGCACCGCGCGCTGATGGCCGCGTATGTCTACGGCTGCTGCATGTCGCCGCTGATGTTCTTCATCCCGCCGGGCAACGTGATGTTCGCCGCCGTGGTCCTGGTGGTGACCGGCGTGACCTATGGCGCCCCCGCCTTCCTCATCCGCTCCATGATGGCCGATGTCGCCGACGCCGACGCGGCCGAGAACAACACCGAGCGCGCCGGGCTGATGTATTCCTTCCTCGCGCTGACCGCCAAGCTGGGCATCGCGCTGCCGGCGCTGGCGCTGCCCGTGCTGGGCCTGCTCGGCTTCAATCCCAATGCCGCGCATTTCGCCCCCCAGGTGGTCTCGAATTTGCGCGCGTTCTACATCCTGGTGCCGGTCGGCCTCGCGCTCACCTGCCTTGCCATCGCCGCGGGCTATCCGATCGGCGAGCGCGAGCAGCGCGCGCTGCGCGCCGAGGTCGACCGCCTCCGCGCCGGGAGCGGCGGCGAGCGCCAGGCGCCGGGCGAGGGCGACATCATGGCCGGCATCGTGGCCGTCCGCGCCGACGCGCCTCCTACGGATTCCGACGCCATCGCCGACGCCACTTTCGCCAAAGGACCCGCCGAATGATCGACCTCTACACCTCCGCCACGCCCAATGGCTGGAAGGCGTCCGTCACGCTTGAAGAAATGGCTGTGCCTTATGAGATGCATGCCATCGAGCTTTCCAGCCAGCAGCAGAAGCAGGACTGGTTCCTCAAGATCAATCCCAACGGCCGCATCCCCGCCATCGTGGATCGCGACGCCGGCGATTTCGCCGTGTTCGAGTCCGGCGCGATCATGCTCTACCTGGCCGAGAAGACCGGCAAGCTGATGCCGGCGGATGCCAAGGGCAAGAGCCTCGTCACCCAATGGCTGATGTTCCAGATGGGCGGCATCGGCCCGATGATGGGGCAGGCCAATGTGTTCTTCCGCTACTGGCCGGAGAAGATCCAGCCGGTGATCGACCGCTACCAGAACGAATCCCGCCGCCTGTTCGAGGTCCTCAACAACCGCCTCCGGGACCATGAATGGCTGGCCGGCGACTACTCCATCGCCGACATCGCCAACTGGTGCTGGGTTCGCACCTATCCGTGGTCCGGCGTGTCGGTGGAGGGGCTCGAGCCGCTGCAGAAATGGATCGAGAAGATCGCCGAACGCCCCGCCGTCCAGCGCGGCGTCAAGGTGCCCCAGGACCTCGCCGCGCTGCGCAAAGGCGACGGCGAGGGCGCCAAGAAAATGGTTGAAAGCGCGCGGAGCATCGTGCAGCGATAGCGAGGCATGCCTCTACCCGACCTTCGCGCCGACTGCTCCCGCTGCGCGGCCCTGTGCTGCGTGGCATTTGCGTTCGACCGGTCGGCGGAGTTCGGGTTCGACAAGCCGGCGGCGACGCCGTGCCGCCATCTGGGCGGCAACGACCGCTGCCGCATCCATGGCGATCTCCACGCGCAGGGCTTTTCCGGCTGCGTCGCCTATGACTGCCACGGCGCGGGGCAGCGCGTCGTGCAGGAGGTGTTTGACGGCCGCTCGTGGCGGGAGGATCCGGCGCTGGCGCGCGAGATGTTCGACGCGTTCCGCGCCTTGCGCAAAATCCACGAATGGCTGCTGCTGCTCGGCGCCGCCACGCGCCTGCCGCTCGACGCGGAGGAAGCCGCGCGGCGCGCGGCGCTGGAAGCCGCGCTCACGCCCGCGGCGTGGACGCCCGCTTCGCTCGCCGCCTTCGAGCGCGGCACGCTGGGCCCGCAGGTGCGCGCGTTCCTGCACGGCTTGCGCCGCCATATCGCCAACGACGAGGCCGTCACTTCGAGAACGGCAGGCCGAACATAGTGGCGATGGCCGCCACGAACACCAACGCCGGGCCGGCGCGGCAATGGATCGTCCGGAACCCGTAGAGGCCCGCATCGCCGTCGCGCCGGAAGCTGCCGGAATGGGTGACGATCCAGTCCCTGCCCGCGCCGCGCACGCGGAGGAACCCGGGCGTCAGCGCGCATCCGAAAACGATCGCCGGGACGAGCGCCCCGGTCGGCATGGCCGTCAATCCGGCGCCGCGGACGGCGGGCGCCTCCTGCGCCGCGCCACCGCCTGGTTGAGCGCTTCCACCGCGCCGGAGAACGCCACCGCGAAGTAGAGATAGCCGCGCGGGATGTGGAAATGCGCCGCGTCCGCCACCAGCGCCGTGCCGATGAGCAGCAGGAAGCTCAGCGCCAGCATCTTGACCGTGGGGTTGCGCGCGACGAACGCCGACACCGCGCCCGACGCCGCCAGCATCACCAGCATCGAGAGCACGATGGCCGCGATCATCACCGCCAGGTTCTCGGCGATGCCCACGGCGGTGACGACGGAGTCGAAGGAGAACAGGAGATCGAACAGCGCGATCTGCAGGATCACCATGCCGAAGGAGGCGCTCGCCCGCCTGGCGAACTCCTCGTGCCCGCCCACCATGTCGTGGATCTCGCGCGTGCCCTTGGTGAGCAGGAACAGCCCGCCGGCGGCCAGCACCATGTCGCGCCAGGAGAGGCCCTCGCCGAACACCGTGACCACCGGCCTCGACAGCGTGATCACCCAGGCGATGCCGCAGAGCAGCGCGATGCGCATGACGAGCGCGTAGGAAAGCCCGATGCGCCGCGCCGCGGGCTGGCGGCTCTCGGGCAGCTGGCCCGACACGATGGTGAGGAACAGGATGTTGTCGATCGACAGCACCACTTCCAGCACCGTGAGCGTGGCCAGGCTCTCCCAGGTGCGGATGTCCGTCAGCAGGGCGAGGGCGGCGTCCATTCAGAACCAGGGCTGGGTGAGGGCGGGGAAAAAATAGAGCAGCACCTCGCGGCTGACCACAAGCCCGATGCCCGCGCCGATCAACACATCGGAGAAGAAATGCGCGTTCAGGAGGGCCCGCGTCAGCGCCAGGTAGAGCGCGAGCCCGAACCAGGCGGGCCACAGCGCCGGCACCAGCCCCGCCGCCACCACCGCGACGCAGAAGATCGTCATGGCGTGGCCGGACGGGAACGAGTCGTGCTGGCTGTCGAAATGCAGGAGCCGGAAGCCGTAGAGGTCGTGCTCCAGCTCGTCGCGCGGGCGCCGGCGCCCCGCGAGGAACTTGATCGTGTGCAGCACCGCGCTGGCGGCGGCGAGGCAGGCGAGGAACGCCAGCGCCGCGCGCGCGGCCAGGCGCAGCCAGTCCGGCCGCCCGAACAGCCACAGGATCGCGTCCGCCGCGGCCAGGCACAGGATGGCGACGGCGAGCCAGTGCGCGCCCTTGGCCCAGTCCGTCGTGCGCGCCAGCCCGCGATGGACGCTGCGCGGCACGGCCGCGTGCACGGCATGCGCCGCCCGCCGGTCGAAGGCGAACGCGATCACGCCGAAGAGAAGAAACCCCACACCGGCCCAAAGCAGCATGGCCGGTCAATGCCCGGCACGGATGGCAAAGTCAAACGCGGGATTTCCAGCGCCGCGGATGGCGATGGCTGTGGATCACGGTGACGATGACGATTTCATCGTCCGTCACGGCGTGGATGACATGATAGGGAAACCGCCGCATGACCGCGCGGCGCGCCGTCTTGTAGACAACGGGATAGATCATGGGATTGCGTTCGAGATTGGCGACGATCGCCTCGAACGCCCGGATGAAGTCGGCGCCCAGGCCGGGCTCACGCTCTTCATACCAGAGAACGGCGTCGCGCAACTCGATCCATACTTCGTCACGGAATCGGACGATCCGACTCACTTCACGAGAGACCAGAGGCGGTCCCGCACCGTTTCCCAATCGAGCGCGGAGGACGGGTCCTTTTCATGCTCGGCCAGCCGCCGGTCGATCCTGGCGCGCTGCTCCGCGGTCAGCGGAGGCAGCTTTCCGGATTCCGCCGCGATGCTGTCCCACAGGTCTTCGACGAGCTGGATGCGCTCGGCGATGCTGAGCTTGAAGATGTCCGAGATGTCGTTCATCGCGGGGATTTTCGCAAAACCGCGGGCCCGAAGCAATGGGAGAAGACGGGCCGGGCGCGGGGATGTGCCGGCCGGATGCATTCGCCGGGCATCCGGCGCGCCGGCGAAGCGGGACGCCGCGCATGGAGAGCCCGGCGCCGCATATCGGCGTGGCGCGACCGGCGCATTGATGCACGTCAACGCGCCGCGCTCCGGCGGCCAGGTGCCGCTGCCATGGCGTTGTCCTGGGCGCTTCCTCCCCGCGGCGGCGGGGGAGCAAGCACGCGGGCGATCCCCAAAAGGGAGGTTGGTATAGCCCTTCGCTCCCGCTAAAGTCCTCCCACACGCAATTGGAGGACCGCCATGGATTTCGATTATTCGCCCCGGCAGAAGGAATGGATGAAGCGCGTCGGCGACTTCATGGAGCGCCACATCTATCCCGCCGAAGCGGTCTACAACAAGGAAATGCAGGCGGCGCGCGACAAGGGCAATCCCTGGATCGTGGTGCCCGTGGTCGAGGAGCTGAAGAAGAAGGCCAGGAGCCAGGGCCTGTGGAACCTGTTCCTCAACGAGAGCGAACACGGCGCCGGCCTCAGCAATCTCGAATACGCGCCGCTGGCCGAGATCATGGGCCGCGTCGGCTTCGCCTCGGAATCCTTCAACTGCTCCGCGCCCGACACCGGCAACATGGAGGTGCTGGAGCGCTACGGCAGCCCCTACCAGCAGGACAAGTGGCTCAAGCCGCTGCTCGACGGCGAGATCCGCTCCGCCTTCCTGATGACCGAGCCCGCGGTCGCCTCGTCGGATGCCACGAACATCTGCACGCGGATCGAACGCAAGGGCGATCACTACGTCATCAACGGCCGCAAATGGTGGTCGTCGGGGGTGGGCGATCCGCGCTGCAAGGTCGCCATCGTCATGGGCAAGACCGATCCGGACACCGACCGCCATTCCCAGCAGTCGCAGATCCTGGTGCCGCTGGACGCGCCGGGCATCGAGATCGTGCGCATGCTACCTGTGTTCGGCTATGACGACGCGCCGCACGGCCACGCCGAAGTCGTCCTCAGGGACGTCAAGGTGCCGGTCGAGAACATGATCCTGGGCGAGGGCCGCGGCTTCGAGATCGCGCAGGGCCGCCTCGGCCCCGGCCGCATCCACCACTGCATGCGCACCATCGGTGTCGCCGAGCGCGCGCTCGAGAGCATGGTCAAGCGCCTCCTCACCCGCGAGGCCTTCGGCAAGAAGATCGCCGAGCATTCGGTGTGGGAGCAGCGCGTCGCCGAGGCCCGCATCAACATCGACATGTGCCGCCTCTTGACGCTCAAGGCCGCCGACATGATGGACAAGGTCGGCAACAAGGTCGCGCGCACCGAGATCGCGGAGATCAAGGTTGCCGCGCCGCGCATGGCGCTGAAGATCATCGACGACGCCATCCAGGCCTGGGGCGGCGCCGGCGTCACCTCCGACCCCGGCCTCGCCCGCGCCTACGCCAGCCAGCGCACCCTGCGCCTCGCCGACGGCCCCGACGAGGTCCACAACCGCACCATCGCAAGGCTCGAATACGGCAAGTACATGGAACGCCCAAGGCGCGCCGCGGCGGAGTAGGCGCGGGAGCGGAACGACGCTGCTTCCTCCCCCGCGGAGAGCGGGGGAGGGGGACCGCCGGAGGCGGCCGCCTTCGCGAGGGTGATGGCGGGTGAATGTGCGCACACTCGCGCGCCGCAGAACAGACAATATCTTATACTTCAATGAACTTGGCCGACTCATAGAGCGATGAAAGATTTTCGAGTTTTACCCTGAACTGACTTCGTGCCTTTTGCGAAACGTTCCCACCCGTACCGTCTACTACCTTGAATGCGGGATCAAAGTAGACGGTGCCTGATGTCATCGCATCAAGAAATCTGAAGAAGTCCGTGCCTTCGCATAGCAGGACTTTTCCGCCATATTGGTATTGGCGCCTCGGCTCCGTTCGCTTGACTGACGGCACATAGACAGCATGTTCGTGCTTTCGGGCCCAGTGCTCGATAAGACCCGCATAGCCCCAAACAGCCGCAACATTTCCTCTCGCGTCCAGCAAGGTGATCCCCCTTGAAGGGTCATCAATTTTCCCGGTTGCGGGGTTGTAGCCGTCAAGGACCAGCACAAGTCCCGTCAAGCGTACCGGACGGCCAACTCTATAAGTGCCACCAAAGTTTGTGCGGTTCAGTTTGCCGCTTCTGTCCGGATAACCGTACTTGCGAAGAAATGGCACAAGGCCGCTCGCCTTGTAGAAACCGCCGGTAGGCTGCGGAGTCATAAGCGTGATCGGACTGGTACTTCCCAATCGGTTAAAATCGGTTACTGCAAACTGTTTCACTTCCCAACCAAGATAATCCGGGATGGATTTGCTATTTGGCCTAATTCCAAGCTCCGCCTCCAGCGTATAGCCGCCGCAGTGCATGGCTTTGCATTCTTCGATGGTTCCATCTCCGCAGAGTTTCTTTGAGTTGATCCAGCCGAGTTTGTGGATTCGCCCCAACTCGTGAAGGAGCAGCGCTCTGCTATCGAGTTCCTCTTTTCCAAATCCGATCTCATAGAACAATTTCTCGCCCTGGTTTCTCACGAGCATCTCGAATTCGCGCGCGAGTGGATCACCTCTGCGGGCAACCGCTGCCACGATATCCCGCGCGCTGCTTACGCCCAGAAACAGAACGCGCCCCGCTTCGCGCCGGGTCATGACATCCGTTGGGGCGGATTTCGTACCCTTCAGGAAGCCCGACATACGGACCTCCGGATATTGTGGATAAAGAATGAGCTGCGCTCCGGCAGCCGGCTCAGTGTGCCCGGTTGCCTGCAACCACCGAAAAGTGAGAGGTGCCTTGAGGATATTCTTGCCGGGTTCTGCGCGGATTGTGCCAAAAGGCAGAATGTTCAGAGCGTCAAATCCGCTGCCGAGATATATCTGATTTTTTGAGTTGTCGTTTTCGGCGAGGCGCTTCGCGATCAGGCGGCGTGCCCCGGCCAACTGCATAAGTTTTCTAAGTTTTTCAAGCGTTCCGATTTGGTGTGGCATTCGTAATTTCTCTTGTGCGGAATTCCCGATAACGGCTTTGCGATTTCAGCCACCGATCGACGCGGCGAAGCAGATTTTCAATTTGCCTGGCTGATTTGTAGCGAAGTGCACACTCCCAGACAATTAGTACGCGCCAACCTTCTCCAAGGAGCTGGTGGACCGACTCCGAATCGACTTGGCGATTTCTGGCAATCTTGGTCCTCCAGAATTCCCTGTTTGTTGCCGGCAACCGGAACAGCCTGCATTCATGACCGTGCCAGAAGCAGCCATGAACGAAGATGACTGCGCGGTGTTTTCGAAGCACCAGATCGGGCGTGCCGCGGAGTGAGCGGTTGTTGAGTCCAAATCGGTAACCAATCTTGTGCAGGCCGCTTCGGACAATTCGCTCCGGCTTCGTGTTTTGAGACCGGATGCCGGACATCATTCTGCTGCGCGTGGCCTTGTCGACTATGTCAGGCAACCTTTCTCTCTCCCTCGGATTGAAGGAGCCATGGCCTCATGTGTCGTGCAACCGTGCTGACCACCGGCACAACAACCGCATTGCCAAATTGCTTGTATGCCTGGGTGTCGGAAACAGGAATCCGGAACGCGCCATCTCCAGCGCGATCAAATCCCATGAGCCTGGCGCACTCCCTGGGGGTCAACCGGCGAGGATTTCGTCCGTCCTGCTTCACCAGAATTTCGGAGCCATCCTTGAAGTATCTGGCAGACAGCGTGCGTGCAACGCCGGCCGGATCGACAAGGCCGAATCCAAAGCCGTTGCCCAATTTTCTGTGCTTGTCGGCATAGCCCTGCAGATAGCCCCACAAATGATCTGTCAGGGTATATTTCTCGCTGACCTCCGCCAGTGGTCCGCGCGTGTAGGGTGTTTCCTGCAATTCACTTCCATTTTCAGGATGGAGGATTGCAGAAAGCGAAGGCTTGCCAATCTCGGGCAGAACCATGTCGTTGAAATCGAAGCCGTTCTCGTCCTTGAAGCCCACGATAAAAATGCGTTCGCGATGCTGGGGGACGAAATGCCGGGCATCGATGATCCGGGTCTGGACGCGATAGCCCAATTCTTCCGTCAGGGTGCGAATGATCACCTCAAAAGTCCGGCCACCATCGTGACTCTTGAGATTCTTCACATTCTCGAGGACGAACGCCTTCGGCTGTTTTGCTTCGATGATGCGCGCCACGTCAAAGAACAGTGTCCCTTGCGCGTCGCAGCGAAATCCGTGTGGACGGCCAAGCGCATTTTTCTTTGAGACGCCGGCAATGGAAAACGGCTGACACGGAAATCCGGCCAGCAGGACATCGTGGTCGGGTATCTCTTCCGCCGGGACTTCCCTGATGTCTCCTGCGATCTCGTGGTCGTATCCAAAATTCTCGCGATAGGTCTTTTGCGACCATTCATTCCATTCGCTGGTGAACACGCATTTTCCACCGATGGATTCAAAGCCCAGTCTGAATCCCCCAATCCCGGCAAACAGATCAATGAAGCTGAAGCTTGCGGGCTTCTCCGGTCGTGGCGCGGCGAAAGGGCGAAACAGATCATAGACGCCCTTGCGTGGTTCTGTTTCGCCGTTCTCCCATCGATAGACCGTGCGCTCGTGATAGCCAGTCCGCTCCGCTGCTTCCCTGATCGACAATCCCGATTTCCTGCGCAGCCTTGAAAATTTGGACATTGGTCCCCCTGATTCGCTGGGAAGAATTTTGACATTACGTCAAAAAGAACAATTAACGAACTTGGAAAATTCCACAAGTACCTTGTTCGCTTCATGTTCGGAGGCGGCGCCCTTCGAATTCTAAAGTACCATAGGCACTTACACCTCAGGAGGCGCCGGTCGGGGCGTGAAATTTCAGGACCAGAGCCCTACGCCGCCTGGACGCGCGCCGGCGGCTGGAGGGGAAACTCCACGGTCACGCTCGTGCCTTTGCCTTCGCGGCTTTCTATGCGCACGGCGCCGCCGTGCCTGGCGGTCAGGGCGTGGACCAGCGCGAGGCCGAGGCCGGTGCCGCCCTTGGCGAGCATGGGGTCGTTGCACACCTGCTCGAAGGGGCGGCCGAGGCGGGGCAGGTGCTCGGCCGGGATGCCGATGCCGTCGTCCCTCACCGTCACCTGGACGCGGTCGCCCGCGAAATCGGCCTCGACGTCGACATGGCCGCCCGGCGGGGTGAACTTCACGGCGTTCGAGAGCAGGTTCAGCAGGATCTGCTTCACCGCGCGGCGGTCGGCGACGAGCGACAGCGTCTCGTGGCCGGTGTCGCAGCCGATGCGCACATGGCCCTTCCTCGCCCGCTCGCGCAGCATGCGCACGCAATCCTCGATGGTCTCGGTCAGGTCCACGCGCTCGAAATTCATCGCGAGCTTGCCGGCCTCGATCTTGGCCATGTCGAGGATGTCGGAGATCAGGTCGAGCAGGAGCTGGCCGGAATCGTAGATCAGCGTCGCGTATTCGGCGTAACGCTGGTGACCGAGCGGGCCGAACACCTCGTCGCGCATGATGTCGGAGAAGCCGATCACCGCGTTGAGCGGCGTGCGCAGCTCGTGGCTCATGTTGGCGAGGAACAGCGTCTTGGCGCGGTTGGCGGCCTCGGCCTTCTCCTGCGCCGCGCGCATGCGGATCTCCTGCTCCTTGCGCTCGGTCACGTCGCGGGTGACGGAGATCTCGTGCAGGAACTCGCCGGTGTCCTCGTCGAAGACGCCGCGGGTCGTCGCCTCCAGCCACACGTAGTGGCCGCCGGCGTGGCGGGCGCGGTAGGTGGCGGTGCGGACCTGGCCGGGGAGGGGCTTTCCGCGGATCTTCTGCGCCTCGGCGAGGTCGTCGGGATGGACATATTGCAGGTAGCGTCCGTCCTGCACGTCCTCGGGCCTGCGGCCGAGGATGCGCTCCAGCGCGCTGGAGGCGAAGACGATGCCGTGATCCGCGTGCAGCATGATGATGTCGGAGGCCTGCTCGGCCATCAGGCGGTAGCGCGCCTCGGCCTTCTCGCGCGCCTCCTCCGCGATGACCTGCTCGGTCACGTCGTGGCACACCCCGATGATGGAGACCACGCGCCCGTCCGGCCCCAGCTCCACCTCGCCATGGGTGTCGACGAAGCGGGCCGTCACGTTCGGGTCGACGGCGCGCGTGCGGTAGGTGAACGGCGAGCGCGTCTTGATGGCGGTGGCGATGCGGGCCTGGAGCATCGCCACGTCCTCGGGCTCGACCTGCGCGAGCAGCCACGCCATGTCGGCGGGTTGCGCGGGGTCGACGCCGAGCAGGCGGTACATGCCGGGCGACCAGCTGGCCCGGCTGTCGGACAGCCGCACGCGCCAGTAGCCGAAGCGCGCGGCGCGCTCGGCCAGCGCGAACTGCGCGCGCTCCGAGCGGAGCTCGTCCTCCGGCGAAATGCGTGTGGCGTCGTCCGACACCGAAAGCCCTCCCGGACGGCACCGCCGCCCAAGCCGGAAAGCTTACGCCGTGTCTCTTAAGCAACGCTTGCGCAAATGGCACGCGCCCGCGCACGAAGCTTGCGCGTTAAGCGGCCGGTAACCAGTCTTGACCGGCGATCACTTCGCGCCGGCGCGCTGGGCGAAGTGCCAGGCGCGCTCCGCCAGGGGCCTGACGCCGCTGGCGTTCTGCGCCGCGTTGGCGTTGGAGGCGGTGCCGTCGCGCACCCGGCCCACGATGCCCTGGAGGATCCCCGCCAGCCGGAAGAAATTGTAGGCCGCGTAGTAGTCCATGTTCGGGATCGTGTCGCGGTGGGTGCGGGCGCAATACATCCTCGTGTAGGCGTCCTTGTCGGGGATTCCGAGCGCGGCGAAATCGGCGCCGAGCAGCGAGCCGCCGGAGGACACGCCGCCCGGCATCTGCCATTGCATCAGGTGATAGGTGAAGTCCGCCATCGGGTCGCCGATGGTGCAGAGCTCCCAGTCCAGCACCGCGATCACGCGCGGCTCTGTGGGATGCAGGATCATGTTGTCGAGCCGGTAGTCGCCATGGACGATGGAGTCGCGCGCGTCCTGGGGCAGGTGCTGCGGCAGCCATTCGATCAGCCGCTCCATCTCCTCGATGTGCTCGCTCTCGCTCGCCTTGTACTGCTTGGTCCAGCGCGCCACCTGGCGGCCGACATAGTTGCCGGGCTTGCCGTAATCCTGAAGGCCGAGCGCCTGGTAGTCGAGGTTGTGCAGCCGCGCGAAGGTCTCGTTCATCGCGTCGTAGATCTGCGTGCGCTGCGCGGGCGTCTGGTCGGGCAGCATCGGCCCCCAGTAGATGCGCCCCTCCACGCAATCCATCACGTAGAACATCGTGCCGATGACGCTCTCGTCCTCGCAGAGCAGGTAGGGCTTGGCCACCGGAAAGCCCGTCGGGTGGAGCGTGGAGATGATGCGGTATTCGCGGTCGACCGCGTGGGCGGAGGGAAGCAGCTTCCCCGGGGGCTTGCGGCGCAGCACATAGTTGCGGTTCGGCGTGATCAGCTTGTAGGTGGGGTTGGACTGCCCGCCCTTGAACTGGCGCACGTCCAGCGGCGTCCGGAATCCGTCGATGCGTTCCGCGAGATAAGCCTCGAGCTTTGCGACGTCGAAGCGGTGCGCCTCCCGCACCTCCTGCGTGCCGGAGAATCTCTCCTGCCGGTCGTCCGTCGCCGCCTCGGCCATCGGCCCACTCCCTGAATGTCCTGTGACGGCAATTTGGGGCGCGAAACGGGCCCGGCGCAAGGTTTTCCGTTCACGCCCCCCCGTCCGCCGCCGTCGATAGGAGACTGGAGAAGGAACGGGCCGATGCCGCTGGAGCAGGACATCCGCGACGCGATGACGGGGGGCCTGGCGCTCACCATCGAATTCGCCGACGGCATGAACGATCTGGGCACGGGCAACCGGCAGGTCTATCTCACCGCCATTCCGGGCGGGGTGCGGATCAGCCCCAACGCGCCGGGCGAGCAGGTCACCATCCTCTGGCTTCCGTGGCGGCAGGGCGAGATGTACCAGCTGCGCGCCGAGACCATCGAGGCCGCGCCCAACGGGCGGCTGTTCTTCACCTACTACATGACGGGCTGCAAGCTGTTCGCGATCCGTGGCGGCCCCGTCTGGCACATCGACGCGCAGATCCCCGTGGCGCAGTTCTGGCCGCGCATCTGCGACGAGGAATGGGTGAAGGACAACTGGCAGGCCGGCACCGCGATGCCCGTCGCCTATCTGCATCGCGCGGGGCAGGGGCCCGCGCTGTGGGATCTCTCGGCATTCCTCGAGGGCGATCCGCCGACGACGTATGGCGCCGCGAATGTGGGCCAGGCGATCGTCGGCGGCATCGTCACCGATGGCGTCATCGACTACTACTACCAGTCCTCGCCCTGGGCGCCGTTGAAATACGCGTTCGAGAAGCGGCTGAAGTGACGCGCCGCGTCAGCGCCCGCCAGCCCCCGGGCGCGATAGCGCCCGCCAGCCGATATCGCGGCGGCAGAAGCCTTGCGGCCAGTCGATCAGGTCGACGGCCTTGTAGGCGCGCGCCTGCGCTTCGGCGACGTCGCGGCCGAGCGCGGTGATGTCGAGCACGCGCCCGCCCGCCGCCAGCAGCCTGCCGTCGCGCCGCTCGGTTCCGGCGTGGAAGATCGTCACGCCCTCGACCGCGGACGCGGCCTCGAGGTTGCGGATCTCGCTGCCCTTCGCGTAGTCGCCCGGATAGCCCTTCGACGCCATCACCACCGTCAGCGCCGCCTCGTCGCGCCAGCGCAGGTCGATATGCCTGAGCCCGCCGTCGCGCATCGCCACCAGCGCGGTCAGCAGGTCCGATTTCAGCCGCGGCATCAGCACCTGGCACTCCGGATCGCCGAAGCGGCAGTTGTACTCGACGAGCTTCGGCCCATCCGGGGCGATCATCAGCCCCAGATACAGCACGCCCATGTAGCGGCGCCCGCGCTCAGTCATCGCCGCGACGGTGGGCTCGATGAAGCGCGCCATCGCCACCTGCTCCAGCGCCGGCGGCAGCACCGGGGCGGGGGAGTACGCGCCCATGCCGCCGGTGTTCGGCCCCCTGTCGCCGTCGAAGGCGCGCTTGTGGTCCTGCGCGCCGGCGAGCGGGATGACGGTCTCCCCGTCGGAGAGCGCGAAGAAGCTCGCTTCCTCGCCGGCCATGAATTCCTCGACCACCACCTCGCGGCCGCTGTCGCCGAAGCCGCCCTCGAACATGAAGTCGATGGCCTTGGCCGCGTCCGCCTTCGTCTCCGCGACGATCACGCCCTTGCCCAGCGCCAGCCCGTCGGCCTTGATGACCACGGGCAGGCCCAGCGTGTCGGCGAAAGCCTTCGCCGCCGCCGGTTCGCGGAAGCGCCGATAGGCGGCCGTCGGGATGCCCGCCTCGCGGCAGAGGTCCTTCACGAAGCCCTTGGAGCCTTCCAGGATCGCGCCGGCCGCGCTCGGCCCGGTCGCGCGGATGCCGGCGGCCTCGAAGCGGTCCCACAGCCCGCCGACCAGCGGGTTGTCCGGCGCGATCACCGCGAAGTCGATCTTCGCGGCCTGGGCGAAACCCACGAGCCTGTCGAAATCCGTCGCCGCGACCGGCACGCACTCCGCCACCTCGGCGATCCCGGCATTGCCGGGCGCGCAGTACAATTTCGTCAGCAGGGGAGACGCCGCCAGCGCCCACGCCAGCGCATGCTCCCGCCCGCCGGACCCGATGAGAAGGACGTTCATGGGGCGGGGTCTAGGATATTGCCATGTGTGAAGCAATGTGTGAAAATTCCCGCATGGCAACAAACCTTTCCATAGACCCCGATCTGCTCGATCAAGCGCTCGAGGTCGGCGGCGAACGCACCAAGAAGGCGACCGTGACCAAGGCGCTTCAGGAGTTCATCGCGCGACGCCAGCAAAAGCGCGTCATTGAACTTTTCGGCAAGATCGATTGGGATCCGACCTACGACTACAAGGCGGCGCGCAGGCGCCGTTGAGCATCTTCGTCGACACGAGCGTATGGTCGCTGGCATTTCGCCGTGAAGAGCCCGGCGGGCCGTTCGTTGCCGAGTTGTTGCGCGCTCTCGATGCTGGCGAAGCAATATTCGCCACGGGCCTCGTCGTGCAGGAGATCCTCCAGGGTGTGCAGGGGCCACGCCAGCGCGATCAAATTCTTGAACGTCTGTCATCGTTTCCCTTGCTGGCACCGGACTGGAACGACCATGTGAATGCGGCCGACCTGTTCAATCGCTGCCGGCGCGCCGGCGCGCAGATCGAATCGGTCGATGCGCTGTTTGCCCAACTTTGCGTGCGCTACGACCTGACCATGCTGACCGCGGACAAGGATTTCGACCGGATGGCCCGGCATGGCCCGCTGAAGGTATGGAAACCCTGAAACTCCGTGCGCTACACTCGGCTTCAGTCATGCCCGAATCCACCACCGCCAACCTTCCCGAATACAGCGTCAGCGAGATAGCCTCCGCGCTGAAACGCACGGTGGAGGATGCGTTCCCGTTCGTCCGCGTGCGCGGCGAGATCGGGGGGCTGAAGGCGGCCGCCTCCGGCCACATCTATTTCGACCTGAAGGACGACAAGGCGGTCCTCAACGCCATCATCTGGAAGCAGACCGCGCGCCTCCTGAAGCTGCGGCCCGAGCAGGGTCTGGAGGTCGTCTGCACCGGGCGCGTCACCACCTATCCCGGCTCGTCGCGCTACCAGATCATCGTCGAGCAGATCGAGCTCGCCGGCGCCGGCGCCCTGATGGCGATGCTGGAGGAGCGGCGCAAGAAGCTCGCGGCCGAGGGGCTGTTTGCGGCGGAACGCAAGAAGCCGCTGCCCTACCTGCCCGACGTGATCGGCGTGATCACCTCGCCCACGGGCGCGGTGATCCGCGACATCATGCACCGGCTCAACGAGCGCTTCCCCCGGCGCGTGCTGCTGTGGGCGGTGGCGGTGCAGGGCGAGAAATCCGCCGGCGAGGTGGCCGCCGCCATCCGCGGCTTCAACGCGCTCGCCCCGGGCGGCGCGGTGCCGAGGCCCGATCTCCTCATCGTGGCGCGCGGCGGCGGCTCGCTGGAAGACCTCATGGCCTTCAACGAGGAGGTCGTGGTGCGCGCCGCCGCCGAAAGCGCCATCCCGCTCATCTCCGCCGTGGGCCACGAGACCGACACCACGCTGATCGACTACGCGTCGGACCGCCGCGCGCCCACGCCCACCGCCGCCGCCGAGATGGCCGTGCCGGTGCGCGCCGAGCTCGTCACCCAGACGCTGGATTTCCAGCGCCGCCTGTTCGCCAGCCTCAGCCGTGGCATCGCGCAGCGGCGCACCCATCTGGCGGCGCTCGCGCGCGTGCTGCCCCGCGCCGACCAGCTCTTCGCCCAGCCGCGCCAGCGCCTCGATCTGGCGGGGGAGCGGCTCGGCCGCGCGCTCCAGCGCAACGTCCAGGAGCATCGCCGCGCCTTCACCCGCGCCGCCACGCTCTTGCGCCCGCGCGCCATCACGGGCGAGATCGCCAGGGGCCGCGAGCGTACGGGCGTGCTCGGCCAGCGGCTGGCGCGCGCCGAAACGAACGTTCTGGCGCGGGAGCGCAAGCGGCTCCAGGCCGTCGCGCGCGTGCTCGACAGCGTGTCCTACAAGGGCGTGCTGGAGCGCGGCTTCGCGCTGGTGCGCGGCGGCGACGGCCATGTGCGCCGCCGCGCCGCCGCCATATCGTCCGGCGAGGCATTGACCCTCACATTCGCGGACGGCGCGCGCGAAGCCGTCGCCGCCGGCGCGCCGAAACCCCGCGTTACAAAAGCGAAAGCCGGCTCCAACGCTGGTCAGGACGACCTGTTCTAGCTACACTTCGCCCATGAACCAGCACGACCGCGATTTCCGGCCCGACGGGATGGCCGAACTGGAATATCTCGACGGGGAATACCGCGTGGTGCGGCCCGGCTCCTTCGTGCTGTGCGCCGTCACGAACGTTCCGATCCCGCTGGAGGCGCTGCGCTACTGGAGCGTGGACCTCCAGGAGCCCTACGCCTCGCCGGACGTCGCCACCCGCCGCTTCCAGGAAACCGGCCGCACGCCCAAATGATCGACCGCCGCCTGCTCCTCGCCTCGGGCGCCGCGGCCGCGCTGCTGCCGGGGCGCGGTGCGGCGCAGAGCGACCGCCCGGAGCGGCTGGAGCTCAACGGCACGATGAAGCAGGGCAGCCTGGTGGTCGGCAAGACCTTGCCCGGCAGCGCGGTGACGGTGGACGGGACGCCGGTCCGTGTCGGGCCGGAAGGCCACTTCGCCTTCGGGTTCGAATACGACCAGACCAGGCCAAGCACGGTGTCGGCGACCTATCCGGACGGTTCGCGCCAATCGCTGCCGGTCACGCCCATCGCGCGGCAATATCAGATCCAGCGCATCAACGGCCTGCCGCCGCAGGAGGCCCACCCCACCGCGCCCGACATCGTGGAGCGCATCGGTCGCGAGCACGCGCTCGTCTATGCCGTGCGCCGGACCGACAGCGCGCTCACCTTCTTCGCCGAGCCGTTCGACTGGCCGGCGAAGGGCATCATCTCCGGCGTGTTCGGCAGCCAGCGCGTGCTCGACGGCGTGCCGTCCGCGCCGCATTTCGGCGTCGACATCGCGGGCGGCGAGGGCGCGCCCATCCACGCGCCGGCCTCCGGCACGGTGCTTCTCGCCGAACAGTTCTTCCTCGAAGGCGGCTACACGCTGCTCGATCACGGCCATGGCGTGTTCACCGGCTACATGCACCAGAGCGCGCAGCTGGTGAAGGCGGGCGAACAGGTCGTGCGCGGCCAGCAGATCGGCAACATCGGCCACACCGGCCGCGCCACCGGCCCGCACCTCCACTGGCAGATGAACTGGTTCGCCGTGCGGCTCGATCCGTCTCTGTCGGCCAAAACGCCGGCGCCGGAAAAGACGTAGCGTCCTCTCCGCGCGAAAGCGCAATGCAAAGGCAGCGAGGTCCGCAACGCAATCAACCTCCCCCTTGTGGGGAGGTCGAAAAATTCGAGCACAGCGAGAATTTTTCGGGTGGGGGGCGCGGTGGCGGGAGCACGGCAGCAGTCCTTCGCCCCGAAAAGCATTCGCGCTTCTTTCACCCCCGCCAGGGACGGGTGGCAATCATTCGCGGACCCGCCAAGCCATTGTTTCTCCTATGTAATCATATTTTCCTAATCTGGCTTGACAACCACAGATAGCGGCACTATGTTCCCGCTGTGTACCATTACAGGTTGAGAGCCATGACGGCGCGATGACGCCGCGAGGACAGACAGGGCAAGGGACGCGACCTCGCGCGCGTCCGGGTGCCCGGTGAAATGCGAACCCGCTTCCCGAGGTGGAAGGTTACGGGACGACGCGCGCCGGAGCTCAAAGCCCGTGGACAGTGAGACGACAGTGCGCACCACCTCGCGGCCCGCCCGCCGCATCCGGTGCGCCCGCTCTCGTCCCATCCGAAGAGGCAGCGCCGGACGCGGGCGCTGCCTTTTGCGTGTTCGGGGGGTCGCCCGTTGGGCCGCGCGTTGGGCCGCGCCATCGCTTCGCCGCGCCATCGCTTGGGCGCGCCATCGCGTCAGCGCGCGATCACTCCGCGACGCCGGTTTGCGCGGCGAGGGCCTGGGCGCGCTTGGAGCGGACCTTGTCGCCGTCCTTCGGCCAGCGGCGGTGGATCCACAGCCATTGCGACGGCCGCTCGCGCACCATCTCCTCGATGCGGCGCGTGATCTCGGCGGTCAGGCCGAGCACGTCGCGGTCGTGGTCCCCGCTGGGCGTGAACTCCACCGGCGGGAACACCTTCATGCGGAAGCGCGCGCCGCCCAGCCGCTCGTTCGACGCCGGCAGCACCACCGACTTGAGCTTCAGCGCCAGCGCGGCCGGCGCGGGCGTGGTCATCGCGTCGCGGCCGAAGAACGGCGCGGGCAGGCCTTCGTTGGTCTTCTGGTCCGCCAGCAGCAGGATGCACTTGCCGCCGCGCAGCATCGTGAAGATGCGCTTGGTGCCCTGCACGCCCTTGGCGATCTGCTCGCGGGGGCCGTTGGCGATGCGCTGGCGCACCATCCAGCGGTCGACATAGGGATTGTTCAGCGGGCGATAGACCGCGCCGCTTTCGTAGCCGAGCTGGTGGGCGGTGAGCGGCATCATCTCCCAATTGGCGAAATGGCCGGAGACGAAGATCACGCCCTTGCCGGCGGCGATGGCGGCCTGGGCGTATTGCGTGCCCGTCACCTCCAGGCGCGCCTGCGCGCCATGGATCGAGAAGGCCGCCAGGTGCGCGTACTCCGCGACGGTGCGGCCGAGATTGTCCCACATCTCCACCACGATGGCCTCGCGCTCGGCGGCGCTCTTCTCCGGGTAGGCCTGGGCGAGGTTGGCGCGGGCGCGCCCGGTGGTGCCCAGGCGATAGAAGACGTTGCGCCCCAGCCAGCCGCCGATGGCCGAGGCCGTGTCGGCGCCGAACAGCCGGAAGAAGCCGATCATCGTAAAGAAGCCCGCGGCCTCCAGGCCGTAGCGGAGCTTCCTGCCGGGCGGCATGGGCGGGATGGGTTCGATCTCGGTGGGCATGGGCGATGGCGGCTATCGCGCGGGGGCGACGCTGTCAAGCAACCGGGCGAAGGCGTCCACGTCGTCGAAGGCCGCGCGCACGGGAAGAAAGTTAATGCCCTCCCGCTCGGTGGGCGTCAGCCGCACGTAGTCCTTCTCGGTGGTGACGAGCAGCGCGTCGCGCGCCTTGGCCCTGAGGCGCGCGATGTCGGAGGCGCTGTAGACGTGATGGTCGGAGAACGCGATCGTGTCGGCGAGCCGCGCTCCCATCCCGCGCAGGGTGGCGAAGAACTTCGCGGGCCGGCCGATGCCCGCGAACGCCACGACGTCGCGGCCCGTCACGTTGAGCACGTCCACCGGCGCCAGGTGCGCGCGCAGCACAGGCCGGCCGAAGCCCATCAGGTCCGGCGCGCCGTCGCCCACCAGCACCACCGCGCCGGCGCGCGCCAGGCCCTGCGCCACCGGCTCGCGCAGGGGCCCGGCCGGCAGCACGCGGCCGTTGCCGAAGCCCGTCTCCGCGTCGACCACCACGATGGAGAGATCCTTCTCGAGCTCGAAGTTCTGGTGGCCGTCGTCCATCACCACGATCTCCGCGCCGCTGGCGTCGGCCAGCTCCGCCCCGGCGACGCGGTCGCGCGCCACGATGGCGGGCGCGGCGCGGGCGAGCAGCAGCGGCTCGTCGCCCACGTCGTGCGCGCTGTCGTTGTCGGGATCGGCGATCACCGGCCCCTTCGCCCGCCCGCCATAGCCGCGGGAGAGGAACGCCGCGCGGTAGCCGCGTCCCGCCAGCGCGCGCGCCACCGCGATGGCGATGGGCGTCTTGCCCGTGCCGCCGGCGGTGAGGTTGCCGATGCAGACGATCTTCGCCCGGGTCCGGTGCGGGCGCGCATGGTCGCGGCGCCACGCGACGCTCGCGCCATGGGCCCAGCTCGCCGGCGCCAGCACCGCCAGCGCGAGTTGCGCGGCAAGGCCGCCGCCGTTCCAGAATTCAGGCGTCCGCATGGCCGAGCAGTGCCTCGACGGCGGCGGCCGTGCGGGCCATGGCGCCGCTCAGGGCCCGCGCCCCGCGGGCGGCGGCTTCGCCGAGCGATTTCGCGAAGGCCGGATCGGCCGCGGCCCTGCCCGCGAGCGCGGCGATCTCGCCGCTGGCATGCACGCGGCCCTCGCCCTGCGCGGCGAAGATCGCGTCGTAGGCGGCGGTGAAGTTGAAGGTGTGCGGCCCCGCCATCACCGCGCAGCCGAGCCGCGCGGGCTCGAGCGGGTTCTGCCCGCCATGCGGCACCAGGCTTCCGCCCACGAAGGCGATGGGCGCCACGCGGTAGAACAGGCCGAGCTCGCCCATGGTGTCGGCGATGTAGATCGCGTCGGCGGGCGAGGGCAGCGCGCCCTGCGAGCGGCGGACCGCTTGGCGCGTGCCGCACAGCATGGCGATGTCGCCGCCGCGCCCGGCATGGCGCGGCACGATGATGGTGAGAAAATCGGCCAGGGTGCGCCGCAGCCGGTCGTGCGCGGGAAGAAGGCTTTCCTCCTCGCCGGGATGGGTGCTCGCCGCCAGCAGCACCGGCCGGCCGCCGATGGCCGCGCGCAATTCTCCGAGCTTCGCCGGGTCGGCGGGAAGCGGCGGCGCGTCGGCCTTGAGATTGCCGGTGACGCGCACGTCGCGCGCCCCGAGCTCGCCGAGGCGTCTGGCCGTGTCCTCGTCCGCCGCCAGGCAGACGTCGAACAGGCCCATGATCGCCGCCGCCGTGCGCCGCGCATAGCGCCAGCCGCGGAACGAACGTTCCGACATCCTGCCGTTGACGATGGCGAGCTTCACGCCGGCGCGTTTGGCCTGGCTCAGCATGTTGGGCCAGATCTCGGAGTCCACGAACAGCCCGGCGTCCGGCCTCCAATGCGCCAGGAAGCGCGCGATGGCGCCCGGCGTGTCGAGCGGCGAGAACTGGTGGAAGGCGCCCGGCGGCAATCGCTCCGCCATCATCCGGGACGACGTCACCGTCCCGCTGGTGACGAGCACGTGCCGCCCCGGCACCTCCAGCAGCTTGCCGATCAGCGGCAGCACCGACAGCGTCTCGCCCACGCTGGCGCCGTGGATCCAGACGAGCTGCCCATCCGGCCGGGGGCGGCTGGCATGGCCGAGCCGCTCGCCCAGCCTGGTCGCGTCTTCCTTGCCGCGCTTGAGCCGGCCGCGAAGCGCGAAGGGGATGGCGGGCGCCAGCATCAGCGTGGCGGTGCGGTACGCCAGCAGACCCCACGGCGTCCCGCTCATCGCGCCGCGCCTTCTTCGGCGAAGTCGTGCTGGTAGAGCCGGGCATAGAGCCCGCCCATCGCGATCAACTCCGCATGCGTGCCCGCCTCGACGATGCGGCCGCGGTCGAAGACGTAGATGCGGTCGGCGTCGAGCACGGTGGAGAGCCGGTGCGCGATCACCATCGTCGTGCGGCCCTTCATCAGCCGGGTGAGCGCCTCCTGCACCTGGCGCTCGCTTTCGGTGTCGAGCGCGCTGGTGGCCTCGTCGAGCAGCAGGATCGGCGCGTTGCGCAGCATGGCGCGCGCGATGGCGATGCGCTGGCGCTGGCCGCCGGAGAGCTTGAGCCCGCTCTCGCCCACGCGCGCGTCGTAGCCCGCCGGCTGCGCCATGATGAAGTCGTGCGCGGCGGCGTCTTTCGCGGCCTCCATGATGTCCGCGCGGCCGGCGCCGCGGCGGCCGAGCGCGATGTTCTCCGCGATCGTCTCGTCGAACAGGATGGGATCCTGCGTCACCAGCGCGATGTGGTCGCGCAGCGAAGCCAGCGTCACGCCGCTTATGTCCTGGCCGTCGATGGCGATGGTGCCGGAATCGATGTCGTGGAAGCGCAGCAGGAGGTTGAACACGGTCGTCTTGCCGGCCCCGGACGGGCCCACCAGCGCGATCTTCTGGCCCGGCCTGATGTCGAACGTGACCTCGTCCACCGCCACCGCGTCGGCGTTGTAGCGGAAGCTGACGCGGTCGAAGCGCACCGCGCCGCCTCCGGCCGCGATGGCGAGCGGCTTCGCGCCCGGACGGTCGAAGACGCCTGGCCTGGCGTCGATCACGCCGAAGATGCGGTTGGCCGCGGCCAGCCCTTCGGTCGAGATCGTCTGCAGCTGGCTCAGGTTGCGCACCGGCTGCTGCGCCAGCAGCATCGCGGCGAGGAAGGCGAAGAACTGATTCACGGCCAGGATGTGGTGGACGCTCATATAGCCGGCGACCATGAGCGTCAGGGCGCCGGCGATGCCCCCGATCAGGTCCGTCGACGGAACCGCCGCGGAGCGCGCGCGAACGGCCTTGAGCAGATAGCGCAGCCGCTTGTCGATTCGCGCATTCGCCATCTCGGTGGCGTGATCTTCCAGATTGTAGGCCTTGATGATGCGCCGGCCCGCCAGCGCCTCGGTGAGGGACTTCGACAGATTGCCGGTCTCCTCCATGCTGCGCGTCGACGATTTGCGCAGCGAGCGGCTGATCTTGTCGATGACCCAGACCACCGGGGGCAGGAGCAGGAGCGAAATCAGCGAAAGCTGCCAGCTGTTCCACACCATCACGACCAGCATCGCGACCAGGGTCAGGACCTCGCGCCCCATGGCGAGGACGCCCCGGCTGATGGCGTTGCGCAACAGCGAGGTGTCGTAGAGGAACTTGGCGATCATCTCGGAGGAATGCACGGCGTTCAGCCCGCCGATGTCCAGCAGGATCTGGTTGCGGAACATGTCGCGCTGGATGCTGGCCCCGATGCGCTCCGCGATCGTGTTGGTGATCGACTGCTCGCCGAATTGCGACATCGCCCGGAGCACGACGACGCCCATGAAAGCGAGCGACATCGGGACGATCTGGTCGGCGTGCCTCATGAGAAAGATGCGCTTGATCGCCGGGTTGATGAGGCCGACCAGCAGCCCGCTCATCGCCGCCGTCACGATCATGCAGACGATGCCCAGCGCCAGGAGCGCTTTCTGGTTGCCGAGGTAATCCCGCATCAGGCGGCGGATCACGGCCATGTCGCCGAGCGGGCGCACGACGTTAACCTTTGCCCGCGCGAGGCGGGACGGGTCCTGGCGGATGTTCATCGGCCGCCCGTCTAGCACGGCAGGGCCGCCCGGGGCGAGCTATTTGGCCTCTTCCTCGGGGTCCATCAGGCGATGGATATGGACGATGAAATAGCGCATCTGCGCGTTGTCGACCGTGGCCTGCGCCGCGCCCCGCCAGGCCGTCAGCGCGGTCTTGTAGTTGGGATACATGCCCACGAAGTGGAGCTTTGAAAGGTCCTTGAATTCGTGCCGGTCGGGCGAGACCAGCTCGCCGCCGAAGACGAGATGGAGGAGCTGTTTCGATTCGGGCCTGGAGACCATGGCCTCTTATACAGGCGCCCCGCGCGTCACGGTAGCGTGACGAACTTCATCTTTTCGACCAGCAGGGGAAACAAATCCGGCGCGGCGCACAGCATGGTGCGCTGGATCGGCGCGGCGCCGTTGTAGGTGAGCGTGTTCCCGCGATAGTCGCCGCACGATCCGCCGGCCTCGCGCACGATGAGATCGCCGGCGGCAAGGTCCCAGTCGCATTTCGCGGACAGCGCCAGCGCCGCGTCGAAGCGCCCGTCCGCCACCAGCGCCATGCGGTAGGCGATGGAGTTGCGGTTCTCCATGTGCATCGGCGGCCACGCCGTGTTGGGCGCCACCGACCATCCGGGATGGGCGAACATCTGCTTGTCGCCGAGCATGCGGCAATCCTGGATCGCGGTGGCCTGGCTGGCATGAATTTGGACGCCGCCGAGATGGGCGCCGCGCCCGGCGGACGCGGCGAAACATTCCTCCAGGACGGGATTGAAAATGACGGCCGCCACCGGGCGTCCCGCTTCCACCACCGCGATGGAGACGGTGAAATAGGGCCGCCCCTTGATGAAGGCGATGGTGCCGTCGATGGGATCGACGACGAAGACGCGCGCTTTCCCGAGCCGGGCGGGATCGTCGCGCGTCTCTTCCGACAGCCAGCCATATTCCGGACGCGCGCCAAGCAACGCACCGTGCAGGAAGCGGTCGACGGCGATGTCGGCGTCGGTGACCGGCTGGCCCTTGCCCTTGTCCCAGGTCTTGTAGTGTCCGCCGAAGTAGCGCCTGGCGATGCCGCCCGCTTCCTTCGCGGCCGCTTCGATGAGGGCGAGGTCGTCAGGCGCCGGCAACCGTCATGCCTTCGATGCGCACCGTGGGTGCGTTCGTCCCGTAGCGGAAGACGAGGTCGTTGGCGGGCGTCAGGCCGAGGAACATGTCCTTCAGGTTGCCCGCGATGGTCACCTCCGAAACCGGATAGGCGATCTTGCCCTTCTCGATCCAGAAGCCGCCCGCGCCGCGGCTGTAGTCGCCGGTGACGCCGTTCACGCCCATGCCCAGGAGCTCGGTGACGTAGAAGCCCTCGTCGATATCCGCCAGCAGCGCCTCGCGCGTGACGGTGCCTGGCGCCATGTAGAGATTGGTCGTGGAGGGCGAGGGCGGGCTGCCGGTGCCGCGCGCGGCATGGCCGGTCGACACGAGCCCGAGCTGCCTGGCGCTGGTCGAGTCCAGCAGCCAAGTCTTGAGCATCCCGTCCTCGATCAAGGCCCAGCGCCGGTTGCGCACGCCTTCGCCGTCGAACGGCTTGGAGCGCAACCCCCGAAGGCGGTGCGGATCGTCGATGATGGAGATGCCCCGTGCGAACACCGGCTGGTGCATCCGGTCCTTCAGGAAGCTCACGCCCCGGGCGATGGCGGCGCCGGAGATGGCGCCCGCGAAATGCCCCAGCAGTCCGCTCGAGGCGCGCGGATCGTAGACCACCGGCACGCTCCGCGACTTCACCTTGCGCGGATTGAGGCGTGCCACCGCCCGTTCGCCCGCGCGTTTGCCCACGGCCTCGGCGCCTTCGAGATCGGAATGATGGCGCGCGCTGGCGTGGTCGTCGTCGCGCTCCATGCCGGTGCCTTCGCCCGCCAGCACCGAGACGCCGATGCCGTAGCTGGTGGCGGCGTAGCGGCCGTTGAATCCCGCGGAGGTGGCGAGCGCGATGTCGGAGCGGCCGAAGCTGGCGCTGCCGCCCTCCGAATTGGTCACGCCCTTCACCGCCAGCGCCGCGCCTTCGATCCTGCGCGCGGCGTCGATGAGCGAGTCCGTGGAGGGTTCGCCCCGGTCGTCGAGATCGAGTTCGGGAAGCGAGGTCGCCAGAAGCTCGCGCGGCGCGATGCCGGCGAAGCGGTCCTCCGGTGCCAGCCGCGCCATGGCGACGGCGCGTGCCGGCAACTCGGCCAGCGTGGCGTCGGCGATGTCGCTCGAGGAGACGAATCCGACCCTCCGGCCCACGAAGACGCGCAGGCCCAGATCGGTCGATTCCGCGCGTTCGACATCCTCCAGCTTGCCCAGCCGGCAGGATACGCCGGCCGAGACGCCGCTCACGACGATGGCGTCGGCGGCGTCCGCGCCCGCCGCCAGCGAAGCCTTGATCAGGCGGTCGAGCGTTGTTTGCGGGTCCGGGTTCTTCTGGCCCGCCACCGGATCAGGACGCCGTCATGTCCACCGCGGGCGCTGCGGCGAAGAAGGCGAAATACAGCACGCCCACGATGCCGATGATGTAGGCGATCCATGTCAGCACCATGCCCAGAAAGCGCAGGGGCGTAGGCCCGGTGCTCCGGGAAAGGCCGATGGCATGGAGAATGCGGCCGATGGTCAGCGTTGCGCCCATGGCATGCATCACCCAGCCGCTGCCGCCCAGCGGGCAGAACAGCCAGAGCAGGATCATCGCCATCGGCACCCATTCGGTGTTGTTGGCATGGGCGCGGAGGGGGCCGGCCATCTCGGGCCTGCCGCCGTCGCCGATGTCGGTCTGCGTGACCACGCGGGCGCGCGTCACCAGCACGCCCAGGACGAGCATGATCAGCGCGTTCAGCGCCGCATAGAGCGTGAAGATGTGAAACGGCTCGGTCAGTTGCCACATGGTCCAGTCCCCGGTGAAGGCAGGGTGCCATGTGTAGGCGGTTTGGGGCCTAGGTCAAGCGGGCCGGCCGTGGGGGACCGTTACGGACCGCCCATGTTCCCGGCCGGCGCGCCCTCGCCCGCAAAAGGGCGGCGCGACGCGTCTTCGCCACCGGTCGTGCGCGCTCAATGCGCGTCGGCGGCGGTGATGTAAATCTTCTTTTCCCTGTACGCGATGTAAAGGTGCAGCTGGCGCAGCGCGTCAAGGCCCAGGACCAGCTGCGGGCCGCGCACGCCTTCATCCACCGGGGAGCTCTGGAGCTTCTGCGAATCCAGTTCGCGCTCGGACGCGCGCGCGATGGCATCTGGAAAAATCATGAGCACCGGATTGGGCATGGAGACCCCGGCGACGGTGAGCGACTTGAAGCGATAGCGGTAGATCGCCGGTGCGCCGTCCCTTCCCGGTGTCGTCTCGATGCCGGGCGAAGAGGTGTCGACGCCGAGCGCACTCTTCACGAAGCTCTCGTTCACGATCGTCGTGGGCGATCCCGTGTCGAGCACCGCATCGACGTCATGGCCGTCCAGGCTCATGGTGAGTTCGATATTGCCGTCGCGAACCAGCTGAAAATCCGCATCCGTGTAGGATTTGGCCCAGTAGACGACCTTTCCGTCGCAATGGTCCTGCGAGAACAGGTTCAGCTTGCCTGCCGCGAAGTCGAAGTCGGCGTCGAAATTCCGCAGAATGTCGCCGCCGAGCGTGCCGGCGAAATGCTCCGGAAGGTCGCCGCTCCATTGTTCCACGAGGAAGTCGGTGCGTTTGGCTTCCTCGGGCCCGATCTTGAGCGATGGCACGGTGGCGAACTCCTTTGCCCTCCCGCCATTGATGTCGAGGAAGTCATAACCCGGCGGAATCGCCCTGCGCTTGATGCCAAGCTCGTCGGCCACGGTGGCGTCGAGGATCCCGAGCGGGGCGCCGGTATCGACGATCATCACGCGCGGGGTGTCGTCGATCGTGACCGGAACGATCACCCTTTCCGTCGCCGGCTGCTGCATGGGAAGGCTGACGATCTCCTTGAGCGTGCAATCCTGCGCCTGGGCGGCGCCGGCTGCGGCGGCCATGGCGATTCCGGCGATGAAGGCTTTGCGCATGGCCGTCCTCTAAGGGTTCGTGGTGGCGGGCGGAGCGGCGGCGTCCACCGGCGGCGCGTTCGCGGCGGTCAGATAGATCGTGTGGTCCTTGTTCGATATGAAGATATGGAAGTTGCGCAGGATGTTCATGCCGAGGCTGAGCATCACCGGACCGTCGCCGTGGAACTGCTGCTTTGCGATCACGATGCGCGGATTGACGATCTCCACGCCGTTGAGCGAGAGGTGCGTGAACGCCGGACTGTATTCGCCGTCCTCGCCCAGGATGCCGCCGTAGGACTTGAACTCGTCTTCGCTCCATCCGAACTCGCGCGCGGCCAGGTCGGACTCGATATGAGATTTGGAAGACGCCGTATCGATCATCGCATCGATGGGGTGCCCATTGAGGTCGGCCATGAAATCGTCATGCAGCCAGTCGCCCGTGCGGAACGTGATGGCCGCGGCCGGCGCTCTTGTCCAATAGACGACCTGGCCCGGGCAGTGGTCCTGCGAATACAGATTGACCTTGCCGCCCGCCGGATCGATCTCGACATCGTAGTTGCCCAGGATGTCGTTGGCGATGGTGCCGTCCACGCTCTTGATGAACACGTCGTCCGGAACCGCGAGAAATTTCATGCGGTCGATCGACAAGGCGCCCAGCTTGACCGGACCTGCCGCGGCCTCATGGGTGACGGACTTTCCGCTCTCGATCTGGATGCGGAAGTTGGGATTGAGCGCGGTGTGCGTGAGCCTCAGTTCATCGGCGGCCGTTTCCGTGATCTGGCTCTTGTATCCGCTGATATCGATCAGGAACTTCCGCGTCTGGCCCTGGATGTCCACGGGCACGAGCATGTCTCCCCGGTCCCAGATCATGTTCAGACTCGCGATGCGCTCCAGGTGGCAGTCCTCCGCGCGGGCCGCGGCTGTCATCGCAAGCAGGGCAAGGGCCGAAATCAGCATTTTCCGCATGGCGATACCTGATGCGCGGGGTTTGGGTTCCATCATGGCTTGGGCGGCGCGGATGCCGCAGTGACGTAGAGGCGCTGCTCGCCATAGGCGATGTAGATGTGCAGGTGGCGCAGCACGCTCATGCCGAGCAGCATGTCGGGCAGGCCGATCTGTTCGTTGTCCTTGGGCTTGAGGCGCGTGCCATTTTGCAGCGTGCCTTCGGTCTCGTGCCGTGAGCCCTGCAGGTTGGGGACGAGCAGCGCCTGCGGATTGGCGACCGTGACGTTGCCGTTCTCGTCGCCGAAGGCGAGGGTCTTGAAGCGGTGCTGCCATATCGGCGCGCCATGGCTGCCGTTCAGCGCGCCCGCGGGCGTTACGCCGGGCGAATCCGGCGCCAGGCCGTATTTCTCCTCCGCCGTGCCGAGGTTCACGATCGTGTCGCTGGCCCCGGTGTCGAGCATCGCGGTGATCCGCTGTCCGTCGAGTGTCACGGGCAACGCGACGTGCCCGCCTTTCGCGACGTGGATGGGGACGATGGCCACCGCCGCCGCCGGCCAGTAGACCACCTTGCCGGGGCAATGGTCGGGCGACAGCAGCGTCATCTTGCCGGCGCCGAAGTCGAACTCGACGTCGTAGTTCATCAGGAAATCGGGGGCGAGGATGCCGGCGATCACGCCGTTGCCCTCGCCGAAGGGGTTGTGCCGGGCGATGATGAAGTCGACGTTGCTGGCGTGCAGGTTGCCGATGGTCAGGTCCTTCACGCGGCCGGCTTCGTAGGAGGCCTCGCCGGAGACGTCGACCACGGCCACGTTCACCGGCTCGCGGTCGAGCTTGAGCTCGTCCGCGGTGTCCTTGGTGATCTCGCCGAACGCGCCGCCGGTGTCGACCAGCAGCATCTTCTGGACGCCGTCCATCGTGACCGGCGCGAAGACGGCGGCCCGCGGCCGGGTCACCTGGATGTCGACGGACGTGACGATGGTGAGCGGCTTGCAATCGTCCGCCACGGCCGGTGTCGCGAGAATGGCGGCCACGAGCGCGGCCCTGTTCCAAAATCGCATGATCGCCTGTCCGATGCGTCCCCGCCCGCCATGATCCGCCGTGGGCGGAATTTGGCAAGAGCATGCCTGCCACAGCGAGGATAATCCGCGCTATTCCGGCTTCCAGACGGGCTTTCCCGAGCCGGGCAGGCCAAGGCGCGGCCATTTTTCGGTGATCGTGTCGATCACGGCCTGCTCCATGCGGATCTGGCGGCCCCACTCGCGATGGGTCTCGGGCGGGAGCTTGTTGGTCGCATCAAGACCGATCTTCGAGCCCAATCCGCTTTCAGGGGAAGCGAAGTCCAGATAGTCGATCGGCGTATTCTCGATCAGCGTGATGTCGCGGGCCGGATCCATGCGCGTGGACACCGCCCACATCACGTCCTTCCAGTTCCGCGCGTCGATGTCGTCGTCCACCACGATCACCCATTTGGTGTACATGAACTGGCGCAGATAGGACCACACGCCCATCATCACGCGCTTGGCATGCCCCGGATAGGCCTTCTTCATCGACACCACGGCGATGCGGTAGGAGCAGCCTTCCGGGGGCAGCCAGAAATCGACGATCTCCGGGAAGACCTGGCGGAAGAGGGGGATGAACACCTCGTTCAGCGCCTCGCCCAGGATCGACGGCTCGTCGGGCGGACGGCCGGTATAGGTCGAGAGATAGATCGGGTCGCGGCGCATGGTGATCGCCGTGACGGTGAAAACGGGGAAGCGCTCGACGGAATTGTAGTAGCCGGTATGATCGCCGTACGGGCCCTCGTCGCGATAATCGTCGAGCGAGACTTCGCCCTCGATCACGATCTCCGCCTCCGCCGGCACCTTGAGCGGCTGCGACACGCAATCGGCAAGCTGGACGCGGCTGCCGCGCAGCAGTCCCGCGAACTGGTACTCCGACAGCGTGTCCGGCACGGGCGTGACGGCGGCGAGGATGGTGCCCGGATCGGCGCCCAGCACGGCCGCGGCGGGCAGCGGCGCGGATTTCTCCTTCGCCCAGCGCGCGTGATGCTGCGCCCCGCCGCGGTGCTTGAGCCAGCGCATGATCGCCTGGTTTTTCGAAAGCACCTGCATCCGGTAGATGCCGAGGTTGTAATTGTCCTCGCGCGCGTCGCCCGGGCCCTTCGTCACGACCAGCGGCCAGGTGATGAGCGGCGCGGGCTCGCCCGGCCAGCAGGTCTGGACGGGCAGGCGCGCAAGGTCGATGTCGTCGCCCCGCAGCACGATCTCCTGGCAGGCGGCCGAGCCCGCCGTCTTCGGGCGCATGCTCATCACCGTCTTGGCGAGCGGCAGCAGCTCCATCGCTTCGGACAGCGAGTGCGGCGGCTCGGGCTGGCGCAGCGTGGCGAGCATCTCGCCCACCTCGCGCAGCGCCTTTGCGTCCGTGCGTTCCGCGCCGGCCATCGTCACGCCCATGGCGACGCGCCTGACCGTGCCGAAGAGGTTGACCAGCATCGGCATCTGCGAGGGCGTGCCGTCCGCCTTCAGCGGCTTCTCGAAGATCACCGCCGGCCCGCCTTCCGCGATCAGCCGGGTCTGGATCTCCGTCATCTCCAGCACGGTCGACACCGGCTCGCGCACGCGCACGAGTTCGCCGGCGGCTTCCAGCCTGGCGATGAAGTCGCGGAGCGAGCGGTAGGGCATGGCGCGAAAGCTATCAGCTTTCGTTCGTCACCTGCCACTTCGACGGTGCCGCATGGCGGATGCCATAGCCGAAATAGATGGCGACGCCGGCGATCGTCCAGATGAGCAGGCGCAGCCAGGTCGCCCAGCCCAGGCTCACCATCATGATGCCGCAGACGACGATGCCCGCAGGCGCCACGAACCCGGCATAGGGCGTGCGGAACTGCCGCCGCGCCCGGGGCGCGGTCCGGCGCAGGATGAGGATGCCCACGCAAACCGCGATGAAGGCCGCCAGCGTTCCGATGGAGACCAGATCCGCCAGCACGTCGAACGGGAACGCCGCCGCCAGCACCGCGGCGGCGACCCCGATGATGATCGTCCCGCGATGTGGCGTCTTGAACCGGGGATGCACCTGCGAAAAGGTGGGCCAGAGAAAGCCGTCCCGGGCCATGGAGAAGAATACGCGGCTCTGGCCGTAGAGCGACACGAAGACCACCGACGCCAGCCCCACCACCGCGCCCACGTCGATGGGGATCATCAGCCATTTGAGGCCCGCGATCCTGGACACCGCGAAGGAGACCGGGTTGGTCACGTCCAGCGTGCGCCAGTCGGTGATTCCGGTCAGCACCAGCGCCATCAGCATGTAGAGCACGGTGCAGATGCCGAGCGAGCCCAGGATGCCGATGGGCACGTCGCTGCGCGGCTTGCGCGCCTCCTGCGCCGCCACCGATACCGCTTCGAAGCCGATATAGGCGAAGAAGGCGATGGGCGCGGCGGCGAGGATGCCGGTGATGCCGAAATGCCCGTAATTGTGGAAGTCCGCCGCCAGCGCTTCCCAGCCGGACTTTCCGGCGGCGGCCGGGTTCGGCGGGATGAACGGCGTGAGGTTGGCGGTCCTCACATAGGAGAGGCCGAACGCGATCACCGCGATCACGATGGCGACCTTGATCACCACCATGATGCCGTTGAAACGCGCGGATTCCTTCACGCCGACGACGAGGAAGGTGGTGAGGATGGCGATCAGCGCCACGGCGGGCACGTTCACCAGCGCGCCGGTCATGTGGATGTTGTCGAAGCCGTTGCCCGCGAACGGCGCCATGGTGAGCGAGGCCGGCAGGTGGATGCCGAAATCGTTGAGCAGGCTGACGAGGTAGCCCGACCAGCCCGCGCTTACGCCCGCGGCGCTCACCAGATATTCGAGCACCATGTTCCAGCCGATGAACCAGGCCATGAAGCGGCCCATGGTGGCGTAGGCATAGGTATAGGCCGAGCCCGATTCCGGGATCATCGAGGCGAATTCGGCGTAGCACAGGCCCGCGAACAGGCAGCCGAAGCCCGCGATGACGAAGGAGAGGATAACGGCGGGGCCCGCATGCTCCGCAGCCGCCGTCCCGGTGTAGACGAAGATGCCCGAGCCGATGATCGAGCCGATGCCGATCATGATCAGGTTGACCGGCCCCAGCGCGCGGCGGAGCTGGTGAGCCTCCGCCACGACCGGATCCGGCTGCCCCAGCGCGCCGTCGCTCATCGGATGTGCCTCACGCGTCTTCCAGCTTGAAGCGCGCCGGCTTGGCGTGGCCCATGCTGTAGAACAGGTAGATGATCAGGCCGATCACCGTCCACACGCCCAGCCGGATCCAGGTGTCGAGCGGCAGGAAGAACATCATGAACAGGCACATGAAGATGCCGAGCGGTCCCACCAGCCAGATGACCGGCGCGCGGAACGGGCGCTTGACGTTGGGCCGCTGCACCCGCAGCACCATCACGCCGGCGCAGACGATGACGAACGCCAGCAGCGTGCCGATGGACACGAGTTCGCCCAGGATGTCGAGCGGCAGCACGCCCGCGCCCAGCGCGCAGAACGCGCCGGTGATGAGCGAGCCGCGCCACGGGGTGCGGAAGCGCGGATGGATGTCGCAGAACGCCTGCGGGATCATCCCGTCCTTCGCCATGGCGTAGAAGATGCGCGACTGGCCGAGCAGGAGCACCAGCACCACCGAGGCCAGGCCCACGATGGCGCCCAGGTTCACGAACGGCGCCAGCCACGACGTCGCCGGCAGCGCCTCGACCGCCTGCGACACGGGATGGGCGACGTTCAGCGTCTGGTAGGGCGCGATGCCGGTCAGCACCCACGACATCAGCATGTAGAGCACGGTGCAGATCAGCAGCGATCCCAGGATGCCGATCGGCACGTCGCGCTGGGGATTGCGCGCCTCCTGCGCCGCCACGCTGACCGCGTCGAACCCGATATAGGCGAAGAAGATCACGCCCGTGGCGCGGAACACGCCGGTCCAGCCGAACTGCCCGAAGGTGCCGGTGTTCTGGGGGATGAACGGCACATGATTGGCGGGCACGACCTGCGAGAAGCAGACGAAGATCACCACCAGCACGATGGTCAGCTTGATCGCCACCATGAGGTTGTTGAAGTTCGCGCTCATGTTGACGCCGACGATCAGCACGAAGGTGACGAGCGCCACCAGCGCCACGGCCGGCAGGTTGAAATAGGCGCCGGTCGACACGAGGTGGTGGAAGCCTTCCAGCTTGAAGGGCGCGCCGTCGAACGCGGCCGGGACCGGCATGTGCAGCTGCTTGGTCATGAAGTCGCTGAAGTAGCCCGACCAGCCGACCGCCACGGTCGATCCCGCGGCGAGGTATTCGAGCACCAGGTTCCAGCCGATGATCCAGGCCAGGAACCGCCCCATGGTGGCGTAGGTGTAGGTGTAGGCCGAGCCCGCGACCGGGATCATGGCGGCGTATTCGGCGTAACAGAGGCCCGCGAACAGGCAGCCCGTGCCGGCGATGGCGAAGGAGATCACCACGCCCGAGGCGGCGTAGCTCGCCGCGGCGTGGCCGGTCAGCACGAAGATACCCGCCCCGATGATCGCCCCGATGCCCAGCGCGATCAGGTGGATCGGGCCCAGCGCCCGCTTGAGATCGTTGTCGATCTCGGGATTGGGATTTTCCGGTATGCCGGCCATGCGCATGCCCCCTCACAATCGCGCCCCTGGCGCGGATTCGCCTCCTACCTTTGCATGGCCGTCCTGCATCGCCAACAGGGGGCGGCATCCGGCCGATTCGCCCACGTTCGTGGAACCTGGTGGGATTGTTCAGCGCGTGCCGTGCAGCCGGTACACGCTCGTCTCGCGGATTTCGCGGTCTTCGAGTTCGCGGGTGGTCTGGACGCGATAGGTGGCGAGGGTCTCGACGCCCGATTTCGGGAAATAGGAGCGGCCGGGATCGCCGAGCAGGACCGCCGCGCCCTGCGCCGCGCGTTCGCGCAGCCAGTCGAGCAGGCGCTCCGCCAGCGGGCGCTCGTAGCACATGTCGCCGCAGAGGATGACGTCCCAGTTCTCGCAGGAACCGATGACGTCGCGCCCCTCGATCGCGATATCCACGCCGTTGGCGTCCGCGTTGAGCGCGATGGCGGCGCACGCGTAGGCATCAATGTCCGCCGCGCAGACGAAGCGCGCGCCCGCCTTCGCCGCCGCGATGGCAACGATCCCGGAGCCCGATCCGAAGTCGAGCACGCTGCGGCCGGCGACGGTGGCCGGATTGTCGAGGGTGTAGCGCGCCAGCGCCTGCCCGCCCGCCCAGGCGAAGGCCCAATAGGGCGGCGGCACGCCCATGGCCGCGAGTTCCTCTTCCGTCTTGCGCCACAATGCCATCACTTCCACGGCCAGATGCAGCCGCAGTTCCGGGGTTAGTGGCGGGGCGACGAGCGCGGTATTCGTGACAACGAATTCAGCGGGTTGCATCGGCGTTGGTTAACACATCCGTCCCGGATTAGGATGGCGGGCGGGGCGAGGGTGAGGGTGCGTCATGCCGAAGGGGTTCACGGGCATCAGGCTGCTGCTCGTCTTCGTCGCCGTCAACACGATCCTGTTCGCGATGCTCGTCACCTCGATGACGAGCAGCCATTCCTGGCTCGCGAATTTCCTGCCCGGCAGCTTCGCCACCGGCGCCAACGCGACCGGCTATTGGGTTTTCTTCGCGCTGGTGCTGCTGGTCAACGCGGTGACCGTGCTGCTGGCAGGCTTCGTGATGGTGCTGCCGGCCCTGTTCGCAAGCCCGCTCGATCCCGTCCGCGTCGGGCGGCTGATGGAGCGCGCGGGCGTGCCGGACGACGCCAGGGACGCCTGCCTCGCCGCGGTGAACGAGGAGGCCGGCGCCGCGCGCAGCCAGATCGCCGTCGGGCGCGCCATCCTGATCGCGGGGGCGGTGTTCCTGGTGCTCGCCTTCGCCTCGGTCACCATCACCACCGTGCACGCGCTGCCCTACAACCAGATGTTCGAGAACGACGAAGGCCCCGTGGATAATGCCCACGTCGCCAACGAGCAGGTCTGGCGCTTCACCGGCGACCAGATCGCCGGCGCGCTCGCCCTCGACATCCCCGAGATATACGACTGGCATTTCAGCGAGCTGGTCAATTCGACCGACGCGCGCCTGTTCACCGATTTCGTCTTCGCCTTCCGCGCCCTGCTGGGCTGGGTCGGCCTCACCGCCGCGATGTCGTTGATGCGCGGCCTGCGCTTCGGGGGCAGGAAAATGCCGGCCGCGAAGGCGTGAAGGATGTTACGCCGCGACCGCCCGCGGTTCGGGCCTGGATGTCGCTTCCTTCCAGATGGAGACGTAGTTGGGCTTGATCTCCATCCTCGGGCCGTAGCCCTTCTCCAGCAGCAGCGCGTGCAGGAGCGGCAGGTTGTAGCACGGCACGTAGAACATCAGGTGGTGGTCGACGTGGTAGTTCACCCAGTAGGGCGCGAACAGCACGCGCTCCCACCACGAGGCATAGGTCGTGCGCGCGTTGCGGAAGACGTCGTCGTTGTCCGGCACCACCGCGTGCTCGGCGATGTTGCGCACCCGCGTGATGACCTGCTGCCAGGTGAGGAGGGGAACGAGCCAGAAGATCGGGTAGAAATACCAGTAGCCCAGCGCAGCCAGCACGGCGAACAGGATCGCGTTGACGAGAAGCGGCATGCCGAGCTTCTCGCGGAAGGTCGCGAAACGCACCGCAAAGGGCGCCCCCGCCTTGCCCAGCGCGGCGCGCAGTTGCGCCCGGCGCTGCTTGAAACCCGTCTGCCCCGTGATGTCGCGGATCATCTTGCGGCGGAAGCTCGCGCGGGTGATGGGGAAGGGCGCGGACAGCGACAGGTCCGGATCGTCCGGCTGCTGCGTGGTGCGGTGGTGGACGAGGTGATAGTGCCGGTAGGGGATGGTGTCGGTGAACACCGGCCAGGCGCAGAACCACTGGCTGACGAATTCGTTCAGCCGGCGCGAGCGCATCAAAACGCCGTGCGCCCCGTCATGCATCAGGATCGCGAGCCCGAGCTGGCGGCTGCCGATCAGGACCACGGCGGCCAGGAAGGTGAGCGGGTTCGGCCATAGCGCGAACACGGTCATCATCGCCGCGATCACCACCCAGGCGTGGATCACGCACAGCGCCCCCGTCAGGTTCGAGCGTGCGCGGACCCGCGCCATCTCCTCGGGCGTGAATTTCTCGGTCGGATCGAAGCGGTCGAGCGCCATGACCACATTATGCGCCATACCCCCGCCCAGCCGCTACCCCCTGAGGGCGGCGGTCTGAGCGGGGTCGTAATAGAAACGCTCCTCGGCGATCTTGTCTCCCGCCCAGCGCTGCCAGGCGAGTTCCTCCATGCGCACGGTCGACCGGTCCGCCTTCACGAATTCGAACACCCAGCGGACCACCGCCACGTCGCCCTCCACCAGAACGGGCGGCACGCAGGTCGTGCGGATCTCCTTGAAGCGCGACATGGTCTTGCGTTCCTGCGCCACCAGCAGGCCGCGGCCCCTGCGCGGGGGCGCCAGGTTCTCCTGCATGGTCGCGTCTTCGGCATAGAAGCGGTCGATGGCCTCGTCGTGGCGCCCGGCCACGACGGTGGCGACGAATGCGTCGAGCACCGCGTGCGACGGCATCAGAGCACGTTGGCGGCCGCCAGCACGAGCACCGCCATCCAGATCTCGCAGACGAGTTGGACGCCGAACGCCGCAAAGCGGAAATTGATCGCGGTCCCCGAGCCCGAGGAGATGTGGATCACCGACTGCACGATGCGCGCCACCACCACGATCTCCGCCAGCACGTTGAAGGTCGCGCTCTCCATGCCGGCGATCCAGCCCGCCAGGACGATGGCGGCGAACACCGCCAGGTTCTCCGCCGCGTTGATGTGCGCGCGGTTGATCCTCCAATAGGAGTCCTCGCCATGCGGCACCCCGGGCGTGAAGCTGGTGATCGCCGCCTCGCCGCGCATCACCTGGAGCACGCGGTCCGCGCCCACCATCAGCACCAGCGCGATCACCCACAGCGCATAGAACACCAGCGCCACGATGGAATGCGGAACGGTCACGATATTCATCGATTGCCTCCCCGGGCGACGCGGCGGACTTCAGAGCGCATAGGACGACAGCACGAGCGCCGCCGCAAGCAGGAACCCCGCCTCCCTGTTGGAGCGGAACAGCCCGAGGTGATCGGCCTCGCGCGAGCGCAAACGCACGAGCTGCCACGCCAGTTGCAGGGCCGCCGGCAAAAGCAGCAGCAGGACGAGCGGCCCCGGCAGGACGGCGTGGCCGGCCCAGGCAATCAGCGGCAGCGCGATTGCGTAGAACGCCGCCACCCAGCCGGCCGCGGCATCGCCGAACAGCCGCGCGGTGGATTTGACGCCGATCAGGGCGTCATCCTCCGCGTCCTGCAGCGCATAGATCGTGTCGTAGCCCAGCGTCCAGAAGAAGCAGCCGGCGTAGAGCAGCAGGGCAGGCAGGGCCAGCGTGCCCGCTTCCGCCGAAAAACCCACGAGCGCCCCCCAGTTGAACGTCAGCCCCAGCCAGGCCTGCGGCCACCAGGTGATCCGCTTCATGAAGGGATAGGCCGCCACCAGAAGCAGCGACGAGGCGCCGAGCCCGATCGAGTAGCGGTTGAGCTGGAGCAGGATGAGAAGCCCGATCAGGCACTGCGCCGCCAGGAATGCCCATGCCGCCCCGACCTTCACGGCGCCCGACGGGATCGGCCGTCCGCGTGTGCGCGCCACCGCCGCGTCGATGTCGCGGTCCACGATGTCGTTGTAGGTGCAGCCCGCGCCGCGCATCACGACCGCGCCCGCCGCGAGCAGCGCGACGAGGCCGGCGTCCCGCCAGGTGTCGAGTCCATGTCCGGCAGCGGCCGCCCCCAGCGACAGCCCGCATACGCACGGCCAGAACAGCAGCCACACCCCGATCGGCCGGTCCATCCGCATCAGCCGCAGCCACGGCTGCACACCGGCCGGCGCATGATCGACCCAGCTCGCGGGGACGGCGTCGGCGGGGATGGCTTGCGGCGCGGCGGTCATTCTCCGATTGTGTCACGCTCCTGGACGTGAGGCCAAGGTGAAGCTCTACACGCGCTGGCAGAATTCCGCGGGCGAGCGGGTGCGCATCGCGCTCAACCTGAAAGGCCTCGCGTACGAATACGTGGCGGTAAGCTCGCTGCCGCCCGGGCGCTACCGGGAGATCAATCCGCAAGGGCTCCTGCCCGCGCTGGACGTCGGCGGCCGCGCCATCGCGCAATCCGCGGCCATTCTTCAATATCTGGAGGAGACGCATCCCGATCCGCCGCTCCTGCCGCCCGATCCGGTCGCGCGCGCCGAGGCGCGTGCGTTCGCCGCGTTGGTGGCGTCCGAGATGCATGCGCTGACCGTCAATCGCGTGCGCCTGTTCCTGGCCGAATTGAACGTCGACGAGTGGAACGTGAGGCGCTGGGTGCGGCATTGGCTCACGCAGGGATTCGGCGCGCTGGAGGCGATGCTGGCAGGGCGGGCCGCCCCCTCGCGCTTCTGCTTCGGCGACACCCCGGGCTGGGCGGATCTGCATCTCGTTCCGCAGCTCGCCAATGGCCGCAGGCTCGATTGCGACGTTTCCGTCTATCCGCTGCTGCTGGCGGTACAGAAGGAATGCACCGGCCTCGAGGCGTTCCGCCGCGCCCGGCCTGAAGCCCAGCCGGATTATCCGGGCCCATGAGCGGGCATCTCACCGGACCCGGCGGCAAGGTGCGGCTCTACGTGGAGGCGCCGCTCTCGGCCGGCGCGCGCGTCGTGCCGGGCGAACAGCAGGCGCATTATCTGCTTCACGTGATGCGCGCCCGCGCCGGCGAGGCCGTGTCGCTGTTCAACGGGCGCGACGGCGAGTGGCTGGCGCGCCTCGACGCGGTGACGAAGCGGAGCTGCGTCCTTCTCTGCGAAGCGCGGACCGAGGCGCAATCGGATGTGCCCGATGTCTGGCTCTGTTTCGCGCCCGTCAAGAAGACGCCCGCCGACTATGTGGTGCAGAAGGCAACCGAGCTCGGCGCGCGCGCGCTGTGGCCGGTGTTCACCCGCCGCACCATCGTCACGCGCATCAACGAAGAGCGCATGCGCGCCAACGCGGTCGAGGCGGCGGAGCAATCCGGCCGGCTGACCGTGCCCGGCATTCGCGAAGCCGTCACTTTGGAAAAGCTCCTGGCCAATTGGCCCGCGGGACGCCGCCTATTCTTTTGCGACGAGGGCGGCGAGGCGCGGGCCGCCGCCGATGCCATGCGAGGCGCCACGGGACCGTGCGCGATCCTCACCGGTCCCGAGGGCGGCTTCGAGCCCGTGGAACGCGAACTCATCCGCGCTCATCCCGCCGTCACGGCGGTGGCGCTGGGTCCGCGCATCCTTCGGGCCGACACCGCCGCGCTCTCGGCGCTTGCGATCTGGCAGGCGATGGCGGGCGACTGGATGGATTGATCCCAAAGTCCAGTCGATATATACATTTGATAATTCATTGTTCTCGCGGAGCAGCGCCGTGCCAAAGCGAGGCAAGACAAGTACTCGTAAAATGGACGATAGTGCAGGGATCCTGAGAGAGATCGGGTATCCGGCCGATTTGCCGCCCCTGCCCGGAACGCCGGACCAGTTGTTTTCCGCTGGATTGAAGGGTGACTTGGCGAAGGCGGCGGCCTATGCCCGCACCGAGGGGCTGGCGCATGTCCTGAAATCGCCCAACCACTGGGGCGTCGGTGTCGGGCGGGACGCGAAGTCCGGTTCGCTCGCCGTCGTTTTCCTGGCGCGCGCCAGCGACAGGCGCGCGAAGGCGCGGCTGCCGGAGACGGCCCGATCCGGCAACGCCAAATTCCGGGTGCGCGAGATGGTGCTGGCGCCCGAGGGTTTCGGTCACCGTCTCGGCGCGCCCCGGCCGCTGCCGCGCAACACGCTGGCGGCGTCCGGCTACACCGGCTCCTCGATTTCCACGATCCCAAGCGCGCCAGGTCCCAATCAGCCGGGCGGGGGAACCTTGAGCGGCACGTTCCGGTCCAGCGGCGGCCATTCGCTGCGTTGCGTGACCAATGCCCATGTCGCGCTCGACGCCGGCATCGACAATCTTCTCAGCAATTTTCCGGGAAGTCTTCTCACCCTCATAACGCCTCCAAGCGGCCGGCATCTCTTTACCGCCGGCGTGCAGAACCCCGGTCAGGCGCAGCTGCCGTTGTTCACCGTCGACACGCCCTGGCCGATCCTGGTGCCGATCCCATTGCTGCCCGTCGCCGGCAGTGCCGTGCTGGTCTATCTCGACATCGCGGCCGGCCCGTTGAACATGGGAGCGGTCACGCAGCCCTTCTTCCCCAACACCAACATCTTCAATGTCGGGCTCGGCTCGCCGGCGACCCCGTCGCCGGGCGACGCGGTCTACAAGCTGGGGCGGGAAACGTTTCTCACCTGGGGCAGCTGCATCCTGACCAACCTGATCGTTCCGATGCCGGTGCCGCTCTTGCCGGTGTTCGTGATCTTCTATCTCAACCTGCATGCCAACGCCTTGTCGCCCGGGGATTCCGGCTCGATGACCACCGGCAATCCGGGACAGGAGCTTTACGACATCGACGGCATCGGGCTGGGCGCCACGGCGACCAGTGGCCCCAATTCGATCAACACGCTCTCCATGGGCGTCCCATTCCCGTTCGCGTCCAAATTCGCGGGCGTCTTCTGACAGGAGCCGAGACATGGCACGCAAATCCGACGTCACCAGCGATGCAGGCAACAACGAGCTGTGCTGCTGCCCCAAGCTGGCGCGCATATGGCTGGAAACGAAGACCACAGCGACATTCGTCGAAAACAAGATCGACATGAAACGGATCCTCAAGGCGCGCGCGGATGCCAGCGCCGCGGTCCAGCCGCCGGGCGGGCCGGGGGTGGACGCCGAGGGCGCCGGAGGCAGCGAGCTGGACGAGGGTACCTACAAGAACCAGGGCAAGGTCTACCGCGTGGACGAGTACATCGTGCATTGGAAGGCCGAGGGCTGCGGCCCCCTGCGCGTGGCCATGCGGGTGACGGGCGCCGCCGGCTATGCGGCGGACTGGCTGCCCGATGAAGGTCATGTGACGGTCTCCGCCGCCTACATGCTCGAACCGCCCGATTACGCTGCGTCAGGTCCGGGCGATGTGCTCGCCACGCTCATGGTCACCGACTGCAGCAAGCAGTCGGTGACCTGCAGCAATGGCGCCCGGCGGCCCTGACCGGGCCCGGAGTACCTTGCGCGGGCACGCGCCAGCCCTTTAGATGCGCGCCTTCATCCTACGGAGGAAAATGGAATGTCGATCGACGGCAAGTGGAACATCGTTGTGAAGTCGCCCATGGGCGACCAGAAGTCCGTGGTCACCTTCAAAGCGGAAGGCTCCACGCTCACCGGCACCGGCGAAGCGCAGGGCAATTCGCAGGCGATCCAGGACGGCAAGATCGACGGCAACAACGTCTCCTGGAAGGTATCGATCACCACGCCTTTCCCGATGACGCTCGAATTCTCCGGCACGCTCAATGGCGATAGCCTCGGCGGCAAGGTCAAGGCAGGCAATTTCGGCTCCTTCGACTGGTCCGGCACGCGCGCCTGATTTCGCGGTTCATTTCGCGCCTGGCCGGCTTCGGCCGGCAACGCATTGTTCGCAATGCCGTTTGGGAATAGGGGGCCCGGCAGGGTGTCGCTTGCCGGGCCCCTGTCCCATCACTACATAGTCGTGCGCTGAACGAGCGGTTCAGGATTTACACAAGGCCGTGGGGGCTTTGACCGCGCGGCCCAGCCAGGGAGGGCCGCATGTCCATACCGCAATCCGCCGGCGGCCCCATCGGCTCGCGCGACGATCTGGTCCGCCATCTCGCCGGGGGCTCGAAGCCCAGGTCCGAATGGCGCATCGGCACCGAGCACGAGAAGTTCGTCTATGACCTGAAGACCTTCCGGCCGGTGCCCTATGAGGGACGCTCCGGCATCCTCGCGCTGCTGGAGGGCATGCGCCGCTTCGGCTGGGAGCCGGTGAAGGAAGGCGAGACCGTCATCGGCCTCACCCAGAACGGCGCCTCTATCAGCCTGGAGCCGGGCGGGCAGTTCGAGCTTTCCGGCGCCGCGCTCAAGACCGTGCATGAGACCTGCGCGGAGGTGAACACCCATCAGGAGCAGGTGCGCGAGGTGGCCGACGAGATCGGCGCCGGGGTGATCGGGCTCGGCTATGCGCCCGACTGGCGGCTCGACGAAGTGCCCATCATGCCCAAGGGCCGCTACGGGATCATGCGCGCCTATATGCCCAGGGTCGGCGGCTACGGGCTGGAGATGATGTTCCGCACCTGCACGGTGCAGGTGAACCTCGATTTCTCCTCCGAAGCCGACATGGTCAAGAAATTCCGCGTCGGCCTGGCGCTGCAGCCGGTGGCGACGGCGCTGTTCGCCAATTCTCCCTTCCGCGAGGGCCGGCCGAACGGCTTCCTCTCCTACCGCTCGCAGATCTGGAAGGACGTCGACAACGCGCGCGCCGGCATGCTGCCCTGGGTATTCGAGGATGGCATGAGCTTCGAGCGCTACGTCGATTACGCGCTCGACGTGCCGATGTACTTCGTCTACCGCGAGGGCAGATACATCGACGTGGCGGGCCGCAGCTTCCGCGCTTTCCTGGCCGGCAGGGTTCCCGAGCTGAAAGGCGTCGTGCCGACGATGGCGGACTGGGCCGATCATCTCACGACCATCTTCCCCGAAGTGCGCCTCAAGACGTTCCTGGAGATGCGCGGAGCCGATGGCGGCTCGTGGCGGCGCATCTGCGGATTGCCCGCCCTGTGGACCGGCATCTACTACGACCAGGCGGCGCTCGATGCCGCGTGGGACATGGTCAAGGACTGGACCGCGGAGGAGCGCTGGGCGATGCGCGACGCCGTGCCTCGCCAGGCCTTCGCAACGCCCTTCCGTACGCGGACGGTCGGCGACCTGGCGCAGCACATGCTGGACATCTCCGCCGCCGGCCTGAAGCGCCGCGCCGCGCAGGACTCCGTCGGCATGACCGAGGAGGGCTTCCTCAATCCCCTGCGCGAACTCGTCGCCCGCCGCCAGACCCGCGCCGAGCAACTGCTCGAACGCTTCCACGGCGACTGGGCCGGAGACATGAAGCCGCTGTTCAAGGAATACAATTTTCTCTAGCCGGGACGCGATTTGGCTAACGCGTTGATATTCAACGTGATTATCACTTCAAGTTGCATATAATCATTCTTCTTATGTAACTTGTAGTTGTTTTTGATCCACAATCGAGGAATAGTGCCCCAGAAGGGTGCCGGGCAGGCTCCGAGGCGTCGGGCCAACAACATAGTTGAATTCTTGCGCGGACGGCGACGTCCGCTCCCGCCGTCTCGTGTCTGCCCCCTGGTGGATCAAGGAACGGGGCATGACCGATACGTCACCGAAGCGGCTTTTCAACAGGCCATTCTCGCGCCGCTGGATCGAGACCATCGGCGGCGAATTCCGCAAGCTCGCCGCCGACAACGAGATCACGCTCGAGATCAAGCGCCGCGCGCGCGAGAACGGGCGCAACAACCTGCCCGTCGAGGACGACGTCGAGCCGGATCTCACGCAACGGCAGATCCTCGATACATTTTCGAGCGGCGCGGAGTCGCTGAGCCAGGCGCTGTGGAACACGCTCCGCGGGGCGCTCGAACAAATCGTCGACCGGATACCCAGGGAACTCGACACCGCGACGGTCGTCTCGCGCCTGCGCAACGAAATCGAACGGACCAAGGATCGCTTCCGCGAGGAGCTTATCGGCCTTCGCCATGACGAGCGCGAGGCCTGGCGCGACCTGAAGCTGTTCAAGGGCGAGAACGAGCTCGCGCGCAGCGCCACCTATCCGCGCTCGCGTCCGCCAACGCTGGTCCTCGCGGCGATCGGCGGCGCGCTGCTGGTGGAGTCCTTCCTGAACGGAATGATCTTCCGCGAGGTGAGCCCGTCCTACACGGTGGGCGGCATCGTCCAGGCGCTCGCCTTCAGCGTGGTCAACGTGGCGCTGGGATATTTCGTTCTGGGGTTCGCGGCGGCGCGCTACGCCGGTCACCGCACGCCGTGGAAGCGGCAGCTCGGCTGGTCCGGATTGAGCTTCGCGATATTGCTGGGGCTGCTCTGGAATCTCTACGTGGCGCATTACCGCGAAGCGGCGGAAGTCAAATTCGCGCTGTTCCAGGCAACGCACAATCTGGCCGATTTCACCAACAATCCGGTGGATGGGATCGCCCACATGCTGGCCGGGTTCTGGAACATCCCGTCATGGCCCGCGCTCGTGCTGTTCATCGTGGGCTTGCTGATCTTTTTCGCCCTGGGCGTGGAAGGCTTTTACGGATGGGATGATGTCTATCCCGGCTACGGACCGGCGGACCGCAAGCACAAGGATGCGCGCCTGGCCTATGAGGCGGGAGCACGCGACCTCCGCAACGGCGTCAACGGGGCGCTGGGCCGCGTCGCGGCCGAGATGGACGCGCGTATCGAGCGCGACAAGGCGGCCGTCATCGAGGCGCGCGAAATCGCTTCGGAAGCGGAGCAAGCCGTACGCGAGGCCAACGACAGCGTGGCCGAGCTCGGGCGCGCCTGCATCCAGAACCTGAAATCGTATCGCGAGGCCAATATCTACGTTTGCACGACCAGGGCGCCACGGTATTTCGACACGTATCCGACACTCGCCATCAGGCTCGAGCGCGATCCCGAGATCGACGAGAAGCTCGCGCTGGCCAAGGCGGCGCTCGCAGGCAACCTGCAAAGGAAGGAGGAGTTCGACAAATCGCTCGCCGGGCTGACGGATTGGGCGAGCAGCGACCTCGCGGCTTACTTCGAAGACATTCTCGAGAAGGCGACGTTCCTGGCCGACCATGAGCGCAAGCCCGGTGCCTCGCCGGGCTCCGCAGGCTCATCGCCTCCACCGCGCGATCCGGATGAACCGTCATGAACGGGTATGGCCGGCGTGGCAACTGGTTCCAGCAGCAGAGGCTGGGCTTGACCCTCGTTGGTGCCGTTTTCGCGGCGGCCCTCCTGCCCGTGCTGTATATGGTCTTCGATACGCAAGCTCCTCCGCCGGTCGACTCCAGCAATTGCCTGCTCGACAGGCCGCCGGTTTCGCATACCGTCGTGCTCGTGGACGGCACCGACAAGCTGGAGAAGAACCAGGCGGATGTCGTGCTGGCGGTGGTGGCGAACGAAGCGCACGCGGTGCCGCCATATGGCAAGATCACGATCGCCACGATCGATCAGGACCATCCGTACACGCCGCGGATCCTGTTCACGTCCTGCGCGCCGAAAAACCGCCAGGACGCCGATTGGCTCAGCGAGAATCCGGAGGTATTCGGCACCTTCTGGCAGCAGAAATTCGACAGGCCCCTGATGCTCGCCGCGCAGCAAAGTGCCATGACCGACGGGCAGAAGAGCACGCCGCTGGTGGAGTCGATCTTCGGGCTCAGCCTGCGCACGGACTTCGATTCCGACGTCAAGAACCGCAGGCTCGTCATCGTCAGCGACATGCTGCAGAACACCGAGCTCTACACCCACTACAAGGGCGTGCCGGGTTTTGCGGCCTTCCTGCAGCGCAAGGACGCGTTCCAGGACGTCCCAAACCTGAAGGGCGTGACGGTGGTCGCGCGCTATCTGATCAGGCCGCAGTCCATGCAATACCAGAGCGAGGCGCAGAAGCAGTTCTGGCGCGATTATTTCGACGCCACGCAGGCCGAGGTGAAGATCGAGGGCTGGCCATGGCGGACGCTCAAGGAGTGGCACGCCGCGGTCGTCGCGGCGCAGCCAGCGCCGGGCCATGCGGTGCGCCATCGCCGCCGCAAATCCGCCGATGAAGCGAGCAACGGTGGCGCCACGCGTCCCTGAGTTGGCGAATGTTGCTCCAGAAGCCTGACCTGAGGAACTTGGCCGGGTCGGCCGCCCCGAAGCCGAATACGTCTCCGCGAGGAGGTGATCTGGCCTCGAAAGTGCTTCCAGCCCTCCCGTGCGGGGGTATCGTGCCGCCATGCCCCACGACCTGCGCACGCGGCTGGCGATCATCAAGGACAGGCGGGCGGTCGTCCCCGATCGATCCGGCGGCGCGCCCGGATCTGTCGCGTCGTGAGCATATCGACTCCGCATTGGCGGCGCGCGCTGCTGGGTGGCGGAGCGGGCGGGCGGGGTGGCGGGTCATGCCCTGCTCAGCCGCAATTTCTTCGACCGCGATTTCCTGGAGCTCCTCTTCGTGACGGAGGCGTCGCGCCGCATAGGCGTGGGCGCATCGCTGCTCGCGGCGGGGGAGCGTGTGGCAACCGGCGGCCGGTTCTTCACCTCCACCAAAGAGTCCAACGCGCCCATGCGCGCGCTCCTGAAGGCGCAAGGCTATGCGCCCAGCGGCCGCATCGAGAACCTCGATCCCGGCGATCCGGAACTTGTCTTCGTGAAGCTGCAGTAGCCGACGTCAGGACCATGCGACGCGCCGGTCCAGGTGAGGCGGTCCTTCATCGATCTCGCAACCGGCCTTGCGAGGAGATGTCTATCGGTCGATCCAGAAAGGCCAGACCGCCGCGCCTCTCGATCCATATGGTTGCGAAAGATAGTCGACGGCATCATCCCCTAGCTTGAAATGCGTTGAACTGAGACGATGAATTCGTTCGGAGTTCATAAGGTGATAGCTCAGGACCATTTCATACGTCCCCGCCTTCAAATCACCGAACCGGGCGGCGTCGCTGAGTGTCGACTGGAAGACAATGTTCCGGCGGACAATCTGTTGACCTGCCACGATCTCGGGCACGGGATCGTCTCCAAACTTTGTCGAAGAGCCCTCATTGATGTAGTAAGAAAACGGCTTGAGCGGAATTTCGCGACCAGTCGGCAGGTACTTGAGAGACAGCTCGGTGTCCGTCACCACATCGGGCCGAGCGCCATGATTCCAAAATACCACCGGTACGTAAATGTCGAGTGCGCCGTTCAAATTGTGGGCGATCGAGGCGGTTTTGCCCTCCTGTACTTCGATGTCTGCGCTCCGCCAGTTGGAATACCAGAAATTGAACAATGTCCCCAACAGCGCGGCGGTCGATACAATTATGGAATAGACGGCCGTGCTCGGCGGCTTCGCGAAGGGCCGAAGCTGCTTCCTTGGCGCCGTCTGAGGAGACGGCCCGCCGTCAGATCCGGGAAGTGTCACGGTCCCTCAGCGCCGATGCAGAATGTAGAGTTGCAACAGCCCGAAATTCGCAAGCAATGCACCGTTGAAGGCCCATTTCATGTCCTTCAGCATGAAGCTCGACGACGGCCACATAACGAGTCCGGTGCCTTGGCCGATCCACAATAGACCCATCAGTACCATCAGCACGCCCATGACGGTCAGGACGACGCGAATGATTCCGTAAAGCCCGCTCATCTGATTCCCCTTCGAACGCCCTCAGCTGCGGCGCGAGTAGAGCGCGACGATCAGGCCCACGACCGCCATGCCGCCGCCGTAATAGGCCCAGGTCTGCTCGCCATAGTGCGATGGGATGTAAGGCACGACGTAGTTGACGTATTTCATGCCCTCGACGACCCAATACACGCCCAGCACGATCGCGATCAGGCCTACCAGCAACAGCAATCCACGCATGATGTCCCCCTCAGGATGAGGCGGGCATTATAGCACGGTTTGCGTCATTTCGGCTGCGGGATACGTTCCGCCCCCTGGCGGGCCAGCATCCAGCCCGGATATTCGGGCGGCAGGGCGCTGACTTCGTCGAGTTTGGACAGTTCGGCGTCTGTGAGTTTCAGCGCCGCGGCGGCCAGGTTGTCCTTGAGCTGCTCCATGGTCCGGGCGCCGATGATCACCGTGGTCACGAAGGGCTTGGCCAGCACATAGGCGAGCGCCACCCGGGCGACCGAGGTGTCGTGGGCCCTGGCCACCTCGCGCATGGCATCGATGCATTTCCAGGCGCGGTCCTTGTCCACCGGCGGGAAGTCGAAGGCGGTGCGCCTGGCGCCCTCCGGCCCGTTGGAGCCGGGGCCGTACTTGCCGGAGAGCAGCCCGCCCGCCAGCGGGCTCCACACCATCAGCCCGACCTTCTGGTCGGCCAGCAGCGGCACGATCTCGCGCTCCAGGTCGCGCCCGGCGATGGAATAATAGGACTGGACGGTCTCGAAGCGCGCCATGTTGCCGGCCTGCGCATGGCCCAGCGCCTTCATCAGCTTCCAGGCCTGCCAGTTGGAGCAGCCGACATAGCGCACCAGCCCCTGGCGCGTGAGGTCGTCCAGCGCGCGCACCGTCTCCTCGACCGGCGTGACGGCATCCTGGGCGTGGATCTGGTAGAGGTCGATGTGATCGGTGGCCAGGCGCTCCAGGCTGCGCCGCACCGAGTCCATGATGTGACCGCGCGACGCGCCAATGTCGTTGGGACCTTTGCCCGTGCGCCCGTGGCACTTGGTGGCGAGCACGACGTCGGAACGCTTGATGCCCACGTCCTTCAGCGCCTGGCCGGTGATGGTCTCCGACAGGCCGTGCGAATAGACGTCCGCGGTGTCGATGAAGTTCACGCCGGCCTCGATGCTCGCCGCCACGATCTCCGTCGCTTCCTTCTGCTGCACCTCGCCCACGATCTTGAAATAGCCCGCGCCGCCGAAGGTCATGGTGCCGAGGCAGATCTCCGACACGAACAGGCCGGTGTTTCCGAGCTGATTGTATTTCATCGCGCGTCTCCGTTGCCGCCCTTCTCCGTTGCTGCCCAGGCGAATGCTACGCCCGCGCGTGCGGCTGCGGCAACGATTGCGGCAATCCCGCGACTCCTTCATGGTCGTCCCAGGGGGAGTTCGCATGATCGCGCCGATCGTCGGCTATGCCGCCGCGTTCCTGACCACCGTCGCGCTGGTGCCGCAGGTCCTCAAGGCCTGGACGACGCGCTCGACGACCGACGTGTCGCTCGGCTGGATTTCCGTATTGGCGCTGGGGACGTTTCTCTGGCTCGTCTACGGCCTGATGGTGGGCGACGGCCCGCTCATCGCGGCCAACGCCATCACCTGCGCGCTGGCCTGCACGGTGCTCGGCTTCAAGCTGCGTTACGGATAGGATCCGGGACCCATCGGCCCAGCGTTCGATGGGTCCCGGCTTCGCGCGATGCCGCGGCATCGCCTTGTCGCGCCTCTACTCGGGGTCCTTGAACAGCAGATCGAGAGCCCGCTGGATCGCGGGTCCGCTGGGCGCGATGTTCGTCGTCGCCACGGCGCTGGGGTCGGGGCGGATGGATTGCGTCAGCGGTATCATCACGACATAGGCCGTGTTGTTGACCGTGACCTTGGGCCAAAGCGATTCCAGCGCGCTGACCTTGGAGGCATCGACCAGTGGCGCCACGACCCGGGTTGTGAGATCGCCCAGCAGGTCGGATTGCAGCACCACGAAGAAGCTGTAGGGCGTGTTGGCGGGGATGATGTCGTATTGCGAGAGGCTCATTTGCCGTCTCCGCCCGTGACGAACTGGTTGTAGGACTCCACCGATTTCTCGTGGGCCTTGCTCCACTGCTTGATCTTCGCGTCGTGGACGATCTGGCGCAGCGTGGTCTCCAGCGTCTGCGACAGGTTGAGGCCCATCGCCTTGGCCTCGGCCAGCAGCTGGGCGTCGATGGAGACGTTGACGGCGCGCTTGCGCTCCGTGGGCGGGCAGTTGCCGCCGCCGCCATAAGCGGAGGCCGACATCGCGCTCTGTGCGAGCAGCATCATCTGTAGCTTCGAGTTCATGCGCATATAATATGCGCACTTTAAATGCGCATGCAAGCGAAAAATCACTCGGGCAGGGGGATGAACTCCGTTTCCCCGGGAATCCTGGGAAAACGGCCTGCTTTCCAGTCCGCCTTGGCCTTCGCCATGCGCATGCGGTCGCTGGCGACGAAGTTCCACCACACGTGCCGCTCCCCATCCAGCGGGGCGCCGCCGAGCAGCATCACGCGGGCGTCGTCGACGGCCGCGATCTCGGCGATTTCCCCCTTGTCGAACAGGATCATCGCCCCGTCGCCGTGCCGCGCGCCGCCGGCCTCCACCGTGCCGCCCACCACCATGGCGCCGCGCTCGGCGTGATCGTCCGGCAGCACGACGCGGCTTCCGGCGCGCATGCGTGCGTCGGCGTAGAACATCGCCATCGGCACGGCGACGGGCGAGGCGAGGCCGAACGCCCTGCCGGCGACCAGCCGCAGCGTCACGCCGTCCGCCTCGCGCACGGGCAGGTCGGTCCCGGCCACATGCTGGAAGCTCGGCGCGTCGTCCTCATGCGCGCGCGGCAGCCCGACCCAGCTCTGGATGCCGTGCATGCGGTGTCCGTTGGCGCGCACCTGTGGGCCGGTGCGCTCGGAATGCACGATGCCGCGCCCCGCCGTCATCCAGTTCACGTCGCCGGGCGCGATCTCCTGCACGTTGCCCAGGCTGTCGCGATGCACCTGCGAGCCCGCGAAGAGATAGGTGATGGTGGCGAGCCCGATATGGGGATGCGGCCGCACGTCGATGCCCTTGCCGGGCGCGAACTCCACCGGCCCGAAATAATCGAAGAACACGAACGGCCCCACCGTGCGCGCGCCCGGCTGCGGCAACACCCGCGCCACGCTGAACCCGTCGCCCAGTTCCCGCTTCAGTCCGGTGAGATCGCGCATGGGCCCCTCAATTCATGTCCCTCCCGGGGGAGGATCGCGGATGCTACGACAGTTCGCCGGGCAGGACGAACCGGCCGTCTTCGCCGCGTTCGATCGGCCTGACCCATTTCACCGCGGCAAGCGGCAACGGTCCATAAAGATGGGGAAACAGCGCGCCGTCGCGTGAAGATTCGAATTTGAGCGTGTCGCCCAGCGCCGCGCAGTCCGCGGCGACCAGCACGAGCGCGTCCGTCGCGCCGGCATAGTGCTTCGCCAGCGTGCCGGGAAGCTGCGCCGCGGTCGAGAAATGCAGGAACCCGTCGGCGCGGTCCTTGTCGGAGCCGCGATAACAGCTGCCTGTTCGGTCCCAATCGGAGGCGTGAACAATCTTGAAGATCATGGCGCCGGATATGCTAGGAGCGTGACATGGCAAGGGTCAACCAATCGGCATGCGCGAATTTCTGAGCCGCATCTCCCCGCGCACGGAGTTCGCGGTGGTCGTCTCGATCGCGTTTGGCCTGCTCATCCTGAGCAGCGTGGCCGCGGTGCTGCATCTGGGTTCGCCGGTGACCCAGCATCCCGCCCACAACAATCGCACGCTGATCGGGCTGATGATCTACGAGATCGCGGCCGGCGCCGTGCTGCTGCCCTTCCTCAACATGCGCGGCTGGACGGCGCGAAAAATCGGGCTGTTGCCCGGCTGGCGCGACACCGCGACCGGCTTCGGCCTTTTCGTCGTTGTCTATGCCGTCTGGTACACGATCTGGGTGACGTTCTGGATGGTGGCTCCCACCCTCGAATACGGCATCGCCGCGTCCACGCATGTCGTGTCGTCCGGGATATCGCTCCTGACCGTCGGCGGCACCTCGCTCGTCAATTCGCTGTTCGAGGAGGTCTTCGTCTGCGGCTACATCGTCACCGCGCTCAAGACGGGCGACGGCGACAATCTGCTCGCCGTGAACACCAGCGTGGGCGTCCGGCTCGCCTATCACCTCTATCAAGGCGCCACCGGCGTCATCAACATCGTCCCGATCGGATTGATCTTCGCCTACTGGTACGCGCGAACGGGCCGGCTCTGGCCCGTGGTGGTCGCGCACGCCAGCCTCGATCTCGTCGGGCTCATCCCGTACGTGAAATTCTAGGCCGCCGTGCCGCCGACCGTCAGCCCGTCCAGCCGCACGGTCGGCTGGCCGACGCCCACCGGCACGCTCTGGCCGTTCTTGCCGCAGACGCCCACGCCGGTGTCGAGCTTCATGTCGTTGCCCAGCATCTTCACGCGGGTGAGCGCCTCGGGGCCCGAGCCGATCAGCGTGGCGCCCTTGATGGGCGCGCCCACCTTGCCGTTTTCGATGAGGTAGGCCTCGGTGCAGGAGAACACGAACTTGCCGTTGGTGATGTCCACCTGCCCGCCGCCGAAATTGGTGGCGTAGATGCCCTTGCCGACGGAGGCGATGATCTCTTCGGGCGGCGTGTTGCCGCCCAGCATGCAGGTGTTGGTCATGCGCGGCATGATGGAGCTGGCGAAAGACTCCCGCCGCCCGTTGCCCGTCGGCGCCACGCCCATCAGCCGCGCGTTCTGCCGGTCCTGCATGTAGCCCTTGAGGATCCCGTCCTCGATCAGCACGGTGCGCGAGGTCGGCGTGCCCTCGTCGTCGATGGTGAGCGAGCCGCGCCGGCCGGGGATGGTGCCGTCATCCACCACCGTCACGCCGGGCGCGGCCACGCGCTGGCCGAGCAGGCCGGCGAACGCGCTGGTCTTCTTGCGGTTGAAGTCGCCCTCGAGCCCGTGGCCGATGGCTTCGTGCAGAAGGATGCCCGGCCAGCCGGGCCCGAGCACCACCGTCATCTCGCCCGCCGGCGCCGGGATCGACCGCAGGTTCACCAGCGCCTGCCGCAGCGCCTCGTCCACCGCCGCGCGCCAGTAGTCCGGCGTGAGATAGGCCTCGTATCCGCCGCGCCCGCCGCCGCCGTACTGTCCGCTCTCCTGGCGGCCGTTCTCCTCGACGATGACCGACACGCTCATGCGCACCAGCGGGCGCACGTCGCGATAAACCTCGCCGCCGGGGCGCAGGATCTCCACCGTCCGCCATTCGCCGGCGATGGAGGCCGAGACCTGCCGCACGCGGCCGTCCTTGCCACGGGCATAGGCGTTGATGTCCTCCAGCAGTTTCACCTTGGCGGTGAATTCCGCCGATTTGAGCGGATCGAGGTCGGTGTAGAGCCTGGCGTTGGTGCGCGCGGGCGCGGGCGCGGCGGTGCCGTTGTAGCCTTTGGTCACGGCGCGCACGGTGTCGCCGGCGCGGCGGATCGCGTCTTCGGAGAGTTCCGTGGAATGGGCGTAGCCGGTGGACTCGCCCGCCACCGCGCGCAGGCCGAAGCCCTGGCTGGTGTCGAAATTGGCCGCCTTCAGCCGCCCGTCGTCGAACACGAAGGCCTCGCTCTGCCGATACTCCAGGAAGAGCTCGCCGTCGTCGGCGCTCCTGAGCGAGTCGTCGACCAGCGTTTCCACGCGTCCGCGATCCATGCCGGTGGGCCCGAAGAAGACGTCGCTGCTCGCCATGCCATGCTCCTTGTACCTGAACGATCCTCAGATAATGACGGCGGCGCCCGATTTCGCCAGCCGGGCGCCATTCCCCAAAGCCCGCGTGTCATAAGGTCGCAATGACTTCAGGGGCTTGGCCCCAGTACACCGGCTGGGTGAATCTTCTTGGAAGCGGGCGCCAAAGGCCGCCCGCCGAACCATCTTGAGGCCGCCGGATGACGCTTAGGAAAAACGGGCTCGCGAAGCTGGGGCTGGCGACGGCCGCCTGTCTCGCGCTGATGACGGGTGCCGCATTCGCCATGCCCGTCCCCTGGGGCACGAACATGCAGCCCGCCGTCACCCCCGTGATGGCCGACATCGAAAGCTTCCACCGCGAGCTGCTCATCATCATCACCCTGGTGTGCGCGGTGGTGCTGGGGCTGCTGCTCTGGATCATGATCCGCTACAACTCGCGGGCCAATCCGGTGCCGAGCCAGGTCTCGCACAACACCATCCTCGAAGTGGTGTGGACGGTGGTGCCGGTGATCATCCTGGTGGTGATCGCCATCCCGTCGTTCAAGCTCCTCTACTACGAAATGACCCTGCCCAAGGCCGACGTCACGATCCGCGCCATCGGCAAGCAGTGGTTCTGGACCTATCAGTATCCGGGGCAGGGCGACTGGCAGTTCGACTCGCTGGTGCTGACGCCGGAGCAGGCCAAGGCCAGGAATGAGCCGTACCTGCTGGGCGTGGACAACGTGGTGGTCGTTCCGGTGAACCGGAACGTCATCGTCGAGACCGTGGGATCGGACGTGATCCATTCCTGGGCGGTGCCGCAGTTCGGCGTGAAGATGGACGCCGTGCCCGGCCGCATCAACAAGACCTGGTTCCGGGCCACGAAGACCGGCACCTATTACGGCCAGTGCTCGGAACTGTGCGGCGCGCGCCACGCCTTCATGCCGATCGAAGTGAAGGTCGTCTCCCAGGCCGACTACGACGCCTGGATCGCGAACGCCAAGAAGAAATTCGCCCGGAACGGCGACGCGACGAAGCTCGCGGCGAAATAAGGACACGCAAGTCATGGCCGATATCGCCCACGCCCACGAAGAAGACCACCCGCACGGCTGGCGCCGGTTCGTCTATTCGACGAACCACAAGGACATCGGGACGATGTACCTGATCTTCGCCATCTTCGCAGGCATCATCGGCGGCGGCCTGTCCATGCTGATGCGCGGCGAGCTGATGGAGCCGGGCCTGCAGGTCTTCTCCGAGCCGCACACCTTCAACGTGGCCGTCACCGCGCACGGCCTGATCATGGTGTTCTTCATGATCATGCCGGCCATGATCGGCGGCTTCGGCAACTGGCTGGTGCCCCTGATGATCGGCGCGCCGGACATGGCGTTCCCGCGCATGAACAACATCTCGTTCTGGCTGCTGCCCTTCTCGCTGACGCTGCTGATCTGCTCGATGTTCGTCGAGGGCGATTCCGGCGGTCTGGGCGTGGGCGGCGGCTGGACGCTCTACGCGCCGCTGTCGACCACCGGCTCGCCCGGCCCGGCCATGGACTTCGCGATCTTCTCGCTGCACATCGCCGGCGCCTCCTCGATCATGGGCGCGATCAACTTCATCACCACCATCTTCAACATGCGCGCGCCGGGCATGACGCTGCACAAGATGCCGCTGTTCGTGTGGTCGATCCTGGTGACGGCGTTCCTGCTCCTGCTCTCGCTGCCGGTGCTTGCCGGCGCGATCACCATGCTGCTCACCGACCGCCATTTCGGCACCTCGTTCTTCAACGCGGCCGGCGGCGGCGACCCGATCCTGTTCCAGCACCTGTTCTGGTTCTTCGGGCATCCGGAAGTGTACATCCTGATCCTGCCGGGCTTCGGCATGATCAGCCACGTCATCGCGACGTTCTCCAAGCGCCCGGTGTTCGGCTATCTCGGCATGGCCTACGCCATGGTCGCGATCGGCTTCATCGGCTTCATGGTGTGGGCGCACCACATGTACACGGTGGGCCTCAACGTCGACACCAAGGCCTATTTCGTCTTCGCCACCATGGTCATCGCGGTGCCGACGGGCATCAAGGTGTTCTCGTGGATCGCCACCATGTGGGGCGGCTCCATCGAGTTCAAGACGCCGATGCTGTGGGCGGTGGGCTTCGTGTTCCTGTTCACCGTGGGCGGCGTGACCGGCGTGGTGCTGGCGAACGCGGGCGTCGACGTCGTGCTGCAGGACACCTACTACGTGGTGGGCCATTTCCACTACGTGCTGAGCCTCGGCGCGGTGTTCGCGATCTTCTCGGGCTTCTATTTCTGGTTCCCGAAGATGACCGGCTACACCTACAACGAATTCCTCGGCAAGCTGCACTTCTGGATCACCTTCGTCGGCGTGAACCTGGCGTTCTTCCCGATGCACTTCCTCGGCCTGCAGGGCATGCCGCGCCGCATCGCCGACTACAACGTCGCCTATGCGCCGTGGAACTTCGTGGCCTCCATCGGTGCCTTCATCGGCGGCTTCGGCGTGATCATCTTCCTTGTCATGCTGGCCGAGGCCTTCGCGCGCAAGCGCCGGGCGGGCGACAATCCCTGGGGCGTGGGCGCCACGACGCTGGAATGGACGCTGCCGTCGCCCCCGCCGTTCCACACCTACAACGAGCTGCCGCGGATCACCTGAGGCCACCGATGGCGATCGCCGAGACCTATCTGCCTGGCAGCCGTGTCGCCACCGTCGGCGACTACTTCGCGCTGCTCAAGCCCAGGGTGATGTCGCTCGTCATCTTCACCGGGCTCGCCGGCATCGTGGTGGCGCCCGGGCATGTGCATCCGCTCACCGCGTTCACGGCGCTGCTGTGCATCGCCGTCGCCGCGGGCGCGTCCGGCGCGCTCAACATGGCCTATGAGGCGGACATCGACGCGCGCATGTCGCGCACCGCCTCGCGCCCGATCCCCATGGGTCATGTCGGCAAGGGCGAGGCGCTGGCCTTCGGCTGGTGGCTCTGCGCCGGCGCGGTCGCGATCATGGGGCTCCTGGTCAACGCGCTTGCGGCGGCGCTGCTCGCCTTCACCGTCTTCTTCTACGTCGGCGTCTACACGCTGCTGCTCAAGCGCCGCACGGCGCAGAACATCGTCATCGGCGGGCTCGCGGGCGCGCTGCCGCCGGCCATCGGATGGGCCGCGGCGACGGGCTCGCTGTCGTGGGCGCCGCTGGTGCTGGTCGCCATCACCTTCCTGTGGACGCCGCCGCACTTCTGGGCGCTGGCACTCTACCGCTCCGACGATTACGCGCGCGCCGGCATCCCCATGATGCCGGTCGTGGCGGGCAAGACCTCGACACGCCGGCAGATCCTGGCCTACGCGCTGCTCCTGGCGCCGCTCGGCCTGGCGCCGTACTTCATCGGCCTGGCCGGCCCCGCCTATCTGGCGGTCGCCGCCGCGATGGGCATCGCCATGGCCGGTTGCGCCGCCGCGGTGCTCTTCGAGCGCGACACAGCGCGCGAGCCGGCGGCAAGGCGGCTCTTCGCCGTCTCCATCCTCTATCTCTTCTCGCTGTTCGCGGCGCTCATCGCCGAGCGGCTGATCGGGGCCTGGATGTGATGGCGATGGCGGACAACTTCGATCCCGCGCGCGACATGCGCGCCAAGAAGCGGCGCAGCGTCGCCATCGCCCTGGTGCTGGCGGGGCTGGTGCTGCTGTTCTTCCTCATGACCATCGTGCGGCTCGGCGGCGACGTCGTGCACTTTTTCGACTGAAGGGGCTTGAAAGATCATGGCGCATGGCAACGTGAAGCACGACTACCATCTCGTCGATCCCAGCCCGTGGCCGATCATCGGCTCCGTCGGCGCGTTCACGATGCTGATCGGCGCGATCTTCTGGATGAACGACGGGGCGTCCAAGTTCTTCGGCCCGCTCGCCGGCCAGCCCTGGATCATGATCATCGGCATGGTCCTGGTGCTCTACACCATGGCGGGCTGGTGGCGCGACGTGGCCAACGAATCCGTCGTGCGCCACGACCACACCCCGGTGGTGAAGCTGGGCCTCAGGTTCGGCATGGTGCTGTTCATCGCCTCCGAGGTGATGTTCTTCCTCGCCTGGTTCTGGGCCTACTTCAATTCCGCGCTGTTCCCGCACGACGTGGGCATCGGCTCCTGGCCGCCCAACGGCATCGTCACGCTGGATCCCTGGCACTTCCCGCTGCTCAACACGCTGATCCTGCTCACCTCCGGCACGACCGTGACGTGGGCGCACCACGCGCTGCAGGAAGGCGACCGCAAGGGCGCGATCCAGGGCCTCCTGCTCACCGTGATCCTCGGCCTCTCCTTCACCGGCGTGCAGGCCTACGAATACATGCACGCGCCCTTCACCTTCGGCTTCCATGGCAATCACCTGCCGCTCCTGCCGTTCAAGGACGGCACGGCGCATTCGTTCCTGGCCGCGGGGGTGGGCAATTTCGACGCCATCTACGGCTCGACCTTCTTCATGGCCACCGGCTTCCACGGCTTCCACGTGATCATCGGCACGACGTTCCTGATCGTGTGCCTGGGCCGCGCCATCGCCGGCCAGTTCACGCCCACGCGCCATTTCGGCTTCGAGGCCGCCGCCTGGTACTGGCACTTCGTCGACGTGGTGTGGCTGTTCCTGTTCTCCTGCATCTATGTCTGGGGCCAGGGGCCCATCACGGCGGCGTAGGTATGACCGCGCCGTGGCGCCTCCAATCAACCTCCCCCTTGTGGGGAGGTCGAAAACCGTCGCGCGCAGCGCGCGGTTTTCAGGTGGGGGGCGCGGTGGAGGAAGCACGGCACGCCCCCCACCCGAAAAATGCTTCGCATTTTTCGACCTCCCCACAAGGGGGAGGTTAAGCTAGGCCCCAATGCCCCAGCCCTCCGTCCTCCGCGCCACGCTTTTCGCGCGCTGCCCGCGCTGCGGGTCGGGCCCGCTGTTCAACGGCTATCTCACGGTGCCGCCGCGCTGCGCCTCGTGCGGGCTCGACTATTCGCGCTTCGACGTAGGCGACGGCGCATCGGTGTTCGTGGTCCTGATCGCGGGCTTCCTCGTCACCGGCTCCGCGCTGATCGTCGAAGTGAAATATTCTCCGCCCTACTGGGTCCACGCCGTGCTCTGGCTCCCCCTCATCGCGCTCCTCGTCGGCGCGGGCCTCAGGCTCGTGAAGGCGTTCCTGATGGTGCAGCAGTACCGGCATCAGGCGCATGAGGGGCGGATCGAAGGATGATCCGCTTCCGCCCCCTTCTCGTGCCGACGATGTGGTTCCTCCCCGCTTTCCTGGTCCTCATGGGGCTGGGGGCGTGGCAGATCGAGCGGCTGCACTGGAAGCTCGGCCTGATCGCGGAGATGCGCGCCCACATGTCCGCGGCGCCGATCACGCCGGAGCAGGCGATCCGGCTGGGGCCCGCCGCGCAGTACCGCAAGGTCGTGCTGCATGGCCGCTTCGAGAATGCGAAGGAGGCTTATCTCTTCACCACCGGGCCCGAGGGCGCGCCGGTCTATCACGTGCTGACGCCGTTCCGGCTCGATGGCGGCGGCGTGCTGATGGCCGACCGCGGCTACATCCCGATGAACCTGAAGGACCCGGCCCTGCGCACCGCGCCCCAGGGCGAGCGCACATTCTTCGGCGTCTGGCGCACGCCCGATCCACCGGGCGCCTTTGCGCCGGTCCCCGACCGCGCGCACCGCATCTGGTTCGCGCGCGACCTGAAGGGGCTCGCGAAGGCCGACGCCGTCACGCTCGCGGCGCCCGTGCTGGTTGAAGCCGACGCCGCCGCCAATCCCGGCGGCTGGCCCAGGGGCGGACAGACCATCGTCAACCTGCCGAACAACCACCTGTCCTACGCCGTGACCTGGTTCGGGCTCGCCTGCGGCTTTCTCGGCGTCTACATAGCCTTCCACGTCTCCAACGGCCGCCTGAGCTGGGACCGGAAGGGTTGACTTGGCATATTTGTTCCTGTAAAGTTCCATCCTGTTGTTTGAAATCCCTGCCGAGAACGACAAAGGCGTTGAGACGGACACCCCTCCCCCCTCGATTCCTGGAAAACAAATAGAGGTGGTGGCGGACATTCCCTGCCACCACATATGGTAGCCCCGGGAGCGGATTGCGCCGGTGCCGTCCGGCCTCTAAGACGAAGGCTCGGCATCGCGGATTCCCAGCCTCCATGAAAATCGAAATCACAAGGCTTCCCAACGGCTTGACGGTCGTCACCGATCCCATGAGCGGCCTCGAGAGCGCGGCGCTGGGCGTGTGGGTCGATTGCGGCGCGCGGCACGAGGTGGCCGCCAACATGGGCGTGAGCCACATGCTGGAGCACATGGCCTTCAAGGGTACCGAGCGGCGCACGGCGCTGGGCCTGGCGGAGGAGATCGAGGCCGTGGGCGGCTTCCTCAACGCCTACACCAGCCGCGAGCAGACCGCCTATCACGTGCGCGTCCTGAAGTCCGACGTCGCGCTGGCGACCGACATCCTGGCCGACATCCTCACCCATCCCGCCTTCGAGCAGGTGGAGCTGGAACGGGAGCGGCAGGTGGTTCTCCAGGAGCTCGGCCAGTCGCGCGACACGCCGGACGACATCGTCTTCGACCATCTTCAGGAAGCCGTCTATCCCGACCAGCCGATGGGCTTCCCGATCCTCGGCAACGAGACGACGGTGAGCAATTTCTCCCGCGAGGACCTGAAGCGCTACATGGGCGCAAACTACCGCAGCGGCGGGATGACGTTCATCGCCTCCGGTGCCGTCGATCACGCGGAAATGGTGGCGCTGGCGGGCGAGAAGTTCGCGGACCTCAAGCCCGGCGCCGCGCCCGCGGCCGAGGCCGCGCGTTACGGCGGCGGCGAGCGGCGGGTGAACGACGATCTCGAGCAGGTCCACGTCGCCTATGCTTTCGAGGGCGTGGCCAGCGCCGGCGACGATTACTATGCCGCGCAGGTGTACGCGTCCGCGCTGGGCGGCGGGATGTCGTCGCGGCTCTTCCAGGAAGCGCGCGAGCGCCGCGGGCTTTGCTACACGATCTCGGCCTTTTCGCAGTCGTTCCGGGATGGCGGCCTGATCGGCGTCTACACCGGCACCGGCGAGACCGAGGCGGGCGAGATCTCCGCGGTGATCGCGGGCGAGATGGCCGCGCTTGCCGCCAACGCCAACGAGGCGGAGATCGGCCGCGCCAAGGCGCAGCTGCGTTCGGGATTGCTGATGGGCCTCGAGCGCCCGTCCACCCGCACCGAGCAGATCGCGTCCTCGCTGCTCGCCCATGGCCGCGTTGTGCCGGTGGAGGAGATCCTGGCGAAGCTCGAGGCCGTGGACGTTTCGGCGGTGCGCCGCTTCGGCGAGCGCGTGATGGCGACGGGGCGGCCCGCGATGGCCGCCGTCGGCCCGCTCGGCAAGCTCGAAAGCTACGAGCGTTTCGCCGCCCGCTACGGAACCGTGCGCAAGGCCGCGGAGTGAAGGCGCGACGCCATGGCCTTCATGCGCGGACTGACATTCCCGGGCGGCCAGCAGCCCGTCATCAGGGGCGACGGCATCTACATGCGCTATCCGCGCATGGCCGACTTCCTCGCCTGGTCGCGCATCCGCGGCGAGAGCCGCGCCTTCCTCTCGCCCTGGGAGCCGTCCTGGGCGAGCGACGAGCTGACCCGCGGCGCCTTCCGCCGCCGCCTCAAGCGCTACGCGAAGGAGACGCGCCACGACACGGCCTATGCCTTCTTCGTCTTCCGCGACGAGGACGACGCGCTGCTCGGCGGCTGCACGCTCTCCAACGTGCGCCGCGGCGTCACGCAGTGCTGCGCGCTGGGCTATTGGGTCGGCGAGCGATTCGCCCGCCAGGGCTACATGCATGCCGCGGTGAAGGCGCTGGTGCCGTTCATCTTCCGCACGCTGGGCCTGCACCGCATCGAGGCGGCGTGCCTGCCGTCCAACGAGCCGTCGCGCAACCTGCTCGCCAAGGCCGGATTCCGCGAGGAAGGGCTCGCCCGGTGCTATCTGCAGATTAACGGTGAGTGGCAGGACCACGTTCTGTTCGCTTTGCTTGCCGAGGAAGCGAAGCTAGCGTGAACCGGCGATTCGACGCCCGGTTCACAGTGTCGAGATTTTTAGCGTTCCTCGCGCTCCTCGTCGTGGTCTCCGCTGCGGCCGCGCCTGTCGCCGTGCCGCCCGCGGCGCGCGCGCATCCCGGTGTGAATTTCGCCGCGCGCGACGCGATGTTCGACCTGTCGGGCTCGCTCAGCTACCAGATGAAGGACCAGAACGGCCCCGGCGAGTGGTTCATGATGACCGCCGCCAACCAGTCGGTGCATCCGGTCACGCGCATCCTCGTCGCCGGCGAGCCATCCAACGCGGCGCTCCACATCTTCCCGCCGCGTGGCCGCCCGCAGATCTACCAGGTCGCGAGTTCGGACTCCGACGTCGATGTGGTGAAGGCGCGCGCCTATGGCCGCCATGTCTGGCGCGTGACGATTCCGCCGGCGACCACCGCCGCGCTCGCCATCGGCATCGAGAACGCGCAGGGCCGCCAGCCGGGCGTGCAGGCCTGGACCGAGCCCGCCTTCATCTTTCACATCCGCCAGCTTTCCGTGTTCATGGCCGCCGTGCAGGGCCTGATCGCGGCGGCGATACTGGTGGCCGCGGGGCTGGCGCTGATGACCGGGCATCTGGCGCCGCGCTGGACGGCGATTGTGCTCCTGGGCGTGTTCCTCACGCGGCTCGCCGCCGGTGGCACCTTCGACGCGGGCTGGACCACCTATGTCGGCGGGCCTTACGGCCTGTCCGCCATGATCGCCGGGCTGACTCTGGCGGCGGGTCTCAGGCTCGCCGACATCGTGGTGCCCATCGACGGGCTGATCGCCGATGCCCGGCGGCGGATGCGCTGGCTGCTGCTCGGCGTAACCGTGGTGTCGCTGCTCGCCTTCATCGGCGCGCCGGGCGCGATCCTCTTGACCGACGTGGCGATCCTCGTCGGCACCGGCGCGATCACGGCCTACCTCGTCAATCGGGGCATTGCCGGCGTCCAGGCCGCGCGCGTGGCGGCACCGAGCGCGGCGGTGTTCTCGCTGGTGGCGACGGCGGGCGCCATCGCCGCGCTTGGCGGCTTCCAGTCCAATCCCATGGCGCCGGCGATGGTAGGCGGCTTCCTCGCGGCCGGCGCGGTGCTGCTCACGCTGGCGGTCGCGGCGGGCGAGGGCATCGCGATCCTGCCCGCGGTCCGCGCCACCGCGAACGCGGCGCCCGCGCGAGACGCGCCGCAACTGGCCGCAGAAGCGGCGGCGCCGGAGCCCGTCCGGCCCGACCTGGCGGCGGCGCAGGCGATCGGCGCCTCGTGCCAGGGCGTGTTCGATCTCGATTTCCGCGGTGACGCGGTGAAGCTCTCCGGCGACGCCGCCGGGCTGATCGGCCTGGAGAAGGGCGAGACGACGCTGGCCCACATCTCCTGGGTGGCGCGCATCCATCCGGACGACCGCGAGATCTACAAGCAGGCCGTGAGCAACTACCGCGCCCATCCCGGGGCGGCCTTCCGCGTGGAGTTCCGCGCGCGTTCCGAGAGCGGGCGTTACCCGTGGTTCGAGCTGCGCGCCACCATGCTCGGTCCGGAATCGGGTCACGGCCCGGCCACGCGCTGCCTCGGCCTGATGGCGGATATCACCACGCGCAAGGAATCCGAAGCCGCCGCGATGGACCGGACGTTGCGCGATCCGCTCACCGGCCTTGGCAACCGCGTGGCGCTGATGGGCGAGCTGGAACAGCGCGGCCTGTCGCATGTCATCTTCGCGCTTCTCGACATCGACCGGTTCAAGTCGATCCATGCCAGCCTGGGCGACGACGGCGCCGATGCCGTGCTGACCGCCGCCGCCCAGCGCCTGACCAAGCGCTTCAAGGGCCGTGCCGACGCGTTCCGCACCGGCGGCGACGCCTTCGCGCTGCTTTTCGTGGAAGGCGACGCGGAGACGATCGGCGCGGAACTGGTCGAGACATGCAAGGCGCCGCACGCCCTGGGTGGCCGCAGCGTGTTCGCGCCCGCGAGCGTGGGCGTGGCGCTCGGCGGGGAGGCGCGCGACCCGCTCGACCTGCTCAAGAACGCGGAGCTGGCGCTGATCCAGGCCAAGCGCCAGGGCGGCTGCTGCGCGCGCCGCTACAGCGCCGATCTCGCCGCGCCCGAAGACGCCGTCGCGCTGGAAGCGGAATTGCGGCGCGCGTTGGACGAGAAGCAGATGGACGTTTTCTACCAGCCCATCGTGCGCCTTTCGGATGCCACGGTCGCGGGCTTCGAGGCGCTGCTGCGCTGGCGCCATCCCACGCGCGGGCTCGTCGTGCCGGGCGAGTTCATCGCCCATTCGGAGGCGACGGGGCTGATCGTGGCGCTGGGCCGCTTCGCGCTTGAGCGCGCGGGCACGGATCTGGCGCAGTGGCAGCGCTTCTTTCCGCTCGAGCCGCCGCTGTTCGTGAGCGTCAACGTCTCGCGCCGCCAGCTAGGCGACGGTTCGCTGGAGGAGGACGTGAGCCGCGTGCTGGCGCAGGCGAGCCTTCAGCCGGGCTCGCTGAAGCTCGAGCTCACCGAAAGCGCGGCGGGCACCGGCGAGGACGGGCACGCCGCGCTGTCGCGCCTGCGCGCGTTGGGCGCGGGCCTGGCGATCGACGATTTCGGCACGGGCGTCTCCTCGCTCAGTCAGCTGCGCGGCTCGCCCTTCGACACGATCAAGATCGACAAGAGCTTCCTGGCGCGCGGCGAGTCCGACGACGACGTGGTGCTCCAGTCCATCGTGCGCATGGCACAGGAACTGGGGCTCGGCGTGGTGGTGGAAGGCGTGGAGCGCGAGCAGGATGCCGACCGGCTCGCCGATCTCGGCTGCGAGTTCGCGCAAGGCTTCTTCTTCAGCGGCCCGCTGCCGGCAGACGACGCGCTCGCCTTCATCGCGCGCCACTACCGCACCGAAGCGGCGAGCCGGGACGAATCCGCGCCCGGCGAAGTGGGAGAGTCAGGCGCGGCCGGCGTGAATCGACAGGCTTGAAACGTCGATCCCGAGCTTGCGCAACGCGGCGCTCCATTTGTCCTCGAGCCCGGAATCGAACAGGATCGCCGCGTCGGCGTCGCAATGGACCCAGCCGTTGAGCCGGATCTCGTTTTCGATCTGGCCCGGACCCCAGCCGGCGTAGCCGAGCGCGAAGATGGCTTTTTCCGGTCCCCGCGATTCCGCCATGGCGCGCAGGATGTCGAGCGTGCCGGTAAGCGAGACGTCCTCGGAAACCGGCATGGTCGATTCCGGGCTCTCGTAGTCGCCGCTATGGAGCACGAAGCCGCGGCCGGTCTCGACCGGGCCGCCGTAGAGGATGGGGAAGTCCGGCGTGTTGGCGGTGATGCGCAGGCCGAGCCGCGTCATCAGCTGCTGGAAGCCCAGGCCTTCGACGGGCTTGTTGACGATAAGGCCCATCGCGCCTTCGTTGGAATGCGCGCACATGAAGATGACGGTCTTCTCGAAGCGCGGATCCGTCATGCCGGGCAGGGCGATCAGGAGCTTGCCCTCGAGGAAATTGTCGCCTTCGATCCGGTCGGATGTCTTCATGGCCCCTAAGGTAACATGGTTTTGACGTTTTGCGTTCCCAAATCGACCGCGCTAAAAACCGCCCCGGTGAAAATGGGTTCCGGAATCCAGAGGAGAACGTGATGACGATCAAGGTGGGCGACAAGATTCCCTCAGCCACGCTGATGCAGATGAAGGACGGCGGGCCCAAGCCCGTGAGCACGGACGATTTCTTCGCCGGCAAGAAAGTCGTGCTGTTCGCGCTGCCCGGCGCGTTCACGCCCACCTGCTCGGCCAAGCATCTCCCCGGATTCGTCACGCATGCCGACGAGATCATGTCCAGGGGCGTGGATGCCATCGCCTGCATGTCCGTCAATGACGCGTTCGTGATGGGCGCCTGGGGCGATCAGCAGAAGACCGGCAGCAAGGTCGCCATGCTGGCCGACGGCAACGGCGATTTCACCCGCGCGCTGGGGCTGGAGCTCGACGCGTCGCGCTTCGGCATGGGCAAGCGCAGCCAGCGCTTCTCCATGGTCATAGACAACGGCACGGTCAAGCAGCTCAACGTGGAAGAGCCCGGCGCGTTTTCGGTGTCGAGCGCCGAGCACGTGCTGACCCAGCTTTGAGCGCGCGCGTCGCGCAATGCTGCTGCGGTTCGCTCCGGGCGGAAGCCCGGGGCGAACCGGCGGTCGTTTCGCTCTGCCACTGCCTGGAATGCCAGCGCCGCACCGGAGCCCCGTTCGGCGTCGGCGCCTACTATCCCGCGGAGCAGGTGAGCCTGTCGGGCGACTCGAAAGTGTACGAGCGCCACGTCGAGGGTCGCTGGCTGCGCTTCCATTTCTGCCCGGATTGCGGCTCGACCGTGTACTGGTACACGGCCAATCATGCAGGCCGCATCGGCGTCGCGGTCGGCAGCTTCGCCGACCCGCGCTATCCCGCGCCGGCGCGCTCCGTCTTCGAGCGCAGCCGCCATGACTGGATCGGGATCCCGGACACGATTCCGGGCTTCACGGCCGGCCGTGACAGTGCGCCCAGCCGCTAGGTGCGGCCATCAGGGTATGGCCGCCCGCGCCAGCGCGTCTGCACGCGCATTCTCGACGTGATCGGAGTGGCCCTTCACCCAGCGCCATTTGACCTCGTGGCGCGAGGCCGCGTCCTCCAGCGCGCGCCAGAGATCTTCGTTCTTGACCGGCTTCTTGTCCGCGGTCTTCCAGCCATTCGCTTTCCACCGCTGAAGCCATTTGGTGGCGCCATCCAACACGTAGCGGGAATCGGTATGAACCGTGACCGCGGAGGCGTTCCTGAGAGCGCCAAGCGCCATGATCACCGCCATGAGTTCCATGCGGTTGTTGGTGGTCGCGGGCTCGCCGCCGGAGATTTCCTTTTCGTGCCTGCCGGAGCGCAGGATCGCGCCCCAGCCGCCGGGGCCGGGATTTCCTGAGCAGGCGCCGTCGGTAAAGATGTCGACCGTCACGAGGCCAGCGCCCGCGGCACGTTGAATTCCACGTCCTCGCGCGTGACGGCGGCTTCCGCGAGCGTGACGTCGAAGCGCGCGCGGAAGGCGGCGACGACCTGGTCCATCAGGTCCTCGGGCGCGGAGGCGCCAGCGGAGAGGCCGACGGTCTGCGCGCCGTCTACCAGGCTCCAGTCGATATCGTCCGCGTGCTGGATGAGCGCGGCATGGCGGGCGCCGGCGCGCAGCGCCACTTCCACCAGCCGCTTGGAGTTGGAGGAGTTGGGCGCCCCGATCACGAACACCACGCCGGATTTGGGCGCGATAGCCTTCATCGCTTCCTGCCGGTTGGTCGTGGCGTAGCAGATGTCTTCCTTGTGCGGCCCCGCGATGGCGGGGAACCGGCGGCGCAGCGCGGCGACGATGTCCGCCGTGTCGTCCACGGACAATGTCGTCTGCGTAATATAGGCCACGGCATCCGGATCGCGCGGCTGGAAGGCTTCCGCGTCCGCGACGGTCTCGACCAGCACGATGGCGCCTTCGGGCAGCTGGCCCATCGTGCCTTCGACCTCCGGGTGCCCGGCATGGCCGATGAGGACGATCTGGCGGCGCGCCCGGAAGTGCCTTTCGGCCTCGACATGGACTTTGGAGACGAGCGGGCAGGTGGCGTCGAGATAGAACAGCTTGCGCCGCTCGGCCTCCGCCGGCACCGATTTGGGCACCCCGTGGGCCGAGAAGATCACCCGCGCGCCCGCCGGCGCCTCCTCGAGCTCGTCGATGAACACCGCGCCCATGCGCTCCAGCCGCTCCACCACGAAGCGGTTGTGCACGATCTCGTGGCGCACATAGACCGGCGCGCCGAACTTCGCCAGCGCCAGCTCGACGATACGGATGGCGCGGTCCACGCCGGCGCAGAAGCCCCGCGGCGCCGCCAGAAGCAGCGTCAGTTTCGGCTTGATTTCCGGGCTTTCCATGCAGGGTCCGCTTGGCTACATTCCCGCGCCTCTCGGGCTGTGGTGTGAGCCTTGGGGCGCGGGAAAGTCAAGCGGAGCAGGCATGAAGGCGGTATTGCGCGGCGTGGCGTTGGTGGCGGTCCTGGGCCTTGCCGGGGGCTGCACGCATGCCGACCGGCAGGCAGCGTGCCCGGGCATGGCGGTGCTGGCCGATGCCGCCACGCAGCACGTGTTCCGTCCCGGCTCGCCGGCGGCGGATCCGTCGAACGTGCTCTATACCGTCCAGATCGTGCGCGTGAAGGGCACTTGCGACATCTCCAAGAAGAGCCGCGTGGCCGGCACCGACCTCGACATCCGTTTCCGCGCCACCCGCGCGCCCAATGGGCAGGCGGCGCAGTACGTCGTCAACTATTTCATCGCCGTCACCCAGGGCGACAATATCGTCCGCAAGGTTCCCCACCAGATCCAGTTCGCCTTCGCGCCGGGCCAGGCCGCCGTCGACTTCGACGAAAGCGTTTCGCCGGCCGATATCAAGATGACCGAAGGCAAGCATCCCTGGGACTACCAGGTGCTGGTCGGGTTGCCGCTGACCAAGGGCGACCTGCAGTACAACCGGAACATCGGAAGTTACGGGCAATGACTTCGCTGAACGCGGAGCTGACGGCGATCGCGCAAGCCGCGTTCGCGGCCGAGGGCCTTTCGCCGGAACTCGGCGCCGTGCAGGTTTCCGACCGGCAGGATCTGGCGCAGTTCCAGTGCAACGGCGCGCTCCCCGCGGCTAGGGAGGCGAAGGCCAATCCGCGCGAGATCGCGGGCAGGATCGCCACGCGGCTCAAGTCCAGCCCGCTCTTCGCCAAGGTGGAGGTCGCAGGGCCCGGCTTCATCAATCTCAACGTCGCCGATGAGGTGCTGGCCGCGCGCGGCGGCGCGATGGCCAAGGACGCGCGGCTGGGCGCGCCGCAGACCGGCGCGGGCAAGACCGCGATCATCGATTTCGGCGGCGCCAATGTCGCCAAGCCCATGCATGTGGGGCATCTGCGCTCGTCGGTGATCGGCGACTCCTTGCAGCGTCTCTTCCGCGCCAATGGCTGGACGGTGTTCAGCGACGTGCATCTGGGCGACTGGGGCCTGCAGATGGGTCAGCTCATCAGCGAGATCGGTCACCGCGGCATCGCGCCCGTCTATTTCGATGCAGCGTTCACCGGGCCATATCCGGAAGCATCGCCGGTGACGATGGACGATCTCGAGGAGATCTATCCCGCCGCCTCCGCCGCCTGCAAAGCCGATCCGGCGCGACTCGAGGAAGCGCGCAAGGCGACGGCGGAACTGCAGGCGGGCCGTCCCGGCTATCGCGCGCTGTGGGAGCATTTCTTCGCCGTCTCGCGCCTCGGGCTCGAGCGGGAGTGGGGCAATCTCGGCATCCATTTCGACCTGTGGAAGGGCGAGGCCAGCGTCGAGCCGCTGATCGCGCCCATGATCGCGGACCTCAAGGCCCGGCACGTGACCGAGGAAAGCGAAGGCGCGCTGGTCGTCCCAGTGGCGCGCGAGACCGACAGGAAGGAGATGCCACCCCTGATCCTGGTGAAATCGGATGGCGCGGTGCTCTACGGCACGACCGACCTTGCGACCATCGTCGACCGCGTGAAGGAGCAGAATCCGGATCTGATGCTCTACGTGGTGGATCAGCGCCAGCATCTGCATTTCGAGCAGGTGTTCCGCGCGGCGGAAAAGGCGCGCCTCAACGGCAAAGCGACGCTCGAGCATGCGGGCTTCGGGACCATGAACGGTCCCGACGGCAAGCCCTTCAAGACCCGCGCCGGCGGGGTGATGAAGCTCTTCGACCTGATCGCGATGGTCACACAGGAAGCCGAGAAGCGCCTCGCCGAGGCAGGCCTCGCCGCGGACTATCCCGCCGAGGAGCGCGCGGCGACTGCCAGGATGGTCGGCATCGCCACGCTCAAATTCGCCGATCTCTCCAACCACCGCCAGACGGACTACGTCTTCGATCTCGACCGCTTCTCGAAATTCGAGGGCAAGACGGGGCCGTATCTGCAATACGCGGCCGTGCGCATCCAGTCGATCCTGCGCCGGGCGGAAGGCGAGGGCTATGCGCTCGTCGGCGCGCCGGTCGTCCGTTCGCCCGAGGAGCGGCGGCTGGTGCTTCAGCTCCTGACTCTTCCCGACGCCATGGCGAATGCCGAAGCCAGGCGCGCGCCCAACATCCTGTGCGACTGGGTCTTTACGCTCGCCCAGGAGTTCAGCCGGTTCTACGCCGAGCACCACATCCTGTCCGAGACCGACGCTGAGCTTCGCGCGGCGCGGCTGGGCCTCTGCGCCCTCACCTTAAGGGCGCTCGCCAAGGTACTGGATTTGCTGGGCATCGAGGTCCCCGCGCGGATGTGAGCGAATCGCCCGGCGCGCGTTGACTCGCCGAGGCCGCCCCCTATATTGGCCGCCAACGTGAGAGCCCGCCGCGAGGCGCGCTTTCGCGGCGATACATTTGATCCCTCGCGGGAGACGCCCCGCCACGATTTTCTGTTTCCACCTCCCTCCGGGAGGCACTTGGAAATTGAAAATGGTGGCGCGGGGGCCGAAGGAGCAACCGCCCCGGAAACTCTCAGGCAAAAGGACCGCGAAGGGGATGAACTTCTGGAAAGCAGGGCTGCCAGTCACGGCGGCTCTCACCGAAGGGGTAATCCCCGCCACCATGTCTTCGTCCGCCTTTCCAGGGTGGCGCGAAGGCGGAAAATGGTTGCGGGGGGAAATCTCTCAGGTCCGATGACAGAGGGGCGCGGATCGCATCTGCGACCCCGCGCAACCTTCAGCACGGACCGACATGGCTGGCACCGACGAAAATCTCCGCAAGACGCCGCTCCACGCGCTGCATCTGGAGCTGGGCGGCAAGATGGTGCCGTTCGCGGGCTACGAGATGCCCGTCCAGTATCCGGCCGGCATCCTCAGGGAGCACCTGCACACGCGCGAAAAGGCGGGCCTGTTCGATGTCTCGCACATGGGCCAGGCTTTCCTCGCCAACGGCGATGCGCTGGAGCGCGTCACGCCGGCCGACGTGAAAGGCCTGAAGGAAGGCATGCAGCGCTACGGCCTGCTGCTCAACGAACAAGGCACGATCAAGGACGATTTCATGTTCTCCCGGCTCAAGGGCGAGAGCGAACTTTATGTCGTCGTCAATGCCGGCACCAAGGAAGGCGATTTCGCCTACATCTCCGCGTCGCTGAAGGACGCCAGGCTCACGCCGCGCCCGGACCGCGCGCTGCTCGCGCTGCAGGGTCCGATGGCGGGCGCGGTGCTGGAGCGCCATTCGCCCGGCATCGACAAGCTCACCTTCATGCATGTCGTCCGCGCCATCGTGGCGGGCGCGCCTGTCATCGTCAGCCGCTCCGGGTACACTGGCGAGGACGGTTTCGAGATCTCAATCGAGGCCCAGCACGCCGAACGCGTCGCCCGGGCGCTGCTCGGCGAGCCGGAGGTGCTGCCGATCGGGCTCGGCGCGCGCGACAGCCTCAGGCTCGAGGCGGGCTTGTGCCTCTACGGCCACGACATAGACGAGACGGTCGATCCGGTCGAGGCCAACCTCGTCTGGTCCATCGGCAAGCGCCGCAAGATGGACAAGGATTTTCCGGCCGCCGAAAGGATCATGGACCGCGTCTTCCACGGCGTGGCGAAGAAGCGCGTCGGCATCCTGCCCGTCGGAAAAGCGCCCGCGCGCGAGGGCACGGAGATCGCCGACACGTCCGGGCGCATCGTCGGCCGCATCACGTCGGGCGGCTTTGGGCCGTCGTTGAACGGCCCCGTCGCGATGGGCTACGTCGAGAGCGCCTTCGCGGGCGACGGCACCGGGCTCGATCTTCTCATCCGCGGCAAGCCCAACCCGGCGCACGTGGCGCCGATGCCGTTCGTGCCGCACCGCTACAAACGATCCACGCAAACGGCCATCCAGGGGTAAGCAATGAGCGAAGTCCGTTTCACCGATCAGCACGAATGGGTGCGCCTCGACGGCGATACCGCCACCGTCGGGATCACCAGGCACGCCGCCGAGCAGCTGGGCGACGTGGTGTTCGTCGAGGTGCCCGAGGCCGGCCGCAAGATCGGCGCGGGCGGCGAGGCCGCGGTGGTGGAGAGCGTAAAGGCCGCCAGCGACGTCTATTCGCCCGTGGGCGGCGAGGTGATCGAAGGCAACGCCGCGCTGGCGGGCGATCCCTCGAAGGTCAACGCCGACCCTGAAGGTGAGGCGTGGTTCTTCAAGCTCAGGATCGCCGACAAGGGCGAATTCACCAGGCTGATGACCGCGGAGCAGTACGCGGCGTTCGTGAAGGAGCACTGACTCTGCGTCATGGCGCGCCCGCGCGTTGCGCGCGACGATATGATCGGCATGCGGCGCGCGCCGGACGGGCCATCCAGTCGAGGTCGGTGCGGTTCTGAAGAGCGGGACGCGGATCGAAGTGATGGAATTGTGCCAGGCGTGACCTGGGTGGCCCGAATTCGCGGGCCATGACACGGGAGTGGTGATGAGATACCTGCCCTTAACCCCCGACGATCGCGCCGCGATGCTGCGCAAGATCGGCGCGCGCGACATCGATGCGCTGTTTCGCGACGTGCCGAAACAGGCCGTCGTCGCGCGTTCCGCCTTCGACCTGCCCGACACGCAGGGCGAGATGGCGGTGGAGCGCGCGCTCACCCGCATGTCCGCGAAGACGACCGCCGCCGGATCCGTGCCGTTCTTCTGCGGCGCGGGTGCGTACCGGCATCACGTCCCCGCCGCGGTCGATCACATGATCCAGCGCTCGGAGTTCCTCACCTCCTACACACCCTACCAGCCCGAGATCGCGCAGGGCACGCTGCAATATCTCTTCGAATTCCAGACCCAGGTGGCGCTGCTCACCGGCATGGAGGTGGCCAACGCCTCGCTCTACGACGGCTCGACCGCCACCGCCGAGGCCGTGATGATGGCCCAGCGCATCACCAAACGCAGCAAGGCCATCCTCTCCGGAGGGCTTCATCCTCACTACGCCGAAACCGTGGAGACGGTCGCCGGGATATCCGAGGAGATCGTCCGTTCGCCCGTCACGCCGGGGAAGGCGGAAGACATCGTCGCCCTGATCGACGACAAGACGGCCTGCGTGGTCGTGCAGTCGCCCGACGTGTTCGGCCTGATCCGCGATCTCGAGCCCATCGCCGAAGCGGCGCATGCCAAGGGCGCGCTCCTCATCGCGGTGGTCACCGAGATCGTGTCGCTCGGCCTGATCGAGCCGCCCGGCGCGCAGGGCGCGGACATCGTGGCGGCGGAGGGCCAGTCGCTGGGCGTCGGTCTCAGTTTCGGCGGCCCTTATGTCGGGCTCTTCGCGACCCGCGAGAAATTCCTGCGCCAGATGCCCGGCCGGCTCTCCGGCGAGACGGTGGACGCCGCCGGCAAGCGCGGCTACGTGCTCACGCTCTCCACCCGCGAGCAGCATATCCGCCGGGAGAAGGCCACGAGCAACATCTGCACCAATTCCGGCCTGTGCTGCCTCGCCTTCACCATCCACCTGTCGCTCCTGGGCGAGGAAGGCTTCACGCGGCTCGCCCGCGCCAACCATGCGCGCGCCTCCGCGCTGGCGTCGCGGCTGGAGAAGGTGAAGGGCGTGTCGCTGGTGACGCCTTCCTTCTTCAATGAATTCACGATCAAGCTACCCAAGCCCGCGGCCGCCGTCGTGGACCGCCTGCTGGAGAAGAACGTCATCGCCGGCGTGCCGGTGTCGCGGCTCCTGCCGCACGAGCCCCAGGTCCGCGACCTCCTGATCGTCGCCGCTACCGAGACGGTCAGCGACGAGGATTGCGCCGCCTTCGTCAAAGCCCTGTCGGAGGTTGTGTGATGACCATGAACAGCCAGGGCCGTCCCACCTCTTCCGGCACCTTCGAGAACATCGAATTGCCGACGATCTCCGGCGACCGCGGGCTCGACCATGAAGAGAAGCTGATCTTCGAACTGGGTCGCCCCGGCATGACGGGCGTGGACATCCCCGAAGTTCAGATGAGCGAGGAGCGGCTGGCCGGCCGGCGCCGCCGGGGCGCCATCGGACTTCCGGGCCTCTCCGAGCCGGAGGTGATCCGCCACTACGTGCGCCTGTCGCGCATGAACTACGCCATCGACGCCGGGCTCTACCCGCTCGGTTCCTGCACCATGAAGCACAATCCGCGCCTCAACGAGAAGATGGCGCGGCTGCCGGGTTTCGCCGACGCCCATCCGCTCGCGCCGCAATCCACCGTGCAGGGTGCGCTGGAATGCATTTCCGAGCTGATGCGCTGGCTCACCGTGCTGACGGGCATGCCGGCCGTCGCGATGTCGCCCAAGGCCGGCGCCCATGGCGAGCTGTGTGGCCTTCTCACCATCCGCGCGGCGCTGGAAGCGCGCGGCGAGAAGCGGCATCGTATCCTCGTGCCGTCGTCGGCGCATGGCACCAATCCCGCCACCGCGGCCGTCGCGGGCTTTGCCGTCGAGGAAGTGCCCGCCACCAAAGACGGCCATGTCGATGCCGACGCGCTCGAGGCCAAGCTCGGCCCCGATGTCGCCGCGATCATGCTCACCAATCCCAACACTTGCGGGCTGTTCGAGCCGCGCATCAGGGAGATGGCCGACGCCGTGCATGTGGCCGGTGCCTACTTCTATTGCGACGGCGCCAATTTCAACGCCATCGCCGGCCGGGTGCGCCCCGGCGATCTCGGCGTCGATGCGATGCACATCAACCTGCACAAGACCTTTTCCACGCCACATGGCGGGGGCGGCCCGGGCGCGGGTCCGGTGGTGCTGTCCGCGGCGCTGGCGCCCTACGCGCCGCTGCCGCTGCTGGTGCATGACAGCGCGGGCTTTCGCCTCGTCGAGCACCGCGACGGCGCCACGGCACGCGAGAAACCTTTCGGCCGGATGTGCGCGTTCCACGGCCAGATGGGGATGTTCAGCCGCGCGCTCACCTACATGATGAGCCACGGCGCCGACGGCATCCGCCAGGCCAGCGAAGACGCCGTGCTCTCCGCCAATTACATCCTCGCCTCGCTCAAGGACGTGATGAGCGCGCCCTTCGGCGAAGGTCCCTGCATGCACGAGGCGCTGTTCGACGATTCGTTCCTGGAAGGCACCGGCGTGACCACGCTCGATTTCGCCAAGGCGATGATCGACGAAGGCTATCATCCGATGACGATGTATTTCCCGCTGGTGGTCCATGGCGCCATGCTGATCGAGCCGACGGAATCGGAATCGAAGGAGTCGCTCGACCGCTTCATCCATGTGCTGCGTGAAATGGCGCTGGAGGCGAAGGCCGGCAGGAAGGAGCGCTTCGAAGGTGCCCCGCGGCTTGCCCCCCGCCGCCGTCTCGACGAAACCGCCGCCGCCCGCAAGCCCGTGCTGCGCTGGAAGCCCAAGGATCTTCCGCAGGCGGCGGAGTGATGCACCTCGGGGGTTCCGTCCCGGTTCCGCCGCGGCGCGGGCGGTCATGGCCCAAGGCGACAGGACGGCCAGCCGCCGGGGCTGCCCGGCTCACGCGTGGCCGGTGAACAGCCAGAGCAGCAGGATGATCGGGATCGGGACGCCGATCAGGTAGAGCAGGCAGGAGCGCATTTCACCCTCTGACGCGCGTTCTCCGGATCATAATGTGGGAAGCGGCGGCGAAGTTCCAGGTCACGAGACGTTCAGTGCGCGGCCGCTCAGCCGCGCCGCAGCTCGTACAGCGCCACCGCGGCGGCGTTGGAGACGTTCAGGCTTTCCATCGCGGCGTCCATCGGGATGAAGGCGGATGCGTCGCAGCGCTCGCGCACGAGCCGGCGGATGCCCGAGCCTTCCGAACCCAGCACCAGCGCCACGTCGCCGCCGCGCGCGGCCTCGGCAAGCGGCATCTCGCCGTCGCCCGTCAGCGCCACGCGCCAGAATTCGTGGCGGCCGAGATCGTCCAGCGCGCGGGCAATGTTGACGACCGGGATGTAGGACACGAGGTCCAGCGCGCCGGACGCGGCCTTCGCCAGCACGCCCGATTCGGCGGGCGCGTTGCGGTCCTGCACGATGACGGCGGTGACGCCGAACGCGGCGGCGGAGCGCAGGATGGCGCCCGCGTTGTGCGGATCGGAAATCTGGTCCAGCACAAGCACGATGCGCCGCCGCTCCGTCTTCGCGCCCAGGACCTCGTCCAGATCGCGGTGCGGCAGCTTCTCCACCTGCAACGCCACCCCCTGATGCACGGAGCCGGGTGGCAGGAGCCTGGCCACCTGTTCGGCGCCCGCGATCTCGTGCCGCGTGCGGCCGAGGAGCGCGCTCCCGATCTCCTCTGCCGCGCGCCCGGTCAGCACCGCGCGCAGCACGCGCCGGCGCGGGTTGGCGAGCGCCGCGCGCGCCGGATGCAGTCCGTAGAGCCACCAGCCCTGCGGGCGCGGGCCGTGATGTCCCTGTTCGGGATGTTCCCTCTGGTGGCGTCGCGGGTGGCGGCCTGGCATGCGCTCTGGCGGAAATGTCGATCGCGTCGAACTTTAGCGGAGAGATTAACCGGACGGATAGAGGGCTGTGCGTTCATGTCTTCAAGGGGGTTGCGGCATGCCGGAAAGGCGGCCCGGATGAGGGAGGGTTGTCATGACGGCGGATTGCGGAACGGCCGAGGATTGCGCGAGCGAAGACGGCGTGCGCTGCTCGGTGACGGTCGCCGCCCCGCGCGCCAGGGCGTTCGCCGCGTTCCGGCACGACATCCTCGCCTGGTGGCCGCGTGACGAGACATGGTCGGGCGACGTCATCGAGGATCTCTATTTCGAGGGCCGCAAGGGCGGGCTCATCTGGGAGCGCGGCCCGGGCGGTTTCCGCCTCGACATGGCGCGCGTCGAGCGCTGGCTCCAGCCGGAACGCATCCATCTGCGCTGGCACGTGGGGCCCGGCCGCGTGCCCGAGCCGGATCCCGCGAAGGCCAGCGAGGTCGAGATTCGCTTCCTGCCGGAAGAGGGTGGCGGCACGCGGGTGGAATTGGAGCATCGCGGCTTCGCCCGGCACGGCGAGGGCGCCGATGCCTACCGCGCCCGCATGGGGTCCGATCTCGGCTGGCCCCGCATCCTCAGGTGCTTCGCCGGCCATTTCGAGCCACGCCGCGAAACCGCCGCATCCGACGCCAAAATCACGCCCCTGCGGCTGCTGCCGGAGTTCGTGGCGTAGCCCGGATTGCGCCGCCCGGCCGGGAAGTTGACACCCCGGCCTAATTGCCCGATATCCGCCCGCCCGCGGCCGCCAAACCGCGGGGAAAGCCTCGAGTTTGGGGGAATGTCCCGAGCGGCAAAGGGGGCGGACTGTAAATCCGCTGGCTTCGCCTTCGTAGGTTCGAGTCCTACTTCCCCCACCACCGGACGACGGAGTGTGGAATACAGGGATCGCAAGGTGCTTCCGATGCCCGTGTTCTGTATCCTGCGATCCGATGCGGGTGTAGCTCAATGGTAGAGCTCCAGCCTTCCAAGCTGGCTACGTGGGTTCGATTCCCATCACCCGCTCCAACCGTCCCCCGCGACGCGATGAAGACCGCTACGGCGAAGCGCCCGAGCGCGAAACATCGGCTGGGGGCGAACCTCAGCCCGGCCCATTCTTCTCCAGCCAGTTCAGGCCGCGCCGGATTTCGGCGCCCGACAATGCGCGGGCCTGGTTGAGCACGTCGCGGCGCAGTTGGGCGTCGTAGCCGTGTTGCTGGGCCTTGGAGTAGGTGCGCATGTCGGGACCCGTGAGGATGGCGGCGATCTCCGCATCGTCCGGCGTCACGCCGATATGGCGCAGGCATTTCGCGAGCCATGTCTCCGGCGCGTCGAGGAACCTGTCGAAGTCGAGCCACAGCGCGTGGTCGCCCGCGCCCGCGGCGCGCAGCGCGGACATCTCGCACGCCCAACTCATGGCGATGAGTTCGCCTTCGGTGGCGGGCGGGGGCAGCGATCTTCCCAGCCGCCTTTGCAGCCGCGCAAAGCGCGAGGCGCCCAGCATGCGCGCTTCCTGACGCGAGTTCGGCCCGCCCAGGATCGTCGCGAGATAGGTCTCGGCGGACACGGCCATGAAGATGGCCCTGGGCGCCCAGGGCCGGGCCAGGATGTCCGCCGCCAGTTCGGAGGCGAAGCTGGTGGCCTTCACGACCGCGCGCTGCCGTGGCCGGAAGGTGCGCGACCACAGGGCCAGCAGCGTTGGCAGGTAGGCGTCGACATCGCCGCGGCCGTCGATCTTTCTCTGCGCCAGCGTCCGCAGCGCCAGCGGCTCTCGCAGGGCAAAGACGCCCGGATGCGCCCCCATCAGCCGCGACAGCAGGGTCGAGCCGACATGGCCGATGTGGAAGATGAAATCGCACGTCTGCGGCAGTCCGGCGGCGGCATCGGCCACCTCCTGCCAGGCCACGGTTCGGACCGGCATCCGCAGTCCCAGGATACGGGCATCCAGGAAGCTGGCCGCCCGGTAGTCCGGCTCGGTGAGCCGGACGAGGCTCACCGTCCCATTTTCCACATTCACGTCGTGTGGAAACGGCTCCGGCGACGCGGCCAGGTCCTGGGCGAGGGCGGTCATGGCCCGATGTCTGCCTTCCCCGGCCTTCCGGGGCAAGCTTTCGCACCTGCAACCCTACCCCGCCGAGGGGCTTGCCAAAGCTGTGTTTTTGTGGACCGGACCGCTTGAAACAGGGGTAACCGGCTGGTAAACCCTCGCCCCTTGGCAGACATCGCACGTGCGCTGAAGAGCGGGCTCGCTCTCCGGCGCGCTGCGTTTTTGCCGCTAGGAGTGTAGCTCAGTTGGTAGAGCGGCGGTCTCCAAAACCGTAGGCCGGGGGTTCGAGTCCCTCCACTCCTGCCAAGTGACGCACAACGAAGAGACGGAATCAACCGGTGGCCGAAGCATCCAGGAAATCAGCGGACGATACGACGGGCTCGCTGCCCGCGCCCGCGCGGAGCTCGGGCGGGATCGTGCAGTTCGTGCGCGACGTCAAGCGTGAAGCCATCGACAAGGTGACCTGGCCGACCATCAGGGAAACGCGGCTGACCACCGTCGTCGTGTTCATCATGGTCGGCCTGATGATGCTTTTCTTCTATGCGGTCGATTTCCTTTTCACGATGGCCGAAGGCTGGCTCATCGGCGGATTCAAGTGAGACGGCAATGAGCGAAGCAGGCACAGTCGTCAACCCGGACGCGCGCTGGTACATCGTCCACACCTACTCGAATTTCGAGAAGAAGGTGGCCGAGGAGATCAAGCGCCAGGCCAAGATCCAGGATCTCGACGGCGAGGTCGTGGATGTCGTGGTGCCGACCGAGGAAGTGGTCGAGATCCGCCGCGGCCAGAAGCGCAGTTCCGAGCGCAAGTTCCTGCCCGGCTACGTGCTGCTGCACGCCAAGCTGACGGACGAGGTCTATCACCTGGTGAAGAACGTGGCCAAGGTCACGGGCTTCCTGGGCCAGGGCAACAAGCCCGTGGCGCTGCGCAAGGCCGAGGTCGACCGGATCCTCAACCAGGTGCAGGAGGGCGTGGAGCATCCCCGCCCCTCGATCGTCTACGAGATCGGCGAGCAGGTCCGCGTGATCGACGGCCCATTTACGACGTTCACCGGACTGGTCGAGGAAGTCGACGAAGATCGCTCGCGGCTCAAGGTTGCCGTCTCGATCTTCGGTCGCGCGACGCCGGTGGAGCTGGAGTTCGGGCAGGTGGAGAAAGTCTGAGTTCGGGATGCGGAAAACAGGGGCCGAAATTCTTCAGATACCCGTTCTCTGTCTTCTGTAACCGCGGGAGGGCCGGCCAGGCCCGTCTGCACCGCAAACCGCTAAGGAGGCGGTACGAGAGTGGCGAAGAAGATCGTGGGTTACATCAAGCTGCAGGTGCCCGCCGGCGCGGCCAACCCGTCGCCGCCGATCGGCCCCGCGCTGGGCCAGCGCGGCCTCAACATCATGGAGTTCTGCAAGGCGTTCAACGCCAAGACCCAGCAGATGGAAAAGGGCATGCCGATTCCGGTGAACATCACCGTGTTCTCGGACAAGTCCTTCAGCTTCGAGATGAAGACGCCGCCGGCGTCCTACTTCCTGAAGAAGGCCGCCAAGATCACCGACGGCTCGAAGACGCCGGGCCTTGCCTTCGCCGGCAAGGTGACCAAGGCGCAGGTGCGCGAGATCGCGCAAGCCAAGATGAAGGACCTCAATGCCAACGATATCGAGATGGCGATGCGCCTCATCGAGGGCAGCGCGCGGTCCATGGGCATCGAGGTGACGGGGTAAGCCATGAGCAAGCGATTCAACAAGGCCTCCGAAGGCATCGACGGCGCAAAGCAGTACTCCGTCGAAGAAGCGGTGAAACTGGTGAAGTCCCGGGCCACCGCGAAGTTCGACGAAACGATCGAGATCGCGATCAATCTCGGCGTCGATCCCAAGCACGCCGACCAGATGGTGCGCGGCGTGGTCAACCTGCCGAGCGGCACCGGCCGCAGCCTGCGCGTGGCGGTGTTCGCCAAGGGCGCCAAGGCGGACGAGGCGAAGAAGGCAGGCGCCGACATCGTGGGCGCAGAGGATCTGGCGGAAACGGTCGGCAAGGGCGAGATCGATTTCGACCGCTGCATCGCCACGCCCGACATGATGGGCGTCGTCGGCCGTCTCGGCAAGGTCCTGGGGCCGCGCGGCCTGATGCCGAACCCCAAGGTCGGCACCGTGACGATGGACGTGACCCAGGCGGTGAAGGACGCCAAGGGCGGAGCGGTGGAGTTCCGCGTCGAGAAAGCGGGCATCATCCAGGCCGGCGTCGGCAAGGCGAGCTTCACCGAGGATGCGCTTGTCGCCAACGTGAAGGCGTTCGTCGACAGCGTCGGCAAGGCGCGTCCCTCGGGTGCCAAGGGCACCTACATGAAGAAGATTTCGCTGTCGTCCACCATGGGCCCGGGCGTGAAGGTCGCGCTGGGCAGCGCGGGTGGCGTGGCATAGCTGTGCTCCGGGGCGCTGCTCGCGCAACGTCCCCCGGCATGACGCGAGGTTGAGTGCGTTCATCACCCGGAGGCGCCGCGCAGCGGCAACGAAGGGTGCAAGAGTTTCCGGCGGGCGATTGCCGGATACCTGTCCGAGACTGCTGGTGCCGCTAGCGGCTTAATTCTCCAGCATAGACGGGGTGAGGAACGGATTTGCGGAGCGGGCGCTCCGCCGATCCGGGTTTGAACCCTGGGGCAGGCTGCCCTTCGTCCTGAGGTGCGAGCGCGAAGCGCGAGCCCCGAAGGAAGACGGGACGTGCAACAGGGCGTGTCCGGATCGTCACGGGCACGTTGATAGGAGAAGCAAGTGGACAAAACCGAGAAGGCGGATGTCGTCAAAGCGCTGAACGGCGTGTTTGCCGATGCCGGCTCCGTGGTTGTCGCCCACTATTCGGGCATGACGGTCGCCGAAATGGGCGAGCTCCGGTCGCGCATGCGCAAGGCCGGCGCCTCGTTCCAGGTGGCGAAGAACCGCCTTGCCCTGCGTGCTCTGGATGGAACGCCCGCCAAGGGCATCGCGCACCTTTTCAAGGGGCCGACGGGAATTGCCGTGAGCAAGGATCCCGTGGCCGCCTCGAAGGTCGCGGTGGCCTACGCCAAGGAGAACGACAAGCTCGTGATCCTGGGCGGCACGGTGGGGACGACGGCATTGGACGCCAACGGCGTGAAGGCCCTGGCAACCCTGCCGTCGCTCGACGAGCTGAGAGGCAGGATCGTGGGGCTGCTCAAGGCGCCCGCCACGAAGATTGCCGGAGTCGTCCAGGCTCCCGCGGGCCAGCTGGCCCGGGTCATCGGCGCGTTCGCCAAGAAGGACGCGGCATAAGCGGCAACCCAATCAACGTTCGAACCCGAAAACCAAGGAAACTGAGAAATGTCGAAGATCGAAAAGCTTGTTGAAGACCTCTCCAGCCTCACCGTCCTGGAAGCCGCGGACCTCGCGAAGCTTCTGGAAGACAAGTGGGGCGTCAGCGCCGCGGCGCCGGTCGCCATGGCGATGCCGGCCGGCGGCGGTGCCGCGGCCGCTCCGGCCGCCGAAGCCAAGACCGAATTCACGGTCGTGCTGACGGAAGCGGGCGCCAACAAGATCAACGTCATCAAGGAAGTCCGGGCGATCACCGGCCTCGGCCTGAAGGAAGCCAAAGACCTCGTCGAAGGCGCCCCGAAGGAAGTGAAGGCCGACGTTCCGAAGGACGAAGCCGAGAAGATCAAGAAGCAGCTCGAGGGCGCCGGCGCCAAGGTCGAGCTGAAGTAAAGCAAGGAGACGTGACGGGTTGAAGTTCCGTCACCGAGTACATACTTCGCATCCCCACCCCCTGCGGCGAGTCGCCCGCCGCAGGGCCGGTGGCTTTCGCACATTCGGTACGACGCAAGGGAACCTCGAATGACCCTCTCATTCACGGGACGCAAAAGGCTTCGGAAATTCTTCGGCAAAATGCACGAAGTGGCCGAAATGCCGAACCTCATCGAAGTGCAGAAGACCTCCTACGACCAGTTCCTCCAGGTCGATAAGGGGGCGGGCGGCGCGCGCAAGGACGAGGGCCTGCAGGCCGTCTTCGCGTCGGTGTTCCCGATCAAGGATTTCTCCGAGAATTCCCTTCTCGAGTATGTGGATTACCACTTCGAGGAGCCGAAATACGACGTCGAGGAGTGCCAGCAGCGCTCCATGACGTTTGCCGCGCCCCTGAAGGTGACGCTGCGCCTCATCGTGTTCGATACGGACCAGGAGACGGGCGCCAAGTCGGTCAAGGACATCAAGGAACAGGATGTCTACATGGGCGACATCCCCTTCATGACCGAGAACGGCACCTTCATCGTCAACGGCACCGAGCGCGTGATCGTCTCCCAGATGCACCGCTCCCCGGGCGTGTTCTTCGACCACGACAAGGGCAAGACGCACTCCTCGGGCAAGCTCCTGTTCGCGGCGCGCGTGATCCCCTATCGCGGCTCGTGGCTCGATTTCGAGTTCGACGCGAAGGACATCATCCACGTCCGCATCGACCGCCGCCGCAAGCTGCCGGCGACGACGCTCCTCTACGCGCTCGGCATGACGCAGGAAGACATCCTCGCCTATTTCTACGGCAAGATCGCCTTCAAGCACACCAAGGACAAGGGCTGGACCACCCCGCTCGACCCCGCCTGGATGCGCAACGCCAAGACTGTCGGCGAGTGGAAGAACGCCAAGACCGGCGAAGTGCTGGTCGAGGCAGGCGCCAAGATCGGCGCGCGCATGCTGCGCAAGTGGCAGGAAGACGGCGTCAAGCAGATCGCGCTGTCGATCGACGACCTCGTCGGCCGCTTCTCCGCGCTCGACATGGTCAACCCCGAGACCGGCGAGATCTTCGTCGAGGCCGGCGACGAGCTGACCGCGGCGAGCCTGGAGACGCTGGTCGAGAACGGCTTCCACGAGATCGACTGCATCAATGTCGACGGCATCACCATCGGCGCCTATGTCCGCAACACCATGGCGGCGGACAAGAACCACAGCCGCGAGCAGGCGCTGATCGACATCTACCGCGTCATGCGCCCGGGCGAGCCGCCCACGCTCGACACGGCGGAGACGCTGTTCGGCCAGCTGTTCTTCGATTCCGAGCGCTACGACCTTTCCAGCGTCGGCCGCGTGAAGATGAACATGCGCCTCGAGCTCGACGCGCCCGACACCATGCGGGTGCTGCGCAAGGAAGACATCATCGCCATCGTCAAGGCGCTGGCGGAGCTGCGCGACGGCCGCGGCGAGGTCGACGACATCGACAACCTCGGCAACCGCCGCGTCCGCTCGGTCGGCGAGCTGATGGAGAACCAGTTCCGCGTCGGTTTGCTGCGCATGGAGCGCGCGATCAAGGAGCGCATGTCGGCCGTCGATATCGACACCGTCATGCCGCACGACCTGATCAACGCCAAGCCCGTGGCGGCCGCGGTGCGCGAGTTCTTCGGCTCCTCGCAGCTGTCGCAGTTCATGGACCAGACCAATCCCCTGTCGGAAGTCACCCACAAGCGCCGCATGTCGGCGCTCGGACCGGGCGGTCTGACCCGCGAGCGCGCCGGCTTCGAGGTGCGCGACGTGCACCCGACGCATTACGGCCGCATCTGCCCGATCGAAACGCCGGAAGGCCCGAACATCGGCCTGATCAACTCGCTCGCCACCTATGCGCGGGTGAACAAGTACGGCTTCATCGAGAGTCCGTACCGCAAGGTCGTGAACAAGCATGTCACCGACGAGGTCGTGTACCTCTCGGCGATGGAGGAGGCGAAGTACACCATCGCCCAGGCCAACGCGACCATCGACGGCCGCGGCCGCATCACCGACGAGCTCGTGTCGTGCCGCAAGCACGGCGACTTCATGATGACGACGCCGGACCAGATCGAGTTCATCGACGTGTCGCCCAAGCAGCTGGTGTCGGTGGCCGCCGCGCTGGTGCCGTTCCTGGAGAACGACGACGCCAACCGCGCGCTCATGGGCTCGAACATGCAGCGCCAGGCCGTGCCGCTGCTCCAGCCGGAAGCGCCGCTGGTCGGCACCGGACTGGAAGACGTGGTTGCGCGCGACTCCGGCTCGGCCATCGCCGCGCGCCGGCCGGGCGTCGTCGATCAGATCGACGCCACCCGTATCGTCATCCGCGCCACCGAGGAAGCCGATCCCACCAGGCCGGGCATCGACATCTACCGTCTGAAGAAGTTCCAGCGCTCCAACCAGTCAACCTGCATCAACCAGCGTCCGCTGGTGAAGGTGGGCGACAGGGTCCAGCGCGGCGACATCATCGCCGACGGCCCGTCCACGCAATTGGGCGAGCTGGCGCTGGGCAAAAACGCGCTGGTCGCGTTCATGCCGTGGAATGGCTACAATTTCGAGGACTCCATCCTCATCTCCGAGCGCATCGTGCGCGACGACGTCTTCACCTCGATCCATATCGAGGAGTTCGAGACCCAGGCGCGCGACACCAAGCTCGGGCCTGAGGAAATCACCCGCGACATCCCGAACGTGGGCGAGGAGTCGCTCAAGAACCTCGACGAAGCCGGCATCGTCTATATCGGCGCCGAAGTCCTGGCGGGCGACATCCTCGTCGGCAAGGTGACCCCCAAGGGCGAAACCCCGATGACGCCGGAAGAGAAGCTCCTGCGCGCCATCTTCGGCGAGAAGGCGGCCGACGTGCGCGACACCTCGCTCCGCGTCCCGCCGGGCGTCACCGGCACGGTCGTGGAAGTGCGGGTGTTCAACCGTCACGGCGTCGACAAGGACCAGCGCGCGCTCGCCATCGAGCGTGCCGAGGAAGAGCGTCTCGCCGAAGACCGCGACGACGAGCTGGCGATCCTGGAGCGCAATATCTTTGCGCGCCTGTCGGACATCCTGCTGCACAAGACCGCGTCCCACGGTCCCAAGGGCATGGCCGCGGACACCAAGATTACGCAGGGCGTGCTCGAAACGATCCCGCGCCATCAATGGTGGCAGATCGGGCTCCGGAACGAGAAGGCGCAGGGCGAGATCGAAGGCCTGCGCAAGCAGTACGACGAGTCCAAGTCGCGCCTCGACAAGCGCTTCGCCGACAAGGTGGAGAAGCTGCGCCGCGGCGACGAACTGGCGCCGGGCGTGATGAAGATGGTCAAGGTCTTCGTCGCCGTGAAGCGCAAGCTCCAGCCGGGCGACAAGATGGCCGGCCGTCACGGCAACAAGGGCGTGATCAGCCGCATCCTGCCCATCGAAGACATGCCGCATCTGGAAGACGGCACGGCGGTCGACGTCGTGCTCAATCCGCTGGGCGTGCCGAGCCGCATGAATGTGGGCCAGATCCTGGAGACTCATCTGGGCTGGGCTTCGGCCGGTCTCGGCCGCCAGATCGGCGCCGCGCTCGACAAGGTGCGCCGCGATGGCAAGCCGGACGGCCTGCGCCGCACGCTCAAGCACATCTACGGCAGCGACGAGCGGCTGGCGGAGCTGGACGACCAGGGCCTGATGGAACTGGCCGACAATCTGCGCACCGGCGTGCCGGTGGCGACGCCGGTGTTCGACGGCGCCAAGGAGCACGACATCGTGGAGATGCTGTCCGAAGCCGGGCTCTCGAAGTCCGGCCAGGTCACGCTCTTCGACGGCCGCACCGGCGAGGCGTTCAAGCGCGCCGTCACGGTCGGCTACATCTACATGCTGAAGCTGCATCATCTGGTGGACGACAAGATCCACGCCCGCTCGATCGGCCCCTACTCGCTGGTCACCCAGCAGCCCCTGGGCGGCAAGGCGCAGTTCGGCGGCCAGCGTTTCGGCGAAATGGAAGTGTGGGCGCTCGAAGCCTACGGCGCCGCCTACACGCTGCAGGAAATCCTGACGGTGAAGTCCGACGACGTGGCCGGGCGCACCAAAGTCTACGAGGCGATCGTCCGCGGCGAAGACACGTTCGAGGCCGGCATTCCGGAATCGTTCAACGTGCTCGTCAAGGAAATGCGGTCCCTCGGTCTCAATGTGGAGCTAGTCAATGGCTGATTTCGAAATCCGTACGCCCGGCCGCGGCGCCCGCCAGCATCAGGATCTGATGAACGTCTTCAAGCCGGCCAACGAGCAGCCGGTGTTCGACCGCATCCGGATCTCCATCGCGAGTCCGGACCAGATCCAGCGCTGGAGCCACGGGGAGATCAAGAAGCCGGAAACCATCAACTACCGCACCTTCAAGCCCGAGCGCGACGGCCTGTTCTGCGCGCGCATCTTCGGGCCGGTGAAGGATTACGAATGCCTGTGCGGCAAGTACAAGCGCATGAAGTACAAGGGCATCGTCTGCGAGAAGTGCGGCGTCGAGGTCACGGTGCAGAAGGTGCGCCGCGAGCGCATGGGCCACATCGAGCTGGCCTCGCCCGTCGCGCATATCTGGTTCCTGAAGTCTCTGCCCTCGCGCATCGGCCTGATGCTCGACATGAAGCTGAAGGACCTGGAGCAGGTCCTCTACTTCGAGAAATACGTCGTCATCGAGCCCGGCCTGACGCCGCTCAAGGACAGGACGCTGCTTTCCGAGGACGAGTACTACAAGGCCCAGGACGATTACGGCGAGGACAGCTTTACCGCCAAGATCGGCGCCGAAGCCATCCGCGACCTGCTCATGGCGATCGATCTCGTCAAGCTGCGCGACCAGCTGCGCGCGGACATTGCCGCCTCCAACGGCGGCGAGAAGCCCAAGCAGATGGTCAAGCGGCTCAAGGTGGTCGAGGCCTTCATCGATTCTGGCAACCGGCCGGAGTGGATGATCCTCACGCACGTGCCGGTGATCCCGCCGGAGCTGCGCCCGCTGGTTCCGCTGGACGGCGGCCGCTTCGCGACGTCGGACCTGAACGACCTCTACCGCCGCGTCATCAACCGCAACAACCGCCTCAAGCGGCTGATCGAGCTCAAGGCGCCGGACATCATCGTGCGCAACGAGAAGCGCATGCTGCAGGAGTCCGTCGACGCGCTGTTCGACAACGGCCGCCGCGGCCGCGTCATCACCGGCGCCAACAAGCGCCCGCTGAAATCGCTGGCCGACATGCTGAAGGGCAAGCAGGGCCGCTTCCGCCAGAACCTGCTCGGCAAGCGCGTCGACTATTCCGGCCGTTCGGTGATCGTGGTCGGTCCCGAGCTCAAGCTGCACCAGTGCGGCCTGCCCAAGAAGATGGCGCTGGAGCTGTTCAAGCCGTTCATCTATTCGCGGCTGGAGGCCAAGGGCTTCTCGCAGACCGTCAAGCAGTCCAAGAAGCTGGTGGAGAAGGAGAAGCCGGAGGTCTGGGACATCCTCGAGGAGGTGATCCGCGAGCATCCGGTGCTGCTCAACCGCGCGCCGACGCTGCACCGCCTCGGCATCCAGGCGTTCGAGCCGGTGCTGATCGAGGGCAAGGCGATCCAGCTTCATCCGCTGGTCTGCACGGCGTTCAACGCCGACTTCGACGGCGACCAGATGGCCGTGCACGTGCCCTTGTCGCTGGAAGCGCAGCTCGAAGCGCGCGTCCTGATGATGTCGACCAACAACATCCTGTCGCCCGCCAACGGCAAGCCGATCATCGTGCCCACGCAGGACATCGTGCTCGGCCTCTATTACCTGTCGCAGGAGCGCGACAAGGAGCCGGGCGAGGGGATGGTGTTCAACGACGCCGGCGAGATTGAGCACGCGCTCTACTCCGGCGCGGTGACGCTGCATGCCAGGATCAAGGCCCGCTACAAGACGGTGGACAAGGATGGCCATCCGGTCACCCGCCGCGTGGACTCCACGCCGGGCCGCATGATGATCGCCGAGCTCCTGCCGCGCAATCCCAAGATTCCGTTCGAGCTGGTGAACCGGCTCCTGCGCAAGCAGGAGATCAGCCAGCTCATCGACGAGGTCTACCGTCACTGCGGCCAGAAGGAGACCGTGCTCTTCGCCGACGCGATGATGAGCCTGGGCTTTCGCGAGGCCTGCAAGGCCGGCATCTCGTTCGGCAAGGACGACATGGTCGTGCCGGCCACGAAGGAGAAGCTGATCGACGAGACGCGCCACCGCGTGCGCGAGTACGAGCAGCAGTACCTGGACGGGCTGACGACCGACAAGGAGAAGTACAACCTCGTCGTCGACACCTGGTCCAAATGCACCGACCAGGTCGCCGCCGAAATGATGAAGGAGATCTCCGAGCCCAAGATCGACCCGAAGTCCGGCCGCATCCTGGAGATGAACTCCATCTACATGATGAGCCACTCCGGCGCCCGCGGTTCGCCCCAGCAGATGAAGCAGCTGGCCGGCATGCGCGGCCTGATGGCGCGTCCGGACGGCTCGATCATCGAGACGCCGATCCTGTCCAACTTCAAGGAAGGCCTGTCGGTGCTCGAGTACTTCAACTCGACCCACGGCGCCCGCAAGGGCCTCGCCGACACCGCGCTGAAGACGGCCAACTCGGGCTATCTGACGCGCCGGCTCGTCGACGTGGCGAACGACTGCATCATCACCACCGAGGACTGCGGCACCAGGAAGGGCATCACCGTCCAGGCCGAGATCGACGGCGGCCAGGTGGTGTCCTCGCTCAGCGAGCGCATCCTGGGCCGCACCACCGCGGAGGACGTCAAGCACCCGGACACGGGCGAGGTCCTGCTCAAGCGCGGCAAGGAAGTCACCGAGGATGTCGCCGAGAAGATCGAGCAGGCGCACGTCCAGAAGGTGCGCGTGCGCTCGGTGCTCACCTGCGAGCTGACCGATGGCGTTTGCGGCAAGTGCTACGGGCGCGATCTGGCCCGCGGCACGAACGTGAACATCGGCGAGGCCGTGGGCGTGATCGCGGCGCAGTCGATCGGCGAACCGGGCACCCAGCTCACCATGCGCACCTTCCATATCGGCGGCGCGGCGCAGGTCGCGGGCTCGTCCAAGATCGAGGCGTCGTACGACGGCAAGGTCAAGATCAACAACCGCAACGTGGTGAAGAACTCCGACGGCGAGCTGGTCGCGATGGGCCGCAACATGCAGGTCGTGATCGTCGATCCCAAGGGCGGCGAGCGCGCCAACTACCGCATCACCTACGGCGCCAAGCTGAAGGTGGATGACGGCGTGCAGGTCAAGCGCGGCGACCGCCTGGCGGAGTGGAACCCCAACTCGCTTCCGGTGCTCACCGAAGTCAGCGGCACGGTCAAGTACGAGGACCTGATCTCGGGCATCTCCCTCAAGGAAGTGGCCGACGAGAAGACCGGCGTGACCAACCGCGTGGTGATGGACAGCCGCGGCACGGGCTCCAAGAGCCAGGAGCTGCGTCCGACCGTCGTCATCGTCGACAAGAAGGGCAAGGCCGTGGCCGCGCCCTCCGGCGGCGATGCGCGCTACGCGCTGACCGTCGACGCCATCCTCTCGGTCGAGGACGGCGCGGAGGTCCATGCCGGCGACGTGCTGGCCCGCATCCCGACGGAAGGCGCCAAGACCCGCGACATCACGGGCGGCCTGCCGCGCGTGGCGGAGCTGTTCGAGGCGCGCAAGCCGAAGGAGTCCGCGGTGCTGGCGGAGATCGACGGCTTCGTGGAGTTCGGCAAGGACTACAAGAACAAGCGCCGGGTCATCGTGAAGCCCAAGAACGACAAGGGCGAGCCGTCCGAGTACCTGATCCCCAAGGGCAAGCACATCAGCGTGCGCGAGGGCGACTATGTGGAGAAAGGCGACTACATCGTCGAGGGCAATCCCTCGCCGCACGATATTCTCCGCATCAAGGGCATGGAGGAACTGGCGACCTATCTCGTCAAGGAAATCCAGGACGTCTACCGGCTGCAGGGCGTGAAGATCAACGACAAGCACATCGAAGTGATCGTGCGCCAGATGATGCAGAAGATGGAGATCACCGAGGGCGGCGACACCACGCTGCTGGCCGGCGAGCAGGTCGATCTCCTGGAGATGCAGGAAGCCAACACGAAGGCGGAAGAGGCGGGCGGCAAGCCCGCGGAAGGCCGCCCGGTGCTTCTCGGCATCACCAAGGCGAGCCTGCAGACCCGCTCGGTGTTCTCCGCGGCGTCGTTCCAGGAGACCACCCGCGTGCTCACCGATGCCGCCGTCAACGGCAAGGTCGACACGCTGGAGGGCCTCAAGGAGAACGTCATCGTGGGCCGCCTCATCCCGGCGGGCACCGGCGGCGCCATCGCGCGCCTGCGCCACGTCGCCGGCGAGCGCGACAAGGCCATCCAGGCCGAGCAGGCGGCCAACCAACCGCCGGCCCAGCTCGAGCCGCCGCAGGCCGCCGCGGAGTAGCGACCGTTACATCGGAGCAGAAGGGCCGCTGGCAACAGCGGCCCTTTTTCCGTACGTTGCGGATCGCATGCCGTGCCGGCACCCGGAGCCCCCCGATGAAGTTGCAGGGGTTGAGCCACATCTTCCTGTTCGTGACGGACGTCGAACGGGCGCGTGCCTTCTACAGCGACATTCTCGGGTTGGAAGTTCTGGAGGAAGATCCGGCGCACGGCGGGCTGTTCCTGGCGCTCCCCGGTGGAACGCATATCGTCGACATGACGAAGGTCGATGCGCCGCCGCCTTCCGCCCCCGAGCTGGATGGCAGCTATAGGCCCAAACCCGGCGTTGGCCATGTCGCGTTTCATATCGGGAGCCACGAAGCGCTGCGTGACGCCTATTTCGAGTTGCTCGACAAGGGCGTGCAGGTGTTCGCGAAAGCCGATCACAAGAGCCAACAAAGCATCTACTTCCTGGATCCGGACAACAACCTGCTCGAGATCTGCTGGGAAAAGCCGAATGCCCGCGAACTCTATCTCAACGGCCGCGGCGACGAGGACGAGCCGCTCGAATTCGCGCCGCGCTGATGTAAAACGCAAGAATTGGGTGGCGAAAAAGCAGGCCACCTACCATATTTGACGCATGGACGGATCCGATCTCCGCTGGGGTTCCTTCGAAACGCGCTTCGGCGTGCTGGGCGCAGTCGTCGACGGCGATGGCGTCCTGGTGCGCTTCCGTTTCCACGCCCAGCGGCGGCCCTCCTACGGCGTGGAAGACAGCGCGGCGATCGCGCATGTGCGCGCGCAGGTCGAGGAATATTGCGCGGGCAAGCGGCACGAATTCCTCCTGGAATACCGCATCGACGCGGGCAGCGAGTTCGAGCGCGGCGTATGGCGCAGCATGGCCGGCATTCCGTTCGGAGAAACGACGTCCTACGGCGCCATCGCCAAGCAGCTTGGCGCGGGTCCGGAAGCGGCCCGCAGCGTGGGCGCCGCCTGCAACAGCAATCCCATTCCACTCATCATTCCCTGTCATCGCGTCATCGGCTCGGACGGTGCGTTGGTGGGGTTCGGCGGTGGGTTGGCGCTCAAGCGCGCGCTGCTGGACTTCGAGTCGGTGATGGCCGGCCATCCGCGCGATCTGTTCGCCGCCTCCTGAAAGCGTGAACATGGAACGCCAGAAATGGGAGGCGGCGGGGCAACCCGCGCATTAGGTTCCCCCCATGCTTCCCAAGCCCTACACATGGAACCGGGCCGACGCCAAGGCCGGCAAGTTCGACGGCAAGTTCATCATCGGGGTATGGACGACGGGGATCTACTGCATCCCCTCCTGCTCGGCGCGCCAGCCCAGGCCCGAGAATGTCTCGATCTTCGCCAGCGAAGCGGACGCCCGGGCCGCCGGCCTGCGTGCCTGCAAGCGCTGCCGCCCCGATCTCTTCTACAAGGGCGAGGACGAGAACATCGCGCTGTTCGCAGGTCTCCAGGCCCGCGTCCGCGCCGACCTGAACGCGCATCCGGACGCCTCCGCGCTCGCCCGCGCCGCGGGCGTCAGCCAGACCAAGCTCGGCGAATTGTTCCGCGAGCACGCCCATCTGGCGCCCGCCGCGTGGCTGAGGCGCGAGCGCGTGCGCGCCGCGGCGCGGATGCTGCTCGACGGCGAGGCGCGCGTCGTCGACGTGGGCTACGCTGTGGGCTTCGAAAGCGAGTCGGTGTTCCATCGCCAGTTCCTGGCGCTGTCGCGGATGACGCCCGGCGCCTATCGCGCGCTGCGGGGATCGGGCGTGTTCCTGCTGCAACTGCCGCCGGGCTATCGCGCCACTGAAGTGCTCGCCTACCACGCCCGCGACCCGGAGAATATCTGCGAGAAGTGCGAGGGCAGCCGCATCTGGAAGGCGCTGGCGACGCCAGATGGCGCCGTGGTGCTGGAGGTTTCGCTGGAAGGCGAGGGTGCATGGTGCCGCGTGCATGCGCCAGGGAAGATGGGTCGCGAAAGCCTCGCCCAGCTTCACATGCAGGCGCTGAAGATGCTGGGCCTCAACAACGAGGTCGCGGCATTCGAAAGGCGCGCCGCCGCCGATCCGGAATTGTCGCTGTTCACGCGCCGCCGGGGCCTGCGCGTGCCGTCGATCCCGACCGGTTTCGATGGGTTGACCTGGGCCATCGTCGGCCAGCAGATCAACGTGACGTTCGCCACCGCCTTGCGCCGCGAAGTGATCCGGCTCGTCGGCGAGCCCGCGACTGGCGGCATGATCGCCCATCCTTCGCCCGCGCGCGTCGCCGATCTGGGCGTGGCCGCGCTGGCCAAACGCCGCTTCTCCCGCTCCAAGGCCGAATACCTGACCGGCGCGGCGAAGGAAGTGGCGGAGGGCCGCCTCGACATCGAAGGATTGCCGGACGGTTCGGCCGTTGCCGCGGAGAAGAAGCTGAAGGCCGTGCGCGGTGTCGGCACCTGGACGGCGCGTTATGCGATGCTGCGCGCGGGCTTCGCGGATTGCGCGCCAGCGGGCGATTCCGCGCTCGCCACCGTGCTCCAGCGCCTGCACCGGCTCGACGAGCGCCCGGACCAGGACGCGACGCAAAAGTTGATGCTGCCCTTCTCGCCCCATCGCAGCCTTGCGACCTGTCACCTGTGGGCGAGCTACCGGGACGCGGCATGAGCGCGGAGAAGCGTTACTGGGCGCCGATCGCCTCGAAGTTCGGCAGGTTCGCGGCCTGGGTGGACGGCGAGGGCCGGCTGATCCGCTTCAATCTGCGGGCGAAGAACGCCGCCCATGTCGATCCCTGCGCGGAGAAGAGCGAGAAGGCGCTGGCCGGCGTCCAGAAGCAGGTCGCGCAATACGATGCCGGCAAGCGCCAGGATTTCGCGTTCGCGCTGTTGGCCGAGGGGCCGGATTTCCATCGCCAGGTCTGGGATGAGCTCCTCAAGATCCCCTTCGGCACCACCACCACCTACGGCGCCATCGCCCGGGCGCTCGGCCGTCCCAACGGCGCCCGCGCGGTGGGGGCGGCCAACGGCGCCAACCCCATCGCGCTCGTCATCCCCTGCCACCGTGTCATCGGCAGCGACGGCACGCTCACCGGCTATGGCGGCGGCCTGCCGCTCAAGCGCGCGCTGCTGGAGCACGAAGCGCGGGTATCGGGCACGAGGATCGGCCTTTTCCCATGAGCGTCACGGCCCGCGAATAGGGGCCGCCCGGATCGGTCCCGCGCGATGGCCAGCCGCCGGCGCACCGTGAACCACAGGAGCAGAATCATCCCGTAAAGCGCCGCCACGGGGATGAGCTGCTTGGGCGTGACCCAGCGGATCTGCCCGACCGGCAAATCCTTCGGATGCTCGCCGCCATGCAGGTCCGGTGGGCGAGTGGAGGGTCGTGGGCGCGACCCTCCGTTCCCGCGATCAGATGGATTTCGAAAGCCCGAAGAAGAAGCCGCGCCGGGGCCCGAACTGGGGTGCGCCCACGCCCACGCCCGTGCCGTCGCGAATCTCGTATTTCTCATCGAACAGATTGATGACGTCGAACCGCGCCGTCACGTCGCCGCCGTCGCCGAGGTCGAAATCGTGACTGAGGCCGGCGTTGACCTGGAGGTAGCCCGGAACGTGGTCGCCATTCGGCACCGCGCCGTCCTTGCGGAGGCCCGAGCCGTAGAGGAAGTCCGCCGACAGGCGCGTACCGTACCAGTTGTAGGTCATCCCGCCCGAGGCCGACAGGTATTGTTCGTGATCGAGGTGGATATAGTGATCGGCGATGTAGGCGAGGTCGCCCGGATCGAAGTCGAACTGGCTCGAAACGATGTCCTTGCCCTCGGCGTGCTCCAGCCCGGCATTCGCATAGGCGGTGAAGTTGTCAGAGTTGTAGCTGGCGGAGAATTCGATGCCGTACTGCTTGCCGTGCTTGTAGTTGAACGGCGTCAGGATGATCGGCGCGCCGAACTGGCCCTCGTCGATCAGGTTGTGGGAGCGCTTGAAGTAGGAATCGACGCCGAACGTGAAGTGGTCGAACAGCTGCTGGCTCACGCCCAGATCGAAGTAGTTCGCCCGCTCCGCCTTGGAAATGTCGTCCCGCGTCAGCGCCGGCGTCGCGGTGGTGTAGCAGGGCGAGGAGACGGTGCCCGGGCAGGTGTCCACGAATTTCGCCACGCTCTCCGCCGCCACCAGCTCGAACGGCGGCGGGGTGAAGAAGCGCGAATACCCGAAATGCACCGTGGTTCCGTCGAAGGGCTGCCACACCGCGTTGATGCGCGGGCTGAGCTGGTTCTCGCGGTCGAAGCCGTCATACTGGTCGAAGCGCACGCCGTAGTTCAGCGTGAACTGCGGCACGATCTTCCATTCGTCCTGGAGATAGGCGCTGTAGCTGTTCTGCGTCTTTCCGCCGTTGTCGATGACCGTGACCGGGACGTCGTTGGGCGGCGCCACCTCGGCGCAATCGTATGGGTCGGCCATCGTGCCCGCGCCGGTGCAGTTGGCGGGCAGCACCTGCGAGGTCGTGTCGCTGGTCGCCCGTTCCGTCTGCACGATCACGCCGCCACGGATCGTGTGGTTATCGCCGATCTCGTAATCGCCTTCGGCCTGCAGGCCGAACGACGTGTCCTTCTTGAACGCCGCCTGCGCGATGCCGTCGAACTCCAGGTCGCCCGTGGGATCGGGCGAGAAGTTCAGGCTCGAATAGCGCGCGAAGGCCGAGACCTGGAAGTTGAAGCGTCCCTGGCTGTGCAGGTAGCTGAGGATGCCGTAGTCGGTGATTTCGCGCTGCGTCTCGTTGAGCTGGGCGCTGTTGAAGCTGGAATCCCCGTTCACGGTGAAGCCCGCCAGCTGATCCGGATTGTCCGGAATCTGGAAGTGATCGTGGGAGATGCCCGCGATCAGGGTGACGCGGCTGTTCGAGTCCAGGATGTCCTCGAAATAGCCGAAGCCGTGATATTGCGCGGTGTGATCGTGGATCGGAACCGAGGCGCCGTTGGGCGACTCGATGCCGTCGTGATCCTCCAGATAATCGCCCGCCACGAAGTAGTTGAACGTGCCGCTGTTGCCGCCGTAGTCGAAGCTCGGCTCAAGCGTGCCGTGGCTGCCGCCATAGATCGACACCTGTCCGCCCGGCTCGAACTGGCCGCTACGCGTCTGCATGTCGATGACCGCGCCGGTGACGAGGCCGTACTCTGCGGGGAGCGCGCCGGTGATCAGCTTCACCGAGGAGGCGAGCCTGGGATCGAGCGTCTGCCCGAACACGCTGATGCCCTCGGGGATGATCACGCCGTTCAGCCGGTATTGCAGCGCATTGTGCTCGCCGCGCACGTGAAGCTGGCCGAACGAATCCTGCGCCACGCTCGGCGCCTGCAGGATCACCTGGTTGAGCAGGTTGTTCTCTCCGCCCGGCGCGGCTTCGATGTCCTTCTGGGAGAAGGTGTAGGTGGAGGCGCCGGTCTGGGTCTGGATGCTGTTGCGCGCCTCGTCGAGCCGGTGGGCGGTGACGGTGACGTTCTCGACGGCCGACGGCCCCGATTGCGAGGGCCCGGACTGGTCGTTGATCTGCGCCTGGGCTGCCGAACTCATCGCCAGGGCCATCGCGGCCGTTGCGAGCAAAATGGAACGAGACATTCGAATTCCCCTGTATGACGCCCCGCCACGGGCCACGCGGGCCGCACAAGCGGATCGGAATTGCCTGGATGAATGACGCCGTGCGCCGGACGGAATCCGGGCGCAACGTCAGGCGGTCGCGATGCAAACGTCAGGGGCGGGGAGGCGCGCGGCCCTGCCAGCCGTGCGAGAACACGCTGACGATGCGCGGCAGCGCGATGACGATGGAGACGTAGGAGAAGGCCTCGACCGGCAGCGCCACGAGCGGCGCGCCGGGCATGACGAAATGCCCGGCGTAGAGCATCTCCTGGCAGAACGGGCAGTTGTTGCTGTCGTTGTCGACCGGGCTGCTCTTGCCCTTCACGGGCGCCGGATGCTCGGCGACGACGCCCGCGGTCACGGACAGCCGCCCGACATGGATGTGCGTCTGCGTGACGGTGGCCTGGAGCGCGAAGGAGAGCGTGATGAGCAGCGCCAGCGCCAGCCGCAGCCCGCCTGGGGCGCGTCCGGCAGCGGCGCGAGGGACTCTCCGTCTCATGGCGCAAGGCTAAACCGGAACGCGGGGGGCTGCGCAAGAGGAGATATGACACGCGCCGTCAGATTAACCCTTCGGTCGCGCCGGCCTGCGCGTTCATTCCCAGCCCGAGCCTGCGCAATTCGGCGTGAAGGCTGGAGGACAACGCTGTCGCCATCGCCGACCGCGTGGGTTGCGGCGCCGCGGCCAGCGCACGCTCGAACCAGAGCGCGGCGCCCGCGATGCAGCCCTCCGCGACAAGCAGGGTGGCATAATTGTAGGCCCCGCGGAAATAGCCGCCTTCGGCCGACTTCCGGTACCACGCCCGCGCAAGCGCCATGTCGGGCGCCGCGCCCCAGCCATGTTCGTAACAGCGCGCCAGGAGGTTCATGGCACGGATGTGACCCTGTCCCGCGGCCTTTGCATACCAGCCGAAGGCCGCTTCCAGATCCCGCGCCACGCCGAGTCCGTCGAGGTGAAGGTGGCCAAGATTGTATTGCGCCCAGTCATCGCCCGCTTCCGCCGCCGTTCGATAGTGATGGGCGGCGCGCGCGAGGTCCCGTCCGGCGCCCCAGCCATTCTCGAAGCAGCGGCCCAGCATGTTGTGAGCGTCGGCGAGCCCCGTTTCGGCTGCGCGCGCGAACCAGCCGAACGCGGCCGCCTCGTCCCTGCGCGTGCGTTCGCCCGCGAGCAGCATGCGCCCAAGCCGCATCTGCGCCTCGGTCAATCCCGCCTTCGCGGCCGCCATGACCCACGCGAAGGCGTTCGAGCCGGACAGCGCCGCGGCCAGCTCCTCGCGGCCCATCGCCGAGAGCGCGGCGACGCGCCAGGCATCCGCTGCGGCGAAGGCGTTCACATCTCGGTCCATTTGCGCACGAGGTTGTGGTAGGTGGCCGTCAGCCGCACGAGCGCCGGATGATCCGGCAGGGCCTGGCCCATCTCCGCGATGGAGCGGTCGAGCTCGTGGAGAAGCGTGCGCTCGGCGTCGTCCTTCACCAGGCTCTGCACCCACAAGAACGAGGCGAGCCGCACGCCGCGCGTTACCGGCGCGACGCGATGCAGGCTCGTGGCGGGATAGAGCACCATGTCGCCCGGCTCGAGCTTCACCGCATGCGCGCCGTAGGTGTCTTCCACGACCAGCTCGCCGCCGTCGTAGTCGCCGGGCGGCGACAGGAACAGCGTCGCCGACACGTCGGTGCGGATGCGGTGCGCCGCGCCGGGCACCTGGCGGATGGCGTTGTCGACATGGGCGCCGAAACCCATGCCGGCCTCGTAGCGGTTGAACAGCGGCGGATAGACCGCGCGGGGCAGGGCGGCGGAAATGAAGAGCGGATCTCGCTCCAGCGCGGCCAGCACGATCTGCCCCAGCTCGCGCGCCAGCGCGCCGTCTTCCGCCAGTTGCAGGTTGTCCTTCACCTTGGCCGATTGCGGCCCCGCCGTGACGCGCCCGTCCACCCATTCGGCCTGCGCGAGCCGCGCGCGGATCTCCGCGGCGGCGGCCGGCGAGAGCAGGTGGGGGACGCGCAGCAGCATCAGAGATTCACGATCGCCGAAAGCGTGAAGGTGCGCCCCGCGCCCGGCACCACGTGGTTCTCGACGACCGAGGAGAAGTAGGCGTTCGAGAAGTATTTCCTGTCGAAGAGATTGTAGCCGTTGAGCTGCAGCGAAACATTGTCCGTGACCGGATAGGACGCCATGGCGTCGAACGTGACGTAGGACGGGACGTGCGCCACTTCGCCGTCGGCCGTCTTGAAGGCCGCCCGCCGCCCCAGATAGTTCACGCCCAGCCCCGTCTTGAACCCGCCGTCGAAATCGTAGGTGGTCCAGAGATCGGCCTGGTTGTGCGCGGTGTTGGGCACCGGGCCCTTCAGGCCGGTCCCGAACACGCCCAGCGAGCGCCCGTCGAGATAGGTGTAGCCCGCGACGATCTCCCAACGGTCGGTGAGGTTGCCCGCGACATCGGCCTCGAAGCCGTTCTCGCGCAGCTCGCCCGACAAGGTCTGCAGGCCGGGATTGAGCGGGTCGGCGATGCGGGCGTTCTCCATCACCGTGTCGAAGAGCGCAGCGGTGACCGAGAGCATGCCGTCCAGCAGCTGCGTCTTGCCGCCGAGCTCGAAGGTGTGGTCCTTCTCCGGCGCGAGATCGGCATTGCGCGCCGAGAGCGACAGGTTCTCGGCCGACGGGTTGAACGAAGTCCCCCACGACAGATAGATGCTCGAATTCTCGTCCGGCTTGTAGACCAGCGCCGTGCGTGGGCTGGCGAAATAGTCGGTGTGGTGGAAATGCGCATGCGTGACGGGCTCGCTGAAATCCGCGTCGAAGCGATCCCAGCGCAGTGCCGCCACCAGGCTCCAATGCGTCCCCCAGTCGATGGTGTCCACGGCATAGAGGCCGGTCGTGTCGGCACTGGTGCCGGGGCGCTGGCGGATGCCCGTCTGGTGCCCGGGAAAAGCCTCGTCGGGATCCGGGTCGAGCAGCGGCGTGGGCAGGATCGCCGTGTCCTGGTTGGTGTAGCGCGTGAGATCGGCTTCCTCGTGATCGAGTTCGACGCCCGCGATGAGCGTGTGCGCGAGCACGCCGGTCGTGAACTTCATGCTCGCATCGGCGTCGTTCATCAGCGTCTTCACGGTGCCGGAAACGCTTGGCCGGTCGCGCAGGACGAAGATCTGGCCGAGCGGCATGCCCGCCACCGGAAAGAGCGGATTGAAGGTGGCGACCGGCACCTCGCCGGCCGCGCCCGTGCACACCGGCGCGCCCGCCCAGGGCGCCGAACCCGCGTAGCAGTTGGCATCGCCATAGACCGGCGAGGTCTGGCGGGTATCGAAATAGTAGTTGCCCCAGCGCGCCTTGTCCGAGAGCGTCAGGCCGTTGGCGAAGTCGTGCTTCACCGTGCCGGTGACGATGTTGACGTTGGTCTTCTGCCGGTCGTCCGCCGGCAGGCCGTAATAGGCGTCGCGCTTCACCGGCGCGGGCTCGCCGAACAGGAACGGCACGCCGAAATCGGGGACGTTGTCCTCATATTCGTGGAAATAGGCCAGCGTGAAGGTCGTCGGCGTGTCGAGCCCGAACGCGACGGAAGGCGCGGCGCCCCAGCGGCGGACGCGCGCGTCGTCGCGGTCCGCGATGTGCGATTTCATGCCCATGAGATCGATGCGCAAGGCGGAATCGTCGCCGAGGAGATAGTTCACGTCGGTGGTGCCGCGGTATTCCTCGTTCGTGCCCACGGTGAAGATGCCGCTTTCGATCGGGTAGAGCGTGGGCAGCTTGGAAACCTGGTTGATCACCCCGCCGGTCGAGCCGCGGCCGAACAGCGTCGAGGCCGGGCCCTTGTAGACCTCCACCGCGTCGTAATCGAAGCTGTCGCGGGTATAGAAGCCGGTGTCGCGCAGCCCGTCGAGGAAGAAATCGTCGCTGGCGGAGAAGCCGCGCAGGTTGACCGTATCGCCGTGCGCGCCGCCTTCGCCGGAATTGAGCGTGATGCCGGGCACGTTGCGCAGCGCGTCCTGCAGGCTGGCCGTGCCCTGTTCCTGGATGACCTTCAACGGCACCACGTTGATCGATTGCGGGGTGTCGAGGATTTTCTCCGGCAGCTTGTCCAGCTGCGGCCGCCGTCCGGTGACGGTGACGTTCTCTGGCTCTGGCGCCGGACCGTTGCCAGCCACAACGGTGTCCGCCAGCGCGCCCGAAAGCGCCGCCAGCGAAGTGATCCCAAAGCCCGTCGCCCCCAACGCCGTGCGCTGAACCAGAGTCCGCATCCTGCTCCACCTGAAACTGATAATCGTTCGCAAGTCGGTGCAGATTGCGCGGGAACCTTGGACCTGTCAATGAGACTTACTCGCAAAAACGCCGCAGGCGGCGTGTTGCGTCCTGGGCGCCATTCGGGAATCTGATGGCACCGGATCGGGGACGCAGATGGCCGCGAACAAGACCAAGGCGACGCAGGCAAGCGTGGCGGATTTCCTGGCTGCGATACCGGACGAAGCCCGCCGGAAGGACGCCCGGCTTCTCACCCGGATGATGCAGAAGGCGACGGGCGAGAAGCCGAGGATGTGGGGCCCGTCGATCGTGGGCTTCGGCAGCTATCGCTATGTCTACGAGAGCGGCCGGGAAGGGGACATGCCGCTCGTCGGCTTTTCGCCGCGCAAGCCCGCCCATGTCCTCTACGTCCGCGCCGGCTCCGGCCACCTCGACAAACTCCTCCCCAAGCTGGGCAGACACACCACCGGAAAAGGCTGCCTCTACGTCAAGAGGCTCGGCGACGTGGACCTCCAGATCTTGGAAAGGCTGATCGCCCGGGCGGCCGCGACGGCGGGCAAGACGTAGGCCGGAAAGGCCTCCCGGCCGGGCCGTTTTTGACGCAGTGCGAAATATCCTTTCTTTCGGCTTGACCCCCCACCCCGCGCTCTGTAAATAGCGCGACCTCGCAGGCAGGCCGTCTGGGCGCTTGAGCCAAGAAACGCTGCTGGCAAGCCAGTTTAGAAGCGTAGACGCGCGACTCAGGGGCCTCCCCTCAGTCCTCCGCATGTCCGGAACGGGGCCGAAAGGGTCCGTGACCGGAGTTTTGGTTTTGGCCGTGCCCGTTCGCGGGCCGTCCGTTGGGAACAGGAAGACGAATGCCGACGATCAACCAGCTCATTCGCAAGCCGCGGGGCGAGAAGCCCAAGCGCAACAAGGTTCCGGCCCTCAAGCAGTGCCCGCAGAAGCGCGGCGTCTGCACGCGCGTCTACACCACGACGCCGAAGAAGCCGAACTCGGCGCTGCGCAAGGTCGCGAAGGTTCGCCTGACCAACGGCCACGAGGTCGTGAGCTACATCCCCGGCGAGGGCCATAATCTGCAGGAACACTCGGTCGTGCTCATCCGCGGCGGCCGCGTGAAGGACCTGCCGGGCGTTCGCTACCACATCATCCGCGGCGTCCTCGATACGCAGGGCGTGAAGGACCGCAAGCAGCGCCGTTCGCTCTACGGCGCCAAGCGGCCGAAGTGATCTGAGCGAAGCGAAGATCATCCCGGCCAAGCGAAGCGCGAGCCGGGATCGATCGAGAGGAAAAGAGACGAAGGAAAGAATCGAATGTCCCGTCGCCGCCGCGCAGACAAACGCGAGATCGTTCCGGACGCCAAGTTCGGCGATTTCGTCGTCGCCAAGTTCATGAACAGCCTGATGTACGACGGCAAGAAGTCCGCCGCCGAGGGCATCATGTACGGCGCGTTCGACACGATCCAGCAGAAGACCAAGCAGGATCCGCTTCAGGTCTTCCACGAGGCGCTGCGCAACGTGTCGCCGGCGCTGGAAGTGCGCTCCCGCCGCGTCGGAGGCGCCACCTACCAGGTGCCCGTCGAAGTGCGCACCGACCGTTCGCGGGCCCTCGCGATCCGCTGGCTGATCACCGCCGCGCGCGGCCGCAACGAGCCGACGATGACCGGACGGCTGTCGGGCGAGATCCTCGACGCCGCCAACAACCGCGGCAACGCCGTCAAGAAACGCGAAGACACCCACAAGATGGCGGATGCGAACCGCGCGTTCTCGCACTACCGCTGGTAACGAACAGTACAAGAGTCAGAAGATGCCCCGCACGACCCCGCTCGACAAATACAGGAACATCGGCATTGCCGCGCACATCGATGCCGGCAAGACGACGACGACCGAGCGCATCCTCTATTACACGGGCAAGAGCCATAAGATCGGCGAGGTGCACGACGGCGCCGCGACCATGGACTTCATGGAGCAGGAGCAGGAGCGCGGCATCACCATCACCTCCGCCGCGACCACCGCGTTCTGGAAGGACCACCGCATCAACATCATCGACACGCCCGGCCACGTCGACTTCACCATCGAGGTCGAGCGCTCCATGCGCGTGCTCGACGGCGCGGTGGCGGTGTTCGACGCCGTGGCCGGCGTGGAGCCGCAGTCCGAGACGGTGTGGCGCCAGGCCGACAAGTACGAAGTCCCGCGCATCTGCTTCGTCAACAAGATGGACCGCATGGGCGCGGACTTCCCGCGCTGCATCGAGATGATGATCGACCGGCTCGGCACCAGGCCGATGGCGGTCACCTGGCCGATCGGCGCCGAGGCCGATTTCAAGGGCATCGTCGACCTGGTGCGCATGACGGCGCTGATCTGGAAGGAAGAGCAGCTCGGCGCGAAGTTCGATGAAGTCGAGATTCCCGCCGACCTCAAGGCCAAGTGCGACGAGCTGCACACCCAGCTGGTCGAGATGGCGGTCGAGCAGGACGAGAAGCTGCTCGAGGCCTATCTCGATGGCCACATGCCGTCCGAGGCCGACCTCAAGCGCTGCATCCGCAAGGGCTGCATCGGCTTCGCCTTCGTGCCGGTGCTGTGCGGCTCCGCGTTCAAGAACAAGGGCGTGCAGCCCCTGCTCGACGCGGTGATCGACTACCTGCCGTCGCCGCTGGACATCCCGGCCGTGAAGGGCATCGACCCCAAGGGCAACGAAGTCGAGCGCCCCGCCGACGACAAGGCGCCGTTCGCGGGCCTCGCGTTCAAGATCATGGACGACCCGTTCGTGGGCTCCATCACCTTCGTGCGCGTCTATTCCGGCACGCTGGTTTCGGGCACGGGCGTGCTCAACTCGGTGAAGGACAAGAGCGAGCGCGTCGGCCGCATGCTGCTGATGCACGCCAACAGCCGCGAGGACATCAAGGAAGCCTATGCCGGCGACATCGTCGCGCTCGCGGCGCTCAAGCTCACCACCACGGGCGAAACGCTCTGCGATCCCAACAATCCGGTGATCCTGGAGCGCATGGAATTCCCCGATCCGGTGATCGAGGTCGCCATCGAGCCGAAGACCAAGGCCGACCAGGAGAAGATGGGCGTGGCGCTCAATCGCCTCGCGCAGGAAGACCCGTCGTTCCGCGTCTCCACCGACCAGGAGTCGGGCCAGACCATCCTCAAGGGCATGGGCGAGCTCCATCTCGAGATCAAGGTCGACATCCTGAAGCGCACCTACAAGGTGGACGCCAATGTCGGCGCGCCGCAGGTGGCGTATCGCGAGACGCTGTCGCGGCCCGTGTCGATCAAGTACACGCACAAGAAGCAGACCGGCGGTTCGGGCCAGTTCGCCGAAGTCTCGATCGATTTCGAGCCGCTACCGCCCGGCTCCGGCTTTGTGTTCGAGAACGACGTCGTGGGCGGCTCGGTGCCGAAGGAGTTCATCCCCGCGGTCGAGAAGGGCCTCAAGAACCAGAAGGAATCCGGCCTGCTCGCCGGCTTCCCGGTGATCGACTTCAAGGCGACGCTCACCGACGGCAAGTACCACGAGGTCGACTCCAACGCGCTGACCTTCGACATCGCGGCGCGCGCGGCGTTCCGCGAACTGGCGTCGAAGGGCGCGGTGAAGCTGCTGGAGCCGATCATGAAGGTGGAGGTGGTGACGCCGGACGAGTTCCTCGGCGGGGTCATCGGCGACCTCAACTCCCGCCGCGGCCAGGTGCAGGGCACCGACAGCCGCGGCAACGCCCAGGTCGTGACCGCCATGGTCCCGCTCGCCAACATGTTCGGCTACATCAACACGCTGCGCTCGATGTCCCAGGGCCGCGCGCAGTATTCGATGCAGTTCGACCACTACGAGCAGGTGCCGCAGGCGATCGCGGACGAAGTCAAAGCCAAGTACGCCTAATCCAATTCCAAGAGCTTACGGAGAGAACAAATGGCCAAAGCAAAATTCGAGCGGAACAAGCCGCACTGCAACATCGGCACGATCGGCCACGTCGACCACGGCAAGACGTCGTTGACGGCCGCCATCACCAAGGTGCTCGCCGAGAAGGGTCAGGCTTCGTTCACCGCCTACGATCAGATCGACAAGGCGCCGGAAGAGAAGGCGCGCGGCATCACCATTTCGACGGCGCATGTCGAGTATGAGACCGACAAGCGCCACTACGCGCACGTCGACTGCCCCGGCCACGCCGACTACGTGAAGAACATGATCACCGGCGCCGCCCAGATGGACGGCGCGATCCTGGTGGTGTCCGCCGCCGACGGCCCGATGCCGCAGACGCGCGAGCACATCCTGCTCGCGCGCCAGGTCGGCGTGCCGGCGCTTGTGGTGTTCATGAACAAGGTCGACATGGTCGACGATCCCGAGCTTCTCGACCTCGTCGAGCTCGAGGTCCGCGAGCTCCTGTCGTCCTACAACTTCCCCGGCGACAAGATCCCGATCGTCCGCGGCTCCGCGCTCATGGCGCTGGAAGACAAGAACAAGGAGATCGGCCACGACGCGATCCTCAAGCTGATGGACGCGGTGGACGCCGCCATTCCGCAGCCCGAGCGCCCCGTGGATCAGCCGTTCATGATGGCGATCGAGGACGTGTTCTCGATCTCCGGCCGCGGCACCGTGGTGACCGGCCGTATCGACCGCGGCGTCGTCAAGGTGGGCGAGGAAGTCGAGATCGTCGGCATCCGCCCCACCACCAAGACGACCGTCACCGGCGTGGAGATGTTCCGCAAGCTGCTCGACCAGGGCCAGGCCGGCGACAACGTCGGCTGCCTGCTGCGCGGCGTGGAGCGCGACGGGGTGGAGCGCGGCCAGGTGCTGGCGAAGCCCGGCTCCATCACGCCGCACACCAACTTCACCGCCGAGGTGTACGTGCTGACGAAGGAAGAGGGCGGCCGCCATACGCCGTTCTTCGCCAACTACCGTCCGCAGTTCTACTTCCGCACCACCGACGTGACCGGCATCGTCAAGCTCCCGGAAGGCACCGAGATGGTGATGCCGGGCGACAACGTGTCGATCGAGGTCGAGCTGATCGTGCCGATCGCCATGGAGGAGAAGCTCCGCTTCGCCATCCGTGAAGGCGGCCGCACGGTGGGTTCGGGCGTCGTCGCCAAGATCATCAAATAAGGACCGATCGATCGTCGGTCTTGTGGCCGATCCGGAGAAGCGAATATGCAAGGTCAAAACATCCGCATCAGGCTCAAGGCCTTCGATCACCGCATCCTCGACAATTCGACGCGGGAGATCGTCAACACGGCGAAGCGCACCGGCGCCCAGGTCCGCGGACCCATTCCGCTGCCCACCGGCTTCGAGCGCTTCACCGTCAACCGTTCCCCGCATGTGGACAAGAAGAGCCGCGAGCAATTCGAAATCCGCACGCACAAACGCCTGCTCGACATCATCGATCCCACGCCGCAGACGGTCGACGCGCTGATGAAGCTCGACCTCGCGGCCGGCGTCGACGTCGAAATCAAGCTTTAAGGAGTACGAGCGCGATGCGCACAGGCGTCATCACGCAGAAAGTCGGCATGACACGGCTGTTCCTCGAGGACGGCCGGCATGTGCCCGTCACGGTCCTGAAGCTTGACGGCTGCCAGGTCGTGGGCACGCGCAACAAGGAGAAGGACGGCTACACCGCCGTCCAGCTCGGTGCCGGCTTCGCGAAGACCAAGCGCTTGACCAAGGCCGATCGCGGCCAGTTCGCGAAGGCCGAGGTCGAGCCCCGGAAGAAGGTCATGGAGTTCCGCGTCGACGAGAAGAACCTCCTCGAAGTGGGCGACATGCTGAAGGCCGACCATTTCGTGGAAGGCCAGATGGTCGACATCACCGGCATCACCATCGGCCGCGGCTTCACCGGCGCCATGAAGCGCTGGAACTTCCGCGGCCTCGAGGCGAGCCACGGCGTGTCGATCTCCCACCGCTCCCTGGGCGGCACGGGCGGGCGCCAGGATCCCGGCAAGACCTTCAAGAACAAGAAGATGCACGGCCATTACGGCGACGAGCGTGTCACCACCCAGAACCTGGAAGTGGCGAAGGTCGACGTCGAGCGCGGCCTCATCATGGTGCGCGGCGCCGTGCCCGGCTCCAAGGGCGGCTGGGTCATGGTGCGCGACGCCGTGAAGAAGCCGCACAAGGACTCGCCGATGCCGGGTTCGGTGACCAGGCGCGAGAAGGCCGCACCGGCGGCCGCTCCCGCCGAACAGAAGACGGAGGGCTGAACGTGAAAGCGAAGGTCCTCAATCTCGACAACAAGGCCGCCGGCGAGGTCGATCTCAAGGACGAGATCTACGGTCTGGAGCCGCGCCCCGACCTCATCCAGCGCGTCGTCGTCTGGCAGCTCGCCAAGCGCCGCGCCGGCACGCACAAAGTCCTCACGCGCGGCGAGATCAACCGCACCAAGAAGAAGGTCTACAAGCAGAAGGGCACGGGCCAGGCGCGTCACGGCGCGCGTTCGGCTCCGCTCTATGTCGGCGGCGCCAAGGCGATGGGCCCGGTGCAGCATAGCCACGAGTTCGACCTGCCCAAGAAGGTCCGTTCGCTCGGGCTTCGACACGCGCTCTCGTCCAAGGCCAGGGGCGGCAATATCGTGGTGATCGACGAGGCGAAATCATCCGCGATCAAGACCGCCGATCTCGCCAGGCGCTTCGGCGAGATGGGCGTGGCGAACGCGCTGGTGGTCGATGGCGAGTTCGACAGGAACTTCCATCTTTCCGCCCGCAACCTCAGCCACGTTTCGCTGCTGCCCGCCAGGGGCCTCAATGTCTACGACATCATGAAGAGCGAGAAGCTGGTGCTGACCAAGGCCGCCGTTGCCGCCATCGAGGAGCGCCTTTCATGAGCGGCCCGAACTACGACGTGATCCTGTCGCCGGTCATCACCGAAAAGGCGACCAAGCTGACCGAGGCCAACCAGGTGGTGTTCCGCGTGAGCCTGGACGCGACCAAGCCGCAGATCGCCAAGGCGGTCACCGACCTGTTCAAGGTCAAGGTGACGGCGGTCAACACCGTGCGCGTCAAGGGCAAGGTCAAGGCCAACCGCTCCGGCCGTTACAAGAAGAGCGACTACAAGAAAGCGATCGTGACGCTCGCCGAAGGCCAGCAGATCGACGTGACGACGGGGCTGTAAGATGGCGTTGAAGCAATACCGGCCGACCACTCCGGGCCAGCGCCAGCTGGTGCTGATCGACCGTTCCGGCCTGCACAAGGGCGGCCCCGTCAAGGCGCTGACCGAGGGCCAGACGCGCCATGGCGGCCGCAACAACACCGGCCGCGTCACCGTGCGCTGGCAAGGCGGAGGCCACAAGCAGCGCTATCGCATCGTCGATTTCAAGCGCAGGAAGTTCGATGCTCCCGCCAGGGTCGAGCGTCTGGAATACGATCCCAACCGCACCGCCTTCATCGCCCTCATCAAGTACAAGGACGGCGAGCTCGCCTACATCTTGGCGCCGCAGCGCCTGGCCGTCGGCGACACGGTCGTCTCGGGCGCCAGGGTCGACGTGAAGCCCGGCAACGCGATGCCGCTGTCGGCCATGCCGGTCGGCACCATCGTCCACAACATCGAGATGAAGCCGGGCAAGGGCGGCCAGATCGCCCGCTCCGCCGGCACCTACGCGCAGTACCTGGGCCGCGACGCGGGCTACGCGATCCTGCGGCTGAATTCCGGCGAAGTGCGCCGCGTGCAGCTCGTCTGCATGGCCACGGTGGGCGCGGTGTCCAACCCCGACCACATGAACGAGGTCATCGGCAAGGCTGGCCGCAACGTCTGGAAGGGCAAGCGCCCCCATGTCCGCGGCACCGCGATGAACCCGATCGACCACCCGCATGGCGGCGGCGAAGGCCGCACCAAGGGGGGCCGTCATCCCGTCACGCCGTGGGGCAAGGGCACCAAGGGCAACAAGACGCGCAAGAACAAGCGCACCACGAAATTCATCGTCCGCTCGCGGCACGGCAAGGCGGCACAAGGGTAATCGGCATGGCACGCTCAGTTTGGAAAGGTCCGTTCGTCGACGGCTATCTGCTTCAGAAGGCGGATGCGGCCCGCGGCTCGGGACGCAAGGACGTGATCAAGACCTGGTCGCGCCGCTCCACGATCCTGCCGCAGTTCGTCGGCCTCACCTTCGGGGTCTACAACGGCAGGAAGCACATCCCCGTGCTCGTCACCGAGGAGATGGTCGGCCACAAGCTCGGCGAGTTCTCGCCGACGCGCACCTTCCACGGCCACACCGGCGGCGGCGACAAGAAGGCGAAGAGGGACTAGATGAGCAAGCAATCCCGCGCGCGCGTTCTTGCGGACAACCAGGCCCGGGCGGTCGGGTACAATATCCGCGTCAGCCCGCGCAAGCTGAACCTCGTGGCGCAGTCGATCCGCGGCCTCAGGGCCGAGGCGGCGCTGAACACGCTCACCTTCTCGCCCAAGCGCATCGCCGGCAACGTCAAGAAGGTGCTGCAGTCCGCCATCGCCAATGCCGAGAACAATCACGACCTGGACGTCGACGATCTCGTCGTCACCGAGGCCAGCGTCGGCAAGAACATGGTGCTCAAGCGCTTCCATGCGCGTGCTCGCGGCCGCGGCGCCGCCGTGATGAAGCCCTTCGCCCAGATCACCATCGTGGTCGAGGAGAAGCGCGAAGAGAAGAAGGAAGAGCCGAAGGGCAAGAACGCCCCGGCCAGGAAAGCTGCGGCTAAGAAGTCCGCCGCGAAGAAGGAGACGGCCTGATGGGTCAGAAGGTCAACCCGACCGGCCTTAGGCTCGGCATCAACCGCACCTGGGATTCGCGCTGGTACGCCGGCAAGAAGGACTACGGCAAGCTCCTGCAGCAGGACATCAGGATCCGCGAGCACCTCTCGGAGCGCCTCAAGCTCGCCGGCGTCAGCCGCGTGGTGATCGAGCGTCCGCACAAGAAGTGCCGCATCACCATCCATTCCGCGCGCCCCGGCGTCGTCATCGGCAAGAAGGGCGCCGACATCGAGAAGCTCAAGGGCGACGTCCAGAAGTTCACCTCGGACGAGGTGCATCTCAACATCGTCGAGATCCGCAAGCCCGAGATCGATGCGAAGCTCGTGGCCGAGAACATCGCCCAGCAGCTCGAGCGCCGCGTCGCCTTCCGCCGCGTGATGAAGCGCGCCGTGCAGTCGGCCATGCGCCTGGGCGCGCTCGGCATCCGCATCAACTGCGGCGGCCGCCTCGGCGGCGCCGAGATCGCGCGCGTGGAGTGGTACCGCGAGGGCCGCGTGCCGCTGCACACGCTGCGCGCCGACATCGATTACGGCACCGCCACGGCCAAGACGACCTACGGCACCTGCGGCGTGAAAGTCTGGATCTTCAAGGGCGAGATCATGGAGCACGACCCCATGGCCGTCGACAAGCGCCAGTCCGAAGCCGCCGAGCAGAAGGCGCCGCGCACGCCCACGCCCGCTCCGGCCCCCGCAGACTGATGGAATAGAGTCATGCTGTCTCCCAAACGCACCAAGTTCCGCAAGCAGTTCAAGGGCCGCATCCACGGCGCCGCGAAGGCGGGCACGCAGCTCAATTTCGGCGAATACGGCCTCAAGGCCATGGAGCCGGAGCGGCTGAACGCGCGCGAGATCGAGGCCGCCCGCCGCGCCATCACGCGCGAGATGAAGCGCGCGGGCCGCGTGTGGATCCGCATCTTCCCGGACGTGCCGGTGTCGAAGAAGCCCGCCGAGGTGCGCATGGGCGCCGGCAAGGGCGCGCCGGAGTTCTGGGCGGCGCGCGTGAAGCCGGGCCGCATCCTGTTCGAGATCGACGGCGTGGACCTGACGACGGCCAAGGAGGCCATGCGGCTCGGCGCGGCCAAGCTCTCCATCGCGACGAAGTTCGTCGCCCGCCCGCACAGCAAATAGGAAACGGCCATGGCAGCGAAGGAAAAAAAGAAGAAGGCCCCGGCCATCGAGCGGGCTAAGCACGCCACCAAGGCGGACGAATTCCGCGGCCAGACTGAGGATCAGCTGGGCGACCAGCTGGCGAAGCTGAAGAAGGAGCAGTTCAACCTGCGCTTCCAGCGCGCCAACGGCCAGCTCGAGAAGACCAATCGCGTGCGCCAGGTCCGCAAGGACATCGCCCGCATCGCCACGGTGCTGAACGAGCAGCGCCGCAAACAGGCGCAAGGATAAGAGGAAGACTATGCCCAAGCGCGTGCTGCAAGGCGTCGTGGTCAGCGACAAGAACGCCAAGACCGTGGTGGTCAACGTGGAGCGCCGCTTCACGCACCCGGTGATGGGAAAGACCGTGCGCCGGTCGAAGAATTACCATGCCCACGACGAGAAGGGCGAGTTCAAGGCGGGCGACGTCGTGCGCATCCGCGAGTGCAAGCCGGTTTCCAAGCTCAAGCGCTGGGAAGTCGTCGAGCGCGTGGGCAAGTGAGCGGGCGGAGCTTCGGGAGTTAGAACATGATTCAGATGACCACCGAGCTCGACGTCGCCGACAATTCCGGCGCGCGCCGCGTGATGTGCATCAAGGTGATCGGCGGCTCCAAGCGCCGCTACGCCGACGTGGGCGACACCATCGTGGTGTCGGTCAAGGAAGCCATCCCGCGCGGCCGCGTGAAGAAGGGCGAGGTCGTCAAGGCCGTCGTCGTGCGCACCGCCAAGGGCGTGCGCCGTCCCGACGGCAGCCTGATCCGCTTCGACAACAACGCCGCCGTGCTGGTCAACGCGCAGAACGAGCCGATCGGCACGCGCATCTTCGGGCCGGTGACGCGCGAGCTGCGCTCCAAGAACCACATGAAGATCATTTCGCTCGCGCCGGAGGTGCTGTGATGGGTGCGTCGATCCGCAAAGGCGACCGCGTCGTCGTCATCACGGGGCGCGACAAGGGCAAGAAGGGCGAGGTGCTGAAGGTCTTCCCGGCGGATGACCGCGCGCTCGTCTCCAATGTGAACATGGTGAAGCGTCACACCAAGCAGAGCACCAGGAGCCAGGGCGGCATCGTCAACAAGGAGGCGCCGGTTCACCTGTCGAACCTCGCCCATGTCGACCCCAAGTCCGGCAATGCCACGCGCATCGGCTGGAAGGTGCTGGGCGACGGTCGCAAGGTGCGCTTCGCGAAGAAGTCCGGTGAGGTCATCGATGTCTGAGGCTGGTAACGAGAAGCCCAAGGCCGCCCAAAAAGCCGCAAAGGGGGGCGACAAGCCCCAGGGCGAGAAGGCGAAGGGCGGCGGCGTGCCCAAGGAGAAGAAGGGCAAGAAGGACGCGGCCGGCGGCAACGCCGTGGCCGTGGGCGAGACCTCGCGCGACCCGGACTACGTGCCGCGCTTCAAGAAGCGCTATCAGGAGGTCATCAAGCCCTCGCTGATGAAGGAGTTCGGCTACAAGAACGCGATGCAGGTGCCGAAGATCAACAAGATCGTGCTGAACATCGGCGCGGGCGAGGGCGCTTCGGACGGCAAGAAGATCCAGCAGGCGCAGAACGACCTGACCGCCATCGCCGGCCAGAAGGCCGTCATCACCAAGGCCAAGAAGGCGATCGCGCAGTTCAAGATCACGGTCGGCCGCCCCATCGGCGTGAAGGTCACCCTGCGCAAGGACCGGATGTACGAGTTCCTCGACCGCTTCGTGACCATGGCGCTGCCGCGCGTGCGCGATTTCCGCGGCCTGAACGGCAAGAGCTTCGACGGCAAGGGCAACTTCGCCGTCGGCGTCAAGGAGCACATCATCTTCGTCGAGATCGACTACGACAAGACGGAGACGGTGTGGGGCATGGACATCGTGATCAACACCTCTGCGAAGACCGATGCGGAAGCCAGGGCGCTTCTCAAGGGCTTCCAATTCCCGTTCATGAACTGAGGCGAACATGGCCAAGAAAAGCCAGATCAACCGCAACAAGAAGCGCGAAAAGCTCGTGGCGCAGTATGCCGAGCGGCGCAAGGCGCTGAAGGCGAAGACGCAGGACATGAGGCTTCCGCCGGAGGAGCGCTTCGCCGCCCAGCTCAAGCTCGCCAAGCTGCCGCGCAATTCCTCCAAGGTGCGCGTGCACAATCGCTGCGAGCTCTCGGGCCGCTCGAAGGGCTACTACCGCAAGCTCAAGCTCTCGCGCATCGCGCTTCGGCAACTCGGAAATTTCGGCCAGGTCCCCGGCATGACCAAGGCGAGCTGGTAAGGAAAGGAACAGAGGATATGGCGATCACGGATCCCATCGGCGATCTCCTGGCGCGCATCCGCAACGGACAGCTTCGCGGCATGGCGAAGATCAAGTCGCCCAATTCGCGGCTGAGGACGCGCGTGCTCGACGTGCTCCAGGCCGAGGGCTTCATCCGCGGCTACGCCGAGGTGGAGTTCAAGGGCAGCGGCCGTCGCGAGCTGGAGATCGAGCTCAAGTACCATGACGGCAGGCCCGTCATCCGCGAGCTGAAGCGTGTCTCCACGCCCGGCCGCCGCGTCTATGCGGGCGTTACCGACCTCAAGCCCCACCGGCAGGGTCTCGGCCTCAGCATCGTCTCCACGCCGCAGGGCGTGATGACCGATGCGGCGGCGCGCGAGAAGAACGTCGGCGGCGAAGTCCTGTGTCAGGTGTTCTGATGTCGCGCATCGGCAAGAAACCCGTGCCCCTGCCCAAGGGCGTCACCGCCTCCGTCCAGGGCCAGACCGTCAAGGTGAAGGGCCCCAAGGGCGAGCTTTCGGTGAATCTCGTCAACGAAGTCGAGGTCAAGGCCGGCGACGGCGGCGTCAGCGTCATGCCCCGCGAGGGCGCGGAGAAGGGCCGCCAGATGTGGGGCCTGTCCCGCACGCTGGTGAACAACCTCGTGGTCGGCGTCACCCAGGGCTTCCAGCAGAAGCTCGAGATCAACGGCGTGGGCTACCGCGCGGCGGTCCAGGGCAAGAACCTGAATCTGCAGCTCGGCTTCAGCCACGACGTGGTCTATCCCATCCCCGCCGGCATCACGATCACGGCGGAGAAACCGACTGCGCTGACCGTGGCCGGCATCGACAAGCAGCTCGTGGGGCAGGTGGCCGCCGAGATCCGCGGCTTCCGCCCGCCGGAACCCTACAAGGGCAAGGGCGTGAAATACGCCGAGGAGCATATCCTCCGCAAAGAGGGTAAGAAGAAATGACGTCGAAACTCTTCCAGCGCCGCCAGTCGCGCACCCGCTATCGCCTCCGCCAGACGGCGGACCGCGCGCGGCTGTCGATCTTCCGCTCGGGCAAGCACATCTATGCCCAGGTGATCGACGATGCCACGGCCGTCACGCTCGCCTCCGCCTCGTCCAACGAGAAGGGCGGCAAGATCGCCAAGGCCTACAATGTCGAAGCCGCGAAGGCGGTGGGCAAGAAGATCGCCGAGCGCGCGCTCGCCAAGGGCGTCAAGCAGGTGGTGTTCGACCGCGGCGGCTACATCTATCACGGGCGCGTCAAGGCGCTCGCCGATGCCGCCCGCGACGGCGGCCTGGAATTTTGAGGAACGAACCAGATGGCGCGTGAAGAAGGCAACACGGGCGGCGAGCGCGAAGGCCGCGGACGCGGGCGCAGGGACCGCGGCGAAGGCCGCGGGCGCGATCGCGAGGACCGCGACAACGAATTCGTCGACAAGCTCGTCCATATCAACCGCGTGGCGAAGGTGGTGAAGGGCGGCCGGCGCTTCGGCTTCGCGGCGCTGGTCGTCGTGGGCGACCAGCGCGGCCGCGTCGGTTTCGGCCACGGCAAGGCGCGCGAGGTTCCCGAAGCCATCCGCAAGGCGACGGACGAGGCCAAGAAGGCCATGATCCGCGTGCCGCTGAAGGACGGCCGCACGCTGCATCACGAGACCCGCGGCCATCACGGCGCGGGCAAGGTCGTCGTGCGTCCCGCTCCGGCGGGCACCGGCATCATCGCCGGCGGCCCGATGCGCGCGGTGTTCGAATCCCTCGGCGTGGGCGACGTGGTCGCCAAGTCGCTGGGCACCTCCAACGCCTACAACATGGTGCGCGCCACTTTTGACGCGCTGAAGAACCAGCAGTCTCCGCGCATGGTCGCCCAGCGCCGCGGCCGCAGCGTCGCCGAGATCATCTCGCGGCGCGAAGGCAAGAGCGAGCAGGCGACGGCCGGCTGAGACGGGTAACGAACGGAACGTGTGATGGCTGAGAAGAACGCCGCGAAAAAGACCCTCCGGGTGCGCCAGGTGCGCAGCGCCGCCCGCCGACCGGCCGTCCAGGCCGCGACGCTGCGCGGGCTGGGCCTGGGCAAGATCCGCCGCGAGCGCGTGCTGGAAGACACGCCCGCCGTGCGCGGCATGATCCGCTCGGTCGCGCATCTGGTGGAAGTGGTGGGGGAGTGATGCATCGTGGCCCGCTTCGCGCGCGCCTTGGCATGACGCAAGTTCGGTATCGCCATCCAGAGGTGCGACCCCGGGCATGACCGGGCCCCCGAAGGACAAGAAGGTTGTTACGATGAAACTCAACGAAATCCGCAACAAGCCGGGCTCGCGTGCGCGCAAGACCAAGCTGGGCCGAGGCTCGTCGTCGGGCCTCGGCAAGACGTCGGGCCGCGGCGTCAAGGGCGCGAAGGCGCGCACCGGCAACGCCGTCTACGGCTTCGAGGGCGGCCAGATGCCGCTGCACATGCGCATGCCCAAGCGCGGCTTCAACAACATCTTCGCCCGCGATTTCGCGGAACTGAACATCGGCCGGCTCCAGAAGGCGATCGACGAGAAGAAGATCGACGCCAACGCCAGGATCACGGAGGAAACGCTCAGGAATGCCGGCCTGGTGAAGAAGAGCCGCGACGGTATCCGCCTTCTGGGCGACGGCGCGTTCTCGGCCCGGCTCGACATCACGGTCGCGGGCGCCACAAAGGGCGCCCCCGCGGCGGTGGAGAAGGCCGGCGGCTCGCTGACGACCACCTGGTCGAAGAAGGTCACGGCCAACAAGAAGGGTCATCCCGGCAAGCGCCAGGAACGCCGCGCCAAGGCCGCCGAAAAGCGGGAAGAACGGCGCAGCGTGTAGTTCACCTCCCGCGAGGGGAAGGTGGGAGATCGCGCAAGGCGTCCTATATACTGGCGTGGTTGGCCCGACGCCTGGTTCAGGGAGTGACTCATGCCCTCAGCAGCCGAACAACTGGCCGCGAATTTCAATTTCTCCAGCTTCGGCAAGGCCACCGAGCTGCGCCAGAGGCTGCTGTTCACCCTGGGCGCCCTGATCGTCGCGCGCCTCGGCACCTTCATCCCGATGCCGGGCGTCGATCCGTCCGCGCTGGCGCACATGATCCAGCAGAACACCGGCGGCCTGCTCGACGTGTTCAACGTGCTGGCGGGCGGCGCGGTGCAGCGCATGGCCATCTTCGCGCTGGGCATCATGCCCTACATCTCCGCCTCGATCATCATCCAGCTCATGACCACGGTGGTCCCCGAGCTGGAGGCGCTGAAGAAGGAAGGCGAGGCCGGCCGCAAGACCCTCAATCAGTACACGCGCTACGGCACCGTGGCGCTCGCCGCGCTGCAGGCCTTCGGCATCGCGCTGGGGCTGGAGCGCATGAACGGCGTGGTGATGGATCCCGGCTGGGCCTTCCGCATCACCGCCGTCATCACGCTCACCGGCGGCACGATCCTGCTGATGTGGATCGGCGAGCAGATCACCGCCCGCGGCGTCGGCAACGGCATCTCGCTCATCATTTTCGCAGGCATCGTGGCGCGCTTCCCCACCTCGATCTCCCAGCTCTTCGAATCCGCGCGCACGGGCTCCATCAGCTGGCTCGCCATCGGCGCGGTGGTTGTGGGCATCGTGCTCCTGGTGGCGTTCATCGTGTTCATGGAGCGCGCGCAGCGCAGGCTCCTGGTGCAATATCCCAAGCGGCAGGTGGGCCAGCGCATGTTCGGCGGCGAAAGCTCGCACCTGCCGCTCAAGCTCAACGTGGCCGGCGTGATCCCGCCGATCTTCGCCTCCTCGATCCTCCTGATGCCCACCACCGTCGCCGCCTTCTACGGCAACAACATCTGGGATTGGCTGCAGAGCGTCGTGGTCTACCTTTCGCCGGGCCAGCCGCTGTACCTGGCGCTTTACGGCCTGATGATCGTCTTCTTCGCCTTCTTCTACACCTCGATCGTCTTCAACCCGGAGGAGACGGCGGAGAACCTGAAGAAATACGGCGGCTTCATCCCCGGCATCCGTCCCGGCAAGAAGACGGCGGAATACATCGACTACGTGCTCACCCGCACCACCGTGGTCGGCGCGATCTATCTTGCCTTCGTCTGCCTCATCCCGGAATCGCTGCGCGGTTCCTATCAGGTGCCGATGGGCGGAACGTCCATCCTCATCATGGTCAGCGTCACCATGGACACGGTGGCGCAGATCCAGAGCCATCTCATCGCTCAGCAATATGAGGGCCTCATCAAGAAGGCCAAGCTCAGGGGAATGAAGCGGTGAACCTGGTGATCTTCGGCCCGCCGGGCGCCGGCAAGGGCACGCAGGCCAAGCTACTGCAGGAAAAGCACGGCTGGCCGCAGCTTTCGACCGGGGACATGCTCCGCGCGGCCATCGCGGCGGGCACCGAGCTCGGGCGCAACGCCAAGGCCATCATGGACCGCGGCGACCTGGTGTCCGACGAGATCGTCATCGGCATCATCGCCCAGCGCTACGACCAGCCCGATTGCCGCTTCGGCGCCATCTTCGACGGCTTTCCCCGCACCATCCCCCAGGCCGAGGCGCTGGACGACATGCTGGCCCGCCGCGACCGCAAGATCGACCTGGTGCTCGAGTTGAAGGTCGACGATGCGATCCTGATCGGGCGGGTGGAACAGCGCATCAGGGATTCGGGCGGAGTAGCCCGCGCCGACGACAATCCCGAAACCCTCAAGACCCGCCTTGCCGCCTACTACAAGAACACCGCGCCGCTCCTGGTCTATTACGGCAACCAGAAGAAGGTCGTGACGATCGACGGCATGGCCCCCATCGCGGACGTCACCAAATCCATCGACGCGGCGGTGAAGGCGAGGTCAAAATAGGAAATCTCCGGGCGCCGGTCCGTCAATAGAACCACCAATACCGGTTCTTCCGGTACCATCTGGCAGTCCGCGCGGTCTTTTCCCTTGCCGAATCCGGCGTCACCTGCGCCTGGTTGGCGCGCTCGTTCATGATCAGGACGTGGTCGATGAGTATTCGCCCGATCTGGAAATGTTTCGACAGCTGGTAGGCAACGATGGCGTTCAGCACCGACAGGGCGACAAGCAGGAGAAATGCCGAAAGCATGATGGGCTGCACGATTTCCTGGTAGCTCGCTTCGACCGCGATGACCGCCGCCGCGTAAGCCGAAAGCACAAACCAGAAGAATCCATATATGCCGGACTTCCTGGTTCTGACATAGATCCGGAACAGGTCGGTGAATCCCAATATCATGATTTCGTTTTCCAGGGTTTGCGCTTGCGCGTAGCGCTTGGGCCAGGTTACGGAGCGAAGAAATATCAGTTGCGAAAGGCTGAGGACGCTGGGGACCAGGATGATCGCCGGAACGATCGATATGTACAGCATCGTCCGCCAGTGATGATGATGATCCGCCGAGCCCAACGCCAGCCGCACCAGAGCGGGCGTCGCGGCGAAGAGCATGCCGATCAGCGCCGCCCGTGCCGTGAGCTCGATCGCAGTTCCCAGCCGCCTCGAATCCGCAAGGTGCGCCAGGCGTTGTTCTTCCTTGACGCTGAAACGAATGCTGCCGTCAGGGGGTTCTGCGTCGTCCGCGGGGGGCGATCCGTCGCCGCCTGCGCGGTCGTCCGCCGCCAGACGCACGCCGCTTTGCGTTACGGGTTCCGAATTTTGGACTTCAAAATATTTTGGGTCACGCAATTTGATCGCTCTGCCTGAGCGGACTGATTGACCCGGCCATGGTGCGTGCGGGAGGGCGGGGTGGACACCCCGGAATTGAAAAATTGGGAAGGGGCGGCATTCGTGCAACGGGCGCCGCGGTGGCCGCTCCCAAAACGATCCAATCTAACATCTTGAAATAGCAGCTGAATCGGCCGAATTTTAGGGTGTTGACTGGGGCGGTTGCGTGAGTAATATCCGCGCCCTTGCGGCGACTCCCGTCCGGGACTCGCCGCGTTTGGCGTTAGAAAAGCAACGAATTCAACTGCTTAGGAAGAACATGGCCCGCATCGCCGGCGTGAACATCCCGACCCAGAAGCGCGTCGATGTGGCATTGCGCTACATCTACGGCATCGGCCCGACCAACGCCGTCGAGATCCTCGACAAGGTGGGTATCGCGCATGAGCGCCGCGTCTCCGGCCTGTCGGACGCCGAAGTCATCCAGATCCGCGAAGTGATCGACCGCGACTATGTCGTGGAAGGCGATCTGCGCCGCGAGATCGCGATGAACATCAAGCGCCTGATGGACCTGGGCTGCTATCGCGGCCTCAGGCACCGCAAGGGCCTGCCCGTCCGCGGCCAGCGCACCCACACCAACGCGCGCACGCGCAAGGGCCCGGCCAAGGCGATCGCCGGCAAGAAGAAAGTGACGAAGTAATATGGCAGCCGAGAAGAAGGGCGCCAGCCGCGCCCGCAAGAAGGAAAAGAAGAACGTGGTCGTGGGCGTGGCCCATGTCGCCGCGACCTTCAACAACACGATCATCACGATCACGGACACGCAGGGCAACGCCGTGTCGTGGTCGAGCGCCGGCATGATGGGCTTCAAGGGCTCGCGCAAGTCGACGCCCTATGCCGCCCAGGTCGCCGCGGAAGACGCGGGCAAGAAGGCCGTCGATCACGGCATGCGCACGCTGGAAGTGGAAGTCAGCGGCCCCGGTTCGGGCCGCGAGTCCGCGCTCAGGGCGCTGCAGTCGGTGGGCCTGACCGTCACCTCGATCCGCGACGTGACGCCGATCCCGCACAATGGCTGCCGCCCGCCGAAGCGCCGGCGCGTGTAAGAGTTTCGAGTTTCGGACCTAGCAACCGTCGAAACGGAATGGGCGTGATCCGACACGTCCGGGAAACGATGGAGACACCAGAAAGATGTTCCAGAAAAACTGGCAAGAGCTGATCAAGCCCCAGAAGCTCAAGATCGAAGCCGGACACGAACAGGGCAAATCCGCCACGCTCACCGCCGAGCCGCTCGAGCGCGGCTTCGGGCTGACGCTGGGCAACGCGCTCAGGCGCGTGCTCCTGTCGTCGCTCCAGGGCGCGGCGGTGACCTCGATCCAGATCGAGGGCGTGCTGCACGAATTCTCCTCGATCCCCGGCGTCCGCGAGGACGTCACGGACATCGTGCTCAACGTGAAGCAGATCGCGCTGCGCATGCATGCCGAGGGCCCCAAGCGCCTGTCGCTGCGCAAGACCGGCCCCGGCGAGGTGACCGCCGGCGACATCGCCGCGATCGCCGACGTGGAGATCCTCAATCCCGAGCTCGTGCTCTGCACGCTCGACGAGAAGGTCGATTTCCGCATGGAGCTGACGGTGGCGACCGGCAAGGGCTACGTGCCCGCCGACCGCAACCGGCCGGAAGACGCGCCCATCGGGCTCATCCCGGTGGACTCGCTGTTCAGCCCGGTGAAGAAGGTGTCCTACCGCGTGGAGAACACCCGCTCGGGCGAGTCGCTGGATTACGACAAGCTCACCATGCAGGTCGAGACCAACGGCGCCGTCACGCCGGACAACGCGGTCGCCTATGCCGCGCGCATCCTGCAGGACCAGCTCCAGGTCTTCATCAACTTCGAGGAGCCGCGCGAGCGCGTGGCGGAGGAGGCGAAGCCCGATCTCGCCTTCAACCCGGTGCTGCTCAAGAAGGTGGACGAATTGGAGTTGTCCGTGCGCTCGGCCAACTGCCTCAAGAACGACAACATCGTCTACATCGGCGACCTCATCCAGAAGACCGAGGGCGAGATGCTGCGGACGCCGAATTTCGGCCGCAAGTCGCTCAACGAGATCAAGGCGGTGCTCGCCGAGATGGGCCTGCACTTGGGCATGGAAGTGCCGGGCTGGCCGCCGGAGAACATCGAAGACCTCGCCAAGAGGTATGAGGATCAGTACTAGTCGTCCTTCGGGGCGCTCCTTGCGGAGCGCGCCTCAGGATGACGAAGGGATGAACAGCGTCATGCTGAGGTGCGAGGCGTAGCCGAGCCCCGAAGCACGAAAGATGGAAGAGACCGCTAAATGCGTCACCGCAACCAGGGCCGCAAGCTCGGCAAGACCTCGTCGCACCGCACCGCGATGTTCGCCAACATGACGGCGGCGCTGATCAAGCACGAGCAGATCAGGACCACGCTGCCCAAGGCCAAGGAGCTTCGCCCGGTGGTGGAGAAGCTGGTGACGCTGTCGCGCCGCGGCGCCAAGGACCTGCACGCCCGCCGCCAGGCGCTGTCGCAGGTCCGCGACGAGGCGCAGGTGACCAAGCTGTTCGACGTGATCGGCCCGCGCTACGCGACCCGCCCGGGCGGCTACACCCGCGTCCTGCGTGCCGGCTTCCGCCATGGCGACAACGCCGAGATGGCCTTCATCGAGTTCGTGGACCGCGACGTCGACGCCAAGGGCCAGGATTCGGGGCCCGTGGAAGCGGAAGCCGCCGAAGAGTCCTGAACGGGCTCCGCGCCGGGTAAGGTAAGGTCTCCCCCAAGGGTTTCGGCCGCTCCGGCGCGACACATTGTCCGGACCGGCAGATTATTCGCCTACAATCGCCGGTAGATTGGCCTATCGAGCCATCAGCGCCCAAAAAGCCGCGCACATGTCCGTGCCGATCCTTCCATCAATACCCTGAAATCAAAGAGATTTTCCGCGCAATATTCTATCTGCGCAAATTGAAATTTCCTGTCGCCCGAAAACCCGGCAATCCTTGACAGCGTGACGCTGCTACGCTAGGTTGAGCCCATCTCCCGGATTGCGCCCGCACCGCGGGCTTCGCCCGCCGTCCGCCCGCGCGCTCCCGGCGCGCGGGTCAAAGCGTGCCCTCAGCTGCACCCGCTCGTGCTGCCGCAGGTGTTGCACTTCATGCAGGTGCCGTTGCGGACGAGGGTGAAGTTGCCGCAGGTGCCGCAGGCGTCGCCCTCAAAGCCCTTCATGCGGGCTTCGGCGGCGCGCTTGGCGGCGAGTTCGCGGGCGTGGCCGGCCTTGTCGGCGGCGGCCTGGGCGCGCAGCGACAGGCTCGCGCCGATGGCCGTCACCATGTCGCCCACCGGGTTGGCGCCGGCCTCGGCCAGCACGCTGGCGCGGATCTCGCTCAGCGCTTCCGCCACCGGCTCGTCCGCGGCGAAGAACGCCTCGGTCTCGGGATCACACGCCTCGTCATGGTGGTGGACGTGTTCCTCCACGGCCAGCATCTTCGGCGCCGCGCCGCCCTTGTAGACGGCCAGCGTCTTGAGCTGGCCGCGCAGGAAGCCGGTGGAGGCGAAGCGCGAGATCGCCACCTCGCGGGGCGCGCTGCCGTCGCCCACGCCGGTGCCGACGTCCTCGTCCGCCGTGGGCGGAACGTGCGCGAGGTCGTGGCGGCCGAGATAGGACACCGCCAGCTCGCGGAAGATGTAGTCCAGGATGGAGGTCGCGTTCTTGATGGAATCGTTGCCCTGCACCATGCCCGCCGGCTCGAAGCGGGTGAAGGTGAAGGCGTCCACGAACTCCTCCAGCGGCACGCCGTATTGCAGGCCCATGGAGATGGCGATGGCGAAGGCGTCCATCAGCGAGCGGAAGGCCGCGCCGTCCTTGTGCATGTCGATGAAGATCTCGCCGATGCGGCCGTCCTCGTATTCGCCGGTGCGCAGATACACCTTGTGGCCGCCCACGATGGCCTTCTGGGTGTAGCCCTTGCGGCGCTGCGGCAGCTTCTCGCGCTCGCGGCTGACGCGCTCGATGACCTTCTCGACGATGCGCTCGGCGACGACGGCGGTGCGGCTCGCCTGCGGCGCGGCCAGGAAGTCCTCGGCCTCGTCGTCTTCGTCGTCGAACTGGAACACCTGCGCCGCCAGGGGCTGGGAGAGCTTGGAGCCGTCGCGGTAGAGCGCGTTGGCCTTCAGCCCCAGCTTCCAGGAGAGCATGTAGCTCTCGCCGCACTCCTTCACGGTCGCGGCATTGGGCATGTTGATGGTCTTGGAGATGGCGCCGGAGATGAAGGGCTGCACCGCCGCCATCATGCGGATGTGGCTTTCCACCGGGAGCGCGCGCTTGCCGATGCGCCCGCAAGGGTTGGCGCAGTCGAACACCGGCAGGTGCGCGGCCTTCAGGTGCGGCGCGCCTTCCAGCGTCATCGCGCCGCAGACGTGCAGGTTGGCCACCTCGATCTCGGCTCTGGAGAAACCGAGATGCCTCAGCATGTCGAAATCCGGCGCGTCCATCGCGGCGGCGTCGATCTTGAGCGCGCCGGTGCAGAAGGCCTCGCCCAGCGTCCATTTGTTGAAGACGAAGCGGATGTCGAAGGCGCTTTCCAGCGCGGCCTCGACCTTGCCGATCTCCTCGTCGCCGAAGCCCTTGGCACGCAGCCGCTCATGGGTGACGCCAGCGGCATTGCTCTCGAGCGTGCCATGGCCGACCGCGTAGGCGACGATGTCGTCGATCTCGCCCTGGCCATAGCCCAGCGTCTTCAACGCCTCGGGTACGCAGCGGTTGATGATCTTGAAGTAGCCGCCGCCGGCCAGCTTCTTGAACTTGACCAGCGCGAAATCCGGCTCGACGCCGGTGGTGTCGCAATCCATGACGAGGCCGATCGTGCCGGTTGGCGCGATCACGGTGGCCTGCGCGTTGCGGTAGCCGAAATCCTCGCCCAGCGAGAGCGCGTCGTCCCAGGCCTGCCTGGCCGCGTCGGCCAGCGCCTTGTCGGCGATGGCGGGCAGGTCCAGCGGAACGGGGAGGGTGGAAAGCGCCTCGTAGCCGATGGTCTCGCCATGGGCGGCGCGGCGGTGGTTGCGCACCACCCGCAGCATGGACTCGCGGTTGGCGGCGTATTCCGGGAACGGGCCGAGCTCGCCCGCCATCTCGGCGGAGGTCGCGTAGGACACCCCGGTCATCACGGCGGAGATCGCGCCCGCGATCGCGCGGCCTTCGCGGCTGTCATAGGGAATGCCCGCCGCCATCAGCAGGCCGCCGATGTTGGCGAAGCCGAGGCCAAGCGTGCGGTAGTCGTAGGAAAGCTGCGCGATCTCCTTCGACGGGAACTGCGCCATCAGCACGGAGATCTCGAGCACCACCGTCCACAGCCGCACGGCATGCTCGAAGGAGGCGACGTCGAACGTCTTGCGGCCATCGGCGTCCTTGCGGAACGCCATCAGGTTCAGCGAGGCGAGATTGCAGGCCGTGTCGTCCAGGAACATGTATTCCGAGCACGGGTTGGACGCGCGGATTTCGCCGCCGGCGGGGCAGGTGTGCCAGTCGTTGACCGTGGTATGGAACTGGATGCCCGGATCGGCGCAGGCCCAGGCGGCGTAGGAGATCTTCTCCCACAATTCGCGGGCCGGAAGCGTCTTGTGGACCTTGCCGTCGCGCCGCGTGGTCAGCTGCCACGGCGCGTCATCCTCCACGGCCTTCAGGAACGCGTCGTTGACGCGCACGGAATTGTTGGAGTTCTGGCCGGAGACGGTGAGATAGGCCTCCGAGTCCCAGTCGGTGTCGTAGACGCGGAATTCGATGTCCTTGAAGCCCTGCTTGGCAAAGGAGATGACGCGCTCGATGTAGTTGTCCGGGATCATGGCGCGGCGCGCGGCCTTCACCTCGCGGCGCAGCGCGGGGTTCTTCCTGGGGTCGAAGCAGTCGTCGCCCGAGCCGTCGCAATTGATGCAGGCCCTGAACACGGCCTTGAGGTGCTTCTCGGTGAGCTTGGAGCCGGCGACCAGGGCCGCCACCTTCTGCTCCTCGATCACCTTCCAGTCGATGAACTGCTCGATGTCGGGATGGTCGACGTCCACGATCACCATCTTGGCGGCGCGCCGCGTGGTGCCGCCGGACTTGATGGCGCCCGCCGCCCGGTCACCGATCTTGAGGAAGCTCATCAGGCCGGAGGACTTGCCGCCGCCCGACAGCCGCTCGTTCTCGCCGCGCAGCATGGAGAAATTGGTGCCGGTGCCCGAGCCGTACTTGAAGAGGCGCGCTTCGCGCGTCCACAGGTCCATGATCCCGCCTTCGTTGACGAGATCGTCCTTGATCGACTGGATGAAGCAGGCGTGCGGCTGCGGATGCTCGTAGGAGGAGGCGGATTTCACCAGCCGGCCCGAGACGTGGTCGACGTAGTAGTGGCCCTGGCTGGGGCCGTCGATGCCGTAGGCCCAATGCAGGCCGGTGTTGAACCATTGCGGCGAGTTCGGGGCGGCCTTCTGGGCCGCCAACATGAAGCACATCTCGTCGTGGAAGGCGCGCGCATCGGCCTCGGTGTCGAAATAGCCGCCCTTCCAGCCCCAATAGGTCCACGTCCCGGCCATGCGGTCGAACACCTGCTTGGCGGAACGCTCGCCCGCGGTCTCCGCGCCGTCGGCTTCCTTGCGCCACAGCCAGGACGGCACGCCCTCTTCGGGCACGGGCTTGAGCCTGGCGGGCACGCCGGCCTTGCGGAAATATTTCTGCGCCAGCACGTCGGAGGCGACCTGGCTCCACTCGGCGGGGATTTCGATGTCGGTCTGGCGGAAGACGATGGATCCGTCCGGATTGCGGATTTCGCTGGAGACCGTGGTGAACGCGATCCCTTCATAGGCCGAGTGGCCTTCCGCCGTGAACTGACGCCGAATACGCATCTGTTTCGCCCCCTGATGTGCCTTAAGCGGTTGCTTCCGGCCGCCTCTCGTTCCTTTTCGGGGACAGCTTTCCCTCCGCCGGGGCATAGCCTGTGTGGCCGAGCCACCGGCGGCTGGGATGTTGTTCCGTCCGCCAGATTTTGTGTCGCGAGAGGCGACAGGGGCAAAGTATGGGCACGTGCCGAACGAGCGCGCAAGCCAAAAGTGGTAAACGAATTCTTACCCACCAGATGTTGCGTCTTAAGCCCCGGCCAAAAACCCGCGAGTCAAGCGGGGTCCTGGAATCGCGCAAAAAAATTTTTCACCGTCATGACAGTTTTCGGCCGGGGAACCCGCCGCGCGGCCTGTGTGCTGCGCCACCGCGTTCCGTGGCGGAGGCGGGTAGGGGCCGGTATAGTCCACAGGAATCGCCTCTAGGGCCGCCCATGTCCGTCTTGCGCATGATTTTCGTCTGGTGGCGCAGCGCCACGCTGGGCACGCTCGTGACGACCTGGCTGACCGGCGAGCCGGTGGGTGCCGACAGGTTCGGCAACCGCTACTACCAGAACCGCCGCGGCCGCCGCTGGGTCGTCTACAACGGCACGGTGGAGGCGAGCCGCGTGCCGCCGGACTGGCATGGCTGGCTGCACAAGACGTTCGAGGACCCGCCGACGTCGGCGCCGCTGCCCGCGAAGCCGTGGGAGCTGGAGCACGAGCCCAACCGCTCCGGCACACCCGCCGCCTACCGGCCGCCGGGAAGCCTGAGCGGCACCGGCGTCCGCGCGCCCGCGACCGGCGACTACCAGGCCTGGAAACCCGAGTAAGGTCTCATGCAGAACAACACCGTCGAAACCCTGATCGGCGCCATCGTCGTCGCCGTTGCGGCCTTCTTCCTGTGGTTCGCCTACAGCACCGCCGGATCGACCGGCGTGTCGGGCTACGAGATCACGGCCAAGTTCGCCAGCGCCGATGGAATCACGCCGGGGACCGACATCCGCCTGCACGGCATCAAGATCGGCACCGTCGCGAGCCTGACGCTGGATCCGAAGACCTATTACGCCATCGCCCATCTCAGCATCCGCGACGACATCAAGATCCCCGATGATTCGGCGGTGAAGATCACGTCGTCGGGCCTGTTGGGCAGTTCCTATGTGGCGATCCAGCCGGGCGGCAGCGAAACCGACATCAGGCCGGGCGGGGAGCTCACCAACACCCAGGGTTCCGTGGACCTGATGGGCCTGATCGGCCGCGCGGTGATGGGAGGCGGCAAGTGAGGCGCCTGGCGCTGCTTGCTTGCCTCGCCGCTCTGGCGCTGCCGGCGCTGGCGGCGACGGAGGACGCGGCATCGCCGCACCTTACGGTCGCCGACGCCAAGCCCGGCAAGGACGGCGTCAAGCGCATGCTGGTGCTGCGCGGGCTCGACAAGATCACCGGCCGTCCGCAGAACATCTACGCCCCCGTGGGCGTGCCTGTGACCTTCGCCACGCTCACCATCACGGCGGACTATTGCTATTCCACCCCGCCCAGCGAGCCGCCGGAGACCACCGCCTTCCTGCAGATCACGGACAACCGTCCCGATCAGCCGGCCCGCAAGGTGTTCTCGGGCTGGATGCTGGCGTCGAGCCCGTCGCTCAACGGGCTGCAGCATCCGCTCTACGACGTCTGGGTGATCAGCTGCATGACCAACCTGCCGGGCCAGCAGGCGCCGACAGTGGCGTCCACCGCCAAGGTGAAGGTCGCCTCGCCCGACGCCGGCGCCAAGGAGCAGATGCCGACGCTGCCCGAGGATTCCGGGCAGTAGAGGTCCGCCGGCCTCACGATCGCCGCCTGCAGCAATTCGAGGTACCGCGCGCGCGGGATTTCGACCGCGCCGAACTGCGAGAGGTGCGCCGTCAGGAACTGCGCATCGAGCAGCGTGAAGCCGCCCTGCTTCAGCCGCGCCACCAGGTGCACCAGCGCGACCTTGCTGGCGTCCCGCTCGCGGCTGAACATGCTTTCGCCGAAGAAGGCCCCGCCGAGCGACACGCCATAGAGCCCGCCCGCCAGCACACCGTCGCGCCAGCATTCGACGGAATGGGCATGGCCGATGGCGTGGAGCTCGCTGTAGAGCCGCACGATTTCGCCGTTGATCCAGGATTGCCTGCGGTCCCCGCCGCCGGGCGCCGCGCAGGCCGCGATGACCTGGCCGAAAGCCCGGTCGAGCGTCACGCGGAAGCGGTCGCTGCGGACGGTGCGGGCGAGGCGGCGGGAGACATGGAACCTGTCGAGCGGAATGACCCCGCGCGCGTCCGGCGAGACCCAGTACAGGGCCTCGTCCTCCCGCCGCTCGGCCATGGGGAAAATCCCTTCGGCGTAAGCCTGGAGAAGCATGTCCGTCGTGATCTGGGCGCGGCCGTGCATGGCGGCGCGAGTATAACCCGGCGCGGCGGCGAAAACGTCACGCGGGGCGGCTACGCCTTGTGCGTCGAAAGGAAGCGTTCCAGCCAATGGATATCGTAGTCGCCGTTGAGGATGTCCGGCTCGCGGACGAGCTGCTGGAAGAGCGGGATGGTGGTCTCGATGCCGCCGACCACGATCTCATCCAGCGCGCGCCTGAGCCGCATGAGGCATTCGTTGCGGTTCTTGCCGTGGACGATGAGCTTGCCGGTCAGGCTGTCGTAGAAGGGCGGGATGCGGTAGCCGGTGTAGAGCGCGCTGTCGAAGCGAACGCCCAGCCCGCCCGGCGCATGGAACGTCGTGACGGTGCCGGGCGAGGGCGTGAAGGTGAACGGGTTTTCGGCATTGATGCGGCATTCGATGGCGTTGCCGGAGAAGGTGATGTCCTTCTGATCGATTTCCAGCGCACCGCCGGCGGCGATGCGGATCTGCTCGCGCACGATGTCGATGCCGGTGATGGCCTCTGTGACGGGATGCTCGACCTGCAGGCGCGTGTTCATCTCGATGAAGTAGAAGCCGCCGTCCTCGTAAAGGAACTCGACGGTCCCGGCGCCCAGATACCCGAGCCTGGTCAGGGCGCGGGTGACGACGCCGCCGATCTCCTCGCGCTGGGCGGCGTTGAGGGCGGGCGAGCCCGCCTCTTCCCAGACCTTCTGGTGGCGGCGCTGCAGCGAGCAGTCCCGCTCGCCCAGATGGATCACCTTGCCGTAGGAATCGGCGAGAACCTGGAGCTCGATATGACGCGGGCGGCCGAGATATTTCTCCATGTAGACGGTGTCGTTGCCGAACGCCGTCTTGGCTTCCGTGCGCGCGGTGGAAAGCGCCAGCGAGAGGTCGGCCGGCGAATGGGCCACCTTCATGCCGCGCCCGCCGCCGCCCGCCGTCGCCTTGATGAGCACCGGATAACCGATGTCGCCGGCCATTTCCGGGGCATCGGCGTCGGAAACCGCGCCGTCGGAGCCCGGAACGGTGGGAATGCCCGCCTCCTTCACGGCCTGCTTGGCCGTGATCTTGTCGCCCATCATCCGGATGTGCTCGGGCGTCGGCCCGATGAAAGTGATGCCGTGCTCGCGCACGATCTCCGCGAAGCGCGCGTTCTCCGAAAGGAATCCGTAGCCGGGATGGATCGCTTCCGCGCCGGTGATCTCGCAGGCCGAGATGATCGCCGGGATGTTGAGGTAGGACTGCGTCGCCGGCGCCGGGCCGATGCACACGCTTTCGTCCGCCAGGCGCACATGCATGGCGTCGGCGTCCGCCGTGGAGTGCACCGCCACCGTGGAGATGCCCATCTCCTTGCAGGCGCGGTTGATGCGCAGCGCGATCTCGCCGCGATTGGCTATGAGGACTTTTTCGAACATCAGGAGATGATCAGAAGGGTCTGGCCGAATTCAACCGGCTGGGCGTCGCGGATGCAGATCTCGCTGACGGTGCCGGAGCGGGGCGCCAGGATCGGGTTCATGGTCTTCATCGCCTCGACGATGAGGAGCGTGTCGCCCTCCTTGACGGAGTCGCCCACTTTCACGAAGGGCGGCTTGCCGGGTTCGGGCGAGACATAGACGGTGCCCACCATGGGCGAAGGCACGGCGCCTTGCGCGGGACCGGCGGGCTTGGCCGAGGGGGCCTCCTGCGCCGAGGGCGCGGCCACATGCGCCACAGGCGCGGGCGCCGCCGCAACGGGGGCGAACACGGCGGAGCCCTGGCGCGCCACGCGCAGCTTCATGCCGCCCTGTTCGACCTCGATCTCGGTGAGGCCGGTCTCGGCCAGCAGTTCGGCGAGTTCGCGGATGGCTGCCGCGTCGACGCCCGACCGCGTCTTCGGGCCGTTCGTCAGCCGCGCACCGATGGCCTTCATGTCTTTCATGTTCATTCCGGATGGTCCTTGAGCATTCGCGCCAGCGCGTCAATCGCGGCCAGGTATCCATGGACGCCCAGTCCGCAGATCACGCCCGTCGCGACTTTGCTGATGTAGGAGCGATGGCGGAATCGCTCGCGTGCATAAGGGTTTGAGAGATGAACTTCAATCAGCGGCCTGTCCAGCGCCTTGGCTGCATCCAGCAGGGCCACGGAGGTGTGCGTGTAGGCGCCGGCGTTGAGGATGACGCCGGAAGCCCTTGTGCGGGCTTCCTGAAGCCAGTCGACCAGTTCGCCCTCGTGGTTGGACTGCCGGAACACGACGGTGAGGCCGTGCTCCCTGGCCTGCCTGGCCACGCGCTTGCCGATCTCGGCCAGGCTCGCGCGCCCATAGATCTCGGGTTCCCGGGTGCCCAGCAGGTTCAGGTTGGGGCCGTTCAGGACGTAGACCGGCGAAATCTTGGCTTTTCGGGCCACTGGAACTCCCGGGCGGGTACGAGTCCGGCCTTATAAAGCCCCAAAGGCCCGGCGAAAACCTTTTGGTGGCCCTTGGGTTTATTGACTTCCGCGTCAGCTTGGGGACGATCCGGCCATCCCAGGGGCGCCCGGAAGGGCTGAGATCGCGAATCCTCGCGGGTCCCTTTGAACCTGATCCGGTTCGTACCGGCGTAGGGAGAGGCGGACATGAGCTTGAACATCACCCTCAACGGCGAGGCGCGCCGTATCGAAGGCGCGCCCAGCATCCACGAATTCCTCGCGTCACTGGGCCAGAACCCGGCCAAGGTCGCGGTCGAGCGGAACCTCGAGATCGTGCCGCGCTCCGAATACGCGTCCACGCGGCTGGGCGAGGGCGACCGCATCGAGATCGTGCAGTTCGTCGGCGGCGGCAACGCGCCGGCCGAAACGCCGCGCTCCGACAAGCCGCTCGTCATTGCCGGCAAGACCTACAGCTCCCGGCTGATCATCGGCACCGGCAAGTACAAGAGCTACGAAGAGAACGCGCGCGCGCTCGAGGCCTGCGGCGCCGAGATCGTGACCGTTGCCGTGCGGCGGGTGAATCTCACCAGCCCCGATCAGCCGAAGCTGGTCGATTTCATCGATCCCGGGAAGGTGACCTACCTGCCGAACACGGCGGGCTGCTTCACCGGCGAGGACGCGGTGCGCACGCTTCGACTGGCCCGCGAGGCCGGAGGCTGGTCGCTGGTGAAGCTCGAGGTGCTCGGCGACAGGAAGACCCTCTATCCCGACATGATCGAGACTCTCAGGGCGACCGAGCTTCTCGTCAGGGACGGATTCCAGGTGATGGTCTATTGCAGCGACGATCCCCTGATGGCCAGACGGCTCGAGGAGATGGGCGCCGCCGCGATCATGCCGCTGGCCGCGCCCATCGGGTCGGGGCTGGGCGTGCAGAACCCCGTCGGCATCCGGATGATCGTCGAGGAGGCGAAGGTGCCGGTCATCGTCGATGCGGGCGTGGGCACGGCGTCCGATGCCGCCATCGCCATGGAGCTTGGCTGCGATGCCGTGCTGATGAACACGGCCATCGCGGAGGCGAAGGATCCCGTGATGATGGCCCGCGCCATGAAGTGCGCGGTGGAAGCCGGGCGGCTCGCCTATCTCGCGGGCCGCATGCCGAAGAAGCGCTACGCCGATCCGTCCAGCCCGCTGGCGGGGCTGATCTGATGGCGGAGCTGCCCATCTGGATGCGCGATCCCATTGGCTCGGCCGAGCGGGGCGAAAACCCCACCGTGCTCGCCCGCCTGCGTTCCGGCTTTGCCGTCTTCGGCTGGTCGCAATTCCTGCCGGGCTACAGCCTGCTCCTGGGCGTGCCGAGGGTCGCCCGGCTGGAGGACATGCCGCGCGACGGCCGCCGCCTGTTCCTGGACGACATGGGACTTCTGGGCGAAGCCGTCGCCAGGGCCTGCGCGCCGCGCCGGGTGAACTATTCGATCTACGGCAACACCGATCCCTATGTGCATGCCCACGTCGTGCCGCGCTACGACTGGGAGCCGGCGGAGCGCGTCACGCGGCCAATCTGGGAATACGGCCCCGAGAAGTGGTCGGCGCCGGAATATGCGTTCGACGAGGCAAAGCACGGCGATCTGAAGCGCCGGATCGCGGCCGCACTCGCGGAGTCCGTCTAGGGAAGCTCGCCCGTGGCGAGCCAGCGGGCGCATTCCGCGCCGAGTTCGGCCACGGCCCGGGCTTCGTAGCGGGCATTGTCCCCGGCCGTGAGCAGGTCCTTCCAGCGGCCGTTGACGCCCTTGTTGATGAAGGTCTCCGCGCCGCCCTGCCAGAGGACGCCGCCGAGCGGCGCGCTCTTCGCGGCGTGGGCCTTCATGTAGTCGAATGTGCAGTGCTCGACGATCCGGGGCCATCTGGCCTCGTCGACCGGCGTGTCGAGATAGCGGGCGATGTCGCGCATCTCGCCGGACAGGTCGCGCTTGAGGTTGGCGAAATGGATGAGCTTCACGTTGGGAAGGTCGCGGATGGCCCACCAGCCGCGGACGTTCTCCCAGAACGGCCAGAACGGAAAGCCGTCCCTGTCCAGCCATTGGCGGAAATAGGAGGCGACGTCGAGATCGGTCCGCTCGATGGGCGGGCCGACGCGCCCCGGCGTGTCGTTGAGCGCGGCGTACCACAGGTCGTTGGCGTTGACATGGTGGTTGTACATGCTCCAGACGACGTCGCGCCCGTCGCGGCCGATATAGATGTATTTCGCGCGCGGCGAGAACACGAGCGCATCGACGGGCAGGTGCGTCTTCACGAAGCGGCGCCCGGTCTGCGCTTCCAGGCCCTGCAGCTTCACCTCCTTCGGCGGAATGCGCAGGTCGAGCCAGGGCGACAGCGCGCCGACGTCGAGGCTTTCGTCGCCATTATGGAGAATCTGCCCCACGATCTGCTGCGTCCAGGTCGTGCCGGATTTGGCGTAGGTCGCGACGATCACGTCGTCGTCGCGGAACTTGAAATCGTTCCACACCGTGGAGTCGAAATGGTGACTTTCCAATTCCCGCGTCTTCTGCGGCAACGCTGTCATGGCTATCCTTCCCCGGTCCCTCGATGGCGTTTCCACGGTATCCGGCGCGAGGCGGATTTTCAGGATTTGAGCAGCTTGTCGAGCGTTTTCTGCTGCAGCAAGCCTTCGTGGACCTTGCCGTTGACGATGAAGGCCGGCGTGCCGTCGATCTTCGAGGCTTCCGCCAGCGTGTGCGCGGCGGCGATCTCCATGCCGACGGAGGCGGTTTCCATGTCCGCCTTCAGCTTGTTGACGTCGAGGCCGGCCTTGCGGGCGTCGTCGAACAGCAGATCTTCGTCGACGAGGTCCGTCTCGCCCATGAGGAGGAAGTGGAAGGCGAGGTACTTGTCCGGCTGTTTGCGGGCGGCGATGGCCGCCCGGGCGGCGACGCTGGAGGCCGGCCCCTTGATGGGGAATTCGATGAAGGCGAAGCGCGTGTCGCCCTTGTGCGCCTCGTAGTACTTCTTCACGACCGGCAGCGAGCCGCGGCAATAGGGGCAGTTGTAGTCGAAGAACTCCACCATCGTCGTCCTGGCGTTGGCGGGGCCCGTGATGAACGCGATCCTGGGGTCGAAATACGCCTTGAGCCCCACCTTGTCGACCGCCGCCTGCCGCTCCCGCTCCTCGGCGTCGGCCTGGTCGGCCTGGAGCTTGTTCGTCATGTCGATGAGGATGTCCGGATGCGACATCAGATAGTCATGGATGGCCGCGTTGCTCGCCGGAAAAAGACCCGCGCGCGCGCCCGCGAAAACCAGCGCGAGCGCGAGCACGGCCCCGCCGAGGCCTCCGGCCGCCGCCTGCATCCAGCCTTTCATGTGTCCCCCCGGGGCGATGTCCATCAGCGCTGTTCGCGCGCCTGCGTCGGCCCGATGACGGCCATGATGTCGTTCGCGCGCTGCCAGTCGGGCGTGCCCTTCGGAAGATCGTGCGCGGCCATCGTCGCGAAGTAGCCCGCCTTGCGCATGTCGCCGATGTTGTAATTGAATTCGGCGGTGGAAAGATTGGCCATCGGGTCGTTTCCGAGCGCGCTGTAGGCCGCGGCCAGCTCGTACCAGGCGAAGGTATTGGTGCTTTCCTGCTGCAGCGCGATCTTCAGGTTGGTCAGCGCCTGCTTGGCGAGGTCCTGCCGCTCGGTGGCAAGCTGCGCGGCCGCCAGGTCGATGCGGATCAGCGGTGCATCCGGCAACAGGTTCACGGATTTCTCGTAAGGGCCGATGCCTTTCACGGGCTGCGCCATCTGGACATAGATCTGGCCGAGCACCTCCCAGAAATAGGGATTCGCCGGCTCTTCCTTGATGAGGGCGTTGATCTCGGCCAGCGCCTTCGCCATGTCCGGCTTGCGGAAGAAAGCCATTGCGCGGGCGTAATGGGCTTCCTCGCTCTGGTCCGACATCGGCCAGCGCTGCAGGACGGCATCCGGCGTCGAGAGGTAGCCGGCGAGCTTCGCCTGTATCATGTGGAATTCGTGGACTGTCTCGGGACTGTCTTTTGTGTCTCTGTAGGGCGAGGAGTCGACCTCGCGCTCGAGCTCGTCGATGCGCTGGCGGTCGGCCGGGTGGTCCGAGATGAAGGCCATCTGATAGTAGGCGCCGCGCGCGTCATCGTCGGCGAACTTCTCGAAAACCTCGAGCATGCCCCGGCCGGACTGATGGGTCTTCAACAGGTAACGTTGCCCCATCTGGTCGGCGGTTGCCTCCTGCGCCCGGCTGAAGGCGAAGAATTGCGATTGCGCGGCCTGCTGGCCGAGCATGATCGCGCCCATGCCCGCCTCGCCGCCGCCGGCCGCCATCGCGGCCACGCCGACCACCATGCCGAGCAGCATGGGGATGCTTGCCTTCTGCATCGCGGCGGTGTCGCGGACGAGATGCCCGCCGGCGATATGGCCGGTCTCATGGGCGAGAATGCCGATGACCTGGTTGGGGCTGTCGAGCTGAAGGAAGGTGCCCGTGTTGACGATGATGTCTTCGCCTTCGGCCGAGATCGGGCTTTGCGTGGCCTCCGCGTTGATTTCCGGGTCGCTCACGAGATAAAGCTTTATGGTCGCGGGGTCGATGTTGGCCGCCTGAAGCAACGGAACCTCATAGGTCCTGAGGACGCGCTCGATTTCGGTGTCGCGGATGAGCTGGATGCCCTGGGCGGCTGCCTGCTGCGACGGGACGAGGCCGATCAGAAGAGCCGGAAGAAAGATGAGCGCGCACCAAAGCCCGCTGGGTGCGTGGCGAGTCCGGGTGCCGAAAGGCCAGCGAAGCCGGGAAGGGTTGCAAAATGCCAAGGCTTGGACTCTCCTCTCACCCCGCAGTCCCCAAGGTGCCGGGACGGTAGGTGCGCGCCGCCCGCGCGTCAACGGAAGCGCGGACGCGCCTTCCGGTAACCATTATAGGACATCGGCCGACTACATGCGAAGATTCCTGCCACCAACCCGCAGCCTGCCCTGCGCGCTCGTCTGCACAGCCGCGCTTCTGATCGTTACGGCGTGTTCATCCTCGGACGACAGCGGAACCACTGCGCCCAGCGGCGGCTATGCGGTGGGCGACGAACCCTTCGCGGTCAAGGCTGCCACCTCCATCCTCGCCCAGGGCGGCAGCGCGGCCGATGCGGCGACGGCGATGTTCTTTACCCTGTCCGTCACCTATCCGGTCGCGGCGGGTCTCGGCGGCGGTGGAATCTGCGTGGTTCACGATCAGGCGACGGGCCGCAACGAGGTGTTCAATTTCCTCGCGCGCGATACCGCGTCGCAGGGTGCTTTTGCCATTCCCGGCAATGTGGCCGGCTTCGCCGCCCTGCAGGCCGCGTATGGCAACATGCCCTGGCAGCGCGACGTTTCTCCCGCCGAGCAATATGCCGCGACGGGCTTTCCGATTTCGAGCGCCCTGTCCGACCGGCTGGGTTCCGCGCAGGACGTCGTGCGCCTCGACGCCGGGCTCGCGCGCGAGTTCCTCAACGAGTCCGGAGCCGTCAGGCCCGCCGGCCAGATCGCCACGAACACCGATCTCGCCTCGACACTCGCCGCGATCCGCGTCGGCGGAGCGGACGCGTTCTATCGCGGAAATATCGCGGCGAAGATTTCCGGTTACACGTCGACCCAGAACGGCGCGATCTCGATTGCGGAGCTCGCCAATTATCAGGTGCATCGCGAGATGCCGCGGGTGGTCGCGCTCGGCGGCGAGCTCGGATACCTGCCTCCGGAGCAGATCGGCGCCGGCGCCTTCGCGGGGACGCTGCTTTCCAGGCTCGTCGACAGCGAGGGCAACATCGTGACGGGCGATCACGTCGCCACGGCGACGGCGTCGGCGACGAAAGCGGCGCTGGACCAGTTTGGCATCTCCGAATTGCCGCGCGATCTGGGCGCGACCGGTTTTGCCGTCGTCGACAATTCCGGACAGGCGGTGTCCTGCGCCGTCACGCTGGATGGGCCGTTCGGGTCGGGGCACACCGTGCCCGGCACCGGAATCACGCTGGCGCGTTCGCCTTCTTCGGGCCAGACGGGCATTGCCGCGGCGTTCCTGACGCCGGCGCTGGCGACGGACGGTCAGGGCGGAAGCGTCATGCTCGCCGGCGCGGGCGCCGGCGGCCCGAATGGCACAGCCGCCATCGCCTACGCGTTGCTGCGGCTGGCGCGCGGGGTGGACATGACGCAGCCCGATTCCGTGCGCTCGACCGGCATCGCGCCCTATGACACCGTGAACGTGATCACCTGCCAGGGCGGCATCTGCGCGACACTGCCCGATCCGCAGGCGCACGGGCTTGGCGCTGCGGCGGGCAACGTGACGGGCGCCCAGTAGAGCGGCTCAGCTGCGGAACGTCCGCTGCCACCAGCCTTTTCGCGGCGGCTGGGGAGGCTCGGTGGCCGCGGGTTCGGTCCGCGCCGGCGGTGCTTCAATGCGCGGCTCTGGGGCCGCCCGGCCAGCAGGCTCCGGTTCCTCGACCGCAATCGGCTTCGATGCCCGCGGCACATCCGCGATCTCGCGTTTGGGCGTTTCGGGCGTCAGCGACCAAACCGGCGCGGAGGGCGCGTTGGGGACGACGCGTGGAGCCTCATCGCGCGCCACCGCGGCGTCGGCTTCGACACCGTCGTCCGCCGTGCCGACGATTTCCTCGCCCTCGTCGCGCACGCTCGGATCGACCGGCACGCCCTCGAGCTGGGACTCGGCGTTCATGCCGTAACGCTCGCCGTCGCGGCGACGGCCTCTGCGGCGACGCCGGCGCCTGCGATGGCCGCCGTCGTTCTGGAACGCCTCGGCCGCCTCGCCGCTCGCCGGCACGAGGTGTACCGGCCCGTCGGCCGGGCGGATGTCCGTGGACGGCTGCGAAGCGCCGTCCAGCGGCGTGGTATCGGGGATGTCGTCGTTGTAGCCGAAGCGGTCCGCGTCGAACGGATCGGGGCGGAGGTGCTGCTCGGGCTGCTGCGGGGCGCGCTGGCCGCTCGCGGGCCCCCGGTCGCGGTCGCGTCCGCGCCGCCGCCGCCGCCGGCGCCGGCGTCCACCGTCCTCGCCATAGCTGCCCTCGGCGCGCTGGCCATGACCATGAAGAGGCGCCGCCGCCGGAGGTTCGGCATGGGTGAGGTCTTCGTGCTCTTCCTCTTCCTCGACCTCTTCTTCCATGTCGCCGGGCGCTTCGGCGAGCGTTTCCTCGGGGGCGGGTGGCGCTTCGGTCGGGAAGTATTTGCGGTCTTCGGGTGCGCGCTGGGCCGTGCGCTCGATCTCGAAATTCCCGGCCAGGACGTCATCCTTCGGCAGGAAGCTCACCGTCATGCCGTAGTCGTTCTCGATGCGCGCCAGTTCGCGCCGCTTCTGATTGAGCGTGTAGATCGCGACGTCGGACGGCACGCGCACCGTCACGGCGGCCGCCTTCTGCTTCTGTCCCTCGTCGTCGAGCGCGCGCAGGACGCGCAACGCCGTCGACTCGACGGAACGCACGATGCCCTGGCCGCCGCAATGCGGGCAGGGCACGGTCGACCCCGCGATCACGCCCGCGCGCAGCCGCTGGCGCGACATTTCGAGCAGGCCGAACTGGCTGATCTTGCCGATCTGTATCCGGGCGCGATCGTTCTTGGTCGCGTCCCGAAGCCGCCTCTCGACGCTGCGGTCGTTGCGGCTGTCCTCCATGTCGATGAAGTCGATCACGATGAGGCCCGCCAGGTCGCGCAGCCGCAGCTGCCGCGCGATCTCGTCCGCCGCTTCGAGGTTGGTCTTGTGCGCGGTCTCCTCGATCGAATGCTCCCGCGTCGCCCGGCCGGAGTTGACGTCGATCGAGACCAGGGCCTCGGTCTGGTTGATCACGATGTAGCCGCCGGACCTCAGCGTCACGGTCGGCTGGAACATCGCGTCCAGCTGCGCCTCGATGTGATGGCGCTGGAAGAGCGGGACGGGCTCCTTGTAGAGCTTCACGTTCTTCGCATGGCTCGGCATGAGCATGCGCATGAAGTCCTTGGCGTTGCGGTAGCCGTCGTCGCCCTCGACGACGACCTCCGCCACGTCCTTGTTGTAGAGGTCGCGGATGGCGCGCTTGATGAGATCGCCTTCCTCGTTGACGCAGGTGGGCGCGTTGGATCGCAGCGTCCGTTCGCGGATCGTGTCCCACATGCGCAGGAGGTATTCGTAATCGCGCTTGATCTCGACCTTGGTGCGGTTCTCGCCCGCGGTACGGATGATCAGGCCCATGCCTTCGGGCAGTTCAAGCGCGGCTGCCGCGGCCTTCAGCCGTTTGCGGTCGCCGGCATTGGTGATCTTGCGGGAGATGCCGCCGCCGCGCGGGGTGTTCGGCATCAGCACGCAATAGCGGCCCGCAAGCGAAAGATAGGTCGTGAGCGCGGCGCCCTTGTTGCCACGCTCCTCCTTGACCACCTGGACCAGGATGATCTGCCGGCGCTTGATGACTTCCTGGATTTTGTAGTGGCGGCGGCGCAGGAAGCGCTGCGAGGGCCGCGCGGCGTGAAGCGCTTGCGCGGGCTGTCCGTCCGCGGCCGGCTCGTCCCCTTCCGGCGACGATGATTCACCGGCGACGGGCGCGCCCTCGATGGCGGCGTCCGCTGCCATCTCGAAGGCCCCGGCTTCGTCATCGGAACCGGCCGCATCCTGGCCGAATTCGTGAGAGGCATCGTCACCTGCGAGGTGTTCGCCGTTTTCGATGCGATCGGAGTCGGGCTGACCGTCGGGCTCCTCGGTATCTTCGGAGTCGTCCGGCTCGTCTTCGCGGCCGGCCTTGTTGTCGAAGACCTCTTCGCCGTCCGCATCCGGCGCGTCGCTCGTCTCTTCGCCGGATGTCGCATCGTCTTCCGATCCGGACTGTTCGGCGGCATCCGCTTCGTCGCTGGCCTCGAGCTGTTCGTCGCTGACGACGGCCGTGCCGGTTTCGACCGGCTCGAACTCCTCTTCGGCGCGGCGGCGCACCTCGGCCTGCTGCTGCTCAAGCAGCGCCTGACGGTCCGCCATCGGGATCTGATAGTAGTCGGGATGGATTTCCGAGAAGGCGAGGAAGCCCTGGCGGTTTCCGCCGTACTCCACGAACGCCGCCTGAAGCGACGGCTCGACGCGCGTCACCTTGGCGAGATAGATGTTTCCCTTGAGCGGCCGGCGCGAAGCCGACTCGAAATCAAACTCCTCGACCTTCTGTCCGTCGAGGACGACGACCCGGGTCTCTTCCGGGTGGCTGGCGTCGATCAGCATGCGCTTGGGCATCGATAACTCCGCGCGACGGCGCCCGCAGGTTCCTCAGGAACCCGGTGCCATGTCGCATTGTCTGGGGGTGAGGCTCGCGCTGCTCCCGCCGCGGCCGGGCCGCAGTCTCGGATGGAAGGGCGCAAACGGTATAGGTCATGACTCAATTCGGTCGTTTGGCGGCGGAGCCGCCGGGGACCTGCATATTGGCGAGGAGGATCAGCGCTCTGGCCGGGAACCGCCCTTTGGGCGGCTTCTGCCTCGCGGCGAAGCAGGTTGTTCCTCTTTTAGGTATGCAGTTGCATCGCCGCAAGGGCAGGGTCGGGAATTCATTGTAAATTCCAGACATGCTAACGACCCGTAAACGGATTCCCTGCACTTTGAACGGGTGGGTATGGGTAGCATCAGGCACCGGAGGGCCGTTCTGGCCGTTTCCCTGGCTCTCGGGCTGGGGGCGGCTGCGGCCGCCCAGGGCCCGGCCCCAAAATGGCACCCGCCCAACGCGCCCGCCGAGGCGCCTGCGGAAGCCACCGCCACGACCCCTGTCGTCCTGAATGCCCGCATCGGCGAGCACCCGGACCGCACCCGGTTCGTCATCGAGGTATCCGATCCCCTGGCCGTGCGGGTCTTCACCCTGGCCAACCCCGACAGGGTGGTGATCGACATGCCGGAGGTCCTTTGGCGCCTCTCCGGCCCCGAGAAGCCGACCGGCCTGGGGGTGGTGAAAAGCTACCGCTACGGCCTCTTCCGGCCCGGCGATTCCCGCTTCGTCATCGATCTGAGCGCGCCGGCGACGCCGTCCCAGGCGATGATCCTGCCGCCCGCCGACGGCCTGGGCTATCGCATCGTGGTCGATCTCTTTCCGGTCAGCCAGGCCAAATTCGACGGCGGCTCGGGCTGGCCGGCCGACCTGCGCGTCCGCGAGGCCCAACAGGACGATTCGCTCGACGCCCTCATCGCCAGGACCGCGGCCCAGGAGCCGGCGCGCGGCAAGAAGGTCATCGTGATCGATCCCGGCCATGGCGGCATCGACTCCGGCACGATCTGCAGCAACGGCACCATGGAAAAAGACCTCGTGCTGGACGAAGGCAAGCGGCTGGCAAAGGCGCTCAAGTCGCGCGGCTACGTCGTCCACATGACGCGCGACAGCGACATTTTCATTCCGCTGCGCGAGCGGGTGAATATCTCCCGCGGTTACGGCGCGGATCTGTTCATCTCCCTTCACGCGGACTCCAATCCGGATTCGACCGTCAGCGGAGCGTCGATCTACACATTGTCGGAGCGCGGTTCGAACGCGGAGGCCGCTGCCCTGGCGCAGCGCGAGAACCAGTCCGACGTCGTCGCCGGCGTGGACATGAAAGGGCAGGACGACTCCGTTTCCCACATCCTGATCGACCTCGCCCAAAGGGACACGATCAACCGGTCGGCCCGTTTCGCGGAGACCGCCGTGTCGCGGCTGGGGGCCGTCACGGACATTTTGCCGCGCGAGCCCCACCGCTCGGCGGCCTTCGTCGTCCTCAAGGCGCCCGATGTTCCGGCAGTCCTTATCGAACTCGGTTATCTTTCCAACGCCCATGACTGTGCCCAAATGGGCACGGACCGCTGGCGTGACCGCACGGCTTCGGCTATTGCGGCGGCCGTCGACAGCCATTTCGCCCCCAGCGCCCCGGCGATGGCGAGTGACGGGACGCCTTGAGGGCGTCATAATCGAGGGGCATCAAGGACTTCGTCTCTAGGGCCGATCGACATGTGGCGGCGCATTCTGGTTTACGGCGGTCTCGCTTTCGCGGGCATTGCGGCCGTCGTGCTTCTCGGCGGCGCGATCTACATCTATTCGCTGACCCGCGACCTGCCGAGCGTGGAGACGCTGCAGAACTACCAGCCGCCCGTCACCACCCGCGTCTACGCCGGCAACGGCACGGTGCTCGGCGAATACGCCCGTGAGCGCCGGATCTTCGTTCCCATAACCTTCGTGCCGAAGCAGCTGATCAATGCCTTCACGTCCGCCGAGGACAAGAACTTCTTCAGCCATCCCGGCGTCGATCCCAGCGGCATCCTGCGCGCCGCCGGCAAGGACGTGATCAACGTCCTCGAGCACAAGCGGCTCGAAGGCGCGTCGACCATCACCCAGCAGGTCGCGAAGAACTTCCTGCTCAACAGCGAGCAGAAATTCTCCCGCAAGATCCGCGAAGCCATCCTGGCCGTGCGCATCGACGCGACCTATTCGAAGCAGAAGATCCTCGAGCTCTATCTCAACGAGATATTCCTCGGCGAGAACTCCTATGGCGTCGGTGCCGCCGCGCTCAACTATTTCGGCAAGTCGCTCGACCAGCTCGACGTCGCCGAATGCGCCTTCCTGGCGGCGCTGCCCAAGGCGCCGAGCAACTATGATCCGCGCTACAACAGGGACGCGGCGCTGCAGCGCCGCAACTGGGTGATCGGCCAGATGGCCGAGAACGGCTACATCACGCGCGCGCAGGAAGAGCAGGCGCTGGCGGAGCCGCTGGTGACGCAGATGCGGCCGCTCGGCAGCCAGGCGGAAGACGCGGACTACTTCGTCGAGGAGGTTCGCCGCCTGCTCTACGACAAGTACGGTCAGAACGCGCTCTACGACGGCGGCCTGCAGGTCCGCGCCACGCTCGACACCCGGCTGCAGAACTACGCGGTGAGCGCGTTGCGCACGGGGCTGGTGCGCTACGACCGCCGCCACGGCTGGCGCGGCGCGACGTCGAACATCTCCATACAAGGCGACTGGAAGGACGCGCTCGCAAGCGCGGGCAACCAGTCGGGCATCGACACCTGGCGGCTCGCCGTGGTGCTCGGCTATGGCGCGGACAAATCCGTCGACATCGGTCTCGACAATGGCGCGCACGGCGTCATTGCCTTCAGCGAATTGGCCTGGGCGCGGCCGGAGATCAAGGCCAGCGCGTCGGTCGGTGCGGCGCCCACCATGCCGCAGCAGGTGGTACACCCCGGCGACGTGATCTATGTCGAGCCGCTCACGGCGAAAGGCCAATACGGCCTGCGGCAGGTGCCGGAAGTGAACGGCGCCATCGTGGCGATGGACCCGCACACCGGCCGCGTGCTCGCGCTGTCCGGCGGGTTCAGCTTCGCCTCCAGCCAGTTCGACCGGGCCATGCAGGCGGAACGCCAGCCCGGCTCCTCGTTCAAGCCCTTCGTCTATGCGGCCGCGCTGGACAATGGCTTCACGCCGGTCAGCAAGATCCTCGATGCGCCGGTATCGCTGCCGCAGGGGCCGGGGCTTCCGATGTGGACGCCCAAGAACTTCGAGAAGCACTTCCTCGGGCTCGCCACGCTGCGGCGCGGCATCGAACTGTCGCGCAACCTGATGACCATCCGCCTCGCCGCCGCCGTTGGCATGGACAAGGTGGTGCAGTATCCGATCCGCTTCGGTGTCTACGACAAGCTGCCGCCCTACCTGTCGAACTCGATCGGCGCCTACGAGACGACCCTGATCCGGATGACCACCGGCTATTCGGAGTTCGTCAACGGCGGCAAGAAGATCAACGCCACGCTGATCGACCGCATCCAGGACCGCAACGGCCTCAACGTCTATCGCCATGACCCGCGGGACTGCCAGGCCTGCAACCAGCCCGTCTGGCACAATCAGGACGAGCCGCTCCTGCCCGATACCCGCGAGCAGATCCTCGATCCGCGCACCGCCTATCAGATCGTCTCGCTGCTCGAAGGCGTCGTGCAGTACGGCACCGGCGTATCGGTGAAGGCGGTGGGCAAGCCGATCGCCGGCAAGACCGGCACATCGAATGATTCCAAGGACGTCTGGTTCATCGGATTCTCGCCGGACCTCGCCTGCGGCGTCTTCGTGGGCTTCGACAATCCCCGCACGCTGGGCCGGCTGGAGCAGGGCGCCACGGTGGCCGCGCCCATCTTCCGCGATTTCATGGAGGGCGCCTTGGCCGACCAGCCGCCCACACCGTTCCGCGTGCCGCCGGGAATCGATCTTGTTCCCGTCGACCGGGTGACCGGGGCGCCGACTTCGGCGACAGATCCCCACAGCATCATGGAGGCCTTCAAGGCCGGGACGGAGCCCGGCCTGGCGGCCAACGGCCCCCTCGACAACAGCGCCAACAGCAACCCGGCGAGCGACGTGAACCAGGGTACCGGCGGGCTTTACTGAAACAAGCCGCGGCTTCACCCCTTGCACACGGAAAGTTTATTGCGGCCGACCTGCCGGCAATTGTCCGATCCTGTGCGTGGGGTATGATCGACCCTTGGCACCAAGGGGGTCCCAGCCATGCGCAAGATGATCGCCATTTCCATCGCCGCCGCCGCCGCCGTCTTCATGGCGGCGCCCGCGTTCGCCGACTATGCCAAAGCGCATATCGACACCACGCAAAACAACCAGACGATCTACCCGGCCTCCTCACAGGCGGCGGGAGAGGAGGGCCTGGTCAAGATGAAGGCCTATGTCCGCGCCAACGGCCGCGCCACGCGGGTGAAGATCGTGCAGTCGACCGGCTATCGCGATCTCGACGACGCCGCGATCCAGAGCGTCATGAACTGGCGTTTCGTGCCGGCGATGGAGAACGGCCAGCCTACGTCCGACTGGACCGAGCTCGAGATCGGCTACAAGCTGCCGCCGGAAGCGCCCAAGAAGAATAATTCCTAGTTCCGGCTCGCTTTACAACGCCGCTTCGTAACGCCATATCGGGGCGCACAGGAGAGTGCCGTGCGCCCCGAAATCCAACGCAGCGTCGACGACATCCAGCAGGCCATGGACCTGCTGAGGAGGCATCTTTGACTGGGATGCCGCCCATTGCCGTCTCGACGAACTGAACGCCAAGGCCGAAGATCCGGCCATCTGGAACAAGCCCCAGGACGCCCAGAAGCTGATGCGCGAGCGCCAGCGGCTGGAGAAATCGCTCGGTGCCGTCCAGGCGCTCGCCAGCGAACTCTCCGACTCGACGGGCCTGCTCGAAATGGCCGAGGCCGAGAAGGACGCGGCCATGGTGGCCGATGCCGAAAAATCCATCGAGGCGCTCAAGTCCAGGGCCGAGCAGCTCAAGCTCGAATCGATGCTATCCGGCGAGGCGGATGCCAACGACACCTATCTCGAGATCCATGCCGGCGCGGGCGGAACGGAAAGCCAGGACTGGGCGGAGATGCTCTTCCGCATGTACACGCGCTGGGCCGAACGTCACGGCTACAAGCTCCAATTGATCGAAGAAAACGCGGGCGAGGGTGCGGGGCTCAAATCGGTGACGGTGCTGGTCAAGGGCGAGAACGCCTATGGCTGGCTGAAAACGGAAGCCGGCGTGCACCGGCTGGTGCGCATCTCGCCTTTCGATGCCAATGCGCGCCGGCATACGAGCTTTTCCTCCGTGACGGTCTATCCGGTGATCGACCAGTCCATCGACATCGAGATCCCCGAAAAGGACGTGCGCATCGATGTCTATCGCGCCTCCGGCGCGGGCGGCCAGCATGTCAACAAGACCGAAAGCGCGGTGCGCATCACGCATCTGCCCACGGGCATCGCGGTCTCCTCCCAGAGCGAGCGCTCGCAGCACCAGAACCGCGCCATCTGCTGGGACATGCTGCGCTCGCGGCTCTACGAGATCGAACTCGAGAAGAAGCAGGCCGAGACCGGCGCCTTCATCGGCGAGAAGAGCGACATCGGCTGGGGCCACCAGATCCGCTCCTATGTGCTGCAGCCCTATCAGCTGGTGAAGGACCTGCGCACCGGCGTCGAGAGCCGGCTGCCCCAGGACGTGCTCGACGGCGATCTCGACCCCTTCATGGCTGCGGCGCTCGCCCAGGCCATAGGCGGCAAGCCGAAAGAGGCGATCGCGGATCTCGAATAGCCAAGGCCCCGCGCCGCTTTCGCGACGCGAGGCCCGGAGCCCTCCAAACTGGAGCGTGTCTCAGCCGCCGGCTTTCAGCGGCGCGAAGGTCGCGGCAGCGGCCGGGCGCGGCACCTGCGCCTCGGCCGGCTTGAGCGACGGCGCGGCCCCGGCGGGCGCGGCCTGCTTGAACTCGGTGGTGCGGCGGGCCTCTTCGGACAGCGGGTTGTCGGAATGGCGGCAGTTGCCCTCGAAGAAGGCGCCGGCTTCGACCGCGAAGGCCTCGTGCAGGATGTTGCCTTCGACATGGCAGGTCGCGCAGAGCAGGACCTTGCGGGCGCGGATGCCGCCCTGGACGCGGCCGCGCACGGTGACGTCGTCGGCGAAGACTTCGCCCTGGATGAAGGCCTTGTCGCCGATGACGAGGCCCGAGGAACGCACGTCGCCTTCGACACGCCCGTCGATCTGGATGTCGCCGGTCGAGGTCAGCGTGCCCTGGACGACCAGGTCGGCGCTGATGATCGACGGCGCGGCCGAGCGCCCGGCGCGCTTGGCCTGTTGAGCGGGAGCCGCCGGCATGGCGGGAACTTCGACGTCCTTGGACTTACTGGAGAACATGGCGGCCAGCCTCGATATACGTGCTCGGATTCCTCACGACATCCCCAAGCCACACTTCGTAGTGGACATGCGGCCCCGTGCTGCGCCCCGTGGATCCGAGTTTTCCAATGGGCGTTCCCTTTTGGACCTTAGCGCCGACTCTCACAAGAATTGATGCAAGATGGCCGTAGCGCGTCCTGAACCCGTAGCCATGGTCGATTTCGACCAGGTTGCCGTAGCCGCCGCGCGGCCCGGCCCACACCACGGTGCCCGCGGCGGTTGAGCTGACGGTCGCGCCCCACGGCCCCGCGAAATCGACGCCCGGGTGGAAGCCAATCCGGTGCGTGAACGGATCGATGCGGGGGCCGAAGCCGGATGTCCGCTCGAACTCGTTGCCGTGCACCGGCGTCGTCAGCGGAACGTGGTGCAGGGCGCCGAACAGGGTCTCCAGCTCCTTGGAATGCGCGATGGCGCCGACGTAGGCCTGGGTGAAGGTCTGATCCGAAATCCCGTCGATGCGGTAGGTGTTGATCGGAATGAACGGACCGCCGATGCCGGCGGGCTGCTCGAGCGCCGCGGGGTTGACGCCCACCCGCTTCAATACCGTCTCCAGTTCGTCGATCCGCGAGCTCACCTCGCGGTCCACGCCCACGAGCAGCGACGTCTCCTGGCCGCTCATGCTGCGGATACGCTCGGTCTGTTCCGCGAGGATGCGGAAGGCGGGCGCATTCGGCACATGGGCGGCGGGCGCGGGCCGCCGCGGATGGAAGAGGGCGCCGGCGATGCGGCTCATCGCCTGGTCGATCAGGCTCGGGCCTTGCGGCTGGGCCTGGGCCTGCATGGCGGCGGGCGACAGCGTGTCGGCCGCGGCCATCTGCTGGATCTGCGTGTCCGCCGCCGGATCGGCGGAGGGCTGTGTCTCCAGCATGCTCTGCTTGCCCAGCGCCGGGCGCGCGGTGCGCGGCTGCGGCGCGGCGCTCTGCGGCATGACGTTCAGCTGCGAAGCGCCGCTATGGGCGGCGGGACCGGCGTCACCGACGCTGTCGCTGGCGCCGGACGCGGAACCCTGAGGGATATCGTCATCCGGGGTGTCGCTGCCCTGACGCAGCACGGCGCCGGCCGAAATGGACGACAGCGTCTGGTCGACCGCCTGCTTCTGGCCGAGAAGGCGCGCCACGGTGGTCTGCTTGTTCTGAAGTTCGTCGGCGGTCTGCTTGAACTTGTCCTCGGCGCCGATGAGCGCGCCGTTGAGCTCGTCGTAGGAAACCTGCAGGTCGGCGACGCGGTTCTCGTAGGTCGACTGCATCTGCTGGTAGCGATGATCCTTGGCCGCGATGATGCGGTCCTTGAAGATCACGTTGACGGATGCGAACGCGACCCAGCCGAGGAAGATGAGCGAGAGCCCGGCCATGGTGGCCTGCAGCGTCGGTCCGAAGGTGAAGAATTGAACCCGCCCATCCGAGCGGATGTAGACTTGCCGTTCCGGAAACGTCGCATGGAGCCACGCCCACGCACGCTCGATGAGCGTTCCGGCCATGCGGTCACTTCCCTCTTTGGCGTCTTTCGCGCCGACCCCTGAAGGCATCATTTCACCTACATCTGGGCGCTTGATCAAGCTCTTAGCCCAGAAAAAAGAACCCGAGGTTAATCTGGGGCCGAATGGCGCGTCCGGCCGGTTCACAGGGTCTTTGCCGCGGCGAGCACGGCCTCCACATGACCCGGGACTTTGACTTTGCGCCAGATGTGCCGGATGACGCCCTTGGCGTCGACCAGGAACGTCGCCCGGTCCATACCCATGTATTTGCGGCCGTATAGGGTCTTCAGCACCCAGACGCCATAGGCCTCGGCCGTTTTTTTCTCGGGATCGGAAGCCAGCGTGATCTTCAACTTATGTTTGTTCTTGAACTTGTCGTGAGATGTTGTGGTGTCCTTGGAGACGCCCACAATATCCACCCCCAGTACCTCGAATTTCTTCCGCGCGGCGGAGAAATCGATGGCCTCCTTCGTGCAGCCGGAGGTGTCGTCCTTGGGGTAGAAGTAGAGGACGTAGGGTCTGCCCCTGAGGGTGGCGGACGAGATTTCGCCGCCGGAATCGGCAGGCATCCGGAATGCGGGCGCCCGGTCTCCGGGCGCGAGCTCGTTGGCCATCAAGGTCTCCGGTACGCGTGTTAACGAGGCCCCGCTTCCGGCGTTTACCAGAAGCGCGTGTTAGGCGATAAGCTGATGCGCGATCAGACGCAAGAGGCCGGGCCCGAATCAGGCACGGGCCCAACAGGTAGTAGCAAACGACCGATCGGAAGAAGCGGCCCTGTGAATGCGTACCTCAAAATCCTGAAGTCGCCGCGCCTCAAGCTCTCCTGGCCGCGCCGCCACCACTGGCACCGCGCCGGCCTCATTGCCGCCTGCGTGCTGGTGTTCGCCCTGACTTTCGCGATCGGGGCCTTCCTGCGGGTGCTCGTCGGGCCGGTCTCGCTCGATCTCGTCAACGGCACGCTGGCTTCCTCGGTCTCCAACGCGCTGCCCGGCCTCAAGGTGCGCTACGACGAGGCGGCGCTGGAATGGTCGCGCGAGGAAGGCCGCATCAATCTCGTGGTGCTGGGCGCGCGCGTGTTCGACGACAAGAGGCGGATCATCGCCCAGGCGCCGAAAGCCGAGATCGGGCTCGGCGCCGGCGCGTTCTTCCGCGGCCACATCAAGGTCAAGCGCATCGCGCTGGTGGGCGTGCAGCTCAATTTTGTGCGCATGGCGGACGGCAGGCTCCGCCTCGGCGTCGAAAACGACAACGGCAATACCAACGCGCTCGACCGCATCCGTGACGCCATCAACAGGGGCCAGGGCGGATCTTCGCTGCAGAGCTTCGCCGTGCGGCATGCACGCCTGGCGTTCTATGACGAGAGCTCGCACCTCTTCGTCGTGGCGCCGGATGCGAGCCTGCAATTCTCCAGCGGCAACACCCTGGACGGCGCGCTGATCGCCGCCGTCAACGCCCAGGTCGAGGTCTCCGGCAACCGGGCCCAGATTTCGGGCGAGCTGCGCCTGCCGCCCATCGGCCCCACCACCGGCGACATCGCCATGAAGGGGCTCAACCTGTCCGCGCTGGCAGCGAACACCAAGGCGCTGTCGATGCTGGCGCCGTTCAATCTGGCGACGGACATCTCCGGCAGCTTCACGCTGGACGGCGCGCGGCTCGTCTATGCCGATTTCGCCGCCGGCGCGACCGGCAATGTGACCGGCCTCGGTCCCAAGCCCCTGCCGGTGAAATCCCTCAGGGTGGTCGGACGCTACGACGGCAAGACCGGACGCCTGCTGATCGACGACGGCACGCTCGCCGGTTCGGAGGTTCAGGCGCACCTGCAGGGCGAGGGCGACGTCGCGTTCGGCCCCGACAACAGGCTGTCCGCCGCCACCCTCGACATCACCATGGACAAGGTCGTGTTCGACGTGCCGGCGGTGACGAACAAGACGGTGGACATCGCGCGGGCGAATTTGCGCGCGGCCTATTCGGCCGCGGACAATTCCATCACCGTTTCGCGCGCCGCGATCTCCGGCGGCGCGTTCCAGGCCGAGTTCGCCGGCAAGGTGACGCTGGCGGGCGATGCGTCGCCGGGCATCGACGCCGACGGGCATATCGCGCCGCTGGGCGTGCGGGATCTGCTGCACTACTGGCCCCTCAAGGCCGGCGCCGGGGCGCGGGAATGGATTGACGCCAATGTGGCCGCGGGCCGGATCGGGCCCGTCGAAGCGCATGTGCACATCAAGCCGGGCGAGCTCGACCAGCCGGTGCTGCCCGATGCCGACGTCAGCGTGTCGTTTCCGCTTTCCGGCGCCACGATTACCTACGTCTCGGGCCTGGACCCGCTGACGAACGTGTCGGGCACGGCCCAGCTCAGCGGAGACAATTTCCGGGGCGAGATCGCCTCGGCCAATGTCGGCCGCATCTCGGTCGGCGCGAGCAGGGTGGTCATTCCCGACCTGCATCTCGACACCAATGTGGCCGACATCACCGCCCACATCTCCGGCGGGCTGCCCGACGTGCTGGCGCTCATCGACGAGAAGCCGCTGCAATACCCCTCGCGCTTCCACATGCGCACCCAGGGCGCGCGCGGCGATGTCGAGGCCGATCTGAGCTTCCATGTCCCCACAAAGCACGACGTGTCGATCGACGAGGTCGGCATCAGCGTGAAGACGACCGTGAGCGGGCTCGCCATCGCCCTGGGCGAGCACACCAGGATCACCGACGGCATCGCCACCTTCGTGATCGACAACAATTCGCTGCATGCCGCCGGCCCGGTGATGATCGGCGGCGTGCAGATGAACGTGGACTGGACCGAAACCTTCAAGGACACGCCCATCACCACCCGCGTCACGGCCAGGGGCGTGATGGACAACGACGCCCGCGACGCCTTCGGCTTCCGGCTGGGCGATTTCATCGACGGGCCGGTCGGCGTGAACGCGCTCCTGCTGGGCCGGCGCGGCCAGCTCCAGACCGCGCAGGCCACGCTCGACCTCACCCAGGCCAGCGTCGGCTACGACCTGATCAACTACAAGAAGCCCCCGGGCACGCAGGCCGGCGGCACGGCGAACGCGAAATTCGCGCCCGACGGATCGGTGAGAAGCGCGACGTTCCAGATCGGCGGGCCCGGCCTGACCGCGCGCGGCACCGCCATGCTCGATGCCAACGGCGATCTGGTGCGGCTGGACGCGCCGGTGGTGAAGGCGGGCCCGGCCAACGATTTCGCCATCACGCTCGTCCAGGGCCCGACGGTGGGTCTGACCATCGCCGGCCGCTCGTTCGACGGCTCCGCGCTCGGCAAGCACAATCCCGGCGTCTCCGCCGCCGGCGGCCCGGCCCGGCCGCAACCCATGGACTCCAACGATCCCTTCCACGCCAGCGTGAAGGTGGACCGGCTGGTGCTGCAGGAAGGCGTGGTGCTGACGCCGTTCGATCTGGAACTCAGCGGGCTCGGCCACCGGCCGCAGGCGATGTCGCTCTCCGCCACGCAGACGAAGAACGACAAGGTCCAGGGCTCGCTCACCACCGACAGTTCCGGCCGCAAGGTGACGCTCACCGCCGACGATGCGGGCCTTCTGCTCAAGGGCCTGTTCGGCATGGAAAGCGTGCGCGGCGGCACGCTTTCCGTCACGGTGAAGCTTCCGCCGATGGCGGAGGCCGCGCGCAACGACGCCGGCGTGCCGGACTACACCGGCACGCTGACGCTGAAGGACATCCGCGTGCTGAACCAGCCCTTCCTGACGCGCCTGTTCACCGCGGGCTCGCTGGAAGGCTTCGTGAACCTGATGCGCGGCGAGGGCGTGGTGCTCGACAAGGCGGAGGTGCCGTTCACCACCCATGGCGACGTGATCGACGTCCACGACGCGCGCGCCTCCGGTCCTTCGATCGGCATCACGGCGGACGGCTATCTCGACCGGCGCACTTCGACACTGGCGCTGAAGGGCGCGGTGGCGCCGGCTTACGGCCTCAACAGCGTGCTCGGCGCCATTCCGCTCCTGGGCGACGTGCTGGTGTCGAAGAAGGGCGAGGGCATCCTGGGCATGACCTACAACGCCACGGGCAGCTTCGACTCCCCCGACGTCAGCATGAACCCGCTGTCGGTTCTGGCGCCGGGCATCCTGCGGCGGATCTTCGAAGGCAGGACGCCGTCCGCGCCCTCACAGGCCAACTCCTCGGGCCAGCCACCGGAGAAGCAGCCGGACCGGCAGCCGCAATAGCGGAATCCACGGCTGCCTGTCCTTTGACGCACGCGATCGCCACGGGCGGAGGCTCCATGGAGATCACACGCGGGGGTAGATTCAAGGGGATTGAAACTCTTGCAGAAATTGGCCTTTGCCAGGGCACAATTCTGCAGCCTGCCTACAACCTAGCATAGCAGCGTCACGCTGGCAAGGATTCCGCCAAATCGCGCGGACACAAAATTCCAATTTGCGCGGGCCGCAAATTTTGCCTTGGAAGTCAGAGGCTTGAACAGCTCTCGCGCTGTCATCCGCGGCGCGAAAACCGGCGCCCTGAGCGTCGGACAGGCGAATATTCGCCTGCGGGCGCCCGCCTGCGTCAGAAATGCGCACCGGCGTTCGGCGGGTGCGCCGCCGCGGCCGGAAGCGCCGCGCGCCGCTGCAGCAGGTTCTTCAGGACCCAGAACTCACCGGCCGTGGCGCCCACGGAGCCGCAGGGCTGCGGCATCGCCCTCATCGTGTCATGGCCTACGAATGCGGGCCGTGACGCGACGCCGCTTAAACCGGCTTCACGAGAACTATCTTTTTCCTGCCGTACTGAACTTTGAACGCGCCGGTCCGGGCATCAGCCTGTCCCGCCTCGAACATCGCCTTGGGATCGCTGATGACCATATCGTTGATCTTCACAGCGGTGTTTCCGTTTTCCGCGATCTTGCGCCTCGCGTCTCCCAGGGATGAAGCCAGGCCGGAGGCCTTGAGCAAAGCTTCGGCGCTGCGCATGGTCCGACCCTGGTCGACACCCTTGTCGTCGGCTGACCAGTCGAATTCCACAGTTGGAAGATTCAGGGACGCGACACCCTCCTCGAACGCCTTCTTCGCCGTGTCCGCCGCTGCGTCGGCGGCCGCCTCGCCGTGGAGGATGGTGGTGGCTTCAGTGGCGAGAATCTTCTTGGCCTCGTTCAGCTCCGCGCCTTGCAGCGCCTCCAGCCGCGCGATCTCGGCGAGCGGCAGGTCGGTGAACAGGCGCAGGAAGCGGCCGACGTCCTTGTCTTCCGTGTTGCGCCAGAACTGCCAGTAGTCGTAGGGCGAGACCAGGTCGGCGTTCAGCCACACCGCGCCCGCCACCGTCTTGCCCATCTTGGCGCCCGACGCGGTCGCGATCAGCGGCGTGGTCAGCCCGAAGAGCTGGACGTTCGCCATGCGGCGGCCGAGCTCGATGCCGCTGATCACATTGCCCCACTGATCGGAACCCGAGGATTGCAGGCGGCAGCCATGGCGCTTGTGGAGCTCCACGAAATCGTAGGCCTGCATGACGGAGTAGTTGAACTCCAGGAACGACAGCGGCTGCTCGCGCTCGAGCCGGAGCTTCACGCTTTCCATGGTCATCATGCGGTTGACGGAGAAGTGCCGCCCCACCTCGCGCAGGAAGGGGATGTATTCGAGCCGGTCGAGCCATTCGGCGTTGTCGACCAGCAGCGCGTCGGTGGGCCCGTCGCCGAATTTCAGCAGGTGCTTCACGCCCGCGACGATGGCGTTCTTGTTCGCCTCGATCTTCTCGGGCGTGAGCAGCAGGCGTGTCTCGTCCTTGCCGGAGGGATCGCCGGCCTTGGTCGTGCCGCCACCCATCAGCAGGATCGGCCGGTGCCCCGCCTGCTGCAGGCGGCGCAGCGTCATCAGCTGTACGAGGCTGCCGACATGCAGGCTCGGCGCGGTGCAGTCGAAGCCGATATAGGCGGTGACGCGCTCCTTCTGGAACAGGGCGTCGAGGTCCTCCGGTGCGGAGCAGTCGTAATAGGCGCCGCGCTCCACGAAGGTGCGGAGGAATTCGGAGCGGAATTGCGGCGCGGCGGTCATGGCCTTACTTTCAACGCGATTTTTGGGCCGGGTGTGTAGCACGAATGGCGGATATCCAGAAAGTCATGGGGTTGATGAGCGGCACCTCGCTGGACGGCATCGATGCCGCCCTGGTGGAGACCGACGGCGAGGACGTGGCTGTGCCCGGCGCCACGCTGGCCGTGCCCTATGACGCGGAGACGCGCGCCATGCTGCGCGCCAGCCTGGACGAGGCGCGCAACGTAGCCGAGGGCGCGCCCGTGCCGTGGTCGATCCGCGAGGCGGAGCGGCGGCTGACGGAAGCTCATGCCGGGGCCGTGAAGGCCCTGCTTGCGAAGGCGGGGCTCGCAGCCCGCGACGTCGCGCTGATCGGCTTTCACGGCCAGACCATCCTGCATCGGCCGGCCGCGCGCTGGACCTGGCAGATCGGCGACGGCGCGCTGCTCGCGCGGCTGACCGGCATCGACGTCGTCAACGACTTCCGCTCCGCCGACGTGAAGGCGGGCGGGCAGGGCGCGCCTCTGGTGCCGCTCTATCACGCCGCTCTGGTGCGCGAGGCGGGCCGCTACGAGAAGCCGGTCGTGCTGGTGAATATCGGCGGCGTGGCGAACGTCACCTATGTCGGCGCGGACGACATCCTCGCGTTCGACACCGGCCCGGGCAACGCGCCCATCGACGATTGGGCGATGGCGCATACGCGCAAGCCCGTCGACGAGCACGGCGCGCTCGCCCGCGCCGGCAAGGTCGATCACGCGATCCTGGCAGCGATGCTGGCGCACGATTTCTTCGCGGCGGTACCGCCCAAATCGCTCGACCGGCTCGATTTCACGGCGGAGGCCGTGCGCGGCCTTTCGCCGGAGGACGGCGCGGCCACGCTCACGGCCTTCACCGCCGCCGCGATCGCGAAGGCCCGGGCGCATTTCCCGCAGATGCCGAACACCTGGATCGTCATGGGTGGCGGGCGGCTCAATCCGGTGCTGATGGCGGAACTGCGCGCGCGGGTGAATGCGCCGGTCCTGTCGGCCGAGGACGCCGGCTGGCGCGGCGACTTCATCGAGGCGGAAGCCTTCGCCTATCTCGCCGCGCGCTCCGTCCGGGGCCTGCCGCTGAGCCTGCCCACCACCACCGGCGTGAGAGAGCCGATGACGGGCGGGCGGGTGCATCGCGGGTGATGCCGCTTCTTCCCCGCGGGAGCGGGGACCGCCGCAGGCGGTGGAGCGGGGACGGCAGTGGCGAAGAACTGTGATTGTGCCGTCACCAGCGGACACACCCCTCCGTCTTGCTCGCTCTCGCGAGGGAGGAAGAACGTCACTGCATCCCGTACTTGTTGTCCGGATCGAGTTCCTTGAGCTTGGCGCGGTCTGCGGCCGCCTTGTCGGGCTGATTGAGCTTGTCATAGACTTGTGCGCGCAGGCCGTAGGACGGCGCGTCGCTGGAATCGTTTGCGATCGCGGCGGTAAAGCTGGCGACGGCGTCGTCGTAGCGCCGCTCCGCCAGGAAGAGCTGACCCTGCATGCGCACCGGTCCCGGCTCCTTGGGCGCCAATTGCATCGCGACATCGATGTCGGCTCCGGCCTTGTCCAGCTCCCCAAGCGCGCCTTCTGCCGCACCGCGGTTCTCATAGGCGCGCCACAGCTTGGGATCGGCTGCGATGGCGTTGTTCAGCGCCAGGATCGCCTGGTCGTACTGCTTCAGGATGATGTGCGCGCCGCCCACATTGTTCCAGGCCTGGGCCAGCGATTGACCGCCGACAAAGCCGGAATCGATCGCCTTCAGGCACGAGGCGATGATCAGCTCCGGATTGTCGGCGACGTGTGGCTGGCAATATTTGATCGCGTCGTGAAGCTGACCATAACTTTCCTGCGACTGGGCGAGCGCGCCAGTCGCGACGCAGGCGAGCAATGTCGCCGTCAACGCAATCTTCATGGCTTGGGCTCCTTCACTTCGTAGCGTGCATAGTCGGCGACCGTGCCGAGACCGAGTCCGATGGCACTGCTGCAATCGGCAAGGGCCAGGTCGAACGCGCCGCGCCGCGCATAGGTCCCCGAACGGTCCGAATAGGCCTGCCACATGGCGGAATCGACCGCGATGGCCTTGGAGAATTGCTCGAAGACGCGGTCACGGTCGCCCGCGGCCAGCGCCGCGACGCCGAGATTGTTGGGCGCCGCCGCGCAAGCCGTGGTCACGAGCTCCCCGGCGAGGACCAGGGCGGCGAAGGCATTCCGGTTCATGGCGACGGCTCCGCTACGCCGTATCTGGCGTAAACGGCCGCGACGTTCGGATCCATCGCCTTGGCGGCAGCGATGTCCGCCGCGCCGGAAGCGTCGCCAGTGCGCAGCTTGCAGATGCCGCGCATGTATTGCGACGAAGCGAGCTTGGGATTGTGCGCGAGCGCATCGGTAAAGCTTGCGATCGCATCCGCGAACTTGCCGGCGCGGAACAACGCGAAGCCGAGGCTGTCGATCAGGTCGGCGTTGGCCGGCAGGATCGCGACCGCCTTGCGGCAGGCATCTTCCGCCTTGCCGGGCTCGACCATCGCGACGGCCCGGAACCAGCAGGCGTCGTTCCATGCATCGGCGCGCTTCGGGTCGATGCTCGCCGCGCGGTCGTCGTCGGAAATGGCATGGGTGTAATCGCCGAGTGCCGCTTCCGCGGAGGCGCGGCCGACATAGGCATCGGCAAACTCCGGCGAGAGACCGATGGCCGTATTGAAGTCGGACACCGCCAGATCGTGCCTGCCGAGCCGGTCATAAGCCCGGCCCCGGCTGTTGTAGACAGCGGCGGTTCCGGCTTCGAGCGCCAGCGATTGGCTCAGATCGGCGAGCGCCAAATCCGGCTTTCCCGCTTCGCGATAGATTTCTCCGCGCACGAAGTAGAATGTCGCGTCCTGCCTGCCAGTGAGGGCCGAGGTGGCGTCCGCGATGGCGAGGTCGAAGTTCCGCTGCGTGGCATAGATCGTCGCCCGCACCACCAGCACGCCCGGGTCGCCGGGTTTGATGGCCAGCGCCGCGCTGCAATCCGCAAGCGCCTTGTCCGTCTTTCCAAGCGTGTTTTCGAGGCTGGCCCGGTTTGCGTAGATGTAGGTGGCGCCGGGATCGGCGGCGATGGCGTCGGTGAAAGCACCGAGCGCGCTCTCATAGAAGCCCTTTTCCTCGTAAGCCAGGCCGAGGCCGCTGAGGGCGGCCGCATTGTCCTTGCTCGTCAGCTTCTGCTGCGCGAGCACGGCCTTGCAGGCATCGATGCGCTGGTCGACGTCGAGCTTCCTGTCCTCGCAGACATGCCAGTCAGCGCCGGAATCCGCCTCTGCAAGGGCAGGCGTTGCGCAGGCCAGCAACATGGTGGCCGCCAGGATTGCCGCCGCGTTCATTTCGCCGGCGCCGCTTGCGCCGCGGCGGGCTTTACGCCGTAGCCGGCGAATTCGACGTCGATGTAGGGCTCGAGGTCCTTTGCCTTGTCGATGTCGTCCTGGCCATCGGCGCCTTTTGCGACGCCGCGCAGGAAATACGCGCCGGCCGCCTTGGGCCGCGCGTCGATGGCGGCATCGAGGTCGGCGATGCAGTCCTTCATGTCTCCCTGCTTGTAATAGATCATGGCACGGGCGAGCAGCAGCGCGAAGTCGCCGGGATGCTGCGCGAAGGCGTTGTTGCAGTCGTCCAGCCCGAGCGCGAGGTCGTTGCCCGATACTCCGCGCACCCAGCAGCGCTGCATGTCCGCGATGGAGGGATCGTCGGCGTGGGTGGCGATGAACTCCACGTCGTCCAGCGCCTGCTGGTACTTGCCGTCCTCGGCATAAGCGGTGGAGCGCTCGAGCCAGGCATTGAGCCAGGTGGAGTCGAGCAGCATCACCTTGCTCATCGTCGCTTCGGCGTCGGGATAATCGCCCGCCAGCCGATAGGCCCAGCCCAGCGCGTACTCCGCCGCCGTGTACTGGTCGGTGTCCACGCCGTCCTCGGCGTAGGATTTGCAGTACTCGATGCGCTCCTGCGGGGAGTGGAACTTGCTCAGGCACTGGCCGGCGGCGAGCCCCATGCGGGCTTCGGCCTGCGGCGCGAGCATGGCCAGCGCGCAAAGCGCGGTTGCGAAGACGATCGGCTTCATGGGCCCCTGCGACTGCTGAAATACGGCCGCGATTATAGAGCCAATCGGGCGATAAATCGCGGCCAGATTTGTACGGAGTTAATCATGCAGGGGGGCTCAGCGGCCCTCGCGCGGGCCGCTCATCATCCGCGAGGCATATTCCTTCACGGCCTCCACGACTTCGGCCTCGTGGTGGTCGAAGAAGTGGTTGGCTCCTTCGATTTTTTCATAAGTGATCTTGATGCCCTTCTGGGCGGAGAGCCGGTCCACCAGCTTCTGGACGTCGAGTTCCGGCACCACCTGGTCGCGGGTTCCGTGCACCATCAGGCCGGAAGCCGGGCAGGGGGCCAGGAAGTTGAAATCGTACATGGAGGCCGGCGGGGCGATGGAGATGAAGCCGGTGATCTCCGGCCGGCGCATAAGGAGCTGCATCCCGATCCAGGCGCCGAACGAAATGCCGCAGACCCAGACGAAGGAGGGGTTGGGATAGAGGGTGTTCATCCAGTCGAGCACGGCGGCGGCGTCCGAAAGTTCGCCCGCGCCGGAATCGAAGGTGCCCTGGCTCCGGCCCACGCCGCGGAAGTTGAAACGGACCGTGGTGCAGCCCAGCCCGTGGAACATGTGGAAAAGGTCGTAGACCAAGGGGTTGTTCATGGTGCCGCCGAACTGCGGGTGCGGATGCAGCACAAGCGCCATCGGCGCACCCGGCATCTTCTGGCGCTGGTAGCGGACTTCGATTCGGCCGGCGGGGCCGGGAAGGATGATGTCGGGCATTAGGGGGTCCAGGACTTGGTCCAAGCAGGCAAGTGGGAATTGAGGCGAATAGACGCAGCACATAAATCCTTTTTTCTCAATGGCTTAAGAATATACGGCCTGCCATGCACGCCGAATTCTTGACCATGGGGGTCGGGGAATCTATATGCAGCGCAGTAAGAACCCATGTGCGCCTTGGTTTGGGGCTGGCTTTGTTAACACGTTCGCCCCCCCGAAAATCAAGGAAAAGCGCGAGCGAAGCGGGAGTTTTCCCATGAGACTGAGCACCAAGGGCCGCTATGCCGTGATGGCGATGGCCGATCTGGCGAGCCATGAAGGCGCGGGCAAGCCGGTGTCGCTGGCGGAGATCGCCAGGCGGCAGGAGATTTCGCTGTCCTACCTGGAACAGCTTTTCGCCAAGTTGCGCCGCGGCGGGCTGGTGAAGAGCGTTCGCGGCCCGGGCGGCGGCTACCGGCTCAGCCGTCCCTCCGCCGACGTGCGCATCGCCGACATCATCCTGGCGGTGGACGAGCCGATCACGGCCACGCGCTGCCAGCCCGGGAGCCCCGTGGGCTGCACCGGCGCCTCCACGCGCTGCGTGACCCACGACCTGTGGGAAGAACTCGGCCGGCAGATACACGTCTTCCTCTCCAGCGTGTCGCTGGGCGACGTGGTGGAGAAGCGCGTGCTGGGGCGCGCCAAGCCCTGCGAGGCCAAGCCAAGCAACAGCGACGTGAAGCCGGACGCGTCGCGCGAGGCGGCGTAACATCCGTTATTCGCCATGATGTATTGGGATCACAACGCCACGGCGCCTTTGCGCGACGAAGCCCGCGCGGCCATGCTGCGCGCCCTGGAGGCCGGCGGTAATCCGTCTTCGGTACATGCCGCGGGCCGCGCCGCGCGCGCGATCGTGGAGGAGGCGCGCGAGCAGGTGGCGGCCTTTGCCGGCGCGAGGCCATCCGAAGTGGTCTTCACCAGCGGCGGCGCAGAATCCAACGCGCTGGCCCTGCGCGGCGCCATCGCGGGCGCGCTGGAAGACGAGGATCGCATCACGCGGCTGTTCGTGGCCGCGACGGCGCATGACAGCGTGCGCGCCGTGGCGGCGACGCTCGCGGAGACCGTTCCGGGATTGAAGGTGAGCGAGATCGCGGTGGATGCGGACGGCCGCGTCGATACCGCGCAATTCCGCTTCCAGCTGATGAACGGCAAGGGCCGCGCGCTGGTGTCGCTGATTTTCGCGAACAACGAGACGGGCGTGATCGAGGAAATCTCCACGCTGGCCGCGCTGCTGCGCAAGGAAGCGGGCGAGGGCGCGCTGTTGCACGTGGACGCGGTGTCGAGCGGGCTTTCGCCGATCCGCTTCGCGGCGTGGGACGCCGATTACCTCTCGCTCTCCGCCCACAAGATCGGCGGGCCGCAGGGCACGGGCGCGCTGGCGGCGCGCGAGACGGCGCCCCTGGCGGCGCTGTTCGACGGGGCGCAGGAGATGCGCCGCCGCGCCGGCACCCAGAACGTTCCCGGCATCGCGGGCTTCGGCGCCGCGGCGCGGGCGCTGCAGGCCAATTTCGACAACGAGGCACAGGCCGCGTCCGCGGCGCGCGCGGCGTTCGAGATCGCGCTCAGGAAGCTCGAGCCCAACACCGTTTTCTTCGGCGAAGGCGCGGTCAGGCAGAAGAACGTCTCCTGCTTCGCCATCCCGCAGCTTCAGGCGGAGACGACGCTGATCGCGCTGGACCTGGACGGGATTTGCGTCTCCTCGGGCGCGGCCTGCTCGTCGGGCAAGGTGGCGCCGAGCCATGTGCTGGCGGCGATGGGCGTGCCGGAGAGCCTGGCACGCTGCGCGCTGCGCGTCAGCTTCGGAGCGGACACGACGCGGACGCAGATCGATGCCTTCATGGCTTCGGTCGGCAAGCTTCTCGCGCGCAAAGTGGCATTGGCGGGCTGACGATGGCAGCGATAGAAACTCGCGAACAGGTGGCCGCGCTCGGCGAGAAGTACAAATACGGCTTCGTCACCGACATCGAGATGGAGCGCGCGCCCAAGGGGCTTTGCGAGGATACCGTCCGTTACATCTCGGCCCGGAAGGGCGAGCCGGAGTGGATGCTGGATTGGCGGCTCGCCGCCTATGCGCGCTGGAAGGAGATGCGCGAGCCCGGCTGGGCGCGCGTGCATTACCAGAAGATCGACTACCAGGACGCCTATTATTACGCCGCGCCCAAGAACACGCCGCAAAAGCAGAGCCTGAACGAGGTCGACCCCAAGCTGCTGGAGACCTACGAGAAGCTCGGCATCCCGCTGCACGAGCAGAAGCTGCTGGCCGGCGTGGCGGTGGACGCGGTGTTCGACTCCGTGTCGGTGGCGACCACCTTCAAGGCCAGGCTCGAGGAGGCGGGCGTGATCTTCTGCCCGATCTCGGAGGCCATCCGCGAGCATGGCGAACTGGTGCGCCGGTATCTCGGCAGCGTGGTGCCGGTGACGGACAATTTCTTCGCCACGCTGAACTCCGCGGTGTTCTCCGACGGCACCTTCGTCTATGTGCCCAAGGGCGTGCGCTGCCCGATGGAGCTCTCGACCTATTTCCGCATCAATGCCAGCGAGACCGGCCAGTTCGAGCGCACGCTGATCGTGGCCGACGAGGGCTCCTATGTGAGCTATCTCGAAGGCTGCACCGCGCCCAAGCGCGACGAAAACCAGCTCCACGCCGCGGTGGTCGAGCTGGTGGCGCTGGAAGGCGCGGAGATCAAGTATTCCACCGTGCAGAACTGGTATCCCGGCGACGAGAACGGGCTGGGCGGCATCTACAATTTCGTCACCAAGCGCGGCGATTGCCGGGGCGCGCGCTCCAAGATTTCGTGGACGCAGGTGGAGACCGGCTCGGCGATCACCTGGAAATATCCGAGCTGCATCCTGCGCGGCGACGACAGCGTGGGCGAGTTCTATTCGATCGCCATCGCCAATCATTTCCAGCAGGCCGACACCGGCACCAAGATGATCCATCTGGGCAAGAACACCCGCTCGCGGATCATCTCCAAGGGCATTTCGGCCGGCAAGGCGCAGAACACTTATCGCGGTCTGGTCAGCGTCCATCCCAGGGCGGCCAGGGCGCGCAACTACACGCAATGCGACTCGCTCCTGATCGGCAAGGAATGCGGCGCCCACACCGTGCCCTATATCGAATGCCGCAATCCCACCGCGCGCCTCGAGCACGAGGCGACGACCTCCAAGATCGCAGAGGACCAGCTCTTCTATTGCCTCCAGCGCGGCATCCCGCAGGAAGAGGCCGTGGCGCTGATCGTCAACGGCTTCTGCCGCGAGGTGCTGCAGCAGCTGCCGATGGAGTTCGCGGTCGAGGCGCAGAAGCTGGTGGGGATTTCGCTCGAGGGGAGCGTGGGATGACGCCATTTCTTCCTTGTCATGGCCCGCGCATGCGGGCCACCCAGGTGAAATCCTGCGAACCTTTCGGCCGTTACGGCACCTCAACTGGGTGGCCCGCATGCGCGGGCCATGACAGTTGTATTTGTTGGATCCGCAATGATGCTTGAGATCAAAGACCTGCACGCCGCCGTCGACGGCAAGGAAATCCTCAAGGGGCTGACGCTCAGCGTCGGCGCCGGCGAGGTGCACGCCATCATGGGGCCGAACGGCTCGGGGAAGTCGACCTTGTCCTATGTGCTGGCGGGCCGCGAAGGCTACGAGATCACATCCGGCACGATCCGTTACAACGGCGAAGACCTCGCCGGGATGTCGCCGGATCAGCGCGCGGCCAGGGGCATTTTCCTCGCCATGCAGTATCCGGTGGAAATCCCCGGCGTCACGACGTTGACCTTCCTCAAGACCGCGCTCAACGCCCAGCGCCGCGCGCGCGGCGAGAAGGAGGTCGACGCCGTCGGCGTGCTCCGGCTGGTGCGCGAGAAGGCGAAAGCGCTCCAAATCTCCGAGGAGATGCTGAAGCGGGCATTGAATGTCGGCTTCTCCGGCGGCGAGAAGAAGCGACTCGAAATTCTCCAGATGGCGCTGTTCGAGCCCAAGCTGGCGATCCTGGACGAGACCGATTCCGGCCTCGACATCGACGCGCTGAAGCTGGTGGCCGACGGCGTCAACGCGCTGCGCCGCCCCGACCGGGCCATGCTGGTCATCACCCATTACCAGCGCCTGCTCGACTACATCGTGCCCGACCGGGTGCATGTGCTCTCGGCCGGCCGCATCATCAAGGAAGGTGGCAAGGAGCTGGCCCACGAGCTCGAAGCCAAGGGCTACGCGCAGATCGTCAAGGACGCGGCATGAACGCACTTCCCAACCGGCGCGTCGAGGACTGGAAGTACAGCGACCTGCGCAACGCGGTCGACGAGGTCACGGTCGTGGCCGCGCCGGTGGCGGCGTGGTCGGTGCTGTCCGCCGATGGCGGCGTGGAGATCGCCGACCTGCCGGAGATCGCGCCGCGCGGGACGCATGGGGCGATGGCGGAGACGGCCCTCGCGCGCGCCAAGGCCGGGCCCTATGTGCGCGTGCCCAGGGGCGAGGCGGGCGCGATCCATCTCGCGCTGACCGAAGGCGGTCACGGACGTGCCGTGATCGTGGTCGAGGAGGGCGCATCGCTGTTCTTGCGCGAGACGGTTTCGGCGAGGGACTTCGCGAACGTCGCCGCCGACATCGTGCTCGGCGCCCATGCGCGGCTGACCCATCTGCGGTTCGCGCCCGCGAATGCCGTGGCGCAGGTCGCGGACTATGCCGTGCGCGTCGCTGGCGGCGCGTCCTACATCGCGCATTTCGCCAATTTCGGCGGCCGGCTTTCGCGCACCGAATTGCACATCGCGCTCGAAGGCGAGGGCGCGCAGGCGCATCTCTCCGGCGTGGCGGTGCTGGAGGGCTCGCATGCGGACGTCACGACGCATGTCACCCATTCGGTGGCGGACACGACGAGCACGCAGCTCTTCAAATACGTCGCCGGCGGGCATGGGCGCGGCGTCTATCAGGGCAAGGTGACGGTGGCGCCGGGCGCGGACGGATCGGACAGCCGGCAAACGGCCAAGGGGATATTGCTGCACGACCGCGCCGAGATCAACCTCAAGCCGGAGCTCGAAATCCTCGCCGACGACGTAAAGTGCGCGCACGGCGCGGCGGTGGGCGACCTGGACGCGGATTCGCTGTTCTATCTCAGGTCGCGCGGCATCCCGCAGACCGAAGCGCGCGCACTGCTCATGCGCGCGTTCCTGGGCGATGCCGTCGAGGCGATCGCGGACGAGGCGGCGCGGGCCGATGTGTGGCGTGCGGTCGAGGCGGCATTGGAGAGCCTGTCGTGACGGCGCAGCCCATATTCCCGAAGCTGTTCGATGCCGCCGCCGCGCGGAAGGATTTCACCATCCTGTCGCGCGAAGTCTACGGCAAGCCGCTCGTCTATCTCGACAGCGCCGCCTCGGCGCAGAAGCCGGACGCGGTGCTGGACGCGATGGCGGCGTTCGCGCGCACAGACTACGCCAACGTCCATCGCGGCGTGCATTATCTCTCCGCCCAGGCGACGGAGCGCTACGAGGCCGCGCGCGAGACCGTGCGCAAATTCCTCAACGCCGCGCATGAAGACGAGATCGTCTTCACCAAGGGTGGGACGGAGGCGATCAACCTCGTCTCCTATTCGTATCTTGCGCCGCGGATCGAGCCGGGCGACGAGATCGTGCTCACCGCGATGGAGCATCATTCCAACATCGTGCCGTGGCATTTCCTGCGCGAGCGCCAGGGCGCGGTGCTGCGCTGGGTGGACGTGACGGACGACGGCGCGCTGGATGCCGAAGCGGTCGATGCCGCCATCGGCCCCCGGACGAAGCTGGTCGCCGTCGCGCATATGTCGAACGTGCTGGGCACGGTGGCGCCGCTGAAGGAGATCGTGGCCCGCGCGCACGCCAAGGGCGTGCCGGTGCTGGCCGACGGCTGCCAGGGCGCGGTGCATGAACGGGTGGACGTGCGCGACCTCGACACCGATTTCTACGCGCTCACCGGCCACAAGCTCTACGGACCCACCGGGATCGGCGCGCTTTATGCGAAGCGCGCGCACCTCAAAGCCATGCGTCCGTTCAACGGCGGCGGCGAGATGATCCGCGAAGTCTCCCGCGAGCGCATCACCTATGCCGATCCGCCCGCCCGCTTCGAGGCCGGCACGCCGCCGATCGTCGAAAGCGTCGGCCTCGCCGCGGCGCTCGACTACTTGTCCGGCTTCGACCGCGAAGCGGTGGCCGCCCATGAGCACGCGCTGCTCGCCGCCGCGCGCGAGGCGGTGCGCCAATTCAACTGGCTGCGCGTGATCGGCGACGCCCCGGGCAAGGGCGCGATCCTGTCCTTCGAGACCGAAGGCATGCATGCCCACGACGTGGCCACGATATTGGACCGCGAAGGCGTGGCGGTGCGGGCCGGGCATCACTGCGCACAGCCGTTGATGGAGCGCTTCGGCGCCGCGTCCACCACGCGGGCGTCCTTCGCACTCTATAACGAACGTGCCGATGTGGAGGCGCTGGTCGCGGCGCTCGCCAAGGCACGCAAGGTGCTGACGTGATGGACGACGCGACCCGCGAGCTCTACCAGGACGTGATCCTGGACCATTCCAGGCACCCGCGCCATTTCGGCGCGCTGCCCGGCGCCACGCACACCGGCGAAGGCTACAATCCGCTCTGCGGCGACCGGGTGAAGATCTACCTGGTGGTGGACAAGGACGGCCGCATCGCCGACATCGGTTTCGAAGGCCGCGGCTGCGCCATCAGCCAGGCCTCCGCCTCCCTGATGACGGACATGCTGACCGGCCGCACGGTGGCCGAGGCCGAAACGCTCATGGGCGGCTTCCTGCATCTGGTGAAAGGCGAGGACACGGCGCTTGCCGGCGAGGACCGCGAGCGGCTGGATGTGATGGCCGGCGTGTCGGCCTTTCCCATGCGGGTGAAATGCGCCACGCTGGCGTGGCACACGATGAAATCGGCTCTGGAGGGCGGCGCCGCCGCCGTGACGGAATGAACGCGCAACCGGCCGCAACCGGATTGACGGACGGGACCTCGGCGATCGCGCCTGAGGAACTCGAGGCGTTCACGGAGAAGCTCGTGACCGCGCTCAAGACCGTGTTCGATCCGGAGATCCCGGTGGACATCTACGAACTCGGGCTTATCTACAAGGTGGACGTCGAGGACAACGCGGAGAGCGGAAAGAAGGACGTCAAGGTGGACATGACGTTGACGGCCCCAGCCTGTCCGGTGGCGGGCGAGATGCCCAACATGGTGAAATCGGCGCTGGAGACGGTCGAGGGCGTGGGCGAGGTGACGGTCAACATGACCTTCGATCCGCCTTGGACGCCGGACATGATGAGCGAAAGCGCGAAGCTCGAACTGAACATGTTTTGAGGGAAGTGGGCGAATAGCGAGTGGCGAATGGCGAATAGGGAAGTCGAGAGATGGACGGCGAGCATGCGAATCCCACAATTCGCCATTCGCCATTCGCTGGTCGCAGGAGTTGAACGGTGACGGAAACCAGGACTGAGACGACAACCAGGCTCCGCCGCCCGCGCCCCAAGGCGATCCGGCTGACGGATGCGGCGGCGGCGCGCCTGCGCGAGATCATGGCGGCCTCGGACGGCAAATATCTCGGCCTGCGCGTGGGCGTGGTCAATGGCGGCTGCGCGGGCATGAGCTACACGATGGATTACGCCGAGGCCGCGCAGCCCTTCGAGGAGGTGGTCGAGGACAAGGGCGTCAAGGTGTTCATCGACCCCAAGGCGATCATGTTCCTTATCGGCACGGAGATGGACTTCACGCGCGACAAGCTTGCCGCCCGCTTCGTCTTCAACAACCCCAACCAGACTGCCGCCTGCGGCTGCGGCGAAAGCGTCTCGATCACGCCGGCGAAGATGGAGTGAGGCCTTACAATCCGGATTCGTCCGGTTCTGTCATTGGGGATGGCATTGGTGGCGAACCTTCAAGCGGCGGACGAGGCCGTGCTCCCGCGCAAGCGGATCGACTCCGTCGACCTGCTGCGCGGCGTCATCATCGTGCTGATGGCGCTGGATCACTCACACGACTTCTTCGGCGACTTTGCCGCCAATCCGGTCAACCTGACGACCACCACCGTGGCGCTGTTCTTCACGCGCTGGGTCACGCATTTCTGCGCGCCGGTCTTCTTCCTGCTGACGGGGACCGGCGCCTATCTGACGCGGCGGCGGATGCCGAAGCCCGCGCTCGCGCGCTTTCTGGCGACGCGGGGGCTGTGGCTCATCTTCCTCGAGCTCACGGCGATGCGCTTCGCGCTTCAGTTCAACATCGACTACCACGTGACGATCATCACCGTGCTGTGGGCGCTGGGCTGGGCCATGATCGTGCTGGCGGGCCTGATCTGGCTGCCCAACTGGGCGATCGCGGCCTTCGCCCTCGTCACGATCGCGGGCCACAACCTGCTTGACGGGATCGGCCCCCAGAGCTTCGGTGCGCTCGCGCCGCTTTGGAACGTGCTGCATTCGCCCGGCATCGCGTTGGACGCCGATGGCCATCTGGTGCTGATTTCCTACGTGCTGATCCCATGGGTCGGCGTCACGGCGCTCGGCTATGCGCTGGGCCAGGCCTATGAGTGGAGCACGGCGCGGCGCGAGCGCCTGCTGTTTTGGATCGGCCTCGGCCTTGTCGCCGGATTCATCGCATTGCGCTATGCAAACGTCTACGGCGATCCGGTTCCATGGCAGCCGCAGAAATCCGCGCTCTGGACCGTCATGGCGCTCATCGACACCACGAAATATCCGCCGTCGCTTCTGTTCCTGATGATGACCCTCGGGCCGGCGATGCTGCTTTTGGGCCTCTTCGACCGCGGCGTGCCGGCGTTCCTTCGTCCCGCCCTGGTCTTCGGCCGCGTGCCGCTGTTCTTCTATGTGATCCACTTCTACCTGATCCACCTGCTGGCGATGCTGGCAAGCTGGCTCCGTTACGGCGAAGTGCGAGAGACGTTCAGCTCGCCCGATCTCGCGCATTTCCCGTTCGCGGCACCGCCCGGCTGGGCGGCGCCGGGGCTCCCACTCGTCTATGGGGTGTGGATTGCCGTCATTGCGATCATGTATCCGCTCTGCCGATGGTACGCCGGCGTGCGCCGCCGCAACGCCGCCTGGTGGCTGAGCTATCTTTGAGGAGACCTCATGGCGGCCGCCGGCGCCCACCGCTTCGACGATCTGTTCGCCGAGTTCGGGCCCATCCGGCTCAAGCGGTTCTTCGGCGGGGAGGGAATCTGCCTCGGCGAGACGATGATCGGGATGGTGTTTTCGGGCACGATCTACTTCAAGACGAACGAGGAGACCCGCAAGGCATTCCTCGCGGAGACGTGCAAGCCGTTCTCCTTCCTGAAGCGTTCCACCGGCGAAACGATCGTGACGACCTGGTACGCGCTGCCTGACCGGCTCTACGACGATCCGGAGGAACTCGCCCGCTGGGCGCGCGCGGCGCTGGCGGTCGCGGAAGGGTCGCCCGCCGTGCGGAAGAAGCGGAAGAAGATGCGCTGAGTGGCGGGCGGACGTGCCACTCCTTCCACGGCCGCCGCGGCGCGCGGCCACCGCCTCCGCTTCTCGGGGGAACCGGACGCCAAGCGAGCGAAGCGAACGACGGCAGACGGAAGGAGCAAGTCCCTACCAGATATGCACCCTCTGGTCCGGCGGCAGGTAGTATTTGTCGCCGGGCTTGACGTCGAAGGCGTCGTACCAGCCGTCGACGTTGCGCAGCGGGCCGATCACGCGCCAGCGGGGCGGGGAGTGGGGGTTGGAGAGCAGCTGCTGGCGCATCTGGCCCTCGCGGTACTTGCCGCGCCACACCTGCGCATGGGCGAGGAAGAAGCGCTGGTCGCCGCTGAAGCCGTCCAGCACCGGCGCCGGCTTGCCGCCGAGCGAGTAGTGATAGGCCTGCAGCGAGATCGTGGCGCCGGAGAGGTCGCCGATGTTCTCGCCCATGGTGAGCTTGCCGTTGACGTGCATGCCGGGCAGCTCCTCGTAAGAGTCGAACTGCGCGCCCAGCGCCGAGACCCGCGCCTCGAACTTCTCGCGGTCCTCGTCCGTCCACCAGCTCTGGAGGATGCCCAGCCCCGTGTATTTCGAGCCCTGGTCGTCGAAGCCGTGGCCGATCTCGTGGCCCATCACCACGCCGATGGCGCCGTAGTTCACCGCGTCGTCGGCATTGGGGTCGAAGAAGGGCGGCTGCAGGATCGCGGCCGGGAAGAAGATCGAGTTGAACACCGGGGTGTAATAGGCGTTGATGGTCGGCGGGGTCATGTTCCACTCGTTGCGGTCGACCGGCTGGTCGATGCGATCCAGGCGGTAGCGCCATTCGAACATGTTGCTGCGCTCGATGTCGCCGATCAGGTCGTCCCGCTTGATGACGAGGCCCGAGTAGTCGCGCCATTTGTCGGGATAGCCGACATGCGGGGTGAAGCGGTGCAGCTTGTCGAGCGCCTTCTCCTTGGTCTCCGCGCTCATCCAGTCGATCTTGCGGATGTCGGTGTCGTAGGCCTTGAGCAGGTTGGCGACCAGCGCCTCAACCTTGGCCTTGGACTCCGGCGGGAAGTAGCGCGCGACGTAGATCTTGCCCAGCGGATGGCCGAGGCGCTTGTCGAGCAGATGCACGCCGCGGGTGGCGCGGGGAAGCTCCTGGTCCTGGCCGCCAAGCACCTTGCCGTAGAAGTCGAAATCGGCCTGGTCGAACGCCGTGGGCAGGTAGTCCGACATGTTGTGCAGGAAGTGCACCGTCATGTAGTCGCGCCACACCGCAACGGGCGTGACGGCGAACACCTTGGCGATCTCCGGAAACGCGGTGTTCTCGCGGACGATGATGGTGCGGTCGCCCTTCGGTCCCGTCGCCTGAATGTCACTGGCGGCGAAGTAGGCCGCCCAGTCGAAGCCGGGCGCGAATTTGGCGAGTTCGGCTTCCGTCATCGGGTTGTAGGTCTTGTCGGCGTTGCGGCGTTCGGCGGCGGCCCAGTGGGCCTTGGCCATCGCGGCTTCGAGGTCGTAGACCGCGGCGGCGCGCTTGTCGGCGTTATTCGCGCCGGCGAGCGTCAGCATGCGGGCGACGTACGCCCGGTAAGCATCCTGCGTCTTGACGATCGCGGGATCGGTCTTAAGGTAATAGTCGCGGTCGGGCAGGCCGAGCCCGGACTGGCTGACGTAGACGGCGTACTGGTTGGAATCCTTGGCGTTGGGGTTGACGAAGGCGCCGAAAGGCCCGTCGACGAACAGCGCCGGTGAGCCGGAGAGGCGCGCGATATCCTTCAACGTCTTGGCGTGCGCGATCGCGTCGAGATCGTGCTTGAACGGCTTCAGCCCGCGGGCGTCGATCTGCCTGGTATCGACGAAGGCGTCGTAGAGGTCGCGCAGCTGCTTCTCTTCGGGCGTGAGCTGGGCGTAGGGCTTGGCCTCCAGGTCGGCGACGATCGCGCTCATGCGCTGCTCGCTCAGGATGGCCAGGTTCTGGAACGAGCCTGTTGAGGTGCGGTCGGCGGGGATGACGGCGTTTTTGTACCAGGTGCCATTGGCATACTCGAAGAAGTCGTCGCCGGGCTTCACTGACGTATCCATGCCCGAGAGATCGAAGCCCCAGGCGCCAATAGCGGGTTTGCCCCGGGGCGCGGTGTCGGACTTGGCCGTGCCGCTAACGGCGAGGCATGCGATGGCGGCGAGGCACGCAGTGAGCTTCTTCATGTCATCTTCCTTTCGCTTCCTTCCCCGCGAGAGCGGGGGAGGTGGATGCCGCGCTGTTCTGCGCGGTAGACGGAGGGGGTGCGTAGGTGCCGCAGACCCAGCTCCAATACCGATGCACCCCTCCACCGCTTCGCGGTCCGCCTCTCCCGCTCGCGCGGGGAGGAAGCCCAGTCACCACAGCCTCACCCGCTGATCTGGCGGCAGGTAGTACTTGTCGCCGGGCCCGATCTGCGGAAAGGCGGCATACCAGCCGTCGTCGTTCCGCACCACGCCGTTGACGCGGTAGTCTTCGGGGCTGTGCGGGTTTGAGAGCAGGCGCGCGCGCTCGATGCCGGGACGATTGTGCTGGCGCCAGCTCTGGGCATAGGCGATGTAGAAGCGCTGGTCGCCGGTGTAGCCGTCCAGCACCGGCGCGGGCTTGCCGCCGAGCGACAGGTGGTAGGCCTTGAGCGCGATCACGAGCCCCGCGAGGTCGGCGATGTTCTCGCCCAGCGTCAGCTTGCCGTTGATGTGCACGCCGGGAAGCGGCTCATAGCTGTCGTACTGTTTCGCCAGCGCTTCGGTCCGCGCGTCGAAGTTCTTGCGGTCCGCCGGTGTCCACCAGTCCTTCAGCGAGCCATAGGCGTCGTATTTCGAGCCCTGGTCGTCGAAGCCGTGGCTGATCTCGTGGCCGATGGTGGCGCCGATCTCGCCGTAGTTCACCGCGTCGTCGGCGTTGGGATCGAAGAAGGGCGGCTGCAGGATGCCCGCCGGGAACACGATCTCGTTGAACACCGGGTTGTAGTAGGCGTTGTTGGTCGGTGGCGTCATGCCCCATTCGGCGCGGTCGACCGGCTTGTCGATGCGCACGAGATTGCGGTTCCACTCGAAGCGCGCGGCGTTCTTCACGTCGCCGATCAGGTTGTTGCGGTCGATGGCGAGCGCGGAATAGTCGCGCCAGGCGTCGGGATAGCCGACCTTGAGCATGTAGTGATGCAGCTTCTCGCGCGCCTTGGCGCGGGTGGCGGGCGTCATCCACGACAGCGTCTGGATGTCGGCGTCGTAGGCGGCCAGCATGTTGTGGACGAGCTTGAGCGCCTTGGCCTTGGCGTCCGCCGTGAAGTAGCGCGCGGCATAGAGCTTGCCCAACGCCTCGCCCATGTCGTTGTCGAGGAGCTGCACGCCGCGGGTCTCGCGGTCGAGCTGCGCGGTCTTGCCCTGGATCGCCTCGCCGTAGAAGGCGAAGTCCGCGTCGTCCACCGCCTTGGGCAGGTAGGCGGCGAAGCTGTGCATGTACCGGACCGTGAGATAGTCGCGCCAGGTCGTCACGGGCGTCTTCGCGAACATCGCGTCGAGCTTGGGGAACGCCGTGTTCTCCGCGACCACGATCACGCGCTCGCCCTTGGGCGAGGATTCCGAGAGCCCGTTGGCCGCGAAATAGGCGTCCCACGGGAAATGCGGCGCGAGCTTCTTGAGGGCCGAGACCTTTGTGGGATTATACGTCTTCTCCGCGTCGCGGCGGTCGGCGGCGGGCCAGGAGGCGACAGCGATCTGGCGCTCGAGCCGATAGACCGCGGCGGCGCGCTTGCCGTCCGCGTCCCGGATGCCGGCGAAGGCCAGCATCTGGGCGAGGTATTTCCTGTAGGCGGCCTGGGTCTTCGCGATCTCGGCGTCGGTCTTCAGGTAGTAGTCGCGGTCGGGCATGCCGAGGCCGGACTGGCCGAGATACATCTCGTAGATGTTGGGATCCTTCTGGTCGACGCCGATACCACCATTGAACGGCCCGTCGAGCCCGAGCGCCGGATCGCCCATGGCGCGCGCCACGTCGTCCGGTGTCTTGAGGCCGGCCAGCCTCTGCAGGTCGGACGCGGCGGGCTTCATGCCGTTGGCGTCGATCTGCTTCCGGTCCTCGAAGGCCGCGTAGAAATCGGCGAGCTTTTTCTCCTCGCCGGTGATCTGCGCCTTGTCGTGGAAGCCGTTGACGATGTCCTTCAGCCGCTGCTCGTTCTGCTTGTCGAGCTCGAGGTTCACGCCGGAGAAGGAACGGTCGGCGGGAATGGTGTCATGCTTGAGCCAGGTGCCGTCGGCGTAGAGGAAGAAGTCGTTCCCCGGCTTCACCGACTTGTCCATCATCGAAAGATCGACGCCCCAGGGCGGCACGGCGGGCTTGCCGGGGGATTGGGCGGAGGCGACGGTGGCGATGCTTACGGCGGCGAGCAGCGCGACGGTGAGCGATTTCATGGCGATCCCCTTCAAACCCAATTGTCACCCCGGCCGCGCGTCGCGCGAGTCCCGGACGCGCCGGGCACGTGTCGCGGCGCATCCCGGCCCCATGCGACGCTCACGCATCGCTTGGCCGGGATGACAGGCCTATCGTCACCACAGATGCACCCGCTGGTCCGGCGGGAGGTAATACTTCTGTCCAGGCTTCACGTCGAACGCCTTGTACCATTCGTCCTGGTTGCGGGTGGTGCCGATGGGACGGAACATCGCGGGGCTGTGCTCGTTGGACAGGATCTGCTGCCGCAGCGCGCCTTCGCGCATCTTGGAGCGCCAGATCTGGCCATAGGACAGGTAGAAGCGCTGGTCGCCCGTCCACCCGTCGATCACCTTCGCCTTCTTGCCATGAAGCGAGATATGATAGGCCTTGAGCGCGATGGCGATGCCAGCATTGTCGGCGATGTTCTCGCCCATGGTGAAGGCGCCGTTGATGTGCAGGCCGGGCAGGGGCTCGAACGCGCTGTACTGCGCGCCCAGCGCATCCTGCTTGGTCTTGAACGCCGCCTTGTCGGCGGGCGTCCACCAGTCGTTGACGTTGCCGTCGGCGTCGAACTTGGCGCCCTGGTCGTCGAAGCCGTGGCTGATCTCGTGGCCGATCACCGCGCCGATGCCGCCGTAATTCACCGCGTCGTCGGCGTTGGGATCGAAGAACGGCGGCTGCAGGATCGCCGCAGGGAACACGACCTCGTTGAAGAACGGGTTGTTGTAGGCATTCACGGTCGGCGGCGTCATGCCCCACTCGCTCTTGTCGACCTTCTGGTCGATGCGGTCGAGCTCGCGATGCCACTCGAAGACGTTGGCGCGCTGGATGTCGCCGATCAGGTCGTCGCGCCTGATGACCAGCGCGGAATAGTCGCGCCACCGGTCGGGATAGCCGATCTTGATGCCGAACTTGTGCAGCTTGTCTAGCGCCTTCTGCCGGGTGGCCGGCGACATCCACGACAGCGTGCGGATGTCGGCGTCGTAGGCGGCGAGCAGGTTGTGCACCAGTTCCACCGCCTTGGCCTTGGCTTCCGGCGGGAAGTACTTGGCGACGTAGAGCTTGCCGAGCGCCTCGCCCATGAGGTTGTCGAGCACGTGGGCGGCGCGCGCGGCGCGCGGCAGCTGTTGGCTCACGCCCTGCAGCGTGCCGGAATAGAAGGCGAAATCCTCGTCGTCGAACGCCTTGGGCAGATAGGGCGCGTAGGTGTGCAGGTAATGCGCCGTCAGGTAGTCGCGCCACACGTCAACCGGCGTGTCGGCGAAAATCTTGGAGAATTTCGGGAAGCCCGACTTCTCCGACACGATGACGATGCGCTCGCCCTTCGGCGAGTTGGCGGAGATGCCGCCGGCGTTGAGATAGTCGTCCCAGGGGAATTCCGGCGTCAGCGCCTTGAGCTGCGCGATCGACATCGGGTTGAACACCTTGTCGGTCTCGCGGCGTTCGGCGTTCGGCCAGGTGGCTTCGGCGAGCTTGTATTCCAGGTCGTAGACCTTCTGGGCGCGCGCGTCGGCGTCGCTCAGGCCGGCAAGCTTGAACATCGTCGCGATGTGCTTCTTGTAGGCATCGCGGGTCTTCTCGAGGTCGGCGTTGTCGGTCTTCAGGTAGTAGTCGCGGTCGGGCATGCCGAGGCCGCCCTGGCTGAAGATCAGCGCGTATTCGTTGGTATTCTTCGGATTGAAGGCGATCTGGGTGTTGAACGGCGAGTCGAGGCCGAGCCGCGGATCGCCGAACGCGGCGGCGACGTCGTCGGCCGTCTTCAGGTTCGCGATGCGGTCAAGGTCGGCCTTCGCCGGCTCAAGTCCATTCTTCTCGATCTGCGCGGTGTCGTTGAAGGCGTCGTAGAGGTCGCGGAGTTTGGTTTCTTCCGGCGTGAGATCGGTCTTGGCGTCGAGCGAGGCCGCGATCTCCTGCATGCGCTTTTCGGAGAGCACGCGCAGATCCTGGAACGAGCCGGTGGAGGAGCGGTCGGCGGGGATCTCGGCGTTCTTGTACCAGGTGCCGTTGACGTACATGAAGAAGTTGTCGCCGGGCTTGACGCTCTTATCCATCGCGGAGGAGTCGAAACCCCAGGTGCCGTATTGCGTGCCCGCGGCAGCAGCCGCGACCGCCGTGCAGGCCGCCAGACCGGCCAGCGCCATCAAACTCCGTCGCATGCATCACTCCTACAGATTGTTGTCGCGCGGGCCGGCCTCTGAGCGCCCGCCCAACCCCTCGTTTTGCCGGGGATTGGGCCGGTTTTTGACGATTGGCGCAAGTCACGGCCCGCGATTGGGTCCGCCATGCGCGAGGCGGATGGCCGCCTGGTAGTTTATTTCCCTTTGAACTTCGCCGGACGTTTCTGCGCAAAGGCGGTTACGCCTTCCACGAAATCTTCGGTCCGCCCGGCCCGGGCCTGGGCTTGGCGTTCCTGGTCGATCTGCACCTCATAGGTGTTCTGCGGGCTGTCCCAATAGAGCTTGTGGATCATGCCCAGCGATTGAGTCGGGCCATCGGCCAGTCGTGTTGCGAGCTTCAGGGCCGCGTCCATCAACGCTGCGTCGTCATGCACCTGGTTGATGAGGCCCCATTCCAGCGCTTTTTCGGCCGGAAGTTTCTCGGCCAGCATCGATAGCTCCTTGGCGCGCGCGAGCCCGATGAGGCGCGGCAGCAGCCAGGTTGAGCCGCCGTCCGGCACCAGCCCGATGCGCGCGAAGGCCTGGAGGAAATAGGCCGAGCGCCCGGCCAGCACGATGTCGCCCATCAGCGCGATGCTCATGCCCACGCCGGCGGCGGCCCCGTTCACCGCGGTGACGAGCGGCATCCTGAGGTCGCGCAGGCGGCGCAGGAAGGGATGGTATGCCGTCTCCAGCGCCGAGCCGACGCCGGCGGCGGATTGCTGTTCCTCCGGGATCTCGGTCAGGTTCGCGCCGGAGCAGAAGCCGCGGCCTTCGCCCGTCATCACGATGGCGCGGAACTCGCCGGAACGCTCGACATGATCGAGCGCCGAGGTGAGCCCGCGCAGCATCTTCACCGACGCCGCGTTCAGCGCCTCCGGATGATTGAGCGTGACGATCGCCACCGCGCCATGCGCCGTGACATGAGCCCGTTCGAAATCCTTGCGCATGCGTTCCTCCGGATATCTGACGGAGGCAGCTTAGCAGGGGGAAATGCGGATTGGCACGCTTCCTATTTGTGTCATGGCCCGCGCTGGCCGGCCATCCAGCAAATACGCTCCGGCGCGCGCAAAACGTTGTCGCGGCCGCGGACAATACCGGGACCGGGCAAGCCGGGTTATCACGCCGAGGGAACAGCTTTACGCTGCGGCAGTCCGTGCCGGCAGCTCCGACACGATGCAGTTGCGGCCCGCGTCCTTGGCGGCGTAGAGGCATTCGTCGGCCCGCTGTATGAGGCTCGCGGCACTGTCGGCGGCGGAGAGCTCTGCCACGCCGCCGGACACCGTGATGGTGCCCAGGATGTCGCCGGTCGATTTCTTGACGAGCTTCTTGCTCTCCACGGTCGAACGGATCTGGTTGGCGAGCGTCACCGCGGCGTCCTTGGGCGTCTGGCGCAGGATCACCGCGAACTCCTCGCCGCCGTAGCGCGCCGCGGTGTCGCGGCCCTTGACGTTCTCCGACAGGCAGTGCGCCACCAGTCGCAGCACCTGGTCGCCGGTCTGGTGGCCCCAGGTGTCGTTGAACACCTTGAACTTGTCGATGTCGCACATCATCAGGCTGAGCGGCTCGCCCGCGGCGCGCGCCTGCGCGATCGCCTGCGCCAGCTCGGTGTCGAAGGCCTTGCGGTTTGCGATGCCGGTGAGCGGATCGGTAAGGCTTTCCTTGCGGATGTTGTCGAGCTTGCTCTTGAGCTCGCCGATCTCGTGCGAGGATTCCTGCAGCTTGCCTTCGAGCTCCCTGGTACGCTCTTCCATGGCGCGCGTCGCGCCGCGCAGATTTTCGACCAGCTTCTGCAAATCTTCCGGCGAATGCTCCTCGCCGAGTTCGCTGCGCGCTTCGGACAGCGTGCGGCCATAGGCGACGGTGTCGCGGCCGGCTGCCTCCAACGTGCTCATGGCGGTGGTCATCGCCTGCTGGATGCCTGCGCCGAAGCTTTCGGCGGCGCGATCCTCGCGCGAGGCCGGGAAGAAGCGCTGGCGCAGATCCTCCAGCACGTCGGGAGAGAAGGGACGGCGCTGGCTCACCATGTCGCCCACGATGCGCGCGACGGCGGGGTTCTCCCCCGAGGCATAGGCGAAGAATATCTGATAATTCTCGGGCGTGGGCGCGACCTTGCGCTCCGCCATCACGGCCAGCGCGGTTTTCGCGAGAGCCTGCGCCCGCTCATGCCGATCCATCGCCGAAATCTTCCCTTTCCCCGACGGCACCATTCTGATCGGGGGTCCGGTAACAAAGAGTAAATCCGGCCTCCCAAAGTCATGGTTTCCCCTGCTATTCTGGGGGTGACCGTCATTTCGAGGACATCCCATGAGCGCCGCCGAAGCCCGACCCGCCGCCGATCCCGCCGCCCGGATGAAGGACGTCCTCGACGCGCAAAAGAAAGCCCACATCAGGGGCGGTTCGCCCAGCGCCGAGAAGCGCATCGAGTGGATCGACCGGGCCATCGGCCTGCTCGTCGGCCACAAGGACGCCATCGCGGACGCGCTGCGGGAGGATTTCGGCAGCCGCTCGGTGCATGCCAGCCTGCTGACCGACGTGTCAGGCTCCATCGGGCCGCTCAAGCACGCCAAGGCACATCTCAAGACGTGGATGAAGCGCGAGAAGCGCAAGGTGGAGCCGGCGCTGCTCGGTCTGTTCGGCGCCAAGGCCTATGTGGAATACCAGCCCAAGGGCGTGGTGGGCGTGATCAGCCCGTGGAACTTCCCTTTCAACCTCACCTTCACCCCGCTCGCCGGCATCTTCGCCGCCGGCAACCGGGTGATGATCAAGCCCAGCGAATTCACCCCGCGCTGCTCGGAGCTGATGGCCCGCATGTTCGCGTCGGCCTATGACGAGACGGAAGTCGCGGTGTTCACGGGCGGGCCGGACGTGGGCGGGGCGTTCTCGCGGCTCGCCTTCGACCATCTGCTGTTCACCGGCGCCACCTCCATCGCCTATCACGTGATGAAGGCGGCCGCCGAGAACCTGGTGCCGACGACGCTGGAGCTGGGCGGCAAGTCGCCCGTCATCATCGGCGACAGCGCCGACATGACGCTCACCGCCAACCGGGTGATGATGGGCAAGACGCTGAACGCCGGGCAGATCTGCCTGGCGCCCGACTACGTGATGGTGCCCAGGGCGAGGGCTGGCGATTTTGTCAGCGCGGCCACCGGCGCCGTCTCTGCCATGTTCCCCACGCTCAAGGACAATCCCGACTACACCTCGCTCATCAACCAGCGCCATTTCGACCGGCTCAACGGCTACATCGCCGACGCCCGGGCCAAGGGCGCGGAAATTGTCGAGATCAATCCGGCGCGGGAGAATTTCACCCAGCAGCCCTTCCACAAGATCCCGCCCACCATCGTCCTCAATCCGACCGACGACATGAAGATCATGCAGGACGAGATCTTTGGGCCGTTGCTGCCAGTGAAGACCTACGACCGCGTGGACGAGGCGATCGACTACGTCAACGCGCACGACCGCCCGCTCGGGCTCTACTACTTCGGCCAGGACAAGGCGGAGCAGGAACGGGTGCTGACGCGCACGACGTCGGGCGGTGTGTCGGTCAACGACGTGGTGATGCATGTGTCGATGGAGGATCTGCCGTTCGGCGGCATCGGCCCCTCCGGCATGGGCGCCTATCACGGCGTCGACGGCTTCCGCACCTTCAGCCACGCCAAGGCCGTGTTCCAGCAGGCCAGGATGGACGTCACCGCCATGATGCGCCCGCCCTATGGCGAAAAGATCCAGAAAATGATGGACGGCGCGATCAAGCGGTAAGCGGAATTCGAACGCTGCTGTCATTCCCGGCCGGGCGGAGCGGGAGCGGGGCCCGCTGAGACCATGTCCATCATGGGTGCCGGCTCAGCGCGGTGCCGACGCATCGCTCGGCCGGGACGGCAAAGGACGTTACGTCTCTCCGTCCGCCTTCTTCGTCACTTTCGGTTTGTCCGCCGGTAGCTTGACCGGACGCATCAGGAAGGCGGGAAGCTGGTGGGCGTCCGGCTTCTTGGGCTCGGACGGCTTCTGCGCGTAGTGCTGCGGCTGGTGCTGCTGCGGCTTCGCGGGGCGATGGTCGCGGCGGCGGTCCTGGCGATGCTGCGGCTGCTCCTGGTGCGGCTTGGGGGTGTGCGGCGCCGGAGCGGCGGCCTGCGGAGCGGGCTCGGACTTCGCCGGCTCCATCGCGGCACGGTGGCCGTGATCCTTCACCGGGCGCGGGCCGTGAAGGCGGTCACGGCCGTTTCCCTTGCCGCCGCGGCGGTCGCGTCCGCGGCCGTGACCCTGGCGGTCCTCGCGCGGACGGTCCTCCACGGCTTCGGCAAGGCCCTCGAGCGTGCGCCGGACGAGCGTGTTGCCCGTCAGCTTCTCGATCGCCTCGACATATTTGCCGTCGCGGCTGGACGCCAGCATGTAGGCGTGGCCGGAGCGCCCGGCGCGGCCGGTGCGGCCAACGCGGTGGACGTAGTCGTCGGCGTGGAAGGGCGCGTCGAAATTGAACACATGGCTCACGGCGGGGATGTCGAGCCCGCGTGCGGCCACGTCGCTGGCGACGAGGAGCTGCAGCGTGCCGGCGCGGAACCCGTCCAGCGTCCGGGTACGGACGGACTGGTCGAGGTCGCCGTGCAGCGGGGCCGCGTTGAAGCCGTGCTTCTGCAGCGACTTGGCCACCACGTCGACGTCGCGCTTCCTGTTGCAGAAGACGATGGCGTTGGTGATGGCGCCGGCCTCGCGGATGAGGCGGCGCAGTGCCTCGCGCTTGGCCCATTCGTTGGCGGGCACTTCCACCACTTCCTGCACGATGTTCGACGCCGTCGTCGCCGGCCGCGCCACTTCCACGCGCACGGGATTGTGCAGGAACTGATCGGTCAGCCGCTGGATCTCCGGCGGCATGGTCGCGGAATAGAACAGGGTCTGGCGGGTGAAGGGCAGCTTCTTGCAGATCTCCTCGACGTCGGGGATGAAGCCCATGTCGAGCATGCGGTCGGCCTCGTCGATGACGAGGATGTTGACCTGGCTCAGCATCAGCTTGCCGCGCTGGAAATGGTCGAGCAGCCGGCCCGGCGTGGCGATCAGCACATCGACGCCGCGGTCGAGCTTGCGATCCTGGTCGTCGAACGAGACGCCGCCGATGAGCAGCGCCATCGAAAGCTTGTTGTTCTTGCCATACTTCTCGAAGCTCTCGGCCACCTGGGCCGCGAGCTCCCGTGTCGGCTCCAGGATCAGCGAGCGCGGCATGCGCGCCTTGGCCCGGCCGCGCGCCAGAAGTTCGATCATCGGCAGCGTGAAGGAGGCGGTCTTGCCGGTTCCTGTTTGGGCGATGCCGATCACGTCCCGGCGGGCCAGCACATGGGGGATGCCCTGTGCCTGGATGGGCGTGGGCGTGGTGTAGCCGGCCTCGGCAACGGCCTTAAGCAGTTGATCAGAAAGGCCAAGGGTCTCGAACCCGGAGGATTCGGACTTCGGCTTTTCGGAGGGGAGGGGGGTATCCGCCGTGGCGGCCGCCCCTGTGGATGGTTCATGGTCCTGCGGGGCTGGGCCCTGCAGGGCCGGGGAAGTGATCTCGTTGGAAACAGCTTCCAGGCCGGCTTCCGCGCCGGCAGTCGTGTCACTCGGTATCATACGCTCCTGAGGTGGGGCGCATGTTCCGCGCCCGCTCGGCCAGCCCGGATGGCGACCGATTCCGTATGCACTGCAACATAGTGAGAGAATATGAATAGTCAATGACCTACCGCAATGAAGGGGATTTGGGCCCTGCGGCGGGCGGACGCGGCGTCCAGGGCGACAGCCGCGGCTGGGACCAGGAGGGGCTCCACCGGATCGTGGGCCGATCATTAACTCAACGCAATGCGCGCGGGCCGCGGCAGATGGGGCGGAAACCGATTCGACTTAGATCGTGATACGTCCTATTTTCCAAATCCGTATCACAACCGTCATATCCGTGAGTAAACTCCGTGACGGAATAGTCATCGGAACGATGCCATGGCCAGGGACATCCGTGCGATTTTCGCCGTCAATCTGCGCAGCCTGCGGGAGAAGCGCGGGCTCTCGCAGGAGCAGCTCGCGCGGCGCGCGCGGATCGACCGCACCTATGTCAGCGCGCTCGAGCGCGGCATCTATTCCGCCACCATCACGATGGTCGCCAGGCTCGCGAAGGTGCTGCAGGCGACGCCCGCATGGATGGTCTCCGAAGGCGCGAAGGCCCGCCGCGGCCGGCGCTGAAGCTCAATTCGCGCGAACGCGTTCGCCCGCGAGAAGCCAGCGCAGCGTGAATGCGCCGCACAAGGCTCCCAGGATCTGCGCCGCGACGAAGGGCGCGACGGAGCCCGGCGCGATGCCGGCGAAGGTGTCGCTCAAGGCGCGCGCGACCGTGACCGCCGGATTGGCGAACGAGGTCGAGGCCGTGAACCAGTACGCGGCGGCGATGTAGAGCCCCACCAGCAGCGGCGTGCGCGAGGGCGCGTGGCGTCCGGCACCGAGCACGGTGGCGACGAGCCCGAAGGTGGCCACGAATTCGGAGAACGCCTGCGCCGGGCCCTCGCGCAGTTTGGTGGATATTTCGAACACCGGCAGCGCGAACATCAGATGCGCCGCATAGACGCCCGGCACGGACGCAGCGAACTGCACGGCGGCGTAGGCGAAGGCGTCGAGGATGGAGATTTCGCCGCGCACGGCGAACACCAGCGTCACGGCGGGATTGAAGTGCGCGCCGGAAATGGGCCCGAAGATCGAGATCAGCACGATCAGCGCCGCGCCTGTCGCCAGCGTGTTGGCGAGAAGGGCGATGGCGTCGTTGCCGCCGGCCAGCCGGGCACCCATGATGCCCGAGCCGACCACGGCCATGAGCAGGAGTGCCGTGCCGAGCGCCTCGGCCGCAAGGCGGCGTGGCAGGTTCATGACCGGTCAGGCTTTCTCGTTCTCCGCCTGCGCCTGGCCGATCGCCTTGACGCGACTGAGGAGCGACAGGCGGTCGAGCGATTTCATCGGCAGGCAGGTGAAGAGCTCGATGCGGCGATGAAGCACCGCGTAGGCATCGCGGAACGCCGCCGCGATCTTCTCGGCACCGCCTTCGACGGCGGCGGGATCGGGAATCCCCCAATGCGCCGTCATCGGCTGGCCGGGCCAAACCGGGCAGGCCTCGTTGGCCGCGTTGTCGCAGACGGTGAAGACGAAATCGAGCTCGGGCGCTCCGGGGATGGCGAACTCGTCCCATGGCTTGGAGCGCAGCCCGTTCACGTCGTAGCCGAGGCGGCGGAGCAGGGCGAGCGCTTCGGGATGCACAGCGCCCCTCGGCTGCGATCCGGCGGAATAGGCGCGGAACCCGCCCTTGCCGACCCGGTTCAGGATCGCCTCACCGAGGATCGAGCGCGCGGAATTGCCGGTGCACAGGAAGAGCACGTTGAAAGGCGCGCCGCTCATCCGCAGCTCGTCCCGCAGCCGCAGGCTTCGGCGTCGCGTTCGGTCCTGGCCGCCGGCGCGGCGCGGCAGGCGGTCGCACGCGCCGCTTCATGCTGGGGCGCCTCGGCTTCGCCGTAGATGGTGGCCTCGCCGAAGGTGAAGAATGTCTCCCAGCGCACGCCCGAGGGATCGGCGACCCAGGACTTGTTGGACTGCGCGTAGCAGCAGGTGGTGGCTTCCTCGTCCAGCGTGGATTCGCCGGCGGATTTGAGGCGCCCGGCCAGCGCGCGCAATTCGCCGTCGGTTTCCGCCTGGATGCCGAGATGGTCGATGCCCGCAGCTCGTCCGCGCGCGGAGATGGCGAAATTGACGCGAGGATCCTCCAGCATCCACTTGGCGTAGTCCGGCCTGACCACGCTGGGGGCGGCGTCGAACAGGGTCGAATAGAAGCCGATCGAGCGCGAAAGATCGTCAACGGCGACGTGCACGTGCAGGCGTTTCATGGGAAGCGCTCCTTGCGGGGTTGCAACAGGCGGTGGCCGCGGCCGCGAGCGGGGCGCAGACCTCCGCCCGCCCGCCGCAGCAATCCTCGGTGAGATAGACGAGGAGCTCGCTCATCGCGGCGTAGTCCGCCGCATAAATGATCGAGCGCCCCTCGCGCCGCGCGCGGATCAGCCGCGCATTGGAGAGCACGAGCAGCTGCGCCGACAGCGTATTTGCCGCGACGCCCAGCGCGCGCGCGATCTCCCCCGCCGCGACGCCTTCGGGTCCGGCCTTCACCAGAAGCCGGAACACGGCCAGGCGTGAGTCCTGCGCCAGGGCGGACAGGCGCTTGGTGGCGGTTTCTGATTCCATAATTCAACAAATATGGAACTATTCAGCTTGAGTCAAGGCACGACGAGTGAGTGGCCTGCACATTGACGAGATACCGACTAGTCGGTATGCTGTTTCCATGAGCACGCAGACGGTCTCACGGCCCGGGGGTGCGCGGGGCAAGCTCGTCGAAGCGGCCACGTCGGCGATCCGCGAGAGGGGCTACGCGGCCACCTCGCTGGACGAACTCTGCGCCCGGGCCGGCGTGACGAAAGGTGCGCTTTTCCACCACTTTCCAAGCAAGGACTCGCTCGCGGTCGCGGCAGCCGAGCATTGGTCGGAAACGTCGGAGGCGTGTTTCGACGCCGCGAACTACCATCGACTGGACGACCCGCTCGATCGCGTCCTCGGCTATCTGGACTTCCGCAAGGCCATGCTTCGCGGCCCTGTCGTGGCGTTCAGCTGTTTCGTCGGCACGATCGTTCAGGAGGTCCATGCAACGCACCCCGACATCCGGCGGGCCTGCGAGGCCTCCATCGGCGGTCATGCCGCCAAGCTGGAATCGGACATCGCCGATGCGATGAAGCGTTATCGCATTCGCGTACCATGGACGGCCGAAAGCCTCGCGCTCCATGCCCAGGCAGTGCTGCAGGGTGCCTTCATCCTGGCGAAAGCCAAAGACGAGGCCGCGGTCGCCGAAGCATGCGTCGACCATTTGCGCCGCTACATCGAGTTGTTATTCCGCCGTCCCGGCAAGGCATCCACGCCGAAGAACCGGCACAAAGGGAGAAACGAGTCATGGCAGCAATAACGATGTCCCGGCGCCTGCTTTTCGGGGTGGGCACCACCGCGCTGGCCGCGGCGGCAGGCATTCCGGCGATCGCCGGCGCGCAGGCCGGCAACGATTCCAGCTCGGAGACCGAGGCGATCATCCGCAGGCACTACAAGGCCTGGGAAGACAAGGATTGGACAACCGAAGACATTGTGCTCGCAGACGACTTCGCATTTTCCAGTGCGGCCGGCGACGACCACATCAGCAAGAGCGTCTTCAAGACGCGCTGCTGGGACAATAACGTCAAGGAGATCAAGCGCTTCGAACTGCTGCGGCTGTTCGCGAGCGGCAACGAGGCGTTCGTTCTGTACAATTGCGTGACCATGAACGACAAGAACATCCGGAACGTGGAGTATTTCAAGGTCAGGGGCGGAAGGATAACGGACCTCGAATGCTACTTCGGCGCGCCCTCCAACTTCCCCGCCGCGGTGAGCGCCCGCAAGGCCTGACACGAACCGCCGCTGTGTGTGCTCGCGCGGCGGTTTTCGGCACGTTGCGGGGCCGATCCACCGTGGCATGCCGAAGGGCTTGCCATGGTGGATGCTATCGCCTTGCGCAATGCTATTACTCCCCCGCCTCCAGCAGCGCGCCGGGTTCGGCAACCAATGGGACGTGTTCGCCGTTGCGCACGGGGATGAACACCGCGCATCCCAGCGCCACCACCGACAATCCGGCCAGCGTGGCCAGCAGGTAGAAGAATCCGTCCGCCGGGTCGTACAGCTTTGCCACCAGCCACACACCCGCGGGCGTACCGATGGCGGCCAGCGCGTAGCGGATGCCGAAGACGAGGCCGCGGCGGCCCTGCGGGGTGAAGCGGGCGAGGAACGTCGTCTCGATGGGCGCGATCCATTCGAAGAGGAACACGGTGGCGATGCCGGCAGCGGCGAGGCCGAGGCCCCTGCTCAGCGCGAGCAGCGGCAGGATCACCGCCAGCGCCGCGAAGCCGCCCATGTAGGCGAGCTTGGCGTGGCCCTTGTCGGCGAAGCGGCCGCCGGCGAACTGTCCGGAGGCGCCGATGAGCTGGATGGCGCCCGCCGCCAGCCCGATGGCGAAGAAGCGCGAGGCATTGTCGCGCACGCCGAGCTTCGTGCCCATCTCGATCATCTTGGGCAGCGCGGTGCCGAAGCCGGAATAGATCACCAGCGTCGCCGTCATCGTCACGGCCATGGCGGCGAAGGCGCGCGTGGCGTCGGCTCTGCTGTGCGCGACGGCGTGCTCCACCGCATCGCCGTGGCGGTCCGCGATGCGGCCGGTCAGGTAGAACCAGGCGAGCAGGGCGCCGAGGCCCATCGTCAGCGCGCCCGGAAGAATGAAACCCACGCGCCAGCCGAACAGCGTGGCCAGCGCGCCGGCCGTGATCGGTCCCATGGCGACGCCGAAGGAGCCCGCGATGCCGGTGGAAGCGATGGCACGTCCGCGCGCCCGTGCGTGTTTCACCACCCAGGCGATGCCGACGGGATGATAGACGGAGCCTGCCAGGCCAAGGAGCGCCAGCGCGCCTTCGAGCTGGAGCGCCGTCCGCGCCAGTCCCGCCAGCATGGCCGAGATGCCGAGCAGCGCGAAGCACAGCACCAGCACGCGGGTTTCGCCCCAGCGGTCACCCAGCCAGCCGGCGAGAGGCGCGCCCAAGCCCACCAGCATGGCGCCGGGCGCCCACAGCGCGATCAGGGTGTTGTAGCCGAGGTGCCAGTCCTTCGCGACTACCAGCACCAGCGTGAGATAGAGCGTCAGCAGCACGTGGTTCATCGCGTGCGCCGCGCTTGCGAAGAACAGGATTGGGAAGGGCGCGCTCAGTCTTGCACTGCGCATCGTGACGGTTCCGTATCGGCTGCCGGGATGCTAGGGCGCGCGCCCCTGCCGCGCCAGTTGCGGCCGCGCATGGCTGACCGGAGTAAAGCTGCTATCCCGGACGCATGGCCGGGATGACAGGCTGCTGGTTCTTCATGCTAGCGTCCGCCCCAGGGCAAAGGGGATTCCACATGGGTTCGGGGCTCGGCGGGCTGGTTCGCGTGGCAGTGCTGGCGCTGGTCATGGGCGCGATCTGGTGGGTGTCCAAATACGATCAATCGGTGCCGTTTCCGCGCGGCACGGACGCGCCGGCGGATGTCTTCTCCGCCGGGCGCGCGGAGGACGTACTGGCGCGGCTGCTGGGTCCGGAGCGTCCGCATCCCGCCACCAGTGCGGAGAACGCAGCGGTGCGCGCGCGCATCCTGCGTGAGCTGGCACGCCTGGGTGTCAAAGCCACGACCTACGCCAACACCGGCTGCAATTCCTCGCCGCGCTACGGCGTGGTCGAGTGCGGCACCGTCACGGATGTGATCGGCGACGCGATACCCGGCCCGGCATTCGGTTCCGGCAAAGCCATCGTGCTGCTGGCGCATTACGACTCCGTGCCGGCGGGCCCGGGCGCGGCCGACGACGAGTCCGGCGTCGCCACCGTGCTCGAAACCATCCGCGCACTGAAGGCGAGCCATGTGGCGGCGAAGCATCCGGTGATGGCGGTGCTCACGGACGGCGAAGAGTACGGATTGCTGGGCGCGGCGTCGTTTCTCGACAATCCGGCGCTCAAGGCGCGGGTGGGCGCGGTGATCAATGTCGAGGCGCGCGGCAACCAGGGCCAGAGCCTGCTGTTCCAGACCAGCCCGGGCGACGGGCCGCTCGTCGATCTGTACGCCAGGAGCGTGCCGCATTACGCGACCTCGTCGCTGTTCTCGGTGATCTACAGGCTCCTGCCGAACGACACTGACCTTACGCTCTTTATCGCGCAGGGCTTCACCGCGTTCAATTTCGCCTTCAGCGACAATGTCGCCCACTACCACACCCCGCTCGACCGCCGGGAAAACCTCTCGACGGTCACGCTGCAGCAGCATGGCGACAACATGCTGGGCATAGCACAGGGGCTTCAGGGCGTGGACTTCGCGAGCCTCAGGGGCGGGCATGACGACATCTACCTGACGGTGATGGGCGCCTGGCTGCCGCGGCTGCCGGCCTATTGCGCTCTGCCCCTGTCGCTGCTCGCCTTCGCCATGCTGGTGCTGCTCGCTTTCCTCGCCAACGGGCCGATGACGACGACGGGGGTGCTCAACGGCGCGGCGATCCCGCTGGCGGTCATCCTGGGTGCCGCGGCGCTGGGTTGGGGACTGCACGAGATCGCGGTGCTGGTGTCCGGCGGGCCCGATCCGTCCTTCGCCTATCCGCTGGCGCTGCGCTTTGCGCTTGCGTTCGGGACGGCCACGGCGGTGCTGTTCTGCGCCCGCCCGCTGCCGGCCTCCAACGCGGCGCTGGCGGCATGGATCTGGTACGCCGCCTTCGCCATCATCGCGGCCATTTTCGCGCGCGGGTTGACACCATACTTCCTCTTCCCGGCGCTGATCGCCGTGCCGCTGCTGTATTTGGCCTGGTGGCTGGGATGGGAGAGCCTCGGCGGCAAGCTCGCGTTCTTCGCCGCGGCGCTGCCGGCGCTGTTCATTTGGCTGGGCTTGGCGGCCATGGGCGAGACGGTGATGGGGCTGGCGCTGCATCCGCTCTTCACGGTGCCTGCTGCCATCGCGGCGCTGGCGCTGCTCCCCCTGTTGGCGGCGCACGACATGCCGCGCCGCGCATGGCTGGCGGGCGCCGCCGCACTCCTCGCCGCAGCCGTGATCGCGGCGGTATGGGCGGGGACGGAACCGGCCTACAGCGCCATCGCGCCGCAAAGGCTGAACGTGACCTATGTCGAGGATCATGCGGCGAACAAGGCCTTCTTCGCCGCCGACGCGAACGCGCCGCTGCCCGCGCCGATGCGCGCCGCCGCGAAATTCTCCGAAACGCCTGAGCGGCCTTACGCCTTCGCCCGCGGCGAAGCCTATGTTGCCTCAGCCGGCGCGCCGCGCTTGCCGGCGCCGGACGCCACGGTGACGTCGCGCCCGATGGGGAAGGGCAGGATGATCTCGCTGGCGTTGTCCGCCTCGCCGGAGACCGCGCAGACGGCGCTGATCGTTCCACGCGATGCGGCGCTTTCGGCGCTCACCGTCAACGGCAAGCGCATCGCCGCGCCGCCGCAATGGGCGCAGCTGCCACAGGTGATCCTGCTGTGCACGACGCGCGACTGCGCGCACGCGACGGTCGGATTGGCGTCGGGCGCCGCCAAGCCGTTCGATGTGACTTTGGTCGAGCGCCGCTTCGGCATTCCCGGCTTCGGCCGTGCCATCGTCGCCGCGCGCCCCACAACGGCCGTCCAGTCCCAGCTCGGCGACGGAACGCTGATCCTGACGAAGGTGAGGGTGCCGTAGTTCCAAACGCGATGGCCGCCAGCGCAGCCGCGACGGCCCGCGCTAGACATCCACGTCTTTTGCCGCGAACTGGGCGTGTTCCTGGATGTACTGGAAACGCAGCTCCGGTTTCTTGCCCATCAGCTGTTCGATCAGCTTGCCGGTTTTCTTGTCCTCGTCGAGGTCCACGCGGATGAGCGTGCGCGTGCCCGGCTTCATGGTGGTTTCCTTGAGCTGGGCCGGCAGCATTTCGCCCAGGCCCTTGAAGCGCGAGATCTCCACCTTGGCGTTCGCCCGGAACTCGCTCTTGAGCAGCTTCTCGCGGTGGGCATCGTCGCGGGCATAGACGGTCTTGCCGCCCTGGGCGAGGCGGTAGAGCGGCGGGCTGGCGAGGTAAAGATGCCCGTCGCGGATGAGCTGCGGCATCTCGCGATAGAAGAAGGTGAGCAGGAGCGAGGCGATGTGCGCGCCGTCCACGTCGGCGTCGGTCATCACGATGACGCGGCCGTAGCGCAGGTCGCTCTCGCGGTATTTGCCGCCTGTGCCGCAGCCCAGCGCCTGCAGAAGATTGGAAAGCTCCGCGTTCTGCTCGAGCTTGCCGGCGGCGGCGCTGGCGACGTTGAGGATCTTCCCGCGCAACGGCAGCACGGCCTGGATGTTGCGGTCGCGCGCCTGCTTGGCGGAGCCACCGGCGCTGTCGCCCTCGACCAGGAAAATCTCCGTGTCGTCCGCATTGCCGCTGATGCAGTCCGCGAGCTTGCCGGGCAGGCGCAGCTTGCGGGTCGCGGATTTGCGCGCGGTCTCCTTCTCCTGGCGCTTCTTGAGCCGGTCTTCCGCCTGCTCGATCACGAATTCCAGCAGCGTGCCGGCCTCGGCGGGATTTTCCGCCAGCCAGTGGTCGAAATGATCCTTGACCACGTTCTCGACCAGCCGCTGGGCCTCGGGCGTCGACAGTTTGTCCTTGGTCTGGCCCTGGAACTCCGGATCGCGGATGAAGACGGACAGCACCGCGCAAGCCCCGCTCATCACGTCGTCTGTGGTGATCAGCGAGGTCTTCTTGTTGCCCTCGCCGTGGGCGCGCAACGCCTTGGTCAGCGCGTTGCGCAGGCCTTGCTCGTGCGTTCCGCCCTGCGCGGTGGGGATGGTATTGCAATAGGAATGCACGAACGGGTCGATCTGCGGCGTCCACACCACCGCCCATTCGACGGCGCCTTTGCCGTCCTTGTTTTCGGTGCGGCCGGAGAACGTGCGGGCCGTGACGGTGCGGCTCGCGCCGACTTCGCTCGCGAGAAAATCCCGCAATCCGCCGGGGAATTTCAGCGTCTCTTCCGCCGGCGTGTCGCCCTTGACGAGGGAGGGATCGCATTTCCAGCGGATTTCCACGCCGCGGAACAGGTACGCCTTGGACTTGGCCATGCGGTAGAGCATGGCGGCGGAGAAGTGCGTGTCCCTGCCGAAGATCTGCGGGTCGGGATGGAACGTCACGATCGTGCCGCGCCGGTTGCCGCTGCCCAGGCTCTTGAGCTTTCCGGCCGGTTTGCCGCGCTCGAAGCGCATCTTGCGGCCTTCGCGGTCGCGCCAGGCCTCGACCTCCATCCAGTCCGACAGCGCGTTGACGACGGAGGCGCCCACGCCGTGCAGGCCGCCGGAGGTGTCGTAGACCTGGCCGCCGAACTTCCCGCCGGCATGCAGCGTGGTCATGATCACTTCCAACGCCGACTTGGTCTTGTATTTGGGATGCGGGTCGGTGGGGATGCCGCGGCCGTTATCGCGAATGGTGAGCACGTCGCCCTCGGCGAGTTCCACCTCGATGCGCGCGGCATGGCCCGCCACCGCCTCGTCCATGGAATTGTCGAGGATCTCGGCGGCGAGGTGATGGAGCGCGTGGACATCGGTGCCGCCGATATACATGCCGGGGCGGCGGCGCACGGGCTCGAGCCCTTCCAGGACCTCGATGTCCTTGGCGGTGTAGCCCTTGGACGGCGGGGGCGCGGTGTCGAACAGATCGGGGGACTTGGCCATCTACGCGTGCCGATTCGTGGTTAGCGCGAGTTTAACGAAGCGCGGCTTCTACACCATCGCCCGCGGCCGCGGCGAAATTTTTCGGCGACCATTTCTTAATTCGCGCGCCCTAGGGTCGGGACTCATAAGATCATAGCCAAAAGGCGACGATTGATACCAGGAAGACGGCGGCCATGAAGATGTATGGCTGCCGGTCGTATCTGGTAGCGAGCCGTCGGAAGTCCTTGAGGCGGCAG
>Ga0335085_10000143_pt1 | contig 228179 bp, 189 predicted proteins | sample Lox_Sample_45_FD_206712 | JGI IMG/M metagenome (GOLD analysis project Ga0335085, IMG submission 206712) | Soil microbial communities from Loxahatchee National Wildlife Refuge, Florida, United States - Lox_Sample_4.5 | ecosystem: Environmental > Terrestrial > Soil > Wetlands | place: USA... | reverse complement strand
TCTTCCAGAGATACGTAGCTGAACATTCCCGCCTGTTGTTGATCGTCTCCGCGCATAAAACAATCATCGCTCGAAATGTTCTGGAGTGGAAGTGGTTCAAGCCGGGTTTTTCAACAAATTCCTAGAGCGCCAACTCGCGAGGCGTACGCCTGACCTGGCGCTGGCAAAGTTCTTGGCTCAGTTCGATGACCTCCAGGAGTTTCTCTCGCGAAAGCTGTCCTCCATCAGCGATGACATGTCAGAGGTGAAGGCGACCAATCGGGAGATCCTGGCACGGCTCCCGGCGCAGAAGGATTCGACCCCACTGGAACGAGTGATTGCCCCAGACGCGGTTCTCGAGTGTTTTGGAAGCGAATCTCGGCACCTGATTTCATGGCCGCAGGAGACGAGCGGCCGCTGGATAGACAGGCCAGAACTGCAGAAGCTCGAAACGATGCTCCAGTCAGGCACGCCCATGCTCAATGTGCTGCTCGGCGAGCCTGGATGCGGAAAGTCAGCGCTCCTGGCCCGACTTGCGGTTCGCCTTCGTGATTCCGGTGTTGCGCTGCTGGCTCTGAAGATCGACCGACTTCCGGCAAGGGTAAGATCCATGCAGGAACTGGACAACGAGTGGTTTCCCGGCTGCGGCTTGGTAGACGGGGTGCGTGCGATCGCTAAACAGCAGCCGATCGCCATTGTGGTTGATCAGTTGGACGCATTAGCCTCGCTCGTGGACCAACAATCAAACCGTCTGGATGTTGTGATTCGGATAATCCACGAATTGAGCGGCATCCCAAATGTCCGTATCCTACTCTCTTGCCGCGAGTTTGACTACAAATACGATTCACGGTTTAATTCCATCCCTGCGGCGCAAGTACATCTCGCCGATCCGCCATGGGATGCCATAGAGCCCTTCTGCGCGAGCGCGGCATCGACCCGACGCAATGGCCGACGGAAGCCAAGGAGGTCCTTCGCAAGCCGCAGCACCTTAAGCTTTTCCTGGATTTCTTGGCTTCCGGCCCCTCCGTGCATGTATTCAACACGTATGAGGCGATGTTGGAAGCGGTCTTTACCGAGCGCGTCACAAGACGGTATGGCTCTCCCGCAGTAAGCACATGCGAGGCGGTCGCGGCCGCCATGGCCACGAGCGGGGAGATCTGGTTGCCGCGTTTGCAGTTTGACGCGGAGCACCACGACGAAATCGACCAACTGCTGGCGGCCGGAATACTGCGGGAGGATGGCCGACTCCTAGGTTTTCAACATCAGACGATGTTCGACTATGTCCGGGTACGAAGCTTTTGCAGCGGCGCCCAAGACCTCTCTGTCTTCGTTCTGGCGCACCAGGGCACCCTCTTCATCCGACCCATTCTCTGGGCGGCTATGACCTCAATGCGCTCGGTAGCCAGAGGTCATTATTACAAGGAAGTGGGCAGCATCTGGCGTAACCCGTTGCTTCGTAGGCATCTGCGATTCCTCCTGATTTCCTTTATTGGCCAAATTCGCGATCCGGACGACCAAGAAACACAGTGGCTGCTGCCAGCCTTGGAAAACTCGCTGCGTGACAAGGTGCTGATGTCCATCGTCGGAAGCCCCGGGTGGTTTGCAAAGTTAAGCTCCAGGCTACCCATGCTGATGAGGTCCGACGACCCACAGCTATGTTGGGAACTTACACTCCTGCTGAGGGCAGCGCTGGATTTCGATCGCCAAACCGTTCTTGATCTTGTCCGGCGCTGTTTGGTAGACACCAAATATGATCAATTTGTTCTTAATGTCTTTCGAGACATCAAGAGTTGGGATCAAGGCTCGGTCGAAATTGTGAGGGGTGTCGTCAGGCGTTCGAAGGTCGATCCGTTCTTCATTCAGCAGGCCTGCGAATCAATGGTTGGCGCGTACCCTGACTTGGCGGCCGATCTATTCTTCACGGCACTTGAGAGCCACCAGGCACGGCCTGAGGAATCGCCTGAAAACATCGTGGTCTCGCATGACTGGTACGGCATCGAGAAGCTCGGCGAGAAAGCACCATGGGTGTTCCTGGAACGCCTGTGGGCATGGTTGCGGGACCTGGTCGCGGACACTTGCAAACGAATTCCGCGAAACGCTTGCGAATATCGGCCCGAAGGCAATTTGCAGGTCGAAAATGAAGTCGGACAAACCGGACTGACACGTCTACTCAAAGTGCTGCTCGAGAGGCATGCCATAGAGAATGTGGAGCGCTTCAAGAGTTTTGTGGTCGCGGAAGCGGGGACAGATCTGATGATACTCCATCGCCTCCTGTCGTACGGTTTAGCAAAGCTTGCCCCTTCGTCACCAGAAGCCGTGCTCTCGTATCTCCGTGGGGATACTAGGCGGCTTAATCTCGGATACTACTCCAATATGCATGCGGAGTCCAAAATGCTGATTGGCGCCCTCGTGCCGCACCTAAGCGCCGCGGACGCCGAGAAGCTGGAGCAGTATATTATGGGCTTCGAGTATGATCGGGATTTCAGCCAGGGTGACCCAGCGTATCGACTGCAACGCCGCAAATGGGACAGGATGCATCAACTCGAGTTGTTGTGCGCCTTCCCTCTGGAGCGGCTGTCGGTGGCTGGTCGGCGCATGCGCAGGGAGAAGGGAATCGCGCTGCCGGGCCAGACCCCCGGGAACGGCGACACTTTCGGGCTCATCGGCAGCCCGATGACCGTCGAGCAGATGGAGAAGGCTTCCTGCCGCGCAATCCTGAATCTTTTCTCGGAACTGCCGGATGCGACCGGAGTCGCCCATCCCCGTAATTGGATGCGCGGTGGTAGCGTCCAGGCGTCGCAAGCCCTCGAGGAACTGGCCAAACGTCAACCGAGCAAAGTGATCGAGGTTCTTCGCGAGTTTAAGGCTGGGCAGCACGAAGTGCCGGCCGCCCTCGGAATTCACGGTCTATCGGAGGCAGCCGGCGTGGCCCCTCACGTCGTTGTCGACTTGATCCACACGCTTGATAAAGCGGGCTTTCAGAGTCCGGACTTTAGATCGACGGTAGCGTGGGTTCTGGATCGTCTTGCGTTCCGAGCAAAAGGCCTGCCCGACAAAACCTGCGACATGTTGGAGTCGTGGCTGGAACCGGTCCGCCAGGACCCTACTGGTGAATCCGTTCCTGAAACATCTGAGGACAAGGCTATTCAGCCAGCGCCAGGCGCGAAGCGCCAGAAGCCCCGTGATCAACCCACGAGTATCCTTTGGGGGCTCGGTGGCGGCGGCATCGTCCCGCGCGGAAACTATCCGTTTCTCAGGGCACTCACTTATGGGCTGCTCTATCGGGTTACACCGGATACACAGCGGTGGCTGGCGATTCTCGAGAAGCACCTTGGCAGGCGTGAAGATCAGGACGTCTGGACCAGCCTGCTGCTCGAATTAAGAAATCTTCGCATGGTGCGCGATGCCGCAAGGGCCGCTGACTTTGCGCGCCTGCTAGTGAAGAAGCAGCCGTCAGCGTTCCAGAGCCGAGAAGGCTTGTTTTTTCTCGCCTGGAACCACAGGCACCTGCCAGCCGATCTTAGTGAACATTGCCTTCGAATCTGGCGCGCCGGCCACTGGGAAGGGCGCGATCAAGCCGTCGGGGAGTTCTCGTTGCTCCGATCCCTGCAAGTGCCGGACGATCATGGCTCATCTCGAACAGTCAATAACGCTCTGTCTACACGAACAAGCCAGTCCCGCAAGGGTGTCCGTACAGGGATAGCGTTTGCCGCCGTAAACCTCTGGCGTGAGCCCGAATACAGGGATGTGTGCCAGCAGGTAATCATGCGACTTTTCCCGCTTGCGGATGACGAGCTATCGAGGGTCCTAATGGAAGTCTTCAGAGTCAGCGACCCGATGCCTCCCGATCACTACACGGTCGAACTTCTGAATCGTGTCATGCTCGACCCAAAGATGCTGACATGCCATTCAATGCTCGCCCACCGTTTGAGGCGTCTCTTGGCCGATGGGTTCGATCCCCTCCTCGTTGCGCGCGTCTCGAACGCGATCCTGGACACCGCCGGCCAGGCGATGGGCAACTTTCGAAGTAGGTGGGCAGGGGACTCCGGCGACCTGATTCAAATCGCGATGACGCTCCAGAAGATCGAAGCGTCGCGCGACGCCGGCCTAGAACTGTTCGAGCGCCTGATGGAGCTCGGTGCCTATGAGGCAGATCAGGTTCTGCGCGAAGTGGACCGCAGGCTCAAATAGCCTTCGGCGGCAATAGGATAGCGAAAATGGTTAGCCACGGCCGCACATCTGTCCCAACCGCGCACCTCCCGCTAACGGCCGTTTCTCAGGCCCCCCGAACGTGTTTAGGTGATAGGCCTTACACGCCCTGCACAAGGGCTCTGTCCTCCCATATGAGCGTGTAGTCCCCGACTCGCGGAAACGCCTGCGAGCGCCGCTCGGCCGATGGGTACCCGTCGGTATCGGTCCTGTTCATTAATGGGCGGGTGCATTTGTAACCAAGGCCCCGGACTTGTGCACGGGGCTGATTTAACGTATGGGCAGTCAGAGCGACTGCCCCGCGCTTTTTGCCGGCTTGGCGCGGTCGACGTATTTCAGGTTCGCGACGTCGAGCCGGATCCAGTCGCCGGATTTGATGAACTGCGGGGTCATGATTTCGACGCCGTTCTCCAGGCGCGCGGGCTTCCAGGCGCTGTCAGCTTGCGCGTGCGCCGGCGGCGCCGTGTCTTCCACGCGCACCTCGAGGATCTCCGGGAAGTCGACGCTGACAGGACGGTCCTGAACGAATTCCACGGGCAGCTTCATCTGCGGCTGCAGAAACCTGGCTTGCTCGCCGACCACGGCGAGCGGGATATCGGCCTGCTCGTAAGTCTCGGGATCCATGAAGTAACAGTGATCCGTGTCGGAATACAGAAACTCCATGGAATGTTTTTCGACGGGCAGCGTGTCGAGTTTGAGCTCGGCGCGGAAACTATGCTCCCAGAAGGTGCCGGTCTCCAGATTCTTCAAGCGGGCGTGCGCCGCGCCGCCCATCTTTCCCTGTCCTGGATGATAGTCGCAGGCCACGACCTTGTAGGGCTGGCCCTCGAAACGAATCGCCATTCCGGCGCGCAATTGGGATGCAATAACCATCGGGCGCCTCCGAGATCTACGCTATCACCAATTTGTGACGGAGGATCTGCTCGGCGCGCTGCGCGGTCTCCTGCACCAGGATGCCCATTTTCGGGTGGCTGGGTTCGAGGTCGGGATGGATGCCGGCATCTTCGAGGGCTTCGCTGGTGGTGGGCCCGATGGAGCCGACCACGATGCGGCGGAAGGCAGCGCGTACTGCGTCTTCGATGCCCTCTTCGGCCGCGATGCGCAGCAGATGATGGATCTGGATGGAGGTGGTAAACAGTGCGGCCTGCAGCTCACCGGCGGCCAGGCGGCGGGCGGCGTCGCGCAGCGGCTGCGTGTCTTCGGGCAGGTCCCACTGGTAGACACGCACGCTGGTGATTTCCGCGCCGCGGCTGCCCAACGCCTCGATCAGCTCCGTGTTGGAGCGGCCGTATTCCTGCACGGCGATGCGGCGCTCTGGCCGGTGGGCAATGGCCACCAGCAGCTCGCGCCAGGTGTTGGGCTCGGGGACCGCGACGGCGATGGGCACATCCCAGGCGCGCAGGACAGCGGCCGGTTTGGGACCGCGCACCACGATGGTGAGGCCGCGCAGCGCCGCGGCGAAACGGCCGGCGGGATAGCGGGCGGAGAGCGTCTGATCGAGCAGGCGGGTGCCTACGCCGGTAAGCAGGATCATCATGTCGAACTGGCCGGCGAAGAGACGTTCGGCGAAGCGAAAGGCTTCTTCGTTTTGGGCGAGCGGGGCTTCGCGCATGGATGGCGCGAGTACGGGATGGCCACCCTGGCGGCGGATCAACTCCGCGATTTCGACGGAGCGGCGGCTTTCGAGTGACAGCACTTGCATGCCCGTGAATGCCATGGTTTTACTCTGGGGCTTAGACTGTAGTCCGGCCACCTACGCGCCGGACCTCCAGTAACAGGATCACACCCTTGGCCAGTTCTTTCAACTCGTCCGCCTGTTCCGGAGTGAGAGTGCGCGGCTCGAGATCGAGCACGCAGAGGGTGCCTAGAGCAAGCCCTTCGGGCGAAAGCAGCGGCACACCGGCATAGAAGCGCACGCCGGCGGACTCATGCACCAGCGGGTTATTGGCGAAGCGCTCGTCGGGCAGAGCGTCCTGCGCCACATACAAATCAGACTGGCAGATGGCATGCGCGCAGAAGGAAGTAGCACGCGGCGTTTCGCGCAGATCCAGGCCGGCGCGTGACTTGAACCAGACACGATCGCGATCCACAAAGCTGAGCAGGCTGATGGGCGCCTGGCAGACTCGGGCGGCGCGCGCCGTGATTTCATCGAACACCCGCTCAGGTGCGGTGTCTAGTATGTCGTATTGCCGCAGGAGGTTGAGACGCGCGTGCTCGTTGAGTGGAATCGGCGGCTTCATGACGCTTTGTACCAGGATTGACTGTAACAGATTTGTAGTAGCGGTAGGTTAGTGCGGGCTAAGTTTCCGGCCAGTAGCGCTCTTCTTTGATGAATTCTTTATCGAACCCGGCGCGCCGCAAGATGCCGCCGGCATTTACGATCATTTGCGGATGGCCACAGAGATAAGTGGTGGTGTCAGCCGGAGTCAGGCCGTGCATGTCAAGATACTTTCGCAGGACATCTTCGACGCGGCCGGTTTCGCCGGTCCAGGATGGATCGTCCCAGATGCGGCTGACCGTGGGGATATACCGGAGCCATGCGTGGCGAGCGGCGAGGGCACGGAGTTCGTCGAGGTACCCGAATTCCGCGGACAGGCTAGCCGATTGCAACAGCGTGACTGTGCGCGGGATCTCTGCTCCTTCGGCTTCCGCGAGGGAGAGCTCGCGCAACATGCTGAGGAAGGGAGCTAGCCCAGTGACTGTGGCGGCCATGAAATGTTTAGTGCGGCCACTGACTCGATCGAAGAGGAAGCGGCCCTTGGCCTGGCGGCGGATGGTTACCGGCTCACCTACGGACACCTGATAAAGGTGCGGCGTCAACTTACCTTCCGGGACGAGTTCCACGAAGAACTCCAGCTCGCTCGAGCGCGGCGAGGAAGCTACCGAGTAAGGGCGCTCGACCGTGTGCGATCCGTCTGTAACCCCGATGATGAGGTACTGACCCGGCAGGAACGAGACGCGCTCTTCCGGTGCAATGCGGAGTATCCAGAGTCCTGGACTCACGTCGCGGCGGCTGCGAACTACGGCGGTCACGCGGTTAGCATCCCCCATACAACCATTGTAGAAGTGCGGATCTGTACTTATGCCTGATGCTTGAGTTCGACTGTGGGATCGACCATCAGCCACAACAGCGAGCCGGCGGCGCAGAGGGCGGCGGCCACCAGGAAGGATGCGGTCCAACTGAAGGCGTGCGCGATCAACGGGGTTAGGGACGCGGTGACGATGCCGCCGATCTGGCCGCCCATATTCATGATCCCGGAGACGGAACCGGCAGAGGCGCCGCCCATGTCGGCGGTCACCGACCAGAAGGAACTCTGCGAAAGGTAGAGCGCCCCGGCGCCGCCTGCGAGCACCACGCTCGCCAGACGCGCGCTCGAGACCTGCGTGCCCAAGGCAATGAAGATGGCCGCCAGCGCGATGCCGGCGACGGCCACACCGCAGCGGCCGACGCGCTTGCCATAGCGGTGCGTGAGCCGGTCGCTGGCGATGCCGCCGATGGTGGAGCCAAGCGCCATGGCGATGAACGGAAGCATGGAGTAATAGGCGCTGGATTCGAGATCGAGGCCGCGCACGCGGCTCAGGTAGGTGAAGAACCAGGCAAAGAAGATCCAGGCCGCATAGCCGTAGGTGAAGTAACTGGCGGCGATAGCCAGCACTTCTTTATTTCGCAGGATTATGCTCCATGGCAGGGCTTTGCCGATCTCAAGCTCGGAGGGCGGCTCAGGCAATCCGCGCTCGATGGCCGAAATTTCTTCCTTGGTTACCCAGGGATGCTCCTCGGGTCGGTCGCGCGCGAGCCAATACCAGACCGCGCCCGCGCCCAGGCCGATGATGGCGCTGATCCAGAACGATGCGCGCCAACCGTGCGTCATCACGATGTAAGTGACCAGTGGCGGCGTAACGCCGGCACCCACTCCCACACCCGCAAAAATCAGGCCGTTGGCCAGGCCACGCTCGTCGGTGGGGATCCAGGTGGCGACCAGGCGGTTGGACGCCGGATACAGGACCGCTTCGCCGGCGCCGAGGGAAAAACGCACTACCAGCAGGATGGCAAACAGGCCGGCCATGCCCGCGGTTACTGAAGCGGTCAGCGCGGTAAACACGCCCCACCAGATGGTGCCGAACAGCAGGATGCGACGCGGTCCGAACCGATCGGCCAGGCGGCCGGCGGGCGCCTGCAGCAGCGCGTAGCCCAACAGGAAGGCGCTGAAGACATTGCCGAGCCGCGCATCGGTAATGTGAAACTCCTGCTGAATAAAACGGCCGGCAATGGAAAGGTTGACGCGGTCGAGGTAGGAGATGGCACTGATAGTGAATACCCAGAAGATGAGGAGCCAGCGGACGCGCATAGAAAGACAATCATACTCGCAGGCAGGCGGCGCATCGCGGTGATGTACAATCTCTGTTGTGAAAAACGTCCTGGCAGTCTCCTCTTTCGCCCTGTTGGCGATGGCCGCGCCGCTGTTCCCGCAGACCGTCACCAAACTGGACCCCGCGCTGGATAAGCTGATTCCGGCAAACGCGAAGCTGACCCGTGTGGCTACGGGATTTAACAAGTGGACCGAGGGTCCGGTGTGGACGCGCACGAATGCGCTGCTGTTCGCCGAGATCCCCGGCAACAGCATCATGATCTGGCGGCCGGGCCAAAAAGCGTCGGTCTTCATGCATCCGAGCGGGTATACGGGATCGGCCCCGTATGGCGGTCCGGAGCCGGGATCGAATGGGATGACGCTCGACGCGCGCGGCCGGCTGACCGTGGCGGGGCACGCGCGGCGGAATGTGTGGCGGCTCGAAAAGCTGGACCCTTCGGCGACCATCACCGTGCTGGCGGATCAGTATGACGGGAAGAAACTGAACAGCCCGAACGACCTGGTGTACAAGTCGGACGGTTCGCTGTACTTCACCGATCCGCCCTATGGGCTGCCCACACAGGGTGATTCCGACCCGGCGAAAGAACTTAAGGTGAATGGCGTTTACCGGGTTGCAGGAGCGCTGAATCACAAGCCGGGGGCGCCGCCGGATCATGCGAAGATCCAGCTTCTGATTCGCGATTTGCCGCGGCCCAACGGGATTTGTTTTTCGCCGGACGAGAAGTTTCTGTACGTGAACAATTCCGAGCCGAAGAAGATCTGGATGCGGTATACGGTCGAGCCGGATGGGACGGTCACGAACGGCACGCTGCTTTACGATGCTACGAGCGAAACCGCGGCGGGTGCGCCGGATGGGATGAAGGTGGATCGCGACGGCAACATCTATAGCGCGGGGCCGGGCGGGGTTTGGATTCTGTCGCCGGCGGGGAAACATTTGGGGACGATCGTGGTGCCGGAGCGGGTGGGGAATCTGGCCTGGGGCGGACGCTCGGGCAAGACGCTGTATATCACGGCCAGCACCAGCGTGTATGCGATGGAGGTGACCGTGGGCGGCGTGAAACCTTGAGATCCTTCGGGTTGCGGATACGCGCTTTCCCCGAGAGATAGATTCCGCAACACTGGCACGGCCAACCGTCGAGCCCGCTGCGGCGTCGAGTAGATCAGTAGCCTTTGTTTTCAGTTCATTACGGACATAATCGGATCATTATCAAAAACATGAGCAAGCTAAAACTTGAATATATAATAATTTTCTGATACAGTATGCGTAGGTTTCTAGATTACATACTGCCGAGCGGGAACAATGACATCGCGGCGTGGTATTGTCGGCAGTCAGCGGAGTGTCGGGCGTCGTTCGACGATCTTTTGGACATCTTGTGCAAGAAGGCGATCTGGAGTGAGCCGGAGTTCAAACGGTTGGACAATGGCCTCGGCGAGATTCGATGGAAGAGCGGCGGTGTTCAGCATCGGGTGATCGGTTGCGCATGGAAGAATCCGCCTGGTTACCTTCTGCTCATCGGATGCACCCACAAACAAATAGTCTACAGTCCCCCAAACGCTATTCAGACCGCGGACAAGCGGCGCCGGGGAATACTATTTCAGAAGGAGGGTAGTGTTTGTGACCATGAGAGCCCAGCGGATTGCGAAGCTTCGGAGTAAGGAGTACCGAGACGCGTTTGTGGGGTCGCAAATCAGTGTCGGACTTCCGTTCCAGATTCGAGCGCTTAGGGAGCAGCGCGGGTGGAAGCAGTCGGATCTCGTGGAACGGACTGGCATGCTTCAGCCCCGAATCTCAGCTATGGAATCTCCAGGCGGGACAAAATTCACGCTCGAGACATTGCGGCGCCTGGCATCAGCGTTCGACGTGGCACTAATGGTTAGGTTTGTGCCGTTCAGTGAGCTGCTACAGTGTTCGGACGAGTTCAATCCGGATACATTCGCCGTACCGAGCTTCGCCGAGGACGCTGCGTTACACGCACAGAAACCGGAGCCGCGTGGAATCACAGCACCCGGAATGTCTGGGAAGCCCGGACTACCTTTCCCCGCCGCGAAACAGGATAACATGGGCCTAGGCAATCTCATTTACAACAACACGGCAAGGCAGGCGCTGGCCGAGCAGCCGACTGGGAGCCTTCCGAGTGCCGCAGGCGGACTGCGATGAAACTCCTGTCGGTTGGCCTCGCGCGCGCAATGTGGTCCTTTGACGTCAGTGAACTGAACCCAGGGGGAAAGGATATCTTCGTGCATGCGGTCCCCGCTATTGTTGAGGACTACAAGTTCAAATCGTATACAAGACCTAGCGAGGATCTCAGTCAAGGGATCAAGTTTACAAACGGAGAATTTGCCAAGGATGATGGAACCGTCTTGGCGGTGAACTGTACAATCTTCAGCGATGGCGTGGCGGCCGACACGTATTCCTCTACCGCAGACTCTGAGATCCTGCTTGAGGAGATTCTGGGCAGTCTACCAAGTCTCGGGTTGGTGTACAGACCAGAGATGGTCCGGCGCAGGTTCTATGTGAGCCAGTTGAATGTCAGGTGTGATAAGCAGTTGTGTGCGCTTAATCCTAAGTTGGTTGAATTTGCCAAACGAATCTCATCTGCGGTCGGGGAGACGGTGTACGATTTTTCCGCGCTCGAATTCTGGCCGGACCAAACGCGAGTTGTGAAACCAGCGAATTTCTCTTTCCAACACAAGATCAACGATCCCCATGGTAGCGACCATTACTGGTCACAAGCGGCTCTCCCCACTGAAATGCACCTCGAGTTTTTAGAAGAATTCGAGAGACTGTTGTCGGAATGATTGACGTATGAGCTAACGGCTCCGGGCGATCCTTGTCAGGGCGAACCGTTGGGCTACAATTGCAGAATCATGGCCTACTTGCCCCTCATTGCGATCGGTTTAGGCGCCGGCGTCCTAGCCGGCATGTTTGGTATCGGCGGCGGATTGGTGATTGTGCCGGCTTTGCTTTATTTCATGAAGCTTAACGAGGTGGACGCGATCGGCACATCCCTGGCGGCGCTGATTCCACCGGTGGGGCTGTTGGGGGCGCTTGAATACTATCACAACGGCCACATGAATTTGAAATACGCGCTGATTATCGCGGCCGGGCTGTTCACGGGTTCTTACTTTGGCGCGCGGATTATCCTGTCGCTGCCGCCGGTCATGATCCGGCGGATTTACGCGGTTTTCCTGGTGATCGTGGCGGCGCGGATGCTGCTTTCGAGCAAGTAATTAGCGCAGCAGGCGGTTGCCGTTGGCGGTCTGCCCCACACTCACCACATCTACGAATGACGTCAGGCTGTGCGCGGCTTTGTCGACGTCCTCGCCTTCCTGCAGCACGATCTCGTGCTCGATCCAGTTCGAAAGCGGGATATTGCGGAAGAAGATACGCTCCTGCAGGACCAGCGCCTTGCGATTCTGGAACAGCAGCTTGTTATCGCGGACATAGTGGCGCTGCTCAACGTGCACGTCGCCCAGGAAATCGTCGAGAGCCTCGCGGCGGGCGGCATCTTTAGCGCCGCGCAGAGCCTGTTCGAGCGACTGCTTCTCGGCTTCCAGGGCGCCGCGGGCCTGGGCCATGGCTTCCCGCTCCCGGGCCAACGCGACTTCCATGCGGGACTGCATGACGTAGAAGGCCAGCAAGCCAGAGCCGACCGCCACGAAGCCCGGTAACAATATCCACAGAATCGCGTCCATCGCCTACATAATAGCCGAAACTGCGACGCAGCGCTGTTTCTTCTTTATTCCTGTTGACTTCCGTCAATCTTTTGTCCGGCCAACAGGTATTTCAGGACGCCTAACTGGAGAGAACCGAGAGCGCCGAATATGGATGCGATCTGGGCCCACAGGCCGCTGAAGAATCCGCCGTACTTCCCGATAAAGGCGACCGTGCCCTGCCGGCGGTCGGCCTGCCGCAGGGTGGATTCCGACTGGCGGCCGACGTGCACCGCGCGTGCCTGAGGGGCTAACAGGATCTTCTTGCCGGAGCGGCGGATCTGAAAACACAGGTCGGCGTCGCTACCGAACTGGCCGTAGCGCTCGTCAATCTGACGGATGGAAGTATAGAGGAAGCGGCGCATCATGAAGGCCGCGCCGCGCACGAAATCGACCGGCATTGGTTCAGTGGCAGGCTGCGCGGGCTGCCAGGTGTCGTCGGGCGGAAAATGGCCCAGTTGCGGCGCGGGACGCTCCTCCGCATCCACCAGCAAAGGGCAGACGGCGCCGGCCTCGGGTTGCTGATCGAGCAACTCGGTCAGAAGACGGAGCGTATCCGGGAAGACTTCGGTGTCTTCGTGCTGGAAAAAGACATACTCGCCCTCCGAGCCGCGAATGCCCAGGTTGAGCGCTTTGGTCAACCCGAAATTGCGCGGGACGCGGATGAAGCGCACGTGCGGATATTCGCTTTCGAGCTGCGCGCTGCCGTCGGTCGAACCGTTATCGACCACCACGATATCGAACGACTGTCGCGCTTCGGAACGCTCCAGGGCCTCGATGGCGCGCCGCAGGAGCGCTACTCGATTGTAAGAAATGACCACCGCCGAGACCTTCGGCGGTTTCGGCGCCTGGCCGGAAGAATCTGGCACTTTCCGCAGCTTAACACGTGCTATAGCATCCGGAGCGAATCTGCCGTGGCGGGGCTGCATCCAATTTGGTCTGGAGGATCATTATGTCTTTAAGCAATTCCGTGTTACCCGAATTTGATCATGAGATGGCGAGCACCCGGAAGGCGTTGGAACGGGTGCCGGAAGGCAAGTTCGCCTGGAAGCCGCACGCCAAGTCGATGGCGTTCGGACGGCTGGCCACGCACGTGGCGGAAATGGTGGGGTGGCTGATCCCCACGCTCCAAAGCGAATCGTTCGATTTCGCGCCGGTGGGCGCGCCGCCGTACCAGCCGGTGACAGCCGCATCGTCCGGCGCGCTGCTCGAACTGTTCGACAAAAACGTCAAGGAGGCGCGCGCCGCCATAGCCGCCGCGAGCGATGCGGAGTGGATGATGAACTGGAGCTTGCAGGCGGGCGGCCAGAATATTTTCACCATGCCGCGCATCGCGGTGATGCGCACGATGATCATGAATCACGTGATCCACCATCGCGGACAGCTTACGGTTTATCTACGATTGAATGACGTTCCGGTTCCGGCTCTCTATGGCCCGTCAGCGGACGAAAGCTGACGCGCGCTTTTACAAATTTCTCACATATGCGTAACCTGCCCGGAGGTGATCTCCGGGTAGGTTAGTCTCCATGCGCATACTTTTCTCCACCACCGTGTTGTTCTCCGCGCTAGCGGCGTTCGGCCAGACGGGCCCCGGCACGGTGGTGGTGCACTCAAAATTCGGCGGCGAGATTTTCGGCTTCGATATCGATCAGAACGGCACGGAAGGCGTGCTGAGCGAATCGCGGACCCTGCCCAACGGCACCATCCTGGCCGCCGTGGAAACCTTCGATCAGGCCACCGGCGCCATTCTCGACGTCGTGGCATCCACCGACACGCAGGACGATTTCGTTACGATGGGCGTGGTAGGCAATAGCGTAGGATTGGTGGAGCACGAGCATGTGACGGGGATGTTCGTCTCCTCGCGCACGTTCAAGACCATCAATCCGTTGAGCGGTAACAAGCTGGATGGCACCTGGACGCCGCCGATCGGCCCCCAGAACATCATTATGCCGGACGGAGTGAGCCGCAACCAGGGAGTGCCGAACGTGGCCGTGTTCGTGTATGACAATAGCGGGAACTTCATGCCGCTGGTCTTTTCGTCGAACGTGGCGGCGAACACTTTCGGGCCGGTGATTACGATTACCGATTCGCTCGATTTCGGCAGCGTGCCGCCGCCGATCGCCTACAACAGCAAGACCAACCAGGCGTTCCTGGGCGGCGGGGACGGCTGCTTCGGCTGCTTCCCGGTGATCGGCGTGGCGAATCTCACGCCGGGTAGTTTCACCACGTTCCAGGGCATCGGCTTCGGCTTCGTAAACGGGATGGCGGTGGATTCGGCCGACGACGTGCTGTGCACGGATACCGAGGACGATGCCGCAGTGGAATTTTATGATCTGCCGACCCACGCGGCGTCGAAGGTGACATTGCCGAACTCCGGCGGCCAGCAGATCTTCAGCGGCGCGGACGTGGAGTTCGATTCCGTGCACAAACTGTTCCTGGTGGCGCAGCCGTTTTCGAGTTCGGCTTCCAGCGGGAGCAGCATCTACGTATACGACACGAAGGGCAACGTGCAGGAGACGCTGAATGGGTTCAGCTTCTCGAATGTCTCCACGGTGGTTCCGCTACACCTCGCACTTAATCCGAGCAATCGCACAGGCTACGTGGACGGCCCGGGCAACGGCGAGCTGCAGTCGTTCACATATTAGCGCGGCAAGCGCCGGACTATATAATGTTCATTGCGGTCCGAAATCCTGCTATTGCTTCTTCCTTTTCTTCCCTTGAGTCTTGCGGTAGCCCAACAGCAGCCGCAAGACTCGTCTTTGTCGTCCCCGGCAACGCCTCCGCTTCACCAGACGCTGGTGGTTACCGGTACTTATGAGCCTCTGTCGCTCGAAGATATTGACCGTTCGGTATCGGTGCTGGAAGCGCGCACGGCCGAGATTCTGCTGAATTCGACGGCCGACCTGATTCAATCCGATCCGTCGCTCGACTTACAAGAGCGCGCTCCGGATGGCGTGCAGACCGATCTTTCGATTCGCGGCGCGAGTTTCGAACAGACGCTGGTGCTGCTGAACGGACAACGTTTGAACGACGTGCAGTCGGGCCATCACGACATGGATATTCCCGTGCCGCTGGACGCCATCGACCGGATCGAAGTACTGCGCGGATCGGGATCGGCGATGTACGGGTCCGACGCGCTGGGCGGGGTGATCAACGTAATTACCACGCCGCGCCCGGATCTGGAATTGCGGATGCGGACAGCCGTGGGCAATGACGGCATCAACGAGGAGAGCACATCGCTCTCGGACACGCTCGACAAGCTCTCGGAGCAGCTTTCCTTCGCGCGCGATTTTTCTTCGGGCTTCATGCCGGACCGCGACTATCGCAATCTGCAACTGGCTTCGAGCACGCAATTGGTCAGCGGCTGGGGCTTCAGTAATCTGACGCTGGCGTACATGGATCATCCTTTTGGGGCGGCGGGGTTTTATGGCGATTATCCATCGTGGGAAGATACCAAGACCTGGTGGGCGGGGTTCGAGCAGGCGCTGGGAAAGAAGACGCAGGTGAGCTTTGCGTACCGGCGCCACAGCGATCTGTTTGTTTTGTTCCGCGACGATCCGGCGCTTTATACGAATCATCATGCGGACGAAAGCGAGCAGTTGGCGGTGCGGCGCACGGAGACGCTGGCGGCGGGGACCAATTTCTATTACGGCCTGGAGGCGCTGCACGAGTCGATCGTCAGCAACAATCTGGGGATGCACAGCCGCAGCCGCGGTGCGGCTTATGCGGCGATGGACTGGCGGGCGTTGCGGCGCTTTTCGCTATCGATCGCGGCGCGGGAAGAGGTGTATCGCAATCTGGGCGGCGAATTCTGCCCGACGGTGGCGGGCGGCGCGTGGATTACTTCGAAGCTGAAGCTGCGCGCGTCGGCCAGCCGGGCGTTCCGGGTGCCGACTTACACGGATCTTTATTACAGCGATCCGGACGATTACGGCAATCCGCACCTGCGTCCGGAGACGGCGTGGAGCTACGAAAGCGGGCTCGACTGGAGCCCGCGCAGCCGGATGCGCGCCGCGGTGACCGTGTTTCAGCGGCGCGAGCACAATGACATCGACTACTACAGCACGTCGCCGGATGGTCCGTGGCAGGCGTTGAATATCGATAACTTGAGATTTACGGGCGTGGAAAGCTCGCTCAGGCTGGCGCTGCCGCATTCGCAGAACGTGGACTTACTTTATAACTGGATGCTCGGCGTGGAAGATACCGTACCGATCGGTTACACGAAGTATCTGTTTAACTATCCTTCTAACTATGCGGTAGTGGCATGGCAGGGGAACTTATCGCATGGTATGGTGGCCAGATCGCGGCTGGGAGTGCTGAATCGCCGCGAGAGCAGCCCGTACGCGCTTTGGGATGTTTCGCTGGCACGCGCACGCGGCAGATTGCAGCCGTTCGTGCGCGTGGCGAATATTACGAATACGTCTTACGAAGAGATTCGCGGGGTGGTGATGCCGGGACGCGTGGCGATGATCGGGACCCAGATCGTTTTCGCGGAGCCGTCATCGCCGCGGAAGTGACGCCGGGGTCAGGGCCAGAAGCGCGGTTCGGGCGCGGTGGGGCTGGCGGTGCCGGTATCGTCAGCCGGGGCAAGCCATCCGCCGAAGACAGCTTGGGCGGGGAAAGCCAGGGCTGCGCCGGCGGAATCGAGGGTGGCGGTTATCGTCAGTGAGTCCATCGTTTGCGCATCAGATAGAGCAACCTGGTACAGGACCTCGACGGTTCCGTTCGTTACTGGCAGGAAAATACCGCGCGCGGGCTATCCCGATCTGCGTTGGAGACGGCCATTCATTCCGGCACGGCGCGCTCATTGGTCTACACTAGTGTTCTGATGACCCATCACGTCACCGGACCATTTACTGTCAAACTGGAACCTCAGGCGCCCGACAACGACGCGGCGCGTAGCGCGAATCTCGGCCGGCTATCGATCGACAAACGATTCCACGGCGATCTGGAAGCGGCCAGCAAGGGCGAGATGCTGAGCGCTGTTACCGAGGTGAAAGGCTCGGCGGGTTATGTCGCCATCGAGCGCGTCACCGGCACGCTCGGCGGCCGCGCGGGATCGTTTGTGCTGCAACATAACGCCATCATGAATCGCGGTGTGCCGCAACTTGGCATCATCGTCATCCCTGATTCAGGCACGGATCAACTGACCGGCCTGGCCGGCACCATGACGATCAGGATCGAAGGTGGCCAGCATTTCTACGAGTTCGACTATACGCTCCCGGTAGTGTGAGGCGCACCTGGTCGAGCACGCGCGCCGGGTCGGGATCGTCGACGCGGATCACGTTGCCCGCGGGCCGCCAGCGTTGGAACATGCGCGGACAGGCGAAACCGGCGAAGATGCTGATGAGCGGCACGCCGCAGGCCGCCGCGACGTGCTGGCCGGCGGAATCGTACCCCACATAGAGCCGGCTGCCCGCGATGACCGCCGCGAATCCGGCAAATGCGCCGTTCCAGGTTTCGACCTGCGCCCCCGACGCCGCGATGGCCTGCGCCACGCGTGCCGCTTCTTCACCGCCCGCGCCTTGATCGATGGTCAACGGCAGGCCCGTGCGCGCGAGAATCGCGAGTAGGTCCGCTTCAAACGGATCGGCAATGCGCTTGGCGGGATTCTCGCCCACGCCGAGACTGATCGCGATTCCGGGCGCCGCGCGCGGCTGAGTGGCCGGCGCCACGAATGGACGCGCATCCGGTACGCCGAGCGTCTGCGCGGCCCAGCGCCGCGCCAACACAGGTAAAGGATCGCCGCCTTCGCCGCCATATCCGCGGCTTTCGAAAAAGTAGTAATTCTCTTCCGCACACACTGGTAGCAGCCCAAGCTGCGTCAACCGCGAATCCGGATCGATGACGATGCTGTCGGGCTGCGCGAGCAGAGCGCGAAGCTCCGGACCTGTCGCCAGGCGTTCGCGCAGCGTGCCGCGCCGGTAGTTCACGGGCAGGTGCCGGATGCGCGGGTCGGCGGCGAACAGCTCCCAGTTCTTGCGCGGTCCGGCGAGATAGATAGCGGCCTCGGGAAAACGGCGCTTGGCCGCATCGAGCAGCACACTTGTGACGGCGGCATCCGCGCCCAACGTGACACGGGAGAGCACAAACACCGTGCCCGGCTGGCCTGCAATCGCACGCGGGATCCGCACGCGGCGGTAACGCTCCGCAAGCGCGGCGCTGTCCCCAGGCGCGATGGCTTCCGCAAACAAGCGCGCGTAAATATCGCACAAGGCCGGCTCAAAGCGATCGGCCAAGCCTTCGGCCACCACGCGCACCAGCGCGTCGGAACACGGATCGTCCGCCAGCGAGCGCAGGAGCTCGCGCGGCCACGGTTCGCCGCGGAGACAGAGGTCCAACAGCAAAGCGGCGCGTTCGTTACACGGGATACTGGCCATGAATTCCGGCTGACTACGATTGGAAATACTTGCCCACGATCAGTTCCAGCTTGCGGCGCGTGGCTTCCGGCACCACCTGGCGGTCGGTGATGATGGCATGTGCGAGCGCCGATCCGCACTTGCAACTTCGTTCGGCGGGCATGCGCTCCACCGCCGCGGCCACCACTTTGCAGGCGTTTTCGGCGTTCTTCACCAGGTTCGCGATAATGTCCGTAACAGTCACAGCGTCGTGATGCGGATGCCAGCAGTCGTAGTCAGTCACCATGGCGACGGTCACGTAGCAGATTTCCGCCTCACGCGCCAGCTTGGCCTCCTGTAAGTTGGTCATGCCGATCACATCCATGCCCCAGCTTCGATATAAGTTGGATTCGGCGCGTGTAGAGAATGCCGGACCTTCCATGCATAAGTAAGTGCCGCCTTTTTTCGAGGTCACTCTCACCGAGTTACAAGCTTCGCTGACCAAAGCCGCGAGTTGCGGACAGATCGGATCGGAGAAGCCGATGTGCGCGACCAGGCCCTCGCCGAAAAACGTGGAAACGCGCCCACGCGTGCGGTCCACGAACTGATCGGGAATCACGAAGTCGAGCGGCTGGTGCTCCTCCTTCAGTGATCCCACCGCGCTGAGCGAAAGAATCCGCTCGACCCCCAGTGACTTCATCGCGTAGATGTTCGCGCGAAAATTCAACTCGGATGGCGAAATGCGATGGCCGCGGCCGTGGCGCGCGAGAAACGCCACCCGATGTCCGCCAAGCTTACCGGTTACTAAGTTGTCCGAAGGTGGACCGAAGGGCGTCTCGACTACGACTTCTTCCTGCGCTTCAAATCCAGGCATGGAGTAAAGGCCGCTCCCGCCGATGATACCGATTTCTGCCTGCATCTTATAACCTCCTGAAACAACTAATGAAGTGTAGTAAGCCGGGTATGCCGGTGCCGTCTGTGGCAATGGTATTAATCACGGGCGGTTTAGCACCGCCCACAGCCAAGCTGAGCATCGCCTGCACTTCGACCGCGGTGCGCTCGGCGCCCGGCAGATCGGACTTGTTGATCACGAAGACATCCGCGATCTCCATGATACCGGCCTTGAGCGCTTGCACATCATCGCCCATGCCCGGCACCAGCACGACTACGGTGACCTGCGCGACATCCGCGATCCCCACTTCATCCTGGCCGACGCCCACTGTCTCGATGAGCACGTAGTCTTTGCCCGCGGCATCCAGCAGCGCGGCCATGTCCGCGGTGGCCTGCGCGAGCCCGCCGGATGTTCCACGCGTGGCCATCGAGCGAATGAAGATGCCCGGATCGGCATAATGGTCGAGCATGCGAATGCGGTCGCCCAGGATAGCGCCGCCAGTGCGGCGGCTGGTCGGATCGACCGCGATGATACCCGCCGTACGTTCCTGCCGGCGGATCTCGCGCGCCAGAGCGTCCACCAGCGTACTCTTCCCTGCCCCCGGCGCGCCCGTGATACCGGCGACAATGGCATGACCGGCACGCGGCCGCAATTCCTGCAATAATTCCAACGCCTGCGGATCGCGATTCTCGATCCCCGTAGCAGCGCGGGCCAACGCGCGCGCGTCGCCTGCCGCGATCTTGCGCGCCCACTCGGTCATCGTGTATTGAGCAGTTGCCGTGCGATCACCAGCCGCTGGATTTCGCTGGTGCCTTCACCGATGGTGCAGAGCTTCACGTCGCGATAAAACTTCTCCACCGGGTAGTCTTTGATGAAGCCGTAGCCGCCGTGAATCTGCACCGCCTCGTTAGCCACGTGGACGGCAGTTTCGGAGGCGAACAGCTTGGCCATAGCCGATTCCTTGGTGACGCGGCGGCCGTGATCGAGCATCCAGGCGGCGCGATAGTTGAGCAGCCGCGCGGCATCGATCGAAGTGGCCATATCCACCAGCTTGTTTTGAATGGCCTGAAACTCCGAAATCGGCCGGCTGAACTGGCGGCGCAGCTTGGAGTACCGCAGCGCGGCGTCGTAAGCTCCCTGCGCCATGCCGATGCTCAGCGCCGCGATCGAGACACGGCCGCCGTCCAGCACCTTGAGGCTATCGACGAACCCTTCGCCGCGGTTGCCCAGTAACTGCGCCTGCGGAATGCGGCAGTTTTCGAAGATCACTTCCCCGGTGGCGCTGGCGCGCAATCCGAGCTTGTTCTCCTTCTTGCCAGGACGGAAGCCCGGCGTGCCCTTGTCGATGATGAACGCGGAGATGCCGTGCTGCGCGGCGGTGCGGTCGGTCACCGCCATGGCCACACAGACGTTGGCGTAGTGCGCATTGGTGGTGAACGTTTTGGCGCCATCGAGCACCCAGCATTCGCCTTCCAGGCGCGCCGCCGTGCGTGTGCCGGCGGCGTCCGAACCAGCTTCCGGTTCGGTGAGCGACCAGCAGCCGATCCACTCACCCGACGCCAGGCGCGGAATGTAGCGCTGGCGCTGCTCCTCGCTGCCCGCCTTATATATGTGGTTACTGCAGAGCGAAGTGTGCGCGGCCACGATGATGCCGACCGATCCATCCACGCGCGACAGCTCTTCGATGATGATGCTGTATTCGATGTAGCCCAGCCCCGCGCCGCCCAGATCCTCGGGGAAGATGGACCCCATGTAGCCCAGCTTGCCGAGCTTGCGGATGACTTCCATGGGGAAAATCTGCGCCTCGTCCCACTCCATGACGTGCGGCGCGATCTCCGCCTCGGCGAATTCACGGACGGCCTTGCGAAGCTGGACCTGCTCAGGGGTGTATTCGAAATCCAAGGGCTAGACGATCTCCTCTTGGGCCGCGTCCCAATACATGGGACGTTGGTGGCGGAAGCTCTCGACGGCCATGCGGCAGGCAATCGAAACGCGGTAGCCCAGTTCAAACGGGCAATTCGGCTCGTCACCCGAGCGGATGCATTCGAGGAAGTTGCGCATGTGAGCGGCGGGGGCGGTGCGCGTGGAGCCGAGCATCTCCTCGCCGTCGGGACGATTCACTTTCTGCGGCAGGTAGCGGATTTGCTGGCTCTTCGAGATGGTGCCGTCGGTGCCCAGCACATCCTCGGTCGAGCCCAGCTGGTTGTTGCCGAAGCAGGAATCCCACGAAAACAGGATCTCCTCGGAATGTTCCAGGGTGACGTTCATGGTATCGGGCACTTCGCGGCCGTCCTTCCACAGATAGAGGCCGCCCACCATGTTGGCCGTATGGGCGACCTTCAGACCCATGACTTTATACCAGAAGGCCAGTTGATGGCACATGTTCTCGTAGACGTTGCCGCCCGAGTAATCCCAGAAGAAGCGCCAGTTGACATAGCGGTTGGGGTCGAACTCGTGCGCCGGCGCCTCGCCGAGGAAGGCGGGCCAGATGATGTTCTCCGGTGTCATGTCGGGGAACACGGGCCGCGACCACTGCGGCTTGCCGTGCGGCGTGTTGCGGTACATGTGGGCGTGGATCGCGGTGATCTTGCCGACATTGCCGGTCTTCAGAAAATTGACGGCATCCACCACCTGTCCGGACGAGCATCCCTGGTGGCCGATCTGCACCGTGCGCCGACCCGCTTTCTGATAGGCGGCGCGCATGCGCTTGGCGTGTGCGACGCTGAAGGCCATCGTCTTTTCCTGATACACATGCTTGCCGGCGTCTAGCGCGGCCACGAAATGCTCGCAATGCAGATGCTGTGGCGTGGCAATCAGCACCGCGTCGATGGTCTTGTCGTCGAGCAGATGGCGGTAATCGAGATAGGTCTTGGCCCCAGGCGCGACGGCGCGCGCGTCTTCCAGGCGGCGGGTATAGATATCGGCGATGCCCACGAACTCGGTGTTCGGGCAGGCCAGGGCATCCCGCATGATCTGCGTGCCGCGATCGCCCGCGCCGATGATGCCCAGGCGCACGCGGTCGTTCGCGCCGAGTATGTTGGGCGCGGCGATAGCGCCGGCCAGACCGCTGGCCACTTTGCCGATGAAAATCCGGCGAGACTGCATGGAAACTCCTTAGCGAGCACACGTTACGCGCAGGGGAATGGGCGGAATGGTGCTAACGATCAGCATAGCATTGGCCCGGCGGGCTCGCGCGGCTGCGGCTCAGTCACGCGGCAGCCGCGAGCCGTCCCTATCGGCCATCTCGCGCATTGTGATAACGGCCGGCGCCATCGCCGTGGGCTACCATAATCCTTTGGCGCAAACACCCCGTCTCTTCCTCATCGATTCGTTCGGCTTCATCTTCCGTGCGTACCACGCGCGGGCACGCAGTGCCGCGCCTCCCATGCGCACCAGCACCGGCCTCTCCACCGAAGCGGTGTACATCTTCAACAACATGCTGCGCAAGCTGGAGAAGAGCTATGCGCCCGAGTACATCGCCGCGGTATTCGAAAGCGGCGCTCCCGTCGCGCGGATGGCCGAGTTTCCGGAGTATAAAGCCAATCGCACGGAAATGCCGCCGGATCTGGGCGAGCAGATCCCGCACATCCGCCGCATTCTGGACGCCATGCGGATTCCGATTCTGCAGTATCCCGGATTCGAGGCCGACGACGTAATTGGCGCCATCGCCCGGCGCGCCGAACGCGATGGCCTGCAGGTGGTGATCGTCTCCAGCGACAAAGACATGATGCAGATCGTCAGCGAGCGGGTCTCCATGCTGAATCCCGCGAAAGACGACGAATGGTACGATCCGGCGAAAGTCAAAGAGTTTTTGGGAGTGGCGCCGGCGCAAGTCGCCGATTTGTTCGCGCTGAAGGGCGACGCCATCGACAACATTCCCGGTGCTCCCGGCATCGGCGATAAAGGCGCGCGCGACCTGATCGAGCGTTTCGGCTCGGTCGAGGCGGCCATCGAACGCGCTGCCGAGGTGGAACGCAAGATGTATCGCGAGAGCCTGCAAAACAATGTCGACCGCATCCTGATGAGCAAGCGTCTGGCCACCATCGATACCGCGGTGCCCATCGAATTTGCCCTGGAATCGGTGCGCACGCAAGAACCGGATGTGCCGGCGCTGAAGCAGGCATACAAAGACCTGGAATTTTACAGCCTGCTGAAAGAGCTGGGGCCAAGCGAAGATACGCGCGTGCGGGATTACCAGACGATTAAATCGGCCGAAGCATTGCATGCGTGGCTGGCTGCGATACCCGCCGGCGCGCCCGTGGCGGTGGCTATCGCCAAATCGGAGGTGGGCGAACTGGCGCTCGATACGGCCGGCCTTGCCTGGAAGCACGGTCAGGCGCGCGCGGTTCCGGCGTCCTTGATCGGCGCGCTGAAGCCGTTCCTGGAAGACGCTGCGCGCCCCAAGATTGCGTGCGACGTAAAGTCCACGTTGCTGGCGCTCGATCAGCTCGAGATCTCCGCCGCCGGATTCGCGCACGACATCATGCTGTATGCGTTCCTGCTGGATGCCGATCCATCGGGCTGCCCGCTCGAGGAACAGGCGCGCCGCCGGCTCGATTTGAAGCTGGGACAGTCGCCTGAACAGCACGCCGATATCGCACTCGAAGTTTATGAAATGCTGCGGCCGGCGCTGGTCGAGCGCGGCCTGGAAAAGTTGTATGCCGAAATCGAGTTGCCGCTGGCGGGCGTGCTGGCGCGCATGGAGCGCACCGGCGTGCTGATCGACCGCGCGGAGCTGGCGCGGCTTTCGGCGTTGATGGAACGCGATATCGCGCGGCTCACGGCCGAAATCCATACGCTCGCCGGCAAGCCGTTCAACATCAGCTCGCCGCAACAATTAGGGCGCATCCTGTTTGAAGACCTGGGGCTGCCCGCGCCGGTGAAATACGGTAGGGGCAAGACGATTTCGACCGCGGCGGATGTGCTCGAGGATCTGGCCGCCGATCACGAGATTGTGCGCAAGGTGCTCGAATACCGGCAGCTCACCAAGCTGAAAGGCACCTACGTGGACGCCCTGCCGGCGCTGATCGATCCGCGCACCGGCCGGCTGCACACCAGCTTCAACCAGACCGGGGCAGCCACCGGCAGACTCTCGTCGTCGAATCCGAATCTGCAGAATATCCCGATCCGCACCGAATTGGGACGCGAGATCCGGGCGGCCTTCGTGCCGCGGCCGGGATGGAAGCTGATTGTCGCCGATTATTCACAAATCGAGTTGCGGCTGCTGGCGCATTTTTCGCACGATCCGGTGCTGGTGGAAGCGTTCCGCAATGGCGAGGATATCCACACCCGCACGGCCGCGGAAGTGATGGGAATTCCGCCGCTGATGGTGACCCCGGAAGCGCGGCGCAGCGCCAAGGCCGTGAACTTCGGCATCGTCTACGGCATCAGCCCCTTCGGGCTCGCGGCGCAATTGGGGATCTCACAAAAAGAAGCGCAAATTTATATTGAAAGTTATTTCGCCCGGTATGCCGGCGTCCGCAAATTCATCGACGCGACCATTGCGGAGGTGCGGCGCACCGGCGTAACGCGCACGCTGTTCGGACGTGAACGGCCCATTCCGGATATCAATAGCCGTAACCCAAATTCGCGCGGATTTGCCGAACGCACCGCGGTAAATTCGCCGCTGCAGGGCACGGCGGCGGACCTGATCAAGCTGGCCATGGTCCGGATCGGTGCCCAAATGGCCCGGCGCGGCGGCGAATCAGCCATGCTCCTGCAGGTGCACGACGAACTGGTCTTCGAAGCGCCGGCCGCGGAGGCTGCGGAAATCGCGGCACTGGCCAAACGCGAGATGGAACAGGTGTGCCGGCTGGAGGTGCCGCTACTCGTCGATGCCGGCATCGGGGACAACTGGCGGGATGCCAAGTGATCGCTGGCCGCCAGATGGTGGTACCGGGAGGCGCGCCCGCGGGTCTGCGGTGGCGCAGGCGCGGGGTTCACCGTCCTCCGGCCAATTAAAATTTGTTTTCTTATCTAACGAGAGGTGTTTTCTATGGCTAAAGGATATGAACCGCGCCTCTCAACCATTGGTTCTAGAACCGCCAAATACCTGTTGGGATTAGAGATCACGCATTTTTTCCAGAAAAAGTTAGCCTTGGTTAATCTTACCGATTGTTTTCCAAATTCTTTCAGGATATTATTATCCAAGTTCCCGGTTAATTATCTTGTTGGCCAGATGAGGTTGATAGTTCCCATGGTTAACGAAACGACGCTTCAGACGACGGGCTTGGAGTTGGCGACTTTTGGCGAGGTGCTCTACGCCTTCAGCGCGCTACGTTCCACTTCGGGAAGGCGCCGCGCGGCGCGCGCCGCCGGCGAGATGCTCCCGTGGGGCGAGGCCCTTCCCGGGGCCGCCCTGGATGTCGAAATCCCACCAAAGCCCGCTAAAGTAATGATGCCCGCGCCACCGCGGACAGAGATGCCGCCGCAACCGCGGGTGGTGCGGACCCGGCGCAGCTCCGGCCGCTGCCAATGCGGTGCATGCCGCACCTGCCAGGAGAATGCGCGTTGGGAGCGCATCTTCCAGGAGAAGTTTGCGAATTCGGATTATTATCACCACGATATCCGGATCCGCTACGCATCGCCGCTGAGCAGTGTTTAGCGCCCGGTGGGGCAGGCCCCCGGCCTGCAGCGGCCTCCCAGGCCGCCCGCGCAAACAGTCCCCTATACTGGGGTAATGGTCGATCCCGCGCAGGACGAATTCCTAGCCGATCCGAATCACTTCTTTCGCACCATGGCCAACCGGCCGGAAGCTCAATGCGCCAATCGCTTGAGCAGCGGCCCGGACTTGCTTCCGGAATAAGCAAATTCTATTCATGGCCATTCTCAGCGGAATCCATCCGGTACTCGAAAGTTTGAAATCGGGCCGGCCGCTCGACCGGATCCTGATCGCCAAAGGCGCCGCCGGGCCGCGCTTGCAAGAGATCATCGAACTGGCGCGGCGCGCCTCCGTGCCCGTGCGCTTTGAAGACCGTGCCGGGCTGGACCGCCTGGCGGGCACGCCCGCGCATCAAGGCGTGGTGGCGATGGGGACAGTGCAGCAGTATGCGGACCTCGACGATGTCGCGGAAGCGGGGCTGCTAGTGGTGCTCGATGGGGTGGAAGATCCGCATAACCTGGGGGCGATTGTACGGACTGCGCATGCGGCCGGCGCGGGTGCGGTAATTATTCCCGAACGCCGCGCCGCAGGCCTCACCGATGTGGTGGCCAAAGCCGCCGCCGGCGCGCTGGCCTATCTGCCCGTCGTACGAGTCACCAATGTAAATCGCACCCTCGAAGATCTGAAGAAGCGCGGCTACTGGATCTACGGGCTCGATGAGCGCGGCGCCGAAGACTACGATCGGGCCGCTTACAATCAGCCCACCGTGCTGGTATTCGGCGGCGAGGGAAAGGGTCTGCACGAGCAGGTAAGCAAGCGCTGCGACGTGCTGGTGCGGATTCCCATGGAAGGCCAGATCCCGTCACTGAATGTCTCGGTGGCCGCCGGCGTGGTGTTGTTCGAATGGAAACGGCGCCAGCGCGCCACATAGTAGAATCAAAGGTCATGCGGAAACTGCTGTGGTGCTTTTGGCTGGCTATCGCTGTGCCTGTGTGGGCGGCGCAGCCGGTACACGCGCGCCACGGGATGGTCGTCACGGCTGAGCCGCACGCCACCGATGCCGGCCTGTCGGTGCTTGAATCGGGCGGTAACGCGGTGGATGCGGCGGTGGCGGTAGGCTTCGCGCTGGCGGTGACGCATCCTTCCGCCGGCAACCTGGGCGGCGGTGGATTCATGCTGATCCGCTTTGCCGATGGCCGGTCGACCTTCATCGATTTCCGCGAACGGGCACCCGAACACGCCTCGCGCAACATGTACCTGGATGCTTCCGGCAAGCCGACTCAAGATAGTGTGGTGGGCTACCGCGCCGCCGGAGTGCCGGGATCGGTGGCTGGTTTCGAGTATGCGTCGCACAAGTACGGGCGCAAGTCATGGGCCGGCGTGGTCACCCCGGCAATCGATCTCGCCGAGAAAGGTTTTCCGGTTTCCTACGGTTCGGCGAAGTCACTCGAGCATGCTACCAAGCTGCTCGCGCGCTTTCCGGAATCGAAGCGCATTTTCCTGCGCGACGGCAAGCCATATGAAGCGGGCGATCTCTTCGTGCAGCCTGACCTGGCGCGCACTCTCGAGCGCATCCGCCGCGAGGGCGCCAAAGATTTCTACCAAGGCGAGACCGCCCGCCTGCTGGTGGCCGACATGGCGAGCCATGGCGGATTGATCACCGCCGCGGATTTGAAAGACTATGCCGTCGCCGAGCGCCAGCCGCTGACCGGCACGTATCGCGGATTCCAGATCATCAGCGCGCCGCCGCCCAGTTCCGGCGGCATCGGCATTCTGCAAATGCTCGGCGTGCTCGAAGGCTCAGGGTATGAAAAATCCGGCGCCGGGTCAGCCGCGGAGCTGCACTTCCTGGCCGAGACCATGCGGCGGTATTTTGCAGATCGCGCCGCGTTTCTGGGCGATCCGGATTTCGTCGCGAACCCGCTCAACAAGCTACTCGACAAAACATATATTACGCGCCTGCGGCAGTCGATTGATCCGGAGCATGCCACGCCCAGCGCCCAGATCCATGCCGGCAAGCCACCGGGGAGCGAGAGCACCCAGACCACCCATTTTTCAATTGTCGACGCCGGCGGCAACGCGGTCGCGGTGACCTATACCTTGAACGGCCTCTACGGCGACGGAGTCACGGTGCCGGGCCTCGGATTTCTGCTGAACAACGAAATGGACGATTTCGCCGCTAAGCCCGGCGAGCCGAACATCTATGGCCTGGTACAAGGCGAGGCCAATGCTATTCAGCCGCGCAAGAGGCCGTTGTCGTCGATGACGCCAACCATCCTGGCGCGCAACGGCAAGCTCGACCTGGTCTTGGGGACGCCCGGCGGTCCGACCATCATTAATACCGTGCTGCAGGTGCTGGTCAACGTCGTCGATTTCGGCATGAACGTGCAGGACGCCGTCGATTTTCCGCGCATCCATCACCAGTGGCTGCCCGACCAGCTCATCATGGAGCGCGGCTTTTCGCCCGATACGATCGCCTTGCTGGAAGCCCGCGGACACAAGATTCGCATCGTGAATTCGATCGGCGAAGTGGCGGCCATCGAGTCGCACGACGGGTGGCTGGAAGGCGCGGCCGACCCGCGAACCGAAGGCGCCGCCAAAGGATATTGAGCATGTATCACGTTTTATCTACGCACCTGTTTGTCAATCACCGGCTGACGGTTGCGCAATTAGATAAGGTGCAACACGCAGGGATCCCGGCCGTGGAGATCTTCTGCGCGCGGCAGCACCTGGACTACCGCGATCGCGCCCAGATCGCCGAATTGGGCCACTGGTTCCGCGATTCGGACTTGAAGCTGCATTCCGTGCACGCGCCCATGTACACCGATGAGATTTGGGGCCGCTCCGGACCGCACTCGGTGATCACCATCACCGAACCGGTCAAAGGCAAGCGCCTCGAGATGGTCGACGAGATCAAGCGCGCACTCGAGATCGCGGAAGTCGTTCCGTTCAAATACCTGGTGCAGCACATCGGGGTTTCCGGCGAGGAATACTCCGAAAGAGCTGTGGAAGCAGCCTTCTCGGCACTCGAGCAGATTAGTTTGTTTGCGCGGCAGCGCGGCGTCCAGGTGCTGCTCGAAAACATTCCCAATGCCTTATCGAGCGGCGAACGCCTGATGCTGTTCCTGGAGCAGACTCACTTGGATCTCAACTTCGTCTTCGACGTGGGCCACGCGCACATCGGCGAAGGCGTGGAAGCCGCGTTCAACGTCATGAAAGAACGCATCCGCTCGACGCACATTCACGATAATGACGGCCAGAGCGACAAACATCTCTTTCCGCTGGTAGGCGAAGGCGGAACGATCGACTGGAAAAGCACCATGAACCTCTTGCGCACCCGCGCGGATCAATACCCGCTGCTGCTCGAATTGAAAGAAGCCCCTGAATCGTCACTGGCGCAGGCGGCCGAGATTTTCGATCGGCTGGAGGACCTGTGAGCGCTCCCCGCATCACCATCGCGGAAGCCGCGCGGCACGCCGGCGAATCCGTCGAGATCGCCGGCTGGCTCTACAATCTGCGCAAATCCGGCAAGATTGTTTTCCCTATCCTGCGCGATGGCACGGGCCTGATGCAGTGCGTCGCGGTGAAGAGCGCTCTGCCCGAGGCGCTGTTTGAAACCATCAAGAACCTGACGCAGGAATCATCCATCATCGTCACCGGCAAGATCCGCGCCGAGCAGCGCGCCGTGGGCGGCTACGAGATGGACGTCGAGAATCTCGAAGTGGTGCAGCGCGTGCCGGAGTCCGACCCCTACCCGATCACGCCCAAGGAACACGGCATCGAGTTCCTGATGGACCACCGGCATCTGTGGCTGCGCAGCCAGCGGCAGCATGCCATCATCCGCGTGCGGCACGAGGTGATCCGGGCGGTGCGCGATTATTTCGATTCGCACGGCTTCACGCTGGTGGACACGCCCATCTTCACGCCGGCAGCGTGCGAGGGCACTACGACGCTGTTCGAAGTGAACTACTTCGAAGACAGCAAGGCTTACCTGACGCAATCCGGCCAGCTCTACAACGAAGCGACCGCCATGGCGTTCGGCAAAGTGTACACCTTCGGGCCGACGTTCCGCGCCGAGAAATCGAAGACGCGCCGGCATCTGACCGAATTCTGGATGGTCGAGCCGGAGATGGCTTACGCCTCGCTCGAAGACGTGAAACAGCTCGCCGAAGACATGCTGGTGTTCGTGGCCGGGCGCGTGCTCGAAAACCGGCGTGAAGAGTTGAAGGTGCTGGAGCGCGATGTGGCCAAGCTCGAAGCGATTCAGAAGCCTTTCCCGCGCATGAGCTACGACGACGCCGTGAAAATCCTGCAGTCAAAGGGCAGCGAAATCCAATGGGGCGGCGATTTCGGCGGCGCCGACGAGACGCTGCTCAGCGAGGGCTTCGACCGCCCGCTAATGGTAGATGGCTACCCGGCGGCGGTGAAAGCGTTCTATATGGCCCCCGACCCTACGCGGCCCGAAGTAGCCCTTGGCGTGGATGTGCTCGCGCCCGAAGGCTACGGCGAGATCATCGGGGGCGGGCAGCGCATTCACGATCTCGACCTGCTGCGGCAACGCATCGCGGAACAGAATCTGCCGCAGGAAGCTTTCGACTGGTACCTCGACCTGCGTAAGTACGGCAGCGTGCCGCACGGCGGCTTCGGCATGGGCATCGAGCGGTGCGTAGCGTGGCTGTGCGGCCTCGAGCACGTGCGGGAAACCATCGCATTTCCGCGCATGCTCTACCGGCTGAAGCCGTAGTCGCGTTACGGAGTGATTTCAAAAATCGTACCAGTGCCCCGGCTGCCGTCGCTCAGCGTACCGCCGCTGCTGGTCGTGCCGTAGAGCTTTCCGCCATAGAGCAGCAATGGGGCTTCCGGAAACTGGCCATCCGCTCCAGTGAATGTGTGCAGCACCGTGTAGTTGTCTTGCGGGTCTAACTTGAAGACTGTTCCGCATCCACAAGGGCCTCCGGCGTGGTTGGCTATGCCGAACAGGTTACCCTGGGAGTCCTCGACTAAACCACCCGAGGGACTCGCACCGTCACTCGATCCCTGGAAGTTATAAAGCACCGTTTCGTGACCAGTCGTGTCCAGCTTGAAGATGGTCCCCGCCCCGTACAATCCCCCATAGAAAGTAGTGCCATATAGGTTGCCGGCGGCGTCGCGGACTACCCCGCCGCGCGGATCCGATCCGTCCGGTGGCAGGCCGAACCCATAGAGCAAAGCCTGGCCCGAGTTACTCAGCTCGAATATTTCGCCGCAGCCGCCCACGTACGTTTCCACGGCCTCGTACGGCTCGCTGTTGTCGCAGTCCGCAATTCCGCCGTTCTCCGTAGTGCCGTAAATGTTGCCGGCTCCGTCGGAAATCAGCCCATGCGTCGGATTGGCCCCGTCCGTTCCGCCCAGCCCTTCGAAACGGTGCAGTAACGTAAACTCGCCGGACACTGGCTCTTCTTTGAATACGACCCCGCAGCCGGCATCGCGGCAAATGGAGAGAAAGCCGCCCGTGACCGTAGTCCCATACAATGCGCCGGCGGCGTCTCCGGCCAGGTCACCGGTGGGAATCGCGCCGCCGGTGTAGTCGAAGGCGTGTAGAACCGTCTGGTTCCCGGAAGGGTCCAGCTTGAAAATCACCCCGCCGCCATAACTCCCCCCGAAAGCCGCCGTGCCATACAGGTTCCCCACCTGGTCGCGGATCACGCCGCCCCACGGCTGCGCGCCATCGGCTGAGTCAGTGAAGGTGTAAAGGACCGTCTCCGTCTTAGTCGATGGCGCTAACTTGAATACCACGCCGCAGCCAGGTCCCGGATAAGTCACCAGCGGACAACTCACATCGCCGCCGAAGGTGGCTGTGCCGTAGAGATTACCGTTCGCGTCGCCGATCAGCCGCCCGTACTGCGGATAGCCTCCGTCGGCGCCGCCGGAAAATGTGTAGAGAGTTGTAAAGCTCTGTGCCAGGCAGTTACTCGCCGCGGCCGCCAATACGATCATTCCAACCCGCAGAGCCGGCATCGTCAGGTTCGTCATCTTTTCCCTTCCGCATCCCAGCGGATGCTTTCCGGGCATGATATTGCGGCCCAGGTGGATTGTCAACATACCAACGGTCCCGAAAGTTTCTCGGCTGATGATGCCGTCGCGCAGCTCGCCATGCTAAGGCTTCAGCTTGTCCTCCTCGACTCGCAGCGGATGGGATTGCGCCCAGGCATCGCGACGTACGCCCGTGACTTGCCAGGACACTTTCATACCCGCGCGTCCGCCTGCGATCTTGAAACGGTGATTCTCGATTTCTTGCGCGATGTACACGGGCGCAGCCCGGCCAATGGTGGTGAGCTGATACCGGAAATCGCCGTTCAGTGCTTCGAACCACTCGGGAAGATCGACGATGGCCTCGCCTCTCCGGTCCAGGATCACGTTGCCGCTATAAAGATTCGCCATCTCGTTTGACTCAATGGAGGCGTGGTACAGATACTTACCCGCGGGATCGATCGGATCGTCGATTCTGAAATCCTTCGTGCTTCCGGTAATCGTGCCGGAGACGTTCAGATTTCCGGTGATGGAGACGCCCCCGAAGAATGAACCCGCCAATCCCCCTCCGAAATTGGCGCCATCGATCGCGGCGGCGCTGGCGCTATGGCTTTCGCCGTACAGTCCGCCCCCGCCCGAAGTGGAATAGTCATATCCCGCGATGCCTGCGGCGCTGGAACTGTACGAGATGCCGACCAAAGCCGCGGCGCTCCCGGAGGTCGCATTGTTGGTGGCCACAATGGCATTGCCGTTTGGATTGTTGATCGTGCTGGAAACGCCGCCATTGAAGAAGCCCTTGCCGGTGCTGTCAACGGTGAATACCGGCGTCAGAGAACTGAAACTGGTTCCGGAGAGGCCTTGCAGGAGAGTGCCGCCAACTCCGGTATAGAATTGCCCGCCGATTCCGGTCCCCAGCGTGCAGCCGAGACTGTCGCAGTTCTGGTTGAAGCCGGCTACGGCCACATTGGGAGAGGTGCCCGAAAGGCCGTAGCCTTGCGGACTGGCCGATGATCCCTGGACCCCAATGGTTGGGCCGCTCGCGGCACCGTTGCTTCCATTGACGCCTATGCCATTGGGACTCTGCGAATATCCGTTCACGCCGTAAACCACTCCGCTGGTAGCAGCCTCGTTTCCGTTGACACCCGTGGACCCCGAACCCGTGCTGGCCGTGTATCCGCTTACGCCGTAAACCAGTCCGCTGGTAGCGCCCTCGTTTCCGACCACGCCCGCCGCGTACGGGCCCGTGCTGTTGGTGTCTCCACTGACGCCGTAGACCGGCCCGCTGCCCGCGTTTTCGTATCCGTTCACCCCGGCAGATCCGTTGCCGGTACTGTTCGTGTTACCCATAACCCCGTCGCAGTTTCCGTTTGCGTTCGGACAGGAACCGAGCACGCCCACGCCGGACGTTGGATTCGAATACGTGTTGCTGCCCACGACGCCCGATCCGGTTGGGCTGGCGCTCAGGCCCTGTACGCCAATCGTGTTGCCGAGCAGCGAAGTGGCGCTGCCTTGCACGCCAATTCCGGCGCTGCTCCCGGAGTTCCCCGTCACACCGAAGGCGCTACCCGTGACGGCCATGTTCGTCCCGTTCACCCCGGCTCCGGTCGCATCGTGGCCGATGCCCTGCACGCCGAAGTCGGCGCCGGTGATGTCCGTGATATCCGTCGCGACACCTTTGACCCCCACCCCGCCGGCATTTGCGGCCGTACCGGAGACGCCGAACGCGGAGCCCTGCCCCGCGACTCCTGTCCCCTTTATGCTGGACGCAATTCCCGACACGCCGATGTTCGCCCCGCCCGCCGTAGACGTCGCCAGCCCTTGCACTCCGATCCCGGTGGAAGCGGTCCCTGTTCCCACCACTCCCGCCTTTGGGCCGGTGCCTTGGATTCCGATCGCCGATGATGCGGTCGCGGTAGCGATAATCCCCCCGCTGCCACCCGCGGCCGTGATACCGGTGCCGCTCGTGGCGCTGGCCACGATCGCCTTGCCGGTGCCGGTCTGCTGTACCGACACAATCTGAGTCGTGGTGCTGCCGGAGAAAGCGGTTGGACCACTGGCGTCTGACGTAGCCTGATTACTCTTGGTCTCCGGTGGCATGCTGCGGATAGTCTCGCGGACGGAATCCGGCAGATCCGTCTTGCGCACGAATTCACTGGCCGGAACGCCATTAATGCGCAGCGCCTCCTCGGCGCGCAGCGCGTAGGGTACGCTCACCAGCCGTACACGGGGCAACGCCTGGCCGCCCAACGGGGTCACGCTGAGCCAGCGAGGCTCTCCCGTTCCCAGAACCTCGGGAGCCAAGCCGCCGTTCTTCGTGGCGCCCAGCAAAACCGTAAAGTGTCCAGCCGCATCCACGGCCACATTTTGGATCTCCGACCACACCGCCACTCCGCCGCTTTCCTCCGTGTAAACCGCGAACTCGACTCCCACGGGACCACTTACCTGCGGGTTAGGTACGTTTAGTACTCCGCTATATCTCACCAGGCGCGGTACAGAGCCTGGCATTCCCTCGGAAACTGCCTGACGCTCCACCGTCGCGCTGGTATCGACAGCTTGCGCCTGCGTTTGCGCATGCACCTGTGTAAGGGCCAGCAAGATGGTAAAGCACGTGGTTACAAAGATAGACCGGCTACGCATGACTGAGTAATTCCTCCTGTATATAGACAGCGAAACTTAGCCCGACAGGATCATACACAAGTGGTATGCAGCCGTCAAGATCAAATTGCGCCTAAGATTTTTCCGCAGTCTGCCGATGAGAGATCAGGTGCGTCTCCGCGTAACGAGCCGCCGAAATCTCTCGTGATGCGAACCTGTCATTTCATTACTGTCTTGCTTCTGGCGTGGACCGGGACTCTGTACGCGAACGACGGGCCCGGCAATGCGGCCCCCGGAAGCTCTGACGACGCCGCACTGTTCGGCGATATGCCGGTTGTGGAGGCGGCCACGCTGCATGCCCAGTCGCTGGCCGACGCGCCGGCCAGCGTCACCGTCGTTACCGCCGACGACATTAGAAAATACGGATATCGCACCCTGGGGGAAGTGCTGGCCTCGGCTCGCGGATTCACCGTCACCACCGATCATCTGGCCTTAAATGCCGGTGTGCGCGGAATCGCCGTGCCGGGAGATTACAACACCGGCGTGCTGGTAATGATCAACGGCCATCCCATGACCGAGATCAGCGCGGACTCGAACGACTTCTTTGCCCAGGATTTCGGATTGGATATGGACCTGGTGGCGCGCATCGAGATCATCCGCGGGCCGAGTTCCGCGCTCTACGGCAGCAACGCCATCCTCGCCACCATCAACATCGTGACCAAGACACCCGTGGATAGCCCCAAGGCAATGGTGAGCACGGAATCGGGCAGCGGCGGCCCGCAAAAGGCGATGCTGATGAGCTCCCTGAATCTGGGCCGCGGCGCCAACCTGCTGATCGAGGGTTCCGGATTTACCGGCGGCGGTCACGATCTGGTCATGCCGCAGCTCCCCAATTCGCCGGCCAGCGGGGGGATCGCCAACGGTGTGGACGCGCAGGGCGGCTATCACAGCTTCGCCAACCTCGAATGGGGCGCTTGGGACTTCACCGCCTACTTCAACAGTGATCTGGAGCGCGCGCCCGTCCTGGGCGGGGACACGGTCATCAACGATCAGGGACAGTTTTACCGCGCCAGCCGCAATTTCGTGGGGGCGGCCTACACGCACGATTTCGCGGATGGCGGCGAGTTGCGCTGGCAGGTCTATTATGACCAGTTCCGTCTGGTGGACCGCTACGATTACCTGCTGCCATCCGAAATTCTGGATAATCGGGACTTTATTCACGGCGACTGGATCAGCTCGCAGGTGACCTACAGCCGCAACGTGGACCACCTCGGCCTGCTCACCGTAGGGGCGAACGCCAAAGTCGAACTGCGCAATGCAGTAGAGAATGCGGATTACTCGCCGGACCAGGCAGTGCTGCTGGACATCAACCGTCCGGATAGGACCGTGGCGCCTTTCGCGCAGCAGGAGTGGGATCTGGCCCGGCATTGGACCGCCTATTTCGGGGCGCGCTTCGACGCCTCGCAGAATTACGGCAATTTTATTTCGCCGCGCCTGGCGCTGGTTTATCAGCCTAACAAAAAGACATCCTACAAATTCGTATATGGGCGTCCCTTCCGCACACCCAGCGTATTCGAGGAGTATTACGACGACGGCATCACCCAGATTGCCAATCTCCGGCTGCATCCCGAGACCGCGCAGGCCGTAGAAATCTCCGCCGAGCGCAAGCTGGGCAAGTCGGCCTACGCGCTGGTCAATGCCTATCATTATTCCCTTGACTCGCTGATCGAGGCCGTCGAGACAGCGGGCGGTCTCATCCAATACCAGAATTGCGGCCGGTGGAACTCGAACGGCGTCGATTTCGAGCTGGGCGGCCACCTCGCGCCATGGCTCGAAACCGTCGCCAGCTTTAGCCTGGACCGCGCCGAGGACGAGACCGAACACGACACCCTGCCCAACGCACCCGGCAGTATGGCGAAGTTCCGCGCCGCCGTGCCGCTGGTGCGCGATCACCTGTACTTCGCCACGGATTTCCAATATCTGAGCGCGCGCTGGACGGCGTTGCGTGACTCCACGCGCCCGGTGGTCCTGGTGAACGCCACGTTGTCGACGCGCAAGCTGTTTCACGGTTTCGATTTGGCGGCGGGCATCCGGAACGCGCTGAACTGGTCGTACAACGATCCCATCGCGTTGCCGGCGGACAACATGATGGATCAAATGCCGGCCAACGGGCGGACGGCTTTCGTGAAACTGGTCTGGAGGCAAGGCGAATAGCTCATGCTCTCCCGGCGCAGGCTGCTAACCGTTCTGCCGGCCGCGTGCTGTCAGGGATTAGCGCCCATCCTGCGGGCGGCCCTGGCAGGCGGTGGGAAACGCGTCGCGGCCGTCTACCCGTCCTCGCTCGAGCCCTGCGCGCAAGCGGTGGAAGGGCTGCGCAGCCGGCTGGCGGCGAACGACGAGATACCCGTCGATCTGCTGGATCTCAACGGCGCGGACTTCGCGGTAGATGCGGCGCGGGAGGCCCAGCGCAAACCGGCGGCGGTGGTAGCGGTGGGGTCCGAGGCATTGCGCGCCGTGCTGGACTGGCGCGGCGCGGGAAGAATCATCTCCACCATGGCGCTGGCCGCGGACAGCGCCGGGGAGTACACCGCCGGGCGAGTTGCCGCGGCCGTCTATCTCGATATACCCATCCGCGCGCTGATCGCAGAGTTGCGCCGCATCTTTCCGGAGAAGACGCGGGTGGGCGTGATCCGGGATCCGCGGCGCGGCGGTGACCGCTCCTGGCCGGTCCGCAGCCTGGCGCCCGATCCGGGCCTGGTGCATTTCGCCGAGTGCGCCTCCGCCGATGAATTACTTCCGGTGTTCCTGGCCTTCCGCCATAAGGTGGATTTCGTCATCTGCCTGCCGGACAGCACCCTGTACAATGCCGCCACGGCTCGCCCGCTGATCATGGCCTCCATCGAGAACCGCCTGCCGGTGGTGGGCTTTTCGCCCGCATTTTTGCACGCGGGCGCGGCCGTGGCCATGTATCCGGACTACCGTGCCGTCGGCGAACAGACCGGGGATCTGGTCCGCCGCTGCCTGGGAGCGTCCGAGTGCGGCGGAGCCGAGAGTCCGCGCAAGATCGCCGTGGCGGTGAATGCCAAGGTCCTGCGCCTGCTGGGGCTGGCGTTCGATGCCAGCGCCAATCCGTGCCTGGCGGTGGTGCGATGACCCTGCTGCGCACCCTTAGGAAGCACCTGGCGGCCAGCTTGTTCCTGAAAGGCCTGCTGGCGACTACCGTGCCCCTGACCATGCTGTCTCTGGCGGGTCTAGGCGCTTTCCTGGTGATCGAAGATCACAAGCTCGAGCAGCAACTGGAGGCCAGCGGGAAATCTATGGCGCAGTTTCTGGCCAGCGAACTGCCTTACTCGTTGGTCGTCGGAGATCGCGCCGAGACGCGCCGCGCGCTGGAGGCCGCGGCGAAGAACGATACCGTCCTCTTCCTGGAAGTTCTGGATCCGGCCGGAAAGCGCGTCTGTGCCCTATCGCGCAGCGGACCGGTGGACCAGTTTCCCATCCAGTCTGGCGAACGAACGGAAAGCCAAGGGACATTTGCGCACCGCGCCGGCTACCTGGAGATCCGTGTGCCCGTGCCGGCGCCCGCGCGCGATCAACTGATCGAGTGGGAACTGCCGCGCGGCGATGGGACCAGACTGGGAACCCTGCGCATGGGGCTGTCGCTGCAAAAGCGCTGGACCTTTTTCCGCCAAATGTCGCTCTACAGCGCCTGCCTGATTCTGCTCTGTCTGGCTTTGACCTGTGGCGCGATGTTCTGGTTTCTGCGGCGTCTGCTACGTCCGCTCGAAGCGCTGGTGCGCGTCACGGCGCTGGTGGGAGCGGGCGACCTGCGTTACCGCGCGCCGGCCGGCCGAAGTGACGAAGTCGGGCAACTGGCAGCCGCCTTCAATGCCATGGTCGAGCGCCTGGGCGAGACCACTGTATCCCGGGATCACGTGGACAACATTTTGCGCTCCATGGGCGAAGCCATGATCGTGGCTGACCGCGCCGGCCGCATCCTGAGAGCCAATCCGCGCGCCGCCGAACTGTTGGGATACTCGGAAGCCGAGCTGATCGGCCGGCCCGCCGCCAGCCTGGTGACTGGCGGCGCTCCGCCCATCAGCGCCTCCGGCGTGCAGCGGTTCTATCGCACGCGCGGCGGAACCCCGGTGCCGGTGCTGCTGTCGAGCGCGGATCTGCACAGCGCCTCCGGAGAACGGGAAGGCTTCGTCTGGCTGGCCCAGGATATGAGCCAACTGGAGCAGACGCAGGCGGAGCTGGTCAGGGCACGAGATGCGGCGGAGACGGCCAACCGGGCGAAGAGCGTCTTTCTGGCGAACATGAGCCACGAACTGCGCACGCCGCTCAACGCCATCATCGGCTACAGCCAGATGCTGCGCGAGGATTACGCGGGCCGGCGCCAGGAGGACATGTGTCCCGACCTGGAAAAGATCGAGCGGTCGGGGCAACTTCTGCTGGCGATCGTCAACGACATCCTGGATCTGTCGAAGATCGAGGCTGGACGCGAGACCGTGCGGGCCCAGACCCTCGACGTAGCCGCCGTGCTCGAAGAGGTGCGGCATGCGGTACTGCCGCTGGCCCGGCAGCAGGGCAATGTCATCGAGATTGACTGCTCGGAGAGCGTCCGCATGGCGTACGCGGATTTGTCGAAGTTCCGGCAGAGCGTGCTCAACCTGGTGCATAACGCCTGCAAGTTCACTGAAAACGGCCGCGTCTCGCTGGCCGTAAACAAGCGGCAGGAAGGGGCCACCGCGTGGACCGAGGTGCATGTCTCCGATACCGGAATCGGCATCCGTCCGGAACACCTCGCCAAGTTGTTCCAACCGTTCTCGCAGGTGGATGGCTCCGCCACCCGCAAGTACAACGGCACCGGGCTCGGCTTGGCGATCAGCAAGCGTTTTTGCCAGATGATGGGCGGCGACATCACCGTCGAGAGCCAACCGGGACGGGGTTCGCGTTTTTCGATCCGCGTGCCGGCCGGCCCGCCCCCGGCTTGATCTCTAAAGGATTTGACGCGACCGGCCGATAGGGACGGTATGAGGTGTAGCAGAATCGCGTGTGCCTGGGTGGGCTTGAGCATGGCCCTATGGGCAGAGCCGGCGCCCGTCATGCGGCTCGATGAGTGCCTGGCGTCGGCGCTCCAAGAGAACCACCGCCGCCCGCTTTCGCGCTTCGCGGTGGCCCTAGCCGAGGCCCAGCACCGCCAGGCGTTGGCGGGATACTGGCCGCAGGTGAGCGCCAAAGCCGGCTACGAGCGCCTGAGCGATCCGCTGAATTTCATCTTCCCGGCTGAGAACCTGCAGATTCCGGCCCAATCCGTGACGGTTCCGGGCGGCACCATGACGGTCACCATTCCGGCCAACGCTTTCGCCCCGGGGTTCCCGGCGAACAGCATCCAGATGCCGGTCAATTTTCCGGCGCAGAACTACAAAACGGGGGCACAGACGTTCGCCGTACCACAGCAGAACATCACGGCGCTCGACCAGAACCTGGCCACCGGCACGCTCGAAATGAAGTGGCTGCTGTGGGATGGCGGCATGCGCCAGGGACTTCGCGAGCAGGCCGCCGCCCAGGTGGCGATGATGCGCGAGGAGGCCCGCCGGACGGACCTGGAAATCGTGGACAGCGTCACCCGCATGTACTGGGGCGCGGTATTGGCGCGCCAACTGCGGCAACTCGGCCAGGATACCCTGGCGCGCGTGGAATCCACTCTGCAACTGACCGAGAGCATGTATCAGCACGGTTCCGGCAAGGTCACGCGCGCCGACTACCTGGAAAACACCGTCATGGCGCGGACGCTCGAATCTATGCTGGCGGAACTGGAAAAGAACGAGGCCATGTCGCAGGCGGCCCTGGCCAATGACATGGGATTGGCGTGGAACGCCAGCGTGCAGCCGGCTGACCAGGAGGTGCCGTTCGCCCCCGCCGTCCAGGATCTCGATCAGTTGGTGGCCACTTCTTATGAATTCAACCCGGATTGGGACAAGCTGCGGGACGCTCTGCGCGCGGCCCAGGGCGCGGTACGCACGGCGCGCAGCGGCCACTATCCGAAGCTGGGCCTGACCGGAGAGTTGCACCGCTGGTGGAACGGCGGCTACCAGGCCGGCTTGGCGACCGACCAGAATCAACGCGGCTGGAGCGCCGGCCTGGGCCTGGAGATTCCCATCTTCGATGGTTTCCTGGCCCACAACCAGGTGGAGGCAGCCCTGGCGCAGATGCATCAGGTCGAGCAGGCGCAGTATCTGCTGCGCGACGGCGTCGCCTTGCAGATCAAGGATCTGGTGCTCAGCCTGGCGGCCGCGGCTAAGTCCGGTAAGGCCAGCCAGGCGGCCATGCAAGCGGCGGCCGAAGACCGTGTATTGAACACGCGCGCCTATCAGGAAGAACTCGTGGATACCGAAAAAGTGGTTCGCGCGCAGTTGATGGAAGCGCTCATGTCGGCGCAGCACTTTAAGGCGCGCTACGATTACGCCGTTCTGTTATCGCAGCTCGGTATGGCTGTCGGCCGGGAGATCGGCGCGCACCTGGAGCCCTCGCGATGACCCGCGCATTCCGGCTGGCGGCGGCATTTTGGTGCGCAGTAGCGGCCGCTGCGGCGGCCCGCGGCGCCGAGCCCGAACTGCGGATCGCGGTTTCCGAGAGCATCATGGGCGAAATGAACAGCAACGATGCCGGCGTCGCCATGCGCACTTGGGCCGATGCGGTGGCCCGCCAGACCGGCTTGCGGTTCCAGCCGGAGCTGTGCACCAGTTCCCAGTTGATCCAGAAGGTCCGCAAGAACGAGGTGGACGCGTTTTCGCTGAACATTTTCGAGTTCGCGCGGGTGGCCGCCTACGCCGGTCCGGAAGTGGTGGTGGATGCGTCTCAGCTCCCCGGTGGCGATGAATACCTGCTGCTGGTCAACCGCGCGGGCGGGATCGCGCGTCTGGCGGACCTGCGCGGCCGCAGCCTGCTGGTACAGAAGAATTCACGCACCTGTCTCGCGAAAATCTGGCTCGATACGCTGTTGGCCTCCGCACGGCTGGAACGGGCGGACGCCTTTTTGGGACGCATCGAGGACAGCCCGAAGCTCTCGCGGGTGGTGCTGCCGGTCTTTTTCCGGCAAACCGACGCCTGCCTGGTGACCCGCCTGGGATACGAAACGCTTTGCCAGTTGAATCCGCAGATCGGCCGGGAATTGCGTCCGCTGGCTGTCTCGCCCAAGGTGGTGACCACCTTCCTGGCTTTTCAAAAGACCAACCGGCCGGACGTGCAGCGCCGCTTCGTGGCGGCCGTGACCCACCTGCAAGACACGGTAGCCGGTCAACAGGTTTTGATGCTGTTCGCCGGGTCGCGCATGGTGGCGGTGGATTCGTCGGTGCTGGCGAGCGCCCTGGACTTGTTGCACGCCTACCAGCGAATCGAGGGCCGCACGCCGGATCCAGGGCAGTGAGCGGAGCGATGGCACAGGCTTTAGAGACCGGATGGCGAAGCGGCGCGGGCGCCTGGCTGAACCCTCGGCGGCACGCTCCGCGCAGCGTCACCGCGCAGATCTCCGGGCTCTGCTGGATCATCGCGTTATTCAGCCTGCTGGCTTTTGTGGCCGGCAGCATCCCGGAGCAGAAGCAGGAGTTCGAGGATAACCTGCGCTCGAAGGCACGCGGGATCGCCGCGTCGCTGCAGGACGGCATGGCCGCCGCCGCGGTTACCGAGGACTACAGCGCCCTGGTAGATCAGTGCCAGCAGGCCCTGGCGGGCGACGATGCGATTGATTTTCTGGTGGTGGCCAAGAACGGCGGTTTTGCGCTGGTCGTGGAGCGCGGCGCGTGGCACACCGCGCAACTTGACGGCGCTTGGAGGCCTTCCCGGCGGGAACCCGCGGGTGGGATCGAAGTGACGTCTTTGTTCCACAAACGCGTGTTCCATTACGCCACGCCTTACAGTTTCTCTTCGATTCCCTGGGGTTGGGTTCACGTGGGTCTTTCGCTCGGCGCCTACGACCGCGGCGTGGTCCGCCTCTACCAACGCACGGCCGTGCTGGCGCTGATTTCGATCGCGGGCAGCCTGCTAGCCTCCGTACTGTTTGCCAAGCGGCTGGTGCGCCCCATGCTCCGCCTGCAAGCGGTAGTGGGCAGGGTGGCGGAAGGCGACCTGGCCGCGCGTGCCGGCATCCGCGGCGCACGCGAGATCGAGGGGCTGGCGCACTCCTTCAACAGCATGGCGGATGCTCTGCTGCAGCGCGATCGCATCCTGGAGAGCGTACGCTTTGCCGCGCAGCGCTTCCTGAGCGCGGCTGCCTGGCAGACGGTCATCCCGGAGGTGCTCTCGAAGATCGGTGGCGCGGCGCGGGTCAGCCGCGTCTTTCTCCTGGAGAACCGTCCCGGCCGGCGCCAGAGTTTCTCCGGCGTCGTATTGTACGAGTGGCTGGGACCCGGCATCGCTTCTCCGGCCACCGCATATCCGGCGGAGGTGCGCTGGACGAGCAGCAACTGCCTCCTTTGGAAAAAGGCGCTGGGGCGCGGCGAACTGGTCCTGACCGGAGGGGACTGTCGGGGATGCCTGTCGCGCGGCCTGGTTCCGGCCGCGAAATCCAGCGTGCTGGTGCCCATCGAGGTGGACGGCAAGTGGTTCGGCGTGCTGGGCTTTGACGATTGCGCCCAAAGCCGCTCCTGGAGCGAGGCAGAGCGGGATAGCTTCCGCTCGGCGGCCGGCATGCTGGGCGCGGCCATCACCCGGCAGCAGGCGCGCGAATATGTGGACAACATCCTGCGCTCGATGGGAGAAGCGCTGCTGGTCATCGATCCGGCCGCCGTCATCCGGCAGGTCAACCCCAGCGCGCTGCGTCTGCTCGGATACCGTGAAGAGCAGCTTATCGGGCAGGCCGCCGGCCTGGTCATCGGTGGCGAGATCCCCATCAACCGGGTGGCCGTCGAACACACTTTCCGCACCGCCTCCGGCGAGCGCATCCCCGTGTTGCTCTCCTGCGCCGAGTTGCGCAGCGGCCCGGATTCGCTCGAGGGCTATGTCTGCCTGGCACAGGAGCTGACCGAGCTCAAACGCACGCAGGCCGAACTGGTGCGCGCCCGGGACGCGGCCGAAGATGCCAATCGCACCAAGAGCGCCTTCCTGGCCAACATGAGCCACGAGTTGCGCACGCCGCTGAACGCCATCATCGGCTACAGCCAGATGCTGCGGGAGGACTACATCGGGCCGGAACAGACCGGCGTGCACGCGGATCTGGAAAAGATCGAGCGCTCCGGCCAGCTCCTGCTCGGCATCATCAACGACATCCTGGATCTCTCGAAGATCGAGGCCGGCCGGGAGATGGTCAAGCCGCAAAACGTGGATGTAGCGGCGGTGCTCCAGGAAGTCGCGAATACCCTGCAGCCGCTCGCGCGGCAACAGGGCAACGTCCTCGAAATCGATTGTCCCGCGGGCGCCGCCATGCTCTACACGGATCTGGCGAAGTTCCGGCAGAGCGTGCTGAACCTGGTGAACAACGCCTGCAAGTTCACTGAAAACGGGCGCGTCTCGGTCACCGTCGGCCGGCTGCATACCAGAGAGGGAGAGTGGACCGAGGTGCAGGTCGCCGATACCGGAATCGGCATCGCGCCGGAACACCTGGCGCGGCTGTTCCAGCCGTTTTCGCAGGTGGACGGTTCCACCACCCGCAAGTACAACGGCACCGGCCTGGGGCTGGCCATCAGCCGGCGGTTTTGTCAGATGATGGGCGGCGATATCACCGTCGAGAGCGAGCCGGGACGGGGTTCCCGCTTCTCGATCCGCCTGCCGGCCGGGCCCGTAGACAACCCCGTGGAAATGAGGAGCTGAATTCCATGTGCCGGATATTATTGGTCGAAGACAACGAAATGAACCGTGACATGTTGAGCAGGCGGCTGCGCCACCGGGGCTACGAAGTGCTGGTGGCGCTGGACGGCCGCGAGGGTGTGGAGATGGCGCGGCGCGCGCAGCCAGACGTGGTGCTGATGGATCTTAGCTTGCCGGTAATCGACGGCTGGACGGCCACCCGCATGCTGAAATCCGACGCCGGCACGCGCGCCATTCCGGTGGTCGCGCTGACCGCGCACGCCATGCTGGGCGATGAGGAAAAGGCGCTGGAGGCCGGTTGCGACGATTACGCGACCAAGCCCATCAGCCTGCCGGAATTGCTCGATATTATCGAGAAACTGGCGCCCGGCCCGCGCGCCGGCCAGTTGAATCCTGTGGAGACTATATGAACGAGAACAATCATCTGTTGCTGGTGGACGACGAAGCCCTGAACCGCGACATGCTCTCCCGGCGTTTGCGGCAGCACGGCTTCGAGGTGGCCGAGGCGGCGGACGGTCCCTCCGCGCTGCGCCAGATCGAGGCGGGCCGCCCGGACCTGGTCCTGCTGGATATCATGATGCCGGGCATGACCGGCATGGAGGTATTGAAAGCGCTGCGCGCCACGCATGCCGCCGACCAGTTGCCGGTGATCATGGTGAGCGCCCTCGCCGACAGCGATCAGGTCGTCGAGGCGCTCAGCCTGGGAGCGAACGATTACGTCACCAAGCCGGTGGATTTTCCGGTAGCCCTGGCCCGCATTCACAATCAACTGGCGCATTCCGCCGACTCCAGAGCGCTGCGTCAAAGCGAGGAACGTTACGCCATGGTGGCGCGCGGAGCCAACGTCGGGTTGTGGGATTGGGACCTGGTGACAGGCCAGATCTACTACTGCGAACGCTGGAAAGGCCTGCTCGGGTACCGCGACGACGAGATCGGCCAGAAGCCCGAGGAGTGGTTCTCGCGGCTGCATCCTTCCGATGCCGATTATGTCAACGAAGCCCTGCGCGCAAGACAAACCGGCCAATCCCGCGGTCCCTGCGAATGCGAGTTACGCATGCGGCATCGCGACGGCAGTTATCGCTGGATGCGCTGGCGCGGCGCGCCGGTCATGGATGCATCCGGCCAGCCGGTCCGCATGGCCGGATCCATGACCGACATCACCGACAGCAAGGTCCTCGATCCGCTCACCGGCCTGGCCAACCGGTTTCTGTTCACAGAGCGCCTGGAAGAGGAGTTCGGCGCTTTTCGCGCGGATCCGGCGTCTAAATTCGGCGTCCTGTTTCTGGATATCGACCGCTTCAAGCTCATCAACGACAGCCTGGGGCGATTGGCCGGCGACCAGTTGCTGTTGGCCATGGCGGAACGGCTCTTGCGCAGCGTCCGGGGATCCGCTTCGTCGCGCTCCTCGTCACGCGATCTGACCGCGCGGATCGGGGGCGACGAGTTCGCGGCCATCCTCTGCGGACTCACCGACCAGGCGCAAGCCTTACAAGTCGCGCAGCGCATCCTGGAAGGGCTTCGGGAGCCATTCGGATTGAACGATTGCGGCGTTTTTTGCACCGTCAGCATCGGTATCGCGCCCTGCGGCCCGCAGTATCACACCGCCGCCGAGATCGTGCGCGACGCGGAGGCCGCCATGTACGCCGCCAAGAACAAGGGCCGCTCGCGCTGTGAGCTATTCGACAAAGGTATGCGCACCCGGTTGACGGAACGCACGCGGCTGGAGCACGATTTGCGCGCGGCCATCCATGATGAGCAATTGGCCGTGCATTATCAACCCAAGGTCCGGCTTCGCGACGGGCGGATTTGCGGCTTCGAGGCCCTGGCGCGCTGGAACCATCCACTGCTCGGACGCATACCGCCCACCGAGTTCATTCCGCTGGCGGAGGAAATCGACGTCATTCACCCGCTGGACATGTGGGTACTGCGGCAGGCTTGCGCGCAGATGCAGCAATGGCACGCGGCCTTTCCATCCGATCCGCCGCTCGCTATCAGCGTGAATCTCTCGCCCCGGCAATTCGCGCAACGCGGCCTGGTCGAGCAAATCGCCGGAGTGCTGCGGGAGACCGGCCTCGAACCACCCAGCCTGCACCTGGAGATCACCGAAGGCGTGTTGATGGACGATCAGCCACTGGCGCTCGACATTCTCACACGGCTGAAGGCTCTCGGCGTGCGGCTGAAGATCGATGATTTCGGGACCGGTTACTCCAGCCTCGCCTACCTGGCGCAGCTTCCGTTCGATACCTTGAAGATCGACCGTTCCTTCACCGAGCAGCTCTTCGGCGGAGACTGCAACTCGCAGATCGTCAAAGCCCTGCTCGATATGGCGCACTCACTCGGTATGGATGTGATCGCCGAGGGCGTCGAGCAGAGCGAGCAGATCACCCACCTGATCTCGCTCGGCTGCGAATTCGGCCAGGGATTCTTCTTCTCGAAAGCCGTCGGAGCGCAGGAGGCGGAGCGCTTGCTGGCGGCGAATCTGGGAGCCCCACGGGAAAGCGCCGCCGCGTTACACGTTCGCGCACCCGAACCGCTCCCGTCTTAAGCCGGCGGCCCGGCCCGCCTGCTAAAATCACGCCAGGCGCTGGCCGTGAAGACCATCTTTCATGTGGACATGGACGCGTTCTTCGTGTCCGTCGAGGAACTGTTCGATCCCTCGCTCAAGGGCAAAGCCGTGGTGGTGGGCGGCCGGCCGAACGAGCGCGGCGTGGTGTCCGCCGCATCTTACGAAGCCCGCAAGTTCGGCGTGCATTCGGCCATGCCGCTGCGCACCGCCGTGCGCCTGTGCCCGCAGGCCATTTTCGTCGAGGGGCACCCAGATCGTTACCGCGAATATTCCGGCCGCGTGCGCGAGGTCTTGAACCGCTTCTCGCCGGTGGTCGAAATGGCTTCGATCGACGAAGCTTACCTCGATATGACCGGCACCGCCCGCCTGCACGGTCCCCCGCTGCGCGCCGCGCACTCGCTGCATAACACCATGAAAGCCGAAACCCGGCTGAACTGCTCGATCGGCATCTCCGCCGCGCGCCTGGTCTCGAAGGTGGCTTCCGATCAGGCCAAGCCCAACGGCGTGCTCTGGATCGTGCCCGGCGCCGAGGCCGCTTTCCTCGCGCCGCTCGACGTGCGCAAGATTCCAGGCGTCGGCAAGGTCACCGAAAAGAACCTGCACGCGCTCTCCATCCGCAAAGTGGGCGATCTGGCGCGCCTCGACGAGCGCTTCCTCGAAGAGCGCTTCGGCAAGTGGGGGCTGGCGCTTTCCGGGAAGGCACGCGGCCAGGACGCGGGCGGCTGGTTCGACACGGAAATCGGCGCGGATACCGGCCCCAAATCGATCAGCCACGAGCACACTTATATGGAAGACACCGCCGACCGGGCTAAGCTCGAATCCACGCTTGCGCGGCTTTCCGAAATGGTCGGCCGCCGCCTGCGCGAGCATGGCCTGCACGCGCGCACCCTGCAGCTTAAGCTGCGCTACTCGGATTTCTCGACCATCACGCGCGCGCACTCCGTCGAGCGTCCCACGCAGCTCGATACCGAGATCTTCAACGAGGCGCGCGCCCTGTTCCTGAAGAATTGGAAGCCGGGCGCGCGCGTGCGCCTGCTGGGCGTGCAGGCCTCGGGCTTTGACGAGACCCACAACCAGTTGGACCTGCTCGACGAGAGCAAGCACGAGAAGTGGGAGCAGGCTCTGGCTGCCGCCGACCGCCTGCGCGACAAGTATGGCGATTCCGCTGTCTCTCTGGCCGCCGGCATGCGCGGCGTCTTCCGCGAGCGCACCCACGAAGCGGTGCCCGAGCGGCCCAAACCGCGGGGGGCGGCGGAAAAATGATCCACGTGATCGGCGGCGGATTGGCCGGCTCCGAGGCGGCCTGGCAAATCGCCGAAGCCGGACTCGAGGTGGTGCTGCACGAGATGCGCCCCGTGCGGCCGACACCCGCCCATCAGACCGGCCGGCTGGCCGAGCTGGTTTGCAGCAATTCACTCAAATCTGAGCAACCGGACTCCGCGCCCTGGCTGCTCAAGGAAGAGCTGCGGCGGCTCGGGTCGCTGGTGCTGCGCGCGGCTGCCCTGGCACGCGTCCCCGGCGGCCATGCTCTCACCGTCGATCGCGATGTTTTCTCAACAGAGGTCACCCGCGCCATCACCGAACATCCGCGCATCGAAATCCGCCGCGAAGAGCTGTGCGAGGTGCCGGCCGATGGGATCACCATCATCGCCACCGGCCCGCTGACCAGCGATGCGCTGGCAGCCGAAATCGCCCGGCTGACTGGCTCCGAACGTCTGTTTTTTTACGACAGCATCAGCCCGATCGTAGAAGCCGATTCGATCGACCAGACCATCGCCTTCCGCGCGTCGCGCTACGGCAAGTCTCTTGATGGCACGGCTGATTATCTGAATTGCCCTTTCGATCGTGCGCAGTACGAGGTATTCCTTGACGCACTACTGGAAGCTGAAGCTGTCGCTTCGCACATCGACAAAGACGTGCCCTATTTCGAAGCTTGCCTGCCGATCGAAGAGTTGGCCCGGCGCGGGCGCGACACTCTGCGCTTCGGTCCCATGAAGCCGATGGGGTTAACCGATCCACGCACCGGAAGACGTCCCTGGGCAGTCGTGCAACTTCGCCAGGAAAACCTGCGAGCTGAAAGCTTTAACCTTGTGGGCTTCCAGAATCACTTAAAATTCGGCGAGCAGGCCCGGATCTTACGCATGATCCCTGGACTGGAACACGCCGAATTCATCCGCTTCGGCCAGATCCATCGCAATACCTATATCAACGCGCCCGCGCTGCTCACCCCGACTTTGCAACTGCGTGCCCGGCCGGAGATCCTGTTCGCCGGCCAGATTTCGGGCGTGGAAGGTTACGTCGAGGCCATCGCGACGGGCCTGATGGCCGGCAGGCACGCGGCCGATTTGGCGCGCGGCCTCGAACCGCGGCCGTTCCCGCGCGAGACCGCGCTCGGATCGCTCTGCCACTATATCTCGGGCGCCGATCCGCGCAATTACCAGCCGGCGAACATCACTTTCGACCTGCTGCCGCCGCTCGACGAGGCCACCCGGCAGAGCCTGCGGCGCGACAAGGCAGCCCGCCACGCGGAGGTGTGCAGACGCGCAATCGCCGCCATGGATGAAATCCTTGCCACGACCGGACGCGCGGTCTAGACTCATACAAGGAGGTCGAGATGAGTCGTCGCGTCCTGATAGCGCTGTTGGGATTCACCGCGGCCTACGTTTACGGCCAAGGTGTGCAGGCAGTGACCGGCCAACCCCATCAGGAGGACCGGTCGTGATCACGATCATCGACCCGGTCGCACATACGCGCAAAACCAGCAACGAGGTTCCGCGCGCCAACTCCCATCCAGCGCCGCGTGGACAGTCCGATACCCCGGAGCCGAAAACCACCATCAACAAGTTAGGCACGCAAACCATCGAGGGAGTTCTGGTCGAGGGCAAGCGCCATACAACGGTATGGCCGGCCGGGTCCAAACGCGGCAACGATCAGCCCATCACCGAGGTCAGCGAAGCGTGGCGCTCACCCGAACTGCAGGTCGTTGTGCTCTCGAAGATCAGCCGCGCTGGACCGGATGGCAGCGTGTTCCAGCCGCCGGCGGATTGCACATTAACGGACCACTAGGCCGGTGCCGGAACTCGAACTCCAAATCGGCCGCTTCCTCGAAGAACTCGGGCGCGCGAACGTCTCGCCGCATACGCTCGAAGCCTACGGCACCGACTTGCGGCAGTTCCTCGAATACTTCACCTCGCCCGGAGGCGACGCACCGCCGCTCGCCCGCTTCGAGGTGCTCGAGATCCGCGAGTGGCTGGCGGACCTGTACGCGCGCAAGCTGAGCCCCGTATCCATTCGGCGCAAGCTAGCGGCCGTGCGCAGTCTGTTCCGCTTCCTATCGCGCGAAGGCCTGATCGCCGTGAATCCCGCCCGCCTGGTGCGCACGCCTAAGGCCCCCAAGACCTTGCCCGACGTCATGACCGCCGAGCAGGTGAATGGCCTGATCGACACGGTGGCCGCGGATAAATTCGAACGCACGCACCCGGCCCGCGACCGCGCTATCTTCGAATTCCTCTACGGCTGCGGCATCCGGCTGAGCGAGCTGGTGGGGCTCGATCTCGACGACATCGATCGCGCCGAACGCTGGATCCGCGTGCGCGGCAAAGGCCGCAAGGAGCGCCAGGTACCCTTCGCATCCAAAGCCGCCGAATCGCTCGACCGCTATCTCGATGCACGCCACGCCGCGCCGCAGGAGCGCGCCCTGTTCGTCAACCATCGCGGCCATAGGCTCACGGCCCGCGGCGTGAGCGGCATCGTGAAGCTCTATGGCCTCCTGGTAAACGGCGATTCCTCGATTCACCCCCACGCGTTCCGCCACGCTTACGCCACGCACCTGCTGGCCGACGGCGCCGATCTGCGCGCCATCCAGGAACTACTCGGTCACGCGCGGCTTTCCACCACGCAGAAGTACACCCAAGTCTCGCTTACGGGTTTAATGGAGGTTTATGACCGGGCTCACCCCAAAGCCTGACGTCCCCGCGCCCCCGCGCGGATTCCACATCCCGCAACCCCTCGTGCTGGCTCTCAGCGCCGGCCTCGCCTTCGCCATTTTTGCGATCGCGCTCATACACGTGCTGCCCTCGCCACACTCGCACGCCGACTACCTGATCGTGGGCACGCTGGCCACGCTGGCTGCGCTCATCACCATTTTCGCCGGGCTGGTTCTGGGACGCCGCAAAAAATAGGCTAGACTGATTCTTACCGATGAAGATCCTGATGGTGGCTTCGGAGGCCGCGCCTTTCGCCAAGACCGGCGGACTAGCCGATGTGGTGGGATCGCTGCCAGCCGCCTTGAAGGCCCTCGGTCACGAAGTAGCCGTCCTGCTGCCGCGCTACGCCGCCGTCGATCTGAAGAGCGCGCGGCGCGTCTATGACTGGCTGCCCGTCTGGCTGCCTCCGAAACGCTACGACACTTCCATCTATCTTCAGGAACGCGAAACGCCGTTCTACTTTCTGGATTATCCGCCGCTGTTCGACCGGCCCGGGTTCTATACCGAGGAAGGCGTCGACTACCCGGACAATCACATCCGCTTCGCCCTGCTGGCGCAGGCTGCCCTGCAGTTCAGCCGCAACGTCTGGCGGCCCGATATCCTGCACGGCCACGATTGGCAGGCGGGTCTGCTGCCCGTGTACCTGCAAACGCTCTACGGCAACGACCCGACCTTCATGGGCATCCGCACGCTGTTCACGGTACATAACGTCGGCTATCACGGGCTGTTTCCCGAAGAGGCCCTGGCCGAGATAGGCCTGGAGGGCACGGGCGTGTTCCGTCCGGGCGGAATCGAGTTTTTCGGCAAAGTCTGTTACCTGAAGGGCGGGCTGAACTATTCCGACGCGCTGAACACAGTCAGCCCGACTTACGCGCGCGAGATCCAGACCCCGGAATACGGCTTCGGCCTCGACGGCGTGCTGCGCGCCCGCAGCCAGGTGCTCTCCGGCATCCTGAACGGCGCGGATTACACCGAATGGAACCCCGAAACCGATCCGCACATCGCCGCGCATTATTCCCGCACCGATCTGAGCGGCAAACGCATCTGTAAACAGGATCTGGTAAAGACGTTTGAACTGCCGCCGGAGGCTATGGATGCCCCGCTGATCGGCATAGTGTCGCGGTTTACCAGCCAGAAAGGCGCGGATCTGATCGCGCAGGCAGCCGACGGCCTAGTCAACGAGGGCTACTACATGGCGGCGCTGGGAGCCGGCGAACCGCAGTATGAGGAGTTGTTCCAGGGAATCGCGGCGCGCCATCCGGGACGCATCGCCGTGCGGCTGGGGTACGACAATCCGCTCGCCCATAAGATCGAGGCGGGCGCCGACATGTTTCTGATGCCCAGCCGTTACGAACCTTGCGGCTTGAACCAGATTTACAGCCTAAGATATGGTACGGTCCCGGTGGTACGCGCCACGGGCGGCCTTGATGATACTATCGAACCTGGGACGGGTTTCAAATTCTGGCAATACTCCGGAGACGCGCTGGTAGGCGCTTTGCACGCCGCGCGCGAGGCTTTCGCCAATCCGGAGGGCTGGCAGGCGATGATGCTGGCGGGGATGGCCAAAGACTTTTCCTGGCGGGCTTCCGCCGCTGAATATTCGCGGCTCTATCAGCGGCTGGCGGCCGGACGTTGAATCCCCAGAGCGGAAAGTGGATCTAACTTCAATAGGAGAGTAGGAAAGAATAATGGCGGGGCAAAATACGCTAACCTTCACCGACGCAAGTTTCGATCAGGACGTCCTGCGGTCCGAAGTCCCGGTTTTAGTGGATTTCTGGGCTGAGTGGTGCGGCCCTTGCAGGCAGATGGCGCCCACAATCGATGTGGTGGCACAGGAATATGCCGGAAAGCTGAAAGTCGGCAAGCTGGACGTGGATTCCAACATCAACACGGCCGGACGTTACAACATCCGCGGCATCCCGACCCTGCTGCTGTTCAAAGACGGCAAAGTGGTGGAGCAACGCGTGGGTGCGGTCGGCAAGTCCGAAGTGCTCCGCATGATCTCGGCGCACGTTTCGGCGCCAGTCACTCAGTAATCGCAAGCCTCAATAGGAGTGGCCGCGGCTAGGGTCGCGGCCGGATCTCCTGCATCTCTTCTCCCCGGTCCATTCCTAGCGCTTCCTGGCATTGCACGCAGTAACGTGCCCACGGTACGGCGTAGAGCCGCTTCGGAGGTATCGGATTTTCGCAGGAGAGGCATACCCCGTAATCCCCTGAGTCAAACCGGTCGAGCGCTTCCTTGACCAGCCGTAGTTGCCCGTAGTCCAGGCTATTCAACCGGAGAGACACGAACTCGTCGTGTGAAAGTTGCGCTTGATCATCCTCGGCTACCCGGCCGAGGCTCGCCATGGTGTCGAACTTCGACCCCAGACCGGAGACGAACTCGTCGCGCTTCTCGATGAGCATCTGGTGGTAGATTTCGTTGGAGGGCGGCGCCTCCAGGCTGCGTGCTTGTTTGTTCATCGCTCGACTCAACCTCCGCGCCGCATTCGATTTCAGACTGCGGACACCCTAAATGGTTAAGAGAAGGTATCAGAATTCTCGGCGGAATACAAGTTTAATTCGTGAGTTTTTTCCCATATTTCTTTAGTTGTACCGCGTTGATCGAGTGACAGCCCGCCGGCGCTAAGATGAAATCAATCGCCATGAAGAGACGCATCCTGGTGGTGGAGGATGAAGACAAGCTGCGGCGCGTCCTGGAACTGCAACTCGCCTCCGCCGGATTCGAAGTCGATAAAGCGCGCACCGCCGAGGAAGGCGTGAAGCTATCCGATCGCGCCGACCTGGTGCTGACCGATCTGCGCCTGCCGCAGATGGACGGACTGGAGCTACTGGCCGCCATCCGCCGCCAGAACTCGCAGACGCCCGTGATCGTGATGACCGCCTTCGGCACCATCGAGACGGCCGTCGAGGCCATGAAGGCCGGCGCCACGGATTTCCTGCTGAAGCCGTTCTCGCTCGATCACTTGATGACCGTGGTGCAGAAGGCGCTCGAGGTCCGCGCGCTGCGCGACGAGAACCTGCAGTTGCGGGAAGAGCTAGGGCGGCGCTACGCGTTCGACAATATCGTGGGCCGCAGCGGGCCCATGCAGGAGATTTTCTCCACGATCGTGCGCGTCGCACCCACGCGCGCCACCGTGCTGCTGGCGGGTGAAAGCGGTGTGGGCAAGGACCTGATCGCCCGCGCCATCCATTTTCACTCGCCGCGCCGCGAAAAACCCCTGGTGAAGATCAACTGCACGTCGATTCCCGAGAACCTGATGGAGAGCGAGCTATTCGGATTCGAGAAAGGCGCGTTCACCGGCGCGCTGACCTCGAAGCCGGGCAAGTTCGAGCAGGCCGATACCGGCACCGTGTTCCTCGATGAAATCGGCGACGTGCCGGCGTCCATTCAGGTGAAACTGCTGCGCGTCCTGCAGGAGCGCGAGTTCGAACGCCTGGGCAGCAACGTGACCCGGCATATCGACGTACGTGTGGTCGCGGCGACCAACCAGGATCTGCGTGCCGCGCTCGAACAGGGCACCTTCCGCGAAGACCTCTATTACCGCCTGAACGTGGTGCCGATGAACATCCCGCCCCTGCGCGAACGCAAAGAAGATATTCCCTTTCTGGCGCAGCATTTCATCACCAAGCTGGGACCGGACACGGGCAATCGCGTCGAGTCGCTCACCGACGCGGCCATCGCCAAGCTCATGGCCTATCATTGGCCCGGCAACGTGCGGGAGTTAGAGAACGTGATTGAGCGCAGCCTGGTGATGTGCTCCGGCTCACGCCTGGACGCCACGGATATCAAGTTGGAGATGGCGCCGCGCAGCCGCGCGCAGACCGATCATTTCCTGCCGGACGGCACGACCCTCGACCAATATGAGCAGGATATTATCCGGGAAGCGTTGCGCCGCGCGGATGGCAACAAGAGCCAGGCCGCGCGGTTATTGGGACTGACCCGGAATGCGCTGCGGTACCGGCTTACGCAGATGGGGCTGGAATCGTAATTCGACGATTACTATTCAGGCTCGTCAGAAGAAATCGTGGGTACATTCCGGCTCAGGCAGCTTGCCAAGCGAGTGATATAGGGAGAGTTCGAGCACCCGGTAGGTACGAAAGCCATAGGATTTTCTCAGGGTGACTTTGGCCTTGTTGTTCAAGCCCTCCATTTTTTGCGCCCGGAAGTAATTGAGGATCAGCTCCATGGCGCGGACGGAAGCGGTAGGCGAAACCTCCACTATAAACCCGTCACAGACGCGGTTCGCCTCTCAGTCTCAACAAGCTGTGGCCTATTTGGGGACATCGCATAGTTTGAGGCGGCCAGAGAGGACGCATCAGCCACCCGAGCTGGTAAGGGCCGTTGGAAGGTCTTTGGGCATCTTCAAGATGCGTGGCCATGCATAATTCCGGGGCTCGACCTCGTATATAGTGTATGGTTGCCGTGGTGACGGCCTTTTCGCGTATGGCGGAGCCCGAGTCTCAGTGCATCGCGCGTGCACTGCGGCGAAGAGACTCGGAATTCATTGGCCGAATGGTGTCGCGGTATCACTATCGGCTCCTCCGATATCTGGTCTACTGGACATCCAGGCGTGAACAGGCCGAGGACCTCGTTCAGGAAACCTGGTTGCGTGTACTGGAACGCGCGGGGCAATATAACGGCCGCCTCCGTTTCGAGCCGTGGTTGTTCTCCATTGCGCGAAACCTGGCAATCGATTACCTGCGAAAGCAACAGACGGCAACGCATCGGATGTGCCGGGAGGACGAAGCGGGCCTGAACCTTGCGGCGACGGATTTCGAATCGCCGTTCTTCGCGGCCGCAAGAAGCGAAGATGCCAAGCGAATCGCGGCCGCTTTGGGTGCGCTGGAGCCAATCTACCGGGAAGCGCTTCTCCTGCGTTTCCAGGAAGAACTGTCGCTCGCGGAAATTGCCCAAGTCGCAGGCGCTCCCATCTCGACCGTTTCGTCGAGGATTCATCGCGGCTTGTCGATGCTCGAAGCTTCTCTCGGCGGAGGTGACGATGCCGCTTGAGAACCATGAAAAAGCCCGCTTGCTTCTTGATCGGTCCCTCGTTGAAGGAATTTCGCCGGAGGACCGGCTCTGGCTCGATGCACACGTCGGACAATGTGCCGAATGTGCCCGGTATGGCGATCTCTCGGCACGTGCAGTCCGAGCGCTGGATTGGTTCGCGCTTGAACTCGACCCGGCCGCAGCGCTTCGGGTGGAAAGCGTAGTCCGCAGCCGTGCCGAGGGGATGAGATCGGCCGAGTCGCGTGCAAAGAGCCTTTGGATCGGCACAGCGGTCGCAATATTCCTCACGCTCGCGGGATCTGTGGTTACGTGGCGCCCTGTGGCATTGCTCGCCAGTCAATGGAATCTCCCCAGCCGCGTATCGCAGATCGTATTCGTGGCGTTCTGGTTGCTGCCATCGCTTCTACTCGCGTTGCTGCCTCTTTTTCGAAGAAAGCTTCTGGGAGAGGACTCCGATAGCCACGGACAAACTGTATGAGCTGGCGTAGCCGATTCGGTCTCATTCCAGGTCCGGCCAAAATCGTGGCCGCTTTAGCCTTCGTGGTTTTCTTTTTCGGGCTCTTTGAGGAGCGTGGGGCGAGCGGCGCCGGGATCTTGATCGGTCTGGTGGGCGGTACGCTTGCCTGCGCTTACTTTCTTCTCGCCGGCTATATTTATACAGACGCAGTGCGGCGCGGTATGCCGCCGATTCCCTGGACGGCGCTCGCGGTGGTCATTCCGAACTGCGTTGGCTTCGTGCTCTACTTCCTGTTGCGAAAGCCGATCCTCCATCCGTGTCCCAGTTGCGGGCGCGGAGTTGCACCGGACGCCGCGTTCTGTCCCCGCTGTGGCCAACCGCAAATGAACATGGGACCGCAACCCTCACGGGAAGAATCTTGAAAAATGAAGCGTCGGACCTCGGCGCGCGTACATGAGGCGCAGAAAGGCGAATCTCACATGAAACAGACCGCTATGTTGACCACAGCATCGCTGCTCACCGTTCTATTGATGACGATTCACATGACCGGCGACATCCTTTTCCGGATGGCCCCGGCAGGTCTCGTAAATCTGTTGGTGGTATTCATTTTCGTCGTCCAGCTATATGGAACCCTGGTGCTCGCCGGAAGGCGGACGGGATACATCATCATCTTCTTCGGGTCCGCCCTCGGGCTGCTCATCCCTGTTGTCCACATGAAAGGGACGCGGGGTCTTCTCGGTGGCGACATCGGCAACTCAGGCCAGGCTTTCTTTTTCGTGTGGACACTCCTCGCATTGGGCATCACGGCTACGTTCTCCCTCATCCTATCGGCGAGCGCACTGTTGAGCTTGCCCTGGCGCCGGAGTCGCCGCGCGTCAACTGCCGCATAACGCCCGTTGCGACATTTGCCGGGATCGGCCCTGTCTGACGGAGCGTTTACGGAAGGGAGCAACTGGTTCAAAAGGCAACTGGCTACGAACAGCAAAAAGCTGAAGCCCGCACAGGTTCGCGGGCTGAGCGAACCGGGCTTCCGCCGCCATTGGAGCGTGTCAGTGACCCACAGAATCCTCCGGCGAGGCACTATTCAAGTGTTACCATGATTGATGGCGCACGGCGCGCGTGGAGGTCAACCCATGTTTCGACCAGCGTCCCTCTGGCTCGGTCTCCTAAGTGCCGCGTCCGCGATGGCGGCGCAGAACTTCCGGCTGGGCATCGATTACTCCCGGCCAATCGGGAGCAGTTCATCTCTTGTTTCCAATTTGGCGGCCGCGACGGATGCGCAGGGCGCCATCTACGGGCTGGTAAGTAACTATATAGGCACGCAGCAGAGCTATCTGGTGAAACTGACCCCGGCAGGGAATGTGGTTTACCAGTCGACGCTGGCATTCTACGCGCCCATCATGGCAGTAGATGCCGCGGGAAATGTGTACCTGGCGGCGAATCCGGATGGGTCCAACACTTTTGTGGAAAAGCTGGGAACAGACGGCGCAACGGTCGTTTATCAAACTCCGCTTAGCGTGCAGATACCCACCGGCATCACCGTAGATTCGAGCGGGCGTGTATATGTTACCGGCTGGGCGACCCAGGGCATGCAGACCACGCCTGGCGCCTATCAGTCCACCGCTACCAATGACAATGCCCAAAACGGATTCGTGGTGCGCCTGAAGGCGGATGGCTCCCTCGATTATGCGACCTATTTAAGCGGCGCCGTAACCGCCGGGATCGCCGTTGATAACTCCGGGGACGCGTTCATCACCGGGACTACTTACCAGACAGGCTACCCGATCACACCTGGTGCTTACCTTTCGAGCGGCTCTGCATATCTGACGCGCCTCAATTCGAGCGGCACGGGACTTACTTATTCGACATATATCCCGGGCAGCACAGCTTGCTGTGTGGCGGTGGATTCCGCAGACAATGTGACGGTGGCGGTCCAGGGTAACAGCGGCGCGGATTTTCTGGTGATGCGCTTTAACGCCCAAGGCACCGGGGTAATATTCTCGCAAGACCTGCCTGGGTCATCGCTGCCATCCGCAGTGGCACTAGACGAGGCGGGCAACAGCTACGTGGTGTTGGCCTCCGGTGTTCCGAACGGCCTGATTGCGCCGCCGGTGGCCGCCAATTTTCCGGCGAAGGAAAGTGTCACGCCATGTTCCGCCGGCGCGAACTCCGCGCTCGCCGTGCTCGATTCGAGCGGCAGTCTGTTGCAGGCGACTTATATCCCGTCCACAGCGGGGTTCGCCTGGTTGCAGCCGGCCATGGCCGTGAGCGCAAATTCAACGGTAGACGTGCTCGGTGTGACGTTGACAACGGCGGGCGGCGAGTCGCCGGCTTTGATCCAATTCTCGCCGAACCTGACAGCGCCGACCGTGCAACTCGCGTGTGTAGGCAATGCCGCCAATTACGACAGCTCGGCGATCTCGGGTGGCGAACTGGTCAGCTTATTCGGAGAGGGACTGGGACCGTCCACTGGCGCGCAGCCGGCGGTGACCATTGAAACCGGTTTCCCGGCCGAACTGGCAGGCGTCCGAGTAACTTTTAACGGGACGCCGGGACCGCTGTTATTCGTGCAGGACAGCCAGATCAATGCGATCGCGCCGTGGTCGCTTACGAGCGGCCAACCAGTGGACGTTTGCGTCAGTTACAATGGCGTCACCACAAACTGCATCACGCGGACAGCCGTGGATGCCCATCCGGGGGTTTTCACGCGGAACGGTTCTACGCTCGTTGTGAATCAAGATGGAACCATCAATTCGGCGTCCCACCCGGCGCCCGTCGGAAGCTATGTGACTATCTACGCCACTGGGTTGGGGCCGATCGAACCGGCGCAGCCCGATGGCGGCATCGTAGGGCTTCCATTGCCGGCCAATGCACTGCCGGTGACCTTGACGTCGATGATGCAGGGCATCCCGATTTTCTCGCTGCCTGGAAGCCCAACCTCCTGGCCGGTCACCGTGCAGTATGCCGGTCCGGCCCCCTTCGAGGTCGCCGGAGTCAGCCAGATCAACTTTGTGGTTAACGGATATGGGTGGCCCATCTCATTGGTTGTCGGAACGGGTCAATGCTGGCTCTACGTAATACCTAACTGACTATTAGACGCTGGCCCGAAATTCGGCCTGCCTCACGGCATCCGCGGCGACCGTTTCCATCTCCTGCCTGTACCGCTCCAACAGTTCCGGCGTGGCTGCTTCGAATCGCAGCACCAGCACCGGCTGCGTATTCGATGCGCGCACCAAACCCCACCCTTCCGGAAAAAGCACGCGCACGCCGTCCACGTCCAGGATGGAATGCGTCCGCCGGAACTGCTCCGTCACGCGCCGCACGACGTCGAACTTGATCGCATCCGGGCAATCCACGCGAATTTCGGGCGTGGTGAAGGTTTCCGGCAGATCCGCAAGCTGCGCCGACAGCGGCTGACCCGACTGCGCCACGATCTCGATCAGCCGGCAGGCGGCGTAGAGTGCGTCGTCGAAGCCGTAATAGCGGTCGGCGAAAAACATGTGGCCGCTCATCTCGCCGGCCAACTCCGCGTGCGACTCCTTCATCTTGGCCTTGATCAGCGAATGGCCCGTCCGCCACATGATGCCGTTGCCTCCGCGCTTGCGGATATCATCGTACAGCAACTGGGAACATTTCACCTCGCCGATGAAAGTCGCGCCAGGCTTGCGGCTCAGAATCTCGCGTGCGTAGATGATCATGAGCCGGTCGCCGAAGACCACGTTGCCCTTCTCATCCACCGCGCCGATGCGGTCGGTATCGCCGTCGAAGGCGATCCCCAGATCCGCGTGCTGCTCGCGAACGACGGCGGCGAGCGCGGCCAGATTGGAAACTACCGTGGGGTCCGGATGATGGTTCGGAAAGTGGCCGTCCATTTCGAAAAACAATTCCGTGGCATCGCAATTGAGCTTTTCCAGCAGCCGATGCATCACCGGACCGCCGGTACCGTTGCCCGCATCGATCACCACTTTGACACGCCGCGCGAAGTGGAACTGCGCCGCCACTTCGTTCACGTAATCTTCGCGAACATCCACGTTCGTAACGCTTCCCGCGCCAGTAACAAAGTCGCGCCGCTCAATCAGCTTGTGGATTTCCTGGATCTGGTCACCATGAATCGTAGATGACCCGCAGACAATCTTGAAGCCGTTATACTCGGGCGGATTGTGGCTGCCGGTGATCATCACGGCGGCATCCGATTGCAGATAGAAGACGGAGTAATACAGCAGCGGCGTCGGCGCGACGCCGATGTCGCGCACCTGGCAGCCGCTCGCCTGTAAGCCGCACAGCAAGGCGTTGCGTAAACGCTCGGAACTGAGGCGGCAGTCCCGGCACAAGTTCACCCGATGGCCGCCATGCCGCCGCAGATAGGTTCCTACGGCGCGGCCCAGCACCTCGACATCCACATCGCGCAACTCATCGTCGGCGATGCCCCGGATATCGTACTCGCGAAAAGTCGCGGGATTGAGCATACGCCCGAGTATATCGCGGCACAGGTGGGGCAGACGCTCCGCCTGCGGCGGCTTTCAAGGCCAGTCAGTGCGACTCGCCGCGCGGGGTAAACTGAACACCGGCCAGCGTCGCGCCGGATGCCAGCACCGCGCGTACGCGGCCACGATTGGGCCCGGCCTTCCGAGTCGCCTCGACGAACGTGCGCACCGCTTGTTCGACCGAAGCATCCGGAGGCAAGCGGAAGATCCACGGAATGTTGAGCGAGGTCAGCGAGCGGTCAGCAGAGAGCGCAATCAGCGGGACAAATCGCTTCACTGCAAGCTGCTCGGCCAAGTGGCTGGAGTTGCGATCCGTGGCGATCACACCGATCAGCCGCGGATCCTCAATCATCGAGACCAGACCGGTCGATGCCTTGCCCCAAGCGCCTTCCGACGCCACGCCCACGAAACGGAATGCCGGGCCGGCAGCGCGCAACAAAATGGGGTCGCTGGCCAGCTTATCGGCCTGCGGTCCGAATATGCCGACGACCAATTCGCCGGGAGGATTGTCGGCCAGCGGCGGGCCGTTATACGCCACGGTCTCCTCATTCACGCTGGCGTAAGCCGGCTGCATGGGCTCACGGCGGAACTCCGCCTTGCCGTTGTGGATAGTGCCTAGAAATAGCGCGGCGATGTTCTTGGCGTTCGGATCGAAGACCATTTCGCCGGTGACGCCGCGATAGCGCTCCAGTTCGTAGAACGCATCGCGGATGCGCCCGCGATTCAGCCCCGCGCGGCAAATCGAATTGAGCAGGATGCGCGTGCCATCATAGCCAAGCGACGCGAAGACATCCGGCGGCCTTTCGAAGCGCTTGGCGAACCGCGCGTTGAAATCCAGCCACACCGGATCGTCACGCGTGGGATCGTACGGAAAAACAAATTCGAAGCCCTCGGCGGCCGGCCCGGCGATGCGCAGCATCTCGCTGCCATAGGAGCGATACGCCCCAAAAACCGCCTGTTTCATACCCATCTCGCGCATCTGCTTCAGAATGTTGCCGGCCGGAATCTGGTCGGCCCAGAGCACGATGGCGTCCACATTCGAGTCCTGGATGACCGAAAGCTCATGATGAAAATCGGTGTCGCCGGGCATGAACTTCTGCTCGAGCACCAGCGGGTGCTCGAGGCGGCGCGATGCATCGCGAAACTTGATCACGCCGAAACGTCCATAGCGCTCGTTCACGCGCAGCAGCGCCACGCGCTTGTATCCCAGCTCGGTGTAGATACGGCGCGCCAGCGTGTAGCTCTGCATGCGATCGTCCTGGATCGCCGTCAGCAGCCACGGGATGATCGTCTCCGGAATGGTCGGGTCGGTCGCCGCCGTATTTACGATGGGCATTTCCGAGCGCAGTGAAACCCGCAGCGCGATGTGCGTGGTATCGCCACTGATCGAGCCGAGCATCGCCCAATCCTGCTCGTCGTAGGTCATCTTCACAATCTCGTTGCTCGAAGCGCCCCAGATGGCGGAGTCGTTGTGCAACATCAGGCGGAACGGCTTGCCGCAATAGCCGCCCGCCGCATTGGCCTCGTCGATGGCCATGGTCGCACCGCGCAGCATCATCTGCCCGAGAGCCTGGTCGGGATGATCGTGAATCGGGCCCAGGAAGCCGATGCGCACTTCCGTGATGTCCTTCAGGTTCGGCGTGGGTATATCGCGCGCCGCGCCGTTGTACTCGACAGTCTTGGTATAGTTTTCGTAGTACGGCTGTGCGAAATGCGCATACGGACGCAAATCGTCCGGTTCGTTGGCGTACGGCGTCAACGTGCGCACTGGCGGCGGTCCGGGCGGATTCGCGCCGCAGGAACAGGCGCCCGGTGATTGGGCCAGCGCGCCGCCGGCCAGCCAGAACATAACCAGCAGGGTACGCATGGCGAAGCCTTACGCTTGCGGCTCAAGCTCCCGCTTGCGGAACATCACGATGGCCTCGCCCTCCACCAGCAGTTCCGGGCGGCAAAGCTTTGCCTGAATTCCCGTCGAGGCCGGCAGCGGATTCAGACCTTGCTCCTTGTAGAATGCGGTGCGCTCTTCGTTGAACTCGCGATAGTCACGGTCGATGTCGCGCAGATAGAAGGTGGTGCGCACGACGTCGTGCCAGGTGGCGCCTTCCGATTCCAGCAGCCCCGTGATGTTGTAAAACGTCCGCCGGCACTGCGCGCGGAAATCTCCCACGTGAACCGTGTCGCCGCTTTCGTCGATGCTGGCCGTCCCGGAAATCAGAAGGATCACCAGGCCGTTCAAGTCGATGCGCATGCCGCGCGAAAAGGAACTCGGCCGCTGGTAATCGAAGGCCTCGTTCAGCACGCGCAGGTCTGTGACGGCTCGTTTCTCCACAGACGCGCCGCTAATTTCATTAATTACGTCTTCCAGTAACATTCTGACTAACCTCCTGTTCGATTCGTATCCCGTGGCTTAGGCCCTTAGCTGTAGCCACCCAAAGATCGTTCCCCTGAAAATCAACTCCAAAAGTATAGTGATGCGCGGGAGCCGAGTCGGTCTCCACCCGCTTCACTTTGCCCGCGACATCGCGCACCAGCATCTCCGGCCTGCCGTTTTCAAGCGACGGCCGGTAGACTGCCCAGTTTTCGCCATCGTAGTAGGCCAGCCCTTTATCAGTCGAGAACCACGCGCGATGACCGTCCACGCCCTTCACCTGGTTCAAGAAGTCACTCGGCAGGCCGCTGTCTTTCTGCATGAAGTTATGCCAGTAGCGGCCGTCATAGCGGCTGGCGCCGAAGTAAGTAGCCACCCACAGGATCTTATCCTGCTCCATCCAACTGACCGAAGTGGTAATCTCGTGAATCAGGCCCTGATCCTTAAACAGCACTATTTCAGTCTCGCCGTCGGGATCGTTGTAATCCTTCCAGCGCTGCGTCTTGACGTCGTATTCAAGCACTCCCGCGCCCCACACGGCATAGTAGACTTTGGTCGTTCCCGGGCTGACCGCATAGGTCCAGATTTCGATCATGGGTGTGTTGCGCTCATTGTAAAGGCTCCATTCCCCGGTCCGGGTATTCAACCGGCTGGCGCCCGCAGCCGTCGCGACCCACACGTATTCGCCCTGCACCGCGACGCCATAGACCACATCGTTCGAAAGGCCGCTGTTGAGCTGCGTAAAGTTGTCGATGCGCCCGGCGGAGTAACGGCTCAGCCCGCCCATCGTCGCCGCCCATACGTCGTGCGTCTTCTTATCGACAGCCACGGATAGCACTACGCGGTGCGCCAGCCCGTCGGCGGGACGAAAGATTTTCCACTTGCCGTTCTCGTAGAGACCCAATCCGTTTTCCGTGCCCACCCAGATGCGCGACCCGTCCACGGCCACGCTGAAGACGCGATTGTCGGGCAGGCCGTCCGCGGTCGAGAAATTCTGCCAGTGGTAGCGAGGCATCGGCTGCGCCCAGGCGGCCACCGGCAGCAACAGGGCAAGCACACACTCGATTCTGTAGGTCATAGCGTCTTCAAATACTCAATCAGATCGTTGAGCTCGTCTTTGGTCAGGTCATTGGTTACCCCATGCGTGTCGTTGGGGTTAAACACGGTCCAGATTTCTTCCAGACTGTGGGCCGAACCGTCGTGGAGATAAGGCGCGGTCAGCGCGATGTTAGTCAATTGCGGCACATCGATCACCGGCGAGCGGTCTGACCACTTACCACTGCCGACATCCACTTGTGTCTGGTTCGTATAATGACGGCCCGCATGGCAAAAACCGCACTGATTCGCTTGCGGAATCGGTGTCCCGTCCTTCTTCCGCGTGCGTTCAAAGATGTCCTTGCCGCGATCCTGCGCTTCAGTCAGTTCACCGTTGGGCGGCCGGTAACGATTGGGCCGCGCCGAAATGGACGTGATGTAAGCTACCAGGTCACTCAGTTCCTCGCGCGAGTAACTTTGCGAGCGGTAGAAGTACTTCTCCGTACGCGGGCCACATTCGGTTTCAAGATCCGGGTTGCCGCCGTTCCACTTATAGGGCTGCGTGCCGTCGATATCTTCAAGCAGCCGGTTGTCCACAATGTCCTTGCCGAAGCCGTCTGGTTCCAGATCCCACTGCAGGCCGTCGAAAGTGGATTCTATGTGGCAGTTCGAGCAACTGAAGCCGTTGTGAAAGGCGAAGCGCGCGTCGAAGAACAACTGCTCGCCGCGGCGCTGCGGCGTGATCTCGTCCGGGCCTCCCAGGCTGATCGTGCGCACTACTTTGCGCGCGGCGGTATCGATCACCGAGATGGTGTCGTCCAGGCGATTGGCAACGTAGAGTGATGCGCCATCCGGCGAGAGTGCCATGCCCTTCGGGCTGCGTCCGACCGGAATGCGCGCCGTCACAAAGCGCGCTGCTGCGGATAAGTCGTTTGCCAGATCGCGCCGCTCGTGCATCAATTTGAGCAGCCGCTGTATGTCGATTATAGTCACGCTGTTCGCGCCGGTGGTGGAGATGTAAGCTGCACTCTTGTCAGGCGCGATGGCGACGTCGAACGGCATGGTGTAATACTGATCCAGTTCGTCGATCAGCACCTGAACGGGCTCGCCGGCGTCCGGACCGAAGATCTCGAGCGCATCGCCGAAGACCCAGCCGTGTTCCACGTGCGCCAGCGGGATCAGATTCTTCGGCCGCAACTGGCAGGCAATTCCCAGACGGCCGTCGCGCGAAAACGCCACGTGAAAGACGCCCGCGACATTGTGCAGCGGCTGCCGGTCGCGCACGATTTCGTGCCCTGTATCGACGATGGTGATCTCCGATTCGGGCGGCGCGCGATGGCGGCCGATGTTCGGATAGATGTGCGTGCAGAAAAGCGACTGCCGATCGGGAGACGGTGTCAGATAGCTTGCCCCGCGTCCGGCAGCCAGGCGCCTGATCTCGGCACCGTTGGCCGCATCGATCACGGAGATATCGCCACCGATGCGATTCGCTGTGTAAATCGCATCGCCGTTCGCATAGACCGAATTGGGCTCGAAGCCGGTCTTCAGCGTGCGGGTAACTTGGAGCGTCGCCGTGTCGATAACGGTGACGGTGTCACTCCAGGAATTCGCAACGTAGATGTATTTCCCGCCGAACCACAACCCTTTCGGTACATGCCCGACGGGAACACGACTGACGATCTTGCCAGAGTGCGCATCGGCCGCGACTAACTCATCAGTACCCTCGCAAAGGACAAACAACCGAGAGCCATCTGGAGACAACGCAAGTTCGACAGGCGAAGGATATCGGACCGTAGCCGCCTGCGCCAAGCCGATGCAGAGCAGGAGCAGGTAGGGCAGGCTCAAAGCCTGCGGCGGCCTCGAAGGCCGCCTGCGTCGAGAATCTTCGCGATGGCCCCGCACTACAACGTTATGAGCTTCACCGAAAGAAAACTCCCGCACCTCTACGTCATCGGCCAACCGCTGTTCGTGACTTTCCGTCTCTACGGAAGTCTTCCCACAAACCGCGCCTTCCCCCCGCAAAACGTCACTTCCGGCCAGGCGTTCGCCGCGATGGACAGGCTCCTGGATGCAGCGCGAAGTGGTCCGACCTTCCTCCATCAGCCCGCCATCGCACAACTGGTGATGGACTCCCTCGACTACGGCGCCACAATCGACCACTATCAACTGCATGCGTTCGTGATCATGCCCAATCATGTGCACCTATTACTCACACCCCACATCGCCGGATCCAAGCTGCTGTGCTCGCTCAAAACCGCTACGGCCCGGCGCGCCAACCTGCTGCTGCATCGCACCGGACAGCCGTTCTGGCAGGACGAGAGCTACGATCACCTGGTGCGCGACCGCCAGGAACTTAGCCGCATTCAGCGGTACATCGAGAACAATCCGGTGCGGGCGGGATTGGCAAACTCCCCTGAGCAATACCCTTGGTCCAGCGCCGGCCGGCCTACGAGGCCGGCGCAGGCTACAAGCCTGCCCCACCTTATTTCTCCTCCACGGTTACGACCCGGTCCGCGGCGACATCTCGTAGCGTCTGCACTTTGCCGCTCGGCCACGTAATCGTGACGCTATCCACCTTCGCCGCGCTCCCCAAACCAAAATGCACGCGCGCGTCGTTCTCCGAGAGATAGCCAGACCCCGCCACCCGCTCAGCTTGCTGCTTGCGTGCTCCTGCAGTCACCTCGATCCGCGCGCCGATGCCATCGCGGTTGCTCTTCCGTCCCACCAGTTTGAAAGCGATCCAATGATTCGCCGCCGGCGAGGTGTTGTGCAGCAAGTAACCCGGCCCGCCCAGGTTCACCATGAACATGTCGACCTTGCCGTCGTTGTCGTAGTCGGCAAAACATGCGCCGCGCGCCACGGTCTTTAATCCAAAGAAAGGGCCGGCCGTGCCCGATACATCTTCAAAGCGCCCTCCGCCCAAGTTGCGAAAAACGGAGTGCTCCTGCGGCACCATGTGGATCAGTCCGCCATGCGCAATGAATATGTCGCGCAGCCCGTCGTTATCGAAATCGAAAACACCCGAGCCCCAACTGACATACTGCGCCGTCAACTGCGAAATCCCGGCGGCCTCCGTCACATCATCGAAGTCTTTCCCGCTGTTCCGCAGCAGACGGTTGTACTTCGAATCGGTGATCCAGATTCCGACGTGCCCGTTATTCTCGAAATCCACGAACACCGGCCCCATGGCGGAAGTGTTCTCGCCGTTCTGACCATAAGCGACGCCCGACTCGACCGCGATTTCCTTGAACGTGCCGTTGCGATTGTTGTGAAACAGAAAGTTCTCCGTTTTGTCGTTAGCCACGTAGATATCGGGATAGCCATCGCCATCGAAGTCGCCCGCCGTGGCCCCCATGGTGCGCCCCACATACTTAGCGATCCCCGACTTTTCGCTGACGTCGGTAAATGTGCCGTCGCAGTTGTTGTGAAACAGCATGTTAGTGGTACCGGCGTAATCGAGCGGCCCGGGATAGTTATCGGCCGCGTAGTAAGCGCGGTACTTTGGGTCGAACTTCACATATCTGCCCACGAACAGATCCACGCAGCCATCGCGGTCGTAGTCAAGCCATGCCGATCCGATTGACCAGCCCGGCACATTCAACCCCGCTTTCGCCGTGACATCCTCGAAAGTACCGTTGCCCTTGTTGCGAAACAGAGTCACGTGGCCGTAGCCGGTGACCAGCAGATCGACAAAGCCGTCATTATCGAAGTCCGCGGCGATGGCGGCCATGCTGAACAAGTCCGCGCCCACCCCCGCCTGCTCGGTGACATCCGTGAACTTACCGTTGCCGTCGTTGCGATAGAGGTGATTGTGCGGCGGCGTGGCGGGGGGCTGCCGTAGCGGGTAGGGATGTATATCGTCGCCCAAAGGCTTGCCGCTCGCCACATACAAATCTGGCAGCCCGTCGTTGTTATAGTCGAACCAGACGCAACCCGCGCCCGTGCTTTCGAGCAACGACCCTAGCTTCCGCGCGCCGAAGCTGTGCGTGTATTGGATGCCGGAGGCGGCGGTGGCGTCTTCGAACTGGATCGCAGGTGCGGGCTTATCGGCGGCACAAGCCAGGCTGGCCATCGCGAGCCACGCTGCATATCTGATCGTTCGCATCACTTCCCTCCCCCATCCATTCGCACCGGAACGTCGGCGCGCAGTAAAACCTTCGGCACCGCATTCTCGGGCGCGCGCTCAGGACCCGCATGGCAACCCACGCACACGCGTTGCTCGCCGCGCCGCATCCAAAACCAGCCGTGCTCCGCCTCGATCACGCGTCCCGATCGGTCGCGAAGCTCCATACGCAGCGGCCGCTCGCCCGGGACCCTTAGAAAGAACGAGCCGTCGCTCTCCACGGCTGTCTCACCGAGCAGCGCGGGTTGGCCATCGCCGCCCTGCGTGTAAAGCCGCATACTTCGAATGGAGCCTTCCGCGATCGCGTGCTTTGAGGTGTAGGCGTTCAGGCAAAGCACATTGGCGAATGCCCAATCATGCAATCCGGAAGGAAAGCGCAGCGGTGTTTCGCGCGCGGCCAACATCACCGGTTGAACTCCAGGCCGGTCAGAGATCTTGTGCAAAGCGCCATCGGCCGGATTCAAGGTGTAGATCGAGTAGGGAGCATTCGCCTTGGGCCGGAATGAAACCAGCCACTCGCCGGGAGATGCCTCCGCCATGGGACCGGTGAACTCGCCGCCGTGCGCAGGCACCGCGTTCACCTGCGTGGCCTGCGCGGAGGTGAATCGCGCAAAACCTTCGCCGGTGACAAACACAATGTCCCGCGACGCCAACTGCCGCCCCGCCTGCCGGCTTACGCCATGATCGCAACGATAGGTCTCCACACCGCTGCCATCCGGATAGACTGTATATAAGTCGTGCGTGGCAGAGTCCGGCGACGGATGTGGACCTTCGTAGAGCACGCGGCCATCGTGCAGCACGTCGCAGGGCAGCCAATTGCCTGGCGCGTATGTGATGCGCAACGGCTGACCGCCCGCGAGCGGCAGCACTTCCAGTTGATAGCCGTCCGCCAGTTTACGCGCGTAGACGATCTTGTTATCGGGCAGGTACAACGGGCGGATCGCATCTTCGGGCGGCGCGCTGATACGGCGCGGCTCGCCTCCGGTCAGCTGAGCCTCCCAGATTTGCCAGCGGTCGTCGCGCTGCTGCTTACCCGCGAACAGCACACGCTGTCCGTCAAACGACACCTCCGGGTCAGCAGAAGCAAAGAATCCCGGCGCCAGGTTACGCGCGTTTCCCTCGGCCACCACACGGACCGCTGCACCGCGCGGAAATCGCTCCTGCCCGCAGGCCCAAGCTTCCGCGACGAATCGCGGCGCAGCAGTGTAAACGTAGGCGGCCGGGCGGACCGTGCCCCCCGAAGCCAGCGCCACCAGCGCTCCGGCGGATGCTGCCCACCAGAGCTTCAGGTTTCTTCCGGCTGCGCCGACCGTGTTATTCATTTTCAGGTCTTTTTATACTTCTTACTGGAAGTTCGAATGTTATCGCGGGGATCGGAACTTTACAATAGTGAATTGATATTAGTGCGTTGAAGGTATCAACATGCCAAACAAAGTCTGGCGCATTTCTTTCACTGCGGTGCTGTCGATTGGCCTGACCGGCGCTCAGACGCCTGGACCGGATCAGTTGTCGCGCTTTCAAGAGAAGGTCCGGCAGGACATCACAGGCCTTCCAAATTACACATGCCTCGAGACCATCGAGCGCTCGCACCGCGATCCGCACGCGCGCAGCTTCAAGTCAGTCGACACCGTGCGCATCGAGGTGACCAGCGTGGCGGGCAAGGAGCTGTTCGCCTGGCCGGGATCACATCACTTCGAGGATCAGAGCGTAACCGCGTTGGTCGGCGGCACGATCGGTTCTGGGCTGTTTAGCATGTTTGCGCATCGGCTCTTCGTCGAGGGCGGCGGCATCATTTCATTCGGGGCAGATGAAAAGATCGATGGCCGGCGAGCCTTGCGTTACGATTTTCACGGCTTGCCTGGCGAGCGCAGCTTGCGCCTCACCACCGGCGATGTCACTGAGACTGTCGCCGTGAAAGGCTCCTTCTGGTTCGATCCGGCTTCACTTGACCTGCTTCGCCTGGACGTCTACGGCGAAGACTTGCCTTATAGCCTCCGCCTCGAGGAGGCAGTGATGCGAATGACCTATATGCGCGTCCCAATGGGCGGTAGCGAGGTATTGCTTCCAAAGCGCTCGGAGTTCGAAATGAATCGCTTCTCCGGTGAATCGAACCGGGATGTGATCGATTTCTCCGCCTGCCGTGAATATGGCGCGCAGTCCACCATCAGCTTCGGCGCGCCGGCTTCCCTGCCGGATACGCCCAAAAAGGCGGTTCACGAAGTGCAATTGCCCGCCGGACTGCTGCTACCCGTCGGACTCGAAACCGTAATCGATTCCAAGACTGCGTCGGTGGGCGACACGCTGCATGCCCGCATGCTCGAAGAAGTCCGCAGCAATGGAGGATCTGTCATACCTGCGGGGGCGGCGGTCACGGGACATATTCGCAAACTGGACCGCAGTTCTCCCGGTGCGCCTTACAGCTTGGGAATCGATATCTCGGAAATCGAGTGGGCGGGCGCGCACGCCGTAGTCAACGCCGAGCTGCTGGACATCGACCGCAAATCGGCCGGCGTCCACCTGGCCACTTACTTCGACGGACACGCGACAAAAGTGGTGATCGAAGGCGGCATCCCGGGCGCCGGCGTTGTCTTTATTAACGGTGGCAAGTTCCGAATCGCAGCCGGCCTGCGCATGACTTGGCGCACCCTCGCGCCCGCCGATGAGCAGCCACGCTCCGGTTCCGGTAGAATCGAAGAATAGTCAACCAAACTGAACGTGTACATGCGGCCACGAAGCCGCCCCAGGTGATCGCCATATATCCAGGGTCATTCGATCCGATCACCAACGGACACCTGGACCTGATTGAACGCGGTTGCCGTCTGTTCGACAAGCTCATCGTCGCGATTCTGCGCAACGAGAGTAAGCAGCCGCTGTTCACTGTGGAAGAGCGGACGGAAATGCTGTGCGAGGTGGTGACCGGATATCCCAACGTGGTGGTGGATTCCTTCAACGGCCTGCTGGTGGATTATGCCGCACAGCGCGGCGCCACCGTGCTGCTGCGCGGTATCCGCGCCATCTCGGATTATGAGTACGAGCTGCAAATGGCCTTGATGAACCGCCGGCTGCGGCCGGATATCGAAACGGTTTTCATGATGGCGAGCGAGGCGTATTCCTTCATCAGTTCCCGCCTGGTGAAGGAAGTAATCGGACTGGGCGGAAACATCGGCGGATTGGTGCCGCCGCCGGTGGAAGTCCGGCTGCGCCAGCGCGTGGGGCGCGGCGAAGAATCTTAGAGCAACCCGGAGAATGCCATGTTAGTAGAAACCAAACAGGAAATCGCGGAACGCATCTCATTGATCAGCGTGTCGTCCACCATGCGGGTGGCCGCCGAGGCGGAAAAACTGCGCGCACAGGGTGTGGACGTCGTCGATTTTGGAGCCGGCGAGCCGGACTTTCCCACGCCGGATAACATCAAGCGCGCCGCCGTTCGCGCCCTGGAACAGAACTTCACCAAGTACACCAACGCGGGCGGTACGCTCGAGTTGAAGAAAGCCGTGTGCGAACGGCATGCGACGGACTTCGGCACCAGCTATCAACCGGGCGAGTGCCTGATCACGGTGGGCGGCAAGCATGCCATCTTCGGATTGACGCAGGCGCTGCTCAATCCGGGCGACGAGGTGGTGATTCCGGTGCCCTACTGGGTCACCTACAAGGACGTCGTAAACTACGCCGGCGCCAAGTGCGTATTCGTGGATACCGACGAGGCGCAGGGATTCGCGCTCACCGCGGATATGATCGAGCCGCACCTGACCGCGCGCACCAAAATGGTCTTCATCAACTCTCCGTCCAATCCCAGCGGCGCGGTGCTCGATCGCGGTGAGTTCGAAAAGATCTACCGCATCACAGCCGCGCGCGGCATCGTGTTGATGACCGATGAATGTTACTGCCACTTCCTCTATGGCGGTGAGCCGTTCTCCATCGCCTCCCTGCCCGGCGCGAAAGATAACGTGGTGGTGGCCGGATCGCTTTCGAAGACCTACGCCATGACCGGCTGGCGCATCGGCTTCGCGCTGGCGCCCGCGCCGGTGATCGGAGCGATGATGAAGCTGCAAAGCCACTCGACTTCCAATCCGACTTCGATCGCGCAGAAAGCCGCGGTCGAGGCATTGCGCGGTCCACAGGAATCCGTTACCGAGATGCTGGCCGAATACGCCAGGCGGCGCGACTTCGTCATCGCCCGGCTGCGCGCGATTCCAGGGGTGACTTGCGCCGAGCCGCGCGGCGCGTTCTACGCGTACCCGAACGTCGGTGTGGCCTTCAAGAACGGCATTTCGAGTGGCGTGCAATTCGCCGATAAGCTGCTCGAGAAAGCGGCGGTCGCGGTCGTTCCTGGCGAGGCGTTCGGCACCAACCAGCACGTGCGCATCTCCTACGCGACGTCAATGCACGAACTGGAGCGGGGCCTCGACCGTCTGCATCGCTTTATAGTGGAACAGTGACGATCCGCCGCCTGAGTTCCACGGCACTCGAAAAAGTTTGGGGCACCCCGGATACGGAGCCCTGGTATCCTCACTCCGCGCGCAAGACTGGGGAAGTGTGGTTCACCGCGCCCGAAGAGCCGCGTCTGCTGGTGAAGTTCCTCTTCACTTCCGAGAAGCTTTCCGTACAGGTGCACCCGCACGATTCCGCCGCCGGTCCCGGCAAGACCGAGATGTGGCACGTGCTGCGGGCGGCTCCCGGCGCGTCGCTCGCCTTGGGCTTCGTGCGGCCGGTGTCGCGCGACGAAGCGCGCGCTGCCGCGCTCTCCGGCGAGATCGAGCAGTTGCTGCATTGGTATCCGGCGCATCCTGGCGATACGTTCTTTGTACCGGCGGGCACCGTGCACGCCATCGGCGAAGGTCTCGCCTTGTGCGAGATCCAGCAGTACAGCGACACCACCTACCGGCTCTACGATTACGGCCGTCCGCGCGAGCTGCATCTCGACACTGCGCTCGCCGTAGCCGAGTTGGGCCCTCATCCGGGCCTGAGCGCGCCCGTGGACCTCGGCGATGGTCGGCGGCTGCTGGTCGAGTGTCCCTACTTCCGCACCGAATCCATCGCGCCCGACGGCACGTCCCAATACACGCCCGGTCCAGCGGCGGAGATGATCATCTGCCTGGAAGGCGAGGGCCACTTTGGCGATGAGTCGTTCGCACCGGGCGAGGTCTGGGTGGTGCCCGCAGCCACACCGGCTTTCCGCGTGCGCGCTCCGAAGGACGCCAGGCTGCTCCGGGTGTTCGTGCCGAACCGGTAAGACGGGCTATCTGCGTTCCAGACGAAAATTGACCTCGATCGTCGCGGCAAAGGTCACCGGCTGTCCATCCTTCATACCCGGCCGGAACTCCCATCGGCTGACAGCCTCGATGGCCTTCTCATCCAGTCCCGAACCCAGACTTCGCACCACCTTGATGTTGCGCGCGTGGCCGGTCGGATCCACTTCGACATACAGAATCACCGTGCCCTCTATCTTTTTCTTCCTGGCCTTCTCGGAGTACTCGGGCGGCGGCCTGTAAGTGGGTACGGGGGGCGTAACGCCGCTCTGGGGTCTTGCGAGGATCGCGTCGGCTGAGAACGCCGCCTCAACAGGTGCGGCCCTCAGTTCCGCGAATATCGCGTCGGAGGCGGACAACAACCGGATCGAACAGGCCGCGCCTTGCCCGGGACAAGCCAAGGTAGCCAACCGGATCATCTTGTTGAGAGCACCGTCCGGAAAGATTCCTGGCGGAGACAATTCCGCAACTGTGTTGGCGAAAGGGCGCAATCGTTCGTCCCCACGAAGGAAGTGGGCTGCGTGTGCGGCCGGTAGTAATGCCTGAGTGATCTTAAAATCCGCCGTCGCGCTGTCTGGTAAGAGCTTGCCGGCGGCGATCAATTCCTGGGCCGGCGCCTGCGGAGCTTGCGCCTTCTGGCCGCGCTTCTCGAAGACCTGGCTCAGATGATCGCCGACGGTTCCCTCCGGATTGAGAGCCCAAGCCGCCTTGATGAAACTCTCGGCCTTGTCAAGCTTGCCTTGCCGGAAGCAGACCCAGCCGAGCGTGTCCCAGCAGGCGGCCAGCAACGCTTCGCGGCGTAGTTCAGCCACGCTGCCCTGCTCTTTGTCCGTGACTATCCCTGCTATTACATCGGCCTCGGCGGATTCCCCGTACTGTTCCGCCAGATCGAGATTCACGGCATAATCGGCCAGCGCGTACGCCGCGCTATTCAGCGTCGCGGCAGAGGGTTGCCCGGTTTCCATCAGTTCGTGCAGTTTCGACAGCCCCGCGTCCGTCCGCCCACTAGCCAGGTATGCGCCAGCAAGGTCCGCTTCAGCCGTTGACATCCTCGGCCAAGCACTGAGAGCCGCCTCCAGTTCCCGAATCGCGTCCGCGTACCTTTTCGATAGGTAGTAGTGTCGCCCGAGAATGGCATGCGATCCAGCGCTCGGATCGATTTCGACCTGTTTCTGAAATGCCGAGATGGCTTCCGCATGCTTGCCTTGACGCCAGAGCGCAGAGCCCAGCGCACCATATATGCCCGGGCTTTTCGGGTCGATATCGATCTGGTGCTGGCAGGCATCGATCGCGGCATCGAGCAGATCGAGCGCCAGATTTGCCGTGCACAGGCCGTTCCAGGCCGAAGCGTGTTTGGGTTCGGCGCTTACGGCTTTGGTTAAGAAATAAATCGCCGTAGTGTATTTGCCCGCGCGCCAAGCCGCGTCGCCGTCGCGCGCGCTAACGTTCGCATCGGAATCCTGCGCCGGCATAACGGCCGGTAGCAGGGCCATCGCGAGCGCCAGATATGCGCGTCGCATGTTGACTACTCTTCCGCCACCACCGGATTCCGCAGATCGCCCAGCCCTTCAATCCGGATTACTACCTCATCGCCCGGCTTCAGCCAACGCGGAGGCTTGCGTGCAAAGCCCACCCCGGATGGCGTGCCCGTCGCCACGATGTCGCCCGGTTCCAGGGTGAAGACGCTCGACAGATAGGCAATCAACTCCGGAATCTTGAAGATCAGATCGTTGGTGTTGCTATGTTGCAGCACTTCGCCGTTGATGATGGTGCTGATTTCGAGGGCATGTGGATCGGGCACTTCATCGACAGTCACAATCGCCGGACCCATGGGCGCGAACGTGTCGAACGTCTTCCCGATCATCCATTGCGAAGTGCGCAATTGAAAGTCGCGGGCGCTCACATCGTTGAAGTTGGTGTAGCCAAACACATACTCTTGCCACTTCTCCGCGGGAACATGGCGGCCGTGCTTGCCGATCACGAATGCGAGCTCCGCCTCATAATCCGGTTTGGTCGAGTTCTTGGGGAGCACGATGGGCTCGCCGCAACCGATCGTCGCATTCGGAAACTTGGCGAAGATAGTCGGCACCTCCTGGGCCTCCATCTTGGCTTCCCGCGCGTGCTCCCGGTAATTCAAGCCAACGCAAATGATCTTCGTTGGACGCATTACAGGAGCGCGCAGGGCCACATCCGCGGCATTGACGATCTCTCCCCATGGCGGATCGTACAGCCACCGCGCGACCCGATCGAGCGCGTCGGCGCCGCCGTTGATAATGGATTGGACATCGGCAAATCCGGCGCTGTGGATCGCGACGATATTATCGCCCTGGAGAACTCCCGGCTCGGGATGCTTATCGCGCTGGAATGTAACGAATCGCATGTGGGCAATTGTAGCGCGCGGCACCGGAAGCGCACGCGAGAATTGCCCCCGCACGCCCTCAGGCGAACAGCTTCTCCGCACTCTCTACGAGCTTTTCGCCCTGGCGGAACAGCCGTTCGCTGGTCTCGCGTAAGCTCCGGGTAGTGTCCGCGAGCTCGTCCGAACAACTCTCGATCGTATTGCGCAGCGTCCGCCGCACACGTTTGCCCGTGAAAGGTGTGGTCAACGCCACGGCCACGCCGCCCAGCAACGCGCCGAATAAAAAAAAGGTGATGTTCCGCCCGAAACCGTTTGCCATTCTCAAATCCTTTCTCCCAGCTACTGCCTGCAACTCGACTTCCGAACGTTTGCGGCAGTAGCATTGCGTACAGATTCACCCTCCGCCGCCGCAACGTACCGGGACGGTGCGGGGTACAACAATCATAGGGGCTTGGCGATGGGAGACGATTGAACGTGTGGAAACCTACACTCGGAGCGCACTTCGTTGGTTATGGGACGCGCTTTCGCGTTTGGGCGCCGGAAGCTGAATCTGTGGAAGCCGTGTTTGCACCTGAACGCCGTCCCGGCGCCCTCCCGCTCGCCAAAGATGCGGACGGTTTCTTCAATGCGAACGCGATGGGCGTGGAACCCGGAACTCTTTACCGCTACCGGATCGACGGGCGCGGCCCCTTCCCGGATCCGGCGTCGCAGTGCCAGCCGCACGGTGTGCACGGCCCGTCGCAAGTGGTCGACCTCACGCGGTACCGGTGGCAGGACACGCAGTGGCGCGGCATCCCGCTGGCCGACGTGGTCCTTTACGAATTGCATATCGGAACGTTCACCCCCGAGGGCACTTTTCGCGCGGCGGCCGGGCGCTTGCCCGATCTGAGAGATCTCGGCATCACCGCCATCGAGCTGATGCCCGTGGCCGATTTCGCCGGCGATCGTAACTGGGGCTACGATGGCGTTTCGCTGTTCGCACCGGCTCGCTGTTACGGTCCGCCCGAAGATCTACAGCGTTTGGTAGACGAGGCGCACGCCCTGGGGCTCGCCGTGTTTCTGGATGTGGTCTACAACCACTTCGGACCGGATGGCGCTTACCATGGCCAGTTCAGCCGTCACTATTTTTCCGGCCTACATAGCAGCCCGTGGGGCGCGGGCATCAACTTCGATGGTCCGGGCGGCAGCGCGGTGCGCGACTTCGTCATCGAAAACGCGCTCCATTGGGTCGATGCGTATCACATCGACGGGCTTCGCCTGGATGCCACGGATGCCATCGTGGACGATAGCCCGCGCAACATCGTCGCCGCCATTGCGAGCGCGGTACACGAGGCCGCCACGGAGGCCGGAAGAATCGTGCACGTCATCGCCGAGGATATTCGCAATCTGAACTACATGCTGCAGCCGGAGCGCGCGGGTGGTTGGGGCCTCGACGGCATATGGTCAGACGATTTTCATCACCAGGTGCGGCGGGCCATAGCCGGAGATACAGACGGTTACTACAGCGACTTCGATGGAGCCGCGGAATCTATCGCCCGAACCGCCCGCGAGGGCTGGTATTTCCAGGGCCAATATTCACGGCATTATCGAAAGGATCGCGGCACCGGCCCATCCGGCATTCCCGCGGAACATTTTGTCTTTTACATTCAGAATCACGATCAGATCGGAAATCGTCCATTTGGCGATCGTCTGCATCACGCGATTTCGCCGGCGGCGTATCGGGCGGTCTCGGCGTTGCTTTTATTGCTGCCCGAAACACCGCTGCTTTTCATGGGCCAGGAATGGGCCGCCAGCAGTCCATTTCAATATTTCACTGACCACCATGCAGACTTGGGCACGCGGGTGACGGAGGGCCGACACGGCGACTTCACCCGGTTGTCCGGTTTTCGCTCGCCGGAGGAACGCGCCCGCATCCCTGCTCCGCAAGACCTTCAGACGTTCCTCAACAGCCGCCTCCGCTGGGAAGAACGGAGTGACGAGTGTCACGCTGCTACATTGCGGCTCTATCGCGAACTGCTGAGCCAGCGGCGGCGACTGCGGGGAACCGCTGCCGTGCAAGCGCTCGATGACGACACCCTGGCCGTGCGGCGAGATGGCCCGCGGAATGCATTGCTCGCCATCGTCCGTCTGCGCGCCGAAGGAATTGTTCACTTGGGCGAGCACCTTATTGCGCGCCCCGGCCGTCAACCGTGGCATCTGCTCTTCACCACGGAAGACCCGTGCTTCGCATCGGCCGGCCGCCCGCCCGCGGTCACACCGGAGCCGCTTGAGATCGGCTTCGCCACTGCGGGCGCGGTACTGCTCGAGACAGACACTACTTAGACGGAGGCGAGGTGCCCAAACCCGGAAGCGCCAGCGACCCACTCTGGTATAAAGACGCGATCATCTACGAACTGCACGTCAAGGCATTTTTCGACAGCACCAACGATGGTATCGGCGACTTCCAGGGACTGATCCAGAAGCTCGATTACCTGCGCGATCTGGGAGTCACCTGTCTATGGCTGCTGCCGTTCTTCCCCTCGCCGCTGCGGGACGACGGATACGACATCGCCGACTATCGCAACGTTCATCCCAGCTATGGCACGCTGGACGATTTCCGCACGTTCCTGGCTGCCGCGCACGACCGTGGCATGCAAGTGATGATCGAACTGGTGATCAATCACACCTCCGATCAGCATCCCTGGTTTCAAGCCGCGCGCATGGCGCCTCCGGGATCGCCGGAGAGGGACTTCTACGTGTGGAGTGACACTGCGCAGAAGTATCCGGGCGCGCGCATCATCTTCACCGACACCGAGAAGTCGAATTGGACCTGGGACGCGCAGGCGCAAGCCTACTTCTGGCATCGCTTCTTCTCCCACCAACCCGATCTGAACTACGACAACCCCCGCGTGCTCGAAGAAGTCATCAGCATCATGCATTACTGGCTCGACATGGGCGTCGATGCCCTGCGGCTGGATGCGATCCCGTATCTGGTCGAGCGCGAGGGCACCAACTGCGAAAATCTTCCGGAGACGCATGCTGTGATCAAAAGCGTGCGGCGCGAAATGGATGCGCACAGCCTGAATCGTATGATCCTGGCCGAAGCCAATCAATGGCCCTCGGATGTGCGCAGTTACTTCGGCGACGGCGATGAATGTCACATGGCCTTCCACTTTCCGTTGATGCCCCGCCTCTTTATGGGCCTGCGGCTGGAGGACCGGCACCCGATCACGGAGATCATGGCCCAGACACCGGAGATTCCGGACGCCTGCCAGTGGGCGCTGTTCCTGCGCAACCATGACGAACTGACCCTCGAGATGGTGAGCGACGAAGAACGCGACTATATGTATTTTGCTTATAGCGCCGATCCGCGCATGCGTCTCAATATCGGCATCCGGCGGCGCCTGGCAGCCATGATGGACAATAACCGCCGGCGCATCGAGTTGCTCAACAGCATCCTGTTTTCCTTCCGCGGCACGCCGGTGCTCTATTACGGAGATGAAATCGGGATGGGCGACAACATCTATCTGGGCGACCGCAACGGCGTGCGCACGCCCATGCAATGGAGCGCCGACCGCAACGGGGGCTTCTCGCGCGCCAATCCCGCGCGCCTGTACAGCCCGGTCATCATGGACCCCGTCTATGGTTACGAGGCAATCAACGTGGAAGCGCAACAGAGCGACCCCTCCTCGCTGCTGCACTGGATGCGCAACATGATCGCGCTGCGCAAGCTCTTCAAGGTCTTCGGGCGCGGTTCGCTCGAATTTCTGCACCCCGCCAACCGGAAAATTCTGGCCTACGTGCGCAGCTCGGAGACCGAGCAGGTGTTGTGCGTCGCCAATCTATCGCGCTTTGCACAGCCGGTGGAGCTCGACCTGTCGCGCTTCGCCGGCATGTCGCCGGTAGAGATGATGGGGTTCGTGGAGTTTCCGGAAATCCACAAGACGCCCTACCAGCTCACTTTGGGTCCGTATGGCTATTTTTGGTTCGAGCTGCAGCACTCCGACCGCCCGCTCGAATTCGAGACTCCCGAGACGGAAGAGCGCACCGAAGATGTACTTGCCGGCGTAAGCAGTTGGCAGTCCGCGCTGACGGGGCCGGCGCGTGGTCTGATCGAAAGTGACTATTTGCCCAAGTTCCTGTATCGCCAGCGCTGGTTCGCGGGCGCAGCACGCAGTGTGGAACAGATCGTGGTCGAAGACTGGCTGCTACTCGACGAAGTGGGGGCGGCCATCCTGCTGGCGGGCGTGAAGTACAGCGATGGCGGCCCGGAGAGCTACATCGTGCCTTTGAAACTGGCCAAGGGCGAGGAGTCCGGATGGATCGCGGATTCCAACCCCGATGCAATGCTGACCGTCTGGGACACCGGCTCGGGCGAACGGCTCATCTACGATGCGACATTCGATGAGCCGTTCCGCCAGGCGTTGCTCAAGTTGATCTCCGAAGGTCCGGCACGCGCGGCGCGCGAAGGTACCGTGCGCGGGCTGGCGGGCAAAGAACTGGGCAGCCTCTACGGCACTCCCGATCCGCCGCCTGCGTCCGACCGTGAATCGGCCACCGGCAGTTACACCACGCTGCTCTATGGGGACCGCGTGATTCTTAAGCTGCTCCATCGTCTGGAAGCCGGTCCCCACCCGGACTGCGAACTTACCAGATATCTGGCCGAGGAGCGCGGCCTGGCGAGTGTTCCCAGGTTCGGTGGCGCGCTCGAGTACCAAGCCTCGGATCGACCGGCCGGCACGCTGGCGATTCTGGAAGAACTAGTCAAGAACGAAGGCGACGGCTGGGCATGGACCGCTGAAGATCTGGGCCGTTACTACGAACACTGTGCCACGCTGGATATCGTTCCGGCAATGGACTCCGGCGCGGCGCAGACCGAGGCGAGACAGGCTATCGGCATTTATCTCGAAGCGGCGGCCACGCTGGCCCGCCGCACGGCCGAGATGCACATCGCCCTGGCGTGCGAGACTTGCGAGCCGGACCTGCGTCCCGAGCCCATGCGCCAGGCCGACCTCAAGTCGCTTGCCGGCCGGCTCGAAGCGCACGCCGCTGCAGCGTTCGAGAAACTGAAACGCAGCCTTTCGTCGGTCCCCGACGAGTGGATGGAGATAGCCGGGCAGGTGCTCACACGCAAGCGCCGCCTGCTGGACCATTTCCTGGCTCTCGAGAAATTGCCGGTCGCGTGCCTCAACATCCGGATCCACGGCGATTACCATCTGGCACAGGTGCTGCGGGTGAAGAACGACTTCGTGATCTTGAATTTCGGCGGCGATCCCGCACTACCGCTGGCCGAGCGGCGCGCGAAGGGCTCTCCGCTTCGGGACGTGGCCAACATGCTGCGTTCCTTGAGCCAGGCGGCGCAATCCGCGTATCTGAACCACATCGCGCGGCGGCCGCACGACGCAACGAAGTTGGCTCCCTGGACTCAACTGTGGGAACAGACGAACTGCACCAAGTTCCTGGACACCTATCGCGAGGCGGTCGCCAGCCACGACGTGCTGCCCGCCGATCCGGCGCACTTCGAGATTCTGTTGGATGCGTTCCTGTTCGACCAGGCGCTCACCGAACTCGAGTACGATCTCGACAATCGGCCCGCCTGGCTGCGCATTCCGCTAAGCGGCATCCTGGCGCTGGATGGCAAGGAGCGGCGCTAGATGGCCGAATCGGGCGTTCTGGCCGAGTCCACTCAGGAGCGCCTGGCCGCGCTCGGCTCGGTGGATGTCGTCGCCGGGATCCCCACTTACAACAACACTGCAACGGTTGCACGTGCCGGTGAGGCCATCGAGCGCGGCCTGGAGACGGATTTCGGCGCGATGCGCTGGCTGATCGTCAATGCTGACGGCGGATCCACGGATGGAACCCCGGCCCGGCTGCGCGAGTCGCTGAGTGGCGAAAAGCTGCTGCAGTTGCCATACTCCATCAAGCCCGCCGGCGAGGTATCCATCCCGCAATCCGGCGTCACCGGCAAGACCAGCGCGTTTCGCGCGATTCTGAACGCCGCGCGAACCCTGGATGCCAAGGCGTGCGTGATCTTCGAACCGGACGTCACCAGCATCACGCCGGATTGGGTCGAGGCGATGGTCCGGCCCATTTTGGAAAAACAGTTCGACTTTGTAGCTCCCGATCACATGCGCCATCGGTTCGACGGCGCCATCAATAAGAGCATCATCAGTCCGCTCACGCGCGCGCTCTACGGCAAACGGATCCATCAGCCCTTGGGTGGCGACTTCGGCTTTTCCAATAAGCTCATCACGCATTACCTGGCGCAGGACGCCTGGAATCGCGATATGGGTCAATTTGGCGTCGAGATCTGGCTGCTGACGGAAGCTCTGTGCGGGCGTTTCCGCATCTGCCAGGCGAAGCTTGGGCCGAAGGTCCGCGATGCCGCCGACGGCGGACCCGACTTGAGCGATGCCCTCGTCCAGGTACTGGGGCCTTTGTTCCAGGCAATCGAACGCGACGCGATGTTCTGGCAGAGGGTGCGCGGGTCCGAACCAGTTTCCGCTTTCGGACAAGCGCAGGAAACCTCCGAGGAGACCGCCTCGATAGACGTTCAGAAGATGATCGATTCCTACCGCCTCGGCTATCAGAATCTGCTGGAGGTGTGGGGGCCGGTCCTGTCGCCCGCAACGCTGCTGGAGTTGAAACGTGTAGCGCGGAGCGATGCGAACCATTTCCGTATTGCCGACGAGGTGTGGGTGCGCACGATCTACGATTACGCCCTGGCCTACCGGGCGCGGGTCATCAATCGCGATCACCTGTTGCGGGCATTCACGCCGTTGTATCTGGGATGGGTGGCATCTTTTTTGCTGGAAATGCGGGAGGCGAACCAGGCGGATGTGGACCGTAGGCTGGAGCGTTTGTGCCTGGCCTACGAATCGTCCAAACCGTACCTGATCTCCCGCTGGCGCTGGCCGGAGAACTTCAATCCGTGAGGGAGTCATGTGGAAACAGGTAAATGAAGCGTTGACCGAGGCGACCCGGCGAGTCATCACCGGCGTGGCGAATATACTGCCCGGCATGCTCGCGCTGGTGCTGGCGGTGCTCGGATCGTGCCTGGTGGCGGTGATCCTGAAGTGGCTGCTCGAGCGCTCTCTGCGTAGCATCAACTTCGACGCGCGCCTCGAACAATGGGGATTGTCGGCCTTAGCTGAGTGGTCGCCGGGGAAAAGCCCGACGCGTTTGGCCGGCCGGGTAGTCGCTTGGGCGACCATTCTATTGGGCCTGCTGGTAGGCTTAGGCGCATTGGAGGCCGGCCTCGCCTCGCAGTTGGTGATGCAGGTTTTCGATTACCTCCCCAACGCTTTCGCCGCGCTGGTCCTGCTGTTTTTCGGCAGTCTGGTGGCGCGCTATCTGGCGCGCGGAGTACTGATCGGCGCGGTGAACATGCAGATGCAATCCGCACGGCTGCTGAGCCTGGGAGTCAAATGGCTGGTTCTGGTACTGACGGCCGCGATGGCGCTCGAACATCTGCGTATCGGCGGCGATATTGTCAAGCTGGCGTTCTCGATTCTATTCGGCGGAATTGTCCTGGCGCTGGCCCTCGCGGTCGGCTTGGGATCGAAAGAGATGGTCAGCCGGACCTGGGAGAAACAATCGAAAGAAAGCTCAAAGGACGCGGAGGAGAGCTTCCATCACTTCTAGATTCGGAAAAGCGAGCGGGGAACTGCCGAGCTTAGCGTTTGCTTGCCGTTCCCCGCGGGTTGCGGTTTAGCTCGTTGCTGCGCTCGCTGCAGCGCTGAGTTGAACGTTGCCGGTGCTCCAGATCGCACTGACGCTGGCGCCCGAGCTGATGAACAATGCCGCCGAGGCCAAGGCCACGAAAGCCATCAACAGCGTGTATTCGATCAGATCCTGGCCGGCATCGTCACGCCAGAGCCGTACTAATATGTTCATTCGCTAGTCTCCTTTTTCTGCTGGCAGCGCCGCGATAAGGGCGACGGCCACGAACATCGTCTAGTGTCCTATCGAGAACACCACTAACTCAACGCTGCCGTTCGTTAATGTTAACTAAGTAACCGCCGCGGTTGACCAGGGAGTTAATATGACTCGCTAGTCAGAGAATGCCGAATTTGGCGAAAGCGTCGCAGGCCGTCATGCCCTCATCCAGGGCTTTCCCGACTGTTTTCTCCGCGCGCGCCTTTTCGAGGGCGCGGGCGAACACCTCGCGCTCGGCTGCCTTGGGCACGACACAGACGCCATCCATGTCGCCAAAGAGAATGTCGCCGGGCTCGACGCGTGCACCTTCCATCTCGATCGGTACCCGGAAATCCACCACCTTCCCGCGCACCGCCTGATCCTGGGCGTACGAGCCCCTCGCGAACACGGGGAACCCGGAGGCCAAGACCCCGCGCGTGTCGCGTGAGAAGCCATCCAGGACGGCCCCCGCCGCGCCGCAGTGCATGGCGCGCCGGGTCATAAGCTCGCCCCACAAAGCAAAGCGCGGCGCGGCTCCGGTGCATACATAGACTTCGTTCGTTTTGAGATCGTCGAGAGCTTCCAGCATCAATCCGAAGCTCCTGGCCGAGATGGCATTGCGCGATCCTTCGCAAACATCCTCGAAGAAGTTCGCTTCCAGAACGGGCATGGCCCGGCCGACGACGATCATCTCGCGGCGAAGAGGCTGAATGGGTTGAGGCAGGAATTGGCGGCGCAGGCCCAACTTATCCATGACGTCGCCGATTACCGCACTGAACAATTCCGTACGCGCGATGCGAAACAACTCGGAGTCATCGTTCCACATCGTGGCTCTCGCCGGAACAGCACTTGGATTCTGCGATCTTGGGAGCTACGTAGAGTTGGTTCGGATCGACCACGTAACCTTCGCCATAGCGGTCGTGGTGGCGGACCCATGACATACTGAACGACAGACCGTCCTCGTCGCGGCCCTTCGGCGCCAGGTCGAGCAGATTGTAAGTGCCCACCAGGATGTCCAGACCCCGCGCATAAGTGGAGTAAGTGTGGAACACGCTGCCCGACTCGTCCTTGTAAAATGCGCTGGCTCCGGGAGCTTCTTCCGTGGGGAAACCGGAGAGCGTGTAGTTATAATCTGCCCGGCCCCCGGCGATTTCATCTTTACTGAACGAGACATGGTAGTCGTAGTTGAAATCGCTGCCGAACGATGAGACCCACTTGAAGCGCCAACCCATGCGCCTCTTGAAAGCTTCAATCTCGGCCAACGGCGCCCGCGACACTACCAGGAAGGTGACGTCGCGATTTGCCAGGTGGATCGTAGCGCCGTCGAAATGATCCGCCAGGTAAGAGCAACTGCGGCAGCCCTCGCTCCAGCCGGGGCCGAACATGAAGTGATACATCAGCAACTGGCTGCGCGCGCCGAAAAGACCGGCCAATGTCTCGCGTCCGGCCGGTCCTTCGAAGATATACTCTTTCTCCACCTGCTCCCAAGGCAGTTCGCGGCGTTGGCGGCTCAGCTCGTCGCGCTGGCGGGTGAATTCTTTCTCCTTTAGCAAATGTTCTTTTCGGGCCGCCAGCCACTCGGCGTGCGACACGACTTTGGGATGTAATGCGGTTTTGGTGCTGGCCATGGATGTTTCTCCTCTCGGTTGATCTAAATCCCCTCCGCATGCTGGCGGATACGCTCGAGCAAGTGGCTCCAGCCGGCTTCGGCGCCTTCCTTCAAATCATCGGCGATGAATCCCAGCGCGCTATGCCGGAACGTGATTAACGTGCCGCCGTCCGCCTCTGTCAGGCGGTACTGCACGTTCGAAAGAAACGGATAAGACGCGAACAATGGCCCGGTGATTTCGAGCAGCGTTGGCCGTTTGATAGCCTGCACATGCCCCCAAAAATGGCCGTTATCGCTGCCCAGGTCGCGGTACCAGCGGCCGCCGGGCCAGGGCTCGATCTTCATTGGCAGCGGTTTGCCGTCGTGCGTCTCGTTATGCGGCCCCATCTGCTCGAGGATCGCGGCAAAGGCTGCCTCCAGCGTGGCGCGGACGCGTACTTCCCGCGCAATGGTCAACGTCAGGTCTTCTATGGTTCGTGCTGTCGCTTGCATGTCTCCTCCAAGTTTTACGTACGGTTTTGTTCGGCGCGTTCCTTGATGCGGTCCAGTTGGTGCTGCCAGAAACGTTCGAACGTGCCGGCCCATTGATGCACCGGCCGGATCGCCTCGGCCCGCGTGCGGTAAAACTTCTGGCGGCCCTCCCGGCGTACATGGACCAGGCCGGCATCCCGCAACACTCGCAGGTGCTTCGAGACCACTGGCTGGTCCAGGCGCAAGGCAGCCACGATATCGGCCACCGGGCGCTCGCGGACGGCCAGATAGGTCAGGATATCGCGGCGGCGAGTTTCGGCGACCGCATTGAAAACATCCGAAGTAGTGCGCGCCCGCGCCATGCAGCCATAATACATTCCGATATGGGAATATGTCAAGCGGCTCAGTGCGCGGCTGCAAACTGGATTTGCTTTAGAGCGTCCGCGTCAGTGGGAAGTTCCTGCTTACCGGCCGGCAGTTTGTTGACCTGCAGGATGTAGGCGAGAATATCGGCATTCGTCGCGCGCGCGAGCGTTCCCGGATGGTCGCCTGGCATGGTGGTTTGCATGCGCTCGAATAAGTCATCGGCAGTCTGCCCGGCCCACTGGTCAGTGAAGTCGGATCCCGCCAGCGGCGGGATCGCCGCTCCCGAACCCATCAATGTCTCGCCGTGGCACGTGCCGCAGGATTTCTTGTACGCGCCCTGTCCACGGCTCGCCTGCGCTTCGGTATAAACGCCGTCGCGGGTGGAACGGCGCTCTTGCGCGAACTGTGCGGTGACGAACACCGCGGCCAAAATCACCCACGAAAGACACGTCTTCACGTGCCCATCGTAACCCGCCGGTACGCGGCCGTGCCGAGCGCCCTTACAGATGGTAAAAGAGAGAGTAAATGTTCTTCGAACTGACAGGACAAACGGCCATCGTCACCGGCGCGGCTACCGGCATCGGTGAAGCGATCGCCCGCCGCCTGGCGCGCGCGGGAGCGTCAGTCGCCGTCACGGACCTGAATTTTGACGGCGCCGCGGATGTGGCTCAATCCATCGGCGGCGGATCTTTTCCGGTGGCCATCGATATTACACAAGCGGATTCGGTCAATGCGGCCGTCGCCGAGGTACTGTCCCGCACCGGCCGCATCGATATTCTGGTGAACAACGCAGGGGTCGCCGGCCGCACCGCGCCTGTGTGGGAAGTCACCGACGAGGATTGGCAGCAGGTCATCGCGGTGAACATGAACGGGGTCTTTTATTGCTGCCGCGCGGTGCTGCCGCACATGCGCGCGCGGCGCTACGGGCGCATCGTCAATATCGCCTCGATTGCCGGCAAAGAGGGCAATCCCAACATGTGCGGCTATTCCGCCACCAAGGCGGCCGTCATCGGATTCACCAAATCGTCCGGCAAAGAAGTCGCCACCGAGGGCATTTGCATCAACGCGGTCGCGCCCGCGGTGGTGCGCACGAAGATTTTGGAACAATTGACGCCCGCGCAGGTGGATTACATGACCGAACGCATCCCCATGCGCCGCACCGGCACGCCGGAGGAGATCGCCGCGGTGGTGCATTTCCTCGCCAGTCCGGATGCCGCCTTCGTCACCGGCCAGTGCTACGATGCCAGCGGCGGCCGCGCCACCTATTGACGAACCGTCACCCTCTTTACGCCGAAACAAAATTAGTTCATAATGTTTTTATGCCGCAAGGCAAAGGAGTGCTTGCATGAAATATCATCCCATCGGCCCGGACATGAAGTGCCCGTTCTGCGGACAGTTCAACCTGGTTTACAAGCGGCCGGGGTTGAGCGGCGACGTTTACCGCTGCGCGTCGGAGTTGGGCGGCTGCGAGCGCACCATCGTGCACCGCCGCCGTAAGGGCGATACGCGCTGCGGCGTAGTGGCCGTGCTGAACTTCGGCCAGGTGGGCCAGTGGAACCCCTGTTTTCCAACACCGCAGGCCCGCGCGGAGGAGCGCTGATCTGGCGCGGCCTTTGCTAAGATTGAATTGAAATGACTCCGCTCGACGAATTGGAACGGCAATACTCTCCCCTCCGCGAACAGGCGCTGGCCGTGCGGAGGTATCTTTGACCCGTCTTCTATAAAGTCCAAACTGCAGACCACTGAAGAGCAGATCGCCGCCCCCGACTTCTGGAACCGCCCGGAGAAAAGCCAGAAGGTCATGCAAGAGCGCAAGCGCCTGGAAGAGAGCCTGGGCAATGAGCAGCGCCTCGCCGCGCTCACGTCGGATCTGGACACACTCTTCGAACTCGCGCGCGAAGGCGAAATGGTGAACGGCGACATCGAACGCGATCTCGGCACGCTCGCCCAGTTCGTCGAACGCGTCGAAACCGCCATGCTGCTCTCGGGCGAGAATGACCAGCGCTCCGCCATCATGACGATTCACCCCGGCGCGGGCGGCACCGAGAGCCAGGACTGGGCCGAGATGCTGCTGCGCATGTATCTGCGCTGGGCCGAACGTGAAGGCTTCTCCACGGTGATCACCGACCGGCTGGAGGGTGAGGGCGCCGGCATCAAGTCCGTCACCTTCGAAGTCAACGGCGACAACGCCTACGGGCTGCTGCAATCCGAGATCGGCGTGCACCGCCTGGTGCGCATCTCGCCCTTCGATGCCAACGCGCGCCGGCATACCTCGTTTGCCTCCGTCTTCGTCTATCCGCAGGTAGACGATGAAATCAAGATCGATATCAAGCCGGACGATCTGCGCATCGACACGTTCCGCTCCGGCGGCGCCGGCGGCCAACACGTGAACATGACCGACTCGGCGGTACGCATTGTGCATCTCCCCACCAACATCGTGGTGCAGTGCCAGAACGAGCGCTCGCAGCATAAGAATCGCGACAGCGCCATGAAACAGTTGCGCGCGCGGCTGTATGAATTCGAGCTCGAAAAGAAGCGCGCCGAGGCCGCCAAGACCGAGGCTTCCAAGCTGGACATCAACTTCGGCAGCCAGATACGCAGCTACGTGCTGGCGCCTTACCGCCTCATCAAAGACCATCGCACGAAGCTGGCCATCGGCGATGTCGATCGCGTCCTCGAAGGCGATATCGAACCCCTGATCCACGCTTACCTGGTCTTTCGCAAGACCGGCAAAACCGCGGGCGACGGCAAAGACGACCTGCCCGAATAATGGCTGCCAGCGAGGAACTCGAACGCGCGGCGGACTTGATTCGCGCGGGCAAGCTGGTCGCGTTTCCCACCGAGACAGTCTATGGCTTGGGCGCGAACGCGCTAGATGCCGCCGCGGTGGAACGTATCTACATCGCCAAACGGAGGCCGCGCCAAAGCCCGCTCATCGTGCACGTGGATTCCATCGCGATGGCGCGCGCCCTGGTGCGTGAATGGCCTGACGCCGCCGAGCGACTGGCGAAACGCTATTGGCCGGGGCCGCTGACGTTAGTCTTGCGCAAGCAGCCCGTGATTCCGGATATCGTCACGGCCGGCATTGATACGGTGGGGCTGCGCATGCCGTCGCATCCGCTGGCCCTGGCGTTGATCCATGCGGCGGGCGTGCCCATCGCGGCGCCCAGCGCCAATCCGTTTACGCAGCTTTCGCCCACGACTGCCGAGCACGTGCGCGCGTCGTTGGGCGACTCAGTGGACTTTGTGCTGGATGGCGGCCCGTCCACGGTGGGAATCGAATCGACGGTGCTCTCGCTGGCGGGTTCCGCACCCTTGCTGCTGCGCCCGGGCGTGATTCCATTGCCGGAAATCGAGGCACTGATCGGTCCCGTGCCGATCGCCGAAACTGGCGGCGCCGGCGCGCATGCGTCACCCGGCATGCATCCGCATCACTATAGCCCGCGCACGCGGCTGGTGTTGCTGGGTGCTACCGAGGATCCGCCGCCAGGCCACGGCGCGTGGCTGCGCCTCGGCCGCGAGATGCCCGCCGATCCCGCCGAGTATGCCGCGAAGCTCTACGCCGAACTGCATCGGCTGGATGCGCAAGGCCTGGATTGGATCGCAGTCGAGGACCCGCCCGACACGCCCGCGTGGGCCGGCGTGCGCGACCGGCTTAAACGCGCCGCGGATCGCTGACGGTCCGCGCATTGCGCACGTTGCCGGTGTTCAGCGTGCCCGCGGGCTCGAACAGCATCACCTGCACTTCTTCGGCGGCCACCGGGCGATGCTCCACGCCGCGCGGCATGATCAGAAACTCGCCCGCATGCACGTCGATGGCGTGCTCCTGGCCATCCTCGCGGTACTCCATGCGAAAGCTGCCGTCCACCACCAGGAACAGTTCGTCTTCGGCATCGTGATGGTGCCAGACGAACTCTCCCTGGAACTTCACCAGCTTCACCTGCTGGCCGTTCAGCTCACCGGCGATCCGCGGCTGCCAGTGGTCCGCGATCAGGGACAGCTTCTCGGCCAGATTGACCTTCTGCATGGCTCTCAGGCACGCTGCGCTGTGAATTTCGCCTCGCCGTATTCGCCAAGTTGGACGATGCCTTCCATGCGCGCGCCTGCAACATCGCCCACGAACTCGTAGTGCAGCGTGGCGCCTTCGATGCGCTCGTGAGCGCGGAAGGTGGCCCGCCGTCCTTCCACGTATCCCGTCAGCTTGCCGGAGAGGAAGTTGCCGTGATGCATGCCGCTCAGCTTGGCGCCGTCCTGATCGATGGTGAGATGGTGTTGGGACGATCCCGACATGAACGTCAAGTCTGCCACCCATTCGCCGGCCACGTTCACGGCTGGCGGTTCAATCTCCGGAACATCGATGTGCGGCGGATTCGCCAGCAACTTATGGATCGCGGCCGCGGCAATCTGGTCATCGCCCGGCATCATCATGTAAGGCATGATGGTGATCGAACTGGGCTCTTTGTCGCGCCGCGTTCCGGTGCCGCCGTTCACCGCGATGCGCGGCCGGCCGTGATACAGAATTTCCTCGGCCTCGCTGCCCGTGATGCCCAGCCGCGCGGCATCCCAACTGATCCGCAGCCGCGGCGCGTGGTTCGACAGATCTTCCGGCAGCAGCACTTCGGTACTCACGCCCGCGACCTGGGTGGCCTGCCCGCCGATATGATCCAGCCACGACTGCCATTGCTTCCACTCGGCGTCGTGATCGCGCTTCACCCACATCTCCACCGCCGCCAGCATGCCCATGATTTCTTCTTTGCCGGCTTTGAGCGAACGGCCGAAGGCATGATGCGGCGCGCTGTTGATCCACGCCGCGCGCACCAGGTCCTTCTGGCCCAGCAGCAGGCCCGCGGCCTGCGGACCGCGCAGGCATTTACCGCCGCTGTAAGCCACAAGGTTCGCGCCATGCTTTAGGTGAATGTTCGGAATGGTGAGGGTTTCAGCGGCCGCGTCCACAATCACGGGAACGCCCCTGCGGCGCGCGATGGCGCAGGCGTTCGGGATCGACAACTCGCCGCTCTCCGCGGCCGGGCAGGAGAGGATCATCATCATGGCCGTCTGCGGTCCGATGGCGGCTTCTAATTCCGCGGCCGTCTCCACCTCGACCATCTTGATGCCCAGCATGCGCACGGCGTGGTCGTATTCGTTGCGCGAGTAACGCGGCACCACGACCTCGTGCTTCAGCCCCGTAAGATTGGGCACGCGCTGCATCTTTTCCGGATCGCCGCCCGCAATGCAAGCGGATGTGGCATGCGTCAGCGCCGCGGCGCAACCCGCGGTGACGATGCCCCATTCCGCGCCCGTCAGTTCTGCCAGCCGTTGCGACACGGCGTCCATCAGTTCGTCCAGATGCACGTAGGCGTGCGAGGCCGCCTCCATCGCGCGCTTCACCTCGGGCAGCGTCTGCGACCCGGTAATGATGGTATAAGTGCCCCGGCAATTGATCAGCGGCGTGACACCGATTGACTGATACAAGTTGTCACCGACTTCCAGCACGCGCGGCGCGGCGGACGCGCGCTCGGGGATGGTCGCGGACACACCCGCGGCGGCCAGCATGGCGCCCGAACGGAAAAGACTACGACGGCTCATTTTCGAAGGCATGGATAACCCTCCATTAAAGGTGATGCTAAAACGGTTGATGTACCGAAAGCAAGGCGCGCCCCAAAAACGTTGAATCCGATTCCCGCTCCGGCCATCCATTGGGATATGGAACGATCGTTCCAGAAAGGATGAGGAAGATGGGAAAGCTGACTGGCAAAGTCGCGGTAGTTACCGGAGGCACGACGGGTATCGGCCTGGCGACGGCGAAGTTGTTTCAACAGGAGGGCGCGCAGGTCGTGATCACCGGCCGCAGTCCCGAAAGGCTGGCGGAGGCGCAACAGCAACTGGGTCCGGGAGCGTTGGTCGTCAAGTCGGACACCAGCAAGTTGGGCGACATCGACAATCTGGTTGCGCAAGTCAAAACGAAGTTTGGACGCATCGACATACTGTTCGCCAATGCCGGTGAGGCGAAGGTCGCGCCGTTTGATCAGGTCGACGAGGAGACTTTTGACGAACAGTTTCAGACCAACGTGAAAGGTCTTTTCTTTACGGTACAGAAGGCCCTGCCGTTGATTCCCGATGGCGGCGCGATCCTGCTGAATGCATCGGTCGTCAGCAAGAAAGGTTTTGCCGGCATGAGCGTCTACAGCGCGACGAAAGCCGCCGTGCGATCCTTCGGCCGGACGGTGGCCGCCGAACTGGCGCCGCGCCGCATCCGCGTAAACACCATCAGCCCCGGTCCGATCGCCACTCCCATCATGGGCAAGATGGGTCTGCCGTCTGACGCAGCCAAGGAGTTTGAAGAGCGGCTCGCCCAGAGCGTTTCGTTGAAGCGGCTGGGGCAGCCGGACGAGATCGCCCGAGCCGCACTGTTTCTGGCTTCCGAGGATGCTTCGTTCGTGGTGGGTACCGAGCTGTTTGTAGATGGTGGTCTGGCCGAGTTCTAGACGCGGCTTCTATACAATCGTAGCCCCGCCATCGACAATGATGGTTTGCCCGGTGATGTAATCCGACGCGGGCGCGGCCAGAAATACGGCGACGCCCTTGAGTTCGCCGGCACGGCCCACCCGCCCCATCGGAATTCCCGCCTCGATGTAGGTCTGCGCGGCTTCGAGCACCTTTTCCGTCATGCGTGAGGGAAAGAATCCGGGCGCAATAGCGTTGACCCGGATGTTGTGCGGCGCCCACTGCGAGGCCAGTTCGCGCGTCAGCCCTAGTAATCCCGCTTTCGACGAGGCGTATCCGGCGTAATGCACGCCGCGCGGCATGGAACTCTTCAAGCCCGCGATGGATGCCACATTGACGATGCGTCCGTACTTGCGTTTGATCATCTCGCGGCCGCACATCTGCGAGAACAGGAAGGCGCCGGTCAGGTTCACGTCGATCACCTGCTGCCATTTCTCAAGCGGCATGGCTTCCGCCGGCGCGCCCCAGGTGACGCCGGCATTGTTCACCAGAATGTCGATCTGGCCGTAAGCGGCCAGGGTCCGCTCGACGGCGGCTGACACATCGCCGGGATTCGAGACGTCGCACAGTGCGCCTTCGCAGCGTACGCCCCGCTGTTTCATCTCGGCGACGGCCGGCGTGAGCCATTGTTCGCGGCGAGCCAGCAGCATCAGCGACGCGCCGGCTTCAGCCATCCCTTCGGCGATCTCCTGGCCGAGACCGCGCGAGCCGCCGGTCACCAGCGCGACCTGGCCGGAGAGATCGAATAGTTGTTGGAGTGACGCCATTACCAGACTCTACCGCGGGATCATTTCAGTTTGCACAGCGGATCGCCGATCACGATGTTTTGCCAGCTTAGCGCCGGAATCGCCAGATAGTAGCTTTCGGCCAAATTGCGGCCGTGGAAGTAAGCTGGAAAGAGTTGGTCTGGATGGGGCGTAAATACCAGGTATGGCTCGTAGACATGGCCAGAGGCCCCGGTGGCGCCCTCGTGGAGGTAATCGGCAGTCAGCGTCTGCGGTGAACCGTCGAACCACGAGCCGGGATCGATCCACGTGCTGATGTTCCAACCGGCGGGCGGACGCCGGAACGTGCGGCCATCGCTCGAGACATACTCAGTGACCAGCGCGCCCGGCAGCCAGTGAAAATCCAGGTAACGCTGATGGCGGTTCGGATCGTTCGATCCCCAGCCTGCGTAGCCGATGACGTCGCGCTGGCCTGTGAGCACCTTGGTGGATTCGTCGATGACGACGCGGTTTTCGGGCAGCGCCAAAGCTGCCGTCCGAAGCCAATCGTTACCCGTAGAGTCGTCGCTCGATTTCAGATCGAATACGAACTTGCCTTCGTTGCGCGCCACGAGCGCCCGATCGATGATCCCTTTCACGTCGTCGAAATCGTATCCCGCCAGCCGGGTGACCAGGTAGATGGGGAAGCCCGGGTGCGTGAACGGCTCGTCATGCCGCCGGTAGAACGGATTCGGCACGCTGCCCGCGCGCGGGAATTGCTTGCCCCGCATCTTCGAATAAAGCAACGCCAGTTCTGAATCCACCGCGCAGGATTCGGTGGCCAGTTGCGTGCCGGCGCCGCTGACCTTCAGCGGTACGCCCATAGTAGTCACGATGTAGAGCACCTGTTCGCGCAAGTTATTCTTGGTCAGGCAGCGGGCGATGGGCCGCTCGATCTGTTCGGTATAGGTGGTCCAGGTAATCTCTTCTTTGGCTGATGGCAGATCGAGCTGGCAGATATTATGCGGCGGGACGCCCCGTTTTAGGGCGTAATAGTCAGCAATCTTCCGGGAAAGGGGATCGGCGCCGTTAACCACTAATAGGACGTTCTGTCCGCTTTGTGCGAGCAGCGCCGGACAACTTACCAGCCAGACCAGCAACCCTGGGAACCGCCGCATGGATACATTATGCAATCCACGCGGCGGGATTTGGGATGCCGTTCACTTCGACTCGATGCGCATGCCGTAGAAGCTGCGGTACACGAAAGTCACCGAAACCAGGAAGAAGAGCACGCCCAGCACGGACGACAGGGTGTTGCCTTGCTTCGCGTTCAGCGACACCGCCAACTCGACGGCCAGCAAACCGAACAGCGTGGTGAATTTGATGATCGGGTTCAACGCCACCGAACTGGTGTCTTTGAACGGATCGCCCACCGTATCGCCCACCACGGTGGCGGCGTGCAGTTCGGTGCCCTTCATCTTCAGTTCCGTCTCCACCACCTTCTTGGCGTTATCCCAGGCGCCGCCGGCATTGGCCATAAAGATGGCCTGGAACAGGCCGAACGTCGCAATCGAGATCAGGTAGCCGATGAAGTAGAACGGCTCAAAAAACGCAAAAGCCAGGGTCGCGAAAAACACCGCAATGAAGATGTTGAGCATGCCCTTTTGCGCATACTGCGTGCAGATGGCCACAACCTTCTTCGAGTCCGCTACGGAAGCCTTCTCGGCGCTCTCCAGCTTGATGTGCCGCTTGATGAATTCCACCGCGCGATACGCGCCGGTAGATACAGCTTGGGTGGCCGCGCCCGTAAACCAATAAATGACCGCGCCGCCAGTGATCAGGCCCAGCAGGAACGGCGGATGTAGAATCGATAGTTTCTCCAAGTGCGTAGTCAGGCCGTCGGTGAGCGCCACAATGATGGAGAAGATCATGGTGGTGGCTCCCACCACGGCCGTGCCGATCAGCACCGGCTTCGAAGTCGCCTTGAAGGTATTGCCGGCGCCGTCATTCTCTTCCAGGTTATCTTTGCCCTTCTCGAAGTTCGGTTTGAAACCGAAGTCCCGCTCGATCTCGGCCTCGATTCCGGGCAGCGTCTCGATTGTCGAAAGCTCGAAGACGGATTGCGCATTGTCGGTAACCGGTCCATAGCTATCCACGGCGATCGTCACCGGGCCCATGCCCAGGAAGCCGAACGCCACCAGGCCAAAAGCGAATACCGCGGGCGCCACCATCAAGCTGGCCAGGCCCAGCGTGCTGACTCCGTATGCAATGCTCATCAGTGACAGAATGGCGAAACCCAGCCAGTAGGCGCTGAAGTTTCCGGCGACGAAGCCGGACAAAATCGTCAGCGAGGCGCCGCCTTCACGCGCGGAGTTTACGATCTCGCGCACGTGCCGCGATTGGGTGGAAGTGAACGCCTTCACACCTTCCGGAATGATCGCGCCGGCCAGGGTACCGCAAGTAATGACGGTCGAAAGTTTCCACCAAAGACTGGTATCGCCGTTCAGGCTCGGAATAATGAAGTAACTTACTATGTAAGTCGCGGCCACCGAAATCAGCGAAGTCAGCCAGACTAACGAAGTCAGCGGGGCTTCGAAGTTCATTTTCTCGACGTCGCCGTACCTGGCCTTGGCCACGATGCCGTTGATGAAGTAACTCACCGCCGACGAGATAATCATCATCACGCGCATGACGAAGATCCAGACCAGCAGCCGCACCTGCATCTCGGGTTGCTTCACCGCCAGCAGGATAAAGGTGATTAAGGCCACGCCCGTCACGCCGTAAGTCTCGAAACCGTCCGCCGAAGGCCCCACCGAGTCGCCTGCGTTATCGCCCGTGCAGTCCGCGATCACGCCGGGGTTGCGCACGTCATCTTCTTTGATTTTGAAAACGATCTTCATCAAGTCGGCACCGATATCCGCGATCTTGGTGAAGATGCCGCCCGCCACGCGCAGCGCCGCCGCGCCCAGGGATTCGCCAATGGCGAAGCCGATGAAGCAGGGGCCGGCCAGATCGTGCGGAATGAACAGCAGGATGATCAGCATCATGATCAGTTCGACCGAGATCAGCAGCATGCCGATGCTCATGCCGGCCTGGAGGGGGATGTCATAGCAGGGGAAGGCCTTGCCGCGCAGGCTGGCGAACGCCGCACGCGAATTGGCGAACGTGTTCACGCGCATGCCGAAGGCCGCCACCGAGTAACTGCCGCAAATGCCGACCACGCTGAACAACAGAATAACGGCGACCTTGTATGCCGGGAGCGCCTGCAGAAATCCAAAATAAAAAACAATAATGACGCCGATAAAACACTCGAGCAATATTAGAAATTTCCCCTGCGTGACCAGATACGTCTTGCAGGTCTCGTAGATCAGCTCCGACACTTCCAGCATCGACTTGTGCACGGCCATGTGCTTTAGCCGCTGGTAAATAATCAGGCCGAAAACCATGCCCAGCACGCAGAATATCAGGCCGAACAGCAGCAAATTATGGCCGCTAATACCGCCCAGAAAACTGGCGGTCTTGGTATCGGAGAGGTCCGGAAGATTCAGACTGGCCTCTCCTCCTTCGCTCTGCGCCATCAGCGGAATGCCCAATAGCGACATCCACATCAAGACCAGAAACGCGCGGACTGCGCGAAGAGCCGGCAGCCGCGCAGGCTTGCCGGGCGTGTTCAAAGATACTACTCGCATGAATTGCCTCCAGACATGGGGAGAGACTTGGGGGAACAGCTCCCCAAATAGGATATCAGGGTTTCTTTAGCTTAGCCTGTTCCTATGGAATCCTAAAGATAGCGCAAGGCGGCATTGAATTCAAGGCTAGCAGCGGTTCGCGCCGGATGTAGGATTACGATATAGGATGTTCTCCAGGAGTATTTCTGCATACTGACGCAGGAGGCATATGATCATACCGCTGACGCCGGTCCGGTGCTTATACCGCGGCGTGGATCTTTACGGCAAGAAGGTGGGCGTGGTTTGCGGCGCCGACCGTTTCACCTACGCCCAATTCGGCGAGCGTTGCGAGCGCCTGGCCGCCGGCCTGGTGGGCGAGGGCATTCGTCCAGGCGACCGGGTGGCTTTCTTGAGCTTCAACAACCATGCGCTGCTCGAAGGCTACTACGGCGTGGTGCTGGCGCAGGCTATCGTGATGCCGCTCAACGTCCGGCTTACGCCACTGGAGCTGGTGGCGATTCTGAATCACTCCGAAGCCCGCGTCTTGATTTTCGAGAACGATTTCGCTCCCCTGGTGCAGCACTTCCGCAAGGCCTGCCCGGGCATCCAGCGCTACATCACTGTCAATGAGGCCGGTCCGCTGTCCGACATGACCTATGAAGAGCTGCTCAGCCGCGGCCGCCTCGATCGCCCGGATATCCTATCATTCGACGAGAACGCCATCGCCGAGCTGTTCTACACCAGCGGCAGCACGGGCACGCCCAAGGGCGTCACTCTGTCGCACCGCACGCTCTACCTGCACGCGTTGTCGGTCGCAGGCACCTTCAATCGCGACGATTCGGCCGTCGAGTTGCACACCATCCCGCTGTTCCACGCCAACGGATGGGGCCGTCCGCAAGCTTCCACCATGATGGGCCTCAAGCAGGTGATGGTGCGGCGCTTCGAGCCGACCCTGGTTTTCCGTCTCACACAGGATGAAGGCGCTACGGCCATGTCACTGGTGCCGACCATGGCGAATGCGCTGCTGAACGCGCCGGATCGCGACCAATACGATTTCTCCAGCCTGAAAGAAATCTTCATAGGCGGCGCGGCGGCCTCGCCAGAACTGATCGCCCGCCTGGAAGAGACTTTCCACTGCATCGCTATGGGTGGCTACGGACTCACCGAAACCTGCCCGGTGGCTACTTCCGCGCGCCGGAAAGGTACGGTGGAATACGCCGATGAGGCCGACCGGCTAGGCCACCAGGCGATGGCGGGCTGGCCCATTCCGGGCGTTGAGATCCGCGTGGTCGATCTGCACATGCAGGATGTGCCACGCGACATGCAGACTGTCGGCGAGGTCGTTATCCGCGGCGACGAAGTCATGGATGGCTACTTCAAGGATCCGGAAGGCACCGCCGCCGTCATGTCGGGCGCCTGGTTCCATACCGGCGATATGGCCGTGTGGGACGAAGAAAACTACATCCACATCGTGGACCGCAAGAAGGACATCATCATCAGCGGCGGCGAGAACATTTCGTCGCTCGAAGTGGAGAAGGCGATTTTCGCGCACCCGGCCGTTTTGGAGTGCGCCGTGGTCGCCGCGCCGGATGCGAAATGGGGCGAGATCCCGGCCGCCTTTGTGGTGCTGAAACCGGGTCAGTCGCTGAGCGCCGAACAATTGTGCGAGTTCGTTAGCCAGCGGATCGCGCGCTTCAAGATTCCGCGCACCTTCGAGTTTCTGGATACTCCGCTTCCCAAGACCGGCACGGGCAAGATCGTCAAGCGCGAACTGCGCGAGATGTTCTGGGCCGGCCGCGCCAGGCGCGTCCAGGGGTAACCTCGAGCAGCTTCATTCGACTGCCGCCTAACTTTCCCGTCCGTGCCGCGTATATGCTAATGAGCGCTCTCCGGTAGAAGATCTTCCGGAGTAGAATAGTATTTCGCGATCATGGCACGCAAACAATCCGAATCCGAAATCCTGCAAGGCACGCTCGACATGCTGATATTGCACACGCTGGCGCCCGGACCCGCGCACGGGCACACGATCGCCTACGCCATCGAGCGCCGATCGGAAGATGTTCTACTGGTGGAGCACGGGTCTCTGTACCCCGCCCTGCACCGCCTGGAGGCGCGCGGCTGGATCGCATCCTTCTGGGGGACTTCGGAGAACAACCGCAAAGCGCGCTATTACCGGCTCACGGCCGCCGGGCGGAAGCAGTTGCAGGCCGAGACCAGCCGCTGGGAACGCGTGGTGCGCGCCGTTAACCAGGTGTTGCGGCCGGTGGAAGAGTGACCGCCGCATGACCTGGAAGCGATTTTTCCGCCGCCGGTGGTGGGACGAAGAACGCGCCCAAGAGATCGCCGCCTACCTCGATATCGAAACCGCCGACAACATCGCTCGCGGCATGCCGCCGGCTGAAGCGGCCGCGGCGGCGCACCGGAAGTTTGGCAATGCCGGAATCGTACAAGAGGAGATTCATCGCATGAATACCATCGGATGGCTGGAAGGCGCCTGGCAGGATCTGCGCTATGCGGCGCGCACGCTGCGCCTGAGTCCCGGCTTCGCAGCCGTGGCGATTCTTTCGCTGGCGCTCGGTATGGGCGCGAACACGGCCATCTTCCAACTGGTGGATGCGGTGCTGTTGCGCAGCCTGCCGGTCGCCCGCCCGCAAGAACTAGCCGAGGTGAAGATCGCCGGCGGCAACCACGGCATGGGCCTCAATCAGCCGTACGGAGAATTGACGCGCCCGCTGTGGCAACTGATCCGCGACAAACAGCAGGTCTTCTCGGGTGTGTTCGCCTGGAGCGCCGGCGAACGCTACGTCGGCCGTGGCGCGGAGATGCGCCATTTCAACGAACTCCTCGTAAGCGGCGACTTCTTTCGTGTTTTGGCGATGCGGCCATACCGCGGGCGGCTGATCGAACCACAGGATGAAGGCACCTGCCCTGAATCGGTCGCCGTGGCAAGTTACGCTTACTGGCAAAGCGAATTGGGCGGCCGCGAGATTGGTTCCGGCATCAAGTTGTACGCCGACGGCGACCTCGTCCAGGTCATCGGCGTGACGCCGCCCGAATTCTTCGGCATGGTTGTCGGCGACAGCTTCGATCTGGCGATGCCGTTCTGTCAGCCCAACCAGCCGCTGCGCCGTGATGTTTTCGAGGTCTCGGTGATGGGACGTTTGAAGCCGGGCGATACCATCGCGCGCGCGACGGCCGCGATGAACGCGCTGAGTCCGGGACTGTTCGAGGCCACCGTACCGCCCGGCCGCGATCCACGCTCGCAACAGCGGTATAGGGACTTTCGTCTGACTGTGGAAACCGCTTCGGGTGGGGTCAGCGAGCTGCGCGAAGCGTATGACAAATCACTGTGGATGCTGCTCGGCATCGCCGGACTGGTGCTGGTGATCGCCTGCGCCAACCTGGCCAACCTCATGCTGGCGCGCGCCAGCGCACGCGGCCGCGAGATGGCGGTGCGCCTGGCACTGGGCGCTTCCCGCAGCCGTTTGTTGCGCCAGTTGCTGGCCGAGAGCGGCTTGCTAGCGCTGGCGGGCGGCGCTTTGGGAATCGCGCTCTCCCAGACCCTCTGTCGCGTGTTGTTTTGGGCGATCCTGCCCGCCGGGGAGAAGTCCCAGCTCCGCATCGTTACCGATTGGCGCGTGCTGCTATTTGCCGGCGCGGCGGCGGCTTGTACTTGCCTGATCTTCGGCGCGCTGCCAGCACTGCGCGCCAGCAAAGCCGATCCCGCCGGCGCGATGAAATCCGGCGGCCGCGGCATGACCGCGGGACGCGAGCGCTTCTCGCTCGAGCGCGGCATGGTGGTCACGCAAATCTCGGTGTCGCTCTTGCTCCTGGCTGCCGCGCTGCTCTTCGTGCGCAGCTTCCGCAACCTGATGACCTTCAATCCGGGCATGCGGGAACAAGGCATCGTCAGCGCGTTCCTCGGCTTCTGGCAATCCAACCTGCCGCCCGATCGCTGGATGAACTTCGAACGCCAACTGCTGGAAGAAGTCGAGGCCACGCCCGGAGTGTTGAGCGCTGCCACCACCACTCATGTCCCGCTCATTGGCGGCAGTTGGACGCACCGCGTGCGCGTGGGATCGACGGAGGGGGATTCGAAGTTCACCTGGGTGAGCCCGGATTATTTCAAAACCATGGGCATTCCCGTGATCTGGGGCCGCGGCTTCAACCAGAACGACTCGAACACATCCACGCGCGTGGCCATCGTGAATGAAGCATTCGTGCGCAAGTTTGCCGGACGAGCCGACCCGATCGGGCAGACCATGCGTACCTCGCCCGAGCCGGACTATCCTTCGACGGTGTACGAGATCGTCGGCGTAAGCCCCGATACTAAGTACAACAACATTCGCGGGGAGGTGCCGCCGCAGACCTTCGCGCCTGCTTTGCAGAATCCCAATCAAGGCCCCTGGGGCAACATACTGGTTCACTCGAACGTGCCGCCGGATGCGCTCATCGCCACGCTGAAACACAAGCTGGCGCACGATCATCCGGACGTCATCACCGAGTTCGGCAACTTCCCGCAGATGGTTCACGACGGGTTTCTGCAGGAACGCATGATGGCTACGCTCTCCGGGTTCTTCGGCGCGTTGGCCGCCGTGCTGGCCATGGTCGGGCTGTACGGCATGGTCTCTTACATGGTGGCGCGCCGCCGCAACGAGATCGGTATCCGTCTGGCGCTGGGTGCGGATCGCGGACAGGTGGTAGCGATGGTCATGCGCGAAGCCGCGAAGCTGTTGGCGATCGGCATCGGGATCGGAACCGTCCTCTCGCTGGCCGCCGGAAGGAGCGCCGGTTCGCTGTTGTTCGGCCTGAAGCCGTACGATCCGGCCACGCTCGCTTTGGCCGCCGGGTCGTTGGCACTGGTGGCTGCGGCGGCCAGCTTCATCCCTGCGCGGCGCGCGGCAACGCTAAGCCCGATGGCCGCTCTGCGGGACGAGTAACGCCCCTTTTGCGCTTCGTCCAGAACTATAATGAACCTCGTGGCATCCGCCACCAATGGAGAGGTTGCGATGGAGAACTCCGGAAAGCATGAGCTTTCACGCCGCGCATTTGCAGGCGCTGCCGCGGCCACATTCATGATTGTTCCACGTCACGTATTGGGCGCACCATTCGTCCCGCCCAGCGACAAAGTCACGCTGGCCACTATCGGGCTGGGGCGCCAGGGCCAGGCGGTCACCATGGAACTGCTGGCGCGTCCCGACGTGCAGGTGGTCGCGGTGTGCGACGTCAACCGCTACAGCAAGGATTACGCGGAGTACGGCTCGAACGATCTGCTGAAGTCCGCGCGCCGCCTGCTCGGTCCCGGTTATGAATACTGGGGCGAGGATCTGGCGTCACCCGGCCAAGCGCAGCTCACGCACGACTTCAGCACCAGCCTCGGCATGGGCGGACGCGAGCCGGCCAAGCGTCTGATCGAGGCGTATTACGGATCGCGCCAGGGCAACGGTTCCGGATCTTACAAAGGCTGCTCGGCCTATGTGGATTATCGCGAGCTGCTGCTGAAGGAGAAAGATCTCGACGCCGTCTACGTGGCAACCCCGGACCATTGGCACGCGCCCATTTCGTTGGCCGCGATGAAGCAGCACAAACACGCGCTCTGCCAGAAGCCCATGACCCACAGCATTGGCGATGCGCGGCGGATGGCTGCCATGGCGCGCGAGATGAAGGTGGCGACTTCCCTGCCGGTCAATAATCCGTCGAGCGACGCGACCAAGCTCATCTCCGGATGGATTGGCGATGGCGCGATCGGCAAAGTGCGTGAAGTTCACAACTGGTCGAGCCGGCCGTTCTGGCCACAAGGTGTGTCGCGCCCGCTCGAGGCACAGCCGGTCCCCGAGGGCCTCGACTGGAACATGTGGCTGGGACCCGCGCCCGAGCGCCCGTTCAATCACGCCTATCTGCCCTTCGTCTGGCGCGGCTGGTACGATTTCGGCTGCGGCTCGTATGGCGATATGGGCTGCTACAGCTTCGCCGGTCTGTTCAAGATCCTGGGGCTCACGCCGCCGACCGCGGTCGAGGCATGCAGCAGCGAGTCGTTCGACGAGACTTTCCCGAAGGCCTCCGTCGTACACCTCGATTTTCCGGCCGTCGGCGACCGTCCCGAAGTACACATGTCCTGGTATGACGGCGGATTGCGTCCCGCGCGTCCAGCCGGGCTGCGCGCCGAGGACAAGCACTATTTCGAAGCCGGCGAAGACAACGAGGGCGTCCTGTACGTCGGCGATAAAGGCTACATCCTCGCCGGATTCAACGGCAACAATCCGCGTGTCTATCCGGAATCGAAGAATTACCAGGCGCCGCCACGGGCGCGCGGCGAGCGTCCGCGCGACTTAGCCATCGATCAATTCGTGGCGGCCTGCAAAGGCGGTCCGGCGCCGCTCGCCAACTTCGAAATCCAAAGCCCAGTCACCGAGGCATTCCTGCTCGGCTGCATCGCGCAACGGTTCCCGGGCAGCCGCATCGAGTGGGACACGGAGCACATGCGCATCACCAGCCCCGAGAAACTGAACGCGTACGTGGACCCGCCGGCGCGCAGCGGCTTCAGCGGCTAGGGCGTCGGCCCGGTGTACGGCATGTTCCAGGTGGCCTGATACATGGCGTCAAGCAAGTCCTGCGTGTAGCCGTCGTAGTCCGCATCGAGCGACCACATAAAGCCGCCGCCCAAGCCGCGCTGCCACTCCGAATACCAGATTCGCGTGTATGTTGAGAACTGATCGTCGTAGGTGAGGAAGCCCGGCGATCCATCCGACTGCATCAGGTACGGCACGAGCGACTTTTCATTGAAGTACGCCGTCCACCCGAGCTTGTTGATGCGCTGCTTGATGAACGTGCCGTAGTTCTCAGACGGCACCGTGTTGTCGTTGCATGGGTAACAGGGCCCGTAGGGCTCGGTCACGTTGTAATACAAATAGCCGTAAAACGGCGTGCCCATGTTGATCATGGATGCCGGCACGTGGAAGGAATTCAGGAAAATATTGGCCGCCTCGGCGACGCTACCGCCGGGCTCGCACTCCCAAGGCTGCGGGTTGTTGGGGTTCGGGAAGATCGGCGAATTGAATTGTCCGTCGTCCGTCCAGGGCCCCGCGCAATCGTACATCATCACGTTGACGAAGTCGATGGAAGGCAGCACGCCCGGCAGATCGTAGCCCGAGCCGCCCCATGGTGGAATGTCGGCCGACAGATAATAGGTAGGGCTGGGGAATGTCTCGCGCAGCTTGGTCATCAGCGCATAGAACATGCTGGCGTCCGCGCTCGAGCTTGGATATTCCCAATCGATATCCAGGCCGTCATAGCCGTTCGCCACGATGAAGGTCTTGAGATTCGCCATCAGCGTAATCAGGCTGCCGGGGATGGTCTCCATGCCGGGGAAATCGCCGCCCAGCAGCAAGCCCACTTTCACTCCGGCCGCGTGCGCTTTGCTGATCAATTCCGGCTCCAGGAATCCGTCCGGAACCGTCAAGCTCCCGTCGGCGTTGCTGCTCACGCCGGCATGATTGATGTGGGTGAGCTTGTTGAACGGAATCTGGGCGGAACTATACGGCGGAGTCTGGGTCCGGCTCCAGTATCCGTAGTCTCCGACCAGCCGTTTGGGGAAATTCTGTCCGGCCTGGGCCGGAATCGTGAATGCCGCGCAAAGAGTGGACGTTATGACACCCGCAAAAACTCGTCTCATGGGGACGCCTCCAATAGTGTGTAATGTACACCGGTTCGCGGCGTCAGCGCCAGAGGTAAAAGCTTAGTCTGCTAAGGACGGCTCGTGTTCAGCAATATGGAGACGCTGCCGAGGTGCAGGTTGGCAACCGCCAGGTCCGGCAGTTTGTCCGCGTTGAATTTTCCCGCGGCCAAGCCCACCGGATCGTTGCCGGCGTTCCAGGAAACCGCCGCCGCGAAGTTGCCATGGCCGTCGCCCGCCATGATGCTCAGGTCGGTGTTCTGACCGCTCAGCACCGCCAGATCGACCGTGCCGTTCTGGTCGAAGTCCGCCGCAATCATGGCCACCGGATTATTCGACGCAAAAGCTACCGGCGCTTGAAAAGTGCCGTTTCCGTTGCCGGCCATCAGGTCAATCATATTGGTGTTCAGATTAGCGACTGCCAGATCGATCTTTCCATCGCCGTTGAAATCCCCCGCCACGACCGCGTCGGGACCGCCGGGATTCGTCAAAGGGTCCTGTTGCGTCTGGAAGGTGCCGTTGCCGTTGCCCATCAGCACGGAGAAACTTCCGGCTGACAGACCCGGCACGCCGAGGTTGGCCACCGCTAGATCCAACTTGCCGTCGCCGTTGAAGTCCGCCGCCGCCAACGCGATGGGCTGGACGCCCACCGGAGTGTTCAAAGGCGCCTGGAATGAGCCGTCGCCATTGCCCAACAGAATCGATATGTTGTTCCCGCTGCCGTTGGCCACGGCCAGGTCTAACTTCCCGTCCCCGTTGAAATCGCCGACCAGCAATGCGGTTGGTGCGTCGCCGGCCCCGAAGTCCACTGCCGGTTGAAAGGTGCCATTGCCGTTGCCCAGGAAGATGGACACATTGTCGAGGTCTTGGTTAGCCACCGCCAGGTCAATTTTGCCGTCCCCGTTGAAATCCCCTGCCACTATCGCGATCGGACGGAGGCCCGTTGCTAAAGTGCCGGATACGGCGAATCCGCCGGCGCCGTTGCCGCGCAGCAAAGATACGCTCTGCGCGTCGCGATTCACTACCGCGAGATCCAGGTTTCCATCGCCGTTGAAATCGCCCGTGGCAACCGCCAGTGGCGACTGCTTCACCGCCACCGACGTCGCTGCCTGGAAACTGCCGTTCTGCCCGCCCAGTAACAGCGTCATCACATTCGGAGTCAGGTTGGCGACAGACAGGTCAGTTATGCCGTCGCCATTGAAATCGCCGGTGGCGACGGCAAATGGATCGTTCATCTCGATCAGTTTCGGCGTCCCGAATGTTCCATCTCCGTTGCCAGCGAGGAGGGCCAGGGTAAACGAAAATCGGTTCACGACGGCCAGGTCGGTCTTCCCGTCACCATTGAAATCCAGAGCGGCCAGCGCCTGGGTGCCCGTGCCGCCGGAAGCGACAATGGCCGGCGCTCCGAATTTGCCGCCGCCGGTCCCCAGCAGGATCACGACATCGGATGTATTCTCGTTGGCCAATGCCAGGTCAGGAATCCGGTCGCCGTTAAAATCGGCAACCGTGATCCAATAAGCATTGTTGGCGGCATTGAAGATATCCCTGGCCTTCCCGAACGTGCCGTCACCGTTGCCCAGAAGAATGGTCAGCACCGAATTGACACCCGACAGATTGACCACGGCCAGATCCAGTTTTCCGTCACCATTCAGATCGGCCGCCGTGACGAAGTATGGGTCCGCGTTCGAGAACACCTTTGAGGGCGTGCCAAAAGTGCCGTCGCCATTGCCCGGCAGAATATACACGTAGTTGTTGTTCTCGACAGCCACGGCCAGGTCGAGTTTGCCATCGCCATTAAAGTCTCCCACCGCCACCGAGTTCGATGCTCCGGTAAGCGGCAAATACGTCACCGCGGGCTGGAACGTTCCGTCGCCGTTGCCGATGAGCACCAACACGCTGCCTGGACCCTGCAGATTGGCTACGGCGAGATCCGGATGCCCGTCGCCGTTGAAATCGCCCGCTACCGCGGATGTGGCTACGGTGAATGCGCCCACCGAGACGTCCGACTGCCGAAATCTGCCAGTGCCGTCGCCTAATAGAATGTAGACCACGCCCGCATCTCCGGTGACGGCCTCGTCCAGGTGACCGTCACCGTTGAAGTCCGCTACCGCGATCGAAGACGGTGCGGCCTCCGACGGTGTAGGTTGTATCACCAAGTCTCGGCCGGCCCGGAAAGAGATTGCGGCCTGCACCTGCAACGACAAAGTAACGATAAGAAGAGAAAGATAGTAGCGCGCCATGTGGATCAGCTTCGCACGGCTCTCGGGTAACAGATGCAAAAGGATTGTAAACTGCTCTCGCGCCGCATCCGATTCGGTGTTGATAGGTCAGTTCAACTAAGCTGATGGGGATCGGTAAGCGTCATTCCAAATTGTGCGAGCCAGTCCTTGATATTCGCCCGCGATGCGCGGACGAGCTGACTACCCGTAAATCGATCGTCGCCGGTCACCTCGTGAAGGATAAAGTCCGGGACGATCAAAGCATCGGCTTCCGCGTCGGAGTCGAACTCTGCTTCGGCCAGTCGCAGGCCCTGAAGTGTGCCTTCAAAGACGTCGATGCCAAAAGGCGGGACGCTATAGCGAACCTTACTGAGCATCTTTGCCGGGAGCCGAGCCAGCAAACGAAACTCCGCCTCGGTGAGGTAAATATTCGTAATTAAACCCTGTTGCGATCCGCTTGCCCGCCGGGGAACTTTTTGTGTCAGCTTATATATTGCCGGTCCACCGTCATCATTCTGTTCTCGCAAACGTAAACGCGTGCCATCGATGTAGCGGTCGGTGATTTTCCGGAATCCCACCACATCGGCAATTGGAAACCGGCCGACCAGGAAGCGACGTTCACGTTCCACTCGAGCGTACTTATGCGGTTGCTGCATTCCGCCGGCTGGATCTACGGCAGTGTTTCCCGGGCGATTTTCTCGGCTTGCTCGGCGCGAAAGCGCTTCAGTTTCTCGCGCAGTTCCGGCCGCGATCCGGCCAGAATCGCGATGGCCAGCAACGCGGCATTGCGCGCGCCGGCCGTGCCAATGGCCAGCGTGCCGACCGGAATGCCGGCGGGCATCTGGACCGTCGAGAGCAGCGAATCCATGCCCTTCAGCGCCTGACTTTCCATCGGCACGCCCAACACCGGAAGAACGGTGTGCGCGGCCAGGACCCCGGCCAGATGCGCGGCGCCGCCCGCCGCCGCGATCACCACTTCGAAGCCGCGTGACTCGGCGTCCGTCGCATATTGCGAGGCCAGGTGCGGCGTGCGATGCGCGGACAGCACCCGGCATTCGTGCGGCACTCCAAACTGAGTCAGCATGTCGTCGCAATGACGCATCGTTTCCCAGTCCGACTTACTTCCCATGATTACTGCAACTAATGGCTGATTCATCGTGAGTTACTCACCCTGTGCCAGGGTGTAGCCTGGCTTCCCGTCGTAGTTACGCAAGTTCTCGGTCTTCACGATTTCCATGCCGGTGTCGGCGATGCGGCTCAGCAGACTGATGATGTGCGCCTGCGTGGCGCCGTTCGGAGATGCGAAGCGGCAGCGGTAATTGTCGGTGCAGAAGGTCTCCGGATGCCCGCCCGGCCAGGTCTTCACGCCGCGATTCGACATCATGGTGAGCGCCATGCCATCGCCGGATACCCCCTGCAACACCGCCGCCAGTTTGTCATTATCGAGCGACGGCCAGTTCACGTAAACATCCACCCCAATCAGATCCACCTTGGGTTCGGGGCGGGTATCCGCCTGGGCCGCCCGTTTCTCGTGCGGGGGCGCCGCCGCATAAGAGACAGGCTTCAGGGTGTTAGGCTTCTGTCCCAGCCGGGCGGCTACGGCTACCGCGAACTCCTTCGTGCCGACTTTCTGCTTGCTGGCGCCTTCGGTGAAGATATCGTAGGTGTGGACGCCATCTTCGATGGTGCGCAGCCAGGCGTTGTGTACGTTCGCCGCGACCACGGGCTGATTGATGTGCACCAGCATCAGCACCGCGCCCAGCAGTAAGCCGGACGGGTTAGCCAGATTCTGGTTAGCGCGCCGCGGCGCGGAACCGTGGATGGCCTCGAACATGGCGCAATGATCGCCGATGTTGGCCGACCCCGCGATGCCGACCGACCCAGCAATCTGGGCGGCCACATCGGAAAGAATATCGCCGTAGAGATTCGGCATCACGATGACATCGAATGCCACCGGCGTATCGGCCATCTTGGCGGCGCCGATGTCCACGATCCAATGCTCGTTCTGGATGTCCGGATACTCGGCCGCGATCTCATCAAAGACCTTGTGGAAGAGACCGTCGGTCATCTTCATGATGTTGTCTTTGGTGAAGCAGGTGACCTTCTTGCGGCTGTGGCGGCGCGCATACTCGAAGGCGTAGCGCACGATCTTCTCGCAACCCGGCCGGGTGATGAGCTTCAGACACTGCATGGCGCCGGGGCTGAGCTGATACTCGATTCCCGCGTAGCAATCCTCTTCGTTTTCGCGCACGATCACCAGGTCCATGCCGGGATGCAGCGTGTCGATGAACGGATGATAAGAGACGCACGGGCGGACGTTGGCGTAGAGGCCGAGCGTCTTGCGCGCGGTCACGTTGAGGCTCTTGAAGCCTCCGCCTTGAGGCGTGGTGATGGGCGCTTTCAGAAAGACCTTCGTGCGGCGGAGCGAGTCCCACGCGCTCGGCTCGATACCCGCGGTGTTGCCGCGCAGGTAGACTTTCTCGCCGATCTCGATGGTCTCAATCTCGATCGCCGCGCCGGCCGCTTCCAGAATGTGCAGGGTCGCGGCCATGATCTCCGGACCGATGCCGTCGCCGTGCGCAACGGTAATAGGTGTTTTGCTGGGCATAAAGAAATCTCAAGATATAGGATTGCGTGATAGCGCGCAACTTACAGCACCGGACCGATCCGCCACGGCACAAATTCCTGGTGGCCGAGCCGTTCGGCGCGGGTTTTTTCGCCGGATGCCACCCGCAGCAGCGCTTCGAAAATCTCGCGGCCCACTTCCTGCACGGTGCGTTCGCCATCGGCAATGGCGCCGGCGTTGATATCCATGTTGTCCTGCATGCGCCGGTATGTATTGCTGTTGCTCGCGATCTTCAGCACGGGCACGGACGGGAATCCGATGGCGCTGCCACGGCCGGTGGTGAAGGCGATCAGGTTGCAGCCTCCCGCCGCCAGTCCGGTCAGCGACACCGGATCGTAGCCGGGCGTGTTCATGAAGACGAACCCGGGAGTACGGACTGGTTCGGCATAATCGACGGCTTCCGTGAGCGTGGATGTCCCGGCCTTGGCCACCGCGCCCAACGATTTTTCAAGGATGTTGGTCAGGCCGCCTTCTTTGTTGCCGGGGGACGGATTATCGTTGAAGCTGCCCGCGAAGCGCGTCAGATATTGCTTGTAGCCCTCGACGAAACCGAGCAGGCGTTCGGCCACTCGCCGATTGCGTGCGCGGCGCACCAGCAGATGTTCGGCGCCGAAGATCTCCGTCGTTTCCGCGAGCACCGCCGTCGCGCCGATCGCGGCAAACATATCCGAACAGACGCCCAGCGCCGGATTGGCGGTGATGCCGGAAAACGAATCCGATCCGCCGCAGTTCAATCCCAGCACGATGCGCGACGCGGGGACCTCGACGCGCTCCTCCGCGGCGCACTGCTCCATCAGGCGGGTGATTTCCGAACGCGCCGCCAAGATCGCACCGCGTGTCCCGCCGCTCGATTGCAGGGTCATCCCCACCAGGCGGCTGGATCGCGGCGCATTGGGTCCCAAGTAATGATCGATCTGGTTGACCTCGCAGCCGAGCCCCAGAATCACGGCGGCCGAAACATTGGGATGCGCCAACACTCCGGCCAGCGTGCGGCGAAGCTGTTCGGTATCCGGACCGATGGTGTGGCCGCAGCCTTCGCCGTGCGGAAACGCCACCACGCCATCGACGTTCGGCGGCAGCGTCTCGCCCAAAAAGCTCTGCGCGATTAACTCCGCCGTGTGCGCGGCGCAATTGCTGGCGGCCACCACCGCGATGTAATTGCGCGTGCCGGCCGAGCCATCCTCGCGCGGATAGCCCAGGAACGTGGGGCTTGCCTGGCGCGCGGGCAGCGGCACATCGCCGTTCGGAAACTCGTAGTTGAAGTGCAGCTCTTCGAAACCCAGGTTATGCGTGTGGACGTGCTGTCCGGCCTCGATGGGCAGGCCCGCGCGGCCAATCACCTGGCCATAACGGCGCACAATGTCACCCTGCGGAATCGCAGACAACGCGACCTTGTGCCCGGCCGGGATGGGCTCGCGCACAGTGACCGTCTGGCCGTCCACCTTGAGCTCGGTTCCCGCGGCGAGCGGCACGCGCGCCACCGCGATATTGTCGGTCGCGTGCAGATGGATGACGGAGTTCTGGGCCGTCGGCAGCTTGGCAATTTCGAGCAGCATAGCACTTACCTCATAAGCAGCAATTCGGGCGCATCATCGCCCAAGTGGACGCGCAGTTTTCCTCCGGCAGGCTCCACGAAGACACCGCTGTCATCTTTCGGCAGCGGGATGTCCGCCGGTCCATCGACGGTGATGAATTCCGCCGCCTCGGTGTCGTCCAATCGCTTGCCGATGTGAATATGAATATGGCATTGCGATCGCCGCACCACGCCGTTCACAGCCAGGCCCCATTGGTCGCCCCACAACTCGCGCGCTTTCGTGATAGCGGTAGTCCAGAGCGCGGTGCGCTGCGCGGGCGTCAGATCGGCCAGTGAGTGCGCATGCGTGCGCGGCAAGGCCAGCCAGCGATTCGGCTTGTGCGGGCTGCTGTCCTTCAGCAGGAACGCGGCCACACCCGCCGGCTGCTTCTCCGCCTCGCGGCACAGCCCGCATTCGCGTTTGGCCATGCTCTCCGCGTTCGCAGTATCGCAGGAGCAATTGCGGACGTCGCCGAAGGCGAGGGCGGAGGCAATCAGCAGCAGGGGAAGGAAACGCACCCTTACATTATCGCCTCGTCGCGGAATCTTTTGGGTCACCTTCTCTTGCCTTTGTCGCCATGCATACTTCGTACACAGCGGGGGACGGAGATCGGAAGGACCACAGCCTCGCCGCGCCACGACCCGGAGCAATGCAGCGAATGGGTGGCTACTCCGCTAGCGGCCCTCGTCCAAAACCTCAATGGCGTAGACAGACGCGTAATTGACTACCGGGACGAACTCCAGGTTCAGCTTGCCTTGAGCGTTGGCCCGTAAGCCACGGAACCTTTTGATCAAAGCATGGTCGGGTCCAGCTTCCTTCAGTACCTCCAAATTTCGCAATAGCGCCAATCCGTTGCAATAAACATCGAATACGCGTTGCCCGTGGCCATCGCCGCCCTCATTTCCCTTGCCCCAGAAGGTTTCGGCGAAATATAGAGTGACAGTGTATGACCCGGGAGCCACGGGGATGGCGTACGAAAAGTGTCCGTAACGCTCGTTGTTGAATAGGTCGCCGTCGGCTGTGCCGCTGACGGTCCTCGAGTGATTGGAGGTCTGACCGCCGGAATAGTAGTTGTCGGCTTCCCATAACTGCCCCTTCGAATCGGTAACCGATGTAGATTGCGTCACAATCCGGATCGGGTTGATGCGGTGCAGCGGGGCGGGCTCAACCTCGATGGCGCTGACCAGCGCCTGTTCGCGCAGCGCGTGGAAACCGATCCGCAGGATGCCGTCCGCACTGGGCTGCACGTCCTTGAAAACGCGGACGTCCGCGACCAAGGGTCCGCCGGCGTCGGAGACAATATCAAACGCGTTAATCAAGACTACGCCGTTCACGGCAATGTCGAAAACCCGGCTGTTCTCGCCGCCGGCCGTTTCCAGACCGGGACCGTAGATCGGTTCGACAAAGTGCAGCTTCAGTTCGTAGTTGCCGGGCTTGAGAGGAATTTCGTAAGAGGTCAGGCCGACGCGCCCGTTCCGGTACAAGAACGGATCGGAAGTACGCGCGATAAATTGACGCAACGGTGCACCCGGCTGGCCTCCGCCAACAAAGTAGCGGTCCGGTAGCCAGGCATGGCCGTCGTGATCGATGTATTGCCGGTCGCCACCGGCGATGATTCGCATTGCATTGTGGCCGGATGCGGACGTCACTGGCGGGAGGGCGACGAGTGACGGAGTGGCCGGCGCAACGCCGGGCGACGGGGCCGAGGGCACTGGTTCGGACGGTGGACGAACTGAGGTCCGCAGAGTCGCTACGGCCCCCGCACCGGCTATCAGAATTACCCCCAGGCCCGCCAGCAGCCAGATGCGATTACCCGGATTAGCCGGCGGAAGAGCCATCCGCGGCATAGCGGGCCGCGTTTCCTCCGGCGGTTCCTTCAGCAGCGGGCTCGGGCTCGGCCCGACGGCCGGTTCGGCGAGCGCGGTAGCCGTCACCGGGGGCGGGCTAGCCGAATTGCCGTCGCGCTGAAAGACCGGAGTATACATCCCCGGTGGAATGATGATCTTGATCGTGCGCTGGGCACCCTCGGCCGAATAATATTCCCGGAGCTTCTTGCGCAGGCGATGGATCTCGACCCGGGCGATAGCATCTTGCGCCGGATCGAATTCCGCCGGCCGGCCCAGAACCTCGGTGGCAATGGTGTACTCGCAGACATCCTTATCCAGGCCCTCGAAGTGTTTTTCAGAGATGTATACGAGCAACTTAACCAGCCGCTGGGCGCGCACAAACGTAGGAGACGCCAGAACCACGGCCAGCTCCTGCCGCTCAGGGTTGGGCAGACTAGCGTCAACCCAGCTTCGGCTCTGAATGCTTATCCCCATTTTTGGCGATTATATACGCCTTAGACCTGCTTTGCCACAAGGCAAGACTGGAAATTCCTAGGCCCAGTACGCGATATCAATTTTTTAACAAGACGTACATCATTGAAAATAAGTTATTTGCATACCATAACACGGAGCTCTTTTTTGTTATGTTACAGCACGAGAGCCTCACAGCGTAACATTATGTTCGCGTGAAACGAAGCACATTAACCTAGACAACCACTCGCTAGTGCCAATATACTACCCCCCAGTTCCATTTTTGTTGCGCCAGGTGGAGGGGAGTTTCCATGACGAAAATTCTGCGTGACTACGGTGTCATGAAGTTTGTGTTGATACTTGCGGTTGGGTGCTTGAGCACCCTTGGGGTGGCTCCTGTGCGAGCCCAAACCGCCGGCGGTACCCTGACAGGAACGGTGTCCGACCCGAGCGGCGCCGTCGTGCCGGGCGCCACCGTGATAATGAAGAGCAATTTGAGCGGCACCGAGCGCCGCACGGTGACGAATTCGGACGGCTTCTTTTCTATTAACGCCGTTCAGCCGGGCGACTACACGGTCACCATCAAGGGTCCGGGCTTTGAACTTTACGAACAGACGGGCGTGCACTTCGACGTGGGCGACAAGCGCAACCTATCAAACATCGTGCTCAAGGTCGGCGCTGCGGCGGAAACCGTAACGGTCGACGCGACGGTTGAACAGTTGACCCCGGTCGACTCGGGCGAAAAATCTACGGTCATCGGCACCAAGCAGCTCAATGACATTGCCATTTACGGGCAGAACGCCGCGGAGTTCATTAAGATGTTGCCGGGCTTCGCCATGACTGGCGGGACCGTCAACCAAGCCAGCTTCGGGCCGACGACGTACGAGAACACTGGCGCCGGTCCGGTGGGAAGCTTCTCCCCGAATGGACTACGTACGGCAGCACTAGACATCACCTCCGATGGCGCCCACACGATCGACCCCGGCTGCAACTGCGGACAAGCCGTCAACACTACCGTGGACATGACCTCGGAAATGAAGGTACTGACCTCCAACTTCGGCGCCGATAATGCCAAGGGCCCGGTGGTCATCTCTTCCGTCGGCAAGTCCGGTGGCAGCCAATTCCACGGTGAAGCTTACTTTTATGCCCGCAACGCCGTTTTGTCCGCCACCAATGCCTTTAACAACAGCGAAGGGACCAACCCGTTGACGGGCCAGAAAGTGGCCCCCAAGCCAAACACCAACTTCTATTATCCCGGCGGTAACATTGGCGGTCCGGTAATCATACCCGGGACGCACTTTAATAAGAACCACGACAAGCTGTTCTTCTTCCTGGCCTACGAGCGCTACCAGCAGACGGTACAGGACCTGTCGCACGACATATTCAATTCGGTCGTGCCTACCGCCGCCATGCGTAGCGGTGATTTCAGCGCCGCCACTACCGACAGCTATTTTGGCATACCCGCCGGCGGCGCTCCGTCCCAGGGTTACGCCCTGGGAGCCATCAGCTCCGCTGCGTACCCCAACGGCATAATTCCGCAGTCGCAATTCAACTCCATCGGCGTGAACATGTTTAAGAATTTGTACCCGATGCCGAACGTCAATCCGCAAACGAATAACGGGTACAACTACATAGACACCCTCACTCACTCGGACAACATGTGGCAACTGCGTCCCCGGATAGATTACAGCATCAACGACAACACCAAATTGTTCGTCAGCTACAACTACCAGCATGATCTGAATCACGACAACAGCACCGCATGGTGGGGAACCAACCCGGCCATCCCTTATCCGGCGCCGCTGGCGCAAGCGAATTACTCGCATTCGATCACTGCCAACCTGACGAAAGTCTTCAGCCCCACCCTCACCAACGAGATGGTCTTCACGTACACCGACCTGTACGTGCCGTTCACGATTCCGAATCTCTCAAACAATACGGCTCCGGCTTTGGGCATCAACTACCAACACGTCTTTAACCAAACGGTCAACAACCAGATCCCGGTAATTGAGGGCTGGAGTGACGGCATCGCTAGCCTGGTTCAGCCCAGCGGCTTTGAGACGGGTTCGCTTTATGCCCACAAGTGGCTGCCGAGCGCCGCGGACAACCTTTCCAAGGTTTGGGGAACGCATACGGCGAAATTCGGCTTCTACTACGAGTGGACCCGGAATGTGCAGCCCAGTGACAGCTATGTCAACGGCGAGCTGCAATATGCCAACTGGGGCCAAGGCTCAAGTGGTAACGCTTACGCCGACATGTTGTTGGGCTACATTTCCGGCGGGTACGTCGAAAGCAACTTCGATCCGATTATCCAGATGCACTTCAATACTGTTTCTTTCTACGGTATGGACTCGTGGAAAGTCAGCCGCCGGCTCACGCTGGATTATGGTCTGCGCCTCGACCACCTGGGTCCCTGGGTAGACGAATCCCCGCAGGGCGCCGCGGTCTTTGTTCCCAGCGAATATAATCCGAGTGCGCCGGGGACAGCGCTTACCGGATTCGAATGGCATTCCATTGACTCGTCGATTCCATTGAGCGGCGCACCCGGGCGGGCATTCTTCTATAACCCCCGTGTGGGATTCGCATACGACATTTTCGGAACCGGCAAGACCGTGATCCGGGGCGGCTACGGCACTTACCGGTACCATGATGAGCAGAACGTGCAGGCGGGTGCTTTGGCCGTATCGAGCGGCGCTTTCACTTACACCGTTCCCAACCCGTCAAGCGGGCCTCAGACCTTCGGGTATATCGCGGGCATTACACCGCAAGCGGTACTCCCCGGCAGCCTGCTGACCTTGAATCCGCACGATACCGAACAGCCTTTCGTGCAGAGTTACAGCTTCACCATTTCTCAGCGCATGCCTTGGGCATCAACCGCCGAGGTCGCCTACGTGGGCAACCGGGCCTCGGATCTGAGCAATTACAACGAGGACTTCGGGGACTTGAACGTGCTCCCTTACGGAACGCTTCTGCAGTCGCAAAACCTGCACTACTTCGGCACCACGGGGAACGTCCAGAACAGCCCTAATGTGCAGGCGCTGGCGCCGTATCCGACGTACGGATTGGACGGCATGCGGGAGATTTGCCACTGCTTGTATTCCAACTACAATTCACTGCAAACCAGTTGGAACAAGCAAAGCGGTCACGGCAACTGGCTGGTCAACTACACGTTCAGCAAGTCACTGGGTATCCGCGGTGAGAATGGAGCGGGAGGGGGTGTGGGCGACCCGACTAACCTCAACAACGACTATGGCGTTCTGCCTAACGACCGAACCCACCTCTTCAACGCCGCGTATGTGTACCAGGAAGGAAGCATCTATCATGGCAACAAGTTGTTGGGCGGCGTTTTGAATGGATGGCAGATCTCGGGCCTGACGCAGATTCAAAGCGGCAGCCCGCTGCAGGCTGTCGACAACAGCAACTTCAGCCTGTCGGGGGACTTCCTCCCAGGTACTACGCTCTCCAACGGTGTAAGTTTGGCCGGTGTGGGATTGAGTAACTCCCTGGTCACCGGAAGCCCGGAAATCAGCATGCAGCCGATTCTGACCTGCGATCCTTCGAAAAACCTTGCCAAGAATCAGTTCATCAACGGAAGTTGCTTTGCGGCGCCTGGTCCTGGACAGAACGGATCCTTCATATTCCCGTACATCAAGGGACCGATGTTCTTTAACAGCGATCTTTCGCTGTTCAAGAACTTCCAGATCTCGGAAGCCAAGAAGATTCAATTCCGGGCTTCCTTTTATAACTTCCTGAACCATCCACTGGTGACCTTCAATCCGGCGGGCGGTGATGGCAACCTGATCCTCAGCCTCAACTCGGCCGGAAAGCTCACGAACTCCAATTTCGGCTACGCGGATTACCTGAACGGTAACCGCCAAATTCAGTTGGTCCTGAAGTTTTTCTTCTAGGACCGCAGAACGTTAGCGTTACGAGGGGGTGGCACAAGCCGCCCCTTTTTGGTTTGGGAGCATGATATTCTCTGGCTAACCGGGTCTTTTCATGTTGCCGTACCGTCTCTCAACGGTTTTACTTCTTACCTTGACCTGTGTCGCGCAACCGCTTCCGCAGGATCAGGCGACCGCCCTGATGGGAAAGGGTAATCAGCTCGTCGAGCAGCACCTGTTCCAGGAAGCCGCAGCCGAGTTTCAGCAGGCGCTGGCCGTGGATCCCAATCTGCACGCGGCCCGCTATCAGCTTGCATTCTGTCTGTTTGCGATGGGCCAGAACGATGAAGCCCGCCGGGAATGGGAACTGCTTCTCAAGCAGGCCGGACCCTCTCACGAGATCTCCTATTATTTAGGGCGCATTCTGTATATGGCAGGGGACTCCACGGGCGCTATCGGCGAACTTGCGCCCCTCACCAGCGATCCCAAGATTCCGGATGCGGATTACTATCTGGGCTTGGCCTTCGTCGCCTCCGGAGAGCCGGCCAAAGGCATTCAATGGTTGGAACATGCCGCGCGATCGAGGCCCCGGGATTATCATGCCCACTATCGCCTGGCGCGGGTCTATTCCAGCGCGGGCCGCAAGGCCGAAGCGGACCGTGAGTATGCACTCTATAACAAATACCGCAATGAGGACCGTGCTACGGAGGACCAAATGCGCGCCTGTAGCGCGGCGCTGGATGCCCGATCCGCAGACAGGATCGCGGAATCCTGTACCCATGCGGCAGACCCGAACGATCCGGAAAAGCTGGTGCTGCTCGCGCAACTATACGGCGACCATGGTTACTTCTCCGAGGCACTGGAGCCGCTGCGGCGGGCGGTCGAACTGGACCCGGGGTCATTCGATGCCTGGCACAATCTGGGGCTCAGCTATTTCCGGCTGAAGCGCTATCAGGACGCCCGGCTGCCGCTGGAGAAGGCCGTGGCCTTGCGGCCCGATATTTTCGACACGCTCAATTTGCTGGGAGCGACGCTTTACGTTCTGGGAGACGATAGAGCCGCTCTGCCCGTTCTCGATCGCGCCCACCAACTCCGTCCCGGCGACGCGCAACTTAAGGCGGCCCTCGATCAGCTTCGCAAGTCAAATTGAACTTTGTCCGGCAGGCCGGGGGCCAGAACCACAGCGCGCTTTCGCGGGCACAAAAAGCGCTCGGGTCCTTGGAAATCCGGGGTTTCAGGCCTTGCCCGTGATACAATCTTGGAAAGGTTCTGCGATGCATCACTTGGGGATGGCTCTGTCTGCCATAAGTGTTCTGTGTCTACCCTTCACCCTCCGTGCCCAGACGAATCCGTCTCCGCAACAGCTATTAAAAGAAGCTGTCACCCTTCACCAGCAGGGCCAGCTTGATGAAGCCATTCGCGACTACGAACTGTTTCTGGATATCTACCCCGACGCTCCCGAAGTGCGCTCGAATCTCGGCGCTGCCCTGGTGGCCGCCGGAAAGTACGGGCGAGCAATTGAAGAATACAAACTCGCGCTGCTCAAGAAATCCGATTGGAAGCTCGAGCTAAACCTGGCGCTGGCTTACTACAAGACGGATGACTTTGCCGATGCCATCCCTCGGCTCGAAGAAGTCCGCGCGGACCAAAAAGACAACCAGCAGGCACGCACTCTGCTGGCGGATTGCTACGTACACACCGCGCAGAATCAGAAAGCCATCGATCTGCTCTGGCCGCTTTTCGTCGCCAACCCGGATGACTTGGGTATTGATTATATTCTGGGCACAGCGCTGGCGCGCGACGGGCAGACCGGACTCGCCCGGCAGGTGATCAATCCGCTCATGCGGGGTCCCGACTCAGCGGAGATCCATTTGCTCCTCGGCACCGCTAAGTTCACGGCACGCGATTACCCCGGAGCACTGGCGGAATTACGTAAGGCCGCGGAGATGAATCCCGATCTGCCGGACGTGAATTCTTACTATGGGCAGGCGCTGTTTGCCAACGGATACACCGAGGAAAGCAGGGCGTCGTTTGAAAAGGAGTTGGCTCGCTATCCGAACGATTTTCAAGCCAACGTGCATATCGGCTTGCTGTTGCGGCAGGACGGCAGATTTGACCCTGCCTTGAAATCGTTCGAGCGCGCGCTCGCGGCGCGGCCCGGCGACCTGGCCGTGCGCTATCAGATCGCGCTGGTGAAGATGGCCCAGGGAAAGGACGTGGCGGCCCTCGACGACTTGGAGCAGATCGTCTCCGAATCTCCTAAGTTTCTGGAGGCGCATGTCAGTCTGTCGACCCTGTACTATCGGGCGAAGCGTAAAGCTGACGGCGACAAAGAGCGTGCGATCGTGCAACAAATCACTGCGGAACGGCAGGCTGAGCAGCCGGCGGCGCGCTTAAGCGACAGCGTCAAGCCGGATGCGCCGCGGACAAAGCAATGAACCTGGTTCTAAAGCCGGTGATGGCCGGTCTCACTTTGGCGGCCGCCCTGGTCTGGGCTGACGATCCCAAACCGCCTCAGACTCCCGCGGAGGTACGGCATATCCAGACGCAAGCCGAAGCGGCCCGCCAGCACAACCGCGTAGACGAGGCGATTGCGCTCTATAAAAAGGGAGTCGCCATCGCGCCTGGTTGGGAGGAGGGCTGGTGGGCTCTGGGGACACTCGATTACACCTTGTATCAATACAGTGAAGCTCGCGACGCGTTCCGCCGCCTGACGGCTTTGCAGCCGAACGCCGGCGCCGGGTGGGCTTTGCTCGGCCTTTCCGAATTCGAGATCAAACAATACGATCAGGCGCTGCAGCATTTGCATCGCGCCTCGGAGTTGCACACCGGTCAGGACCAGGCAATTGCAGACGACGCTAATTTCCACCTGGCACTGCTGCTGACCCGCGATCAGGAATACGAAGAGTCGATGAAGCTCCTGAGCTTGTTTGGCCAGCGCAATATGAACGACGCGAAGTTCGTCGAGGCTATGGGAATCGCGGCGCTGCGCAAGCCGCTGCTGCCCTCCGAGATGGTGCCAACTGACCGGCAGTTAGTCATGGATGTGGGCCGTGTTATGTACGATGCCGCCGCGCTGCGTACCACGGAGGCTGGCGCGGAATTCAAAATTCTGGTGGACAAGTATCCGGATACGCCCAATATCCATTACCTCTACGGCAGCTTCCTGATGTTCGTGGATGCCGACAACGCGCTTCGCGAGATGAAGAAGGAATTGGAGATTTCACCCGCCCACGTTCCGGCTATGGTGACCATCGCCAATGAATACATTCAGCGCAAGGATTATCAGGCCGCCCTGCCGTACGCGCAAAAGGCGGCGGAACTGGAACCGCAAAACTTTCCAGCCCACGCCGTCCTGGGCCGTGTCCTGGCGGAGAGCGGGATGGATGTTCCGCGCGGCATCCGCGAACTGGAGGAGGCCCGCAAGTTGGCTCCCGGCAGCCCCCAGGTGCGGATCGCGCTTTCCACAGCGTATGCCAAGGCCGACCGGAAAGAAGATGCCGCCCGCGAGCGCCGCGAGTTTCTAAAGCTGCGTCAGGAGGCCGACTCCGCCGAGTCGCAGAACCCAAAATGAGACGCGGTCCGAGCTTGCTGCTCTGTGCCTGCCTTTCCTTGTTGCGCGCCGCAGATGTATCCGAATCCGCCAAACCGGCCATCGACAGTTTCTCGCGCGGCGTTCGGGAATGCGTCCAGTGCCACCCGGCGCAAGCTAAGCCGCACCCGCAAACACCCATGGCTCACGCTGCCGAGACTAACGCCGAATGCAGTGTCTTGAACAGTCACCCGCTAATGAAGGTACGGCTGGGGCGCTATGATTATCGGATTGAACGGCGCAACGGCCTCAGCACTTATAGCGTCACCGATGGGGTCGATACGGTGACTTACCCCATCCGTTATGCTTTTGGCTTGGGTCAGGCTGGACAAACCTATATTCTCGAAAAAGATGGGGAATACTACGAGAGTTTCGTGAGTTACTACGAGGCGATCGATAGCCTGGACATCACCATTGGCGATCAACCTCTCCAGCCTTCCAGTTTGCGCGATGCGGCCGCACGCCGCATCGGTTCCCGCGAAATCGCCACGTGCTTCACCTGCCATACCAGCAACGGGGTGAGCGGGGGACATGTTTCGGAGAGCACGCTCTTGCCGGGCATAACCTGCGAAGCGTGCCACGGTCCCACCGCCGATCACCTGGCGGGATTGAAGAAAGGCGATCCGCAGTTATTCCGCATGAGGAAGCTCACCGGCATGACCGCCGAAGAGAGCGCTCAGTTCTGCGGCCAGTGCCATCGCACTTGGGAATATGTCGCCGAGCACGGTCCGCACGGCGTGGGTAACGTGCGGTTCCAGCCTTACCGGCTGACCAATAGCAAGTGCTTTGACGTGGATGATACGCGGATCAGTTGTACGGCCTGCCACGATCCACATCGCGTCGTCGACCGCGTTGCGTCTCACTATGATGCCAAGTGCCGGGCCTGCCACGGCGGCTCCGGCCAAGCGGCCAAGGCAGGCGCCAAGATTTGCAGTGTCAGCGCCAAGGACTGTTCGACATGCCATATGCCCAAGGTCGAACTGCCCGGTGCGCACCACAGTTTTACGGACCATAGGATCCGGATCGTTGCGAAGAACGAAGTCTTTCCGCAGTGATCCAAAGTGAAGGAGTGACTACCGTGAAGATTATGTCCAGTCTGAGTCTGGCAATTACGTTACTGGCGGCAGGTCTGGCCGCTCAAGCTCAATCGGCCGCGCCCGGCGCTACGGACCAGAACCCCACCTATCAAACGCGCGCGGAAGAAACCGTAATCGATGTGGTGGTGCGCGATAAGAAAGGGCACCTGGTGAAGGACCTCAAAGAAAGCGACTTCACGGTTATGGACAATGGCGCCCCCCGCCCCATCAAGTCCTTTCGCATGGTGGAAGGCACGGATGCCATCAACTCCAGCGGCGGCCGCATGCAACTCGACCCGCTGCGTCAACTCCGCCTGATCACCCTGGTCTTTCAGGGCGGTGATCAGAATGCCAAGAAACTGGCGCGGGATGCCGCCATGGAACTGATCAAGGGAGAACTCGCGCAGAACGTCTACATCTCCGTCTTCGCGATCGATCACAAACTGCAGGCCCTGCAACCCTTCACCAACGATCGCGAGTTGCTGCGGAAAGCCATCGCGCGCGCCACCGCGTCGGTGAATGACTACACCAATGATACGATTCAGGTGCGCAAGGATCTGGAGCAGATGCTCGGCCCGGCACAGGGCGGCGATACGAGTGACATCGGCCGCACCAACGCGCTTTCTGCCGCGGCCACCTCCGCCTCCGGACCCGGTGCCGGGGCCAATAACATGGGCGCCCAGGCGGCTATGGCCCAGTTGATGTTGACTATCCTGAAGAACTCGCAAGGGGATGCGGGCAGTGACTGGTCGCGAGCTTCTGTCTTTCCCCTACTCGACTTGGTCAAGGAGCAATACCGGTTACCTGGCCGCAAGACGGTTCTCTACTTCTCCGGCGGATTTCCTATCACGCAGGACACGGAAGATCCTTTCAAGCAGATTATCAGCATCTGCAACCGCTCCAACGTCAGTTTCTACAGCGTCGACATCAACGGACTGACTACCTGGAGCACCGCCGGCAACGCCAACGCAGCCCTGAACGACGCCTCCTCGGCGTCCATGAGTCATGTGACCAGCAGCAACAACAGCATTTCCACCATGGACGCCCAAGGCGCCGATGCTGCATTGGATGCCGGCAAGAAGGACACACAGCTCACCCTGAAAATGCTGGCCGAGCAGACCGGCGGCGTGCTGATCGCCAACACCAATGACTTCAGAACGCCTATCCGCAGAATCAGTGAGGACGTGCAGAGTTATTACGAGATCACCTATGATCCGCAGATTCAGAAGTACGACGGCGCCTTCCGCAAGGTATTGGTAAAAACCGACGTTGCCGACCTCAGGGTGCAGTCGCGCGCCGGATACTTCGCCCTGCCTCCCAATATGACGCAGGGTTCGCAACTGCTCGCGTCATACGAAGTGCCCCTGCTGCAGGCGTTAGACACACAACCGCTCAAACATGACTTCCGTTTCGAGTCGGAAGCCATGCACTTCCGCGCGGCCACGGGCGGCATTTGCGATGTGGTCGTCGATGTGCCCGTCGGTGGCCTGACGTTCGAAGAAAACAAGCAGGCGGGCTACTTCGATGGCAAGCTGGCCTATGTGGCCATGGTGAAAGATGCGAATGGCCAGGTTGTAAAGAAACTGCGCCAGGAGATTCCTCTGCGGGTGACTCCCGACAAACTAGCTGCCTATAAGACTTCCAGTCACTTTATCTACGATGAAGACATCGCTCTGAACCCCGGCCGCTATACTTTGGAGACCGCCGTCATGGATATGCAATCGCAGAAGGTCAGCGCGCGCAAAACCAGCTTTGTTATCCCGCCGCCATCTGACGCGCTCGCCATGAGCACCGTCACTCTGGTCCGGAGCGTCAAGGCCAAGGATGCCAGCGCCAAAGCCGACGATCCCATGCTGGCAGCGGACAAAGTGATCTTGCCCATGATCAACCCGGTTTTGAAGAAATCCGATTATGACGCGCTCTCGTTTTATCTGACCATCTATCCCAACAAGAAAAGTGCTCTGAAGCCCACTTTGACGATGATCTTCAGTAAGGATGGCACGGTGCTCGGCAAGGCCAATCCCCCGCAACCCGGCGGCCCCGATGCGCAGGGGCGAATTCAGTATGTGACTTCCGCACCGGCCTCGGCTCTGCCCACTGGCAATTGGGATATCCGATTCATCGTGCAGCAAGGCGACGAAACGGCCGATGAGTCCGTCACATTCACACTTGAATAGAACCGCTGATCCCCCATGAAACGCGTCCTGGCATTTTGTCTCTTAGTCGCGGGTGTCGCGTCCTCACAGCCGAAGACCGCCATCCAGACTTCCGGAGAGGAGGTGTTGGTAGATGTCGTGGTGCGAGACAAGAAGGGACAGGCCATCAAGAACCTGGATCGGGATGCGTTTACTATCTTCGATCAGGGTGTACCGCGGCAGATCGCCTCGTTCCGTCTGATCAGGGGAACCGAGGCGGTGGTCACGCCGTCCAACGGCGCCGGCGCCACTCAGAAGCTCGACCCTTTCCGGCAGATCCGCCTGGTCACTCTGATCTTCGACCGCTTGAGTCAGGGCGAGCGTAGCGTTGTGCGGCAAGCGGCTCTGGACCTGCTAAAGGCCGGCTTCCCGCCGAACGTGTATATGTCGGTATTCACGCTCGGAAATCAATTACAGGCCATCCAGGCGTTCACCAATAGACGGGATCTGCTCACCGCGGCGGTCGAAAAGGCCACCAGCCGCCCCTCCAACGAGTTCGCCGGCGATAGCGAAGCGATGCGCTCCGAGGTGGAAAGGATCCTCGGCCCGAACGTGACGGGTAATCAGGACGCGATCACCCGTCTGGGTCAGTTCACCAACAATGTGACCGATGCATTCGGGGGGATGGAGGCCATCATGGCGCGGTCCATGGTCGAAATGATCTCGTTTTCCGAGCGGTCGGAAATGGCCTACGCCGGCCGTTCCACCATCTGGGCTCTGCTGGCGGCCGTCCGCGGCCAGTCACAACTGCCGGGCCGCAAAGCTTTGATCTACTTTTCGGAGGGCTTTGCCATCCCTCAAGGCGCCGAGGAGGAGTTCCGGGCCGTCATCAGCGCCGCGAACCGAAATAATGTTACTTTCTACCCGATTGACGCGCGCGGTTTGATATCGTCCAGCTCCGCGGGCGGGCAACTGCCGGGCGCGTCCACGGGAATGAACGCCAAAGCCACGGAAGGGCTTTCGGCGGCGGCGGCCGCGTCTGCCAATAATACCAACCTGGGCGCGTCCGGACTAGGTGGAATGGCCACTCCCAAGACCGAAATCATTCTCTCCGACGATTTGTATATCAACGCCAACCGCATGAACACCCAGGACACCCTGGCTATACTGGCGGATGAGACCGGCGGCTTTCTGACAGCCAACACCAATGACTTTCGCGCTCCGCTCAGGCGCGTCATGGAGGAACTCGACACTTACTACGAACTTACCTACATTCCGCACATCGATAACTACGATGGTAGATTCCGGCGCATCGATGTGAAGGTGAATAATAACGACCTGACCGTCCAGTCGCGGGCCGGCTATTTCGCTTTACCGCCCGACATGTTGAAGGCCTCCGGACTCAACTCGTACGAGGTACCCCTGCTGCGCACTCTTAGTGACAAGCCGTACAATCCGGCGCTGCCGTTTGAATCCGGCGCCATGCATTTCCGCGGCGAAGGCAATATGGAGACCTGCGGCGTTCTGGTTGATATGGCGCTGAACAACATCTCTCTGCGCGAAAAACGCAGTGGCGATTCACTCACCGGCGGGCTCGCCTATCTGGCGCTTATCAAGGATGTAAAAGGTACTGTAGTGAAGAAACTCGAAGGCGAGATGCCCGTCGATTTGACCCGCGAGCAGGTGCCGGCATTTAAGCAGGGCCGCTTTACCGACGTGGAATATGTCGATCTGCCTTCCGGTTATTACACGGTTGAAGTGGCGGTTCTCGATCGCGAGAGCGGACGATCCAGCGCCCGCCGCAGCGCGATCTTCATTCCTAAACGCACCGGCCACCTGGCCATGAGCAGCGTGGCGCTGATCCGGAAGTGGCGGCCCAAGGAGCCGGACGCGGATGCGGACGACCCCTTCGTGATCGGCGACAAGAGCGTGACACCTTCGCTGTTGCCGAGAATCAATAAGTCAGTCTCCAATGCTCTGCCCTTCTATGTGATCGTCTATCCGAGCAAACATACCACCGACGCGCCGCGGATCTCAGTGGAGTTCGACCGGGACGGCCAGATCAAGCGCGTGGCGGCTGTGACAATGGGCGCCCCCGATGCGCAGGGGCGCATCCAGTATGTGGCCACCGCGCCGATCGACCAATTCGATCCCGGCCATTATGCGGTGCGTTTTCTTGTCAGTCAGGGTACGGAGACCGCCGAGGAGGACCTGGCCATCAACCTCCAGCCATGAAAACGAACAGATGCCGATGAAGACACTAACTCTGGTTTGCTGGATGGCCGCGTGTGCGGGCGCACTCGGCCAGCAGTCGCCCCCCGCCGCTCCAAGCGAGGGTGTCACGATTCGATCTGGGACGCAGGAAGTATTGCTCGATCTAGTGGTGCGCGACAAGAGAGGTCAGCGCGTCACGGACCTTTCGCCGTCAGATCTGGAGATCTTCGACAATGGCATCCCGCGCCGGATTACCAGTTTCCGGCTGATCTCGGGCAATCAAGCCATCCTGAGCCCCGAAACCGCCGCGCCGCCCAAAGCCGCCGAAGCTACCAGCCTGCCTAAGCACCCGGTCGACACGGAGCGTCCTATCCGCCTGGTGACTCTCATTTTCAATCGCCTGGACTTGAACGCGCGCACCATCGCCCGCACCGCCGCGCTGGACTTGTTGAAGAACGAGTTCCCGCAAAACGTTTACATGGCCGTGCTGGTGTTAGGCGACTCACTCGAAGCCTTGCAGCCGTTCACCAACGACATCGGTAAGTTGCGTAAGGCCGTCGAGCGCGCCACCTCGGGCGCCTATACCGAATTCGCTTCCGATTCCATGCGTATCGAGCAGGAGATGCAGAATATCGTTGGCGCTCCGCAATCCGGAGAAAGCGTGGGAGAACAAACCCAAGGTCTGAGCGATGCCACAGGGGGTTCCGGCGGCAACGGTCCCAGCGGTGATCCGGGCGGCGCCGCCATGGCCCAGATGCTTTACAACATGCTGCTGATGTCCCGCACCGCCGATCTGGCACAAACCGGGCGCAGCGCCATTTGGGGCCTCATGGACGCGGTCAAGCAGCAGTATCGCTTGCCCGGCCGCAAATCCGTTCTGTTCTTCTCGCCGGGTTTCGGTATTCCGCAAGGCATGGAAGACCCCTGGCGGGAGCTGATCTCCATCGCCAACCGGTTCAATGTGACCTTTTATTCGATCGATGCGCGCGGCCTGAACACCACGGCCCAGAATCAGGAAGCTGTCTCCGAGTTGCATGATGCGGCCGGCGCTTCCCGCGCCAATTTCCGCCGGATGAACGGGATTGTGACTCCAGCCATGGCCCAGGCCATGGATACCGCCATTAATAGCGGTAAGGCGAACACTCAGGACACTCTGGCTGACTTGGCCCAGTCGACGGGCGGCTTCCTGATCGCCAATACCAATGATTTTCATGATCAGTTGAAAAGAGTAAGTGAAGATATCGAGACTTACTTCGAGGTCACCTACAATCCGCACATCGAACACTACGATGGAGTATTCCACAAGATTGAAGTACGTACTCTTCGCGCCGGTCTCCATATTCAGGCGCGTTCCGGTTACTACGCTTTGCCCCCGTCTACCCGGGATGGCGAAGTGATCCTGGCTCCCTACGAGCTGACGCTCATCGAGGCATTAAGCGCCCGTCCCCTGCCGCGTCAGTTCGGCTTTCAGTCCGCTGGCATGCACTTTCGCGGAACCGGCCGCGATCCGGAGGCCAGCGTGGTGTTGGATGTACCGCTCGGCAATCTGACCGTCCAGCAGTCCGCTCCGGATGCTCCCTATGAAGGCGGCTTGGCCTATCTTGCGCTGGTGCGTAACGCCTCTGGGGAGGTCGTGCACAGGTTCCGCGGAGAAGTGCCCTTGGCGGCTGCCCCCGGGCAGCTCAATGCCTTCAAAGATAGTCACTTTATTTACCACGAGGATTTGTCGTTGGTGCCCGGCCGCTATATCCTGGAGGCCGCTGTATTGGACAAGGCCGGTTCCAGGACCAGCGCCCGTAAGTCCGTGTTCATCGTCCCCCCGCAAGGACCGGCTTTGGGCATGAGCAGCGTCGCACTTATCCGGAACATTCATGATATGGGGCCGGCCACATTGGTTCAGGATCCTTTCGCCATGTCCGGTAAGGAGATGACACCCGCCATTAACCCTTCGCTTAATAAGAGTGCGACAAATAGCTTATCCTTTTATCTCGTGATCTATCCGAACCAGGCGGAGGCCGCTAAAGCGCAACTCTCGATGCAGTTCAGCCGGGAGGGAGAGCCGTTCGGTCAGGGATCACCGGCTTTGCCCGATCCGGACGCATCCGGACGCATCCAGTACATTGCCACCGCCCCAACGGAAAAGATGCAGCCGGGTAATTACCAGGTTGTCTTTGTCGTCCGGCAAGGGGCGCAAGCGGTACAAGAGTCAACCACTTTCACTCTGGAATGAATGGCTCAGTGAGACTCACGCGTAGAGAATGGCTTTGGTTGACGGCCGGCGCCGCCTCGCGCGTGGCCGCCTCCCCCATCGGGACCGCGCCGCCCTTGTTTCTGGAGGTCCCGCCCAAATCGAGCGGCATCACCTTCGTTCACGATGCCGCCATGTCTCCGCGCCGTCATTTGCCCGAAACCATGGGGGCGGGCGTGGCATTCATCGACTACGATAACGACGGATGGATGGACTTGTATCTGGTCAACTCCGGCCGGTGCGATTTCTATACTCCCTCCAAGCACGTATGTAATGCCCTGTACAAAAACAATCGCGATGGCACGTTCACGGATGTGACGGAGAAGGCCGGCGTGGCCGGCGGCACCTTCGGCATGGGTGTAGCGGTAGGAGATTTTGACAACGATGGATGGCCGGACATGTTCGTCACGTCCTACGGAAAGTGCATCCTTTATCAAAACAACCGTGATGGGACATTCCGCGATGTGACGGAGAAGGCCGGCCTGGCAACTCCCGGCTGGACCACCAGCGCCGTGTGGTTCGATTATGACGGCGACGGCCAGCTGGACCTCTTTGTATGCAGCTTCGTGGACTACTCCGCAGCTCATCGCGTGGGATGCGGTAACAACGCTTTAGGAAAATACTACTATTGCATTCCAAAGGTATTCATTCCTACCCACAGCTTTCTGTATCATAACAACGGCGACGGTACCTTCACCGACGTGTCTAAGAGCAGTATCATTGGCAAACGCCAGGGTAAAGGCCTCGGTGTGGTGGCGACCGATATCAACAACGACGGCCGCATGGATCTGTTCGTGGCCAACGATACCGTGCAGGATTACTTATATGTGAATCGCGGACCCGGTCCGGATGGGGCTTGGAAGTGGGATGAGATCGCGCTCGATGCCAGCGTGGCCTTCAGCGAGAATGGCAAGGCGCGTTCCGGAATGGGCGTCGACGCGGCTGACGTCTACAATCGCGGCTGGCAGGATTTGTTTGTGGCCAATGTGGATCAGGAGATGTTCTCCCTTTACCAGAACAACAAAGACGAAACGTTTCAGGATATCTCCGCTCTGCAGGGTATCGCCCAAGCCACACGGCTGCTCAGTGGTTGGGGAGTCAAGTTCTTCGATTTCGATAATGATGGCAGCCTGGACTTGATTCTAGCCAATGGCCATCCCGACGACATGATCGCGGAATATTCGCTGAACGTGAAATGGAAGGAGCCTTTGCTGCTCTTCCGCCAGGAAGAGGATGGCAAATTGCACAACGTCAGCGCACAGGGCGGGACCGCCTTTAAGCGCGCCTTCAACGCACGCGGCCTGGCCGTCGGGGACTTTGATAATGACGGCGCGCTCGACGTGGTTGTAAGCATCAACGGCGATGCGCCTCTGCTCCTCAAGAACAATACCACGAAGGTCAATAACTGGCTGGGCATCCAATTAGAAGGCGTGACCTCCAATCGCGATGGCATCGGCGCGAAGATTTATTGGAGCGCGGCGGGCAAGCGGCGTTGCCGGCTCAAGAATAGCGGAGGTAGTTATCTTTCCTCACATGACCCGCGCCAGGTTCTAGGGATCGGCAGCGCCGGGAAGATCGATGAACTGGAGATTCATTGGCCGGGGCCCAGTAAGCAGGTGGACAAGCTCACTAACCCGCCAATCAACCAATATATCCGCGTGGTAGAGGGAAAGGGCATCGCAAGCTAATGCCCAGCCGTCTTTCACGACGAAGCTTTCTGGCCGCGGCTGCCGGCTCCGGGTTAGCACACAGAGCGATCGCCGCGCGTGCGTCCGCTTCTTCGATCTTCGAAGAGGTGTCCGCGGAAAAGAGCGGCATCCGCTGGGTCCATGACAATGCCATGTCCCCGGGTCATTACCTACCCGAGACCATGGGCCCAGGCTGCGCTTTCCTGGATTACGACAATGATGGCTGGATGGATATCTATCTGGTCAACAGTGGCGCGTGTGATTTCTACAAGCCCAAAAAAGGGATTTGCAATGCCCTGTACAAGAACAATCGCGATGGAACATTTACCGATGTTACCGAAAAGGCCGGTGTAGCCGGCGGCACGTTCGGCATGGGTGTAGCGGTAGGCGACTATGATAACGACGGTCTGCCGGATTTATTCGTCACAGCTTACGGGCGCCCCACCCTGTATCACAACAATGGCCGCGGCGCCTTTGAAGACGTCACCGAAAAGGCCGGCTTGGCGGCCCCCGGCTGGACCACTAGTGCCGTCTGGTTCGATTATGACAACGACGGACGCCTCGATCTGTTCGTGTGCAGCTTCGTCGACTACGGAACCAAGCAGCACTTTTCCTGCGGCGACAACCAACTGGGCCGCCATTACTATTGCATTCCGCGGGTCTTCAGGCCTACGCACAGTTTCCTGTATCACAATAACGGCGACGGAACTTTCACTGAAGTGAGCCACGGGACCGACATCGAACGGGCGCTGGGAAAGGGCTTGGGTGTGGTGGCCACCGACGTCAATAACGATGGCCGGATGGATCTGTTTGTTGCGAACGACACGGTTCAGAATTTCCTGTTCATGAACCGCGGCAACGGCAAATGGGAAGAGATCGCCATACCCGCCGAGGTCGGCTTCAGCGACAGCGGGCAGGCACGTTCCGGCATGGGCGTAGACGCCGCCGACTTCGACGGCGACGGGTGGGAGGATCTATTCGTCGCCAACGTGGACCACGAGATGTTCTCCTTGTACCGGAACAAGCACGACGAAACCTTCATCGATGTAGCTCGCGCCAACAGCGTCGCGCAAGCTACCGGCCTGCTCAGCGGTTGGGGACTCAAGTTCTTCGATTACGATAATGACGGCGTGGTGGATCTGATCCTGTCTAACGGCCACCCCGACGACATGATCGAGTTGTATTCTCCCATGGTGAAATACAAGGAGCCGCTGCTTCTTTTTCATAACGACGGCGGCAAGTTGCGCAATGTCAGTACGGACGCCGGTCCGGCGTTCTCCCGGATGTTTTCCGCGCGCGGATTGGCGGCCGGCGACTACGACAACGACGGCCGCCTGGATGTGCTGATCGGCAACAATGGTGGCCCTCCCCTGCTGCTACACAACGCCGCAGGCTCCGGCAACCATTGGCTGGGTCTGAAGTTGATTGGCACACGCGCCAACCGGGACGCCATCGGCGCGCGCATCACATGGTCAGCCGGAGGCGTTCAGCGGTCCCGTTTGAAGAACGCCGGTGGCAGCTACCTTTCGTGCAGCGATCCGCGCGAGGTCTTGGGGCTGGGGACGGCTGCCAAGGTTGACTCGCTCGAAATTCGCTGGCCTGCTCCCAGCCAGCGCGTGGATCGCTATACGGACCTGCCCGTGGACCGGTACATCGAAATCAAGGAAGGCTAATTCGGCCGGAACTTCCATTTGAAAAGAACAACGCACCTGGATTCGGAGTGAGGTCTACGCCGAGCACTCGGACGCTAATGTCCTGAAGATAGAAACGCCTAAGGTAGCGATGCTATGGACGCAAGATGATGAACCCGGCATGCCAGTCTCGTATAAAGTTCGACAGCCGCCCCGCCGATGGAATCCGTATGAACGTCACAGGTATCGAGTGGCGTGGGCAAGATCCGAACGATGGCCGGTTTGCGGCGGGCAAACGGCTGCGGCGTCCTGCGAAGCATGAGGAAGCCGAAGAAGAAGACGTCGTAGAAATCCACGCCGAAGACGAAGACGAAACGGCCGACGGCCTTGACCAGGTAACCGAAGTCTAGTTGGGCGGTCGCCGCGCCGCACAATTAATTCCGACTGTAGTTTCAATTACTTCCAGCCGTGCCCCAACCTGCCTCGAAAGGCTCCGTGTGATCGTGTAAGCAAGGAAGGGCGCTGCGCTCACTTAGCGGGCGTCCTGAAGAGGAGTGCTCGGGCGGCGCTCCTCCCGTCGGCAGCCGGGCTTCCGGTCCGGCTGATGGCGATCCGGCTCCGGAGCCCTTAAGTAAGGCTTGCCGGGCAATTGCGACGGTTGTCCGGACGGAGCTGTGGGCGGAGGCGGGCGGGCCTTCGTTCGCGCCCGGATCGCCGCGCCTGGCCTTCCTTCAGCCATTTAAGGAGGGCCGGGCCGCGACGGTTCACCTACTTCAGTTTCGCCAGCCAATGCGCCGCATCGGCGAAATAAGCGTCATCCACCTTATCTAATACTTCGACACGGCCCATGCTGATAGATGCGTTCTGCTCTTTGTCGGTGTGATCGCTCGCCAGCTTTACTCCCCCCGTGGTCACATACTGCCAATCCCACAAGCTCTTGGCCGGCGCGCCTAATACTTCACACTTTTCCAGCAGGTGCGACTTAGTCGAGACATAGGCGTTGTAACGTCCGGCGGCGCCGGCGGCGCGCTGCACGGTAACCTCCACTAAATCGAATAACTGTCCCCCGATGGTTTTCTGGCCCACATACTTAAGGCTCACATTCGGATCAAGCCACATCCAGGGAAGTGCGAGCCATTCGATGTCAGTTGAATAAGTGCGGTAAGAGCCCTGGAGCGCGGCTGCGGCCGCGCTACCTTCCAGCTTTCTCCCGCTGACATAGGCGACGCCCTGGTGATTGGTGACATTGAAGAGCACCACGCCCGGATCGCCGTTGCCGGCTTTGTCTTCCAGGCGGTAGCGGCCAGTGCGCTTGTCCCACAGGTGGGAGCGGGTGATGCTCTCCTCGCCGCGGATCTTCACGATAAAATCGAAGCGCACAAAGTGGGCCTGCTGCCAGGCCGCTTCGCCTCCCATGGCCTGCATCATCCGCTTGGCAATCTCGACCGCCTTTGACGCGGGCGGCTCGGCAGCGCGCACCGCACACATCACGGCGCTGAGCGCCAGCAGGGCTACAACCGTTCTTCTCATCTCCACTCCATTGTCAAACACTGATGCAGGCTTTCGCCAGGATGCCGCCGTCGCAGACCAGGTGCGAGCCGGTGACGTACGACGACTCATCCGACAAAAGCCAGACGACCGCACGGGCCGGCTCGTCGGGCGTGGCCAGGCGGCCGAGCGGCACTTCCGCGCACACGCGGCGGCGCATCTCGGGCATCTGCTGCGGTGAGACGTTGGCCCACATCAGGCGCGTCTCGGTCGCGCCGGGCACCACGGCATTGACGCGGATGCCGAAGCGCGCGTAGTCGATCGCCATGCAGCGCACCAGCGCGGAGATGCCGCCTTTCGATGCGCTGTAGGCTCCCGCGGCTCCGGCGGCGAAAGCGACGGTCGCGCCGGGCGATGAGGTGCACACGATCGATCCGGCAGCGCCGGTGCGCAACAGATCCTGCACGGTGTACTTGCAGGTGAGATAAATGCCGGTCAAGTTGGTCTCGAGCACGCGCTGCCAGGTTTCGAGCGGCAGTTCGTGGAGGAAGCCCCCAGCGTCCAGGCCGGCATTGGCGAACGCGCCGTAGAGCGGGCCGAGATCGCGCACCGTGCGGGCGACCGCTTCGGCCACATCCGGCTCGCGGCGCACGTCGCACGCAATGCCCAGAGCGGCCGGCGCACCCCCGGCGAGCGCCTCGTCAGCCGCGTCGCGGGCGGCCGCGCCATCGATATCCAGGATAGCGACTCGATCGCCCCGCCGGGCGCACTGTAACGCGACGGCCCGGCCGATGCCCGCGCCGCCGCCAGTTACCACGATGGTCCTCATCGAGTCAGGTCCCGCAGCGTTTCCGCGATTTGTTGATTGTGTCTCATGTTGTGCAAAGGAATATAAAGCAGCCACTGCAGAGCATTCAGCGCGCCGAAGACCGGAAACGGATGTGGGGCGGTGCGGTCTTTGAGCGGCCGGTCAATCTCCGCAACGAACTTCACCGTCGCGGCGCGCAGTTGCCGGAAATGTGCCACGGTTTCCGCGCAGGTCCAGCCGCGGCGCGGGACCAGCAGATCGGGCGCGGCGGCTTTGAGCCGGCGATTCGGCAGCACCTGTTCGATGAACTGCGTCTTGCGTAGGTTGGCCTGCTCCCACTCCGTTTCCGGCGCGGCGGCCAGTGCCTGCATGGCCATGGTGAAGACGGCTTTCTCGCCCACCACGATGTGTTCGGCAATCTGCTGCACGGACCAGCGATCCAGTGCCGGAAGCGCGGTCCACTGCGTTTCAGTCAAATCCGCCATCAGGCGTAGAAACTCCGCTTCGGAGTCACGGAGTAGACCGATCAGGCGTGCGCGCTCTTCCGCGGTGATGCCCGCGTCGGCTGTGGTCATGGATGATCTGGGTTTAGTCTATCAGACTTGCTGAAGGTGACCGTCGAACGCACGCCGTTCCGGGATTTCTGCTCGAAGACACCGCCCAGTTGCGCGGTCAGGATTTGAACGATCCGCATGCCGAGCGATCCGCTGCGCCGCGTTATGCCACCCGCCGGCAGCCCTACGCCGTCATCGGCCACCGTCAGGGTGACCGTTCCGGCATCGCCATTACGCAGTGCAACCAGGATTTCGCCGCCGCGGCCCGGAGGAAAGGCGTACTTGAGAGAATTGGTGATCAGTTCGTTCAGGATGAGCCCGCAGGGGATCATCCGGTCCATCGTCAGGCACACTGGTTCGGTGGCGAAGCGCAGGCGCACGTCCGCCGCCGGAGCAGCGAACGAATCCAGCAGGTCACGCGCCAGGCGCTGCGCGTATTCTCCGAAGTTGACCACATCCATGTCCTTGTCGCCATACATCTGTTCGTGGATGAGTGCCATGGAGTGCACGCGGCGTTGCGCATCGCTCAATGCCTGGCGAGCAGCCACATCCGGCAAACCCTCGGCCTGCATGTGCAGCAGGCTGGAAATGGTCTGTAGGTTGTTCTTGACGCGATGATGCACCTCACGGAGCAGCACGTCCTTGCCGGCCAGGGCCTTCGATAGCTCCATTTCGATGGCCTTCTGTTCCGTGATGTCAACCGAGACGCCTCCCAACAGAGGATGCCCGGCCGCATCGTGGAACAGAAAACGGAACGCGAGCATCTGGCGGACCCGCCCGTCCACTGTGATCTCTTCCACTGCTTGATTGGGCGAGCCAGCGGGGATGCGCATGTCCCCCTGGCGCAGTTGCGCAGCGGTTTCGCGATCCGATTCATGATTCACGTACAACAAACGGCCGGATTCGTCCTGGATGAATGCCACCGCCGGAAGGTGGCGCATGAAGGCCTCGAAGCGCGCTTCGCTGGCCGCCAGAGCGCGCTCGGTGCGGCGCTTCTCCTCCTGCAGTTTGCCTTCGAACAGAGCGTGTTTCACCGCGGTAGCCAAGCGGCCAAGCCGGTCCTTCAAGAGATAATCCGACGCGCCCTGCCGCATCATAGCGACCGCCGAATCTTCTCCTATGGTGCCAGACACCACGATGAAAGGAATCGAGAGGCCGCGCTCATCAAGGAGTTCCAGAGCGCGGCGGGCATCCAGCATGGGCATCGTGTAATCGGAAAGAATCACGTCGGGCGGGGGCGTGAGCTGCGCGAGGAAATCCGGCTCGGTCTCGACGCGCCGCCAGTCGGGATCGAAACCGCCGCGGCGCAGTTCATGCACCATCAGTTCGGCGTCTTCGGGGCGGTCTTCAAGGATCAGCAGGCGGACGGGCTGTAGCGAATCTCGGTTCATCTTAGTGAGCCGCATGTTCAGACGTGAGAACGGCACGCACGGCTTCCGCGAATTGCGCGAAGTCGACCGGCTTCACAACGTACCGGTCGGCCCCCAGCTCCGCAGCGGCTTTCAGATCGCGATCCTCCCACGACGAACTAAAAACGACCACCGGAATGCAGTGCGTGCGGGGATCGGCCTTGAGCCGCCGCAGAACTTCCAGGCCATCAATCTTGGGCAGTTTCAGATCGAGCAGCACCATCCTCGGGGGATTGGCAGCGTCGCGGGCAGCATAGTCGCCGGTGCAAAAGACGAAGTCGAGCGCTTCCGCGCCATCATGCACTACGTACACACGCTCGGCGAGGTTGTTCCGTTCGAGCACGTGCATGGTCAGCTCCGCATCGCTGGGATTATCTTCCACCAGCAAGATATCCACAGGATCGTTCATCGATCCGCCTCCAGTGTGAAATAAAAGGTTGCTCCATGGTCCAACTCCGACTCCGCCCAGACGCGGCCGCCATGGCGGTGGACGATCCTCTGCACCGTAGCCAGGCCAATGCCGGTACCCTGATATTCCTCGGCGCGATGCAGGCGCTGAAATACGCCGAACAATTTGTGGATATAGCGCATATCGAAGCCCACGCCGTTGTCGCGCACGTAATATGTTGGACCGCTCCCGTTTTCAGGCGCGAGGGCGCCGATTTCGATCCGGGGCACCGCCCGCTTACTACTGTATTTGATGGCATTTGAGAGCAGATTGACGAACACCTGCTTCAACAGGGTGCGATCTCCCCGGCAGGGCGGCAGATCGCCGAGCACCACTTCGGCCTGCGGCGGCGTTTCCGGACGCAGCTCCGCGAGCGCCAGATCTACCAGTGCCGCAGGGGTGACCGTCTGCTTTTCGAGCGGCTGCCGGCTGAGCCGCGCGAAAGTCAGCAGATCATCGATCAACTCACCCATCTGTAGGGCATTAGCGCGTACGACTTCAAGATAATGTTGAGCTGTTGGATCAAGTTGCGGCGCATATTCGTCCATGAGGATACGAGAAAAGCCGTGAATGGCCCGCAACGGCGCTCGCAGATCGTGCGAGACCGAATAGGCGAACGCCTCCAGCTCCTGATTGGCCGCTTGCAACTGGGCGGTGCGTTCCTCGACGCGCTCTTCCAATTCGGCATTGATGGTCCGGGCTTCGTCCTCCGCCCGTTGGCGGGCGCGCTCCTCGCTGTCGCGTTCCAGACGCGATTTCAAGACCGGCGCAATATCCCGCGCCAGCCGTTCGAGTGTTTGTTTATCTTGTTCCGTGTAATCGATTGTTTTACCAGCAACAGCGAACAGGCCGATAACCTCCTTCTGGAACAGAATCGGGGCTACCATGCTACGGTCACGACCAGAGGTGTATATCGGCCGCTTCTCCACCAGAGCGCGTCCCCAAGGACCGTTCCATTGCGCGCGCGGCAGCCGGATCGTCTCGCCGGCCACCGGCCTTTCGCCCCAGGTCCAGATCGGAAATACCAGGGCGCCCTCTTCATCGATATATCCGAAAACGCCTTGCTCGCTTTCCATATGGCACAGAATGGCGTCGAGCACCGCGGCGAAAATCTCGTGCTCGGACAACGTCAGAAAGATGGTCGCGAAGCGGGTCTTCAGTTCCAGCTCGCGCTGCGATTGGCGCGCTTCTTCCTCGGCCCGTTTACGATCCGTAATGTCCAAACAAGAGCCGACCCACTCCCGGATATGGCCGGCCTGGTCGAACACCGGCACGCCGCGCACGGCCATGTCCCGGAATTCTCCGTCGTGCCGGCGAATGCGGTATTCCGTTTCGTAAACGATGCGGTGTTCGACCGCGTGCTCCCAGACTCGCAAAAGGCTCTCGCGATCGCCGGGATCGATGGCGTCCAGCCAGCCCCGCCCGGCGATCTCCGCCGGGGTCTGGCCCGTGAAAGCGCGCCAGGTGGGCCAGTCGTCCGCCGCTTCGCCGTGCTCATTTTTGGTCCAGACAATCTGTGCGCTCGCCAGCGCCAGCGATCGGTAGCGTTCCTCGCTGAGTTGCAGTGCATTTTCAAGCGCGGCCTGGCGGGCCACATCCAGGGCCATCGCCGACGCGCCCACCACCCGGTGCTCGGCGTCGCGCACCGGCGAGACCGTGATGGAGACGTCCACCAGCGTACCGTCTTTCCGCCGCCGACGGGTGCAATAATTGCGGATGATTTCGCCTCGCGCGACGCGCGCCAGAATGCCGGCGATTTCTCCCTGGTGCTCGGCGGACTCTATCAGCGCCACACCGCGGCCAATCGTTTCCGCGGCGGTGTAGCCATACAGGCGCTCCGCGCCGGGATTCCAGATTTCGATGATTCCGTCCAGACGCGCGCCGATGATGGCATCGTCCGAACAATCTACGATGGCGGTGAGGTAGGCGAGGTCGGTGCCCATAGGCCTGCGGCTGGTTTCAGGCAGACAGCAGCGCGCGCACCCGGCCCAGGAGCTGGGCCGCGGAGAAGGGCTTCGGCAGGTAATTCCCACCCAACTGTTCGTTGGTAAGACCCGAAACAAACAGCACCTTCATCTCGGGGCGATGGCGTGCCAGACGATGCGCCAACTGCGGACCGCTGATGCCAGGCATCATCACATCGGTGACCAGAATGTGGATGGGCTCGCCATAACGCTCTGCGATCACCTCGGCTTCTTCGCCATCGCAAGCCTCCAGCAGTTGATATCCCTCGCGTTCGAAATGCTGGTGCATCATGCGGCGGACGTTGTCCTCGTCCTCAACCAGCAGGACGGTGGGGGTGGCGTCTCCGGCGACGGCCATGCTCTGGCTGCGGTCCAGATCTCGGAGGGTCTGGAAGCCCGCCAGCCGGGGCAGCAGAATGTCGAACGAGGTGCCTTCTCCGAGTTGGCTGCGGGCGGTGATCGATCCACCGCTCTGCACGATAATACTGTGCGCCATCGACAGCCCGAGTCCCGTGCCGATCCCCGGTTTCTTGGTGGTGAAGAATGGCTCGAAGATGCGCGCCAGCGTAGCTTTTTCCATACCCTGCCCGGAGTCGGAAACCAGGATTCGCACATACGGACCCGGCCGGACCAGCGCCGCTTCCGGGCTGCCCGCCACCACATCCGTGTGCGATGTTTCAATGCGCAACTCCCCGCCGTGCGGCATCGCGTCGCGCGCGTTCAGCGCCAGGTTTAGCAACACCTGCTTGAGTTGGCCACGATCGGCCCGGGCCCGGTCGCGCTTTGATCCCAGAGCCGTGACCAGCGTGCGCATCTTGCCTAAGGCACAGGTAATTGCGGGCTGCATCTCAACAACTACTTCATCTATGTTCAACGGCTCTGGCCGAACCGTCTCGCGCCGGCTGAGGGTTAGTAACTGGCGCGTGATGGAGGTAGCCAGAGAGCCCGCATGGCGGATTTCGAGTGCCCGGTCGCGCGCCCCATTGGCCAAGCTTTCGCACAGCTCTTCAGCGCATCCCAGAATCACGGTGAGCTGATTGTTGAAGTCGTGCGCCAATCCGGCCGCCAGGTTGGCGATGGCTTCCATGCGCTGCGACTGCATGATGCGGCTCTCCAGATCACGCCGGCCGCTGATGTCGCGCAGCGCCAGGATGGCGCCCAGTTTCTCGTCCGCGCGGTTTTCGAAAGCCGCAATCTCGACCGTGGTAGTGACCCCGTCGCGAGACCTGAGCTTGAATCCGCGCTGCGGGCCTGCCGGGGAAAGCGGCTGGCCGGCCACCACATCGAGGATGGGGTTCTCAGCAGGCGCGCCCGTGGCCTCGTCGCGCAAGTCCAAGACATCCATGAGCAGGCGCCCGTGCGCTTCCTTGCCTTGCCAGCCGGTGAGCTGCTCGGCGACGGGGTTCATAAAAACGATCTCGCCCTCGGTGTTGGTAGCGATCACCCCTTCGCCGATGCTGCGCAAAGTGGCCGCGAGCCACGCTTCGCTGGTGCGCACCCGGCGCTCCATTTCGTGCTTGTGTAGCGAGATCTGCACCGTGCTACGCAGTTCCGAATCGCGGATCGGCTTCAGAATGTAGCCAAACGGCTCGGTGCGTGTGGCCCGGTTGATGGTCTCCTCGTCGGCGTGCGCCGTAATGTAGACGACTGGAGCCTCCAGTTCGCTCTTGAGGGCCTGGGCCGTAGCGATGCCGTCCATATCGCCCTTGAGCCGGATATCCATCAACACCAGGTCGAACGGGGTGGACCGCGCAAATCGGATGGCTTCTTCTCCACTGCGCGCGATGGCCGGCACGCGGTACCCCAGCCGTTCCAGCCGGCTTTGGATATCGGCGGCGATAATTCCTTCATCTTCAACAACCAGGATCTGCTTATGGGGTTCCAGGTTCGGCTGCATGAGGCGTATTCCGTCTGGCATATTGAGTGCGCCGAGCTGGCCAACCCTCTCAACGGTTTTATCGGTGGATTCCGCTGGTGTATACTGGCTCCTGCCGAAGGAGGGGGTACCTGGATGTTTTCTCTACGAACCGCTGTTTCCGGAGCGCTGCTGCTGGCTGGCATGGCTGTCGCGCAGACCAAGACGCTGGAATGGATCGAGCCGTCACTGGTTGGACTGCCGCCGGCGCGAACCTCCGCCGCGATGGTCTATGACCCTGCCATGGGCGCAACATTACTCTACGGCGGCAATACCTACAACGCTCTCTATGGGGACACCTGGGCGTTTTCCAAAACCTCGGGATGGACGCAGCTCGCGCCGCCAGTTTCGCCGCCACCCCTGCAGGGCGCATCGGTGGCATACGATCCGACGACGGAAACTATTGTGCTCTTTGGCGGCGGCCTCACTCACATTGGCCAGAACGGTCCCGACAACTCGAACCAAACGTGGACCTGGGACGGAGTCACATGGACTCAGCAGTTTCCTCCGGTCTCACCCGCACCCCGTGGCTGGAATGCTCCCAATGGAATGGTCTTCGATGCGCATCTCGGCAAGGTGGTGATGTTCGGCGGAGGCGGCGATCAGTTCGTCAGCTTGAACGACACTTGGGAATGGGACGGAACCGCAAAAACCTGGACGCAGCAGTTCCCCGCCAACAGTCCTTCGCCGCGCGCGGCGACCCTGGCCTACGATGAGACCACGAGTCAAGTCATGCTCTTCGGCGGCAATACGAACGGCGTCGACTACAACGACACCTGGACCTACGATGGCGTGAATTGGACGCAACAGCAGCCGGCAACGTCGCCGGAAGCGCGAACGGACAATGGCCTAGCGTTCGATCCGATCCTCAAGAGAGTGGTGCTCTACGGCGGTTTGGCCGGTGCTTGCGAAGATTGCGGGCAAGGCCGCCTGAATGACACCTGGCTATGGAACGGACAAAACTGGGCCCAGGTGCAGACGTCTGCAAGTCCCCATCCCAGTTCCGGCGTATCCTGCGTTTTCGACGGAAGCACCAACACGATGCTGTTATTCGGCGGCTGGGTGAGCGACTATCAATTCACCAATGCTACCTGGCTCTTCGGGATTCTTTGACCATTCGGATGGTCCTGGACGATGACGCTGTCTGAAAAGGGAGAGGGAAAAATGTTTTTGATAGGAACGCGAACCGGGACGATCTTGCAGTCCATCGCCGCGGCGCTACTGTCGGCCGGCATGGCTGCGGCACAAACGCACAGGTTGGGATGGATCCAGCCCTCATTAGCCAGTCTGCCGCCGGCGCGAACCTCCGCCGCGATGGTCTACGATCCTGCCATGGGCGCAACATTACTCTACGGCGGCAATACCTACAACGCTCTCTATGGGGACACCTGGGCGTTCTCCAAAACCTCGGGATGGACGCAGCTCGCGCCGCCAGTTTCGCCGCCACCCCTGCAGGGCGCATCGATGGCATACGACCCGACGACGGAAACTATTGTGCTCTTTGGCGGCGGCCTCACTCACATTGGCCAGAACGGTCCCGACAACTCGAACCAAACGTGGACCTGGGACGGAGTCACGTGGACTCAGCAGTTTCCTCCGGTCTCACCCGCGCCCCGTGGCTGGAATGCTCCCAATGGAATGGTCTTCGATGCGCATCTCGGCAAGGTGGTGATGTTCGGCGGAGGCGGCGATCAGTTCGCCAGCTTGAACGACACTTGGGAATGGGACGGAACCGCAAAAACCTGGACGCAGCAGTTCCCCGCCAACAGTCCTTCGCCGCGCGCGGCGACCCTGGCCTACGATGAGACCACGAGTCAAGTCATGCTCTTCGGCGGCAATACGAACGGCGTCGACTACAACGACACCTGGACCTACGATGGCGTGAATTGGACGCAACAACAGCCGGTGACATCGCCGCAGGCGCGCGCAGACAATGGCCTGGCGTTCGATCCGATCCTCAAGAGAGTGGTGCTCTACGGAGGCTTGGCCGGTGCTTGCGAAGATTGCGGGCAAGGCCGGTTGAATGACACCTGGCTATGGAATGGGCAAAACTGGGTCCAGGTGCAAACTTCTGTAAGTCCCCATCCCAGCTCGGGAGTTTCTTTTACTTACGACGGATCCACAAAGGCGATGCTGCTATTCGGCGGCTGGATAAGTGACTCTCAGTTCACCAATGCTACCTGGCTCTTCGGGATTCTCTGAGCGCATCGCCCAGCAATCGCCAACCGCCGCCACGATCGCGTCCGTGAATTCCGCCGTACCCGCCGTGCCGCCGACATCGCGCGTCAGATGCCGGCCCTCGGCATAAACGCGCTCGACGGCGTGCTGCAGCTTTTCCGCCGCCGCCCGCTCGCCGATATGCGCCAGCATCAGCGCGGCCGATTGCATCAGCGCGGTGGGATTCGCCATGCCGCGGCCCGCGATGTCCGGCGCGGTCCCATGCACCGCTTCGAAAATTGCGTGCCGGTCGCCGATATTCGCGCCGGGAACGATCCCCAGCCCGCCGACCAGTCCGGCCGCCAGGTCCGAGACGATATCGCCGTAGAGGTTCGGCAGCACCAGCACATCGAACGTGTCCGGCCGCATCACCAGTTGCATGCAGGCGTTATCCACGATCAGCTCTGTGTAGGCAATCTCCGGGAAGCCGGCCGCCACTTCACGGCAGCATTTCAAAAACAGGCCGTCGCTCATCTTCATGATGTTGGCCTTGTGGATGGCGGTCACCTTGCAGCGGCTCTCGCGGCGCGCGTATTCGAAGGCCGCGCGCGCGATCTTCATCGACGCATTCCGGGTGATGATCTTCAGGCTCTCGACCACGTCCGGCACGACTTCGTGCTCCAGCCCCGAGTACAGGTCTTCGGTGTTCTCGCGGAAGATGGCCAGGTTCAGCGCCAGGTCGCTATAGCGGGTCTTCAAGCCGGGCAGCATGCGCACCGGGCGGAAATTCACGTACAGCCCCAGCTTCTTGCGCAGCGCTACGTTGATGCTCTGGTGGCCGCCACCGATCGGCGTGGCGGTCGGCCCTTTCAGCCCCACGCGCGTGACTTCGAGTGACGCAAACACGTCGTCGGGAAGTAACTGGCCGAGATCTTCCAGCGCCTTGGCTCCCGCCTCGACGCGCTCCCACTCGACGGCGGCGCCAGTGGCTTCCACCGCCCGCACTGTGGCCTCGGCAACTTCCGGTCCGATCCCGTCCCCCGGTATCAGGGTGATTTGGCGCCCCATTCTCGCTATTATAGCGACGGGAGCCCACATGATTCCCGATTGGCACGCGGAACGCGAGCGCATGGTGGAGCGCCAACTGCGCCGCCGCGGCATCCATAATCCCAGCGTGTTGAACGCGATGGCGATTGTTCCGCGGGAAGAATTCGTGCCCCGCGAATACCGCATTTCGAGTTACCAGGATGAGCCGCTGCCCATCGGCTACGGCCAGAGCATCTCGCAGCCGTATATGATCGCACTCATGGCGGAGAGCCTGGAACTGGCCGGCACAGAGACCGTGCTCGACGTCGGCGGCGGATGCGGCTATCATGCGGCCGTGCTCAGCCTTTTGGCCGCGCGCGTGATTTCGATCGAGATCATCCCCGGCTTGGCGAAGCTTGCCGAACAGAACCTGACGCGCACCGGCTTCGGTAGCAACGTGACCGTGGTGTGCGGCGATGGATCGGAAGGCTGGCCCGCGGCTGCGCCGTACACGGGCATCTCGGTCGCGGCCGGCGCGCCCGAAGTTCCCGAACCGCTGCTGGCCCAGCTCGCCGATCCCGGGCGGCTGGTGATTCCCGTGGGCGGCCGGCTCGATCAGGAGTTGCTCGTCATCACGAAGTCCGAAGGCAGGATGCGTGAACACGTGGCAACTTACTGCCGTTTTGTCCCGCTGCGCGGCGGCGGAGGCTGGCAATAAGCTAAATTGATCTTTCGCTATGACGAAATACTTCCGCCTGTTATTCTGCATTGCGTTCGCGGTAGGCGTCCGCGCACAATCGCCGATCGGCCTGTTCGAAGACCATGCCGACGTCGGCACGGTGCTGCATCCTGGCTCGGTCGCTTACGATCCCGCCGCCAGGACCTACACCGTCGCCGGCAGCGGCGAAAATATGTGGTTCGCGACCGATGCCTTCCAGTTCGTCTGGAAGAAAGTCTCGGGCGATGTGACTCTGACCGCCGATATTTCCTTCATCGGCGCCGGAGTGGAAGGGCATCGCAAAGCCGTGCTCATGATTCGCCAGAATCTGGATGCCGATTCGCCCTACGCCGATGTCGCGCGTCACGGCGAGGGCCTGACCTCGCTGCAGGCCCGCGATGAGAAGGGCGCCAACACCAGCGAGATCCAGTCCAACACGAAATCGCCCAGACGCGTGCGCATTGCCAAGCGCGGCGATTACTTCTATCTCTGGGTCGCCGGTCCGGGCGAGGATGTGCATTTTTCCGGAGGCTCGCTGCGCGTCGCCATGCACGATCCGTTTTACGTGGGCATCGGCGTCTGCTCGCACAATAAAGATGTGGTCGAGAAGGCCGTGTTCTCGAACGTGGAGCTCACTACCGGCAAGCCGGCCGGCCAGCCGAAGCTGTACAGCACGCTCGAGGTTGTGCCGCTATCGGGCGACCGCCGTGCCATCTACGTGACGCCTGGCCGCATCACATCGCCCGCCTGGACCAGCGACGGCACTGCGATCACGGTCGAGCGGGAGGGCCATTTGTTGCGGGTTCCGGCGGCAGGAGGCGAAGCGCAACTCCTCGACACCCCCGCCCCCGCGCAAAAAGGCGTAATGTTCTCCATCGCCGCGCTGCCCGACGATGGCTATCGCAACTTCAATCCGCAAGGGGCCCCCGACGGTCAAATCGCTTTCCTGTCGTGCGAGAAAGAGATCGCCGGCCCGGTCGACGATAAAGACATGATGCTGCGCGTGATTTCGCGCACAGACGGCAAACCGCATGTAGTCGCGAAGTTCATCGGCGGCCCCGGCACGCTCGGCCAATCCTCCTGGTCTCCCGATAGCCGCCGCCTTGCCTTCATCAGCTATCAGTGGATTCAGTAGCATGACGGCTGACGATATCCGCTTGCTCTACCAATACGACCGCTGGGCTAACAACCGGATGATTGATGCGGTATCGGCACTTACCGCGGAGCAGTACACTCGCGATCTCGGCGGCGCTTTCAGTTCGGTCCGGGATACGCGTTCTGGGATCGGATTGACGCCCTCTTCGGCGTCAGTACGTTTCCGGACGCCCACGCTGCACAGCTCAAGTGGGCGGAGGTACAAAAGGCGCAGATCGACTTCGTGAAGTCCCTGACTGACGAGTCTCTAAAAAAGACGATGCCCTTAAGGACCACTGCGTCGAGCCTGGCCAACTTGATGCAGCACTTAGTAAATCACTCCACTTACCACCGGGGCCAAATCGCGCTGATGCTGCGGCAGCTCGGCGCTACGCCGCCAGCCACTGACTTTGAGGAATTCCTGGCTCTCACTTCTTAGCGAACACGGCCACGTACTGGCTCCCTTTGATGTGCTCGTGTTCGGATAACAGGCGGAACCCGTTGCGCTCCACCTCGCGCACTAAGTCCGGTTCATCGAGGCGAATGTGTTGCACCGCGTTGCCCCCCGGCATGGCGTTCGGCCGCTTGTAATACTCCACAATGATCAGACGGCCATCCGGACGGAGCGCCTGCCCGAACGCCGCCAGCATCTTCTCGGGGTAGTTGTAATGATGATACGAATCGAGCGCCAGGATCACGTCGATGCTATCATCAGCCAGCCGCGGGTCCTTTTCCGTGCCCTGCACGAAGGTCACGTTGGTGAGCTTCTCCTCAGCCGCATGTTTCTTCGCATCATTCAGGAAATCGGCAAAGATATCTTCCGCGATGACGTGTCCCGAAGCACCGGCCGCGCGGCTCAAGTACGGCAGCATGTATCCCGGCCCCGTGCCGATGTCAGCCACGGTCATACCGGGCTTGATACCCATCGAATCTACTAACTCCTGCGGGTGCTCGGTCGCATCGCGGCGCGAACTGATCAACCCCGCGGCAATCGCTTCGCGGCCCTGCTCGGTCTGATAGCGCTGGTTGGCCTGCGTCGCGACCTGCGCCCACAGGGCCGCGCCACAAAACGCCGGCAGCAAGAAACGATACATCTTCATAACGCAGTCTCCATCGGCAGCGCCAGCGGCGGCTCCAGCAGAAAATCGAGATCCGCCATCTGTGCCACCGCCTCACGCAGCGTGTGCTCGTAAGTGGGCTCTACGGTGATCACGAACGGCAGATCGTTCTTCGATTCCGACGGCAACTGCAGGACCGCCTCCAGGCTGATGTGCTTCGCCGCCAGTATGCCGGAAAGCTCCGCCAAAATTCCCGGCCGGTCCTTCACGCGAAAACGCAAATAGTAAGCGCGCTGCTGCAGCACCACGTCGACCGGCTGATATTCGCCCAGCCGCTCATGCGCAAACGGCGAGACGCGCTCCGGGCTGCCGCTGCGAATCTCGCGCGCCACCCGCATCAGGTCGCTCACCACCGCCACGCCCGTCGGCAGCGATCCCGCGCCGCGTCCGTAATAGAACGTATCTTCGCCGTAAGCGCCCTTCACCCAGATCGCGTTATATGCGCCCTTCACGCCCGCCAGAATGGTGGCCTGCGGGATCAGCGCCGGCCGCACCGAAAGAATCAATCCCTGCGGCGTCTGCCGCGCGGCGCAGATCAGCCGGATAGTGTGCGCCAGTTGATGCGCGTACTGGAAGTCGAGCGGCGAGATGCGCCGGATGCCCTCCATGAAAATATCGGACGGCGTGATCTTCTCACCGAAAGCCAGCGCCGCCAGAATCGACAGCTTCGCGCGCGCGTCGATGCCATCCAGATCCGCGCTCGGATCGGCTTCCGCGAAACCCATTTGCTGCGCTTCGGCAAGCACCGTCTCAAGCGCCGCGCCGCGCCGTTCGATCTCCGTCAGGATGTAATTGCAGGTGCCGTTCAGGATGCCGTAGAGCGCCGTCACACGATCGCCGGAGATGCCTTCACGCAGCACCGCGTGGATCGGAATGCCACCCGCCACGCTGGCCTCCATCGCCACGTTGACGCCGGCATGAATTGCGCGATCCCAGATCTCGCGCCCGCAGGCCGCCATCAGTTCCTTGTTCGCCGTCACGATCGACTTGCCGTGGGCAATGGCCACGTCCACAATCTCCGCCGCCACCGTCGTGCCGCCCACCAGCTCCGCGACGATATCCACGTCCGGGTGTGTCACCACCTCGCGCCAGTCCGCCGTCCGCATCACCGGGCCGAGTGACTCCGGAATCTTCTTGGTCGCGATCGAGCGGCAACACACTGCCGCGACCTTCAGCCGGAACCCCAGCTTGAGCGCGATCTGCTCCGCATTCCCGGCCAGAATGGCAAGCGTGCCCGAGCCGACGTTGCCCAAGCCCACAATGCCCACATTCACTTCCCGCATATATGGGCATTATGGCACGCACCGCGCGGCGAACTCGTTCCATGTAAAATGGTCGCAATGGCACAAGTGAGGGCAACTCCAAAAACCTATGATGTGGTCGTGGTCGGCTCGGGAGCCGGTGGTGGCGTTGCCGCACACGTGCTGTCGTTGGCGGGCGCCAAGGTCTGCATGCTGGAAGCCGGCGGCTGGTACGACGGCACCAAGCAATCCGCCATGTTCAAATGGCCGTACAATGCCCCACATCGCGGTGCCGGAACCAAAGAGAAACCCTTCGGCTATTTCGACGCCACGCTGCTTGGGGGCTGGCAGGTTCCCGGTGAACCTTACACCAATGCCGGCGGCTCCGATTGGCGCTGGTGGCGCGCGCGCATGTTGGGCGGCCGCACCAATCACTACGGCCGCATCTCGCTGCGCATGGGTCCTTACGATTTCAAGCCCTACAGCCGCGACGGCAAGGGCTTCGACTGGCCCATCACCTATGAAGATCTCGCGCCTTACTATGACAAAGCCGAAGAGCTGATCGGCGTCTTCGGCACGCACGAAGGCCTGGAGAATACGCCCGATGGCAAGTTTCTGCCGGCGCCTGCGCCGCGTGGCTACGAACGCCTCGTCAAGATGGCCTGCGACAAGCTGAAGATCCCGTGCATCCCGTCGCGGCTCGCGATTCTGACCCGCCCCATTCACGGCCGCCCCGCCTGCCACTATTGCGCGCAGTGTGGCCGCGCTTGTGGTGTGAATGCCAACTTCAATTCGCCGGGCGTACATATTTTCCCGGCTATGAAGACCGGCAACCTGGACGTCCGCACCGATGCCATGGTGCGCGCTGTAGTCACTGGCCCGGATGGCTTGGCGCGCGGCGTATCTTACATCGATAAGAAGACTCGCAACGAAATCACTGTAAGTGCCAAGATCGTAGTGCTGGCCGCCAGTTGCTGCGAAACGGCGCGCATCCTGCTCAACTCGAAAAGCAGCCAGTTTCCTAACGGCGTGGCCAACTCGAGCGGCCAGGTGGGCCGTTACCTAATGGATACCGTCGGCGCGGATGTGGGTGGCTATCTCCCGATCCTCGAAGACCTGCCGCCGCGCAATGAAGACGGCGTCGGCGGCATGCACATGTACATGCCCTGGTGGAATTACGGCGAGCAGAAAGCCGGTAAGATGCCTTTCGCCCGCGGCTACCACATCGAATTCGGTGGCGGACGCGGCATGCCCAATCCCGGCGATTTCGGCGGTTCCGAAGAAATCCTAGGCGGCGGCTATGGCGTCGAGTTGAAGCGCCAACTGCGACGTGCGTACGGGGCGTTTGTCGGGTTCGCCGGGCGCGGCGAGATGATTCCCAACGCCGACAGCTACTGCGATCTCGACCCGGACAAAGTCGACCAGTGGGGCATCCCGGTTCTGCGCTTCCATTTCAAATGGAGCCAAGACGAGATCCTGCAGGCCAAACACATGCAGGATACCTTTAAGGAAATCATCACCACCGCCGGCGGTAAGTACTTTACCGGTGGCAGCGCGGAGAATAACTGGGGGATCTCGCGCGGCGGGGAAATCATTCACGAAGTAGGCGCGGTCCGCATGGGCAGCGATCCCCAGACTTCGGCGTTGAATCAGTATTGCCAGGCTTGGGACTGCAAGAACGTGTTTGTCACCGATGCAGCGCCGTTTGTCAGCAATGCCGACAAGAATCCTACGTTGACTATCTCGGCATTAGGCTGGCGAACTTCTGAGTACATTGCAGAGCAAGTAAAGAAGAGAAATCTGGCCGCCTAGATGCGAGGAGAGAATCATGGCAGATAAATCGGGAGTCAGCCGCCGGGACCTGTTTCAGATTGCCTCCGTGCCTACCTTAGCCGCCGCGGCAATGGCGGCCCACGCCGAGCCGCCGGTAACGCAGACCGCCGCATACCAGCGCAAAGTCTTCAATGACCAGGAATGGCGGGCCGTGCGTGTGCTCTGCGATCTGATCGTGCCGGCCGACGAACATAGCGGCAGCGCCACGCAGGCCGGCGTGCCCGAATTCATCGACGATTGGCTGGACTTCCGCAAACAGGAGGACGGCAACGACGACTTGGCTGCGCAAGTGCTTGGCGGTCTCGCCTGGCTCGATCGCGAATCGCTGCGGCTGTTCCAAAAGGATTTTGCCGGCGCTGCGGTCAGTCAGCAGAAACAGATTCTTGACCGCATTGCCTGGCCCTCGCGCGCCGCGGATGAAGATAAGCGCTGGGCCGCATTCTTCAGTAAGTTCCGGGATCTGACCTTGAATGGTTTCTACACCAGTAAAATAGGTATTTCCGACCTGCCTTATCTCGGCAACATGGCCGTGCCCGAATGGAAAGGCTGTGACCCTGCCGTTTGGGCCAAGATCGAAGAACGCCTGAAGAACGGTTACAAAGGTCTGGGCGGAGATGTCAAACCGTGGCAGGCATAGATCATCTTACTGTGGCGTGCGCAATGAGATCGGCGGCAGATAAGTAGCTTTTTCTTCCCGTACCCACCATGCGCCAGTTGCCCGCCGTTCGGCGAAGTTGGAAAACCGGTAATCGTACACCACCGCCCTTAAGTAATGCGGCGGGCTTCCCGGAAACGGATTGTGCGCGAGCAATCCGAGAACAGATTGCGATCCCTGCAGCAGCCGCGCGACGAAATTATAGAACCACGGATTCTCGCTAGCGTTACCTAGCGCGGCGAACCACATCTGCCAGTCGAGGCGCGGTTGGTAGGGCGCCACCCACGGCGGCGCACGTTTCACATCACCCGGCTTATAGCGAAATTCGTAAGGCATCCAGTTTTGGCCGTCGTTCGAACCTTCCACGATGATCTCCGGCCGGGTGGTGGTCATCACCGCGAACAGTCCGTACGAATTCACCACGCGCAGCGGTGAAATCCAAGCCAGGTAACTGCGCGCCGGCGCAGGCAGAGTGAGCGAGAAGGTCTCCAGTAATTGCAGCCCGCCGGTAATTACCACAAAAGCGGCCAACACGACTGTGACTGCGCGATGCCAGGCTGTCTCCGCTAGCCTCGTGCGCGGCGGCGAATCTGGAAACAAAAACACGCATAACGCGATAGCCAGCCAGTTAAAGAACGTGTAATTGCCGGTTAATAGGATAAGTAGCTGAAATCCGATCAGCAAGGTGCCCCCGGCACGCCGCCATTTGACCGGAGCGAAAATCAGGAACGGAACGAGTAGCTCAATCAGAAACACGAACGCCGTGGAGAATTTCTGAAACCACATCGGCAGTTGATACATGTACCACGCGATGGGCGTCGGTAGTGGCTGTGTTTCGTAATGATAACTGAGGGCCGTCAGGTTGCGCCATGTGGGGTCGCCGCTGAGCAGTTTTACCGCGCCCGACATAAACATCAGCCGGAACAGCAGCCATCGGAAAAGCCACGTGCGGCCCGGTGAAGCATCCAGAAAAATCGCCAGGAACCCCGCCTCGGTCAGCAGGATGTCCCACTGAAATGACCAGAAGTCTTGTCCTGCTGAAGAGACCGAGAGATACAAAACAAACAACAGGATCAAGCAAACACGCCGGTAAAGCCCGAGCAGCAGTATGATCGCGCAACCCGTGCCGGCGATCCACACAATTCGCAAGGCGATGCCGCCCGATGAAATCCAGAGGACCGTTGGCACGTACCAAAACGCGCGCGCGCCCATGGCGTGCCGCATTCCTGCAAGATAGCTCGAAAGCGGCAGGATCCCCTGCGGGCCGATCAGGCCGTTCGCCTGCACCCCGAATGAAACGAAGGCGATCAGGTAGATCAGCGCCAGCGCCTTCACGAATATGTTCACCGCGCGGTTCACGCAACGCACTCGAGAATGTAATATTTCTTACCATCGTCGCGGGCGATCTGGCCTGCGATCGTCCATTCATGGCCATCCGCCAGATAAATGCGGCGGTATGAATCGTACTCCATACCAATCTGCCGGTCGATGCGCGATGCTTCCACTTCGCGCGTTTCACCCGGCGCCCACGACTGGCGCACCACCCGGAAAGGGTCCATCGTCTGATTATAGATTCTCTGGCAACGGTAAACACCACGCGGTGCCACGCCGTGACTGTCACGAATCCATGAACCACTAAAGTTAACGTTCAGCCGCGTTGCTACTAACTGAAGTGGTGTTGAAAGTAGCTGCTAGTCAACCGCTACAATCTGCAAAACGGATCCCTATGATACGCACTCGAGGTGGTCTTGAAAATCTCACTATTCTTCTGTTTGGTCTGGCCTCGGCAGCCTTAGCGCAGCAAGGCGAGGTTGCCGCAGTACTCTCCGCACCGAAGGTCTATAACTCGGGGTTTGGTGGGGCCACACAGGTGGTAACCGCCGATTTCAATCGCGACGGCACTCCGGACATGGCGGTATTAGGTCCATGCCAGGACTCCCACTGTGGCGCAGCGGGGTATGGCTCAGTGGCCGTGTTGTTGGGTGCCGCGGACGGCAGTTTCCAGGCGCCGGTCATTTATGCGACCGGAACTATAAATCCGCATTCCCTGGCGGTGGGCGACTTCAACGGCGATGGTACCCCGGACCTTGCTGTCGTCTCCCAATGCCTGAGCCAGAGTCAGTGCGGATCCGGTGCTGTGCAGGTGTTCCTCGGGAACGCCGACGGCACACTGCGTAACCCCGTTTCGTTCGCCGCCGGCACCGGCGCCAGTTACTTTGTGGCCACCGGTGACTTCAATCGCGATGGCAAGCTGGACCTCGTCGTAGCGAATCAGACCGCTGCCAACAGTACGATCAACGTCTTAGCCGGAAAAGGTGACGGCTCGTTCGCAGCGCCGGTCAGCTTCTCGACCGGGGCCCCGTCCGCGGTCTTCATCACCGTCGCCGACTTCAATAATGACGGCACATTGGATTTGGCCGTGGTGAACGGCGGCACACAGGACTCCGTGAGCATCCTGCTCGGTAATCCTGATGGCACATTTCAGCCGCCCATGCTTTACGCTGCCGGTGGAGCACTTGCCGAATCCGCCGCTGCCGGCGATCTGAACGGCGATGGCGCTCTGGACTTAGCCGTAGTCAACGCCTGCGCAAATTACGACAATCTAACTTGCGCCGCGACTGGTTCGATAGGTGTGTTGCGGGGAAACGGCGACGGCACCTTCCAGCCCACTGTCAGTTATAGCTCCGGAGGAAGTAATTCGTCGTTCGTGGCGCTGGGCGACTTTGACGGTGACGGCAAACCCGATCTCGCTGTGGTGAATGCGGGCGCGGCCACGACGGGCGGCCTTAGCCTGCTGACTGGCAAAGGCGACGGTACGTTCCAACCGGCGGCTGCATATCAATCCGGCGGTAACTCGGGATCGTCGCTCGCCATGATGGACCTGGATGGCGATGGCCGCCCCGATCTTGCAGTCAGCAATCAATGCATCTCGACGGATAACTGTGCAAACGGAGTCGCGGGCGTACTGCTCAATAGCGCGTCCAGTTTTTTGAAGCGTGCCCATGATGTGACCTTGACCGCGTCGCCAAATCCGGCGGCAGCCGGGCAGACTGTCATCATCACGGCTAAGGTCAATACCAGTCCCAACGCCGGCTTGCCAACGGGCGAAATTGCCTTCTACGATGGCGCGGCATTGCTTTCCACGGTCCCGCTCATCGGCGGCCAAGTGAGTTTCAGCACGTCGCCGTCTCAGCCCGGCAGCCATCCCATCCAAGCAGCATATACCGGTGATGCGAACTACGCGGCCGGTAAATCGGCTGTACTTACTGAAATCGTAGGTACTCCAGTGACACTAAGTTCGTCAGCCATATCCGCACTAGCTGGTCAGCCGGTGACCTTCACGGCCAGAGTAGCTGGAAACTCGGTGACGCCGACCGGATCGGTCACATTCATGGATGGCAGCGCACTCCTTGAATCTTCGCGCCTGTTGCACGGCATCGCATCCATCACCACATCCGCGCTGGCCGCGGGCGCGCATGCGATCACCGCATCATACGGCGGCGATCCAAACTTCCCACCTGGCGCGGGATCCCTGTCTCAGACGATCGGACAATCCAGCGTCACCACCGTCGAATCGAGCGCCAATCCCGTCCGCGTCAATCAACCGGTGACGTTCAAGGCCAAGGTGACCGGCCCGCAGGGCGGCGCGGCGAGCGGCGCCGTCGCCTTTATGCAAGGTAACCCGCCGGCCACCTGGGGAACGGCTCCGCTGGTGAACGGCGAGGCCACCATTAGCACCGCCTTCAACAAACAGAACGGCGGCGCAACTCCCATCACTGCCGCTTACTTGGGCGGCCCCGCCTATCAGTCCAGCCGTTCATCTACATTGCATCAATCCATCTCTGCCGACCAGGCTTACACGACGACCACTACACTCACCTCGTCAGGCACTGACTCGCTGGCCGGTCAACCGGTCACCTTCACCGCCACCGTCACCTCGACCGGCGGTAGTATACCGGATGGGGAGACGGTCACTTTCTTCAATGGGTCGAATACGCTCGGCAGCAGTCCCACGGCGGGCGGCATAGCTACATTTACGACGTCATCTCTACCCGTGGGGACCAATATCATCACGGCCACTTATGCCGGCGACGCCACCTTTTCCAGCAGCACCTCCAACCCGCTGAGTCAGGTGGTCAACTTGAACCCGACCACCACTACCTTGGGCTCCAATGTAAATCCGTCGACTTACGGACAAGCCGTCACATTCACAGCCGTCGTCGCGCCGACCTCGGGCACCGGCACACCCACGGGGCAAGTCACTTTCAAAAATGGCTCGGCAGTCTTCGGCACTGGGGCGCTGGCCAATGGCACGGCTTCCATAACCACGGCTACATTAGCCAGCGGATCGTTGAATATTACTGCAAGCTACTCCGGCGATCCAACTTATGCCGGCAGTTCCGCGACCCTTGCGCAGGTAGTCAGTCTGGCTACCACGACCACTCTCTTGACAGCCAGTCCAAATCCGGCGGCCGTGAACGCCACCATCACACTAACGGCCACAGTCACTGGGCAGTATAACGGATCAACGACCGGTACGGTGACCTTTATGCAAGGCGCCAACACTTTGGGAAGCGCCGCGCCGTCACACGGAAAGGCCACCTTCACCACTTCATTCAGCGCTACCGGCACCTATCCAATTTCTGCGATCTACTCCGGCGACTCGAACAACCAGGGCAGCACCTCTGCCGTCGTGAATGAAACAGTGAACGCGATCTCCACCACGATGACGCTTACGACTTCCGGAACGCCGTCGCTGATCGCACAGCCTGTCACCTTCACCGCCACGATCACGCCCTCTTCCGGAGCGATTCCCAACGGCGAGACCGTAACCTTCGACGATGGGTCGGTGGCGATTGGCACCGGCGCCACGGCTAACGGCGTGGCCGCCTTTACCACCTCGAGCCTCGCCGTCGGAACTCACAACATCACCGCCATCTATGCGGGCGATGCTAATTATCAGGCCGTTACGTCGAAGGTTCTCAAGCAGGTCGTGAACCTGGTGGGCACCAGCACCGCGCTGGCGTCCAGCCTGAACCCATCCATCTACGGGCAGTCGGTGACCTTGACGGCCACCGTCACTCCCACGTCCGGCACCGGAACGCCAACCGGAACAGTCACGTTTAGAAAGGGCTCGACCTACCTCGGCTCTGTCACACTGACCGGTAATGTCGCAGCTTACACATCATCCACACTGGCGGCCGGCTCCGCGGCGATCACTGCCACCTACTCAGGTGACGCCACCTATTCGACCAGTAATACGACACTCACTCAGGTCGTGAACCAAGCTGCGACCGCGACCAGCCTTACGGCCAGTCCGAACCCGGTCACCATCAACAAAACGGTCACCCTTACCGCCTACGTTACGGCGCCGTACGGCGGTACGTTGACCGGGTCGGTTGCGTTCATGCAAGGCTCGACCACGCTCGGAACGGCCGCACTATCACACGGGAAGGCCAGCTTCAGTACCAGTTTCCCGGCTGCCGGGACAATTCAGGTCACCGCCGTTTATCCGGGCGACGCCAACAATCAGACGAGCACCTCCAGTCCGGTGAGCGAGACGGTGAACGATCCAACCACCACCACGACGCTGGCCACCTCCGGATCGCCCGCTTATGTAGGCCAGACCGTCACCTTCACGGCGACCGTCTCCTCGACCTATGGAGCCATTCCGGACGGCGAAACGGTCACGTTCCTGGATGGCTCTAACACGATCGGCACCGGTAGCACCGCAGGTGGTGTAGCCAAGTTTGCGACCTCATCGCTCACCTCCGGCACGCACAGTATCACGGCCAGCTATCCGGGCGACTCCACTTACCAGCCTAGTACATCCCACGTTGTCTCCCAGAGTATTCAGAAAAACACCGTCACCGTCACCCTCACACCCAACGCAAATCCGTCGGTGTACGGCCTGCCCGTGACCTTCACGGTTACAGTCACCTCCAGCGGTCCGGCGCCCACTGGCACAGTTACAGTCAAGAATAGCGGCGCTTCGCTCGGCACGGCCTCGCTGAATTCGCAAGGTGCCGCCGCGGTGACTACGGTGAATCTTGGCGCCGGCAGTTACGGCATCAGCGCGTCCTATAGCGGTGACTCGGCCACGGCATCCGGCACATCGGCCACACTGAACGAAGTGATCACTCCGGCCGCCACGTCTCTACAACTCGTCTCCTCAATCAATCCCGCGGCTGTCGGTAGCGCGATCACCTTCACCGCCATAGTCAGGTCGACGACCGCATTCGCGACTGGCTCAGTCACATTCACCTCCGGATCCACCACGCTCGGTTCGGCGAGTCTGGTGAACGGTGCCGCCAAGCTGACGATCAGCACGCTGCCTTCGGGGTCGAGCAACATCACCGCCACCTACGCCGGCACTACCAGCATCGCCGGAAGTTCGGCTTCTTTGGTGCAATACGTGGAGTAACTCGACGGCCGCCTGGGGTACAATACCCGGATGGCTTTTGCACCGGTCGATGCTGTCCCGGCGAATTATCCGCCCTTTGCGGCCGAACACGACCTCATCCGGCAGACAGTCAAACGTTTCGCCCGCGAAGAGATCGCCCCCTTCGCACAGGAGTGGGATGAGGCGGGTATCTTCCCGCGCGAGATCTTCCGCAAGGCCGCGGAACTCGGCCTGTTCGGCATCCGTATCCCGGCCGAATGGGAAGGCAGCGGGCTCGATTGGTGGGCTACGGCGGCGGCGCTCGAAGCTCTGGCCTGGTCCGATAGCCCCGGCGTGAGCATGGGCTTGATGGTGCAGAGTGAGCTCACCATCCCGGTCATCAACGAACTGGGCACCGAGGAACAGAAGCAGGTTTTTATGCGGCCCGCCATCGCCGGCGACTGGATCGGCGCGCTGGGGATCAGCGAGCCGGGCGGCGGTTCGGACGTCGCGGCTCTGCGGACTTATGCCCGCGCCGACGGTGATGACTTAGTCATTTCCGGCCAAAAGCTGTGGATTACTAACGGTTCACGTGCTGACTTCATCGTATTAGCTGCCCGCACCGGCGACGCCGGGCATCGCGGCATTTCGCTGGTCCTGTTTCCGACGCGCACGCCTGGCTTCTCCGTCGGCAAGAAGCTCAAGAAAGTCGGCAATCTCTGCTCAGATACGGCTGAACTGTTCTTCGATGAGTGCCGCGTTCCCGCGCGATACATTCTCGGCGAGAAGAACCGCGGCTTCTACTACATCATGCATAACTTCCAGGGCGAGCGGCTGGCGTCGGCGATCATGATGAATGCATCCCTCGAACGCTGCCTCGACATAGCCGTCCAATATGGAAAGGATCGCCAGGCCTTCGGCAACCCCGTGGGCAGTTATCAGGTATGGCGGCATAAATTCGCCGAACACCGCACGAACGTGGAGGCCGCGCGCTGGCTAGCCTACCGCGCGCTTGACCTGATGAACCGCGGCCAGAAAGCCGTGCGCGAAATCACCATGGCCAAGCTATACAGCTCCGAGCTGGCGCAACGCGTGACTTACGATTGCATGCAGATCTTCGGCGGCTTCGGTTACACCACTGAGTACCCGATCAGCCGCTATTGGCGCGACCTGCGGCTCTATACCATCGGCGCAGGCACATCCGAGATCATGAAAGAAATCATCGCCAAAGAAGATGGGCTGTAAGCGCGTCACTTGCGGAAGATCCGGAAGCCCCACGCCTCGAGTGACAGCACCGGCAGCGATGCCGGCTGGTGCGCCCTCACCCCGGGAGTAACATCCGTAAATCCCGCGGCGCCCGCGTCTACGAACCCCCAGAACGGCTCATTTGAAAAATTGATCGCCACCAGGAACTCTTCCCCGTTACCCTTACGCAAGTAAGTCACCACGCGGGCGTCGTCTGAGTTACGAAGCCACGTCGTCTCGCCTTGTTCGAGGGCCGGATGCGCCTTGCGCAACGCGATCATGCTCGCATAGAAGCGCGGAAACTCGGGGCGCCGCTCCGCGATCTGCCAGAACACCGGCAGTTTCTCGAATAACGCCGGCGCGCCCGATTCAGCGGTGTCGCCCACCTCCATGCCCTCGTAGAGCAAAGGCACACCGTCGAGCGTGAACATCAGCGCAGACGCCGCCAGCGCGCCGCCCTTGCCGAACCGCACGATGGCGCGCTCTTCATCATGATCGTCCGACATCCGCATGTGCAGCGTGCCCTTCGGAAACTGCACGCGCTCCTGCTCCCAAACGGCGCGCAGTTCGTGCGCCGGCGCCCCCTTGGCGCATACCGCGGCCAGCGTACTATGCAACGGCCAGGCGTAATCCAGATCGAATGCCTTGGCCATCAGCGGTGGATCGTAGGCTTCCGCCAGCATCAGAATCCCGGGCTTCATCTTCTCCAATTCCGCGCGCGCCGTATCCCAGAAACTCACTGGCACCATGCTGGCCGCGTCGCAGCGAAAGCCATCCAGGTCGAAATCGCGGATCCAGTAGCGCAGCATGTCGATCATGTAAGCCCGTAGCTGCGGATTGGAGTAGTCCAGCGCCGCCACATCCTCCCAATCCGGAACCGGCGGAATAATCTGGCCCGCGGCGTTGTGTTTGTAGAACGCCGGCGTCTTCATCATCACGCTGTCCCACGAAGTGTGATTGGCCACGATGTCGATAATGACCTTCATGTTACGGCGGTGCGCCTCGGCAACCAGCCTCTTCAAATCGTCCTTCGTGCCGTAATCCGGATTGATCGCGTAATAGTCGCGCACCGAATACGGGCTGCCCAACGTACCCTTGTGCTTGAGCTGTCCGATCGGATGAATCGGCATCAGCCAGATGACATCGACCCCCAGGTGGTGCAGGCGGTCCAGACCCGCAGTGACTCCGTTCAAGTCACCCGACGGCGAGAAGTCGCGCGGGAACACCTCGTACACCACCGAGTTCGGCAGCCAGCTTGGCGCAGCGCCGAAAGCGGGTAAAGACAGGGCCGCCAGTAGGACCCATGATGCTTTGGTCATGGGACTATCGTAGCGCCGCGCGGCTCCCGGATGAACCGGAATTCTGATCTACTATACACTTGGAGGCGTTATTTTGACCCGCATCGCTTTTTTGCCGTTGGCGCTCTGCGTGGCGCTCGCCGCTCAGGATACGGTCCCGCCGGCCCAGGACGGAGCCTTGGTCGACCGCGTCGGTAACACGGGTTTCGTACAACTGACCGCCGGCAGTTTCGAGAAACTCACACCGCGGGAGCAGGCGTTGGCCTATTGGCTCAGTCAGGCCTCCATCGCCATCGATCCCATTATCTACGGCCAACTTTCCCGCTTTGGCCTGCGCCAGAAGCGCCTGCTCGAAACCATCGTCACCCACCCGCAAGGCGTGAAACCGGAAGTCATGAAGAAGATTGTGGACTTTACCATGCTCTTCTGGGCCAACAAAGGCAATCACAATGAACTGACTTCGCAGAAATTTTTGCCGGGTTTCACCTTCGCCGAGTTGAAGGCGGCCGCGGGCCCCCATCTGGCTGCCGAGGTCGACGCCTTGAAAGCTGCCTTCTTCGACCCGAATTTCGAGCCCATGATCACCGCCAAGAGCCCCAGCGGCAAGCTCGATATCCTGCAAGCCAGCTCGAATAACTTCTATTCACCGGGTCTGAGTTTAACCGACATCCGTAACTTTCACGAGCGGCATCCCCTGAACTCCCGCCTGGCCAGAGGGCCAAACGGCCAACTGATCGAGCAGGTGTACCGCGCCGGCACCTGGGACGGCAAAGTGCCGCCCGGACTCTACGCCGGATATCTCCAGCGTGCCAACAACGCTCTGTTCCACGCCCGCGCCTGTGCCAGTCCGGCTCAAGCCAAGGCCATTACCGACTTGATCCTCTACTATGAGACCGGCAATCCGAAGGACTGGGTCCAGTTTGGTATCGATTGGGTGCAGGATAATCCCGCCGTGGATTTCGATAACGGATTTATCGAAGTCTATCGCGACGCGCGCGGCGCCAAGGGCAGTTCGCAGAGTTTCGTCACCGTGACCGACGATGCCTTGGCCGAACGCATGCGCACGCTCTCGGATAATGCGCAGTACTTCGAGGATCATGCGCCGTGGCTGCCGCAGTACAAGATGCAGGGCGTGAAGCCGCCCGTGGCCAAAGCCGTCGATGCGTTGATCGAGACCGGCGATTTCCACGTCACCACCATCGGTGACAACCTGCCCAACGAAAACGAGGTCCACGAGCAGTACGGCTCCAAGAGCTTCATGTTCACCGGCAGCAGCCACGCGCTCGAACACGCCACCGGATTCGCGCCGCTGGAAGAGTTTGCCGCTTCGCCCGAGGAAATCGAGCGCGGAAAGAAGTACGGCGACGAGGCCGAAGACTTAATGACCGCCTTGCACGAAGTGATAGGACATGGTTCGGGCAAAGTCAGTCCCAAACTGACGCACGAACCAAGTTATTATCTGAAGCAATATTTTTCAACCCTCGAAGAAGCCCGCGCTGACTTGATGGCGTTGTGGAATGCCTTCGACCCTAAGCTTGAGGAACTCGGCCTGATCTCAAACGAGGACGTCGCCAAGACGATGTATGACTCGGCTGCGCGCGTCGCATTAGTTCAGTTACGCCGTATCCCTGAGGGAGACACCATCGAGGAAGACCATCAGCGCGACCGGCAGTTAATCGTAAGCTATATCATGGACAAGACCGGCGCCATTGACCAGATCTCGCGCAACGGCAAGACTTATATCGTGGTCCGTGATTATAAGAAGATGCGCGAAGGCGTCGGAACTCTGCTGGCAGAACTGATGCGCATCAAGGCGGAAGGCGATTACGATGCCATCAAGACGCTGGTCGATCAATACGGCGTGCACTTTGATCCCAAGCTGCGCGACCAGGTGATGACCCGCTACGCCAAGCTCGATATCCCGGCTTACTGGGCAGGCATTAACCCGCAACTGACTGCCGCATTCGGCCCCGGCAGCAAGATCACAAAAGTAACTATGTCTTATCCGCGCAATTATATGAAGCAGCAGTTATTCTACGCCGCGCAGAATACGCCGAAAAGGTAACTTGGACTATCTGCCGCCCACCGTCATCTCGGCGATGACCAGGGTAGGCGCGGCCATCGAGCCGCGGAACGCGAGATCGGCTCCCACCGCTTCCAGGTTCATGAGCATGTGCGGCAGCGTGCCCGCGACGGTGACTTCAGAAACCGGGAAGGCCAGTTCGCCATCGCGGATCCACAAGCCCGCCGCCCCGCGCGAATAATCGCCGGTCACGATGTTCACGCCGAAGCCGATCAGTTCGGTCACATAAAAACCCTCGCGAATGCCCGCGATCAATTCGGCCGGCGACGGCGCGCCTGGCTCGATATACAGGTTGCCGTTGCCCACCCCGGCGTTCCCCGCCAGACCCCGCGAGGCGTTGCCGGTGGTGCGCAGCCCGAGCTTGCGTGCCGTGTAGGTGTTCAGCAGGTAGCTCTCGAGCACGCCCCGGTCGATCACCACGGTGCGCCGCGTGGGCACGCCTTCGTCATCGAACGGCGACGTGCCGAACAAGCCTGGAATCGTGCCATCGTCGACCACCGTCAGCTTCTCCGACGCCACCCGTTCGCCCAGCTTCCCCGCCAGAAACGATTCATTGCGATAGATCGCCCCGCCGTGCACGGCGTCAAAGATGTTGTCGAGAATGCTGCGCGCGGTGCGCGGCTCGAAGACCACCGGCACCTTCTTCGTTTCGACCTTTACCGCTCCCAGCCGCCGCAGCGCACGCCCGGCCGCGATCCGCCCGATCTCTTCGGGCTGCTCCAACCCCGCGAAGCTGCGCGCCGCCGAGTGCCAGTAGTCGCGCTCCATCGATTCGCCGGACCGCGCTACCGGCACGGCCGCCAGCGAACAATAACTCGCGCGATATTCGCCCGCGAAGCCGCGCGAGTTGGCGAACGCATGCAGGCCCACGTGCGTATCGAACGACGCGCCCTCGGAGTTGCAGATGCGTGGATCCGCGCGCAGTGCCGCGTCCTCCGCCCGCCGCGCTGCGTCGATCTTCAAGTCCGCCGGCAGGATCTCCACGTCTCCCGAATATAACCGCAGATCGCCCGCAATCGCGCCGAGTTCGGATGGCTCCGGCAGCCCGGCAAAAACATCTTCCGTCGTGATTTCCGCCAGTTCAATCGCGGACCGCACCATCTGCCGGATGCCATCCACCGAAAGATCCGAAGTATACGCCGACCCGGTGCGCCGCCCGCGCAGAATCCGCAGCCCCGCCGCGCGCGAGCCGGCTTCCTTTAGGCTCTCGACTTCACGCATCCGCACGCTGGCCGAGAATTCGTCGCCCTGGCTGATGGTGCACTCGGCGTCCGTGGCGCCCGCCGCCAGCGCCTGCGTCACAATCTCCGCCGCCAGGCCCGCGTAGCCGTTCCCGCTCACGCCGTGCCCCCGACCGTCATGCGCTCGATCCGGACCGTCGGGATGCCCACCCCCACCGGCACACTTTGGCCTTCCTTGCCGCACAAGCCGATGCCCTCGTCGAGCTTCAGATCGTTGCCCACCATGCTCACGTACTTCAGCGCCTCCGGCCCGTTGCCGATCAGCGTGGCATTGCGCACCGGCCGGGTGATCCGGCCGCCTTCGATCAGGTAGCTCTCGGCTGCCGAAAAGACGAAATTGCCGCTCGTGATATCCACCTGTCCGCCGCCGAAATCCGGACAATACAAGCCTTTCGCCACTGAGCGCACGATCTCTTCGGGATCGCTCTCGCCCGCCAGCATAAACGTGTTCGTCATGCGCGGCATCGGGATGTGCGCGTAGCTCTCGCGCCGCCCGCTGCCGGTCTCCCCGGCGCCGGTCAACCGGCTCGAGAGCTTGTCTTGCAGATACCCGCGCAGGACGCCTTTCTCGATCAGCACATTCCGTCCGGTCGGATGCCCTTCGTCGTCCACGTTGAGCGACCCGCGCCGGTTCGCGATGGTGCCATCGTCGATCACGGTGCACAATGAACTGGCCACCTGCTGGCCGATGCGCCCGCTGAACGCGGAAACGCCCTTGCGGTTGAAATCCGCCTCCAGGCCATGGCCCACGGCTTCATGCAGCAGGATGCCCGGCCAGCCGGGGCCCAGCACCACGGTCATCTCGCCGGCCGGCGCCGCCACCGCGTCGAGCATCACAATCGCCTCACGCGCCGCCGCTGCCGCGAAATGTTCCGGGGTCTTTTCTTCCAGGAAGAAGCTCAACTCCACGCGTCCGCCGCCGCCCGCATGTCCCCGCTGCGGTGGACCGCCGTTGGCTCGTGCCAGTGCGGCGATGTTCAGGCGCGCCAGCGGCTGCCGGTCCCACGAAAGCACGCCTTCGCTGGTCGCGATCAGCACCTGGCGCAAGTTGTCCGCATAGCTGGCCTGGACCTGGAAGATCCGCCCATCATAGGCGCGCGCCGCGCGGTCCGCCCGCTTCACCAATTCCGCGCGATCGGCGAACGCCGTCTCGGTCGGCGCCGTCAGAACGGGATACAGATTCCGCCGTGGACGTTCATGGAGCGAGACTTTATCCACGCTGGCGGGTGCCGCCGCGATTGACGCCGCCACGCGCGCCGCCTTGCGGATCTTCTCCGGACTCAGGTCGTCGGTGTACGCGTAGCCCGTGCGCTCACCCGCGATCACCCGTACCCCGACCCCCACCGACACACCCTGCGAGGCGCTCTTTACGATCGATTCATCGATGCTGATCGCGCTGGTCGACAGGTACTCGAAATACAAATCGGCGTAGTCGCCCCCTTGCGAAAGGGCCTCTGCAAGATGCTTCTCCAGGTCGCGGGTCGTAATCCCGAAGCGTTGCGGGAAGAAGGACTCGGTGAACGACATACTTTCTCAGGCTAGCATGCGCCTGCCGCGCGCCCGATCTACCCGCGCCCTATGCCTCTACGTCGGCGAGCACGATACTTTTCAGATGCCGCACCGAATCCCGCACGGCTTCCGACTGCGCCGACAATTCCTGGCTGGCCGAAGCGCTCTGTTCGGCCGCGGCGGCTGTCTGTTGCGTCACCTGCTCCATCTGCTCGATGGCCTTCGAGATCTGTTCGATCCCCTTGGCCTGTTCCCGGCTGCCGGTATAAACCTCATCGACCAGCGTCTTCATGCCAGCCGTGCGCGTGGTAATGCCAGTCACGGCTTCCGCGACTTGCCCCAGTTTGCGGCTGCCCTGTCTCGAGATGGATACCGATTCGCCGATCATGGTCTCGGTTTCCTTGGCCGCCGCCGCGCACCGCTGCGCCAAGTTGCGAACTTCATCCGCCACCACGGCGAAGCCCAGGCCAGCTTCACCAGCTCTGGCGGCCTCCACCGCCGCGTTCAGCGCCAGAATGTTCGTCTGAAAAGCGATCTCGTCAATCACCTTGATGATGCGAATGATCTTGGCTCCCGAGCCTTCGATGTCGTGCATGCATTGGACCATATCCTCCAGCCGGCAATTCGCGTCGGCGACCAACGCTGTCGTGTCTTGCATGCTGCTCGCCACATTTTGGGTGCTGTCTGCGTTCCTCCGTGTGATGGAAGTGATCTGCTGCCCGGCACTGGAAGTCTCTTCCAGCGATGCCGCCTGTTCCGTGGCGCCCTGCGCCAGTGACTGGCTGGAAGTGGATATCTGCGAGGCGGCTTCCGCGATCTGATCCGCGCCCGTTGCCAGGTCGACGACCACCTGCTGGATCGGCTTGGCGATCGAACGCCCGATCAGCACCGCCCACATTAATGAAAGCAGGCCGACCAAGCCACCGGCGCCCAGCATCAACCATAGGATCGCCAGCGACTCCGCCCGCACGTCGTCCACGTAGATGCCGGACCCTACGATCCAGCCCCACGGAGCGTACACCTTGACGAACGACACCTTGGGCACCGGCTGCGCCGATCCCGGCTTCGCCCAGCGGTACGCGATTAACCCCTGCCCCTCCCTCTTACAGATCTCCACCGCTTCGCTGAACAGCCGCAACCCGGCGGGGTCCTTGTAATCCGACATGTCCCGCCCGTCTAACGCCGGATTGATCGGATGCATTACCATCCGGGCATTCAGGTCGTTGATCCAGAAGTAGTCGTTCTGGCCGTAGCGCATGTGCTTCAAAGCCTGCCTGGCGCTTTCCTGGGCCAGCGCCTGGCTCATGTGCCCCGCTTGGGCTTCGGACTGGTAATACTCCAACACGCTCGAGGCCGACTCCACGAGTTGCTGCACACTCTCGCACTTAGCCTTATAAATCCAACCATCCACCCGGTGGTACAGCCATAGGATCAGAACCGCGAAACACACTACCGGGAGCATGCCCACGGCAATAATTCGAGTAGAGAGCTTGAGTCGTCTAAACACTGGGGTCACTCCGTCGTTCATTTGCGAGCCGTGGCTCACAATTCTATATCGGCCCGAGGGTTGCCTGGCTGTAGGACGTGGCGCGAGGCATCCCGGGTGGTGTACCATACCTCTCATGTTTAGTCCCGATCAAGCCAAAGGCCTGTCGATGGTTTATCTGCAGAGCCTGAACAACGAAGTACCCATCACCCGGGGCGTGCTCGCAGCCGTGCCGGAATCCCAACTCGATTTCAAGCTGGGTGACAAAGGGCGCACCGCGCGCGAGCTGATGTGGCACATTGCGAGCAGCGAGAAATGGTTCGGCGAAGCGATTGTGGCCGGTAATTTCGGAGCCGATGCATCGGAGGGCACGCCGCCCGCCACGGTGGCCGAGATCGTGGCCCGCTATGACGATTTCACCGCCATGCAGGCCGCCAAGATCGCCATGCTGTCCGGCGAGCATCTTGCCGCGCCGGTGGATTTTTTCGGCGTCTTCACCCTCCCGCTGGTGCTCTACATGGATTTTTGGATCAAGCACACCGTACATCATCGCGGCCAGCTCAGCATGCAGCTTCGCGCCATGAACGTGCATGTGCCCAGTATCTACGGCGGCAGCGCGGACGAGCCGTTCCAGATGCCGGCCACAGCCTGAAGCCCTTGAAAATCCCCGATGCCGTTGCGCGACCTTAATTACGCCGCCCGCACGCTGGCGAAGAGTCCCGTATTCGCAGCCACCGCGATCATCACGATCGCGCTGGGCATAGGCGCCAGCACGGCGATTTTCAGCGTGACCAATGCCGTGCTCCTGCGCCCGCTGCCCTACCGGAATCCCGATCGGCTGGTGTTCGCCGTCTCGGATATGCGCAAGCGCAACGTGCAAGACTTCCCGCTCTCGAATGCCAACTTCCTGGATCTGCGCAACGGCACAACGGCAATGTTCGATGAGTTCGGCGCGGTCTTCACGGGCCGCGCCGCGTTTCCGCGCGAGGACGGCACACCCGAACAGATCCGCTGGGCCGTTGTGACGCCGAACTTCTTCCACATGATGGGCGGCGCGATGGAACTGGGCCGCGACTTCAACGCATCCGACGGCCGGCCGCAACCCGCAACACAAGGACAAGGGCCGCCGCTGCCGCAGATGGTGGTCCTGAGCTATTCCTATTGGCAGCGGCGTTTTGGCGCGAGCCGCGATGTCATCGGCCGTGCCATGCCCGGCGCGCAACAGCGCGGTACCGAGATTGTCGGTGTGCTGAAGCCCGGCTTCGAGCTGCTGTTCCCCACGGAGGCGAATGTCGAGCAGCATCCCGACGTCTGGTTTGCCAATCGCCTCACGTATGACAATGCGCAGCGCAATCAAGTCTCGCTCTTCGCTATCGGGCGGCTGCGCGACGGCGTCACGCGCGAGCGCGCGCAGTCGGCCATCGATCGCATCTCCGCAGAACTCCGCCGGAACTTCATCATCTTGAATACCTCGGGCTTTGATGTGCGGCTGGAACCGATGCACCGGCACGTGGTGGAAGAAGTACGGCCCACGCTGCTGGCGCTGATGGGCGCGGTGATCTTTCTGCTGTTGATCGCCTGCGCCAATGTGGCCAACCTGCTGCTGGTGCGCGCGTCGCTGCGCGAGCGGGAACTCGCCATTCGCACGGCGCTGGGCGGAAGCTGGTGGCGGCTGGTCAGCCAGACGCTCGCCGAATCAGCGCTGCTGGCATTCACCGGCGCTGTACTCGGCCTGGGCTTGGCGTGGATCGGCATTCACGAATTACGCGCCATCGCACCGGCGCGTCTGCCGCGCCTGGATGCTATCTCGATTGATCCGGCCGTCGTGGTGTTCAGCGCGCTCGCGGCTGCGGCCGCGGCGCTGTTGTTCGGCCTGGCGCCTGCCATCCGCGCCGCACGGCCGAGTGTGGCTCCGCTGCTGCGCGCCAGCGGCCGCAATGCTGGGCTGAGCGGCGCCGGCCTGCTGCGCAATCTCGTTGTCGTGGCCGAGGTGGCTCTGTCGTTCGTGCTTCTCATCGGCTCGGGCTTGATGTTTCGCAGCTTTATCGAATTGCAGCGCATCCATCCGGGATTCGATCCGCACGGCCTGCTGACTTTCCAGCGGCTGGGCGGACGCGGCGGGGCGCAGCCTCAGGAACGCGCCGCGCGTCAGCGCGAGATCGCCGCCCGGCTCAAAGATATTCCAGGCATCCAGGGCGTCACCGCATCGTTCCCGTTTCCTCTAGCGGGCGGATTCAGTCCCATCCGCTGGGGCCTCGAACCGGCGCTCACCGATCCGACTAAGTTCCAGGCGGTCGATTTTCAAATCGTGCTGCCGGGCTATTTTGAATTAATGCACACGCCGGTGCTGGCCGGCCGCACGTTCACGGACGCCGACAACGCACCGGACCGCAATATCGTCGTGATCGATCAGGCGCTGGCCAACAAAGCGTTTCCCGGCGAATCTGCCATCGGCAAACGGCTGCTGATCCGCATCCGCACGCCCGAGCCGGAGTGGGTCGAAGTGATCGGTGTGGTAGCGCATCAACGCGATACGTCGCTCGCGGAAGCCGGACGCGAACAGATCTATTTCACGGACGGCTTTCTGGGCCACGGTGCGGCAGCTTGCTGGGCGGTACGCACGGCGGGCGATCCGGCGAAGTATGCCACTGCCGTGCGCGCCGCCATCGCCAAGCTCGATCCCAGCTTGATGCTGAGCGAAATGCAGCCCATGGACGATCTAGTGCGGCACGCGCAAGCCTCCGCGCGTTTCTCGCTGCTGTTGATCGGTGTCTTCGCGGCGGTCGCGGCGGTGCTGGCGAGCGTGGGCCTTTACGGCGTGCTCTCGACCGTGGTGCGGCAGCGCACGCCAGAGATCGGCGTGCGCATGGCGTTGGGCGCCGCACCGGCCAGCATTTTCAGCCTGGTGGTCGGGCAAGGTCTGCGGCTGAGCGCGGCCGGGATCGCGCTGGGCTTGCTCGCGGCATTCGAGCTGACCAGCGTGATGACTACGATGCTGATCGGCGTCCGTCCCACCGACCCAGCAACCTTCATCTCGATGGCGATACTGTTCCTGGCAATCGCGGCCATTGCGTCGTGGCTGCCCGCGCGCCGTGCCGCGGCGCTCGACCCGACCGCAGCGCTGCGCGAAGAGTAAGTCAGAATAAGGTCAGCTCCAGAGGCGCGCCCGCGGCGCAGCCCAGTAACTTCGCGGCGGACGCTTGTCCGACCGAGATTTCGTAGTATCCGGAACTGCCCACGATCACGAAAGGCGCGCCGGCCGCGCATTCCGCGTAGTGTCGCGCGAACAAGCTCACGCGCCGCGGCCCCACCGCGATTTCGAATGCCCGCTTATCCAGATCCGGAAATTCGGCCACCTGGAAATTGGTCACCATGTTGCCGAAGCGGTCGATCTTCAGCACGGCGCCCATCCACTGCCGCCGACCCGTGCGCGCGGGCTTGTCGAAATCCAGCCGCAGGTAATCGTCGATCAGCTTGCCGAAACGCGCGGCAGGTACGCCGCCCGCCACGTGCGCAGCCACCGGCGAAAAAACATCGCGGCCATGGAACGTATTGCTCAGCGGCTGCAGAAAATAGCGTGCGTTGGTGATCGCGCGCACTTTGTGCTTCTCACGCGCGTAGATCATCGATAGCACGCCGTTGTCCGGCGCGATGAAATATTGGCCGGCGGCGCGCGCCAGGATCGGCCGCCGCGACGTACCCACGCCTGGATCGACCACCACTACATGCACGGTGCCGCGCGGGAAATATCGGTACGCCTGCGCGATCGCAAACGCCCCTTCGGCGATCTCATACGCGCTCACGCCATGGCTGATATCCACGATCCGCGCGCGTGGGCAAATCGACAGGATCACGCCTTTCATCGTGCCCACGTAATGATCGCTAAGTCCGAAGTCGGTAGTTAGGGTAATGAGCGGAACGGGCATTGTTAGAATAAGAGAAAGTGCAGCACTTCTACTTCGATCACAACGCGACCACCCCCGTGTCTCCGGAAGTGCTGGAGACGCTGGCGGCGTGTCTCGGTCAAGTGTATGGTAACGCCTCCAGCATCCATTATTTCGGACAGGCGGCCAAGCAGCGCTTGGAGGAAGCGCGGCGGCAGGTGGCTGCGCTGATTGGCGGTACGGCGCGTGAGATCGTGTTCGTGAGCGGCGGCACGGAAGCCGATAACCTGGCGCTCTTCGGCACCGTGCGTCAGGCGGTGCGTCAGTCCCGGCACGTGATAACCACGGCGATCGAGCATCCTGCGGTGTTGAATTCCTGTGCGCAACTCGAACGCGAAGGTGTGGCTGTGACCTATGTGCCGGTAGGTGCGGATGGCATCGTCAGTCCTGACGAGATCCGCCGCGCGCTGCGGCCGGACACGGTGCTCGTCTCGGTGATGCATGCGAACAACGAACTAGGCACCATCCAACCGATCGCCGAGATTGCCGCCATCGTGCACGCTGCCGGCGCGTACTTGCACGTGGATGGGGTTCAGGCCGTGGGCAAGATTCCGATCGACGTCGCGGCGCTGGGCGTCGATCTATACAGCATGAGCGGCCACAAGCTGTATGCACCGAAGGGCGTGGGCGCGCTGTATGTGCGCCGCGGCACGCGCATTGGCGCCATCTCCTATGGTGGGCATCACGAGCGCGAGCGGCGCGCGGGAACCGAGAACGTGCCGGGTATCGCGGCGTTCGGGCGCGCGGCGGAGCTGGCCGGCGAGCGGCTGAGCAGCGAAACGCAGCGTCTGGCAGCTCTGCGCGACCGGCTGGAATCAGCCATCCTCGACCGCATCCCGCACACCGGCGTGAACGGCAATCGCGCCGCGCGCACGCCCAACACGACGAACATCTACTTCGACGGCCTCGAAGGCGAAGCGCTGGTCATCGCGCTCGATTTGCGCGGTTTTGCGGTCTCGAGCGGGGCGGCCTGTTCGAGCGGCGCGGTCGAGCCATCGCATGTGCTCACCGCCATCGGTCTGAAGCCGGACCGCGCGCGCTCCAGCATCCGCTTCTCGTTGGGCGGCACCAATACAGCCGAGCAGGTGGACGCGTTGATCGAGGCTGTCGCGGCTTCGGTGGCGCACCTGCGCAAGCTCTCGCCGGTGGCCGTATGAGCGCGCCTCCGATCGCCGTCGCCATGAGCGGCGGCGTGGATAGTTCCACTGTAGCTGCGATGCTGGCGCGCGGCGGCACGCCGGTGGTCGGCCTGACCATGCAGCTCTGGAATCAGCGCCGCCTGCCCGAGCTTTCCGTGGAAGGCGCCGCCGGACGCTGCTGCTCGCTCGATGACGTCTACGATGCGCGCCGCGTTGCCGAGCAGATCGGCATTCCTTATTATGTAGTGAACTTCGAGCGGCAATTCGAAGAGCGCGTCGTCGAGCCGTTCGTGGCCGACTATCTCGCCGGCCGTACGCCGGTCCCTTGCACGCTCTGCAACAACTTTATTAAGTTCGATCAGTTTCTGGAGATGGCTGACGCCGTCGGCGCGCGGCAGATCGCTACCGGGCATTATGCCCGCATCACGTGCGACGAGGCTTCCGGACGTTACCAGTTGCGAAAGGCGGTCGACGAGTCGAAGGATCAGACTTATTTCCTCTTCGGGCTGACGCAGGCGCAGCTTGCGCGGAGCCTGTTTCCGTTGGGCGAAATGCGCAAGGCCGACGTGCGGCGCCTGGCGCGCGAATTGGAACTCGCCGTGGCGGACAAGGGCGAGAGCTTCGAGATCTGCTTCGTACCCAACGGCGATTATGCCGCGTTCATGGATGCGTATCTGCGGCAGAAGGGCGAAACGGAACCGCGGACGCACGGCGAAATCGTGACCACGGACGGGCGTCCGCTCGGCGAGCACACCGGCGTGCATCATTTCACCGTGGGCCAGCGCAAGGGGCTGGGCATCGCGACGGGCGTGCCGCTCTATGTGATCGCGACCGATCCGCAGTCGCAGCGCGTCACCGTAGGTAGCAACGCCGATTTGCTGCGTGCGACGTTGATCGCGCGCGAGGTCAACTGGGTTTCGATCGCGGGTCTGACCGCGCCCGTGCGCGCCAGTGTGAAGATCCGCAACAAGCATATGGCCGCGCCGGCCACCCTATATCCCACGAGCGATCCGGCGCGTGTGGAAGCGCGTTTTGACGAGACGCAGCGCGCCGTCACACCGGGTCAGGCGGCTGTGTTCTACGATGGCGACCTGGTGTTGGGCGGCGGCTGGATCGAGTGAATATGCCACGCGGTATCATCAGGCAGCGAATCGCCGGGCTTGGCCAGTTCGCTTCGGGCGTTCGTGATCTCGGGTCGAACAAGGGGCATCTCAGGGATTTTGGGCATGAGGTGGGGCAGGCCCATTGGCCTGCGGCGGGCCCTCGGCCCACCAGAATTGCGGGGCTAAAAGCCCCGCGCAGGGCACAGCCCTGCCCCACAAGGACGCGGAAATGAACCTGTCACTGCTGGCATCCTTCCTGGCGATCCACCCCTCGACCAAGGCGCGGATCGCCGCGGTGAGGGCCGCGCTGCGGACGCCGGCCGGTCCGCTGCTGCGCGCGGAGCTCGGCAAGTGGGTGACCCAGATTCTGCCCGCGGAAACCGTGGTGCCGGAGATCTACGCCGCGTGGCGTCCACTCGTCCGCGACGCCATGCTGTTCATGATCACGCATCTGTCCGCTGCGCGCCTGGCGCCGAAGCTCGTCGAACAGGCTGAACTGCCCGCGTCCACCGCGCCGGAACAGCGCCTGCTGCGGCTGATCGCGAAAGTGCCTGGACTGCAGAAGATCGGCCAGGTGCTGGCGCACAACCGTCACCTGGAACCTGCGTTGAGCAGCGCTCTATCGGAACTTGAAAACGGGATCGCCGACGTGAACGCCGCCGCCATCCGCGCGCTCATCCGCAAACAACTCGGGCCGCTGCTGCGCGTCTATGAAGTCGAGCTTGCGCCCGGTCTGCTGGCCGAAGCCAGCGTCAGCGCCGTGATCCAATTCACGTGGCGGAATCCGGCCACCGGCGAACGTGAGCGCGGCGTCTTCAAAGTACTGAAGCCGTACGTGCCGGCCTGCTTCGCCGAAGATCTCGAACTGTTGCAGCAACTGGCGCATTACCTGGCGGAAACGCATCCGGAGTACGGGCACGCGCTGCCGGACACCATCATGGAAGTGCGGCGCCTGCTCGAACACGAAGTCGACTTCACCCGCGAGCAGGCCACCCTCACAGAGGTCGCGCGCATGTACCAATCCGTGCGCGGCGTGCGCGTCCCCCAACTCATCGCCCAGCTTTCGTCGGCGGGGATCACGGCGCTCAGCGAAGAACAGGGCGTCAAAGTCACATCGGCTCTCTCCGGCGCGCCCGGACGACAGCGCAAGCGCGCGGCGGAGCGGCTGATCGAAGCGCTCATCGCGGTGCCGCTGCTGGCCCGCGGTGAACGGGCCGTGTTCCATGCCGACCCGCACGCGGGCAACGTGCTGTACGACAAGCGTACCGGCGAACTGGTGCTGCTCGATTGGGCGCTCACCGAACGGCTCGCGCGCGACGAGCGCCGCCACGTCGCCATGCTAGCCCTGATGCTGGGCCTGCGCGATCCGGTGGGCGTGTGCGGCGAAATCGAGGCGTTGGCCGCTCGTCCGCTTTCCGCCGCGCACCGCACGTTCATGCGGCGACATGTCGACCAGTTCATCCAGCAGTTGCCCTTCACGCGCCTGCCCGGCAGCCTCGACGCCATGCGGCTGCTCGACCGCCTGGCGCTCGAAGGCATCCGCTTTCCATCCGGCCTGATGATGTTCCGCAAAGTGCTCTTTACCCTCGACGGCATCTTGCACGACATCGCCGCGCCGAACCTGCGCATGGACCTGGTCATCGCCCGCCGCCTGCTGGCGCGCTCGCCGCTCTCGCTGCTCGATTGGATCGGCGTCGAATCGAGCGCCCTGCTCTACGGCGCGCGGCTGTGGGTGCAATGGACGCAGTCTCTGCTAAACTGGTGAGTGCCTCCCCGCGAAACTGAACCATGAGATTCGGCGTTATTGTCTTCCCCGGCAGTAATTGCGATCACGATGCGTGGTTTGCGGTCAACCACAATGTCGGCCAACAGGCTGAATTCATCTGGCATGACTCGCCGTCGCTCGGCAATGTCGATGCTGTGATTCTGCCTGGGGGCTTCGCCTACGGTGATTACCTGCGCTGCGGCGCCATTGCGAAATTCTCGCCCGTCATGACGGCCGTGCGCAAATTCGCCGCCGACGGCGGACTGGTGCTGGGCATCTGCAACGGCTTCCAGATTCTGGTCGAAGCCGGACTGCTGCCCGGCGCGCTGATCCGCAACCGCAATTTGAAATTCATCTGTCGCGAAGTGCGCCTGCGCACCGAGACGCTCGACTCGCCGTTCACCGCGGCTGCCGAGCCGGGCGAGATCCTGCGCCTGCCGATTGCGCACGGCGAGGGCTGCTACGTGGCCGACGAGCGCACGCTCGACGATCTCGCCGCCGAGGATCGCATCGCGTTCCGCTACCTCGAAAATCCCAATGGCTCCATGCGCGATATAGCCGGTATCCTGAATGCCCGCCGCAACGTGCTCGGCCTGATGCCGCATCCCGAGCGCGCCACTGAGCCGCTCATGGGCTCGAGTGACGGCTTGGTGGTTTTTCGTTCCATGGTCACGGCCGCGGCGGCGCTTCAAGTATGAGCACCGTCGCGATTACATCTGATCTGATCACCCAGCATCAGCTCACCGAATCCGAATACGCGAAAATCGTGGCGATTCTGGGCCGCGAGCCCAACTACACCGAACTGGGCATCTTCAGCGTGATGTGGAGCGAGCACTGCTCATACAAAAGCTCGCGCCTGCACCTGAAGAAACTGCCCACGCACGGCAAGTTGGTGGTGCAAGGTCCGGGCGAAAACGCCGGCATCATCGATGCGGGCGGCGGTTACGTGATCGCCTTCAAGATCGAGTCGCACAATCATCCGAGCTTCATCGAGCCGTTTCAGGGCGCGGCCACGGGCGTCGGAGGCATCCTGCGCGACATTTTCACGATGGGCGCGCGGCCCATTGCCGTGCTCGATTCGCTGCGCTTCGGCCCGCTCGACGATCCGCAGTCCGGCGCGCGCAACCGCCGCATTCTGGGCGGCGTGGTGGCGGGTATCGCGCACTACGGCAACTGTTTCGGCGTGCCCACCGTGGGCGGTGAGTGCATCTTCGAAGCCTGCTATAACGGCAATCCGCTGGTGAATGTCTTCGCGCTCGGGGTCGCGAAGAAGGAAGACATCTTCCTGGCACGCGCCGCCGGCCTCGGCAATCCGGTGATCTACGTAGGCGCGAAGACCGGCCGCGACGGCATCCACGGCGCGTCGATGGCCTCGGCGGAGTTCACTGAAGAGTCCAAACAAAAGCGGCCCAACGTGCAAGTGGGCGATCCGTTCCTCGAAAAGCTGCTGCTTGAAGCTTGCCTGGAAGCCATGCAGACCGGCGCGATCGTGGGCATTCAGGATATGGGCGCCGCGGGGCTGACCTGCTCGACGTGCGAGATGGGCAGCCGCGGCGGCACCGGCATCGAGATCGAGCTGGATCGGGTGCCGCAGCGCGAAACCGGCATGACGCCGTACGAGATCATGCTCTCGGAATCGCAGGAGCGCATGTTGCTGGTTGCGGAGAAAGGGCGCGAGGACGAAGTCTTCGCCGTCTTCCGCAAGTGGGGGCTGGATGCAGTCACTATTGGCAGCGTGACCGGCGATGGCTTGCTGCGCGTCCGCGAACACGGCCGGATCGTGGCCGAGATTCCGAATCGCGAGCTGGCCGATGAAGCGCCGCTCTACGACCGCCCGCATGTCGCACCGCCGCGCGCGCCGGCCGCGCCGTCTTCCTGGCCGGCCGTGCCGCCGGCGGATGCTCTGCTCGCGCTGCTCGGTTCGGGCGATATCTGCGCCAAGCGCTATATCTGGGAGCAGTACGATTACATGGTCCGCACCAACACGGTCGCCGGACCGGGAGCCGACGCGGCCATCGTGCGCATCAAGGAAAATGGGACGTCAGTCGCGATGTCGCTCGATGGGAACGGCCGCTATACGTATCTTTCGCCGCGCGAAGGCGCGAAGCTGGCGGTCGCGGAATCGTGCCGCAACCTGTCGACGGTGGGCGCGCAGCCAGTGGCCGCCACCAATTGCCTGAACTTCGGAAATCCGGAGCGGCCGGAGATCATGGGGCAGCTTGTGGAGGCGATCGAGGGCATGGCGGAAGCGTGCCAGTTCTTCGAGACGCCGATCACGGGCGGCAACGTCAGCCTGTACAACGAGACGCTGGGCGAAGGCATCTGGCCTACGCCGGTGATCGGCGTGGTGGGGTTGATGCGGACCGCCGCAGCGGTGACGCGCCATTTCAAAGTGGCGGGCCGGCCGATCGTGCTGCTGGGCGGCCTGGGCACGTGCGATGCGGAGCATTTCGGCGGCACGCAATATGCGAAAGTCATCGCCGGCGATCTGTGGGGATTGCCGCCCGCGCTCGATATGGATTACGAAAAGCGCGTGCAGGCCGCGATGCGCGAGATTGTCGCGGCGGGCCTGGCCGAATCGGCGCACGACGTGAGCGACGGCGGCCTGGCGGTGGCCGCGGCCGAGTGCGCGATGGGCGGCGTGGGCGCGGCGCTGCATCTGGAATCCGATCTGAGCGCGGAATTGCTGCTGTTCCACGAAGGTCCGTCGCGCATTCTGATTTCGACGGCGGCGCCGGACGCGGTCACGGAAATCGCCGCGCGGCACGGGGTCGCGGCGCCGCGCATCGGCATTACCATGCACGAGGCGCTGGCCATCGGCAATCGCGGCGAGATGTTGCTGACTGTTCCCATCGAGAGCCTGAAGGCGGCCTACGAAGGGTCGCTCGCAGAGAAATTACGATCATAACCATGTTCGATAAATTCCACGACGAGTGCGGCGTCTTCGCCGTCTACGGCCATCCCGAAGCAGCCAAGATGACTTACCTGGGGCTCTACGCGCTCCAGCATCGCGGTCAGGAAAGCGCGGGCATCTGCACCAGCGACGGCGACGGATTGCATTGTCACAAGGCCATGGGTCACGTGGCGGATATCTTCACCACCTCGACGCTGGCGAAGCTGCCGGGCAAGCTGGCCATCGGCCACACGCGCTATTCCACCGCCGGCGACACCGTGCTGCTGAACGCGCAGCCCTTCTCGGTTTCGTGCAACAAGGGCCGCGTGGCCGTGGCGCACAACGGCAACATCACCAACGCCATCGAATTGCGCAGCGAACTGGAACGGCGCGGCTCGATCTTCCAGGCCAATAGCGACACCGAAGTCATCCTGCACCTGGTGGCGCATTCCTCCGAACGCACCCTGGCCGGCGCGCTGCGGGACGCGCTGCTGCAGATCGAAGGCGCCTTCTCGCTGGTGTTTCTGGCCGAGGATAGCATCATCGTGGCGCGCGACCCCCACGGCTTCCGGCCGCTGGCCGTGGGGCAGTTGGAACTGAACGGGCACACCTGCTATGTCTTCGCTTCGGAGACCTGCGCGTTCGACCTGATCGGAGCGGCCTACCTGCACGATGTCGAGCCGGGTGAGATGGTGATCGCCGGACCGGAAGGCGTCACGCGCGAGCGCTTCGCGCCGCAGCGGCAACTGGCGCATTGCGCCTTTGAGCACGTGTATTTCTCGCGTCCGGATTCGCTGGTGTTCGGCCGCGCGGTGCAGGAATCGCGCGAGATGCTGGGCCGCCTGCTGGCGCGCGAACATCCGGCCGATGCCGACGTGGTGGTCCCGGTGCCTGACTCGGGTGTGGCTGCAGCACTCGGATATTCAGCCGAATCCGGATTGCCGTTCCGCCACGCGCTGATCCGCAATCACTACGTGGGCCGCACGTTCATCGAGCCTTCGCAGGCCATCCGCGATTTCGGCGTGAAGCTGAAGCTGAATCCCGTGCGCTACCTGCTGGAGGGCAAGAGCGTCGTGTTAGTCGACGATTCCATTGTCCGCGGCACCACCAGCCGCAAGATCGTGCGCATGGTGCGGCAGGCGGGCGCGCGGGCGGTGCACCTCCGGATCTCATGCCCACCCACGATCTCGCCGTGTTTCTACGGCGTCGATACGCCCACCAAGCGCGAGCTGATCGCCGCCAACAACAACGTGGAAGGCATCCGCCGCTTCGTGGAGGCGGACACGCTCGGCTATCTGTCACTCGCGTCACTGCGCGCGGCAGTCGGTGACAGCGAGAAACACGATTACTGCTACGCTTGTTACTCGGGTGACTATCCCACAGAGCTGGTTAATATCGAGCAACTGATGCGCAGCCGCAAATCTTAACGCTTGCTGACGCGCACGGCTCTGCACGGCAGTTACTGCTGCGCGGCCTGGCGCATTTCGGCGTCGTCGTGACTCTCGCCGTAAATCGTATTTCCGCACCTCGTCACCGCATCGGGCCGCAAAATGGCATCACCCTGCGTGTCATACAGGTATCGATCTCGAAACACCATGGGCAGCGCATGTTCTGTGCCAGCAGGTCACACCTGTGCCAACTGCGCCTCGTTGTCCCTGCTCTTCACATTGGCTAAAATGAACGTTTGCTCAAATCTGCGGCCTGGCTAGAGTCCCAGTGAAACTGTTTCCCGGAAGTCAACGTCTCCGTAACAGCGCAGAGTGGAAAGGTGTGTATTCATGATTTGTCACAGGCGTGTTTGCCTGTCGGTTGCACTCTTATGTCTCTGCGCCGTCACCCGTTCCACGGCGCAAACGCCGCCGCCTGCGCAGCCGCAGCAGCCGGCGCCTACGCAGCAAAAGAAGCCGCAGAACCCGTTCGAGACTGTTCCGGAAGAGCCGCAACAGCAGCCACCGCCGCCCACGCTCGAAACGCCCAAGCCCGCTGAGCAGCCCACGGCGCAGCCCGGGCAGAAGGTGATCGAAGGGATTGAGTTCCGCGGGCAGCGGCGCGTCTCGCAGGATATTCTGCGCGCTCTGATTACCACCAAAAAAGGCGACATCTACAGCGAGGACGAACTGCATCGTGACTTCATGGCGCTCTGGAACAGCGGCCGGTTCGACGATATCACCATGGAAACCGAACCAGGACCGAACGGCGGCGTCATCGTGCGCTTCGTCGTTACCGAGCGGCGCGTGGTGCGCTCCATCAAGTACGAGAACATGAAGTCGATCACGGTCTCGGAACTTCTGGACCGTTTCAAAGAGCGCAAGGTCGGCCTCTCGGTCGAATCGCAATACGATCCCAACAAGGTGCAGCGCGCCGCCGTCGTGATCAAGGAGTATCTGGCCGAACGCGGCCGGCAGTTTGCCACCGTCGATCCGGAGGTCCGCCAGATTCCGCCGTCATCTCTCGAGATTGTCTTCAACGTGAATGAGGGCCCTAAGGTCAAAGTGGGCAAGATCAACATTGTGGGGAACCAGGCGTTCAGCAAGCGCGAAGTCATCCGCGCCATGAAGAACACGCACCCTTACGGCATCCCCTATTCAATCTTCTTTGAGGACCTGTTTGCCAAGACCTACGACTCGACCAAGCTCGACGAAGACAAGGAGCGCGTACGCGACGCCTATCAGTCGCAAGGTTACTTCACGGCCAAGGTGCTCGACCAGACCACCAAAATCGTAGACACCGGCGGGCACGGCTTCCGCATTCCGCTGATTCGCGAGAACAATCCCGGCAAGGCCGTAAACATCACCCTGCCTGTGGAAGAAGGCCGCCAATATCACCTGAACAAGATCAATTTCGTGGGCGTCAAGCTGTTCCGCACGCCGGAAACCCTGATGCGGCCGCTGTTCCAGATGAGCGAGGGCGATGTCTTCTCCACCAGCAAGCTGCGCAAGGGCTTGGATAACCTGCGCAAGCTCTACGGCGAGTTCGGCTACATCGATTTCGTCCCCGAGCCTTCCTTCGACATCATCCCCAACACCGACAAGATCGACCTGACCCTGACCGCTGACGAAGGCAAGCAGTTCTTCGTGCGCCGCATTGATTTTTCGGGCAACGTGACGACGCGCGACAAAGTCATCCGCCGCGAGATTCTGCTAGACGAAGGCGACATCTTCAACAACCGCCTGTGGGAGCTCAGCATCCTGCGCCTGAATCAGCTCGGCTATTTCGAACAGTTGAAAGCCGAGGAAGCCGCCGACATCAAGCGCAACACCCAGACCAACACCGTGGACATCACGCTGAAGGTCAAAGAGCGCGGCAAGAATTCCATCGGCCTGAACGGCGGCGTCTCCGGAATTGCCGGCACGTTTGTCGGCATGAATTACGCCACGAACAACTTCCTCGGATTGGGCGAGACCTTGTCGCTCGGCGCGCAGTTGGGCACGGCGCTGCGCAGCGTCTCAGCCGGCTTCACCGAACCGTACTTCCTGGATCGCCCGCTGCAGGTCGGCTTTGAAGTCCACTTGACCCGCTACGACTTCAATCAGGCGCGGCAGGAATCCCTGCTCACCGGCGAGAACCTCATCCCGTTGTTCAACGCGCTCGGCTCGCAAAACCTGCTGAACTACGTGCAGACCGGACACGGCTTCTCGTTCTCGGCCAGTTATCCCCTGCGGCGCAGTTTCTCGCGCATTGGTATCACCTACGGCTGGGACATTTCCGATGTCAAGACCGAGACGGACGCGGCGACCTCGTACTTCGACTACATCAACTTCAGCGGTATCGTCGGACCCAACGCGCTGACAGGCATCCGCACCAGCCGCATCGTGCCGTCGTTCTCCTATAACACGGTGAATCATCCGATCACCCCGACCGGCGGCAAGAGCCTGTTCATCTCTACCGCGTTCGCCGGCAGCTTCCTGGGCGGCAACGTGAACACCATCACGCCGGTGATCGAGGCCAAGTACTTCAAGCCGGCGCCCTGGCACAGGTCGCACATCCTGGCGTTCCACTTCCTGGGATCGATGATTACGGGCTACGGCGGCAAGGAGATTCCGCCCTTCGCGCGCACTTACATCGGCGGCGAGCAGGACATCCGCGGATTCCAGATCTGGGGCATCAGTCCGATCGCGTTCATCCCCAGTGAAGCCACCATCAACGTGCTGAATAATGACGGCTCGCAGCGCACGCAGCTCATCGGCGGCGTGCCCACGAACGTCACCATGAACATCCCGATTTACCAGTTGGCGTTTCCCGGCGGCGACTCGCATGCGGTCGGCAACTTCGAATACCGCATCCCGATCTTCGGGCCGGTGGTGCTGGCGATCTTTACGGATGCCGGCGTGAACCGCATCTTGCGGCCGGGCGAGCTGAACATGGATCCCAGCCGCATCCAGTATCTGAACGATGCCTATCCCACGGCTGGTTTCCAGGGCAAAGCACTGGTTTATCCCGGCACGCAAGCGCCCCGTATGTCCAACGGCATCGAATTACAGGTGCTGTTGCCGGTAGTGCAAGCGCCCTTCCGCGTGTATTGGGCGTACAATCCGCTGCTGGTGCGCGAAAACCTGCAGCCGCCCATCGTGGCCGACCGCTCGATCTTCCCGAACCAGGCTACGTTCCTGAACGCCATTGCATCGTTCGGAACCGCCTATCCGTTCGATGAGCAGCGCTCGATGTTTCGCTTCACCATAGGCCGCACGTTCTGAAGCGCGTCGCGGTCTGCAATTATGATAGTATCGAGACAAATTCAAGGAGTCTGAGCTTGACAAAGAATTACGTTTTGTTCCCTGCCCTGGTTCTAGGTGCGGCCACGCTGGCCGGCGCCCAGACCGCGCCATCCCAGACGAAGGTCGGGATCATCCACATCCAGAACGCGATCATCAGCACCAAGGATGGCCAGAAGGCCGCCGCGGATCTGACCGCCAGGTTCGCGCCTAAGAAGGCCGACCTGGAAAAGAAGCAGAGCACCATCGCGCAGTTGCAGGATCAATTGCGCAAGGGCAGCAACACGATGAGCGATGACGCCAAAGAGAAGCTGATGCGCGAGATCGATGTGGACACCAAGTCGCTCAATCGCGAAAGCGAGGATGCCAATGCCGATTTGGAGCAGGCCCAGAGCAAGATCATGCAGGATCTCGGCCAGCGCATGATGGCGGTGATCGACAAATACGCCAAAGAGAATGGCTACGCCCTGATCCTGGACGTGAGTTCGCAGCAGACACCGGTCCTGTACGCCACCAACAGCATCGACATCACCCAGGACATTATCGCCCTGTACGACAAGAACGTGGGCGCATCCAGCAGCGCGCCTGCCGCGGCGCCCACGGCTTCCAAGCCCGGGGCGACGCCTAAGTAATCGCCGCAGGCGCGGAGAACGGCCGGCGGTGCTAATCTTATGTAAGAGGTTGCCATGAAGCTATCCGGCGCAGTCTTCATCGCGTTTCTGGCCGTCGCTCCGCTTTCGGCCCAGTTCGGCAACGTAGTTTTCCCAGGGCTCGCGCATGCTCCAGCCGGCAATCCGTGGGGGAATGTGGTCCATCCAGCTACCCCGGCGGTGACCGGCGCGTACGCCTCCGCCAGGCGCGGTGGCGGCACGGCCGGCGGGTATGCGTACGGCAGCGGCCGCGGCCGTAATCGCGGCACCGGCATTTACGCTTATCCCGTCTTCGTGGGCGGCTATGGATACGGATACGGATATGGCTACGATGCGGGCAGTGCACCGCCGCCGGACGATGGCAGCCCGAATCAATCGGGCGCGGCTCCCGTGATCATCAACCAGTACTTCCCGCAGGTTGCTCCAGACCAGGCGGCGGCTCCCGACACTTCGAGCAATTCCGATTACCACTACTACCAGGCGCCCTCGAACAACGATACGGCGCCTCCCGCCGAACAGTCTTACTATCTGATCGCGTTCAAGGATCACACCATTTACTCGGCGGTAGCGTACTACACCGAGGGCGACACGCTGCACTACTTCACCTCGGGCAACGTACACAATCAGGTTTCGCTCTCGCTGGTGGATCGCGATCTGACTCAGAAGCTGAACCGCGACCGCAACGTAGAGGTCAAGCTGCCCTAAGCGTCAGGTGAGACCGGCAGCCGCCAGCCGCTTCACAAACGCGACATCGCCTTCGAGGAAGTCGAACCCTGTGAGTTCGGCCGCGCTTACCCAGCGCATTTCCGAGAACACGCGGTTTCGGGGCTCGCCCGTGAAATCTTCGACGGCATAGAAGATCAGCAGCAATGGATGCTTTCTCGGATAGCGGAACTCGTAGCGCTCGACTTCGCGGCCGATGCGCGCATCAATGGCCAGCTCTTCGTCGAGTTCGCGCGCGAGCGCCTGCGCGGGGTTTTCGCCGGCCTCTACCTTGCCGCCGGGAAACTCCCATTTCCATGCATGGTCCTGGCCGGCGCGCCGGCGGCAAATCAGAATCTGGCCCGCGCGCCGGATGAGGGCCGCGGCCACCACAGTCGGCTGCATCAGAATCATTGGAGCACGAATGTATTCCGAGCGTCTGCTCGATCATTTCCAGAATCCGCGGAACGTGGGCGAACTCGCGCCGCCCGCCGTCACCGTGGAAGTCGCCAACCCGGTTTGCGGCGACATCCTCAGGCTGTCGGCCGAAGTTCGCGACGGGCGCGTGGCGAGGGCTGCATACAAAACGCGCGGCTGCACGGCGTCCATCGCGGCCGGCTCGGCACTGACGGAATGGCTGATCGGCAAGAGCGCCGCCGAGATTGCGCTGCTTCGTACGGCAGATATCGAAGAGGCGGTCGGCGGGCTGGCCAACGAATCGAAGCACGCTGCGGCGCTGTGTGTGGACGCCGCGCGCGCGCTGCTCAAGCATCTCCCGATCATCGCTCCGAAACCGGACATTCTTTGAAATCGGCGTCACTGGTTACCCCGGTCAGCACACTCTTGTTGTCTGGCCTGGTAAGCATAAGAACGCTCTCGGTGTAATAATGGGCGGGATATTCGCCCCGATCCTCAAAGCAAACAAAGATACCGGAGTCAGTCCTTCTGAGAATCGTGATGACAAAGAACCAACTGTCATCCCGTTTCTTCAGATCGGCTTCACCTTCGGTGATGCGATGCGGCACGATCCCATAATCGCGAAAGAGAACCCGCTGGTCGCCACGGCTTGCCCCAAGAGATGTCGGAAAAGATCTCACATCCAAATGGTCCACAACAAAGCGGGCCACATCCTTGGCCGGATACCGGCTGTCACGGGATCCGCTGTTAGCTTGTCCAAGACATAGGCTCGCCAGGACCGCGAAAATAGGTAGGGCGGCGCCAGATCGGGAAATCATGCTACGACAATGCTACCGCACCGGTCTTTAAACAGGGCGATACTCGACAATTCCGCGGCCGGATGCCTGATGTCCGTAGGCGCGCATTTCCAGTCCCGCTTCTCGGGCCAAGGCATTTAGTTCCTCGAAGGAGCGGCCGCGGCCGCCCACCAGAACCAGCATCAGAAGTTCCGGCGAAGACGGCTCGCCCGGCTTGGCGTTGTTGAAGACCACCACGCGTCCGGTTGGCCGCGCGGCTTCCGCGCAACGCTTCAGGATGGCGCGCGCCTCCGCGTCGGGCCAATCCGAAAGCACGTTCTTCAGGACATAAAGATCGGCACCCGCCGGCAGCGGATCGAAGAAGCTCTGCGCCACTGCCGCGGCGCGATCGCTGACGCCGGCGGCCTGAAAGATCGCGGCGGAACCCGCCACCGCGCGCGGCACATCCACCAGCGTGCCGCGCACATGCGGCCGGGAGCTTAGGATCGCGGCGAGCAGGCCGCCCGTGCCGCCGCCCACATCCACGACGGTGCGGACGGATTCCCAGTCCGCGGGATTGAGCAGGACTTCGGGGTCGGGCGTCCCGTGGCCCGCTTCGCCCATCAGCGCGTCAAAATCGGCGGCGATCTTGGGGTGCGCGTCCAGGTCATCCCAGTAGCTCCGTCCGAAGGCCTCGTAGTACGCGGGCTTGCCTGTGCGGACCGCGGAGAGCAACGTTCCCCAAGCGTGCGCGATACGGCCTCCAAAACTGTCGAGATCGCAATACAGATGGGCTCCCTCGGGCATGAGTTCGCGCGCGGTTTCGTTCAGCGCGAACGCGCCGGGCGCCGGTTCTTCGAACACGCCGCAGCTCACCAGGTGACGCAGTATGCGATGCAGGTATTCGCGATCGGCGTGGCAGGCGGCTGCCAACTCCGCAATGCCGGTCTTTCCCTCCGCAATGTGTTCGGCGACCCGCAGGGTCACCGCGACGTAGACGCACCAGGGCGTCGCGAGATCAGTAAGCGTCCAGATATCCATTCCACCAGGATGCCAAAACTCGCTAAGCTAATATCGTGCGTATTCTGGTGGTGGAAGACGAAAAACGCATTGCGGACTTTCTGTGCCGCGGCCTGCAAGGCGCGGGTTACGCCGTGGATGCCGCGCCCAACGGCGCCACGGCACTGGAGTTCGTACATGCCACCGACTACGACCTGGTGATCCTCGACATCATGCTGCCCGATATGGATGGCCTGCAGGTGCTCGAGAAGATCCGCAACCGGAAGGTCGGCCCGCCGGTGCTGATCCTGAGCGCGCGCGGCGCGCTCGACGACCGGGTGCGCGGGCTCGAACAGGGCGCTGACGATTACCTGGTAAAACCATTCGCGTTCGTCGAACTGCTGGCCCGCGTGCGCGCGCTGCTGCGTCGCGGCCAACCCGCGCCGGAACGCCTCCAGGTAGCCGACCTGACCGTGGATTGCGTCCGCCGCAAGGTCACCCGCGCCGGTGAGCCGATCGACTTGGCGCCCAAGGAATTCGGCATCCTGGAATACATGATGCGCAACAAGGGCCGTCCGCTCAGCCGCACCATGATCGTGGAGCACGTGTGGGACATGGATTACGACGGCCTCACAAATATCGTGGACGTCTACATCCGCCACTTGCGCAGCAAGATTGACGATCGTTTCCCGCAGAAGCTGATCCAAACGGTGCGCGGCATCGGTTACATGATCGAGGCTCCCGACAAAGCCGCGGAAAAGCCCGCGGAGCAGCCGGCCGAGAGGCAGGTTTAGCATGGGCGCCCGGCGGCATCTGACGCGCGGCTTGCGCTTCCGTTTGACCGCCAGCTATGCACTGCTGTTCGCCCTGCTCATGGTGGGAGTGGCCGCCCTGTTCCGCGAGCGCCTCGTCTACACCTTCAATTCCGAGGCGCACGACATCCTGGAGCAGGAATGGGCCGCCATGAAGGGTTATCTTCACGTGGAGCGCGTGCCCGCCCGGCTGCTGGCCGCCGAGCATCTTTCCTGCCCGCCTTACAAGCCCACCTGGGAATACGACAAGAACGACCCGGACGAAGATTTTGCTGTCGAGCGTTTGCGCCGCGTCTACATCCTGACCAATGCCACGGGCTGCGTGATGGAAGTTTCCACTATCTACCAGTCCATCGGCATCGAACGGCCCGCCGAAATCACGGCGGACATCAAGGCTGGCAGGCCCGTGTGGAAGCTGAGCAGCAGCCCGCACGGGATTCCGTACCTGATTCGCGCCGGCGTAGTCTACGACGACAAGCACCAAAGCCCGTTCTGGGTGGCCGTCGGCCGACCGATGGACGAAAGCGACAAGATCCTGAAGCGCTACACCTGGATGTACGCGGGCGTGATTCCGTTTTCCCTGCTCTGCGGATGCCTGCTCGGCTGGTTCCTCAGCGGCCGCGCTCTGATGCCCGTGATCGAAGTGGCGCAAGCCGCGCAGCGCATCTCGGGGTCGAACCTGAGCCTGCGCATTCCCACGCGCGCCGCCGGCGACGAGCTGGATTACCTGATCCTGACCTTCAACCGCATGATCGAGCGGCTGGAAAGCTCGTTCCAGCAGATCCGGCAGTTTTCGACCGACGTTTCGCACGAGCTGCGCACGCCCATCACGGTGATCCGCGGCCAACTCGAGGTGGCGCTGTTTACCGCCAAGACCAGCGAGCAGTACCGCGACGCGATCCTGAATTGCCTGCAGGACATCGAGCGCCTATCGCAGATCGTGCGCGCGCTGCTGTTGCTCTCGCAGGCCGAATCCGGCCAACTGGCGTTGCAGAAAACGCGGCTCGATTTATCCGGAGTGGTGCGCGAAATCGTGGAGCAGTTCCAGATTCCCGCGGAAGGCGCGCAGGTGGAATTGTCCGCCGACCTGGCGCCGGATTGCCAGGCCGAAGTGGATCGCGTGCAAATCGAGCGCATGCTCTCGAATCTGTTGTCGAATGCCATCAAATTCACGCCGGCCGGCGGGCGCGTGCGCGTGACCTTGCGCCGCCTGCCTGAGGCGATCGAACTGGCGGTCGAGGATACGGGCTGCGGAATCCCCGCGGAACACGTTCCCCGTATCTTCGAACGTTTCTACCGCGTGCCGGCGCAAACCACCTGCACGAATCCGGAACCCGGGCTGGGCCTGGGATTGAGCTTCGTGGCCTGGATCGCCAAGGCGCACGGCGGCGCCGTTCATGTGGAAAGCAGACTGGGAAGCGGCACGCGGTTTGCTGTCACGCTGCCCGGCGGCCTGACTGGGCCAGAGACTGTAGAACCGGTATCGACGCCTGTGGCACTCGGATGAATGAACTTTAATCCGAAGTTTACCCAAGCTTCATTCGTTTTCCTTAATCTAAGAGTGTGCGGTTCGCCTCCTACTGCGTGATCTGTGTCTCCCTGGCCCTGGCCAGTTCCCTGCCCCTACGCAGCCAGGATCCGCCGGCGACGCAGCAGCAGCCCGACCAATACTTTGCAGGATTCGTGACGGCCCTTTCGGAGACGAGCATCACTGTCACACGTACGGTCTTGGGCAAATCCACGGTGCGCACTTTCGCCATCACCCACGAGACCGTAATCCAGGGCGGCAAGCCCAAAGTGAAGTCCAAGGTGACGGTGAAGTGGATCGCCGGCGATAGCGGCGACCAGGCGCTGAAGATTATCCTGCGCGGCGGCGCGGCGCCCAAGAAGTCGTAAGCTTTCGCGGGAAGCTGCCGTGAGAGAAATAAGGCTTAGGCGTTGGAGTTCGCCTGTAACCGCTCCTACCTGGACGCCTCGCAATCGAAGAATGTCTTTGCGGGCGCGTGGGACGGCCGAGACGTTGGCCTGCTTGCCGCGCTGGTGCAGGCGCATTTTGGCGGAGTCGCAGGTCCGCTTGAACAACTGCGCCGATGGTGACCGGGCGCAACTTTCGGAGCACGTGGATGATGAGCACAACTGACTCGGCGCCGGATTGGTTCGGCCGCAGGGCTTACCCGCCGCGCGTGCTTCTCCTTTCAGCGGACCGGCTGACTGCTATCTCACATCCGGCAAGCGGTGAAGCCGCGCAAACGATTCCGCTCGCGGATGTGCGGTTCGTCGAGTATGCCCACTTCCTGCTCTCGGGCTGGATCACGTTTGCACTTTCCGGAGGCCGGCGCGAGTTTCGTTTCAATACGCGCACCGGCCGGCCGGTGGAGGAGTTGCTGCGCGCAGTGTCGAGACAGTGGGCGCCGGTTGTCGGACGAGCGGCTATTGGCGCGCTTCTTTCACCCGCCTGACAGGGTGGGCCTGCCGGCGGAATACGTGGGCATCAGCAACCGAAGGCTGATCTGGATCACCGACCGGCACCGCGGCCGCTACGAGCGTTTCGGATGGATCGTGCGATGGGCGCCATTGATCCGTGGATGCCGCCGATCGGCTGGATGGATGAACTACCGCGTATCGCGGCTCATCGCGGCCATGGCCGCGGCTCCGCGCTGCTGCAATTCCTCCGGCGTAGGATCCTCGATGTGAGTCGCGACCGCCCATACGAAACCGGCGGGATCGCGGACCTGGCCATAGCGGTCGCCCCAGAACTGATCCTGCAGGGGAAAGACCACCTCGCAGCCATTCGCTACCGCCTGGGCCCACGTGGCATCGGCATCCGGCACATAAAGGTGCAACCGCAAAGGCAAGTTGCCTTCCGCCATCGGCGGCATGCCCATCTCCGGAAAGACATCGTTGAGCATCAGCATGGTGTCGCCGATTTTGACGCAAGCGTGCATGAGCTTGCCGCCCGGTCCAGGGGAACGGCGGATTTCAACCGCGTTAAACGCGCGCGTCAGAAAGTCGATGTAAGCGGCACATCCGGGCACGGACAGGTGCACGGTCAGCGTGCCGTAGCCTGATGGAATCGGTTGCGTAGCTTTGGCCATATCGGACCTATCATACGCCTACTGGCCTGTTGTGTACAGGACGAATGTCCCGCTCGGAGGCTGTCCCTTTGACAGATCCAAATCCTGGAATCCAACGAGGTAGAACGTGCCCGGAGCTGTTACGACGCCGCCATAGAGAGGATCATTTATGAGCGCGGGATCGCGGTCGGGATCGGGACTCGGGATGACCGTCCAACTCGTGCCATCCCAATGCATGACCAGCGAGAAGATATCGCCGGACTCACCGCTGGGATTAGCCGAGTACCAGCCGAAGGCGTATATATCGTTGGCGGATAAAGCCACGATGCCCTGCAGGACGTTGTCGCGCGCCTGACTACCATAATCGACATTCGGACTGGTTACCGCAGACCAACTGGTTCCGTCCCAGTGCTCGATCAAAGTACGATCGGGATACTCATAGCCCGTATCAGGTTTCGGGGTAGAGTAACCCACTGCCCAGACGTCGGTGTCAGATAGAGCAACCACACCATAAAGCTGATTCGGTCCTGTGCCGACGTTTGGACTGGTTGTTACGCTCCACTGCGTGCCGTTCCAGTGTTGAATCTGGGTGACCGGATTGTTGGCCTGATACTGTATCCAACCGACTGACCAGACATCATTAGTGGCGAGGGCCGATAATCCAGTTACACAGGATTCGGCGAAAGGACTGCCGGCCCCACCGGGAGCGACATAGCTCCATGCGGTTCCATCGAAGTGCTCATAGAATTCCGGGATGCAACCGCCCGCCCAAATGTCGTTGGACGAAATGGCAGCGATCGACCAGAGCGGGCGGCCGGCCGCGGCTGGATTGGAGTACGGACTCCAGGATGTGCCGTTCCAATGGAGAATGCTGCCGTTGCTGGAGTCCGAGGTCGCATAGGTCCCGACTGCCCACGCATCCGCGGGCGAGATGGCGGCGGCGGCATACATCTGGTGGCCGATCTCCCCATTGATACCGGGCAGCGAGAAGCCTGTCCAGGATGTGCCGTCGTAGTGGATGGCCGTTGTTCCTACTGCCCAGATATCGCCGGGCGAGGACGCGGATGCCGCGAACAGATAGTTATCGAAGACACGCTGGGGATTGGGTGTGGGAAGCACCTGAAAGATCGAAGTCACTTGCTGCGCCGCTAAGTACGGGGCGAGACCTACTATTAATGCGATGGTCGCACGCACCATCCTGACTCCTTTGAGCCCATGTTAGCGCGTGAAATAGATACTATTTGTAAATTATTCCGGACTTCATAACAAAGCGCACATTCTGCAGGAGCCGCACATCGGCAAGCGGGTCGCCGTCGACCGCGATCACGTCCGCCCACTTGCCAGGCTCCAGCGCGCCCGTGCGGCCGGACCAGCCCATCAACTCGGCGGCGTTGATGGTGGCAGTCTGCACGGCTGCGAGCGGCGTCATGCCCAGCTTTGTAACATAGACTTCTACCTCGTGCGCGTTCAAGCCATGCGGATAGACGGCGGCGTCCGTGCCGAGCGCGACCTTCACGCCGGCGGCTATGGCCTTCTTCTGGTTCTCGACGACGACCGCACTGACGTCAGTCATCTTCTTCTGGAACATGGCGGGAAGATGACCGTTCTCGCGCATCCAATCGATCAGATAGAGCGTCGGCACCAGCCACGTGCCGTGCAACTTCATGGCGGCGATGTCATCGGCATCGATGTAAGTGCCATGCTCGATCGAATCGACGCCGGCGTCCGCCGCGAAGAGAATCCCCTGCGCGCCGTGCGCATGCGCCGCCACCTTGCGCCCCAGGCGATGGGCATCGGCTACGATGGCCTTCAGCTCATCGAGGCTGTATTGGCTGGCTTGCGGATCGTCGCCTTTCGACAACACACCGCCGGTGGCACAGACCTTGATCAGATCCGCGCCATACTTGATGTTCTGGCGCACCTTTTGCTGAACGGCGGCGATGCCGTCCGCGACGCCATCGGCGGTGGCGTGATATTCGGCCGGCAGGAAGTTATTGTCGCAGTGTCCTCCGGTGATGCCAAGCGGCGGACCACTGACCTGCATATGCGGGCCGGGGATGTAACCGGCGTCGATGTAGTCGCGCAAAGCCACGTCGGAATAGCCGGAAGCGCCCACGTTACGCACGGTCGTGAAGCCGGCCTCGAGCGTGATCTTGGCGAAGCGCGCGCCGTTGAGCGCCTCACGGGCAGTATCGGTGGAGAGACGCGTGTAAGGATCGAAATCGTTGCTGAAGGTCAGGTGGGTATGCACGTCGATCAAGCCCGGCAGGACGGTCAGGAAACGGAGGTCGATTTCGCGATCGCCGGGTTGCGCCGGCGTGGACGCGGTCGCGGTGATGGCGGCGATGCGGCCGCCCGCGACGACGATGGTCTGATCGGCGGGCTCGGCGCCGGTGCGGACGTTCAGTACGTGGCCGGCGCGAATGAGCGTTCTGGGCGGCTGCGCGGCCGCGACAGCGATCAACGTGAGGCTGAAGAAGAGTGAGCGGCGAAACGGCATTCCGGGAGTATAACACCGCGTCCCGGCGCGGCGGCGTTAAGCTGGGTAAAGTGACTGAACGGCTCTATTACACCGACTCCTATCTCCGTGAATTCCGCGCGCGCGTAACCGAGCGCTCGGCCGACGGGCGGCGCATTTACCTCGACCGCACCGCATTCTATCCGGCATCGGGCGGGCAGCCGCACGACTTTGGTACGATCGCGGGCGTGGCGCTCGAGGACGTGATCGACGAAGGCGAACGCATCGTGCACATGGCCGCGGCTCCGGTGACTGGCGACGAGGTGGAATGCCGCATCGATTGGGAGCGGCGCTTCGATCACATGCAGCAACACAGCGGCCAGCATCTGCTTTCGGCGGTCTTCATCGAGCGGCTGGGCCTTCCGACCGTGAGCTTTCACCTGGGCCAGGAGAGCTCGACGATTGACCTGGAGACGGCCACGCTCGATGGGTCGCAGGTCGTAGAAGCCGAACGGCGCGCCAACGAGGCGGTGTTCGAGAATCTGCCGCTGGCTGTCACGTTCGAAAATGCGGCCGCGACGCGCGATCTACGCAAGCCCTCGGAACGGGAGGGCACGCTGCGCATTGTGACGATTGAAGGACTGGACCGCAGCGCCTGCGGCGGCACGCATGTGACGCGCACCGGCGAGATCGGACCGATCCTGCTGCGTAAGCTGGAGAAGATCCGGAACACGGTGCGGGTCGAGTTTCTATGCGGCGGCCGGGCCGTGCGGCGGGCACGCGCGGATTTCGAAGCGCTGTCCCGCGTTTCACGGCTCTTCTCCGGAGCGCTGGACGAACTTCCCGGGTTAGTCGCGGCGCAGATGGAAGCGGCCCGCGTGAGCGACAGGCTGCGCCGAAAGCTGGAAACAGAGTTGGCCGGTTACCAGGGCCGCGAGCTTTATGCGGCGACGGCTCCAGACAGCGCAGGTACGCGCCGCGCGTTGCGGCGTCTGCCATCGGGGAACCTGGAGGATTTGCGCACGCTGGCGCAGAGCTTCACGTCTCAACCCAAGGCGGTCTTCGCGGCCGCATCGGATAACCCTCCAGCCGTGCTACTTGCCGCATCGGAAGATAGCGGGATAGATGCCGGTAAGTTACTCAAGGCCGCACTCACTGCCGCGGGCGGCCGGGGCGGAGGGAATCAGCGGACGGCGCAAGGCAGCCTGCCTTCGCGAGAAGCGCTGGAACACGTGTTGGGCGCGCTTAAAATGCCTTGAACCTGACGCGCAAAAACTTCTGGGGATTCTGGCGGAATTCCCTGGCTGTCTCCGCGAACTCATGGAGCGCGCCGTTGAGGGACTCGTAAGCCGCCGAGTTGGCCAGTATGCCGCCGCCGGCTTCGCCGTCGTTCAGCGCATCCAGAGTGGAGATCCAGCCTCGCAGGCGCTGGTTCCATTGAACCCAGGCGGCGTCGCTCGCAATCCACTGCCCGCCCGCACCTTTGCCCGCATTCAGATCGGCCAGCGCCTGGTGCAACTTAATCAGTTGATCACGGATCTGGTCGTACTGGCCGGTATCGCGCAGCATGGGGTTGGATTGTAACTGCGCCAACTTATCATCTAACTGCCGCACCTGGCTAACCAGGCCGTCATACAGCGCGGAGCTGTATAACATCTGGCCTAACTGAGTTTGGGAAGTCGTGGCGGCGCGCATCTCCTTTTCAACTCTAATGACACCATCGAGAAACTGCTGATACAAGGTATCACTGACGACGAACTGGCCCAAAGGCCCGCGGCCGGCTTGAATATCCATAATGGTCTGATCGATGATTCGCAACTGCGCCTCGAACTGCTCGAGGTCGATGTTCTGCATGATGTTACTCGGCACATTGTAGCTCAACTCGCCGCCGGAGCGCACATGGCGGGGGCTCCGTCCCATAGTGATGGAGACGTATTCGTCGCCGAGCAAGTTGGCACTATCAAGGCTGGTCACTGAATCGTCAGGTATGTTAGGCAGGTATACGGCCTCGATCTTCAAGCGGACCCGCACCACACGGTTAGGATCGCTGGAACGAGTGAGACCCAGCGATTCGACTTTGCCGATCTCCACGCCGTTGAGTTGCACGTCGGCGCCGGGGTCGAGCCCGGTGGAGTCAGGAATGTAAGTAGTAATGTACGCCTTCGGCTGCAACCAGGTGCCGCCGCTCAGCAGGTACACGAGTACCGAGAGGATCGAGACGGCCACCACCGCCACGACGGTGCTCCGGATTTTAGCCCATCGGACTCGCTCTGGCGAGGGCATTTGTAACGATTGTAGCGTGGCGCGGCCGCAGCCGCGGCAGCCCCGGGGAGTGCCGGAATCAGTGCATCTGGACCGAGGTGAACGGGCAACTGGTAATCCACACGTCGAAGGCGTCCACGGAGACCGTCAGTCCGGAGGAGGACGTGGGCGTGATGACCAGCGTGTGCGGCTGGCAGGGGAGACCGGTCTGCTGCCAGACGATCTGTTGATACGCGTTCAAGGACCCGAACAGGGAGACGGTTCCCTGGGGCGCGCCGTCGAGTTCCACGGAGGCGCTGCCTTGCGCCGGCCCAGTCCAGGAGACCCAGCGGACGCCGGTGCCGGTGAAGTTCAGAGTCGTCTGCGTTTGCGGCGCGCTGGTAATCATGTAGGCGTTGGAACTAGCGACGGTGGAGGGAGTGGTCAGAGTCCAAGCACCCTGATACGTGATGGTTGGCGGCGGCTGTCCCGTGGCGCCGGATGGGCTGCGCGACTCCTCGATGCGCGCCGGTTCGGCGGTGTAATACCAGGAGTTACCGGCGTTAGTGGACTTGAACACGCCGTGATAGCTGGCGGCGAAGAGGGTATGGTCGTTCGCGTAATTCGGCGAGATCCCGATGGAAGTGACAAAGCCGTCCGGGAAAGAGCCCACTTGCACCAGAGTGCTGCCGCCATTGGTGGACCTGATTATGCCCTCCTGCACGGTGCCGAGATATAACGTCTGATCGGCGAGGTAATTTGGAGATAGCTGGATATCCATGATGTTCAGGTAACTCGTTTGGCCGATCAGGGACCAAGTGTTACCGCCGTCGGTGGACTTGACCATACCGCCGGGGCTGGCGATGGCGAACACGGTACGATCGGTGGCGAAGCCGGGAGAGACGGCCACCAGGGTTACTTGCGACGAGCTGGCAAAAGGCGTGGCTACTGTCAGCCAGGTATTCCCGCCGTCGGTCGATTTATAAAGGCCAGACTGGAGCACAGCGGCAAAGGCGGTGCGGTCGGCGGCAAAGGCAGGGGAGATGGCAATCTCACTAATGGGCGGTCCACTTAGCGTGGTGGGAACCCAGTTATTGCCGCCGTCGGCGGAAAGAAACACGCCTTGATTGGGATACTGCTTGCCCTTGTAAATTACATATGGCGGGAAAGACTTGCCGGGAGTATTGTTAACGCCGATCAAGACGGTGGAGTCATTCGCGAAGTTTGGGGAATAAGTCAGGGCCCGCGCATTGGTAGGAGCGCCCAGCATGGTCATGCGTTGCCAAGTAGCGCCGCCATTGGTTGTGCGCTCGAGACCCTTACCAGTGCTACTGAGCGCGTTACCATCCACGGGGTAGTTAGGCGAGATCGCGGAGGCGCTGGTATAGAAGTAAGTCATGCCGGTATTCTGGAAAGTCCAGGCGTGTCCGCCGCTAGTGGACCACAAGTTACCACCGCCATAGGTATTGGCAAAGACTGTCTGATCGTTGGCGAAATTGGGAGATAAATTAATGGTACGAATGAGACGGGTGGGGACGGTATCGATGTATTGCCAGGAGACCTTCGTACTGCTGGACGACCAGAGCCCCTCATACATGGCCAGGAACAATGGGCCGTTGGGAGCAAGCGCCAGGCCGGTGTAATGGACGGTAGTCAAGTCAGATAGCTCGCGAGAGACGGCCGGCTGGGGCGCCCAGGAGGCGCCTCTGTTCGTAGACAGCGAGACTCCGTTGACCGCGCTGGTCAGCCAGATATCAGGATTCGACGGGCAAGTGGGAGCCACGGCAATGGATGTTACATCCAGATCCGTCAGGCCGGCATTGGATAGCGCAAATGAGTTACCGCCGTTGGTGGAGACCAGGAAGCCGGAGCCACTGGTGCCGGCGAAGACGGTGGCGTCTTTAGAAAAGCTTGGTGAGTAAGTAATGGCGGTAACGGAGGGAAGTTGTAATCCGGATGTTACGAGCGTCCAGGTGGCGCCTGTGTTGGCGGACCTGAAGATTCCGTCCGCGACGGATCCCACCATTATCATGTGATCGACGGCGTAATCCGGAGAGACCGCGATCACGGGGAGACCCGCGGTCAAGCCGGCGGGAGCAGGGATCTGGGTAAGGTCTTGCCCGCTATTGGCCGACATCAGGACCGTGTTCTGGCCGGTTATTAAGAAAACGGTGTTATCGTTCGCATAGTTCGGGGACACGGCCACACTCACAACGGAGAGCTGCGACAGTAAGCTCCAGGTAGCTCCCTGATCCTGGGAGCGAGCCAGTCCGCCGCCACCGCCGGCGAAGATAGTTTGATCCTGGCTGTAGTCAGGTGAAAAGGCAATGCCCGCGATTCGGCTCATGTTCGGCAGGTTAGGCGCGAAAGACCAGTTGACGCCCCCGTCGGTGGATTTCAACAACGCGTAGACGCCTTGTTTGATCGACAGATAGTCAGTGGCGGCGATCACTGTTTGGTCTTGGGTGTAATTCGGCGATACGGCGACGGTGACAAATGGATCGTGCGGATCGTGCGCCTGCACAACTTGGCCGATTGCCAGATACCCGACGATGAGTGTCAGGACACTTCGCTTTAACATTTGATCCCTCTCTGGAAGCTTGCTTGCCTGGAGTTTGGATCCCCTCAAGGAACCCACGGATTCCTGCCAGTATACAATAAGCCGGCATTCGACCGGAAGAAAAATATTGTCTTGACGATCGTTTCAATTAGTACTACAATGTGATTCAAATCATGATCGGCGAGTTTGAATATCTGCTGTTAGCGGCGGCGGCGCGGTTGGGCGAGGATGCTTACGGAGCGGCGATCCGGGAAGAGATTGAAGAGGCGACGGGACGGCCGTGCTCAATCGGTGCTCTCTATACGACGGTGGACCGGTTGGAAGCGAAGGGGCTACTAAGGACCTGGATGGGCGAGGCCACGCCGCAGCGCGGCGGGCGGGCCAAGCGCATGGTGCGGGTAACCACGAAGGGGGTACAGGCGGCGAAGGATTTTTACGATGCGGTGGCGCGCATGAGCCAGGGGGTATCGTGGGCGGCCAATCACCAGAGGAGCACGGCATGACCGGTATTGGATGGCAGTTGGTGGATGGGGTTTCGCAATTACTTCCGCCGGCCGAGCGGGAGTTTGTGCGGGGCGATCTGGAGGAGGGGGGAGCAGGCGCGTGGCAGGCGCTGCGGGGTGTGACCGGGCTGGTGATGCGCCGGCAGTTGGAGATTTGGCTAAGCTGGCGGCCGTGGGTGGCGGCGTTCGGAGTGGGGCTGCCGGCATCGTTTTTGCTCATGGGGGTATCGCTGTCGGTGAGCCGGGCGTGGCTTGCGGCGGCGGGCGGCGAGGGATGGTTGGCGCCGGCGTGGCGCGCGGGGTTGTTAGTTGGGTGGGCCTGGAGCGCGGGCTTCGTCGCGGGGGCCGTATCGCGGCGAACGGTCTGGGTCACGGCTGGATGCTGTTTCATCGCGTGCTCGTTCTGCGTGGCGGAGTTTCGCGTGCCGGGGCTCAGTTGGCCGTGCCTGCTGCTGTTCTTGCCGGCAGCGATTTGGGGCGTACACGGCGGCCGGCGCGCGACCGGTTTCAGCATCTGGAAGGCGGGCGCGCTGGCATTGTCCGTAACATTATTAACGATTCCGATAGCGAGCGCCAGAGGCGCGCGGCTGAATTGGTTCCTGAGTTGGCCGGCGTGGTACATCGCGGCGACGGCGGGAAAGAGGGCCAAAGTATGACGCGAATTTGCGGCGGGCTGATGCTGGCAGCCGTGCTGGCGCCGGCGATTATGGGACAGAGCCGGGTGGAAGACCGGGTGCTGCGGTCGCGGAATCTGCAAAGCAAGATCGGCACAGACCCGGTCCGCAAGATGACGATTTATCTTCCCGCGGGCTATGACGACTCCGCGCAGCGCTATCCGGTAATTTACTTTCTGCCGAATCCTTTCGGGAATTATCGCGCGGTTTTCGATCAGAGACATGCGCAAAACCTTTTTGATGGTGCGATCGCGTCCCGAGTTATCTCTAAGTTTATCTTAGTGGCCGTGGACATGAATACGCCTCTCGGCTGCTCCTGGTATGTGAACTCCCCGGTGACGGGAAACTGGGAGGACTTTATGATCCAGGAGCTGGTCCCGTATATCGACGCGAGTTACAAGACAGTGGCGGAGAGAGACGCGCGCGGCATTGCGGGAGATTTCATGGGCGGTTATGGCGCGATCCGTTTCGGGATGCGGCACCCAGAGGTGTTCGGGACGGTTTATGCGATGCATCCGGTGGGCACCGGGTCGGGGGTGCAGATCATGGATGCGCGGCCGAATTGGGATTTGCTGGCACATGCGCAGTCGCTCGATGACGTGCGGAAGGACGGCTTTACGGCTCTGTTTACGGCGATCTTTCAGGCGCACCTGCCGGATCCGGACAAGCCGCCGTTGTATGTCGATTTACCGGCGCACAAGGAGGGCGACCGGCTGGTGATCGACGCGGCGCTGACCGAGCGGCTGCGACACAATTTCTTCATTGAGTCGATGATTCCGGCTTACGCGGAGAATCTGAAGTCTTTGCGGGGATTCCAGTTTGACTGGCCGCGGAATGATTCGATCTGGGATCATGTGTATGCCAATCAAGCACTGACGCACAAGCTAAATGAGTTCGGCATCGTACACGAAGCCGAGGAATACAACGGGTTGTGGAGCGAGGAGGATCGTCTGTACACGGAAGTGCTACCTTTCTTCGCGCGGCACTTGGTTTGGCGGGCCAATGGGCCTGGTTCACGTTAACTCCTTGCCGATTTCCCAGTGATGGCCGAAGGGATCGACGACGCGGCCGATGCGCCAACCGTGCCGATTAGCGACGGGCCAGACTTCTTTAGCTCCGGCCTTTACGGCCCGATCGAAAACGGCATCCGGATCGGCGACGATGAAGACCATGCGGACGGTGCCTCCGCCGAGCGACTCCGGGCTGAAGTTGGAATGCTCGGGCGACTCATCGGCCAGCCAGAATTCGTCCGCGCCGACGGATAACCGGGCGACGACGGCGCCATCGGGACTCTCGACGCGATATAGCTCTTCGGCGCCGAAAGCGGCTTTATAGAACTCGATGGCCTGCTTGCCGCGGCGGACGGAGAGCATGGGGGCGATCATGAGCGAACTCCGGCGCCGGCCAACATGGTTTCGAGGGAATGCAGTTTATCGGGCTGACCCATGACGATCAGATAGTCGCCGGCGGTAATGGCCATATCGGCCGGGGGATTGAAGAGCATTTCACCATCTCCTTTCAAGATGGCCAGCACGATGACTCCGAAGTGGTGGCCGATTTGGGACTCGCGAATGGTTTTCGCAACCATGCTGCTGCCGGCGTCGACCTGCACCTGTTCGATGACCACTTTGAGACCAGCAGTCTTGGTGGTGAAGTCGAGGAACTGGACCACATGGGGACGCAGCAGGGCCTGGGCGAGGCGATGGCCGGTAATGTCGTAGGGGGCAAAGACGGCATCGGCGCCGGCGCGGCGCATCTTGGCTTCGGCGTTCTCTTCGGCGGCACGCGATGCCACATAGATCTGGGGATTCAGGAATTTCGCGGAGAGCAGGACGAACAGATTATCGGCATCGGTGGCGAGCGCGCAAACCAGACCTTTGGCATGGGTGACGCCGACGGCGCGGAGGGTTTCGTCCCGGGTGGAATCGGCGGCCACGGCCAGCATGCCGGCGGAGATGGCACGTTCGACGCGATCGTCATCGATATCCACGACGACGAAGGGCACGCCGGCCTTCTGCAGCTCCGAAGCGGCACCGCGGCCGACGCGTCCGAAGCCGCAAATGATGTAGTGATTCCGTAACTTCTCGATCATACGTTTATTCCGCCGTTTTCCCAGGAGTTCGCCGAATTCGGCCTCGATGATGCTCTGCGTCATGGCACCGATGGCAACGAGAATAGTCGTCACACCGACTACCAGCAGGAAAGAGTTGAAGATACGTCCGGCCGGATGCAGGCTGTCACCGTAGCCGACGGTGGTCATGGTGAGAAGGGTGGTGTAGAAAGCATCGAAGACGGAGTAGCCTTCGATGAGCATGAAGCCGACGGTGCCGATGACGAGGATGGCCGTGATGGCCAAGGCGACGTAGAGGATGCGGCGCGCTAATCGGTGCATCGGAGTACATGGCGCCGGAGGGCGCGGTATGGTTCCAGCTTAGCAGCGTGCTTGGGGTGCAAGGCATTCTTGCCGCAGATGCACGCAGATGCACGCAGATGCACGCAGATGAAAGAACTCCTGGCGCGCGCCAGGGGCTATTTCAGCGGTGTGCCTCGGGGGCAACGCCGCGAGCGGACTACTCGTTCGCAGGCAACAGGAGTAAGATGGAAGTAGAGAGCTTGTAGGAGACAAATGATGCTTTCGGGTAGGTTGATTCACCTGATCGAAGCTCACCAAGCTCAGATTGCCGACAGGGTTATTCAGGAGATTCGCCGCCACCCCGAGATGGTTCATTATCGCAGGTTGCCGGACGCGGAACTGCGTGAACGGGGGCAGCAGATTCTGGAGAACCTGGGGCACTGGCTGGAGGCCGGGCACACGACGGAGATCGAGCAAGAGTACGAGACGCTGGGCGGAAGACGCTTTGCAGAGTCGATGCCGCTTCACGAATCGGTACGTGCGCTGATCATTATCAAACAGAAGATGATCGACTTTGTGCATGAGCAGATGATGAGGAGAGACTCCATCGAGTTGTACGCGGAAGAAGAACTGGGAAGGCTTGTGGGAAGGTTCTTCGATACGTTGGTGATTCACATGGTGCGCGGCTACGAAACCGCATGGCACCGAGCCGCGCACGCGTACGCTTAAAGCTGCCTATTTCTTCAAAGTGCGGATGTAGGCGACCAAGTCGGCGGCCTGCGCCGCGGTAACGGACTGCGGCTTCATCTTGCCGACACCGGTGGTGATATCTTTTTTCAGATCCGCATCCGACTTTGCCTGTACCTCCGCCGATCCCAGCGGTTTCATCTTCATAGCTGGGATGCCGGAGCCGTCCGCTTTGTGGCACATTTTGCATTTGGCGTCGTAGACCGCCTTGCCCTCGGCCGCCGCACCAAAAACTTGGACGGCGCCGAATGCCAGAAAAACGGCACAGACAGGTAAGAATCTCATTGTGCTGCCTCCTCGGCGTATTGTATCAGGGGATGCAGGTGGGACAGCGCCGCCCGGCGAGGCTGAGAGCCTCGCGCAGCGCAAGGCGCTGCCCCACAAGCGGTCTACGGGAAAATACCGCGGACGCGGGTGGCTTCGGCTACGCGCGAGACGGCCAGGATGTAAGCGCCGGTACGCATGTCGACGCGATAGCTTTCCGCAGTGCCGTGGACTTCCTTGAAGGCCGCGTTCATGGCCCGCTCGAGGTATTGATTGACCTCGATTTCGGTCCAGAAGAAGCCGTAGAGATCCTGCACCCATTCGAAGTAGGACACTGTCACGCCACCGGCGTTGCAGAGAATGTCGGGGATGACCATGGTGCCCTTGGCGAACAGTTCTTTGTCCGCGCCGGGCGTAGTGGGACCGTTGGCCGCTTCAGCGACGATCTTCGCCTTGATGCGGTCGACGTTCTCCATGGTGATGGTGTTTTCGAGGGCAGCGGGCACCAGCACGTCGCACTTGAGTTCCAGCAGGTCCTTATTGGAGATGAAGTCGCAGCCGGGGAAGCCGACCACGGTGCCAGTCTCATCCTTATACTTCATGACGGCGACGGGATCGAGGCCCGCAGGGTTATAGATGCCGCCCTTCGAATCGCTGACTGCCAGGACGCGGGCGCCATCTTCGTGGAGCAGTTTGGCGGCGATGCTGCCGGCATTGCCGAAGCCCTGCACGACGACGGTAGCTTTGTGGAGATCGATGCCTTTCAGCTCGCAAGCGGCGCGAGTGGCGAACTGGCAGCCGCGGGCAGTAGCTTCATTGCGGCCCTTGGATCCGCCGAGGCTCAGCGGCTTGCCGGTGACCACGCCCAGTTCGGTGTGGCCATGGAGCATGCTGATGGTATCCATGAACCAGGCCATAGTCTGGGAGTTGGTGTAGACATCCGGCGCGGGGATGTCGCGGTCCGGCCCGATGATCGGCGAAATCTCGGTGGCATAGCGGCGCGTGAGGCGCTCGAGCTCGCCGAGGGAAAGCTGCTTGGGATCGACGCGCACGCCGCCCTTGCCGCCGCCGTAGGGAATGTTTACGGTGGCGCATTTCCAGGTCATCCAGGCAGCCAGCGCCTTAACTTCATCCAGGGTGACGCCCGGGTGATAGCGGATGCCGCCCTTCGCAGGACCGCGCGACAGGTTGAACTGCACGCGGTAACCTTCAAATGTCTCGATTCGCCCGTCGTCCATGCGCACGGGGATGGAAACGATCAATTGTCTTTTGGGTACTCTCAGGATTGATCGCAAGCCGGCATCCAGTTTGAGGTAATCGGCTGCAAGGTCGAATTGCGACTGGGCAATCTCAAAGGGATTGAGGGCTTCTTTCGTTAACAGGGCTGTACTCATGCTTCTCCTTTTTTAGAGGGGGCTTGCGGTAACAAGCTCCTCGGTTTTCTGCACGTGGCGCGGGATGCCCACCTGGTGCAGCGGGACATTCCGGCGGCAAAACTCGCACGAGCCGGCATCGGCATAATAGCTGGCTTCCAACTTGGCCAGACAGTAGAGCGGCAGGGAGCCGAAGCTACGGGTTTGGGGCGTCGGCTGATAGACCAGGACGGCCAGGGCGACGACTTGAGCGCCGCGGGCTTCGAGCAACTGGCGCGCTTCGGTGAGGAGCATGCCGGAGCGAAGAAGGTCATCAACCAGGACGACCTTTTCGCCGGCGACGGGCTCAAGGAACTGGCGGAAGCGCATGGGAACGTCTTTGCCTTCCTTTTCGGCCCAATAGACCTGGCGGGCGCGCAGGGCCTCGCAGAGCCCATAGGCGACGGGCAGGCCGGCGGGGGTGGCGGAGACGATCGATAGCTCGGGGATGAGGGCGCGCAGTTCGGAGTTGGCGCGCAGCTTGCGGCTGAGGCCGACGCTCAGGGCTTTGGCATGGCGGTAGTAGCGCATGGCGGCCGCGGTTTCCAGATTGATATCGGTATGCAGGCCGTTGAGGCACTCGAAATGGCCTTGTTGCAAGGCACCGGTTTCACGCAGGAGCGCGAGGACCTCGTCTTGGGTGGGAACCAGATCCATGGTTTTCCCTGCCTTTCAATGGACGCCTTTATAGTATCAGACGTTTTTATCTTTATCCAGGGCCGGGTGGTGCTGAGGCGGAATTCAGCGCAACTTTTCCTCGACACTGTGGATTTTGTCTTCCATGTGCTGTTCACGGTCGGTGCGGGTGCCGAAGCGGAGGGTGGAGGTGATGCGCGGGACTCCCATGGCGTGCACGACTTCGTGGCAGCGTTTGATGGCGGCGAAGACGTCGTCCCATTCGCCTTCGATGTTGGTGCCGTAGGCGTGGAGGTTGGTTTTGAGTCCGGCTTCGGTGAGCACGCGCTCGCAGGCGGCGACTTCTTTGGAGACGGAGACGCCGATGCCTATGGGGACGACGCAGAGGTCAGCTATGACTTTCATATATACACAAGTCTAATGCGGGGCGGCCTGCGAGGCCGCCGCAGGCGGAGCGCCTGCCCCACCTACTTAATCGTGAAGGTGATTTGTTGGTCGACATAGCCGGTGGTTTCGGTGGGTGGGATTTGGATGCTCATGGTGGGGCTTTGGTAGTTGATCAGGTCTAGGGTGTAGGTTCGGCCAGGGCGGCCGGAGACGGTTAGGGTGAGTTGATGGCCGTTTTCGGACCAGTGCTCAGCTACGATTTTGAGGCTTTCGCTGGGCTGGGCAAGCTGCGGCGGGGTGAAGGGGACGGCGTATCCGAACATACCGTGATGGTGGATGACTAGCGTTGACTTGCCGGGTTTGGCGGTGAGGGTGAATTGGGGGTGCCAGTCCAGATTCTCGTTGTCGGTTTTCCAGGTGATGGGCTGGCCGTCGAGCGCGGCGCTATCGAGGGCGGCGCAGGGCGGGTAGGCTGGGGCGAAGTTCAGTTCGACAGGTTCGGAGGCGGAATTCTCAATGGTTAGTTCGAGGGTGCTTGCGTCGCGGCGGAGATCAAGATTGACGCGCGCATTCGCTACGGGGATGTTGTGGATGGCGGCGGTCGGCCAGTCGGCGGGGAGGTGCGGCGCGAAGGTGAGGCGGCGGGCAGCGGCATCGGTTTCGAGTCCGAGCAGGCCGCGCAGCAGCGGCGAGACGACCATGGCGGCGGACCAGATCTGGTGTGGGGAGGCGGTGGAGAGCGGCGAGTAGGTTTCACCGGAGAGGACTTCGGTGGTGTTGCCGCCCGCTCCATCGAGCGCCAGCCAGGCGTTGGCGCGGAGGTTGGCGAGGGCGGCCGCGGCGGCGTGATTGCGATATTCGCCGACCGAGGCCCATCCGGTGAAGAGCGGCCAGACCGAGCCGTAGTGATAGCCGGAGGGATCGTAGATTTTAGCGTGGGAGGAGATGATGCGGGTGCCCCAATCGGTGGCGATGGGCTCGTGGGCGAGCAACTCGATCATCTGCTGCGCGTGGCCGCGATCGAGGAGATCGAACCACATGGGAACGGTGGCGAGGACGCTGGGCTGGTCGACGGGCTGGCCATCGACGCCGAGGGCGAAGGCGTAGGTGTGGTCGGCCGGCAGCCAGAAGTCTTGTTCGAGGTCGCGGCGCTTTTGGGTGAAATCGGATTCGAGGGCGGCGGCGCGCGGATCGTTCAGCGCGCGGGAGACGGCGGCTAGCGAGCGCAGAGCTTCGACGTAGCAGGCGGCTTGATATAGCTCGACGCGGACGGGCAGGAGCGGCCCACCTTCGACCCAGCCGTGACCTACGTTCAGATTGCGCGGGAAGCCGGCGGCATCGAGCGTGGAGCGCATGAAGTCGAGGGCTTTGAAGAGGCGCGGGGCTTGTTCGCGGGCGAAGGCGAGGTCACCGGAGGCGCGGATGTAATCGGCCGCGGCGATGATGTAGAGCGGCGTGGCATCGGCGGAGGCGTAGCCGTAGGGGAACTGTTTGAACCAATCGACCAGGGTTGCGGACTGGGAGATTTCGTGCGGGATTTTGCCGTCGTCACGCTGGAAGCGGGAGATGAACTGGATGGCTTGGCGGGCATTGGCGAGATCGCCGGAGGAGATGAGGGCGAGCGAGGTCCAGAAAGAATCGCGGCCGAAGAACCAGGCGAAGCCAGGGCGGTAAGCGCCTTTCGACGGGCCGTATCCGGCGACCAGTCCGCGGCCGAGGAAGGGATTCGCGACGAATCCCTTGACCATGCTGATGCGGGACCAATCGTAGGCCTGCTGGAGCTGTGCGTCGGGGAGGGTGAGCGAGACGGTTTGGGCGAGGTAGTCGAGATAGTGGCGGTCCGTTTCGGCGGCGAGCGCTGCGCCGCGCGCGAGGATGCGGCGATAGGCGGCGAGGGCTTCATTGGAGGACTTCATGGACGCGGCGAGGGCGAGCGTGCGTTGGGCATGGCCGTGGATTTCGCCGAGGGTGAAGACGTAGTGAGTGGCGGCGGAGTAGTTGGTGGCGTATTCGGCGGAGAGGAGCGCGGCATCGGGCGATCCGAAGACGGCGGCGTAGGGCTGGCCATCGGCGCCGAATTCGAAGGCTTTGAGATCGGGATTCCATCCGGCATAAGCGGTGCCGATGGAGGCGGGCCACATGAGCTGGAAGTCGCGCAGGAAGGCGACATCGATGCGGAGGGGGTTGTGGGCTTGGACGTCGAGCAGGATGGCGGCGCCGGGCTGGTCGACGGGGACGACCAGGGTTTCGGAGACCTGGAAGTCATCGGCGGAGTAAGTGATGGTGTAAGAGCCGGGGCGCGCGTCGATGCGGCGGGCGATGGCGGTGGCGGGGATGACCTGGTGATCGGCGATGAAGCGGAGCTGAAGTCCGGCGAAGATTTTGAGCGGATAGACGTAGGCTTCGAGGGTGCCGTCTTCGGCTCCCAGCAGGCCGGCGCGGGGGCCGGTGGCATCGAGGAACTCCCAGGCGCGGACCGGGCGCGTGATTTCGGGGGCAGCGGAGGCGGCTAGCGCCGCGAGGAGGCAGAGGACGAGCGGGCGTGTGGACATGGCCACCGAACATTATAGATGTGCGCTGTTGGAGTTATGTCTGCGGGGGCGGGTCGGGCGGGAATTCGTCGACATTTTTGCCATCGACGAGGCGGGCGATGATCTGCTCTTCGCCGGTGCGAGGGTTGACCCAGGAGACGGCGACCTTCTTCGGTTGGGGTTCGGCGGCGGGCGCGGATTTTTTGGTCTTCTCGGGCTTGGCGCGTTCGGGGCGGAGGCGTTCGAGCTCGTCGTAGGCCCGCCGCCATTGGCGATGGAGACGCGCCTGGACGGCGGTGAGACGGGCGGTATGAAAGACGCGGACGGTGGGCTCCATGGCCTCGGTGTAGAGATCGAACTCCAGCTTTTCGGCGCGGAGGGCTTTCCACTCGGCGTTGGCCATCTCGTCAACCAGGTGCTGTTCGGCGTAGTTGCGAGGCTGGTAGTGGGCCTGGATGCGGGCGTGGAGGGCGTCGAATTCGGCGGGGTCCTCGTCGGGGAGGATGAGGGTGCCGGCGCGGAGGCCATGGCGGAGGGCGTTGAGGCTGGCGCGGGCTTTGCCGGCGGGGGTGCGGGGGCCGGTGGATTTTTTGGCGTTGCGGCGATTGGCCGCGATCTGCTTTTCAGTTGCCATGATGTTTTTCCTTTTTTTGACATTCGAAGCCAAAAGGGCCGGCTTGCGGGATGGCGCGGGCGCGCTGCTGATTCCGGCCGCTACGGTAGCATTGGCGGGGATTTGGATTGGGCCGCGGGGTGGGCGGATGGGGGGCGAGGTGGTTGAGGGGATTGGGGATGGCGGGGCGGGATTTATTTTGGGGAGTTGTGAATGGCCTAGAGTTGTGGCCGGCGTCTAGCTGACCTGGTACTCAATTGGCGATAACAGGTCGCGGAAGCGCGGCGGGGCTACACGCCCCGCGCAGGCAGGGTGCCTGCCTCACGGCGGAGCCACTCGGCCGCGCGGAGGATGGCGACGCAACTCGAGCCGTGGGTGATCTCACCATTTATGGCCAGGTCGTAGGCTTGCTGGAACGGCATGCGGTGGAGCTCCATGTTGGACTCGGCCTCTTCGGGTTCACGCTGCGCCTCGCCGAGGCCGCGTGCCAGGAAGAGATGATTGGGACAGCGGAGCATGGTCGTGAAAGGATCGACATGGCCGAGGGGGATGAGTTCACGCGCCGTTTTGCCAAGCTCTTCGCGGAGCTCACGGTGGGCTGCGTCCACCGGGGTTTCGTCGGGTTCGATGCCGCCACTGACTACTTCCAGGGACGGCCGGTCAATAGCGTATTTCCACTCGCGCACGAGCCAGACATCGCCGTTCTGCTCCATGGCGAGCACGCTGGAGCCGTGTTTGATCTCGACGAACTCGTAGATCGCTTCGGTGCCGAGTGGCAGGACGACGCGATCTTCGCGCAGGCGGACCAGATTGCCCTGATGAACCAGGCGGCTGGATAGTAACGTGACGAGGTTCCGCATCCTTTCCATTATGGCGATAGCGGTGTCCGGATGCGGACGGCGCCAGCCGGGGGGTTTGGGGGGAAGTCATAGAGAACACGCTTTGGCGATGACGGCCATGTGTTTGCTGGACAGGATGGAGTTTTGTTTAGCTTCTTGATGGATTTGCGACACGCGGCGCGCGGCCTGGCTCGCAAGCCGGCGGTGACGTTTGCTCTGCTATGCACGATTGGGGTGGGGCTGGGCGGCGGCGCGGCGGTGGACGCATTCGTCCACGGGTTTGTTAAGGGGCGGGGCGACGAGCCTCCCGCAGGGCTTGGCCCGGCCCCACTGGTTGTGTTTTGCATCGCGTGCGTGAACGTGGCGGCGCTATGGCTGGGGCGGGCGAGCGCGCGGGGGCAAGAGACGGCGATCCGGGTGGCGCTGGGGGCGAGCCGGGCGCGGCTGGCACGGGCGGCGGCCGCGGATAGCGTGCTGGTGGCGGCGATCGGCGCAGCGCTGGGAGGGCTGCTGGCGTCATGGACGTCGCGGATCATTCCGGCGCTGCTGTTTTCCGAGGATGCGGAGAAGCTGGTGTTTGCGCCGGATGTGGGGCGGATCGCGGCGGTGTCGGCGGTGGGCGCGGCGATCCTGGTGGCGTGCGGACTGCTGCCGCTGTTGGAGGTGCGATGGGACCGGCCGGCGATCGTGTTGGGCCGCAGGGACGCCGGGCGGACGAAGGCATCGAAGGCTTTGCGCGCGGGGCTCATGGTGAGCCAGATGGCGTGCTGCTGCTTTCTGGTGATTTCGACGGCGCTGGTGTACGGGGGTTTTCGGGCGGCGCTCGAGACCGGCGCCGGCCGCCGGCTGGGACCGGCGGTGCTGGCGCGGATGCAGGTACACCCGGATGTGGAAGTGGATGTGAACTACTTCAGGAAGGTGGCGGCGGCGGCAGGGACGATCGGCGGCGTGGCGGCGAAGGCGTGGATGTCGCGGCCGCCGGGCAGCCGGGAGGCATGGGAAGCGCTCCGGGTAGCGCCGCCGGAGTGGCCGCGCAGGGAGGTACGGATGGATGCGGGCGCGTTCACCGGCGCGGCGTTTGCACTGCCTCCGCGGGCAGGGCGATTGTTCGGGCTGCGGGATGGCGGGTGCCGGGTGGCGGTCGTGAACGAAGAAGCCGCGGCGTTGTTCGGCGGGGATGCGGTGGGGCAATCGGTGCGCGATGCGGCCGGCAGGAGGAGCGTGATTATCGGGGTGGTGGCGCCGCGGAAGAAAGGCGGGCGCGGGCGTCCGGCGATCTACTACAACGATGCGGATGCGGCGGGGCGGATCGCGGGACCGCGCTTTTCTTTGCCGGCAGGGATGGCGATGGAGAAAGCGGAGTTGGATACGAATGTGGTGTCGGCGGGTTATTTTGTGGCGACGGGGGCGAAGCTGACGGCTGGACAGATTTTTGCGGACGACGCTGGGGCGGGCGGGTGCCGCGTGGCGGTGGTGAACGCGGAGGCTGCGGGCCGCTACTTCGGCGGGAAGGCTTTGGGTGCGGCGGTGATCGACGATGCGGGGCGGCGGACCGAGATTATCGGCGTGGTGCAAACAGCGCGGCTCGGCACGTTTGAACGGGAGACCGCGCCGGCGATTTACTATCCGATGGCGCAGGACTGCCAGCCGGCGATGACGCTGATGATGGCCGCGCGCGCGGCGAGCCCGGCGGTGCTGGCCGCGGTGCGGGGACGGCTGGGGCTGGTACCGGGCAGCGGGGCGCCTCCGGTGGTCAAGACGCTCGCGGAACAACTGACGCAGACGGCGCTGGCGCCGCTACATATCGCGACGGTGATCATGAGCGCGTGCGCGGCGATGGCGGTATGGCTGAGCGTGGTGGGACTGTACGGCGCGCTGAGCGACGAGGGGCGGCGGGGGCGGCGCGACCTGGCGATCCGGGTAGCGTTGGGGGCGCGGCGGCGGCACGTGGTGGCGCACGTGGTGCGGAATGGAGGGCGGCTGGCCGCGGCGGGGAGTTTGGGGGGCATGCTCGGCGCGCGAGTGCTGCCGGCGGTGGCGCCGGGAATTACGGCGGGGCGGCCGGAGGTGTGGGTGTGGATCGCGGGGCCGATGGTGTTGGCGGCCGCGGTGGCGGTGGCGAGCGTGGTTCCGGCGCGGCGGGCGCTGATGGCGGATCCGGTGCGAGTGCTGCGGGACGGCGGGTGATTGACATTTCGCGGTGCTATACTTTATATTGTGAAGTACTCTTTGTTGTGATGGAGTACAGGAGGCGCGATGGACATGACGTTGCTGAAGCAACCGAGCGCGTGGCTGCCGATCGGGATGTCGCTGGCGGGGCTGGGGCTGGTGGTGGGGCATGCGGCGGTGTACGGGATCGTGCACGAGGCGGATGAGGGCGCGGCGGCGCACATCTTCCAGATCCTGATGGCGGCGCAGTTGCCGTTCCTGGGGTACTTTGCGGTGAAGTGGCTGCCGAAGGCGCCGGGGCAGGCGGTGCGGGTGATGGGGCTTGCAGGCGCTGGCGATCACGGCGGCGTTTGCGTCGGTTTATTGGCTGACGTAGAGGGTGCATTCGAACAACCATGCGTTCGATTGGCGTGAAGCTCCTGGTAGTTTGCGGGCTGGCGGTTTCGATGACTGTTCCCTCACTTTTTGTCGGAGGGCTGATCCAAGAGCGCACCCAGCGCGCCGCCGAGGTCGTTCGGCAGATCAGCGGATACAGTGGCGGACAACAGGTCTTTCTGGGTCCCAGCCTGCTCGTGCCGCAGAAGCCGCCTGGTTCTTCCACGCGATGTCCGTACGTGGTCTTTCCCGCGGCGGCGTCGGCGGTTCTCAGGACCACGACTGAAGAGCGCCGACGGTCAGTATTTAAGGTCCCCATATTTGTGGCGGACCTGAGGTTCGAAGCAACCTTCGATTTGACCGGGACGCCGAGTGCGCTCGCTCAAGGCGCGGAACTGGACTGGGACCATGCCGAGATGGTGGTCGGTGTCAGCAATGTCCGGGGAGCATTGGAGGACGCGACGCTGTCGGCGAACGGCACAGTCATGCCGCTGGGTCCGGCGCAAACGCTCCCCGATGTCACGTTCGGTGGAGGCGAGGCCGGGAAACTCAAACTGGCTCTGCTGGGAACCAGGATCAACACGCTGGCGGCAGCGCGCGGCGAAATCCTGGTGAACTGCTCGTTGCGATTCTCCGGTGCGCAAAGAGTGGCTGTCCTGCCTTACGGCAAACGGACGCGCGTGTCGGTGCAAGGCGATTGGCCCGATCCAGGATTCGATGGCGGCTTCCTCCCGGCACGGCGCACGATTGCGAAAAACGGCTACGCGGCGGAGTGGTTGATTCCGTTCATTGCGCGGGGCGTTCGCGCAGAGGGACCGCTCGATTCCATTACCGGGCTCGAGGGTACGGAGCTGGGGACTTCGTTCGTCGAGGTGGCCGATCCTTATCAGGCGGTGAATCGATGCCTCAAATACGCGCTGCTGTTTGTGGGCCTGATTTTCCTCTGCTATTTCTTCCTGGAGGTGGTGACTGGAAAGCGGATTCATCCCGCGCAATACGTGCTGGTGGGGGTCGCGCAAATCATTTTCTATCTGCTGCTGTTATCGCTTGCGGAAAGGATCGGGTTTGACGGGGCGTTCTGGCTGGCGGGCGCGGCCACGGTGGCGTTGCTTTCCGTAAACGCGCGATGGGTATTCGACAGTTCGCTGCAGGGGCTGCGCGCGATGGCCACCTTCACGGCACTTTACCTGGTGATTTTCCTGTTGCTGCGGACCGAGGACAATGCGCTGCTGATCGGCGCGATCACCAGTTTCGTGGCGGTGGCGGCGACCATGTACGTCACGCGCAAGGTTGACTGGTATAGCTCCTCATCGACTCCGCATGCCGGTCAACGACGGATCATTTCGTAGCAGCCTGTGTTGACGGCTCGGCACGTGAGCTACATTAAATGCTTCGGAGCTGAAAAAAAATTCTGATGCCATATTCACGGCGTTTATTTTTCGCACTCGGAACTGGACTAGCGGTCAGTTTCCTGGCGGTGATGGCTGCTGATCAGCAGCCGCGTCTGGACTACTACCGGGTGGCGAAAGGGTTCCTGCCCGAGGTGAAGAACGCGTACGGTTGGGCGAAGGGCACGGGCTTCGCCACCGAGAACCCATGGGGGCAGTACACGGCGTATCTGATGCTGACGAACGCGCGCGGGCAGCGCACGTGGCGCATCGAACATTATCTGCCGTGGACGCCGGGGCCTTATGTTTCGATACCGGACCCGGACACGTCGCAGGGTTCGACGATGTATCTGCTGGAGGGCTCGCGGCGCGCGCTGCTGATCGACACGGCCAATCCGGCGAAGGCCGTGGAGGGCGTGAACGATTTGAAGACGGTGGTGCGTTATTTGTTGGGCCACGAAAACGACGGCGCCGCGCGGGCGCATCCGCTGGATTTCGTGGTGGCGAACACGCACAATCATCCGGACCACATTGGCGAGAACGGGCGCATGTCGGACCGCACGATTTACTATCCGGACCTGGACTGGCCGGCGCAAGCGCCTTCGAACTACGTGCCGATTCGGGAAGGCGGCGGGCCAACGAATCACGGCGATGGGATGGCGGTGAGCGAGATCGATCTGGGCGACCGGCTGATCAGCGCGGTGGCGATTCCACCGCACTCGACCGGCTCGACCGGGTATCTGGATGCGGAGAACCGGCTGTTGATCAGCGGCGATGCGCTGGGATCGGCGTGGCCTTACATCCAGATGGGACCGGTGACGCAATTCGACGAGAGCGTGCATCACGTGGAGCAGGTGACGCGGCCGTATCCGGACCTGGCGGTGCTGCCCGCGCATTTTTATCAGACGGGGGCGTGGGCGCGGGGGCGCGCGCCGTTGAACGGGCGGCCGCTCGACCGGCAGTACATCACGGACATGGCGGCGCTGGCGGACGGCGTGCTGGCGGGGACGATCACGGGCGAGCCGTTTTTTGCGGGCGTGGATGCCTATTGGGCGAAGCACGATTCGGCGCAGATGGTGTATTCGCCGGCGACGTTGTACCGGGCGGGGGAAGCGGGCGAGCCGTATCACGCGGTGCGCATTCCGGGAAATTTCAAGCGCGACACGGGGGTGGCGTCGTTCGATCCGCGGATCGACGCGGTTTCGAAGATTCAGTCGGATTTCTACCTGATACACGAGCGCGCGGGCGAGAGTTTGTTTCTGCTGCGCGGGTCTGAGGCGGCGCTGCTGATGGGGACGGGGCCGGGCGAGCCGGGGCTCGAAGCGTTTGTGCGATCGCTGATCGGGGATGTGCCGCTGGATGTGGCGATTCTGGATCGGGATGCGCGGCAGACGGGCGGGCTGGCGGAGATCCACGCGCGGCACATTTACGCGGCGGGGGCGAATGTGTTGAACGGCGTGCGGGCCACGGTGCTGCGGGACGGGATGGCGATCGAGCTGGGCGTGAATCGTGCGGGGCAGCCGTTGACGCTGGAGGCGGCGACGTTCGCGTCCGATGGGGTCGAGAACCTGACGCTGCTGAACGCGGCGGATCGGGTGCTGTTTGCGGGCAACGGATTCGAGAAGCCGGCGGCTGCACCGCGGTGGATGCGGCAGATGAGCAGGCCGGAGGAGGATCGGGCGGCGCGCGCGGCATGGATGGCGAAGATGAGTGGACGGTTCGACCTGGCTTATCTGGCGTCGAGCACGCGGTGGTATTGCGCGCCGAAGGACGTGGCGGATTTACTGGCGGCACGGGCGAAGATGTAGGCGGGCGTTGGTATACTTCAACGTCAGGGGGTGTCTGTGCGGTCTGCCACTGGTTTCGTCTTACTGGCGGTCTGGATGCCGGTGTCTTGTGTAGCGGCGTCGCCATCAGGAACGTTTATCGATGTCACTACTTACACGGTGCCGATAGCTGATAGTCAGCCGGAAGGCATCGTACAGGGTTCAGACGGCAATATCTGGTTCACGGAGCAAGTTGGAATCGGGAAGCTCACGCCAGCCGGAGTATTTTCCAGTTATAAGGTACCGACAACTAACAGCGCTCCCAGCGGGATGGTCCTCGGGCCGGACGGGAACGTGTGGTTCACGGAGTGGCGCGCGGGCAAGATCGGCCGGATTACGACAGCCGGCGTGATTACGGAATTCCCTATTACGGACGCGTCGGCCGAGCCGGTCGGCATCACGGTCGGGCCGGATGGCGCCTTGTGGTTCGCGGAAGAGAACTCCAACGACATCGGGCGTATCACCACGAGCGGAGCGATCACCGAGTATCCCGCGCTGGCCAACACGCGGTCGTATTGGATCACGACCGGACCGGATGGCGCACTTTGGTTTACCGACAACGGAACGAATAGCATCGGCAAGATGACCACCTTGGGCAGCGTCAGCGAGTATGCCGTACCGACTGCCGACTGTGTTTTGAACTTCGTGGTTCCCGGCTCAGACGGCGCGCTATGGTTCACCGAGAATTCGGGCAACAAGATTGGCCGGATCACGACTGCCGGGGCCATCACGGAGTACCCGGTGCCCACGGCCGGCAGCGGACCGGGCGCGATGACTCAAGGGCCGGACGATGAACTTTGGTTCGCGGAGCAGTTCGCGGGCGGCATTGCACGGATTACCATGGGCGGGCTGATCACCGAGTTCCCGGTGACCAGCGCGGGCGACTGGGTGACGGGGATTACGCCGGGACCGCAGCACGCCTTATGGTTTACGCTTTACTACGACGACATGATCGGCAGTGCTCCGGCGTGCGCTCTGGGTTTAAGCACGAGTTTCAGCGGCAATATACTGAAACGGCCAATTTTGACCTGGGGATCGCCCAACCTGCGAGTTGGGTGGTGGGAGCCGGAGACAAGCCTTTGCTGAAAAGATCCATACCCGCGGTGACTCCGCCGCAGGCGTTCGCGGTAAACTTTCAACCGTTTCCGAATGTTGGTCCGGTGAAGGTGACTTCGACCTTATCGAACAGTCTGGGGCAGACGCTGTGCTCGGAGTGGGTAGGGGTGAATACGCAGTAGTGCCCGGTGGATGCGGCCGGGAGTTATTTAGATGCAGTGGATGGTTACGGCGTCAGCGCCAGTAACCACGGGCCACCCTGAGCGTCGGCAGTGCTGAACCCGCCGAACATCAGAACCGCCTTCTCCCCGGGATCGTAACTCATGGCGAAATCGTATCGGTTAGGAGGTGTGGTGGCGGGATGAACCTGCGTCCAGGTGGACCCGTTCCAGGTCCAGGAATCGGCGCTGGAATTCTCCCAATCCCCGCCAACCGCGCCGCCGAACAGAACCAGCGCGCGGATCTGCGGGAACCGGCCGCCAAATCCCGATGAATGATGAACTGTTCGCCGTCTTGTCCCGCGCACGGGCAATGGTTCACAAAGAAGTTCGGCGCAACCGAACCGGCTCATTACCTGTTCCCGTTCGGCAGGCCCGCGCTGTCAGATCCGAGTCGGCCCACAACGACACTAAAGACCGTCTGGGGCAGCATCCGCGAAAAGGCAGGGGTAGAGTGCCGCCTCCATGACTTGAGGCACACAGCGGCCACGAAAATGGCCGAGGCGGGCATTCCTGAGAGCACCATGCTTGCACTAATGGGCCACATGAGCAGGGCGATGTTGGAGCGGTACAGCCATATCCGCATGAATGCCAAACGAGAAGCCGTTAAGAAGCTCACTACGGGCCGGTGCTCCGAAGCTAACGATACTGATGCCCAGAGCGACGCAAGATAAAGCGTCGGTCATGTGAGCGAGGGGTTTGATCAACCGGCGAACGGCCGAATCTGCCCAAGGTCTTCAGAGTGGAAAGAGTGGGAAGTCATTTAAGATAGCCTGCGCGGCGTCTGCGGGCCGCTCTGCCTTGTACAAGCGGTTTACGGCTAAGGAAGGCTCACCGCCTCGCATCAGGGAAATCAGCGATGCGGCTTTGTAGTGGCCAACAACGTCTGCTCCGGTGAAGGAACCCAAATGCACGTTGAATCGGAAGGCCGCTCCGCCCAGGACAACTTCGATCAGGTACTTTAGGACGTTTGCCTCAAAAAGCGGTTGGTACAATCTATCGCTTCGGGTGGTTCTTTTGACCGCTATTGCGAACAGGAGGGACCGGCCTTCTAAAGTTCCCTCCGCACGCGTATATCCCGTCTCAATAACCAGGCGGCCGGTTTCGCTCAGATCCTTAACGGGCTCGGAAAACCGGGCGTACTCCGGCCCGGCATTCTCGGGGATGCGAACGCCGACAATGTCGGGAGAAGAGAGGCCAAGCTCCATATTCCGGAACTTAAGGGCTTGTTCGTGCGCCTTAATGCTGCTGCGGATTTCCGGTTTGAAGAGCTTCGTCGTGTCGTACCCGCGTGGGAGCTTCAGGACGGCGATTTTTTCGCGTCGGTGCGGCGATGGCGCCGGCTGGAACCGAAAACACCTTCGAAACCCACTCGCCCGATGCCATATAGCGATTCCAGACCGCGGTTGCGTTCCAAAGGGCTGCTGCTTCCAGAAGTTCAAACACGTCTCCTTCGACCTTCGATATTGCGCCCTGTTTTAATTTGCTGAACTCTGCGCCAAAGAGCTTCTCGCCCGCCAATGCGGCATTGTTGCTGAACCGCTCCAGATAGGCATCGAAAGTCCGGGTCGGGTCCGGGTCAGAATCGGTTCCAGGAGCGAATTCGCCAAACGTGCAGGCTAAAGCTGTATTCTGTTTCAGCCGAAATTCTGTCTTACGGCCCGGAATCGGATTCGAACGCCGGTCCTCGATACAGAATCCAAATGGACAGCCTGGACAAATGGCGGCATGTTGAATATCGAAAGGCATTACCGGTCTTGAGAGGGCTTCTCTTCCTCCGCAATCTGGCGCGCCGTGCGAAACAGGTCTTCGGGCTGGACTCCAAGGGCGTCGGCGAGCTTATAGAGGATTCTCAGGGTTGGATTGCGGGAGCCGCGCTCGATGCCGCTCACGTAGGTGCGATCCATACCGGCGCGTTCTGCAAAGTCTTCCTGGCTCAGGCCAATCGACTCCCGATGGCGCCTGACAGCCGATCCAAAATTTGCGAGAGACCTCACTATTTCCAAGCTTCCTGCCCCGTGGACTTTGAGTCCACGGACGATGAGTCACATCGCGGTTCATTTGGCAACTTGGCCCCTAGATCTGGCGGGCACAGCATTGAAGCCGTCTATGAATCGTACTTCGGTGGTTGTATACTTGCGGTTTGGAGAGTCGGTGTTGTAGCCTATGAGTCACATGGCGGACAATAGCAAATTTGAGCATCAGCCAAAGCTTAGGGCGGTTTCGCTGTTTTCAGGTTGTGGCGGGTTTTGCGAAGGGGTGGAGCGCGCCGGCTTCGAGGTAAGAGTGGCGGTCGAACTTGACCGGTTTGCAGCCGACACGTACCGATACAATTTTCGGGAGACGCCGCTCCTTGAGGGCGATGTTCGCGGATTTCTCGGCTCCAATTTCGAGGCGCATAAAAGGCAATTCGGATTGGACGAAATTGATCTGGTCTTCGGCGGCCCTCCTTGTCAAGGGTACAGCCAAATTGGACCCCGGGACCTCAGCGACGAACGAAACGGGCTTTACAAAGAGTTTGCGCGAGTTGTCCAAGAGTTACGGCCCCGAATGTTCTTGATGGAGAATGTTCCGAATCTCCTTCTGCTGAACAAGGGACACTTCCGGAATCTGATTCTAAGGGAATTTCGGTCCATTGGTTACACCAACACCACGTTTGTTAAGGTCTCTGCCGCTGATTTCGGCGTTCCACAAGTTCGGCAGCGGGTCTTTTTCTTGGGAACGAGGGATGAGGAACCGTTTCCTTATGATCTTCAGAACTGCGGGGAACGGGCACTCGCAGCGATGACTCGTAAAGCCGCGTTCACCGTATGGGATGCAATTGGCGATCTGCCCGCTGATGTAGTGGAGAGTGGACGCACCATGCCATACCCCAGACCTGGCGGATACACTACCTTTCAGAAGATGATGCGCCTCGACTGCGAGAGTTCGCCCTACACGCGAGCGCTGAAACGCCAGCGTGGGATTGGAAACGGTCCACCGGTCTTGCATAACCATCACACAAAGGAGATTCAAGAGCGTCGGCGGCATTTGATTTCGTTTCTGAAACCGGGTGAAAAGGCTGACTCGCTTCCAAAGGAAATCTGGGACGGGCGACGCCCTGAAAAGTGGCGCCGGTTGCATCCTGGCCTACCTTCGTATACGATCCTCGCCCAAATGCACCGTGACCTCAGCGAATGGGTTCACCCGAGTTTAGAACGATGGATTACCGTGCGCGAGGCGGCGCGTCTTCAATCCTTCCACGATGGGTTCGTGTTTGTCGGGAGCGAATGGCAGCAGTTGAAGCAAATCGGAAACGCCGTACCTCCCCTCCTGGCATTCGCGGCCGGGAAACTCGCGCGGCAAATCCTGGGCCGATTCCAAGAGTCTACGGAACCTGTTTCAGAGCGCGTTCTGATTCAGTGCGTTTTGCCGGCCTTCCATGCTCAGCTTTCTGAATAGGTTCATTTTTGATCGCAGCCTCTAGTTGAGCTAACCGCGTAACATCGCGTGTCTGGCACTCCCATATGGCGAATACGCGCCATCCTTGTTCAACGAGCTTTGCCGTGTTGCGTTGATCCCGCAACCTGTTTCCATCGACTTTTGCTTTCCAGTACTCGGCGTTCGACTTAACTTTCCGGGTACCGTCGATGCAATTTGGGCAGCCATGCCAAAAGCAGCCGTGGACGAAAACGCAAACCTTTCGAGACTTGAAGACTAGATCGGGCTTCCCCGGCAGGTCCTTGCGATGAAGTCGAAATCGCAGTCCGCGGCTGTGCATATAACGTCTAACGTCTAGTTCCGGTCCGGTATCGCGGCTGCGAATCCGGCGCATGTTCTCGCTGCGATCACCTGGAGATAGCTTGTCCATGCGGAGTGGAAGCTCTTGTTCACAGTCTATCCCCGCTGAACGCGCGAACTCCGGTCACGAGGGCACAAAAATGGGCACAACCCGCCGTCTAGTGGTTGTGCCCTGACTTCTAAACTCTTGATTCTGCTGGTGAGCGCGGTAGGAATCGAACCTACAACCTAGTGATTAAGAGTCACTTGCTCTGCCAATTGAGCTACGCGCCCGTTCTGAAGGTCTAGTTGCGGACTTGGCGGCGGCGCCAAGATGACATTATAGCATTCCACGCCGGCACGTCACGCAAATGTGAAACGGTAGGCGCGGCCCGGGTGGACGCTGAGTTTCACTGCGCCTTCGGGCACATGGCTGACGGTTGCGGGGTGGCCGTCCTCGGTGACTGCGGCGATCGCGCGCGGCGCCCGGAACAGGTGCTCGCCATCGAGCGCGGCGCGCACTAAGGCTTCCCGCGGCTTGCCGCCGGACCACTTCAGATCGACCGTCAGTCCCCCGCGGGCGCGCAGGCCCGCGACGCTGCCTTCGTTCCATTCCTTTGGCAGCGCGGGCAGAAAGTCGATGCCGCCATCGTGGCTTTCGAGCAGCATTTCGGCGATGGCCGCGGTGCCACCGAAGTTGCCGTCGATTTGAAAAATCCAGGAATCGCCCGCCGGATGCGTGTCGAACAGATTCGGGCCAGTGGAGTGCTTCAGCAGCATGGCCACAGATTCCCAAGCCTTCTCGCCATCGAGCAGGCGCGCCCAGAAGTTGATGGCCCACGCGCGGCTCCAGCCGGTGTAAGCTCCGCCCGCGGCCAGACGGCGCTCAAGCGAGATGCGCGCGGCCTTCCAGAGTTTTTGGTTGCGGCGCGAGGTGAATTCGCTGCCCGGATAGAGCGGGTACATGTGCGACATGTGACGCTGCCCGGGCGTGCTCTCGTCGAAGTCCTTCGACCATTCCTGCAACTGGCCGTGCTTGCCCACCTGATACGGAATCAGGCGCGCGCGGCCTGCGTCGAGCCGGGCCGCAAAATCGCTATCGACGCCCAGGATGCGGCTGGCCTCGATCGCATGGCCGAACAATTCGGCGATCAACGCCATGTCCATGGTGCAGCCGTCGCTGGTGTCGGCGACGTGGCCGTCGGGCGTGCGGAAATCATTCTCGGTGGATTCGGAAGGGCAGGTGGTCAGATGGCCGTCTTTACGGTCGATCAGCCAGTCGAGGCAGAACTCGGCCGATGATTTCATCAGCGGATAAGCCTTCGTGCGCAGGAATTCGCGATCGCCGCCGAAAGCGTAATGCTCCCAGAGGTGCGCGCACAACCACGGCCCGCTCATCGGCCAGTTAGCCCACGTGGGCGATCCATGGCCGTAGTTGCCAACCGGCGCGGATTGCCGCCACAGATCCACGTTGTGGTGCGATACCCAGCCGTGGCAGCCGTAATTCACTTGGGCGGTTTGGGCGCCGGTCTGGCTCAAGCCTTCGATCAGGTCGAACAGCGGCGTGTGACACTCGGCCAGGTTGCAGGTTTCCGCGGCCCAGTAGTTCATCTGCACGTTGATGTTCGCCGTCCAGTTGGAACTCCACGGCGGACGCAATTGATCGTTCCAGATGCCTTGCAGATTGGCCGGCTGCGTTCCGGGCCGCGAGCTGGCGATTAATAAGTAGCGGCCATACTGGAAATAGAGCGCGACCAAATCGGGGTCGGGCTGATCGGCGAACGCGCGCAAGCGCTCGTCGGTGGGCAGGGTGGCGGAGCCGTGCTTGGGCAGCGTGAGGCTGACGCGGCGGAACAGCTTCTGATGGTCCGAGGTATGCCGGTCGCGCAGGGACACGTAGTTCTTCGCATGGGCGGCTTTGAGGAAGCGGCGATTGGCGGCAGAGATCTCCTCGGCCGAGCCGGCGGGGTCGCGATCATATCCGCGGTAGCCGGTGTGGGCCGAGATCAGGAGGATCACGCCGCGCGCGCGCTCGATGCGCAAGCCCGTGGCCTCGCGCCGCACGCGGCCGCCTTCCGCAACCGCGTGTACGGCGGCTTCGAAGCGCATGCCCTTGCCTTCGGCGTCGTCGTAGAGAATCGGGTGATCGCTCTCCACGTAGTTTGGTTCGGCGTGCGCAGGCGCCTTGCCGGTAAGGATCAGCAACCCGTCATGCACGTCTGCGGTGGAGCGCACGGGACTATCGAGCGACAACGTGAGGTTCATGCCTGCAGGATCGGTGGTGGTCATGCGCAGCACGATGACCTGATCGGGCATGGACACGAACGCTTCGCGCTCGTACTGCGCCTTGCCGATACGATAGCTGACGCGCGCCACGGCGGTATCGAGGTCGAGCTCGCGGCGGTAATCGCTCAGCTCCACGCCGTGATCGATGCGGATATGCAGGTCGCCCAGAGGCAGATAGGACTCGTTGTAGGGTCCCTGCATCTTCTTGCAGACCTGGTCGGCGCCCACGTAGTCCTGCTTTTCGAGCACGAGCTTGCGGACTTCGGGCAGGTGCTGTTTAGCTTCCGGATTATTCCAGGGGTGCGGCGAACCGGCCCAGAAGGAATCCTCGTTGAACTGGATGCGCTCGATGGGCGCGCCGCCGAAGATCATCGCGCCCAGGCGGCCGTTGCCGATGGGCAAGGCGTCGGTCCAGACTTCCGCGGGTTGCTTATACCAGAGCTGCAGGGCAGGCTCGGCGGGAGGAGCGCCAGCCGCGCCGATGGCCGCGGAGATTCCCGCAACAAATTCGCGCCGGGTCATGGCTCTATGCTAACGCCTAGATGACGCCGGAGTGCCGTTTGAGAATCAGCGGCAGATTCTGCGAGAAGGCGGAGCGCGCCATCACCATGTCGCAGCCGGCATCCTGCGCGGCTTGCTTCAATTCGCCTTGCACGTGCGACAAATAGCCGATCAGGCTGACGCCCTTGAATTCGGCGCTGCTCTTCAACTTGGCGATCAACTGAAGCGGCTGGGCGTCCTCGAAATTCAGATCGAAGATAATAATGCTGGGCTTGGCTTTGGCCTTGACGAGCACCTCATCGTGGTCCTTAATCAACTCCACCAACATGCCTGCACGTTTTGCGGCGTCGGTGATTTTGACGGAGAAAAACAAATCGCTTACGACTGCCAGAACCTTCTTGTGTTGCTGCGGCATAAAGTATGACTGTATTGTTTCTCGATCGACAGGGCGGGAAACTCAATCGTACCTGCTTTTAGCTGCCGCTTGCAACAGGTTTGGCGCGAAGGCGCGGAATGCGACAGTGGAATGCTAGGCGTGCGCCCCGATGGTGCGCACGGGCCAGGTGCCGCGCGTGGGAGATTCCAGGGTAATGGTGAGCGTGACTTCGTTCTTGTCGCGCATGACCACTACAGGGAAAGTATGTTTAGCGCGTGCGGCGCGCACCAGGGTGGTTAGTTCGTGTACGCTGGTGGCGGCTTCGCCATCCACTTTGACGATGACGTCGCCGGCGCGCATGCCAGCCTTGGCGGCGGCGGAATCGTCGATGACGCTGCGCACCAGCACGCCTTCCTTGACGCCGAAGAAGGCGGCCAACTGCGAGCCGAGGGTCTCGCACTCGACACCCAACAAGCCGGTGCGGCCGGCGTAGATGTCGGCAAATTCGCGGGCCATATTGGGCATGGGCGGTATTTCCGGAATGGCGGGGATCTGCACTTCGGGCATGGGCGGGACGGGCGGCACGGCGGGAATCTCGAGGGTCATATCGCCATCATCACCGCTGAACGAGAACGCTTGCGCGTGGCGATGGCCGATGGTGGCGGTGAGCGATTGGGTGGCGCCGTTGCGCCAGACGGTCAACTGGACCTGGCGGTCGACGGGCGTTTCGCGCACCAGGCGCACGAACTGCTCGGTGCCTTCGATGCGCTGGCCGTTGTATTCGAGCACCACGTCACCGTCCTTAAGGCCGGCCTTGGCCGCGGGGCTGTCGGGGTCGACGCTCTTCACCTCGGCGCCGCGCACTTCTTTCAGCTTGAGCGCCTTGGCACGATCCGCATCAATCTCGGCCACGCCGATGCCCAGATAGCTACCGGCGGAAGCGCGCACGAAGAACGACCGATTGGTGGCCGCGCGCGGATGCGGATCCTGCGCAAAGGCCGCACCCGACGCTCCCAGAACTGCGAGACAGAAGCATGTGTAAGTGACCCGGTTCATAACAACCCTTCTTTAACGTTGGCGTTTGATAAATATCGTGCCTCCGGTGCCGGAGATGCGTAAAATCGGCCCTCCGCCATTGACCGGCCCTTCCGCTACCACCTGCCCGCCTTCCACACGCACGGAAACTCCAGGAAAATCGGATACGATTCTGCGGATACTGCCGGCCAATTCATTCTGCGCCCGGATGGTCACACCGAGGTTAGACGGAATGAAAACGGTAATGTCACCGCTGCCGGTGGAGAGGAATGAATCGGTCATCGGCTTTCCAGCCAGCAGACCGGCGATGATGCTGCCCACCGCGGTGGAGACGTGTACGCTGCCGGAGATGCGCGTGAGATTCACGCCGCCGCCCGCATTTTCGCAGCGCACGCCCTCGGCCGCACCGATCTTCACCGGACCACCGGAGTTGCGCGCGGTGACTACACCTTGCGCGCGGCCTACGTCGATGGGGCCGCCGCCGGTGCTGGCGATCACGGCCGAGCCGGCATTATAGATACGGATGCTGCCTGCCATAGTGTTGGCGCGCACCAGCCCGCCGACCTGCTGCGCGGAGATATCGCCGCCGCCGGTTTCGAACACGGCGTCGCCGCGGACGGTGTTTGCAGTGACGCGTCCGCCGGCCGTGCTGCATCGCGCGCTGCCGCCGATGGTTCCGAGGGTGATATCGCCGCCGGCGGTGCGGATGACCACGTTGCCTTCGATGCGATCCGCGGTGATGGCTCCGCCGCCGGTTTGGGCGCGCACCGGCCCGTCGAGATCGTAGATAGCGACCGCGCCTTCACTGGTGCTGATGTTGGTGTCCGCCGCGGTGCGCGGCATCTTCACCTGCAGATCTGCCGTGCCGTCGCCGCGCCGGACCACGAGATACGCGGCGTTCGGACCCTGGCGCGTAACCTGCACGCCGAACAGCTTGGTGAGACGGCGCGCTTCCGCTTCGCTAGAGGCCTTCACCCGAATCTTCAAAATATAGGACAGCTCGCGCCGCGGCATGCCGTTGAGCGTGACGGCGCCGCGGGCGTTGATGCGCACGCGGCAGGCCGCCGGCAAAGACTCCGACCCGGAGCGCAGTTCGACCCAATACTTGCCCTCACGCGTGAGCATCGGCTCGCCGGCCCACGATGCGATGGGAACCACAATAAATAAGATGGCGGCGCCGGCCAGGAGCCGGTCCCGCATCGGATTGTGGAGGCGCGCGCTCATCGCTTAGAAGGTCCCGACCGAGGCATTCAGATCCTGCAAAGCCTTGGCGCAGCGGCGCCGCACGTAGCTGTTGTTTTCTTTTTGCACCACGCTCTGCAGCACGCCGACCATGTTGTCATCGGCATGCGCGGTAAGCGAATCGACGGCCTGGATGCGCACGCCCGGATTCGCATCGTGCAGCAGCACCTGGGCCAGAACCTTGCGCACTTCCGGATCGTCCGTGTAGGCTTTCAAACCATCGAGAGCTTTCAGGCGCACGCCGGGGTTAGGATCTTCCACCACGCGGTTGAGCAGAAGTTCGCGAATGGCGGAAGAATCGGAATGGCTCTTCAGCAGGTTCACCGACTCCCAGCGCACGCCGGCGTTGCTCTCATCGTGCGCCGCGGCCAGCATGAGGCGCTGAATATTGGCGTCGTTCAACTGGCCGGAGACGACCCGGCGGTGGGTTTCATCGAGCACGATCTGGACTTCGCCGGGACGGCCGCTATCGGAGACCGGCTGCACGGAACGGACGGAGGAAATGGTGTTATCGGGGATGAGGGAGGCGGTACTGAGCGGACCGCTGCCGCCGGGCGTGGTGAGGCGCGCGGCCGCGAAACCAAGGGCCAGCATAGCGCTGGCGCCCACCGGCATGCGCCAGGCGCCGAACGACGGCATCCACGCGCCGAGGCCTTCCAGCCAATGGCCGCTGCGGCGCGGCTCGACGCGGCGGACGGCGGACGACTCTTCGCGGTAGATGGCGCGCATCAGGTCGTGCCGGCATTCGGCGAGGAGCGCCGCGGAGGGCTGCGACTCGCGCCGGTCGAGCGCCGCGGAGAGTTTCCGCTGCGACTCCGCCAGGCGGGCGCACGCCGCGCAGGCGTCCAGATGCTGCTCGAGCGCGTCCTCGTCATCCGGCGGCAACTCGCCGTAAAAATACAACGGAATGAGTTTGGTGACCGTTTCGCAGTTCATTGAAAATCTCCCAACTCCGCGCGCATTTTCTGCGTGGCGCGGAAGAGACAATTCTTGGCGGCTTCCTCGCTGGTGCCGAGGATTTCACCGATGTTGCGGAGGCGCAGGCCCTGGTAATGGCGCAGCTCGAAGACCATGCGTTCGCGCGGGGTGAGCCCGGCCAGCGCGCCCTCGATACGGCTCGAGAGCTGGCGGTTCCACATGTTGCGCTCGGGATCGGCGTGCGCGGCTTCCTCTTCAAAATCGTTGGTGCGGTCGAGCGGGCCTTCCGGCGTGTCGACCACGGCGGGCTCTTCTTTGCGGACTTTGCGCTTGCGCAGATAATCGAGGCAAATGTTCGTCACGATGCGATAGAGCCAGGTGTGGAAGCTGCAGTCGAAACGAAACGCATCGATGCTGCGAAAGACGCGCAAGAACGCCTCCTGGAAGACGTCACGAGCGTCTTCCTGCGAACGCAGCAGGTTCACGGCGAGCCGGAGCACACTTTGGTCGTAAGCGCGGACCAGTTGTTCGAAAGCGTCCTGATCGCCGCGCTGCACGGCCCGGATCAGGGACGCTTCATCTAGTTTGGGGCTCAACCTGGCACCCACGGCGCCAGGGGCGTCCTGCGCCATAAGTTCCGGCTCTACCGCAGCTTCCAATCATCCCTTTCGAATAGTTTGACGCAGGAGTGGTGATTTTGTCACGGTGTGGCTGTCCAGATTCGGACAGTGTCCGGATACGGGCGGGACGGGTGGGCGGCGATGCCCCTATTTGCGGCGTCGGGTGCCCCCGTTTGCTTGGGTTTGGGTAATCTTGGGCGGGGGTTTTGGAGAACTCGGAGGGCGGTCACCCCATCGGTGAAGCAACCCCTCAGAGGCGACCGCGGCACGCTTCCCTCATTGGATCGCTCGCGGTGACCCTGGCAAACGTTGAAAGACTTGGGCTGGCATCATTCCGCTCTGCCTGATTAGCGCATCGCCTTGGCTGTTCTCGAATATTTTGTAAACTGGAGAATTCCCGAGCAGGATGTCGAGGCAGCAGTAAAGCTCGTCTATCGCAGCTGCCAACATAGGGTCGGTGTGAGTGTCGGTCACTTTCACGCCAAGGGGCACAAGATCGGGAATCTTCACTGGCCGGCCGTGTGTCTTGAACTGCCCGTGATCCCCTAAATACTCCGAGATCGCAGTGGACTTCGCATCGGCACCAGTGTCCCCTTTGAGCATGTAGGTCTGCGTCCACGTCTTAACCAAGCTCTTGGCCAATGCGACCGCATGGGTGCAATCCACTAGAAGAGAGGGCCCAAGCTGTGTAAGAATCGGCATCCAACTGGGGAGCAGGGATGCGTCCTTCCTCAGCTCGCTCTGCGCTGTCTTGAATTGCTCCAGGATGGCCTCCGCCGGCGACGCGCCGTTCTGCGTGCGCATCTGCGGATCAATTGGTCCGAGCTCGGCGTCCGTGTCCATGAGGATTTCATCGCCAGACATGGCAAACATGGTCGCGGCGCTCTTGGCGAAGGAGGGGACGATGAATCGCACGCTGGCGTACTTCGCCCGAAGCTGCTGAACAAGCGATTCTGTAGCGTCGGGGTAGCCGCCGGGGCTGTGAATTAAAACGTCAAGATTTGGCGCAGGAATATTCTCAGTGACAGTTTTGAAGCCGATTTTGTCACTAAAGTCTAGCATCAGCATCTCGCCGGGTACACCTTTTCCTGGCGAAATGCAGGCACTCGCATAGATTACAAGCGGTCTGCTGGAAATCTCTTCAACGTTAGCGATCTTAGCGCGCCGGTACCTGTCACCCGCAGATACCTGACCGGGACCCAGTCCGCTTGCCTGGTCTTGCAGGTTACACTGCGTCAGTTCTTCGAGTACCCGGAGCCACGTTGCTTTCGCCATCGGGCGGTTTGGGAGGTTTTAGAGGCTAAGGCGAGTCGAACTCGTCGAGGTTGACGCAGGCTGTTTCAGGGCCTGAAGAGCCACTATGTATTGCTGCTGGGACACATTCATGACCCTCATCGCCTCAGTCAATTGGGGGTATTCCCGTTCGAGGGCGGCAAAATAGGCGTCCACCTCTTCCTTGCTCCCGGTATCCTTAATTTCATCTAACACTTTTATTGTCATAGACCTACCTCACTAGACCAATCGGCGTCTCAACGCGTTCAGATATCTATCGCACCTCTCGTGATGATTCGATAGAGTACTTCGGTTCGTTTCGGTTGTCAATCCGCTCTCGGCGATAGTACGTTCTAAAACAGGGGCTTCCCTGTAACACTCAGTTTCCAACCGCATTGTAGGATCGCGCAATCCTCCTCTTGGTATACCCCCCTCGATTGTTAGTGAAATCAAACGCCGAATCATTACTGACTGGAGGTGAACGGCCTTCTGTGCAGCGAATCTGGCCGTGATATTTCGTGAGAGGCCCGGAGCCGCCATCCGGTGGCAGTGCTGAACCTTCTACGGCGGGCGGGCCGCCCTTTGTGGCGTTTCAGGGGATCGCTTGAGGGGGAGCGACATGTCCGAATCCCGAGAGGATCGGGCTGCCCGCTCGGAACGGCCGCATAGCCTCGGTTACTTGGCGCGCTCGGATTTTTTGCGCGCGATCTTGTGGCGAAGACCTCCACACAAGGCCAAAATCGGGGGCTGTCTTCCGGAAATCATCAGAGCCCGACCTTTCAGCCGCGATGCAACTGCCGGCTGTGGCCTCGACGCAGACGACCCACCTAACTTATTGATTTACATAGCGCGGTACGGCGAATACAACATACTTCCAGAACGATGCGTGTTTTCCGGACGAGTCTGTGGGAAACGACCGCTAAGCCACCATCCTTCCGTGGGTTAGCGGCCACTTGCCCGTCCTCACCGCCGAACGTCTAATTTTGCAAGATAATTTTGCCTTTAGCTATCTTAGGCTGAAAGCTGATACGGAGACGACTGCCGACGGCTTCGGCACAGCGTTCGGGTGTCAGGGCAGCGCTCCGATTCGAAACCTGCACGTCCGACGTCGTTCTATGGGTGGTGCGAGTTGCCTGCCCCATCAAATGGCCACCAAGTGTTGTCGGATAAGTGGAATTCCAGGCCTCTTGGGGTGACGAAGAAGTATGTTTTAAAGTGCTGCTCGACAGCATCCATTATTGGCATACCTTGTAGTTCCTCGACCGGCTCCATGCTGGATAAAAGGTAGGCTTTGGCTAGTCCGCCCTCGATGAGTTCGGCCAACGCATTCACGATGTGAGCGCGCTCAACGACGAACCCAAGCTTGGCGCATTCTTTCGCGACATTCGGCAGAATGATCTGATCGATATTCTCATAGTCGTCCGAGATCTCGTTCAAAACCATGCGCCTGATCAGCTCTCTCCTGTTCATAACTTCATGCCGTCAGTGCGATGCGTCCGTTCGTCCGCGATTTTCCGCTTACTCGGTATTATCGCTTTTTTGCAATGTTAGCGGGTGGTACATCAGTGCGGTCTATTAAGAGGCGTTGGCCGCGCGAGCCTTGGCCAGTTCCTGTTCGACGGCCTTGGTCTCACCGGGCATGCCAAGTTCGCGGAAGAGCGAGAGGGCGGCCGAGAGCTTCGCTTGTTCGGCTTCGGGGTGGCCGAGGTCGCGCTCCAGGAGGCCCCAGTTCCAGTAGCAGTATGCCAGGCCGGATTTGTTGCCCAATTCCAGGCAGATCGCTTCCTTCTTCTTGTGGAGCGCCAGTGCCTCTTCCAGCCGGCCCCACGCCTGCAGGATCAGCGCCTGATTCCCGTAGCTCCGCTGGAGGCCGTCTTTGTTGCCCAGCTCCAGGCAGATCGCTTCCTCCTTCTTGTGGAGCGCCAGCGCCTCTTCCAGCCGGCCCCAGTCCTGCAGGATCAGCGCCTGGTTCCCGTAGCTCGCCTGGAGACCG